>OLPP01000021.1_pt1 | contig 194826 bp, 164 predicted proteins | sample 1643151 | NCBI WGS metagenome assembly OLPP01 (sample SAMEA3136679, study PRJEB25190) | human gut metagenome | biome: human gut; feature: human-associated habitat; material: faeces | place: Austria | collected 2013 | reverse complement strand
ATCTTAAGGAGTGACAATTTATGAACGCAGTAGGTATCGATGTTTCAAAAGGTAAAAGTATGGTTGCTATCATGCGACCATTCGGTGAAATTTCACTAAAAAAAGAGCTTCAAGATCTGGGCGTTACCAAAATCCCAACCTCTGAAAAAATCCAGAAGCGGATTGAAAGCCTTGAATCGGAACAGGCTGCTGTTATCTGCGAAAAGCAAGAATTACAGAAAAAACATGGAATCATTCAACAGAATTTTTCCGCACTGCTCAATGTTCCGGTAATGCAAATTCCAGTATCCAAAGCAGAAAAAATTCTATAAAAAATAGAGGTGCCAACATGGTACCTCCATTTATTCCTCGACTCTTCCTAATATTTTTTCTGTAATAACATACACTTTTCCAAGCATTCCTTGACTTTTTTTCTAGAATAATTTTCATTATTGCTATACTCTATCAGATACCAGTATATATCAGAATCAACATTTAAATATTCCTTAAAAGCTACTATTGCTTCCTCATACTGCCTCTGTTCCATAGAACAATAACCATATTGTAGTATTGCAAATCTTTTTTGCTGCCAGTCATCAACTACAAAAATACTTATCAGCATCACACACAGCACTACTCCAATTATAGCTTTTGCTTTCAAAGATGTCCGAGTTATCTGTTCTGACTTATCTTTAAATTTCCATTTTATCATTTCTCTCTACTCGTATAATCACATTTTCATAATATTTTTCCTAAGTTTTTATATTTTTCTATACAGATTTCTTCAACTTTGTAGATAGCGATATTCTACATATCAGGAAACTCTTTAATGTATAAATTCCTATCTTTTGTCTCACTTAAAGAATCCGATATAAAATGTATTGGAATCAAGAATTTCAATAGACTCCACTCTCTTCATCTCTAATTTTTGTTGCATTTACTGATTATTTTGTTATTTAATCATCGTACATACCAGTAACATCTTTTCTTTTTCGCATCCTCAAATTTAATTATGAATTTTCTTCATCGATTTGTGCTGTTCCAAAAAGCTCATCGAACTTAGCTTCCAAAATTTCCTGCAAGGAACAGTCTTCTTCATCAAAATCATTATCAACATTCCTCTGTTTCTTTTCTTTTTCCTCATTATGACGCATAATATTCCTCATTGCTTCTGCAAATTCTTTATGTCTATCAGTCAATTTATTTCTCCTCCATATACTTATTAATTTTCCTCAGCCAGTTTAATCTGCGCTCTTCAACAATTATTAAACAAATGTATCTTTGCTCTCACGGATATCCCTGATGCAATAATCAGCTTTCTATTATTTTTTCCTGGTTTCTTGCATTGATCACCTGAATTATTCCATTGTTACCATGAGCTATGAAAACAAGTTCATCCATTGTATAATCTCCTCCCCGATATGCATATTCAATTTTTTGATACTCTGGTGTCACAATTACATTGCCATCATAATCAACAACTCCCATCAGGTTGTCCTCTGTCCAAACAAAAGCAAATTGACCATTATAAACACAGGAAATTCTCTCAAAAGATTCATAATTTGCAATAATTCTTATTTCTTCTTCGTTTTGTTCAAACGGAAGTAATTCAAACAAAACTGCTTTTCCATCGACTATTGCACTTCCTAAACACGTTACGTTTGGCAAATCTCCAATCATTTCTGCACCAGAAAAAATGACCTTATCGTCACGATTAATAATTTCCCATGTACCATCCTCTTCTTGAACTCTGCAATATAATCCTTGCATTTCAAATGTTAGTGATCCATCTTGATAATCTTTGGTTATTCTTTTTCCTTCTTCATTAATGTAATAAATTTTTCCCGATGTTTCTTGAACTCTTGCTGTTCCATCTGCAAATTCAGCTGCTTCTACAAAAATAGGATCCGTCAAAAGGTTTCCATCTTTCTTGAGGTATCCGTATTTCCCGTTATTGCCGATGTATCTTGCAACATTCTCCCAGGAAAAATAGAATTCATCCGTATACAGATACTTGAACGGCCCTACATCAATACCCGTGGGGGCATGGTATATAGTGCCAAATTGGGTATACTCAAATCTATTTTCTTCAGATGTATTCTTCGCACAATCTGTTTCATATGCAATTTGTTCGTTCATCTGGTTAATCGCTGGAACAGCACCTGTGGCAATATGTAGTGTATATTTCCATGCCAAGCACGCAACTATAATCCCAAAGATCACCAAAGCAACACTTAATATCTGGTTATTTGTAAAACAATTCTTCATCTTCTTAATCATTCAACCACCTCCATACAATCAGGTCTATTATTCTCCATATATTTCTGAAGTATTTCACTTCTAACAGTGTCGTCCTCAACATCATGCCAAAGATCTGTATCAGCTGATTTTTCAACAATAAGCACACAAGTTTCATCCAAATCTATTGGTCTTAGTACCATTACATTATGCTCTTTATATTCTTCAGCAAAACAAATCACTGTAGCTTCTTCAGCACAAGTCAGTACAATCTTAAATACATTATCCTCATCCCAGTCCATAAGCTTAATCTCTGCCCCTTCAAATATATCGGATACTCTTTTATCAGCATAAAAACTCTCATCAATACACTTTGATTCGATTACAGACCAGATTAACAATCCCAAAGCAATTGTGTCCATGTAAAATCCTATTCTACCCGCAAATGGAAGAGCGATTGGCAGCGGAAGAACACCTATGCTATATGGAATCCCCCAAATCACCCTCATTGCTAACGTCCACCAGGCAGCTTTATACACGAGATAATTTCTGTTAAAGACTACATTTTTACCTAAAAGTCGATATGACGCAATCAGAAACAAGAGCAATACTATGACAATAGCCACCCCAACTACCCAACCGCCATAATATAGTCCAGCAAGGAAGTAATTATTTCTATCAGCCAGAAAAGCTGTTACCGTACTATTAGAAATCAGTTCAGATGAACACCCAAATGCAGACGCTCCGGTAATGATTTGCTTTATATTATTCTGATAGACTCTCCAATCCTTGCCATACGAATACTGATCAAATGACATACCCGTACGATAAAACACAACTAATAAAGCACCCCAAAAGAATATATATAACCCTATGAGGGCAAGTACATTGCCTTTTTTATTGCAACAACTCCATGCATATTTTCTGACTGCAACAATCACAGTAATAATTTCAATAGCAGCCAACTCAATCAGCCAGATGTTTGGCAACTTCATAAAAAGCAGATATGAGATCAGTGAAAGCATTAGCAGCTGCATAACACCTGATATTACTGCTTTCATGCTATAGTATTCTTCACGGATCCCTCTAAAGATCATCTGCGTCCACAATGGAAATACAATAAAGAGAATTGGATCAAACATATATTTTTTATTTATGTTGAGAAATCCTATCGTAATATAAGTAGAATCTGTAAACACAGTAATATCTGTCCACATTTCAAATACAAAAGCCAGAAGACAAAGAAACGCTAAGCTTCCCATTGCAAGCATGGATTTTCTCAATATGCACCATCTTTTGCCATCCCCACCAGGCATCTCTTCTATATAGTCCTCCGGTTCATCATCAAAAAGAATCGAAAACCAACTGCCGTTTCCCGCTGGCTTAAGTAGGGACCAGTAGAAGAAGGTTCCTAGCAGAGTTATAACTGCAAATATCAAAAAACTGTATGCTCCAGTTCCTTCATCATAACTTGCCATATATGTAAATGTTCGAAGCCAGATAAACGTGAGCCAACATACTATAGATAACAGAACCGATATTTTGTATCCTTTTTTACTCTTAATCATGTGTCTATCCTTCATCCTTTCTGAAATTGATGACCAGACTATAGCCGGTCACCAGAAACCAATATTTGTGTTTAAGCGTTCTCATCCCGAGCGTCTATTGGGGAAAATTCTGCACGATAATGCATAGATAATGCATAGCCTCAACCTTGTTTCCGACCTCATGTAGCACATTAGGTGCAGCATCTGCAAAGGCTTTTGCCTCCTTGAGTCCCATCCAGTTAATTCACGTACTGCCTTAATGACCTTAACTTTTTGCGATCTGGAATTTATCAACCGCATTTCATATCCTGTTTCAGATAAAACATGATTAACAACACCTCTCTTTCACGATGGTTTGCTTTTAAGGCAACATTATCTTAACAATTCCTATTACATTGCTCAGTTCCATATCCGAAAAATGAGTTATCTAATCAGCTACCATCCAGTTGGTAAACACGGTAAGCATCACTGCATTCAACGGAGGCTCCCATATTGAGCAGTATTCCTGCCACAATTGATCTATGACATGTTTTTTCCTCATCATCAGGGCAAAAGCAAACAAGACATATATTCTTTTCGTTGCTTACAGCCACAAGCTTTCTAATCAGTTTCATAGAAGCATCACAGCCTTGAATATCATTTAAAAATCTCGGCACATAGTGTTCTGTAAAGGCTTGTTTGTTCCACAGTCCTGAATGAACCATACTTCTATACTCTTTAAACAGGCTTTCTTTTGGCGCCAATTCCGGAACATGAAAAACATTATCAAAATCCTCAAACAGACTTCTCAACTCATCGACTGCAAAGCATATAACCCAAACTTCATCAAACTCTGCCGGATTGGTTTTAAAAATATTACCAATGGAAATCATACATATCCTCCTTTCAGGCTGCCTCTCGGAAAGATTCTTTTCTTTCCGGAAGGGCATACCAATTCTGTGTATTATCATCTGCCAAAGCGTAGATAGACACTAAAGAACGCTTCATATTCAGCAGGTCTTCTGTGAAGAGAATGGTGTTTTCCTCACTCCACATTCCATTTGCTCTTAAATACTCTGCAATCTTGATGTTGTGATCACGAGATTCACCGCAGATAATCATCTGCGGATATGAAGCATCCCCATGATAATTAGAATCAAGATATGTCTCATTGTGAATCAGATTGTAGTAGCGTTCGAGCTTGCTCATTAACTTCTCATAAGAATCCGGAGTATCACGAATCACTTCATAAGCCAGCACTGAGGTGTTATCGATCTTTACAGTTGCGGCTGTTCTAATCATGCAACTGCTCCCTGCCAGTTCAAGATTTGTAGCACGCATAGTCTCCATGATACCGAAGCGCTGCATCTGCGTATTACTCATCATAAGGTTGAGAATAATCTGATTGCCAACCAGGATTCTCTTTACATCACAGGCAGTATCATCAGGCATACCCTTCTCTCTTCTCTTTGAAAAAGACACGTAACGGTTGCCCATATGGAAGTTAACACCTTGTTCCAATGCAAGCTGATATCCGAAATAGTCAAGCTCATAATACTTAAGTCCATGTTCTGCACCAGCTGACACCATCTCGTTCTCCTGGATCACACGATACTTCATCAATTTAAGAATACGCTTTCTCAGTTTAGGACGATCAACGTCATAGCCTCTCAGGGTAATATACTCAAAAATCTGGAGAGAATTGAGATACTTAGAGCAAGCAACTTGCTCCACAATTGCATAATCAACGCTGTCAAGGAGCTCACGAAGTTCATCTACGCTTGTCATGCAGTATTGTACACGTGAATGTTCAATATGCTCATCGTCTCTTGCCGCAAAAATCGGGGTCTCCGGCACGGTATACGCTGCCAGTTCTGCAGTCATTCTTTCATAGGTTTTAGGATCATTCCATTTTGTATAATTCATCATATCTTTTCCCCTTTCTTACAGGTCATTCTCAAGCATTGTAATCAGCTTATGTTCCAGGTTGTCCTGCTCCAGATTTGCACAATAGTATTCACAAAAGTACTCAACCGTCTCCATCTGCTCTGTAGTCAGATAGTTCTGCACAAGCAGCAATCTGTTAGGTACGATACCGTACTCACGGCCGATACGAGCGAGCTTATCATAGTCACGGAACTGCTTTCCGGACTTGATTTCGATCACGTATACAAGGGCATCTGTAACGTTCTCGATGATCAGATCAAACTCGTTCTTCAATTTTCCATCAACGGTTGCCACTTTCGTATTCGCATAGAGCTTGAACTGCTTACCATACTTCTTCTCCAGCTTAGTAAGCACGTCACCCACCACCTTGCGGATGGCAATCTCCATATACTGGCCATTGATAAACATCAGGGCCTTAGGACTTAACACAAGTCGACCATGGAGCATCTCGCAATCCTCACAATAGCGAACCTCAGCAATAACACCATATAAATTCTGGCAAAGATCGATGATACCTGCCTTTCCTTCATTGGAAACACCTCTCAGGCTGAAGTGAAAATCTTCTCTTTTAGCGCCAAACAGAATACGCAGTTCGTTGAGAAAGCCTCTAATTTCAGCGTCCAGCTTGAGCATTCTAAGTGCAAGCCTCTCTACCGCAGGCGGAACAAGATCAGCCTGTTTGGAATACTCGATTTTGATGTTCTGACTGCTTTTTGTCAGTACGTTAGATACATTGGATACAACATTCATGTTTTCAGCAGATACCAGTCTTAATGCAGTTGCGTTGATCATACTTAAACCTCCCTGTATTCCAGAATCATCTGTCTGGTTTCCTTTTTCTTATGTTTGCGATTGTACACAGTCTTTAAACTCATATACGTTGTGAGACGGACCCAGATGTCACCCTTTTCTAAGGCCATCTTACGTTCTATTCCACGACTAGTTTTGAGCTGTGTAATCTTGGTTTTCTGAATTGGATTTCTCATCTTGGTTATCTCCCTCACTTTCTATGTAGATTTTAAAACAACTGCATTTTTCTCTCAGTTCCGTATCGGAAACAAAAGTTATCAAAAAAAGAAAATCCAGAATACAGGTTTTTAACTCTGTACTCTGGATTGATTTCTATGCCCACGGCAGCATTCTCTGCTTGTCAATGCTATTTAACTGTTGTATCCTAAGCGCCAAACTCGGATGTGTATCATATAATACGGATAAAAAGGTCTGGCCTGATGCTCCTGTATCTGGTGCAAAGCGTTCCAGGAATCTTCTAAGATAGAATGCATACCCCATGTCTGCTGCAAAACGATCAGCCATAAATTCGCTTCTACGCCCAAGTGCAGAAATTACCAATCTGCTCACCTGGAGAACGATAGTCTTTGCTGCTTCCATTACAAACCGAATCAAGCCGGAAATCTTGCTTGTAATAAAGTAGGATGCAAACGAGAATCGAAACAAGCCCATCATACAGCAGATTACCATAATGATGTAAACACAGGCAATCAATGCAAACTGATAAAAAGCAAGGACAGCTATGATTCCAAGACAGTTTACGATAAGTACCATGTTCAGCACACTGTCCCCATTCGTAAGGTGACCAAGCTCATGAGCAATGATGGCTTCTACGGTCCTATTGTCCAGATTTAAGGCTCCTTCTGTCACGCCTATACTTCTAGCGCCAAAACAGTAAGCATTCATTTCATCTCCTGGAATCAGGCACACCTTTATGTTATTAGGAAGGTTACGGCCCTCAGCCGCGACTTTCTCCCTAACTCTCTGATAACAATTATCCAGCTTCGCATGCTTAACTCCCAAAGATGGGTCGCATGGAATCACTCTGTATTTTACCCGGGCGATATGCTCACCAATTCCCAAAGCATAGATAATTGCCGCCAGAGCAATAAATACACCTCCGAAAGCGAAACACAGCAGGTCAATCACCAGCAATACTGCCGATATAATGTATCCTCTTCGCTTCATCTTAATCACCTCACATTCAAAATTTATCTCCTATGGTTACGGAAGAAAAACGGAGAATAGCCAGCTAATGAAACAATACAGTCACCCGGTAATGCAATCTTGTAAAAATCCGCATCTTGGATCACGCTACGTTCTCTTAACTCTGGTTTTCCACCGCCATAGCCTATTACTGACACCAGATTTTTTCCGTATCGGTTACTCAACAACTGTCTGCTCTTGTAGTCACTGGTAAAGAAACAAAAAACATTCGGGAAAAGCCCCAGCATACAGCTAGCTTCACTCTCTGAATAATTTTTTTCCAGTAACTGTACTGACTGAACCGCTGCAATCAACCTAAAGCCGTTGCTTCTGCCGTAGGCTAAGGCTGACTGAAGATATTGTAAATGGCCAAGAAGGCTAAATTCATCCAGGAAGAACCAGACCTTCTGATCATTTTCCTCAAGACTCTGTTTGATCATCTGGTCGAGGATCATATCAAAGAAAACGATACTTGACTCTGTGCTCTCTGCGTAATTGAAAAGCAGAAATACCTTCTTACCTTCTCTTAATGCTTGTCTCACAGAGAATGTTCCCGGCTTTACAAAAGCACCTCCCTGAAATGTTTCCTTTAACACGGTTCGCAGCTCGCCGAGCACACCAAGAGCCTGCGCAGTGCCACCTTCTCCCAGGTAATCCGATAAATGATGCAGTCTAGTCACCTCTTTGATCAGGGTTAATAAACCTTTTCTAGTTTTATCATTCACCACAGAATCCTTAAGTGTGACCGTGTTAAAAAATCCGATCAGAGTACTGTTAGTAGGCTTCTTTCCGGTCTGTAGCTCATAATTTTCATACAAATACATCGTCAAGGACTTGAACATATCCTTTGGTGCATTGGTAAAAAAAGGCTGTACTGTATTCTTATGTTTGGAGAACATGACATCACAAAGCTCAACCAGTGTCTTCTCCGGATCATTTGAAGCTTCCATCTCTGCAAAAATATTCCAGATACACTCTGGTTTGCATGCATTATATTCGAGAAGAAGATCTCCGTTTTCCGGATGATAGAATCCATCAATCATCTCTCTCTTGGTTGCAAAGATCACTGCGGCATCCTGCGCTCTCATGTCACTAAAAATTCGTGGCATAATTGCATTGCGCAGTAAATAGGACTTACCACTTGATACCTGTCCAATCAACAGTGTTGGTTTTTCAAGAATAGAATCATCTATCATGAAACCTGGTGCTAACTGAATCACTGGTGCTTTACTGTTTTTCTCCACATTAGGTCTTTCCAGTAAGGTAATTTCACTACTTTGCATCTGTAACATACCGTATCCTCCCTTATAATCCATCTTCATTATCATAAGTATTTTCTTGGCCATTTCCGGGGGTGTATCCGTGGCATATATTCTATGCCCGTCCCATGATCCACGACTATCATTGTATTCTGTACAAAATTTAATGCCCACACCACTCCAGTGAACAAGGTTTCTGATATAGTCATCCAACAGGTAAGCAATCTTCTCTCTGCATAAAGGCATCTTGACGCTCCCATAGGAAATGAAATGACAACAGCACTCTGGCAACCATGGCAGCCAAAATCTTAGCCACTCTTTTTTCTCTTTGATCGCATATTCATTATCCAGCACTGAACTTAAAATATGTACATCCATATCCAACTCAAAGATAAGACGTACTGCATCAATCAGATTTAACTCTGGCTTTCTGGAAAGAAAGAACCCTTCAGAGGACACATCTCTATAAGATGCGTCCTCCCACCTCGCCAGGACTCCATCCATGTCAACATACAGAACTTTATTCTCCAAGCCCGTCATCTTCTCCTCCACTACCTCCTTCGCCAGAGTTATCTTCTCCAACACCTTCACTTGCTCCTTCTGATTCACCGGAAGATACTTCGGCACTTGCAGGCGCTTCACTTTCAGTGATTCCGGCATCCAAAAAGGACGTATCAAAATCAGTATGCTCCCATCCGCTACCAAGTCTGTCATCGACATCATCTTCTGCACCACATAAGTCATTAGCAATATCTATTTGTTCATCCGTCATGCCAGCATTCTGCGATGAATCAACCGTCTGATCCGCCTGATTGGCGGTATCATTCCAAGACTGCTGCATTTCATGACTAGCATTCTGAAAAGAAATATGCTGCTCATCAATGGCACCGGTAGTGTTATCCTGAACTCCTACATTGATCATTGTTGCATCCGGTCGTTCACCGACACTGTTAAAATTGGAAACATTCATAGAAACCGTGTTGTTCGGATTTGCTGCAAGATTGGCAACATTTCTCTCCACATTCGCTTGATCCTTCTGATTGACATTCGCAGCCTGCGCATCAAGATTTGTTGGGTCGTTTCGGCCACCAAAGCGATCAGCAATAAGGTGTCCGCCCTGATCTCCTGCCTGACGATCTGCGCCTCCCGCACTTCTCTGTGCACCAAGATCTCTTTCACTGGTAGAGCCATTTGCTATGATTCCTGAAGCACTCTTACCAGTAGCATTATGTGAGTAAATGTATTCTCCAGGAGTTCCACTATAGTCCATACTCATTTTCTTTCCTCCTTATCTTCGTAAGTCAACATAACCCTCAAAGGTATCTGCCTGAACCAAACAGATTCCTTTCTGCATATCATGTATTTCCTCTTTACGATACTGAGCTTCCCATACTGGAACATGCTGCACGTAGTGGTCCACTCGATTAGTGTCCAGAAGCCGGTCCAGCACTCGGTTATTTGAAATCCTTCTGTCTCGATCGCAGGCATACGAATTTCGCACTACTGGAATCTGTCCAAATCTCTTCGACGAAATCTCCTCGCAGCTTTCCATCCTTGAATGAGCTGTGTATATGTATCTTCGGAAATATTCATCTATCTGTTCACTCCAGTCAGCTGTATGTCCCGAGAAATAATCCTTCGCAAAGAAGTTAAAATTAATATCGGACGAGGAAACATTCAAAAGCCGAAGAAGCTCATTACCATATTTCTTGCATCCCTCCAACACCATCAGACTTACCTGCTTGCCGCTTCGTTTTGCTTCCAGAATGTCCCATCCAATCATCTCAAACAAAAGTTCTTTCATCTCTTCACTCATATCAGATTTGATGATGAAGCAGAGCCGATCCCCCTGCCCAAGCGTAGAAATAGATTTACTGCGATCCTTCTTCAAAGAAAAACTACGATCAAGGCGATTCAGAATCCTCTTCAAATGAATACGGCCACTAGAACAATCTGAATAATCTTCAAACCAATCTCTGCATTCATCCTGTGTCATTTCGCCGTTAACAACTGCTGTATTCAGTGCTCTCTCAACAGCAGAGGCACGCAGGTACTTCTGTAGAAGTGCCTCATCGCTGGTATGATGGGCCTCCCCAATTTCACTTTCAAGTTCTGTCAGGAAATCAATATACGCCATCACATCATCAGCTTTTTCCTGATCAACACGGCACCTTTTCAGGATTTCCACCATTCTTTCCTTCATATCGACATCACTGCCTGAAAAAGCAGGGAAGTACCGATGTGCATAAGAAGGCAGATAACCTTTATTTCTTGAATCAGATTCAACAATCTGAGAAACAGCCGGAAGCATATCTTCGGAAGCAATTACCACCTGCACAAAATGTTGCTCAGCAGCCTTATACAGAAGGTTCTTAAAGACAATAGCCGTTACTGCTTCGTCATCTCCCGAGCACATCCAACCACTGATGTCACGATTCATCAAACTCATGATTTCATTCATCCATTCTCATCCTTTCTAAAAACTATTATCTAACCGCACTATCAATATATCGAAACGCCCACATATCGTCCTTCGCATATCGGTAAAAACAGTTAACAATATTTCTAACATGTCATTTTTCTTATAAATTCCGGAGTACAATTACAGGAAAGTACCTCAGAACTACTTTCAAAAATTGATCGATCTAGAAGATGAACCATCCCCCAATGATATAGAGGATCTTTTCTGCAGATTGCATCAGTGACATCTATATAAAACCAACCACCGCAAAGAAATACCATATTCCATGCATGCCCTTCTCCATTCCGTGTTCCACGTATATACCTGCAGGGAATTCCTAACTCTTTAAAGATGGAACAGATTGCCAGAGATATGCCCATACAAACAGCCGTGTTATTTATGATTGCGCTATACGCGGTATATTCGAGTTTCGGAGAGTTTTCTATACGCCCATAGTGCCAGTTGTTTACACAATATCGGACAACCGCATATGCTTTTCTCCAATCCTCGATACCACTCAGCTTAGCCTGGCGAACTATCTCGTTGATCTTTTCTGTTATCTTTGCTTTTCGGTCTGTCCATTCCCTGTAGCTGCAGGAATATTGAAAATGAATGACCTGCGCCATATACCTGCATTCTTCCATTCGCTTTATTTCGGACGATAGTCCTGATACATAACAATTCAACAGCTGATGAGATTCCAGCAGGTTACTTTTCTTTCCCTGGATTTGCTCATGCAGGTGAGCCGGATACACAATAAGTAAATCTCTTCTGTGTAAGCTAGCCGCATAGATTGTCGCCTCTCGCAGTTCAGAAATCGATTCAATCCTCACTACCGACGAAGAAAGAATGTCCGTATAATCAACATGAAGTATCAGTTTTGCCCACAAGCCATAATCTTCGACTTGAAGCTGAAGTGTTTTGATACATAAAATCAATCGAGGGTCTGCCTCACACACTTCGTGAAGAACAGATCCCCCTCTGATAACCTCTGGCATCACGTTAACCGAAATACTCTGATCACGTTTCGTTGCCATATGTTCTGCTAACACAGATGCCGCCGCTCTGAGTGTGTTACAAACCATATCATGCCTCCCTATACAAGAAAGTAATCAAGCAGAGCAAACACCAGCATGAAGATCATGTTGTTGAAAAGAAGTTTTCGGATCTCCACCACATCGAACTTTCCGTTCTTGATAAATACGTTAGCAACCACTGCAACAACAAATAAGATCAGGCTGATCAGTGCAAAAATATAGGAATAGGCTGCCAGAGCAATAAAACCACGTTCAAGAATCTTGTTAATCATTTTCTCTTCCTCCATGTGTGAAAACATTTGTCATTTGGCCTGCAATTGCTTCCAATCTATCGGTTAGCCTTTCAAAATCGTGGAAAGCAAAATGCACATCTGTATTTAACTGTGCATGCAACTGAGGCATACTCAGCTCTGTCCGTATTGAAGGATGTTCTTTCAGCCCGAAGGCTGTCACCAGAATCAATACAGCCAGTATCGTAGCAATTCTTGCTGTTTTAGCCATCTTCCTTGTCCAGCGAATCAGATATCTTAGCAGGAGATTAATCGGCTGATATCTTGATGTGTTCTCTTTGACGATATATCTTTCCTCGTCGAAATCTCCTGCATAACATTTTTCACGGAACTTTTCGTCATAGCAGCTCTCGCAAACAAACAGCATACTGTCAACATTGCCATTCTGGTATTGAATGTAATAACCTTTCTGTGTAAAACACCCACATCCCGGTTGCTTGCATTCCTTCATTGTGTTTAGTGCTACCCTCTTGGCAATGTATCTGCTCATGTAAGAATCACTCCAATCTCGTCAATCTGACTATGTTTATCTTTAACTGCAATCTGGATTTCACTATTACCTCCGACGATCATATAAATGATATCCATCAGCATGTCATCCAGAGTCTTGTTATCCAGAAGATTAAAATCCGGAGATCCGCTTGGGCTTGTTCTGTAAAGACCTACAATAACAATTCCCTCTGCTCTGGAAATCTTTCTCAGATTCATGACATCATCCTTGGTAAAGAAATTGGCGGTTCCTCTGCCAGCCTGAACGCTATCGATCATTTTTTTCACTACAATCTTATAGCCTGCATCAGTAACTTCCTTTTTACCCATAAGATAGCCAGCATGGAATCCCGGCTTTTTGCCTTCCGGTGCGATCTGTTCAACGGCATTCATGCTCACCTCAACTACCTTTGCTGCGAGGGGATAATCTCTTCTGCCGGTTGTTTCGTAGCACTCTTCACAAACAAATCTGGCCATGCTGCTATCACGGAGCATATAACCATTCTGTGAAAAACAGTGACAGGAAGTGCATTCCTGATGCTCCGGTAAACGTGTAATCATCGCGATTTTTCTACTCATCTCTTATTCCTTCCTTTCAATAAACTCTCATCTGCTGTTTACAAAATGATTATATGAAAATACGATTTCTTTCTCATTTGCATATCGGAAGAAAAGGTTATGCTATTTCATGGTTTCTGCATTTATTCGTTTCCAATCCCATCTGTATTTGCATCTGCATCAGACATAGCTCCTGCATCTGTATCGTGTGTGCCAATAGCGTCCTGCTCAGCATCTAAAAAGGATTCGTCGAAATCACTCATGTTCTCCATTTGCTCTACTCCTTTCTCCATCTGCATGTTTTCCTGTTGAACAACAATTTCCTTCGTTTCTGAAGTCTCCTCCGTTTGTTCAATTACCGTCGGGAATTTTGCATCTCGATTGATTACTGCACCATTTTGGTAACCACCATCTGTCACAACCTGAATTGCCCCACCATCACGTGGTTGTTGCTCTGGATCCATCATGGAAAACTTGCTCTGTGGAGCAATTTCTCCTATTATCAAATCCTGATCTCTTCCAAGCTCTACAGTAGTCTCAAACTCTGCTGTATTTGTATGAGGCAATGCCCCATTGTTGATTCTGTCAGCAGGGGTGTTTCCTAATGATTCTTTTGATACAAACACTCCGGAACTTCTCTCTATGCCATGTGTTGTAACAAAACGTTCTCCTGCATGAGCATGACGAACTTCCATTCTGCTATTGGATGAAAAAGAATTCTTAAGATCGCTACGAGCCTCCTGACTAATTCCTCTGGAATCCATCAGCTTATTGAAACCAGCATTATTCAGCTTTGCGCTTTGATCAGTCAGCCCTGACTGCTGATAGCGACTGGCTGCAGTATTGTTATGAAATTGCTCAACATTCTGTCGAATATACTCGCCCCTATCCATATGATATGTCCCTCCATAATCAGGCAGGGGAGAGGTACCTCCTTTCTGCCCTCTCCCCCTGCATTATTCATCTCTTCTTTTTACTACGCCTCCTTATCCGTAAAGCACAGTTTCACAAGGTAGTCGTGTTCATCTCCCTCAACGAGGTAGATATGTTCCTTCGGAAGCTGCCAGAGAACAGGATCCACACCGCAACCTTCCGGCACTTCGATCTTGGCATATGCGTCGGTACTTCTGTAGGCTACAGGGATATTCAGGCTCCACTCCAGATCAAGTCTGTATGAAGGAATATCTTCCTGGAAAACTGCATTCATCTTTTCCCAGAGTTCATGCTTCGGATGTGTTCTATCGAATTCAATGCAATGAATTGCTTCAGCCTCTGCCAATGCATCGAACAGCTCACTCTTGATTTCAGCCGGAAACTTTCCATATTTAAAGGTCCTGAGTGCTGCTTTGTCGCGAACAAATCCGTTTCCAACCGAATTCAGGATATATTTCCATGCGGTCTTTACATCTTCACTGTTTCCAAGCAGATATTTCAATGCAAGGTCCATGGTCATACCAGCAATCTGAGCCGAAAATCCCATAACCTGTGCCTGCGTTTCATCAGGAATATCACTACAACTTCTTCGTTCTTCCAGAGTCTGACGGTAGCCATTTCCCCAAACATACTCAAGATCCACAACCGAGTCAGCAGGGAAGCTTACTACATTACCCGTAAACTGATCACCGATGTTTCCTGTTCCACAGGTAATATGCGGAATATGATACAGCTTACAACCTCGATCAATATACTGACGAACTGCAGCACTATCTACAGGTGAAAGCACCAGATCGAACTGTTTGAAGAATCCCCAACCTAAGTCACAGATATTAGCATTAATTCCAGTCACGTTAATTGAGAAGCAACTTCTTTCAGCAGCGGCTTTGGCAAGTTCCAGTGCTTTAGGGCGTCTCAGTGAAGTCTCAGTGACCATACTGGATCTAGGCAAGTTCCAATACTCGTAGGCATCCATATCCACGATCGTAATATCGCTTACTCCACTGTTAATTGCATACTCGACAAGAAGATTACCAATAGTACCAGCACCAACAATCAGAACCTTCTTCCCTGCCAGTTCCTGAATCGAATGCAGAAATCTTTTATCAAGCTCAGCCTTCTGAGTATCGGTATAATTACGAGTCGTATGAAATGCAGACTTTTTTACCTTCTTACCCCCAGCAAAGAATTCTTCGTCATCCTGAGTCACACACTTTGCAAACATATGCTCACAGGCAGCTGCATCAGCAACGGACATATCACACTCATGAAACTTAAAGTTCATATCCTTAAAGATTGCTTCCCAGGTTCCATAGCGAGGAGAAACTACCATATAGACACTGTTGTCTCTGGACTGGCGCATCATCTCATGGTCAACTCCGGACCAAAATGCCTGATACTGGGCATGGGAATGGATGTTTCCGATGATATGCATATCCGGGCAGTTCTTTTTAACATACTTCACTGCATTCATCAGATAATCGGTTGTAAACTCGAATGTACTCGATGTACCAATTCGTTCCTCTTCATACAGATCGCAAACATGTGCGGTATATTTACCGGTAACGGCATCCTGAGAAATATTACCAAGAAGAATTCCGCCACATTCGTGCATAGGATCTCGGTAGATCATACCGTTAATCTTGCCAACTGCTACTTTATCAATAATGACGGCTGCTTTCTGACCTGACATCGCACTCTGATTCATTTCTCTCTTCATTCAAAACCCTCCCTTAGGCTGCATTCATAAGCATCGTAATCTTACTGCACCAGCGTTTATTGACATAGCTCTCAAGCTTTCTGCGATCAGAAATAATCGGCTTGCACTTTAAAGCTCCGATTACTTTCTTCTGCTGTGCCTGTGCGTTCTTAAGAGCCTCCAGCTTTACTCCCATAATTCCGGACGCACAAAGTCCAACTGTAACAGAATCCTTTGTTACATTCTGCAGAGAAAGAGTTTCGATGATATTTGCAATGAAATCCACCGGTCTTTCTCTCTTACTATTGTCCCAGCAAGGATGACCGTCATTGTATACATGCGGATGTGCAAACTGATTTCCCATGCTCTCTTGGTAATATCTGCACTGTGCCTGCTGGATCGGTGTGTAGTGTACATTACCCTTTCTCACAAAGAAAGTAGATCTCGGGAACTGTACATACACCTTGCCGGTACGACTGGAGTTTCTCAGCGGATATCCATTGAACTCCATAATGATCGAATTGCCGTCGGGGCTGTAATAGGTATTGGAAGTAAGACCTGAACCAAGGCAATCTGTCACGATGCTTGCTGCGATCTTAGTAAGGTCCATTGTATAATCTCTCATCATATTCTCGTCCTCCTCTTCTTAAGCTACGATACTGGATACACAAACTACAAATGCAGGAATCTGACCCTCACTCTCGATGTGTGCCATCTCCTCTTTGATTGCCGGCTGATTACATAAAGGTGTCTTCCAATCAGCTTTGATGGAATCCTGATCAATACCGAGAAGTTCAAAGGTAGACTTGGTTTCATCGATATGTCCGTCCATTAGTTGGTCGATCGCCGTCTGATTGGAGAAGATCTGCGTCGCTGCAGTTGCATCCTCTTCATAGAACTTACGAATGATGCCCATAGGACTATCTGCTGTGTCGATATCACGGTTAATGGTTACGCCTGTTACGGTCTCAAGTGTTGCTTTCATTGAGTTTCCTCCTCTTTCTTCTTATCTGTTGTTGTCTCTCGACTGTTTACATACTCTTTATATCAGCTTCCGACAGCGCCCTCCTTACGCCATCGGAAGAAATGGTTGTCATCTTTGTTTCCGGAATACTGGTTACTTGGCAGCTACGATACTGGATACACTTACCACGAAGGTAGGTACCTGTCCCTCGCTCTCGATATGGGCCATCTCTTCCTTGATCGCTGGCTGATTACACAGCGCTGTCTTCCAGTCTGCCTTGATCGAATCACCCTCGATACTGAGCAGCTCAAATGCTGACTTAGCTTCATCGATATGCCCATCCATAAGCTGATCAATCGCCTTCTGGTTGGAAAAGATCTGCGTTGCCGCAGTTGCATCCTCTTCATAGAACTTACGAATGATGCCCATAGGACTATCTGCTGTGTCGATATCACGGTTAATGGTTACGCCTGTTACGGTCTCAAGTGTTGCTTTCATTGAGTTTCCTCCTCTTTCTTCTTATCTGTTGTTGTCTCTCGACTGCTTACATGTCTGTTATATCAAATCTCGAAAATCTGCTCAGTTCGCTATCGGAAATAAAAGTTTTCAAAATAATCTTTCCTTATTGCTTCTATCCTTTTCATCTCACACCACCTTATCTCCCTTATCGCCTGGATAGTATTTCATGCCGTCTTGTTTCACCCCACTGTTGTCATAAGCATCGATGCTGTCCATTGTTCCGGAAACCTTGCCAGAGTTGCCACAGTAGGCACAGGTAAAGTGTCCCTTTCCGTCGTAACAGGTAATACGTCTGCACTTACCGCATCGAACGATGTCTTTGTTTCCACAGACCGGGCAGTGATATGTTCGTCCAACGTGAAGTCCATTTGTCAGATCAATCTTCTTAAATCCCGCTTTTGTATCACCTCCTGAATTAACGGTCAAATCCCCCGAATAACTTCGTTCTCCTCGAAGCATAGTCAGTTTTCCGCTTTCTTGTCCCAAAATAATGTCGTAGGCCTCCTTAGTAACACTACATCTTGCTGGAATTCTCTCCGTGCCCTTAATCTCTTCACTCTTTTTCAAATACCTTGTGAACAATCCCATGTTCGTACCTCCTTCGTTTTGTCTGAAATCATAATATCAACATTCTGAAGCCCACTCATTTCTGCATCGGAAATATAAATTATCGATTACTTATTTTTCACCTCCTCTGCCATCAAGTTCCTGAAGCCAATTTTCATAATCTCTTGTGATTTTCTGATACATTGGATCTTTACAAATCTCATATCTTCTTGTCACAATTCCTTTCTGTCCGCGCCTGAATACAACTTCTGTTCCTACCGGCATAGCCAAGATATCTTCAAGCGGAACATTAAGCTTTAAACTAATAGCTTTTGCAGTATCGTAGTTATTTCCACCAAGATACACGTAACTATCACAGCAGTCTAATATCTCCACGCATCCAAAATCCCCATACATCTTTTTTAGCTGGCTCTCTGATTGCAAAAGGAGAGAAAAACTGAGGCCCATTTCCCTTGTAATCGCCATCTTCTCAGGCATGTCGCTAATTCTAGCTCCAACGGCAAAATCATCAAAAGTAATGTGAACAGGATTAGGCAACGTTCCTGATGGACGCCTCTCCGCAATTCTGTGAAACTCAGCGATTGCAGTTGCGACAAAAATATTGGCCAAACTATGTAGTGTTTTTTTGACCGGACTGGTTGTAACAAAAATAACAGCTTTTTCATTAGCTACTTTCTCAAAATCAATAGTAGGCTTTGTCTTCATGCATTTTCGCATATCACTTGTAAATGCCATCAATGTAGGATTCATTGAAACAAAGATACTCTTCGCAGTCTTCGGTGCAGCTTCTTTAAAAGTCTTCCACTGATTAAGTGCAAAACACTCAGGGTCTTTTGCTTCAATCTTCCTAAATATAGGATCCAGCGAAGTTGAAATACCACATCCCGATTCTTCAAATTTCAGACTAAAATGAGTGTCTAGAACATCAGCAAATGTTGGGTCATCTTTCAGCATAAATGTCAATGCAATCTCTGCACTAAGAAGTGCCACGGACGCATCATCCCAAAACGGATCGGCACTAGAACGTTCTTTACGCTCATTTGCCATTACTATGTTTTTTGCAAGTTCAATTATGTCATCCTCGCTTCTTACATATTTAAGAAGGTCTGGAAAGCTATTACCTGCATAGGGATCTGTAAAATTAACAGAATAGACCTGAAATCCCCTTTTTGCATATGCAGGTGCATACTTACGCTCGATTTTTGGCTTTGTGGCAACACAAAAGCGGATAACTGGTTTCTGAGATTTCAATGTTTCAATATGTTCTGCTTCTCCAAAGGAAACTGTTTTTCCACTTCCCGGTCCACCAACTACTGCGACGTTCCTGTTCAAACCCGTTTCTTCAGGGTCAAAACTATAGATGCAATTTTCGCCAAGAATCACTCTTTCTTTTATCATTTAGCATTCCTCCATTAATCTATTGAAATCTGCAATTTCATCTACCAGACCAAACTTCAGACTCTCCTCCGGGTCAAAATAGTGATCATACCCAGTTGCTTCTTCCACAGCTTCTTCTGTCTGCCCAGTGTGCTTTGCCAAAATCTGGTTCATTTTTCGTTTGGTTTCCAGCAAGGATTCCGAAATAGACTTAATCGAAGAACTGTTTCCACCAACACGGTTGCCTAACAATGGCTCATGAATCATAACCTCTCCATGGGGCAAGATATATCTTCCGTGGTTACTACAACAGAGCAAGATCGCACCCATGGAATAGGCACGACCTATACACCAAGTACGAATCGGTGCTTTGCTCGCCTGGATCACGTCATACATAAGCATTCCCGAATTAATACAACCGCCCGGACTGTTAATGAGGACATCGATTGGCTTGTTAGAATCCTCTGCGTTCAAAAGCATAATCTTCTTAACAAATTCGCAGGCTGTCTCTGCGTTGATCTCTCCCTCCACAAAAACTTTACGCTGTGACAGAAGCTTCGAATCAGCAGACACCTGTGTAATACCATTGGAACTCTTTACAAGAATGTTCATTAGGCAGCACCTCCTTCCTTCTTGCCATCGAACGGATTGACACGGATTTCATCAGTAGAATCTTCATCATCTGAGCCACCTTCTGGCACATCCTCACCATCCTCAGTAATGCCGAGTCTTGCTGCAAGACGTTCGATCATGTCAGCAATATCAGTGCCTTCCATGTCTTCGCCAACAACCTCAGAAATCATGGAACGGAGTTCAGCTTCCGGAGACTTCTCACACTTTGCGATAGCCTCCTTAGCTGTACAGCCAGAAAAGATGATGTCCACAATACCAGGTGCGTAACGCTTGAACATCGCTGCAGTACAGTGAATGCTGTTCTTGATCACCTCTGTGGAAGGCATCACATCTTCACAATCAATAAAGCTTCTGAAGCGAATCTCTCCATCACGGAAGTCAAGTTCAAAACAGCCGTTCTTCAACCCATAATTAGCACGACAGAGGAACTCTGCCATCTGCACCATCATATTGCTGTCAGTGTGATCAGCGCCAATCGGACACATACCATAGACAACAATTTCATCCTCATGAACATCCACTATATAATTAATCTTCTGAATCTTGCTCTTAACTCTAAGACCAAATTCAAACACTCCGGTGTTCTCATCAAAAGAGAAGTGCCAGTCATCATCAATGAGAAATTTCTTAACGAGATTTGCAAGTTCATTAGAGTATTCATATTTACGCATGGAATTTTCTCCTTTCATTCCTTACAACATTTTTTTATCATTATTAACACATCGGTGTTTCACCCCGTAAACCTTTAGCCGTTTTGCGGTCGCTGTCAGCTGAACTCTACGCCCCAGCCACCAGGCGGTACGTTCGTCTCTGAAGTACAGGTATATAATACAAAAATTTCAAAATATCCTCAGTTTTGTATCGGAAGAAATAGTTACACAAAAAAAGAGTTCCTAAGTCAATTTTTGTTGACTTAGGAACCCCCAGAATCTATGGCTGTATGTTGCATTGCTGAAATAAGCCCAATACGTTACCTATCCTATTAACCTATGTAATGTTTCTGCTAGCAGTTCTATTTTTGCTAGTTTGTGTACTTTAGTGTCGATCAGTTTCCCATTCTGCCAAACTTCATCTGATTGAGCCTTTACATCAGCTTTACATAAGTCAAGGAGCGAACACCAATTCTCTTCTTTCAGTACAAAACATTCTTTAAGTTCAGTCTTTTTGATATGAATTTTCAAATTGTCTTTTGTAATTTCAATCAGATACTTGTTCTTATGATTATACTCCTCCTGTGGTAATACCCATGATATAAAATCATCATGATGCTCTATATAAAATAAAATCTGCTCTATTTCATGACTCATATAGCCAAGTCTATTCAGCAAGCTATTCGCTATCTCAACTGATTTTTGTGCGTGTCCATAGTAAACTGTTCTTCCATCCTTTACTCTTGCCACAGATGGTTTGCCAATATCATGAAAAAAAGCTGCTACCCTTAATTGATTATCCTTATCACAGGTTAAGCCCTGCATTGTCTTTATAGAGTGCTCCCATAAATCATAACAATGATGAGGATTATTCTGATTATACCCGATCATCATTGCTACCTCTTTACCCAGCAATCGGAGTGCCTCATCTTTTGTCATATTTACAAGTGATCCACTATTAATAAAGGTTTCTTCGAATTCTTTTCTATGCATCGTTTACTCCCTATTCCTACTGAATTCTTTTTCTTGAATTCTCTCTCGCTGTACAATAATCCGTTCTTTTAACTCCGCTAAAACATAGTTATCCTCATCAGCAATAACTTTAATATATGGACCATAACTCAGTAACCGGATTAAAATTTCTTTTTCATCCAATGAAGAATAATAGAGCGTCATTGTATATTTTTGTGTTTCTATATTATAAGTACACTTTTTCTTCCATATAGAGAATTCCGTCAAAAGTCTGTCTTGAAGGTTCTTATCTCCTTGATAAAATTCAACTTTTATACTGGTCATAGTCTTCGCATACAATTCTTGTAGTTTTATTCGCTGTTCGTTCTTATCAAATTTGTGCTCTTGTTGAACCCAAACTTGCAGTACTCTTGAGATATTAATTATTCTAATCTCATTTTTACCTCTATGGATATACCAAAGTCTAAAAACATCATCTCTACGAGAATACTCGACCCATACCGGAGCACAGGTTACATAAATTTTTTCTCCTTTCCAGTTTTTAAATACAATCTTAAGCATCTGCTCATTTTCGATTGCTTGATTTATCATTTTCAGAAAAGATATCTCCCGTTCAGTATGCCTTCCTTCTTGAGAAATCTTCTTTTTTCCAGTAATAAGTCGATTCTCAAGATTATATCTGTCAAAATAATTAATTGATTCCATCATAAATGAACCCACTTCATATGGAGCCACATTAAGTGTTTCTAATATCATAGTAATTTGTTCTTCATTCAAAAAGACTCTTGCCAAAGGATCCTCAAGTACAGTTTTTAACCATCTCGCCTCCATCTTTGTAAGCGGAAGAACATCAAAAAGGTACCTTGCCTCTTTAATTAAAAACCGCGGTTTATTTGATTCATCAAGCAATTCCGATGAATATGCAATTCGCTTTAATTCGTCTTTTACTTTCTCTGCCTCTTTCTCGGAATAATAATCAAAAGCATTTTTTATGTTATCTCTGAGTATATCATCAAACTGCTTACTATTATCAGATGAACAGGCCAGAACTGAATCTGCCAACACGACTGCATATCTGCTAAATAATTCATTAAATAACGCACTATGGCCTTCTAGTTCAGAGACAGTAATACCATTAATCATATAAATGTACTCAATATATTCTGTTTCATCACTCTTTTTATATTCCGGAACGCCTCCACCTTGCAGAGTTTCTTTTCCAAAATATACATTCCACAGTGCATTCACATCTGAATATACGTCAAAGGATCCTACATTTTCCTCTTCTGATATATCAATCCTCTTATAGAAACTTCTAACCCAATTTCTTATTTCTTTCGTTGGGAACAGTGTTATTGTCTTATCTGCGCTGGAATTACGACTCTCTTTATTTATTCGAGTTGCAATGTATGATTCCTTCTTAGTCTCGTATGTAATCGGAAGTGTAATATCTATTAATCGTTCTTGCCAATCACTAGTCACATAGCATTCCGATACTTCTGTTCCCCATATGTATGGCAGCATCTTATGTGCTATAGTCACATTTTCGGCGATATTACTATCAATATGGATTGGTTCTCGCTTTTTCTCTTCCTTATAGATTTTTTTGCCTTGCTTACTTACTATGTACTGTACTAATTCGATTGAATCAACATGAGAATACACTGATATTTTATCTATAAACTCCAGTCTAAGCGCTTTGATTCTTTTTTGTGTTATATCGTAGTACATCACATACTCACGTCCATTTGTAACACTAATCCTTATTTCCAAAGGTACTACAATTTCAACATAAGACCGTAAATTGACTCCATGTGAATAGTTAACCAGACACAAATAGCGGTTTTCAATTGCGATAAGGATGTCTATCAGATTATAGTCATACAGCGTTTTTTGTAAATAATTATGCTTAAAACGTATACCATCAACATCAGGGTCTTCTACTTTGCCACCTAAACGTTCGGACAAAATAGTCCCTAATTCTCCAAGTGGATAATACTGAGAAAAGAAATTGCACATTGACCTTAATTGTTTGCAAAATTCTGCATCTGATAATTGTGTAACCTCTCCTGCAGCTGCTTTCTCACAAAATTTCTTCATGGTCAATGGTGACCTGAACCAATAATGATTCCCTGATGTAGGACTGGAAAAATACTTCTTAAAATTTGGATCATACTCTTCCCATTGGGATTTTAACCACTGATTTCTCTTTTCAGTATCATCACGTAGATCTCCCAGAATCCCCAACCGATACAGGTAGTCTGTACGATTACTCAGATTTGCATATTTATCTCGGAAACTTGATGGCATATACCTAGTATTACTGGACCAGATATTCATCTGTCGATTGATTCTGACAGGAAATGGCTTTTCTTTTCCCTCAAATCCATTTTCAAGAATATTTTGCCAGTTAGAAATAATAGCATACTCTATCGAGTCCGCATCCTCCAGGCTTTGAACTCCATCTTTTCCTTCTACTGATTCTAACTCTTCCCAATCTACAGGTAATTGTTCTATACCACTTCTCACTCGGGATCTTGCATCTAGATCAATCATATAATTCAGATAATCTCCTATCTGGCTTAAGTTATGCATAAAATATAAATCATCAACAGGATTATCCGCTCCTGAAGGGGTTGTTTTCAGTATTATCTGACTTCTTCCATTTTTTCGTTTTTCAAAAAACCACTTCTCTCCTAATACTTTGCTGAACACTTTCCATCGGTTATTGATAGTCTGGCTGCCTTTTAAAAACTGATCATAGGATTTAAACCCATACGCATAATAATCACGAATACTGTTTTTGAATATTTCATCAAACGAATTGGGGCCTATCAACTCGTCAAACACAAGTTTTGACTTTTCTAAAATAATCCCCATAACATCCCTCCTATTTAAAATACTGCGTGATGCCAAGTATCAATCAATTGACATCACGCTTTTCAAGATAACCATATACTTTGTTGATTACTGTCGCTGTATCAATTTCAGAATAGTATCTAATTCTTTCCTTGAAAAAAGAAGCTTGCAAATATTATCCATATCATTATGCGAAATAGGTGTCAGTTCATGTGCGCTCTTATTTCGATACTCTCTAATCCATGGAAGCATCTCTGCATGCTTATTCCACAGTTGCAAATCCCTTGTATTGGGATCATCAGCACCTACCGGTGTTGCCAATGCTTCAATAACAGTCTCATCAACAATCACAGAACTATCGAAATCGTTGGGGTTCACGATTCTTCCCAATGGGAAAGAAAACGATCCAAGAGTTAGTTTTTTTCTATTTCGTCTAACCTTTTCCCTATCAATCTCCCCATTCCTGTCAATAAAGAAACTCCATTCAAAATCACGATTGCCTAATCGTACTTTCGGGAAATCACCTCTTGATAATTTCTTAATATAAATCTCAAAATGCTTTTCTTTTAAAAGACCTTCTACCATTTTACAGTAAAGAATGGCCACTGGACAATAATCCACATTTTGTTCACTCTTCAGCTGATAGAATATTTTGTGAAGCATCACAGCAAAATCAAACTGAATTTGAATACCACTTGGAAGCAATTGCTTTAACTCGTCTAATGTTTCCTTGGAAACACCAATAGAATTGTAAAATGCCTCTTCATCCTCTACTTCGCCATCTGCAGAATATGAACCATTCATAATGGCATTCATTTCAGCTGCAACATAATCACCGGCCATAGCATCAATTGCAGGTGCACTAACTTCATAAATATCATCCTCTATCACCAATCTCTGTTCAGCAGAAAGGCGTGTATCCTGCAATTTTTCAAACTTATCCTTCAAAGATAGCTGTTGCTGTTCAGATAACACTGAAGTTAAATATGTTCCTAGTTTCGGCAATTGTTCATAGGATTCAAGAACATTTTGACCAGAAATAATATTTGTCAAAGCGTTAGTCATGTTTTGAATGTTTACTTGAATATTATTTTGCGTTCCAATTTTCGAACCTTGAACTACATCACCATATTGATTACCAATATCTTTTCTGAAACTTTCTCTTGCTTCCGGATTAAGTTTCTGATGATATACTGATGATAAAACTGTCATTTGATCACTGTCAGACAATTTTCCAAATTTTTCAATCATGGTAAGTGCATTTTCTTCAATTACCTCCGCTATATCTCCAGAATCCTCTTGATTGAAAATTTTACTCTCATCTAAGTTGTTTTTTGCACTTCCTAAAAAAGCAAAATAATAAAAAATTGTCCGAAATACATAATTGTTTACTCCATCTGTCTCAGACTCTTTACAACCTAAAATGCCTCTTGCCACAGCAATTTCCAGCGAATCATGCATTTCTTTTTCATCACGCAATTCGCCATTATTGGTGAATATAGTTTCAGCAAAACTATCATAATTCGGATTATTTTTGAGCCATTTTGCAATATACCATAAATATTGCATATCTGTATCAGGTTTTAGATTCTTTGTCACTGCATCATATATTTCACGAATACCTTCCTTAGCCTTTGTATCTAATTCTGATGCTTGTCTATTAAGCAATCGTTGAGTTGCTTCAGAAACATCAGAGGCATAAACTATATTTCTTCCACGATAGTTCCCCGGATTACTTTCCATATCATCCAAAATAACATTGCCGATTTCTTTTCCGTATAATGCCACACCTCCAGTGTATGAAAAAAGTGCATCAAGCGCAGAACTTGAATAAGACACATTTGTCCCTAATAATTTTTTATCTTTGATAATCATGTCACAAAATGCATCTTTTTTTAATGGTTCCACTGATACTCTTGCATATTCAGGAAATGCTACTCTCCATACAGATTCATCTTCAAGTACCATATGTCTCAGCAAATCGTCTGATCCACTCAAAATCAATTTGATATTACTATTCTCACCATCATATAAAAGCATCTTACAAACTTTGACAAATTCACAGGAGGCTTTTGGTTTCCACCGTTCAACAACTTGTTGGAATTCATCTAATAATAGCCACAATTCCAAGTCTTCTTCTTTAAGTAATTCGTTTACATAGTAATAACGATCATCTATGCTCATTTCTCTATCCTGAAGAATTTCGACCATCTTTGATAACACATTATTTGATACTTTTTTCATGGAAGGCAATCTCAAGCGTCGTTTCATTACGGTTATACTTTGGATAATAGTACTTACCATTAGGTATTCCGCCATTTGAGCGTCATCGTCATATGGAACGGGAAGATGTTTATTCCTATTTACAAAATCCTCTTGATAATCGCTTTCTTTCCCCATTCCTCCTTCTCCACCAAAACTAATACTAATAACATTCCCCTGACTCACTGCAAATATATTTCTTACCCAGTTCATTATTGATGTTTTACCAATTCTTGATGGACCATACAAAACTGTTACACCAGCTGGAATCATATCTTTTAAAGTATTTTGAATTTCAGTTCTTCCAAAAAGCATATCTGCATCAGTAACCGCACTATCCGATCCAACCTTATATCGATTTATACTAGTAATTTGAAGCGGATTTACTATGTCACTGATATTGAGTATTTCGCTTGAATCACATAACTTTTCTCTTTTTTCTATATTAGTTCGTTTGAATACGGCTAAATTAACTGAAACCGAATCTTCTAATCCATTTATAACCAGCTTTGCTTTTCCACCAGTAATAAATCCACTCTGCAAATCTCTAATACTATCGATTGCAATTTTTCGTTCTGGATGTCCTTCTTGTTTAAAGAGAACTATATAATCATCAGAAAGTGTAACTGTGCATTTACCAATATTCTGAATCATAAAATAAACAAATCCATCAGTCATCTGCTGATTATCATTAACAACAGCAATAGAAAGTCGAGGACTGTCTTCAATTCTACTACACACTCTTCTTATTGCATCAAAGACATTCCTAGAATACAGAGACTCGAGATCTTCAGACATTTCCAGTAATTGCTTGAGACCCATATATCTCTTTTCCTGAGAAGTGTCTTCATTAAGAAGAATGGCACATTTCTCAAGAATTCTTTCTTGGAGAATTGCAAAATCCATCAACATATGGTTATCTTCAAGAAACTCTTTGATAATTTGACGATACTTAACCCATAATTCGAGAGAAATATTAGTCTTTAAACTTTGTCCCAATAAATTGTTCAGCCGTTTTTTACCATCTGCATTATTTCTGAACATTTTTCTACAAGAATATAGCTCAAACAGAATAGCCATTCTGTCAGTAGTATTAAAGAAATAACCTTCTTCAATTATATTCAACCCCAAAGACAATATTAACGCATATTTGGTTGGAAATTGTAACGCTCTGTTCTTTTCCTTATCTAATCTAGGATAATTCAAAATCAGATTCAAGCAAGCCTTGGCTCTTTCCTGAAAATCCATATTTTGTTCAAGATATCTCTCATACAAAGCTGCAGCACTTTCAGCATCCAATCGTCTTCTTTCTATATTATGTGCTTTTTGTAGTCTTTCTATAAAATCAAGTTTGACATCAATACGCTCATTCTTCAAGCTACTATCAACAATAGTAGTATCCGCTCTAAATGTACTATTTTTTCCTTCCGCATAGCACCTAATATTGTTCGCTTCTCGCTTCCATTGAATAGGAATATCTGACTCAATATCGGTATTTTGCAAAATAGAAAGAGCCTCTTCTCTATTTTTATTCAAACAAGCTTTTAGTGCTAATAAATACCCTTGAACAGCTTTTGCTTCATTTAGATTGTATTTAGAAATGTACTCTGTCATAGCCTTGTATTTTAGCATTCCCGGTTCCGCTTTTCTTTGCACAACAAGAGTTCTGGTACTGCCATATATCAAAAAAACAAACTGTCTTGAACACAATAATGGAAGCAATATCTCTCTGTGTTTTAAGAACACAGTTTCTTCTAGTTGAAATACTCCCTTTGTCACATAAGACGGCTTTTCAAGTAATGCAAGTGACTCGAATAATTCACTCACTTCTTTATCAGCTCCATTATTATGCACTGCTTCCATTACATCACGCGTATAGTCAGACAGAGCCATTGCAATATCTTCTGCCTCAGTATAATCACCTTTCTTAATTCTCGGCCAATACATTCGATAAAAGCTTAGATTAACTTCTCGATAGTCAAGCTGTGAGATAATTTCTTTTAGAAGGAGTTTATCATCTTGCGAATATGATCTGATTTCTCCCCCCTTCATTTGAATAAAATCCCCCATTCTTCCCATCATAAGAGAATATAAAATACATTTCTTATCTGCCTGAGAAATTCCTTCCGAGTTCCAAAATCTATTCACATTCTCAATAAACGGTCTGTATCCTTCGGAATATATACTATCGTAATGACCGTTCTGCTCCATTACTTCAAGTATTTTATGGTCATCTACAATACTGTCAGCATATAATACTGCTGCTAAATAAAGTTTGAGATATCTCCATTTTTTATAAAAAAACGGATAATCCCTATTCCACTCGAGCTGCGCTTCAAACACTGTTGCTACAAATCGCATATATGTATAATACAGCCCAGCATCAACAGATAAATTTTCATAGCTATATTCGTACTTATGATACATATCTTCATCATACATGACGTTAAATATATACGAATAAACCAATAGCTTGTATTGGTCATTTACACAATTCTTATCAAATTCAAATAAAACTTCCTTATCTGGAAAAACAGATAAGATTCTTGCACAATCCGTCTTGAATCTATATATATCTACCTCACTTTCAAACAACTTGTCTGACTGAAAGAACTCTTCCTCTCTATAGAGTAACCTTAACAGATTTAACATCTTCAAATCCCTAGATGTCATATTGTTCCATTCCATATCATTCAGCAGTTCAATTATTTCTACCGCATTTATTGAATTTACATAATCTTTACAGATAGTCCTATAAAGAAACGATTTATCTCCCGCTGTTCGCGCTAAAACAGCCAGTTCTTTAATATCGTATGTTACTCCAAGTAACGACATAAGCTTGTAGTAGATTTCATTGCCTGACTCGCTGAATTTCTGCAAACAGAATGTTTTAAAGTGTTCTCTTTCCTCTTTATAATTATCTGCCCATAGACTATCTTCGATCAGCCTTTGATATGTATCACTATTGCTGAGAAGTCGCGTCAAATCTTCACATAATACCACATCATTATTCCGAACAATGTAATTAAAAACATATGGCAAAACATTTAATGGTAATTGCTCCGAACGGAAAGTATTAATAACATTCCTAATTGCATTGGATGAATTAATGTTATTTTTATAATTAAACACCTGATTCATAATCGTTTCGCACACGACTATTAACCATGCATTCACGTCCATTCTCTTAATAATATGAGAATAGAAATCAATCCAACTCTTCTCGTCTGTCGGATCATTCATAAGCTTTTCATAATAGAAAGCAAATGGATGCGTCGCATTATATCCTTTCAATGCAGGGATAGAAATCTTTTCAGTCCATTCCAAAAATGTAACAATTTCGGCAGGACGTAATGCATAAAAAGCAAACTCAACAACATCATAGTGATTTTTCAATTTACCCAAAAAAGAGGATGTTTTTCTACGTATTTGAGCATATAGGCGTGTATATCCATTTTCAGCCTTTGACTGAAATATTACATATAAATAAGCAGCTTTTACATAATCTTTTTTTTCACAATATAAAGAAATCAAGCATGTAATCAAGTGATACTGATTACTTTTGTATTCCGCCAGAAGTAATCCGATTGCATCATCCACAGAAAAATCAGTTCCAAACGGTGTGAACGCGAGTTCTGACAAACCATAATTCCTGAAATTTTCTGCCAGAACACGTATAATAAGTTCATTTCTGATGCTCTTTTCAACATCAGCATTTTGTTGAAGAAAATTAATAGCATCATCATATCTTTGTAATTCGAGTAATGAGCTTACATACTGTCTGACAAGCAATTCACGATTTTCACCACCATTACTCCAATACTCAAGAACTAAATCACAATATGCCTTATATGCTCCATTTTCATATAATCTATTCAAAGAATTTCTATATTCTTCAACACCTGTCTCTCTCTCTCTAAATTGATTCAAATACCAATCCGAATAAGAATTTTGTAACTTGAGCTGATTTGGTATATCCAGTTTAAATATTCTAAACAACTTTAGGTACCCATTCTCAGTCTGATCATTAATCTCCCCTGTTTCCGAAATTATTGAATCATAAAAGTTTATCGAATATTTTTTCCATTCTTCCTTAATTTCAGAATATCTGTCTGGAAACATTTCGCCATATACGTCTCCACAAATCACAAATCTAATATATGATGCCATAATATGTATTGACGGATCTAATTCAGCCATAGAACAAATTTCCCCGAACGAATTCATCAATTGAACAATCTTTTGCAATTTATCAAACTTTTTATTAACAAGATGATAACGCAATATTTCATCTATTGAGGCTGATGCATCATAAACACAAATCCATGATAAAACACATACTAATTCTTCTGGAAGTATCTCAACATCATGATATCGCTCCCAAACAAGAGAAATTACTTTCTGTAATAATTGAATGCTTACATTGCCTTTCAGCAAATCTCTTATCTTTTGTTCTGTACAATTGTCAAAATTAAAATATAAATCCAACAATTTACGATCGACATTCATATCTGTCGATGCAAAGATACCAACCATTTCATTGTACTGTTCCATCTGCCCAACATCTACAAATGCTGAAGCAATCGATGTTTTCATCAATCTTGGCAATTCATTAAGCGGTAAAACATATTTATCTATCGCTACAAGGAAATCTTTGAACATAAACAATCGGGCTTTATCCTCAACATAATAGAAAATATCACTCTGTTGCACATTTTTTACTACCTGAATAAACTCACTAATACATCTTTCTACTGCTGGACGACTCTCTTGAGCAACAGCACGGATAAAAAACATATAAGGAAGTATTTCATTATAGCAAAGACCAAAACGTTTTGTCAGATTTGGATAATTATCATTTCGGCCATTAGAATACCCAATATTATTAAGACACTCAAAAATATATCGGCCATGTTTTGATAAATCATAAGCATAAACCGACGATTCTGCACATTCTCCCATTATATCCTGATTAAAATTTGATCCTTGCTTCCACTTTTTAATAAAATCCTGAGTGGTTACATTACAAATCAGTTCTCTTTGAAATCTATTAAGATTTATTTCCACATCATCGTCAGAAGAAATAATCTTCGCTGCACAATTGAGTGCAGCATTTTGAATATCCTGAGGCAATTTACAAAACACCGATTCCTTAAAAAAATCAGAAGCTAAAAAATCATAGTAGTTTCGATTCAGATATAATTCTCGTAAATACTCATATTTCTTCTGGATATCAACCTCATTAACTTTTTCTTCTTGTGCTATTGCATCCTGCCCTTTTATTTTTTCTATTAAAACTCCCGTTTCTGTAATCTTGATATGGGCATATTCTTTCTTTGTAACAGACTTAATAATACTTACAGGCTGGGAATAATCGAGTGCCGGTTGTTCTTCTCCATTCTTAGTATTAATAACAGTTCCTTTCACATAGTAAGCAACAAGATAAATATACTTTACTGTTCTTAACTTAGTTGTACTAGGTTTGAACTTCACGTTTGGTGTTTCAAATATAGTAGACTGAGTTCCATCTAAGATGTAATCAGGAAATATTCTTTTATCCACATATTCCTGGTTAATAAAACCATTCTTTCCGGTACATACATTGATAATGCCGAAACGAACTCCTTCATTATTTCTAAAGTCATCAAAAATAGAATCATCATACGATAAAAATTCTTCTTTTCTTTCGATATCCTTTAATTCTTTCTTTAAAAAGAGAACACCTGAATGAACTTTTCCATCAATTTTCACTTTATCTTTAAACTCAAAATCACCTTTTACGAATTTCTCACAAAACAGTCCAATGGAAGAAGCATATTGTTTATAATCAAGAATCCCTATTGTTGCCAGAATGCCCGGAATTGCCGATGCATAAATAAATCCAGTCTCAGCTGCAGCTGCTCTAAGAGACTCGACAATCTTTGCTTTCCATTCTTCAGATATTACTGAATTTGACAAACTATTCTTCTTTCCTTCATCATTATGTACTATATTTGACAGCACTTCAGATATATCCTTGCCGTCTAATAGAATAATAACTCCAGGATGAATCTTTCCATAAAGTTCAAGATTTTTCTCAAATCCGAACTTAGGTGTCAAATATAACTCAACAAATTGTTCTACAGATGTTGCATATTTTTTATAGTCTTCAATTCCTATATTTCTTAGAACTACCGGCAATGCCGATGCCAACAACACAGGATTATTTTCCATATACTTAGTCAATTCGCATTGAAGCTTTTCTTTGATAGCATTATCAATATTACTTACGGATAATTTTTTTCTTGTACATGAAATACCAGCTAACACTTCTTCCTTATCCTGTCCATTTAAATACAAGATCACTCCCGGGTGAACTTTCCCATTCATCTCAAGGTTCTTGCAGAAACAAAATTGCGGTGTCAGATATATTTCAACAAATTCTCCAATACTCTCTGCATATACTTTATAACTTTCAATTCCAACTTTTTTCAATATTTGAGGAAATGAAGGTGCAAAAATTATATTTGAATCTCCCATACTCTTAAGCAACTCAGACTGAATACTTATTCTCGTTTGTTCATCGAGTTCCATCTTTTCTTTTCGCACCTCATTCTTATATCTGCAGATAACACCTTTATCTTGTACATGAATATACGCTGTTAAGTTTCTTGAAAACACTCTAAGAACTTCTATTGGGAAATCATAATTTATCGTACGCTGTTCTTTCCCTGTTTTTTCGTTAACAATATAATCACCTAATACATACTTCACCAAATATATGTTTTTTACGGTTTGAAGCTTAAAATCCTCTTTGCAAAATCTAACTTTTTGTGAATCGAAAATCACAGTATCTCCAATACTAATATTGTTATCCTTCACAAATTTTCTATTAAAATAAGTATCAGTGATGAATCCAACCTTATTTCCCAAAATATTAATTACTCCAAGACAATATAGCTTATCCTGATCAGGCTCACCAATTGCAAATTCCTGCATATCAATATATTCTTCGAAGAATATATGCTCTCTCGAAGAATCACTAACATTCACCTGATTTTCCATCTTGGTTTCAATATTAAAATTTTCCTTACAAATAGTATCCAAATCCATATTACCTTCCCTTTACTCAGACTAGTATCACTCAACAGAATATCTATCATGATGCAAATTGCATTACGACTAGCAAATGTGCTTCTGTCTCTTCTCCAAAATTCTCAGAAAACACTTAACTAAATTTTCGAAGATTTAGCCGCAATCAGCCGCACTGATCTTGTCCGATCCCATATACCCTAAATTTGCAAATAACTACAATTTTCTAGTTTGAATTATAGCATCATAATACCCTAATATCAATCTTCGACACTTCCATTTTACAGTCACTTAAGCAATTGCTACATTTTCGATAGAATCAATGCTGACAAGTACTTTCCACTTCTCAGTAGCCTTCTTTAATACAGTACACAACACAGTTGTTCCAGGATTTAATCCTCCAAAGTGAGCGAAAGCCTCTTGTCCATCTTCTAAGGCAAGGAATATACCTTTGCTACATCCACCTGTTACGGTACCTCTAACACCATCACGAATATTAGTACCTTCTTCTTCATAATCCCAATTCCACATAATATATACCTCCCTGTTTTTCACTGATATGGTGATTCATATTCTTCAAATCAAGCAATCTTTCACATCCACAGAAGCAATACTTATAAGCATTTCAGGTAATAAAATATTTATAGTAGTCTTTCCTTTCCATAAAGAGTAACTTTTTCTCTTATCGCCTAAGCAAAGAATATCAAACTTAAAAAATTTATTCAGTTTCGTATCAGAAACAAAAGTTATCAAAAATCACTATTGGACAAACAGTTCTCAGGTAATAGCAGACGATTTTAGTTATTGGTAAATATAAAAATGTCAGAAGCCACATTTTCTTCATGACTTCTGACTCTTAATTTATTTACACTATCCTTACACCCAAATCAGCTCCTCTCTCCGGCTTATCTTTTCCCTGTTTTTCTTGAATAATCTTCTTATTGATCTTCAGTCGTTCATGGATAGATGGCTTCTTCTCTTTTCCTGCCGTTTCCTTCTTCTGTGGTACAGATTTTCTTTCCGCTTTCCCTGCTTCTTTCACATTTGCTTGCTTCTCTACACCAGTCACAGCAGTTGCTCTGTTCTCTTTCTTATCCGTTATCTGCTGTTCCCGGCGTTCCTGTACACCTTTTTCTTCCAGACTACAAAAGCTCTGTAGATAAGGCAGGACATGATTCTGCATATCCGACAGGTCTTCCATATACTTCTGGAACTCTTCATTCCCCTTGCCTTTCTGGTAATTGATCCAGCTTTCGTCTGTTAGCCTCATTTCATTCTGTAGCTTTAACTGGCTGAGAAGTCCTCCGTTGCCAGTGCCAATATCTATTTTCCCTTTGAAATAATGCAGCATCTGATCGCCTTTTTCTGCATAATATACTGTAAAAAACATCTGTGCAGTTGTCGTTGGTTCATTGGTTTTGGGATTACGCTCGGCATACCATGCTTTATCCTGTTCTGCAGTCCTGGAATCCAGATCAGATAACTTTTGACATCGTGGATTCATGAACTCACTTTTCTCACAGTAATTGACATACACCATCGGCTCCATATTCTTTGGAAGTTCCGGTTCGTAGGACTTCAATCGCTCGATCAATACTCCTGCACGGACTGACAAATCACATTCTTCCTCTACAATGTCCTTCAAATAAGAAATATAAGAATGCGTATTACCACTCTGTAAATCCAGCATTACTTCTTGTACCGTATTTTCTCCCGGCTCCACGTTATCCCGATATTCATACGGATCAAAAGCTTCTGCAATCTCATCCAGTGCCTCTGCCAACTGCTCCGTGCTCATTTTCTCTGGATACATTGCTTCCCGAACATCCCGCATGGGTACATATTTATAGTCCGGCAGTGCTTCATGAATTTTCTCAATCCCTTCCCGAATTAGTGGAAGTTCTCCAAAGAATCGAATATCATCCATATAATCACCATGAACCGTATTTCCTTTTACAATAGAAAATTCAGCCTCATCATAAAAGCTGTCTTCTGGATCACGGTAGATAATACCCATACTGCATATTCGATAGGCATTTTCAGGATTCTCTCTGTATTTTTCATAGACCGCAGCAATTTGATTGACATCCGTACTTTTCTCATAATCACCCATATCATGGAACTCGTCACATTCTGCTGCAAAGTATTCCAGATATGGCTCTTTCTTTGGTGGCATATTGTTGAGTACATTGTCAATCATGTTGTAATTTGCCTCTTCCAGTTCCTCCACCTTTGCCAGTGGCTTATACTCGCCCTGGCTTTTCTGGATTTCTGCCATTACAACCGCATCCATTTCTTCTACTTTTTCCATGAGGAGATCATAATCTCCACGAATGCGTTCTCCTGTCCATCCTTCCTCTTTCAGAAGTTCCTCTGCCGCTTCTTCAATGGAGATTTCATCATTTTCATACACACCGCCATCTATCAAGCGGAAATCTTCATCGTAAAAGGAATAGTCATATTCTTCTTCTGTGGTCTGAATTGCAAAATACCGTTCGTCCACTTCATATGCCAGTTCACTAAGAGATTGCTTTTCCAAATTCAGGAAATGATCCAACTGCTCAAAACTGATGCTGTCTACAAAATGTGCTGTCACATTTTCTCCATCATTCAATACGACGATGTCACTGACTGACAGGGAATGTCCCCGGAAGTCTTCTGGTCTGCCAATGTTGAATCTCTCAAAAATATCATCTAGTGACATATTTCCAAATAATTCTCCCACATAGACCAGTTCATAATCTTCTTTTTTTATTTGCATCCCATGACTTTCAATGAAACTCATATTCATAAACACATAATTTTCACCCGGAGAACCATCTTTAATCTGATAAATTCCGAATGTTCGTCTTGTTCCTAATAGCAGATTTGCCTCTTTCAAAGACTGGATCTGCGGATATTTCTGCATTTCCCATTCCAGATTACGGAATCGTTCCAGTTCTTCTGTAGACATCTGATAGTGCTCCGGGCCTCGTTCAATCTCCATACGCTCTGTAACATAAATTGGTGATGAAAAATTGGTAATCAGATAAATATCCGCTCCGGCATCATATAATTTCAGGGCTTCTTCCTGGGTAATCACACTCATCGGTTCCTGAAATGCTCCAAAATCTTCGTCTGCATAATCCAGATCATGATTCCTTATCCGTTCCCACATCTGTGATTCCATGCCAAACAGACCTTCATGTGCCTGTATCATTTCTTTACTTGCATACTCTCCCTTACCGCCATCTCTACCCAGACAATAAATTTTAGATCCCATTCTGTGATAATCCAAAGCTGCTTCTTTTCTAAGCGGTACCATATCCTCTGCTATATATCCATAATCCCGAAGCTCCAGCTTGCCTATGGTTGGATCTGGTAAGTCCTGAATATTCATTTTCGCATCATCCAGAAGTTCCTCTACTCTATCTTCATCCGCCCGATTGATTGCATCTGTCAGATTTCTTACCAAAGTCCTTACTTTCTCTTCCTCGCCAATCAGATTTGCATATTCAAAAATCTGTTCTTTTACATCTGCTGGAATTGCTAATCCCATGTGTTCTGCACGGTCTATTTGTTCCTGCGTATATTCCTGCATTTTCTGCGTTTCTATTCCTGTTATCATATTTCTCGCCATACAAATTCCTCCTGTATTCTGAAAGATGGCATAACCGGCAGAACTTTCTTCTGCCAAATTATGCCATCTTTTCTGTTTTCTTATTCCAGACCGAAATCCCGGTTTCTGTTTTCCCTGCCAGTTTCACTTTCCCGCTGGCTCTTTTCTTTATAAATCTGCAATTTCTCATGGATAGAACCATGTACCGGTCTTTCTTCTTTCTCTTTTGATTCCGACTGCTCTGCTTCTGTATCTTCCCTTTCATCCATATTAAGAAGAGCATTTAGTTCTGACAGCCGCTCCAGTTTCTGGTTCAGTTCTTCTTCCTTTGGAAATGGCTTCCCAACTTCCTCTTTCGCATTTGCCAGCTGCTCCTGTACCGTTTCAAGTCGTTGCTCTGCTTCTGCCATCTTCTCTGGATAGCTTTCCAGAAGATTGTTGATACGAGTGATATTTCCAAGGGCATCTGCTCCCAGATGGACTTTCGATACCGATTCATGCTTCACAGACAGGATAAACTCCTTACTCCAACTGTCAAACTGGATTCTCATGTTGAATCCCTGATAGTTTCCGATATCCATAGCTGCATCGACTGCTTTAATGTTCTTACAAACTGCCAGAAGTGCCGCTCCTGCTTCTTTCTTTTCTGTAAATACTTTGCCGCTGATCTCCATGGAAAACTGTTCAGGATCTGTGATTTTATGCTCCCGGTAGTGAGCAATATCCACTTTGTAGCTGTCAATAATCTCGGTCAGCTTTGCAATCTGTTGTGGAAAATTTCTTGCAATATCATCTTCCAGTCGGTACTGGTTATTCATATGGTTAGCTTTTAAAAGTTTCAACTTTGCTACATCCACGTCCAGTGCCATCTTTTCTTTTACTGCCGGGTTTCCAGTAGCCAGTGCTTTGACCTCTGCATAGGAGAGTGCCGCTTCGTCCACATCTTCGCAGCTTCTGACCGGTGCTTTGCTCGTCATAATCTGGGAGATGAACTTCTGTTTATTCTCGATCAGCTGCCACATGTAGCTGTCGAATGTGGATTCTGTCACATAACGGAAAATATGAACCTTTTTGTTATGGTTTCCCTGTCGGATAATACGACCTTCCCTCTGCTCCAGATCAGACGGTTTCCAGCCAATATCCAGATGATGCAAGGCAATCAGACGATCCTGCACATTAGTTCCGGCACCCATCTTTGCTGTTGAACCAATCAAAAAACGAACCTGCCCGGATTTTACTTTTCCAAACAGCTCCGTTTTCTTTGCTTCTGTATTTGCATCATGAATAAAAGCAATCTCTTTTTCCGGCACACCCTTTTCCATCAGCTTCTGCTTCAGGTCATCGTAGACATTGAAACTGCCATCGCCTTTCGGTGTGCTCAAGTCACAGAAAATCAACTGTGCTGATTTCTGTGCTGCTGTATCTTTCCATATTTCATAGCTTTTCTCTGCACAGACTGCTATTTTGCTTTCCGGATTATCTGGCAATAGTTCGTTCACCAAACGCTGATCCAGTGCTAATTTTCTGCCGTCATTGGTGATTTTCAGCATGTTATCCACACTTGCATCCACACCGCCATTTCTTACTACTTCTGCACGCTCACCAAGACTTTCTACAATCTCTTTCTGCTGTTCCGTTGGTTTCAGCACCACTGTTTCATATTCTGCTTCCGGCACAGGAAGTTTTAACTGATCGGAAGTCTTGATATCTGCAATCTCCTTGAACATATTCATCAGTTCCGGGATATTATAGAATCTGGCGAATCTTGATTTTGCTCGATATCCTGTTCCTTCCGGTGCAAGTTCGATGCTCGTGACAACTTCTCCAAAATTGTTTATTGCTGTGCTATCGGCATGACGGGCAAAGCTATATTTTTCCTTCGATCTTGAAGGGATAAAATCCTGTCCCTTCAGGATCTCAAGAAAATCACATCATTTCACAGGAGGACAAAACCATGAAACACACTGATCCACAGCCACTTATGACTTATAGCCAGTGGTGCACAATCTTTATTTAAGCACCGTCTGAAAAAGTACATACGCAGAAAGCTGTACAACGGCTTACAGTGGCTGCTGTTCATCCTTTTCATGGTCGGGATTCCTTATGGAATGATCGTACACTGGCTGTTTTTCGGCTATTAATTACAGATCAAGGAGGTTTTCACCATGACACACGGCACAAGAATAGACATCAATGCCATTAAAAGCGTATTGACACGTTGGATCACAGAGGGACACATCACACCACTGGCAGCGTTCAATCGCTTTTGGGGCTACACATTCCACCTAATGCAAGAGGACGAGATCACTAATGATGAATACAATCATGTACAGTTGGAGTACCTTCAGGAGATCATCGACCGTTTTCTTCCTAGCACCACATATCCGCAGGACGTTATTCCAACATTGGAAGCTATGGAGCCACTGCACAGATGGGACACTCTGTTGAATTTTATCTTCAATGAGACACCTGTGCAATACGACATTGAAGATCAGGAAGGAGAACACAGATCATGAAGATCAACATTCAGGCAACCGTTACATTTTACAAGGTGATCGTTCTCTCTGTAGGCTTATGCGAATCAGAAATCATGAACGAACGGCACTTTGCAGATTATGTAAGTGCAGCAGCTTATAAAGCAGCAGTCACCAAGAACGGACTTGTTGCAGTTATTGTGGAGGTGTAGATCATGAGCTGGATGTATTACAACAAAGAAACTGAAGAAACCTGTCTCCGTGGCTACATTTCAGAACTTTCCTGCTTCCATGCTGTAGTCATGGCGGAACAAACATGGAAGATCATCAGTAAGACCAGTACAAAGTCCGGCAGCAGCAAGACCAGACAGAAACAGTTCTTTGAGGATCTTACTACTCTTCTGAATGTTCAGGAGGAAAAGCGTCCGGTTATGGAACATCAGAACGACTATATCCTGCACATTGAACTTTCCGCAGACGAAACCAATGCAGTTATCAGCTTGCAGAGAAAAGGTAACTATGAGTTTGTTTTCAGGAATGAGATCATTTCTCTTAAGAAAATCGGCAATCAGAATAAATAATCAGGAGGTACTACACTATGAGTTGGAAACACTATAATACAGAAACTAAGAAAATCGAGGTTGTAAGAACTCTTGTCGGTGACATGGAGCAATTCGGGGCAATCGTTATGGCGGAAGATACATGGAATGTAATCTTGCAGGTCTCAGAACGTGTGCCATGGAGTAGACAGTCACGCATGAACACATTCATTGATGATCTTCTTTTGGTACTGGAACGCAAAGAAAACGAAACCGGAGATCCTTTTATCAGCAGACCATACGAATATATTATTCACATTACACTTGATCCTGACGCTCAGAAAGATACTGCTCTTATCAGTGTTCAGAGAAAAAGCACCTATGAGTTTGTATGCAAAGATATCAGCATCCCATTAAAAGAATTATAATCTTCTCTCCTGCTGCCGGGTTCACTCTCTGGCAGCAGGATTTCCAAGGCAATAGAATCCATCAGAAAGGCGGTATCAATTATAAGGAACTACGTACTTGCGGAAAACAGACCTTATACAGCTTGTCCCATCTGGAAAAAAGATCTCAGAAAGCTTATGATTGATTTCTGTATACCGGAGCCAACCATTGAACAGATTATTTCTCAGACCGAACAGGAAGCGAAGCCAACAGAAACAGCTCGACAGGTTTATAACCGTGCATGGCAGAAATTCCGTAAACATCTGCTGACAAATTAGTGGTAAAAGTAAGGTAGTATGCAAAAAGTAGTAAAACCATTACCATTTCAGGCTCCAAGGCAGTCTTATTACAGTGTCATTTTAAGGGAGCCTTAAATTTACTACAGGAAGGGAACATCATGAACAGATATTTTGGTTACGCAAGAATCAGCACACCACAGCAAAGCATTGAAAGGCAGATCAGGAATATCCTCGCTGCATATCCACAGTCTGAGATCATCCGAGAAGTTTTTACCGGAACGAAATTTCAGGGACGAAGAGAATTTGAAAAGCTCCTGAAGAAGCTCAACGCAGGTGATACCATTATCTTTGATTCTGTTTCCAGAATGTCCCGTGATGCAGAAGAAGGTTTTACCATGTATGGAGGATCTTTTCAGCAAAGGAATTAATCTTGTATTCCTGAAGGAACCACACATAAACACAGAAACCTATAAAAGTGCGCTGCAAGGTGGCATCCCAGCCACAGGCACAGATATTGACTGTATTCTGGAAGGGATCAATAAATATTTGCTCCTGCTTGCCAAAGAACAGATCCGGCTTGCTTTTGAACAGTCAGAAAAAGAGGTTCAGGATCTCCGGCAGCGTACTAAAGAAGGAATGCAGACAGCAAGGCTTTCCGGTAAACAGATCGGACAGGCTTCCGGTACAAAGCTTGTAACAAAGAAATCTATATCAGCAAAAGAAATCATCCTGAAACATAACAAAACGTTCGGCGGATCACTCAACGATCTGGAAACCATTACTCAGGCCGGGATTACCAGAAAGACATTCTATAAATATAAGAAGGAACTGCTCTCTGAGATGATAGAGCAAACGAATCAGCGTTGAATGTTTTGCTGCAATCCGTTATAATGAGAACAGGGACATGACTTATTAAGAAGGGAGTGTGAAATATGCCATTACTCAAAGAAAATACTTATACTATAGAAGATATATATGCACTTCCAGAGGGAGAACGTGCCGAACTGATTGACGGACAGATTTATTACATGGCTCCGCCTAGTCGCAAGCATCAACGGATTTCAACAAGGCTCACCAGTATTATTGATCGTTACATTGAAGATCATCAGGGACAGTGCCAAGTTTATGCTGCCCCGTTTGCAGTTTATCTGGATGAATCCACGAACACATATGTTGAACCGGATATCTCTGTTATCTGTGATCCAAACAAGCTGAATGATAAGGGCTGCAATGGTGCTCCTGACTGGATTATAGAGATCGTTTCTCCTGCAAGTAAACGGATGGATTATTATACCAAGCTCTTTAAGTACAGAACGGCAGGTGTAAAAGAATATTGGATTGTTGATCCTGACAAGAGCAGAATTATTGTATACAATTTTGAACAATCTACAATGGATGAATATTCCTTTACGGATTCTGTTAAGGCTGGAATCTATAATGATCTGCTAATTGATTTTAATGTGTTAAGTTTTTAACATAGTCATGCGCTGACCATGCTCAAAAATTGAAGCTTTTCTGAAAAATAAAAGTTGGCGTAAACCCTTGCTCTATATAGGGAATCGCCAACTTTTTTATTGTGTCTCTGTTGAAATTCTAAATTGCTACAGACTGCATATGGAATAACGCTGGATCATTCTGATCCGTCCTGATCGTAGAAGGATAATGTGATCCAGTCTGAAAAAGCTTGTATCTGGCAGCAGGAATTACTTACAGTGAGGAATAATACTGTAATCTTCTGCTCAAATGGTAGCTCAAAAAATTGGTTATCGTACTCATATTCTGTGGATGTATACATGTGAACGCTTGCTCACATGTTAAGAGTTTATCAATCTCGTCAATCCATCACCAACCAGGCACATCTCATTCCGCTCACCTGCCAGATCCAACTCGACCCCGATTTAACAACATTTATCTTGGATTCTTCTATCTTCCAATCCTCAGATTTTACTCCAACCGTCCAACCCAATCCAGCATCTCTCCAATCCAATCTACTCCCTGATCCACCGCAGCTCTATCTCACACTCAACACAACCATTTCTCCTAGATCTGATCTGCACTTTCTACAGATCCGACCTTCTTTTCATCCTCTCTGAATCGCCCTCACCGGAGCAACAACAGCTGCACGATAACTCAAGCTTAATCCAACCTGCTGCCGTTTGCTCTTTCCGGTGATTTTCAGGTCGATTCTGCGTAATTTCTATGATTGAATTTTGCATCACTCAGAACGAATAAACAGAGTGTTTCTACGGATCTTCCGATAGATTACATGATGTAAATTTTGCAGGTGATAATCGGAATAATCGGTGTGATTACTGGGAAATTGGAAATATTTAATATCCTGAAATTGTATAATCTTGAGCTTTCTTTAATTCCGCTTTTTTTATTGCAACTTTTGATAATGATATTGTTTGTACAAATTTCACATTTGGTTTATAATCCCAAACATATGAAGTCAATTCCAACGCTTTTCCACTAGGTATGGAAGAATGATAACAAGACCCAACTAATATATTATTATCTGGGACTATACGTGCCCTAGCCCAACATGGCAGGATATACGCATCGTAATAATACCAAATTTCATTATTGCTATCTATACATATTTTTCTTAGTTTTGCTTTTTTCTTATGGTAGTAAAGTGAATCTTCATCTAAAGTTAACCAGCCTAATGCCGCATATGTGATTTGCTTGTCTGTTATTATAAATTTTACTTTCAAATTACAAATATATTTTTTATTCCCGATTTTCGCAGTAATTTTAGCACTTCCACCCTTTTTAGCAGTAACGATACCATTAGAACTAACTGTTGCAACAGCTTTATTGCTAGAACTCCATGTAACTTTTTGTTTTGTTCCTGTTACTTTTAAGTTGTATTTTTTCCCAATATTAAGACTTATTGCTGTTTTTGAAATTTTAGGATCTTCTACTGTTATTTGAGATTTTACAGTTTTATTTCCTGATTTTACAGTTATTACAGCTGTTCCTTTTTTCCGGGCATAAATCTTTCCACTTGAATTAACGCTTACTGTATTATTATTACTTTTAAATGTTATTTTGTCTGTACTTGTTGCTGGATATAGTTTAGGTTTTATAGTAATATACTGTCCTTTAACAAGAGTTATTTTAGAACTAATCCCCGTTATTTTTTGTGTTTTCACATTTACTATGACTGAAACTTTTTTACTTAAACCGCTTTTTAGTTTTATTGTTAATGTAGCTGTTCCTCCTATTTTTCCTGCTGTAAGTGTACAGGTTCCTTTTGATTTTCCTGCAACTTTAACAACCTTTGAATTAGATGTTTTCCAAGATGTAACTGAATCGCCTTTTGTAAATGTCACCTTCAAAGAAGTTACTTTTTGTTGTGGTTTCATTATAATTTTAGATGTAGAAACTTTTATTGTAGCTTTTAATTTGTTTCCTACATTACGTATTTCTTTAAATCCACAAGTTGTACATTCATATTCTTGTCTTGCTGCGCGAAATACTGTAGCTTGAGAAACAACTTTCTTTTTTGTAAATTTATGTCCAAGTGCTGGAATCTCTTCTTGCTTTTTAATGACAACGCCACAAACGCTGCAATGACTTCCTTCTGTTAATCCCGATTCTTCACATGTAGGATCTACTGCTTCATCTTTTATTTCAATATGACCTACTGCGGGAATTTCTTCTCTCTTTATTTTTCCACAAACTGTACACGTATATGTCTTTTCCCCTGTTTCTATACAGGTTGGCTCTTTTATTGTATATCCTAAACTATATCTATGTCCGGTGGCTGGAATTTCTTCCTGTTCTTTTAGTACCTTACCACAATTTTCACAATGAATTCCTTCTGTTTTTCCAGGTATCTCACACGTTGGTTCTACAGCTTCATCGGTTACTTCCTTGTGTCCCGTTGCTGGAATCTCTTCTTGCTTTTTAATGACAACGCCACAAACGCTGCAATGACTTCCTTCTGTTAATCCCGATTCTTCACATGTAGGATCTACTGCTTCATCTTTTATTTCAATATGACCTACTGCGGGAATTTCTTCTCTCTTTATTTTTCCACAAACTGTACACGTATATGTCTTTTCCCCTGTTTCTATACAGGTTGGCTCTTTTGTTATTATTCCATCGTTCCATACATGGCCTAATGCAGGAATATCTTCTGTCTGTGTTGCTTCGCAAACTGTACAAATATACGTCTTTATACCTAATTCTTCACATGTCGCCTCTCTTATCACATTTCCGCTATCCCAAACATGGCCTGTTGCTGGAATTTCTTCTGTTTTACTGTCTCCACATATAGAACATATCAATTCTCTCTCGCCCATTTCTATACATGTAGCACTTTTTAAAATATTTTCTTCATAATCGTGTTCATGGATTTCTTTTTTATAATATATCTTTATATTTTCAAGTCCTGAGTCATTTTTCTTGACTTTGTCCCACTGAAACTTTGTTCCATCAAATATACAATACTTTATATTGTCACAGCCAGCAAACGCATGCAATACTATATATTTCATACTTTCTGGGATTTCGATTTTTGCAAGGTTTCGACAATTATTAAAAGCACCTATTCCTAATTGTATTACATTATTTGGTATTTTAATATTAGTTAAATTTTTACAATCTGAAAACGTAAGATTTTCTATATTTGTAATTCTTTCTGGTAATTCTATTTGTTCTAAGCTTTCACAATAGTTAAATGCCGATTCTCCTATACTTAAAACACTTTTCGGAATATTTATATCTTTAAGTTTATAACAATCCGAAAATACACTATTTTTTATCTCCAAAAGACTTTCTGGCAATTTTACATTTGTCAAATTCCAACATTCTACAAATGCAAGTTCATTTATACTGGTTACTCCTTCTGGAATTTCAATACTTGTAAGTGCTCGACAATCTCCAAATAATGCTCCGCTAATTGTTGTTATTCCTTCTGGGATTTTTATTTTATTCAAACTTCTACAACGATAAAATGTATGCATTCCTATGCTTATCATCTTTGAAGGTAATTGAATTTCTTGTAATCCAAAACATCTCTCAAAAACATTATTACCAATATCTTCTACACTATCAGCTACTTTTGCCTTAATCACATTGCAACCTAAAAAAGCACTATTGCCTATTCTTTTTATTCCTTCTTCTACACTAATGACCTTAATATTTTCTTTATATACATTCCACGGTGCTGAAGTTTTTCCTATTGACACATCGTTTATTAAATAATCTGGTATATCACCACTTCCAGAAATCACTAATTCGCCATCATCATATAAAATCCATGTGATAGTTTTATTTTCCTCACCACTAGCAATTATTTTCCTAGAATTTTCATTTGCAACACTATCCGAAAATATCTCATCTTCATCATTACCAGATTCTATATCTAAATCCTGCTGGTTATCTTCTTGAAGATCTATTTCTGATATTTCTTCATCTGTATCTGGTACTTTTTCATCTGCATTTGATTCTTCCAGTTTCCGATCTTCTACCTCTACAAAATCATCTTCATCACTCTCATCAGAAAACTCATTCACTACTTCCAGAGTTTCTTCTGCTGCAAATACTTGTCCCGGCACTGCTGTGCATATCATCGCTGATGATAACATCAGTGCCAACACTCTTTTCATCTTCATCCTTCATTCCTCCATTTTTTCTTATTAAACAAAAAGAGCATTACTTTCTCAGCGTATATTCTAAGAAAAATAATACTCTTGTTATTTCATTCATCATTTCACACAACTGGCTGCCTTACTTCTGCTTAGACCCTATAGTTTTGCGCCACCGGATTTCTCCGGGTTTGCCCGTATTCAGTTTTACTTACATTTCACAAAATTTTCACATAGTTTTCACATTTCTCATTATACTCTTCCACAATTCAAAATGCACTAACCAATTCTGCCTGTTATTCTTTTCAGCATATTGCACAATTAAGATTGCCGGAAATACATTATTCCGCTGCCATTAATCCTTCTCTCTGCAAACGTTCTTTAAGCTGCTGCCAACCTCGTTTGTCCCCTTCTGGATCTTCCGGTATATCAGAAATTTCACACTCTTCATACTCTGGAAATGACGGTTCGGCAAAATCACTAAACCATCCTTCAGCAATCAACACTTGCAGCAGTCCTTCTCTTATCTCAGGATCATCCAAGTAACTTTTATCCATCCGCTCTCCTTCCACCACATATCCCTACATATAATACTGATTTCGTGGTTTGTTTTCTCTTCATTTTCAATTTTAGAGTTTATAACTCTAAATATCAATAGAGTTTATTCCTCTAGGATAGAATAAGAAAAAACATCCTGGAGGTATCTGCATGAATTATCTGGCTCGGATTCGCAATCTTCGGGAAGATCATGATTATACTCAGGCTTACGTTGCTTCTGTCCTGAATGTCGGGCAGCGAACATATGCTGATTATGAACTGGGGAAAACTCGTATTCCTCTGGATTCCATGATTAAGCTGGCGAAACTGTATAACGTAGATATGAATTATATCTGTGATCTGACCGATTATAAGAATGTATTTCCATCAAAGAAATAAAGCACTGTTCAGTTATGTATGCTGTCGGTGCTTTTTTACTGTTAGATTTTGGTTTTAGTTCATTTTGTTCTAGGTGATAAAATTTTATCCTCTAAATTTTCTATTGCGAACATACTTTCTATCTGTTATAATAGTTATATAACATCAATTTAATAGCAAGCAGACATTTATAACTAAAGATGATGGGGTAACGATTCGTGACATCTCCCTCTTCCACTTCCCAGTGTGAGATCTTCAATCATCCAGAATTCGGAAATCTGCGCTGTATTGAGAAAGATGGAGAGCCATGGTTTGTGGGGAAAGATGTGGCAACGGCGTTGGGATATGCGAATACAAAGGATGCTATATATGCACATGTGGACTCAGAAGATAAGAGAATAATCCAAAGGTCGGAAAACACGACCTTAGAGATTCCGAATAGAGGAATGACCATCATTAACGAATCCGGCCTCTACTCTCTCATTCTCAGCAGCAAACTTAAATCTGCAAAACGTTTCAAACGCTGGGTGACATCTGAGGTATTGCCGTGTATTAGAAAAACTGGGGGATCACAGAGAATTATCTTTACCTTGTACTCCTTTATTATTTGCAGTATTCTTATGGTATCAAGAATCATTGAAGGAGGAAACACCAATGAAAAAGAAGCTCAAAAGTTTTCTTATCATTTTTCTGGCTGCTATTATGATCTTTTCTCTTCCGCTCTCAGTATCGGCAGCCACCAAGAGGGACGTAACAAAAACATACAGCAAGTCGGTTACTAAACTGTTAAGAGGTTTTGATAGCTATTTCGGTTACTGCTGCGGTAAGAATCAATATTTCAAGTTTGACGATTATGCCCGGACAACCATGGTTACTATGAGAACATGCGGATTATGCAATCGTACAATATCTACTGCTAAGAAGAAACTTAAACCACAGTTAAAGCTCTACTTCAACACTTCAACTGTAAAGTTTAAGAAATTTACTAAATATGGTATTCCAAAAAATCCTTCTTACTTATTCTGCAATAAGAACGGTAAGATTGTTTATACTGGCGGTGACTGGGGAGAGGTATATCCTAAAGGCTCCGTTAAAAAGATTATAAAAACAGGTTCCAAAACCTATGAAGTTACCTACAGTCTTTATTTCTATGATGATTGTACTAAAAAAACTTGCGGATATATGGGAACATATAAAGTATATCTCAGAAAAACCAGCAACAAAAACGGCTTCGTTATTACTAACATTAAACAGACTACAAGCAAAAAAGTAAGATTCTAGTTTTTTGCAGAAGGGCAGATTCCTAAATCGGGAATCTGCTCTTTTTTTGACTTTCTAATTCGTCCTGTAAGACGTTTTTATTTTTCAAGCGAACAAATCCTCGTCTTAACGCTTTCAATCCCTTTACAGATCAAATACGTGCTCACAGGGCAGCTATATATGCAAGTCCCGGTGAAGATATGAATAATAGCTGCTTTCAAAATAAAAAGTAAAAAAAGGCTCATGACTTGTCCGCAAACTGTACCGCTACAGTCTCGACTTATCATGAGCCTTGAAATTCGTCTCTCATATACTACGACAGATGGGTTATTTGCTGAAAAGGTTCCATCGTATATGTAGGATTTTTTCTACGCCATTTTTTAATATTTTGACACCATTTTTACACCATTTTGGTATCAAGTTACGTGAATTTATAACATGTTATATCAGATTTCAAATTTAAAGAATGGCTTAAATACGCGAAAATCAATATATTAAACACTTTATTTTTCGTTTAGGCAAATGTGTTAAAATGCCTAAATATTATTGGCATTTATTCTAAATAACATTCGTTATTTTTGTGCATACTTACCGATTTCACGATGTTTATCCATATAAAAAACACCCTGGCAAAGGCAGAAATATCTTCCGCCCTGCTTCGGGTGTTTTTGATTTATCTTATTACTTTACTACGATATTGATGATCTTCTTCGGTACGTAAATCTCTTTGATGATATTTCCGGAAATCTTATCTGCAACTGCCTTCTTTCCTTCGGCAATCGCATCTTCTTTGGAGATTTCTGCCGGAATACTGATAACAGCCTTGGTCTTGCCGTTGATCTGAACCGGAACCTCGATCTCATCATCCTTCATAAGCTCCTCATCGTGAGCCGGCCACTGTGCATGGAAAATGGAATCCTCATGACCAAGCTTCTCCCAGATCTCCTCTGCAATATGAGGAACAAATGGCGCAAGAAGAATGGTAACTGTCTCGATGGTTTCTTTGTCAACAGCGCCGTCGTTCTGCTTTGCGATAGCGATCAGCTTGTTTGTGTATTCCATAAATCCGGACACTACGGTATTCAGGCTGAAGGCCTCAAGTCTGCTGGTGATATCGTATACCATCTTATGACGGGTCTTCTCCATCTCTTTGGTAGCCGGGATATCTTTCTCAATGCTGTCAAGAGCCAGATTCCAGAAACGTTTCAGGAATCTGGATACACCATCGATTCCTCTGTCATCCCATTCTGCATCCAGTTCCGGCGGTCCTACAAACAGCTCATACATACGTAAGGAATCACATCCGTAATCATTTACAAGATCATCCGGTGAAATAACATTTCCTTTGGATTTACTCATCTTGATTCCGTTTTTACCTGTGATCATACCCTGGTTGAACAGCTTGACAAACGGCTCATCGAAATCAATAGCTCCGATATCATACAGGAACTTGGTGTAGAATCTGGAGTACAGAAGATGAAGAACAGCATGCTCTACACCACCGATATACATATCTACCGGCAGATATTTATCAGCTTTCTCTTTGGAAACCAGTTCTTTATTATTCTTATTATCTACATAACGGAGGAAATACCAGGAAGATCCTGCCCACTGAGGCATGGTATTTGTCTCACGTTTTGCAGGAGCACCACAGCATGGGCATGTGGTATTTACCCACTCGTCAATAGCTGCAAGCGGTGACTCTCCGGTTCCTGTCGGCTGGTAGCTTTCTACCTCCGGAAGTCTTAACGGAAGCTGATCCTCCGGTACCGGTACCGCACCGCATTTCGGGCAGTGTACGATCGGGATCGGCTCACCCCAGTAACGCTGACGGGAAAATACCCAGTCTCTCAGTTTGTAGTTGACAGTCTTACGTCCGATACCCAGCTTCTCGATGATATGCGGTGCTTCCTTCTTCAGTACGGAAGATTCCATTCCGTTCCACTCACCGGAGTTGATCATGGTTCCGGAAGCCTCTGTGTAAGCTTCTGTCATATTCTGAATTTCTTTACCATCTTTTGCGATAACCTGGATGATCGGAATATCGAATTTCTTTGCGAACTCAAAGTCACGGTCATCATGAGCAGGTACACACATGATAGCACCTGTACCATAATCAGCAAGTACATAGTCAGAAAGCCAGATTGGAAGCTTCTCACCGTTCAGCGGATTGATCGCATAAGTACCTGTGAACACACCGGTCTTCTCTTTATCCTGAAGACGGTCTACATTGGATTTCATGGAAGCGTCAAAGATATATTTCTCTACAGCCTCTCTTGTCTCGTCTGTTGCAAGAGATTTTGCAAGAGCATGCTCCGGTGCAAGTACCATGAATGTTGCTCCATGAAGAGTATCCGGTCTTGTTGTATAGACCGTGATCTTCTCTTCTCTTCCCTCAACCGGGAAATCGACCTCTGCGCCGTAGGATTTGCCGATCCAGTCTGTCTGCATCTTTTTAACCTTCTCCGGCCAGTCCAGTTTATCCAGATCACTTAAAAGTCTGTCTGCATATTTTGTGATGCGGAGCATCCACTGACGGAGGTTCTTTTTGGTAACCGGAGTGCCACAACGCTCGCAGCATCCATTTACAACCTCTTCATTTGCAAGACCTGTCTTACAGGAAGGGCACCAGTTGATCGGGAACTCCTTCTCATATGCAAGCCCCTCTTTGAACATTTTTACAAAGATCCACTGTGTCCATTTATAGAATTCCGGATCTGTTGTGTTAACCTCCATATCCCAGTCATAGATCGCTGCGATATCGTTGATCTGACGTTTGATATTTTTGATGTTTGCTGCTGTAGATACTGCCGGATGAACACCCATCTTGATGGCATAGTTCTCAGCCGGGAGACCAAAAGCGTCCCATCCCATCGGATGGATCAGGTAATAACCCTGGAGCATTTTATAGCGGCTCCATACATCAGAGATCACATAGCCTCTCCAGTGTCCTACATGAAGACCGTTTCCGGACGGATACGGGAACATATCCAGACAGTAGTATTTCGGTTTCTTGCCATCATTGACATTTACCGGCTTTTTCTCCCAGTTTGTGCGCCATTTCGCTTCGATGGCTCTATGGTTATAAGGTGCAGCCATTTTTTTATTCCTCCTGACAAATTACTCAGTATTAATACTTTAATGCTTTCACACACTGCTATTAATTTTAACTACTTATGATGTATTTGTCAAACAAAAATCCAAAAACAGCCTTTTTCCATCAAAATATACATGAACCTGCAATCCTGGCCTGGTTTAGTTGACGCTTCTTTTTTCACATGATATAATTTCCTGCATGTATTTTCCTATATTATACATACCATACATATTTATCTTAGGAGGGAACGCATAAATGAAATCTTTTTATTCCTGGTACCGGAAGCATATTACCGGTGCGATCTTTACAGGACTGATCCTGGGTATCCTCACAGGACTTTTCCTGGCCGGACGGTTTGAACCTGTCCTCACTGTGACCAGTCTGATCGGAAGTATCTACATGAACGCCCTGAACATGATGATCTTTCCCATGGTCTTCTGTTCCATTGTCATTGGAATCTGTTCCATCGGAAACGCACGTACTACCGGCAAGATCACTGCAGCATCCATGATCTATTTTCTCTGCACAACGGCACTTGCCAGCCTGTGCGGACTGATCATCCCGAGACTGATCCATCTCGGAGAGGGAGTCAAATTTGAGATGGCAACGGCAGACATCCAGGCTACAGAAATGAGCAGTATCCTGGATACCCTGAAAAACCTGATCCCTTCCAACCCAATCGCTGCATTCGCTGACGGAAACATGCTCCAGGTTCTGGTGTTTGCCCTGATCATCGGTTTCACACTGATCGCAGTCGGTGAAAAAGGAACTCCATTCCTGAATCTGATTGATTCCGTCAATGAAGTATGCCTGAAAATCATCACAACCATCATGTACTTTACACCCATCGGTGTTTTCTGTACCATCGTACCGGTTGTGGAAGCCAACGGAACTGAAACGATCATTTCCCTTGCAACACAGCTTGTCATTCTGTATGTGGCATTCTTTGGCTTCGCTATTGTAGTGTACGGTCTCTCTGTAAAGCTGATCGGCAAACAAAGTCCGCTGAAATTCCTGAAAGCGATCCTGCCAGCAGCACTGAACGCCTTCGGAACCTGCTCAAGCTCCGCAACCATTCCATTAAGCAAGCAGTGTATGGAAGAAGAAATGGGCGTATCCAACCAGATCACCAGCATCGCCATTCCTCTTGGTGCTACCGTTAATATGGATGCTGTATCTATCCTGATGTCCTTTATGATCATGTTCTTTGCAAACGCCTGCGGGATCCATGTAAGTATTCCTCTTATGATCATTATCCTTCTTGCAAACGTACTGCTTTCCGTTGGTACTCCAGGTGTTCCCGGTGGTGCTATCGCATCTTTCGCAGCACTGGCAACTATGGCCGGACTTCCTGCCGGAGTTCTTGGTGTTTATATCAGCATCAATACCCTCTGTGATATGGGCGCCACCTGTGTCAATGTTATCGGTGACATGGCATGCTGCTCTGTACTGAAAAATGTTATCCAGATTGAGGAAGAAGCATAAACAAATCTTTCTGAAGTGTTATTTAAACAGAATGCGAATTGCTTTACATAAAACATTTTATGTAAAGCAGCAATAGCAAAAGCCGTAAGATATATGTTTAAGAAACTTTCACATATACTTACGGCTTTTCTGTTTATCAACTGTTCACATCCTGTATTCTTTATACTGTTTAACGTAAATGATGTAACACAGAAATTTATATTTCATTTTGCTGACTTTATTTTTTCAGAACACGGTAATTTTCTTCTCTGTCGTAATCCTTATGGACCCCATCGTCCTCATATAAGGTATACTCCGCACCTTCATATCCGAGAAGCTGCATATTTTTTGTATCCAGAGCTGCCACACATTCCGCTGCTTCTGCAACCGGAATACATTTTCCCTTCCGGATAAACAACGGGATCTCATTCAGTGCCACCTCTACATAATGAACACCCTTTTCAAGGATCTCCTCTGCAATGGTTCCATCCGGAAGGAATTTCACAAATTTCATTTCCTCCGGAAGATATACATAACGGCCTCTTGCGTTCTGTTCATAAACCGGAGCGATCATGATCTCATTTCCAAGAAGCAGCTGGTCTTCCACATGTACAGCAATCTTATCCTCCGGATAAACAAAGCCCAACGGCCGGAAATACATATCATCGTTCAGAGCCGCCTTCATATATTCACTGTAAAGATATGGAATAAGACGATATCTTACACCGATCACATGACGGAAATCTTCCACATTTTCAAACTGGTAGCATTCCTGCTCTCTGGTACCGATCGCTGTATGATCACGCATCAGCGGTGTGAATACTCCAAGTGCCAGGAAACGAAGCAGCAGTTCTCTTGTTGTATCAGCGCCAAATCCACCCAGATCTGCTCCTGCATACAGGAAACCACACATATTCAGAGATGGCATCATCTTCAGGTTCAAAAGGATATGAGCCCACCAGGATTTATTATCGCCGGTCCAGATCCCACCATAACGATGCATACCAATATAGGATGATCTGGAGAACATCAGAAAACGTTTTTCCGGATCGATCCGTTCAAAAGCCTCCCCTGCTGCTCTGGTCATATTGTAGCCAAACAGGTTATGGACTTTGTCATGGCGAATCTTTCTGCCATCCACATTATGGTAAAATCTCCGATAATCTTCCGGATTGTTTGCAACATTGCGAAGTGCACTCTGCATCTTCCAGATATGGATCTTTCCTTCCGTATCTTTTGCAAATTCTCCTGCAAGCTCTTTGACCTCTTTCATTCCCTCTGTGGAATAGAAGATCGCCGGCTCATTCATATCGTTCCAGAAACCGTCGATTCCCTTCTCGATCAGGAAACGGTATTTGTCACCGAACCATTTTCTGGCATCTTTGTTCAATACATCCGGAAAATGAGTATCCCCCGGCCATACAGCAGCTACAAAATCACTGCCGTCCTCTCTCTGGCAGAAGTAGCGGTTTTTGACACCCTCCTCATAAACATCGTATCCCGGCTCTACCTTGACACCGGCATCGATGATCGGGATCAGACGGATATCCTGATCCTTCAGTTCCTTTACGAATTCCGGAAAATCCTGAAAATTCTCTTCACTTAATGTAAAGTCCTTATAAGACTGCATATAATCAATATCCATATAGATCATATCAATAGGAATATGATTTTCACGATATCCAGCTGCAACCTTCCGGAAATCCTCTTTTGTAGTATAGCCCCATCTGCTCTGGCCAAATCCAAAGGCAAATTTCGGCGGGATATAGCTTCTTCCGATCACATGACGGAACTGCTTTACAATATCATAGGGACTCTCCCCTTCGATCACATAAAGCTTCAGGTCTGCATTTTCGCAGGTTACCTTCATGGTATCCATTCTGGTATAGCCAATGTCAAAGGTGATCGCTGCCGGATAGTCAAAAAACATTCCAAAGGTTTCTTTTCCGGACACAATGATAAGATTATGTGCACCGTACAGGGAATGTTTATCCTCTGTATGCTCCGGATCATCGGTACAGTTACTGGTGTAAATGAATCCTCTCTTGTTGATACCGCGGTTGGATTCTCCCAATCCGTAGACGATATCCTCTTCATCCATGATATAAGTAAAAGAAAATCCATCTTCTGCACAGATTTCTCCATATCCTGGCTTTCCTTCTGCTGTCTCAATGTTTTCTGTCAGTGCCTCAGTCTCAAAGGGCTCTCCATATACATATTTTTTTATCATTTTTCCCTCTCCTGTTACAGATTTTTGTAAAGAACAAATGCCTCATAAGGTTTCAGGACCACTTTCTTTCCAAAATCCTTTCTTCCAAGATTTGTGATCAGACATTCTGCATTTTTCTGAAATTCTTCCGGAATTTCCATTTCTGCCACATGCTCACTGAAATTGCAGACTGTGAGAAGCTTCTCTCCCTCAAGGGTTCTGGTATATGCAAAAATCTGATCATGATCTCTGTAAAGTGCCTCAAAAACACCGTAAACGATCACCGGTTTTTCTTTTCTTAAACGGATCAGCTTCTGATAATAATGGAAAATAGAATTCGGATCTGAAAGCTGCTGCTTCGCATTGATCTCCTTATAATTGGAGTTTACCCTGATCCATGGCGTTCCCTCCGTAAAGCCGGCCTGATGAGAATCCTCCCACTGCATTGGTGTTCTGGCATTGTCACGTCCTCTCAGCATCAGGCACTTCATCATATATTCCGGTGTATAAATACCTGCTTCTGTATATTCATGGAAATACTGAATACTCTCGATATCACGATAATCCTTAAGCTCTGTAAAATAAGCATTGGTCATTCCAAGCTCTTCTCCCTGATAAACATAAGGAGTTCCCTGCATCATATGAAGACAGGTTGCCAGCATCTTGGCTGAAGTTTCCCTGTATGCCGGATTATCATTTCCAAATCTGGAAACACTTCTTGGCTGGTCATGATTTCCAAGAAACAGACTGTTCCATGCTTTTCCCGCAAGCTCTTCCTGCCATTTGATCATAACCTTTTTAAATTCCTGGAAATCGTATTTCTCGGTAGTCCATTTACCATGGTCTGATCCCTGCTCCTCTACATGCTCAAACTGAAACACCATGTTCAGCTCATTCCTGTCCTCACCTGCATATTTCTGTGCCTCTTCGATAGTCACACCGGAGGTTTCTCCAACTGTCATCACATCGTATCGGGATAAAACCTCTCTGTTCATTTCCTGAAGAAACTCATGGACCCTCGGGCCATGGACGCAGTAAGGACCAAAATCACCGTATAATCCTCCATTCATTTCTCCATCCGGATATGACTGATCCTTGGAGATCATGCTGATCACGTCCATTCGGAAACCGTCGATTCCTTTTTCACACCAGAAATTCATCATATCGTAAACTTCCTGACGAACCTTTTCATTTTCCCAGTTCAGATCCGGCTGTTTTCTTGAAAACAGGTGAAGATAATACATCTCTGTCTGAGGATCATACTCCCATGCAGGTCCTCCGAACGCACTTCCCCAGTTATTCGGTTCTTTTCCATTCACCGGCTCTCTCCAGATATAGTAATCCCTGTAAGGATTATCTTTGGATTTCCTGCTTTCAATAAACCAGTTGTGTTCATCGGAAGTATGGTTTACGACCAGATCCATGAGGATCTTAATGCCCCGTTTATGCGCTTCTTCAAGAAGCTTTTCATAATCCTCCATGGTTCCATATTCTTTATAGATTCTGCGGTAATCGGAAATATCATAGCCATTGTCATCCTGCGGAGATTCCAGCATGGGTGAGATCCAGAGAACATTTACTCCCAGTTCTTTCAGATAGTTCAGTTTTTCTATGATCCCGGGAATATCACCAATTCCGTCTCCGTTGCTGTCCTTAAAACTTCTCGGGTAGATCTGATATACCACGCTTTCTTTCCACCAGTTTTTTTCCATGGTAAATTGCCTCCTTTTTCTGTTGATTCTGAAATCAGCATATCCTATCCCACCTTTAAAATCAATAAGTTTCTCGTGAAACTTAAATTACTGCCAAACTTTTCTGTTTTTTTTATGCAGTTTTAACAATAAAGCACTACTGGCCTCTAAAAATAATTTCCAACCGTATTTCGATGATGTGCCAGGAAAAGTCAGCACAACATAAAAAAAGAGATCCTGCTACTCTTTTACAGAATCTCTCTTTACAAGCCAGACAGGGCTTTTTACATTTTTTTCGGCAGGTTCCTTTCCCTCTGCCATAAGAAGCAGCTTCCGCAAGGCCAGAACTGCTTTCTGATGAACATCCTGATGAATGGTGGTCAGCTTTGGCCTGACGATCTGCGCATAAAAATTATCATCAAAGCCGGTAATGGAAATCTGATCCGGAATCCGGATTCCCCTGTCTGTAAAAAAATTGATGGCCTCCACAGCTGTGTAATCCGAAGAAAATGCCAGAGCCTTTGTCTCCAGAAAATGAGGCAGCAGCTCTTCATATTTTTTCAGTCTGCGCCGGGGTTCCTGGGGAACCACCACATAGCGGGAGCGGCTGCAGAAGCCGCCATTTTTTTCCATAGCCTGTTTGAATCCAAGCCATCTGGCATAATCACTGTCCTGCTCTGTTTCCGCAACAAAAAGTGCCCGGTGGTATCCACAGGAATGCAGATATTCCCCGATCTGATATCCGCCGGAATAATCATCCACTCCTACATTCTGAAAGCTATATCCACCCTTCGGATAGGCATCGATCAATACCATTTTTTTATTCAGTTTTCTGGAAAGCTGATGATACTGTTCTTCATTATACCCTATAATGATAAGACCCTCTACATTCCAACGGGATGCCATATCTACCACATTATCGATCCGTTCACCGCCAATGAGCATAATATAATAGCCTCTGTTTTCTGCTTCGACCTGCAGCGTTCCGGTGATCTCTCCCACAAAAGAATCCTGCAGAGACTGCATACCATGAATGAAGGAAAAACCAAGAACCACTCCAATGATCCTTGAGCCGTGTCCGGATAGCATCACAGATCCCATGTGGGGAACATAATTCTGCTCCTTCAGGATCGCCGTGATCCGGTCAATGGTGCTCTGTGAAACCCGTTTTGTATTTCCATTGATCACATTGGATACGGTTGTACGACTGACACCTGCCATATCCGCGATATCCTGCAGCCTTATCATTTCATTGAATACTGCATCAGCTCATAATGAAGCTCACAGCCCTCATAGATTTCTGCCGGAAGTAATGCTCTGGCAACCACTTTCAGTTCCTCCTCCAGCTGATCCACACGCTTCAAATGTGCATAATCTCCGTCAATCTGTTCCACGATATAATCACATACTAACATTTTTTGTCCTCTCTCTTTTCTTTTTTGCTCATACTTCAATAACCTGTATGAGCGCAATTCGTTTCTCTGACTGTTTATTCACGAATGCATCTAAAAACAGGCTACAGCAAATGCTGCAGCCTGTCAACTCTTTATTCTGCCCTCAAAAAATATCTCTGTTTATTCGTCAGCACTGTCAACCTTGCTTGCGCGTGCCGCGATCTCTTTCTCCTGGATATCATTAGGAGCCTGCTCATAGCGTGCAAATTCATAGGAGAAATCTCCGCTTCCACCGGTCATGGAACGAAGGACAGTGGAATAACCATAGATTTCAAGAAGCGGAACATCTGCCTCAATGATGGTATTTCCTTCGTGATCCGGATTCATTCCGAGAACACGACCACGTCTCTTGTTCAGATCTCCCATAATATCACCGGTATATTTATCCGGAACTGTAATCTTCATGGAGATGATCGGCTCAAGAAGTACAGGAGACGCTTCCATAAAGCCCTTCTTGAAGGCAAGGATAGTTGCCATCTTAAATGCCATCTCAGAAGAATCTACCGGATGATAAGATCCATCATAAAGGGTTGCCTTCACACCAACAACCGGATATGCAGCCAGAGGTCCCTTGAGAACACATTCCTGAAGTCCCTTCTCAACAGCCGGGAAGTAGTTCTTCGGAACTGCACCACCTACAACTACCTGCTCAAATACATAAGGTGTTTCCAGATCGCCAGATGGCTCAAAGCGCATCTTAACGTGGCCATACTGTCCGTGTCCGCCGGACTGTTTCTTATGTTTGCCTTCTACATCTGAATTCTTACGGAGTGTTTCACGGAACGGAACCTTCGGTTTGGAAAGCTCTACATCCACTTTATAGCGCTCCTTCAGCTTGCTGACAACGATATCCAGATGCTGATCTCCCATACCGTAGATCAGGCTCTGACGGTTTGCACTGTCATTGACAACCTTCAGTGTTCTGTCCTCTGTCATCATCTTGGCAAGGGACTGTGCGATCTTATCCTCGTCGCCCTTCTTCACTGCCTTAAATCTCTTATATGTATATGGTGTGGAAAGTATAGCCTTTGGATAAAGGATCGGATTCGCCTTGGTTGCAAGGCTGTCACCGGTCTGTACACTGCCAAGCTTGGCAATGGCACCGATATCCCCTGCAAAAAGCTCCGGAACTTCGATCGGTTTGGAACCTTCCAGGACATAAAGCTTGTTTACACGCTCCTCTGTTCCTTTCTCTACATTAAGAAGTGTATCATCGGATTTCAGCACACCGGAGCATACCTTGATCAGAGAATATTTACCAAGGAACGGATCCGCGATGGTCTTAAATACATAGGCGGATTTTGCCTTGGCAAAGTCATAATTGGCCTCAAAGATCTCGTTAGTCTTCTGTGCGATACCATTGCAGGAACGTCCGCTTGGGCTTGGGAAGTAACCGCAGATATCATCCAGAAGGTTAGATACACCGCGAAGGTTCACCGGTGATCCCATGCATACCGGAACAATACTTCCATCCTGTACATTGGTTGCAATAGCGGCGGAAACCTCTGCTACGGAGAAGGTATCTCCCTCGAAATAACGGTCCATAAATTCTTCGCTTGTCTCTGCAACAGACTCCATCAGAGTTTCATGATATTTCTCAAGATATTCTGTCAGATAATCCGGAACCGGGCATTCTTCCTTGCCGGCCTTATCAATATATCTTCTTCCTGCCTGCTTCACAACATTGACATAACCTACAAACTTACCATCCTCACGGATTGGGAAATGAAGGGGAGCGATCCTCTTGCCGTACAGCTCTGTCAGCTCTTCCACGACCTCACGATAGCTGACATCATCCACGTCCATATCTGTAACAAAGATCATTCGCGGAAGCTTATATTTCTCACAGAGATTCCATGCTTTCTGTGTTCCTACCTGAACACCGGCCTTACCGGAAACAACGATGATCGCTGCATCTGCGGCACTGACTGCCTCCTCAACTTCTCCCACAAAATCGAAGTATCCGGGAGTATCCAGTACATTTACCTTCACCTTGTCCCATGGTACCGGGATCAAAGAAGTTGTGATGGAAAAATGTCTCTTTATTTCTTCCTTGTCATAATCGCTGACAGTATTGCCATCCTCAACACGTCCGAGCCTGCTTGTCATACCTGCCAGATAAGCCATTGCCTCAGCCAGTGTTGTTTTGCCTGCGCCACCATGACCTAATAGGACTACATTTCTGATTCGGTCTGTTCTGAAAACGTCCATATGTAATACCTCCCTGTTTGTCTTACTTAATATGTTCACATTTTACTAAATTTCCATGCAAATTTCAAGTATTTTATTCAATTTTGACAACTTTTTTTCAGAAAGTTTTTCGTATTACCGTCAATTAATACAGAACAGTCGTCTATCTTTCAGAATTTCCGGTTTACATACTTTTTCACGGCATCCACAGAACGGTTCAGTACCAGCTCTTCCGGAAAATCCAGTTTGGTCAGAAGGTCTCTGGCAAGATCAAATTCCCCGATCAGAAGATCAAAATGGGCATCACTGTCCATAACCACAGGTACCCGATATTTTTTGCAGTATTCCAGCATGATGGTATCATTCTCTACTGCATTCTCACGGTTACAGTCAGGGTCTATGGAGTGATTGTTCAGCTCCAGGACTTTACCGTATTCTCTGGCTCCCTGTACAAGCGCCTCATAGTCAACCTCGTATCTTCCGTCATCCGGATGTCCGATGATATTGACACACGGATTCTTCATAGCATTAAGATAGGCCTCCGTATTCTCCTGTCTGCTGCCTGGTCTGATGCATGGAACATGAAGACTTGCAATGACCACGTCCAGCTTCTCCAGGGTTTTCTGCTCAAGATCTACCGTTCCCGCCGCATCCAGGATATTTACCTCCGAACCCAGAAGCAGCTGAATCCCGTACATTTCACGGGGTACTACCTTTATATTCTGGAAATAAAACTTATGACAGGTTCCGGGCATTTTCGGTGCATGCTCTGTGATTCCCAGAAGTTCAAGGCCTTTATCGGAAGCAGCCTTGGCCATCTCGCGAAGTGTGCAGTATGCATGTCCGCTGGCTACGGTATGTGTGTGAAGATCCATAACTGACTGATATTTCATGATAAATTCTCCTCTGTATCTTATATTGTTTTTTTCTTATTATATTATACGTCCGAAATCTCCGATTTCTCAAGCCTTTTTCTATTGTTACTGTTTACTCCGTTCTCAGCAACACGCTTCGCGGAATATTACCAATGAACAGTAACTTTCTATTACTCTTCCCTGTTCGCAAAACATTACGGTAAACAACTATAAAAATGGCCTTCCTGTTTCCGCTAACATTTGTTGACATTTTTCACACTTTCTTTTACAATATAGTCGTGATTTACACTATTAAAGAATAAAAGTAAAAAGTAACCTGAAAGGACTCTGAAGTACTATGAAAACCATAGGTTTTATCGGCCTTGGACTGATCGGCGGCTCCATTGCCAGAACCATACGAAAATTTCACCCGGATTATCGCCTGCTTGCCTTTGACAAAGACAGAACTGCTCTGGCAGAGGCAGTCAGTTTAAACGTGATCAACGGGATCTGTGATATTGACGATGAGCAGTTATATAACTGTGATTATCTTTTTCTCTGTGCACCTGTAGAATTTAATGTGGAATACATGGAAAAGATCAAAGATTCTCTTGGAAAGAACTGTATCCTCACAGATGTAGGCAGTGTAAAAAGCGTTATCCACGAAAAAGTAACCGAGCTCGGACTTGAAGGACGCTTCATCGGCGGTCATCCTATGGCAGGCTCCGAACGCAGCGGTTTTTCCAATTCCAGTGATCATCTTCTGGAAAATGCTTATTATATCATCACTCCGGGAGGAGAAGTTGCTTTGGAAAAGATTTCTGATTTCACAGAACTGATCTCCTCTCTTGGTGCGATCCCCCTTGTTATCACTGCAGAAGAACATGATTTCATCACGGCAGGAGTCAGCCACCTTCCTCATATCGTAGCCTCCGCTCTTGTAAATCTTGTAAATCTTCTGGATAACGACGCCCAGTATATGAAAATGATCGCAGCCGGCGGTTTCCGTGATATCACACGTATTGCCTCTTCTTCACCGGTTATGTGGGAACAGATCTGTCTGGAAAATCAGAAAAACATTTCCACGGTTCTAGATGAATTTATCCGTATGCTGATCCAGATCCGCTGTTCCATTGACAACAAAGAAGCTGACAACATCTTTGACATGTTTGCAAGCTCCAAGGATTACCGTGACTCCATTGACATTGTAGACAACAGCCTGATTCCCCGCTCCTATGTCCTTTATATCGATGTGGCAGATGAGGCCGGTGCCATTGCAACCATCGCAACCATCCTTGCAACAGAAAAGGTCAGCATCAAAAATATCGGTATTATCCACAACCGAGAATTTGAAGATGGCGTTCTGAAGATCGAATTTTATACAGACGCAGCTCTGGAGCAGGCTAAAGTGCTTCTTACAAAACGTAATTACAAGATCTGCGAACGCTGATATATAAACGGCAGCAGATATCCGATCTGCTGCCATGTATTTCAAAAATAACAATACAGGCAGGTACTAATATGGAAATCAAAAAAGCAAAAAAATTATCCGGCTCTCTTGCCATTCCCGGAGATAAATCCATTTCTCACAGAGCTGTCATGTTCGGCTCTCTTGCAGAAGGCACTACCAAAATCACAAATTTTCTGGAGGGTGCAGACTGTCTCTCCACTATTTCCTGTTTCCGGAAAATGGGTATTAACATTGAAAATACAGAAGGAGAGATCCTGGTCCACGGAAAAGGTCTCCATGGTCTCTGTGCTCCGTCAGAGACTCTTGACGTCGGTAACAGCGGTACTACCACCCGCCTCATCTCCGGGATCCTTGCAGGACAGGACTTTGTATCAGAGCTTACCGGCGATGCTTCCATCCAGAAACGCCCTATGAAACGGATCATGACTCCGCTTTCCCAAATGGGTGCCGATATCGTAAGTCTCAACGGAAACGGATGTGCACCGCTTAAGATCTCCGGAAAAAAGCTCCATGCCATCCACTACAATTCTCCGGTAGCATCTGCCCAGGTAAAATCCTGCGTACTTCTTGCCGGAATGTACTCTGACGGCATTACCCGTGTAACAGAGCCGGTCCTTTCCAGAAATCACACGGAGATCATGCTGAATTACTTTGGCGCCAATGTAACCGCAGAGGGAACAACAGCATCCATCAAACCGGACCCATCTCTTTACGGACGTGAGATCCTGGTTCCGGGAGATATCTCTTCTGCAGCTTATTTTATCGCAGCAGGTCTTCTTGTTCCCAACAGTGAGATCCTTCTGAAAAATGTGGGGATCAACCCGACCCGTGACGGCATCCTCCGTGTATGCAGGGCCATGGGAGCAGATATCACTCTTCTTAATGAAACCACAGAGGGCGAACCTACTGCCGATCTTCTGATCCGCTCCTCTGCGCTTCACGGGACCACAATAGAAGGCGCGATCATTCCTACTCTGATCGATGAACTTCCGATGATCGCCGTTATGGCAGCTTTTGCAGAAGGAACCACTGTTATCCGGGATGCACAGGAGCTTCGTGTCAAAGAGTCCGACCGCATCCAGGTTATGACGGAAAATCTTCGGAAAATGGGCGCAGAGATCCAGGAAACCGAAGATGGCATGATCATTCATGGTGGAAAAGCCCTTCATGGCGCAGAGATCGATTCTCATCTGGATCACCGTGTAGCCATGTCTTTTGCAGTAGCAGGACTGCTTTGTGAGGGAACACTTTCCATCAAAAACGGAGAATGTGTCAACATCTCCTATCCGGAATTCTATTCCGATCTTTATAGTCTGGCAGAATAATTATCTTATATCCAGACAGAGAGCATTTTCATGTATCACAGCGTCTGTTCCATCAGATGACAGTGCATAAAATGCTCTCTTTTTTTATATTTCGTATAATTTTTATTTATTATGGATATCATAATTCCAAAATGAAACCATTTTTTTGATAAATTTTATCGTTTTTCCCACTTTCCAAATTCCTACTATTATGGTATTATTTTTTCGGAAAATAATTATTTCCAGAGAGGAGCAACGATTATGAAAATTTTGTTTTATGACACCAAGAGCTACGATAGGGAATTTTTTGAGAAGCTGCTTCCATCTTATCCAGGTATTGAAATTAAATTCATTGAAGCAAATATCCATGAAGAAACCGCAGCTCTTGCCCACGGCTACGATGCCATCTGTGCATTTGTAAATGCAGATCTCGGCGCACCGGTCATTGAAGAACTTCACCGCCAGGGTGTAAAACTGATCCTCATGCGCTGTGCCGGATACAATAATGTTGATCTGGAAACTACAGCAAAATGCGGGATCCAGGTGGCACGTGTTCCCGGTTATTCTCCGGAAGCAGTTGCCGAACACGCCATGGCACTGGCTCTTACTGCCAACCGGCACACCCACAAGGCATATATCAAATGCCGTGAAAATAACTTTGCACTGAACGGTCTCATGGGCGTTAACTTTTATCAGAAAACAGCCGGAATTATCGGCACCGGAAAAATCGGTCAGGCAATGGCAAAAATCTGCCGCGGCTTTGGCATGAAGGTAATTGCTTATGATCTTTTCCCTAATAAAAATCTTGACTTTCTGGAGTATGTTTCACTGGACGAACTCCTTTCCACCAGTGATCTGATCAGTCTGCACTGTCCGATGACTCCGGAAACAGAGCATCTGATCAACTCCGAAACGATTGCAAAAATGAAAGATGGTGTGATCCTTGTAAATACCTCCAGAGGTGGACTGATCAAAACCGATGACCTGATCGCAGGTATCCGTGATCACAAATTCTTCGCCGTTGGTCTGGATGTTTACGAAGAAGAATCTGCATATGTATATGAAGACATGTCAAGCAGCATTCTTCCTACTTCCACGATCCAGCGTCTTCTGTCCTTCCCAAATGTGACCATGACCTCACATCAGGGATTCTTTACGGTAGAAGCACTGACCAATATTGCGGAGACAACCCTGGAAAACGCAAAAACTTTTATGGATGGAGCTGAAATGAAAAATCTGGTCCACTGATCAGTCTCAACCCTGACATGCAAAATCCCCCGGATACTGATCGTTTATCTGTATCCGGGGGTCTTATTTTGTTCTTTTGATTTTAATAGATCTCGTCAAAAGACTGTCCGTCATCGTCTGTGTAATAAATGCGCTTTGCATCCTGAGTGAAGATCAGCTTCTGTTTCCCTGCATCATCAAGGCTGCACTGCTGATAGGTTACGCCCTCCTCTACCGGAAGCATACTGTCTGCATTATCATAGTCTGCAGCAGTCAGATTGGAGGGTACATGGCCATACTCATAAATGTACTGGGCCACTTCATCTTTATCTGTATAGGTGCCATTTTCATCCAGTTTCTTTTCGCTCTGTGAGTCTGCTGCATCCGATGAAGCGGACCCATCTGTGTCTCCTGATCCTGCAGCATTTTCAGAATCCTGCAGCTGCTCCAGGTCGCTTTCATCAGCTACTGCCATCTCATCGTCACCATTCTGGTCCATGGCCTCCACTTCATCCTCACTCAGAGGTTCCAGGTCATCCTGAAAAGCAGATTCGTCATATTTTTCCTTATCTTTGCATCCTCCCAGCATCATCGCTGCCACCCCGGCAAGCACCAGGATAAAATATCTGAACTTTTTCATGGATCAATCTCCTTTCATGGAATATCGTTCTCGTAAAAGTGAAATTTCTCTTTTCCATCCTTCATCATCATTTGGTGTCTCCAGAATAAAGGGAATTCCCTCAAGAGCCGGATGGCACACCACATTCACAAGTGCATCCAGGCCGATCTGGCCTTCGCCGATCTTTGCATGGCGATCCTTATGACTGCCCAGTCCGTTTATACTGTCGTTAAGATGAACAGCCTTCAATCTGGAAAGGCCGATCACCCGGTCAAACTCATCAAGAACACCATCCAGATCATGGACAATATCATAACCGCCATCCCATACATGACAGGTATCCAGGCAGACACCCAGTTTATTATTTTTTTCCACCCTGTCAATGATATCACGAAGCTCCTGAAACGTTGCTCCTACTTCCGAACCCTTGCCGGACATAGTTTCCAGAAGGACGGTCGTACTCTGTTCTTCTGTAAGGACATCATTGAGGATTTCCGCAATTTTGGTAATTCCCGTCTCAGTTCCCTGCCCTACATGACTGCCCGGGTGAAAATTATAATAATTTCCCGGTGTATATTCCATACGTTTCAGATCATCTGCCATGATCTCTCTTGCAAAATCTCTCAGATTTTCTTTTGCGGCACAGGCATTCATGGTATACGGTGCATGTGCCACCAGCTTTCCAAAATGATTTTCCCTGGAAAGCTCCAGAAATCTTTCCACATCTGCGGGATCGATCTCTTTTGCCTTGCCTCCTCTGGGATTGCGGGTAAAAAAAGCGAACGTGTTTCCACCGTTTTTCAGCATCTGACGCCCCATGGCAGCATAGCCTTTGGACGAACTTGTATGATTTCCGATATATAATATCATATCAGCACCATCTCCCTGTAGTTTATATTTCTGCCTTTTGGCCTAATTATTATATCAAAAACTTCTTTTTCTGAAAAGTCCGCGATTCTTTCTTTACAATACTTACCATTCTTTCTATAATAAAGATATCTTTACATACGAAGGAGAAAAAGAATGGCAAACGACAATCGAAGGCGGCCGCCTCATGGCCATGATCCAGAGCAGGCACGCAGAGAAGCCACCAGAGCACAGGAAGCACGGCGGAAGCATTCTGGTTCTGCATCCCGTAATTCCCGTTCACATTCCACTGGGACTCGCAGGAATGACATCAGCAAAAAATCCAGATATTACCAGGTACGCCGTCAGAAAATATTTCTTGTAGCTGGCGGGATCCTGATCATACTTGTTCTTATGATCATTTTTTCCGCACGTGCATGCATTTCTTCCCGGAAAGCTGCAGAAGCCGCCGCTTTGCAGAAGGCCCAGGAAGAGGAGGCCGCAAAAAAGGCAAAAGAAGAAGCTGCTGCTGTGAAAGATCCCGTTTCACTGACGCTCAGCGTAGTCGGGGACTGCACGTTGGGTACCGATGAGACCTTTGATTATGACACAAGTCTGAACGCATGCTACGATAACAACGGCAAAGATTATTTCTTTAAAAATGTAAAAAGCATCTTTGAGGCAGATGACCTGACAATTGCCAATTTTGAAGGAACCCTCACCGATTCCGATGCCAGAGAAGATAAAACCTTTGCATTTAAAGCACCAGCCGAATATGCTCAGATACTCACCAGCGGTTCCGTTGAAGCCGTAAACACTGCAAACAATCACAGCCATGATTACGGAGAGCAGAGCTACACGGATACTCTGACTGCTCTGGATAATGCAGGCATTACACACTTCGGTTATGATGATACTGCAGTTATGGACATCAAGGGAATCAAAGTTGGTCTTGTCGGAATTTATGAGCTGAAGGATCATCTTGGGCGCGAACAGCAGCTGAAAGATAATATCGCAAAGGTCAAAGCAGATGGAGCAGAGCTTATAGTTGTGATCTTCCACTGGGGCAATGAGACCGAAACAGTTCCTGATACCAATCAGATGACCCTTGGCCGTCTTGCTATCGATGAAGGTGCAGATCTGGTATGTGGCCATCATCCGCATGTACTCCAGGGAATCGAAACCTATAAAGGAAAAAACATCGTCTACAGTCTTGGCAATTTCTGTTTTGGAGGAAACAGTTCTCCAAGTGATATGGACACCATGATCTTCCAGCAGACCTTCACTGTCACCTCAGAAGGCGTACAGGCTGATAACGTGACCAATATCATTCCCTGTTCTATTTCTTCCGCAGATGGCTACAACAATTATCAGCCAACTCCTGCATCCGGAGATGAGGCATCCAGGATCAAATCCAAGATAGAGGAATGCAGTGCTGCGATTCCTGCCGCGGATTCTTCATCCGCTACATCGGAAGGCTCTGACAGTGAAGAATAAATAGCATAACAAAAAATAATATCCCAACAGATCCTGTAATAATGCATGTTTCCATGCTGCGATCCGTTGGGATATTATTTATATAAAAAGTAATTTTAAATCTTATTCGATCATCATGGCATCCCCGAAACTGAAGAAACGATATCTTTCCTTAACAGCTTCTTCATAAGCAGCCATAATATGTTCTTTTCCGGCAAGGGCTGAAACTAACATCAGAAGCGTGGACTCCGGCAGATGGAAATTAGTGATCAGTCCATCGATAGCTTTGAATTTATATCCAGGATAGATAAAGATCTCTGTCCATCCGCTTCCGGCCTTCACGATTCCATCTTCTCCGGCTGCGGACTCCAGGGTACGGCAGCTGGTAGTTCCCACAGAAATCACTCTTCCGCCGTTTTTCTTTGTATCATTGATCAGTTTTGCCTGATCTTCTTCTACAATATAAAACTCCGAGTGCATATGATGCTTTTCTACATCATCCACCTTTACCGGGCGGAAGGTTCCGAGACCTACATGCAAAGTTACATGTGCAATATTCACACCCTTCTCCTTTACTTTCTCAAGAAGCTCCGGCGTGAAGTGAAGTCCTGCGGTAGGTGCGGCAGCAGATCCCTCATTCTTTGCATATACAGTCTGATAACGGTTCTTATCCTTCAGCTTGTGGGTAATATACGGCGGCAACGGCATTTCTCCCAGCTGATCCAGGATCTCTTCGAAAATCCCCTCATAATGGAACTGGATCAGACGGTTTCCCTCATCTACAATATCAATGATCTCACCCTTCAGGATACCGTCACCAAAAGTGATCTTTGCACCGGGACGTGCTTTTTTTCCCGGCTTTACAAGACACTCCCAGATATTATTTTCGCGGCGTTTCAAAAGCAGGATCTCGATCAGCGCTCCAGTTTCTTCCTTGTGACCATAAAGACGTGCCGGGATAACCTTGGTATCATTGATCACAAGACAGTCTCCCTTATGCAGGTAATCCAGTATATCGGTAAAATGACGATGTTCGATACTTCCATCTTTCAGGGACAGATGCATCAGTCTGGAAGAACTTCTGTCCTCCAGCGGATCCTGAGCGATCAGTTCCTGCGGCAGATCATAATAAAAATCTGATGTTTTCATAATTATTTTTCCACTTCCTCTTTCCACTGTTTGCGAAGCCTGCGGACCTCGTTCCACTCTTTGTTGGTCAGATCAGCTTTTGGTAAAAGATCCGGCCTCCATTTGGCTGTACGGATGATAGACTGCTCTCTTCTCCATTTATCCACATTGGCATGGTGTCCGGAAAGCAGCACCTCCGGAACCTTTTTGCCATGCCATTCCTCCGGGCGGCTGTACTGGGGATACTCCAGAAGATTCCCGGAAAAGGATTCCGTCTCACCGGATTCCTGATTATTCAGAACACCTGGTACCATTCTGGAAATAGAATCCATCATGACCATAGCCGGAAGTTCTCCACCGGTAAGTACATAATCACCAATGGAAACATAGTCTGTTACGATTTCTTCCAGAACACGCTCATCAATTCCCTCATAATGACCACAGAGGAAAACCAGGTCTTCTTCCAGGGCAAACTCTTTTGCCATATCCTGATTGAAGGTTTTTCCCTGAGGAGTCAGAAAGATCACGCGGGGTTTCCTTCCAATACGTTCTGCAATGGATTCATAAGACAGATATACCGGCTCCGCCTGCATCAGCATTCCGGCTCCACCGCCATAAGGATAATCATCTACCTTCTGGTGCTTATTGAATGCAAAATCCCGTATATTGATCGCTTCCAGTGATAACAGTCCCTTTGTAATGGCACGGCCTGTAATACTTGTGTTCATTCCGTTCTCGATCATTTCCGGAAATAATGTAAGTACATGATAATTCATTTAAACAAGCCCTTTCATCAAATGTACAGTCATGGTATTTTTTTCCACATCCACATCAAGAACACAGTCATGGATCGCAGGAAGCAGGATTTCCTCGCCATCCACACGATCTACAATATAAACATCATTGGCGCCGGTCTCCATCACATCACGGAGCACTCCGAATTTCTCCCCATTCTCCAGAAGTACCTCCATTCCGATGAGATCCGCCACATAATATTCGTCCTCGCCAAGCTCCTGTGCCTCTTCACGTGGGATCCAAAGCTCACGGCCCTTATACATTTCAATATCATTGATGTTGTCAATGCCTTCAAACTTCAGGATCGCAAGATTTTTAAAAAACTTTACATTTTGAATATTCAGTCTGCGAAGCTCTTTTCCTGTATCCAGAAGCACATATTCAATATCAAGAAAACGCTCTGCGTCATCCGTTGTCGGAAAAACTTTTACTTCACCACGGACGCCATGGGTCGTTGTAATAACTCCTACCTTTAATAAATCTTCCATTTTTGCTCCCTTTCAGAGTAAAAACAGGAGCCATGGAATCCACAGCTCCTGTCTCTTTTTCATTGCAGAATATCTACAATCACTTTTTTGCTGCTTTTTGAAGAAGCCGCTTTCACAACAGTACGGATTGCCTTGGCAATTCTGCCCTGTCTTCCGATAACCTTACCCATATCGGCCGGTCCGACCTTCAGTTCAACAACAATCGCGTCGTCTTTTTCAGTCTCAGTAACGACTACTTCATCCGGATTTTCAACAAGAGATTTTGCAATTACTTCTACAAGTTGTTTCATTACATACCTCCTTGCTCCTACCTCATTGAGGCCACAGATCCAAATCTGTCAGGTATTATTTCTCGATTCCGGCAAGTTTAAGAAGCTTAGCAACTACCTCTGTAGGCTGAGCACCAGCTGCAAGCCATTTTTTTGCTGCCTCTTCATCGATTTTGTATACGCTTGGGTCAAGGTTCGGATCATATGTTCCGATCTCTGCGATGCATCTTCCGTCACGTTTGCAGCGAGAATCTGCTACTACGATTCTATAGAAAGGTGCTTTCTTCTGTCCCATTCTTCTTAATCTGATCTTAACTGCCATTTTTGTTTTCCTCCAATTATCTTTCTGAAAATTTATTGTTATTTATTAAAAGGGAAGCTTAAAGCCGCCTCTTTTTCCCATATTCATCTTGCCGCCTGTTAATCCCGGCATCTGTTTCATCATCTTCTTGCTCTGCTCAAACTGCTTCACAAGACGATTTACTTCTGTAATATCCACTCCGGCGCCTCTGGCGATACGGTTCTTGCGTGAGATGTTCAAAATGTTGGGGTTACTTCTCTCCTGAGGTGTCATGGAAAGAATGATGGACTTGGTACGGTCCATAGCCTTTTCATCGATCATACCCTCGATATCCTTCATCTTACCGCCCATTCCAGGAAGCATGTTCAGGATACTAGAAATACCACCCATCTTGTTCATCTGCTCCATGCTGGTAAGATAATCATTGAAGTCGAAGTCCATTTTCTTCAGCTTCTTTTGCATCTCCTGAGCCTGTTCCTGATCCACAGATGCTTCCACCTTCTCGATCAGACTCATTACATCACCCATTCCAAGGATCCTGGAAGCCATACGTTCCGGATAAAACTGTTCCAGATCAGAAAGCTTCTCTCCCATACCAACATAGAAGATCGGTTTGCCGGTCACAGCTTTAATAGAAAGCGCAGCGCCGCCTCGTGTATCACCGTCCATCTTAGTCAGGATCACACCATCAATGCCGACTTTATCAGAAAAGTTCTGCGCCACATTTACTGCATCCTGTCCTGTCATGGCATCAACTACAAGCACTGTAGCATCTACATTCACATTCGCTTTGATATTCTCAAGCTCCTGCATCATATCCTCATCAATGTGAAGACGTCCTGCTGTATCGATGAGCACAACATTCTGCTGATTGGATTTCGCATGCTCGATAGCTGCTTTTGCAATATCCACGGGATTCTGCTTATCTCCCATGGAAAAGACCTCGACGCCCTGTTTCTCACCGTTTACCTGCAGCTGTGTGATCGCTGCCGGACGGTAAACATCACAGGCCACAAGCAGTGGTCTCTTTCCCTTGGATTTCAGTTTGCCTGCCAGCTTGGCAACCGTCGTTGTCTTACCTGCACCCTGAAGACCGACCATCATAAGAACGGTAAGATCCATTCCCGGTTTGATCGGAAGCTCTGTTGTCTCACTTCCCATCAGGTTGACCAGCTCATCATTTACGATCTTGATCACCATCTGTCCCGGATTCAGACCATTCATAACATCCTGTCCGATAGCCTTTTCCTGAACGGATTTCGTAAACTGCTTAACGACCTTAAAGTTAACATCCGCTTCCAGAAGCGCCATCTTAACTTCCTTCAGTGCTACCTTGACATCAGCCTCTGTGAGACGGCCCTTGCCCTTCAGCTTCTTAAATACATTCTGCAGTTTATCTGTTAAACTCTCAAATGCCATTGATCATAACTCCTCTAATATCACATTGGAAATCGCCGCAATATCTTCGGCGTGGTACTTGTCAGCCAGTTCATGGATCTTTATGACCTGACTGCGGATGTTCAGGAATTTCTCGACCAGATGAAGCTTCTCTTCATATTCTTCCAACGTCCGATTGCACCGTCTGATCATATCATGCACACCCTGTCTGCTGATGCCAAGTTCCTCAGCAACCTCACTTAAGGAATAATCCTCAAATACCACACTGGTGTACACCTGCCGCTGCCTCTCTGTCAGAAGCTCTCCATAAAAATCAAATAAAAATGTCTGCTCTACAAATTTCTCCATCTGTAATCACCTTGGCTATCATACACGATTCCATCATACCTGTCAAGGGTTTTTGCTTTACAAATTTATTTTTTCCTGAATTTCACAAAAAAAGGCCGGAAAAGCACTTTTCTGCTGGGTTTTGCAGGCTTTTCCGACCTTTGTTATTCTATTTACTTCTTATTAATAAATGTGATATCTTTTCCATATTCTTTGATCAGCTTCGGAAGATCATTAACAGACATACAGCCCTGCCCTTTTTTCCGCACTTGTTTTGCCACACCCCAATATAAAAGGCTTGTTTCTGCACTTGTTTTCTCCTTATGATTCTATTATACTGTAAATCAAAAGAATCACACTTCCACATAACATGGCTATTATTCCTATTTTTTCCTACAAAATATAGGAAGGAGGATTTTCCTTGAAACTCAGTGCAAAACTCATCTGCTATCATTTACAGAAATCTTTTCCCCTGCATACATCCAGGCTGGATACAATTCCTTCCCTTTCCTGCCCTTCCTGCTTTGAAAAGAACACCTCTCTTCAGGATGGGCGTGTTTACCTTATCACAGATCCGGATTTTCAGCTCACTTTTCATCATCCCAAAAATATTCTGTTCCTGATGATTGGAAAAATCTATCAGAACTACGAATTAACTCAGCCAAACATGTGTATCATCCCTGAAGATATTCCGGTCAATATTGTCTTTAACAGGATTCAGGATATTTTTATCCTCTATGATCAGTGGAATCAGTCCCTGATGGATTCCCGTCTCCGGAATGCTTCTATCCAGGAACTTCTGGATCTTACAGCTTCCATTATTCCCAATCCAATGATGCTGATCGGTATGGATTTTACTATCATTGCCTCCAGAGACTGGAATCTGAGTGATCTTTCCAATTCTGTTTTGGGTTCCACTGAAAATTCCTGGGCTATTGTGGACAGCCTGAAGCAGGATCCTCATTACGAAGAGGCTTTTTATAAAACCGGATATTTTTATTATCCGGGAAATGGCCTTACTGCTCCTTCTCTTTGCGTAAATATCTCCAATAATGATAAAGCAGTATACAGGCTGATGTTTTCCGAAGGTGAGGTTCCCCTGGATGATACGTTTGGTTTTGTTCTGGAGTACCTTTCCCAGATGGTATCCCATGCACTTTCCACAGGTATCATGCACAGCCGGGATAAAGCTTTTCCTCTTCATCAGATTTTTATGTCAATTCTGACAGATCCTGGAGCTGATTATGTAAAAGTCAGTCAGCAGCTGACAAATGTAGGGTGGCTTTCTTCCCATATATATCAATGTATTTTGATCCAAACCGGGCTGATCGACCAGAAAAATCTGACCCTTAATGCCATCTGCAATTATCTTGAAAATACGATCCCGGCCAGCTGTGCTACCGAATATAAGGGAAATGCTGTGCTTTTTATCAATCTGGATCTCTGCACTCTGACTATCCATGAGATTTCCGATAAGATCGAGGGTTTTATCAAAAGCAGCATGTTAAGCGCCGGATACAGCCGGAAGATGCTTGGACATTTTAATTTCCACCGACAATACACGCAGGCTTCTGTTACCCTGCAGGTTGGAAAACGCAAAAATCCCGCAGAAAGTATCCACTATTTTGACTCCATCGCTCTGCCCTATATTCTGGAACAGGCAACCAAAAAGCTTCCTGCTTACATGGTCTGTCACGAAAAGCTTCTGTCAATGAAATATAAGGATGAGGCAAAGCAATCTCATCTCTATGAAACACTGCGTTGTTTTCTGGAGCACAACCAGAACATTTCTCATACTGCCAGCGCTTTATTTATCCACAGAAGTACTCTTCTTTATCGTCTGGATAAGATCAAAGCTTTTCTGGATTCAGATCTTACAGACAGAAACGAGATCCTGTATCTGTTGCTTTCTTTTCATCTGATGGATATGGAAGAAGAAAACCAGAATGCAAGATCATAAAAACGGGAACTCTCTTAAATATTTAGCGTTTTCCCAGCTGCCAAAATGCAACTGCACTGGCTGCCGCCACATTCAGTGAATCCACACCGTGTGCCATTGGAATACATACTGTATAATCACAGTCCGCAATGGTCTCCGAAGCAAGGCCATCCCCCTCTGTTCCAAGAACTACTGCCAGTTTTTCTTCTGCCATCAGATGAGGATCATCAATATCAAAGGAATCCTCCCTAAGAGCCATGGCTGCCGTCTTAAATCCCATCGCTTTCAGAGACCGGATTCCTTCTGTTTTCCACTCTGTTTTTTCATCAAAAAATGTCCATGGTATCTGGAATACGGTTCCCATGCTGACACGGATCGCACGGCGGTACAATGGATTGCTGCACCCCGGTGTCAGCAGCACCGCATCCATCCCAAGAGCCGCCGCAGAACGAAAGATCGCGCCTATATTAGTAGGATTTACCACATTTTCCAGAACTGCAATCCTGCGGGCATTTTTGCATATATCGACTATATCAGGAAGCGCCGGCCGGCGCATTGCACAGAGCATTCCTCTTGTCAGCTTGAATCCGGTCAGCTGCGTCAACACATCAAATTCTGCCGTATAAACCGGAATGTCTCCACAACGACGGATGAGTTCTTTTGCCTCACCCTCAACATGTTTATGTTCCACCAGAAAAGAAATCGGCTGGCACCCGGAATCCAAAGCTCTCTCAATAACCTTCGGGCTCTCCGCAATAAAGATCCCCTTCTCCGGTTCTGCCCGGTTCAAAAGCTGTATCTCCGAGATCCTGGCATATACATCCAGCTCCGAAGCGTTGAAATCTGTGATTTCTATGATATTTGACATGTTTATTTTTCTCCTGTTCTGTCTTCTTGTTTTCATCCTGCTATTGTAACAGAATCTCTTTGCAAAAGAAAGCCAGGTGCTATATGTTTCCACCTGGCTTTGCTGCTACTTGTAAAACAATTTGTTTATATTCAGATCCTCACTTCCATCCACCGGATCATATCCCCGATCACTTCATCTTTACAATACTCATTCAGGATCTCATGAAAAAGTCCGCCGTAGATCTTCATCTGCTTGTCTTTTGATCCTGCTTCTTTAAAGAAATCATAGGTATCCTGTACACTTACCAGACCGTCTTTCTCGCCGTGTGTCATAAGGACCGGATAATGGAACTCTGCTTTTTTCTCTTTGAACCAGTCAAGTCCGTCGCAGATCGCATAGCATAACCCCGCTGTAAAGGACTGTTTATTGTATGGATCTTTTCCGTACCAGTCTACCACTTCCTGTACAGAGCATACACCTGACCCCAGCTGATTGGCAAGGCGCGTATGTACATCCATTTCTCCCGGCACACCACGTATCAGATTGCCGTTATCTGCGGTCAGCGCACCACTGGTAATGATCCCCCGGAGTTTTTTGTCCGGATATTTGGCTCCGTACAGAGAAACCGTAAATCCGCCCATGCTGTGTCCCAGAAGAAATACCGGAATATCCGGATTTTCCTCAATTGCCATATCCACAACTACGTTGGTGTCGTCCAGAAGCTCATTGAAATCTGAATAAAAAGTCTCTTCACCCTCAGACCGTCCATGTCCTCTGTGATCAAAACGATAGGTTCCTATTCCCGCCTCATGAAGTTTTTCCGCAAAATAATCGTACCTGCCCTGGTGCTCACAGAGTCCGTGGACAATCACGATCACCGCTTTATTGTCTGCTGCCGTTTCTTTTTTCAGATACAGTTTCGTTCCGTCAAACGATGTGATCATACTTTCACCCATAATAAAAACCTCCCTTTTCTTGCTGCGAGATACATATCCCCATTATATGTCTCACGCTATCTGATAGGTTTATCATATCATGAAATCTGTATTTTGATAACTCCTATTACTAATTATCAGCAATTATATGATTTTTACAAAAAGTAATGAAAAATAGAGGAGTGACATATTTTGTTCTCTGAACTATACTCATCTCATATTGCGTAATCAAATTGATACAATTTAAAAATCGGAGCTATCGTTTTTTGAGTATACGAAAACGCCCATGGTTAGGGCGTTTTCTGTAATGCTGGATGCATCCTCGTAGGTGCGGTTATCGTTTTTCGAGTAGGGATTGTACCTTTTTCGTGAGTAGGAAGGCAAAAATTTAACGATACTATCGTTTTTTGAGTAGGAATCGTTAAATTTGCACCCTTGGAGTTGAAAATGCACCCTACCGTTAAATTTTAGAGTGGTAAATATTCCTCACTGTAAACATAGAACTCATTTATCGTGAAAATTGCTATTTACTACATCAATGATTTTCTCATAAGGTTCAGCACGTACTATAAACTCTTTTCCATGAAAATCTTGAAGCATTTTAAAACATTTAATTCCTTTATTCTTGCAAACCTCATATAGTACACTCTCATTTTCCTTAGTTATTTTTGCTCCCATATACAACGCTACTGGTCTAAGAGACGCAATTTTTCTATATGGTTTATACTCATCATTAAAATTGGGTGTAAATAATCTCCATTCATTTTCATACTCCCAATCTATTGATTTTGTAAGCATACATTTCGATACAATTAATATATCCTCATAATATAGATCCATAGGAATTTGATTTTTCTCATATAATAATGCTTGCATCACAGTTGAAAAATAAGCCGTTGCGTCAAAACGCTCTTTCGTATAAATAATTGGTGCAAGTGAATAATTCAACATAAAATTATTACAGCATCTAATATCTATACAATTTTGGGTACACTCCTTAAGTATTGACTGAAAATCATATTCTAAACAAAAACCCTTATGGCTATCTGCATAATGCCCCCACATAAGCGTTGAATTATTTTGTTCTGAGAAACATGCTATTTGCTTTTGTGCTTCTTCTGCCTGAATGCCAATATAAAACCTATGTACCATTTCCTCAAAACTGGTCCCTATAAATATACTCAAATATTTTTTTAATATATCTAATTTTTCTTTCACATCCTTTTCATCAATAACATCTGGAATATTTTTAATCATCTGTTCTATATCTATTGATGGATATGCCCTTTTAATCTCTGGCAGAATCCCCCCTTCTTTTAAAACGTTAATTAATTGAAAAAATTTCTGGCTTTCCAATGACTGGGTAATTTTTCCCCAAAGCGTTTCAAAATTGTAACAAGGCACACATTCATATGGATCGTTAAACTCCCAAATACTGGTCCCCCAGATTTGATCTTCTTTCAATGCTTCTATTGAATATTCATTACATCTTCTAAACCGGAACAATCTTTTGGGAGTATTTGCTAAAAGCCAGCCACGTATTTTACTCAATTTTTCAAACGCATTTTCCTTTGAATTTGTACTATTGATTATTGTTCCATATAATAATTCAGCAAATTCTTTTCTATCAACCATATTATAAATCCTCTTATACTCAAACTTTACCTCCAGCAAAACCTCCGGAATTACTACTTAGAGTATAATCTTCCATATTCTTAATAACATAATACTAAACAATCTCACTGTATCCATGCCCTACTTTGTGTGGAAAAACAAACCATCTCCAGCAGTTTCTTTTCTGCCCGGACTTTATCTCCTGAAAAGCAGTCTGATAATAGGTCTGTTGTACTATTGAAAAACATTCTAAATCATCATTCATTTTAGCTCCCATCTAAATATACCATCACTTTATTGCCAAAAACAGTCTGAGAGCAGTATTTCATAATCCCTTATGTCCAGTTCCAATTCATTAACCGCTTTTTTTGCAGCGTTATAATCTTCCGAACTGTGATAATAAAATTTCCACTTTGCATTCTTTGAAATACAGCATTTCAAATATGTAAAATATGGCATATCTACCTCTCCGAAAGAATGTCCAATAATTTCAACATTATTAACTCCCGTTAGTTGCCGAAAAAATTTTCCTCTGAAGGCCATACATTCATTTGTATTCTTAAAAGTTCGCTCATAATAGTTCGCAACTGCATTGTATATACTTTCTTTTCCTTCGTCATATTCTTCAGCAGCCCTTTCAGCTTTCTCACGATATTCTTCTATTTTCTTCACATTTCCATGTCCCAGAATTGGAGGTTCATCACAATATGGATATAATCCGCCATGAATATGTAATATATGGTTAGACGGTACACGATATATACGTTCCAATACGCTGGTATAATTAAATGTAAAAAAATAATCCTCGGAGTTATCAATAAAAGTAGCCTTCATTGGCGCTGCTTTGAATAAACGTACCTGCCTAATCCATTTGCCTACATATTCATTAAGTCCCTCAATAAATCTATATTGTTCTTCCCAATAATCATCCATTGTGTCTTTTATTCCAACCGGACCTCCATCTAAGTCCAAATCATCTACTATTGATTTAGAAAAGTCCAACATCTCTGCTTCATTCGCTTCGCCAAGCCCATATTCAAAATTTTTCCACAGTGTTTTATATATAGCGTCATCCCGGCGATTTTGAATGTTTTTATTCTTTTTGAATCGCTTATCCAGCCTTTCAAAAGGAGCAATACTATACAAATTCTCCATCTGTACGAGAAAATCTTCTGCATATTTTTCGAGATACTTTCTAAAATCCCAATACGATGTCTTCAACCCATGTGCTCTATCAAATCCATTTCCTATTACAAATAACGTAGACATCCTATCCTCCTTTCCAACCGATAAATCTAAATCATCATAATTTATAAATTACAATACTCCATCAAAAATTGTATACGTTCTATCTGCTGTAAATTCTTGCTCATATTATCAAAATACTTATTTTTTCTACTACTTATTTTTCTTAACTTCATAAACATTACTAAATTTCGATTTTGAGTTTCATCAAAATATCTAAGCCTTTCACGAATACTTCTAATATCATGAAGGTTAACATATGCCATAAGTGCACCGTTAATTCCTGAAACCATATCAGATAATTGTATCCATCTACTATTTTTAGAATTTAAAAAATCATAATTAGGGGCCTTATTAACGCAATATGTATCTATGTATGTTTGAATATTGCTCTCTACTATTCCGCATTTATCAAAATGAATATTAGAATTTGGAAAAGCAACTGCCCTCATTGCATATATGGGAACAAAATTTTCAATAAGTAATTTATCTGTATTATCTTCTAAAAATAACAAATGATTTATTCTGCGCGATGTTTTTGTTCCTTGTCGCAGCAATTCAAGCGCAAAATCTTCTTCTATACTTTGAGGAGTTAATGATTCAATCCAACAGATAAGTTGTTCACAAAAACTCGATATTTTATCTTCTTTTATATTGGGGTAATCATACTGAGCCAGCAAACTAAGTAATCCTTCTTGGTCATTTACAGCATAATTATATAATATATTTTTAACTTCATCATGTATAAACGGCAATTCTAAAACTGAATCCACAATGTCTACTAAAGAATAATAAAGAAGATTTTGTGTTGCCCAATGAATATAAACCCGATTAGACTGAAGTAAAGTTTCCAATAAAATCGAAACCTTGTCTGATTTTAATATATCAACAAAGCGTTCACTATCCTCTCCATTATAATTTGCGATATGCTTTAGCTTTACATCCGTAATATTTTTTTGAAGTTCAAATTTACGAAAAAGTTCTTCTATTCTAATCGGGTCAGAATCACCCTCAAAGGCTATTCCTGATAAAACAAAATCATTGTACCATTTTACATTTGTATTTCCTTTAATATCCTTGAAACGAAATTTTACACAGTTATTGCTTTCATCCAGATAAATCGTATAGCACTTAAAAAAAGAATCTATTATCCAAAGCAATTCTTGATCGCTTTGCCCGGAAAAGTCTTTAATAAACCAACTTATTACATCATATGAAATGCCTGTTTCCAACGCCCATATTAAAAAATCATTCGTTATAATTCCTTTATTACGATTATTATAATTCACAATTTTCTTTATATCTTCTGATTTTTTTAATTCATCTGGGATATTCTCAAAATATAGTGGAGCATTTCCAAATGTAAAATCTTGTGATGTCAAAAAGCTAAGTTGATTAAATTCATTTTTTTCTTCCAATTTTCAATCTCCTTAATAGTATCGTATCCGTCCTATCTAATTTGTAAATTAATTTTGGGGAATTATCATATACTACACGATTATACCACAGTTCACAGGCCATTACTATATAATGTCTTTCTGCCATTTAATCGCTATTCGTTTTCCTTCACACCCCAAAACGCTCTGCTGAAGCAGTGCGCCAATGTGTTTCTTTCATATTAAATTGCCCGGAACATTTTCTGTGTGGCAGGGGCACATTCTCTTGGCCTGCTCAGTTCATCCGCCGCATCCTCCAAACCAAGATGGGTATAGGCGTTGAGCATCACCTCGATGTCTGAATGCCCCATCAAATACTGAGGCGCCTTCGGATTCATGCCTGATTTTGCCATGTTGTTGCAACAAGTGTGGCGACAGACGTGTGGACCTGTCAAGTATGGAACAAAAAAATAATTCTTTTTTTCTTGCTAGAAAGTACCTGATCATTTCACTCAGATACCTCAGCACTTTGATTATTTTCCACAAAACCGCAGTTGTCCAGAACATTTTATCTCTACAAAAAAAGAATACGCTCCTCAATGGACCGTATCCCAGATGCATATAAGTATTCATCGTTACACTGATGACAGAATGACCCAACAGATACTGGAGTGTCTTTGAATGAGACAGCCATTAATAATCACATACATGAAGTCTTCCCTTACCTCATAAACATCTCTCCATATCTATAATTTTCATCATTTTCTCTATATATTACACACAAAAAAAGAAGAAGCTGTCCACACCGCGATAGCTTCCTCTCACTCATGCTGTTCTATTTTATCTGTATCCATACTCTTCTTCAATCGAGATTAAGAATCTCAGATTTGCTTTTTCAATATCGTTAAATTCGTCCCACTCAACGACGTGTTTATTAGTTTCTCTGTACCAGTTATATTTCTGGTAATGTATGTCATTTACCTCTCCAGCATTAAACATCTGACCATGTCTTGCATAGATTTCATTGATAGACATTCTTAAAAGCCTCTGAAATCCTACTGTCTCGTCATTGCTCAGAGCCAACACCATTTCTTCCGAAAGCACTTCGCTGCTACTCTTAGCAAATACAAAGCCTTCATCATCGACTGGGGATTGCATTTCATTCTGAGTAACTGTATCCTGTACCTCAGCTACGTTCTGCTCTGGATATACACTACTATAATAGCTTGTTCCACCCATGATTGCTACAGCACAAATAATTACTACAATCACGTACTTAAACTTTATTGTAACGTCAAGACCTACAAAAGCACCTTCTTCCTTCTGGAAAGAAATGCTTCTACCATCCTCACTTCCAACAGAATACCTTTCGCTACTAATCATCAAAGATCCCCCCTCTCGGAGTGAGCTTGGTAACTGTAGTGGTCTTCCAAGTGAGTCCCAGCTTAAATTTAATGCCAGTCGGTCCAACCTTTACGGAAGCCTCTGGTGATCTTTCCTTGCATACAGCCTGCTGCACTTCGTACTCAATTCCATTAGCAACAAACATATCTTTAACTGTCTGTGCTAATGCATATGCTTCATTCTTTGAAACATACGCTCCCTGATTATTCTTTACGATCCCGCATCTTGAAGGATCGATTAAGGATGTATTCTTCAACCTTGTTCTCTCCTTTTTCTTGATTTGATACCACGGACATAAAGAAGGCATATCTCTCTGGTGTCAATTCACCGAACTGTGCAAGAGACATCATAGTCTCAAACACTTTTTTGTTCTCATGTTGTTTCAAGGCCTTCTGGTATGATGCCAGATTGGATTCAGCCTTCTTTACACGCCGTCCAGTTGTCAAGCCAAATTCCATATAGCTACCTCCATTTAAATATTGGGATTTGCGTATGCAACCATAAACATCTGGAACATCTCTTTATCAAGTGCCTTATTCTTGGCAAGCTCAACCATAGTATCGCAAAGTTTGTCACGATCCATTGTACGATGCTCCAACTCTTTTGCGCGGTACTCCAATGTTTTGAGCGCCACCTCTTTTTTTACCTCCACTTCATGATATCTCTGAAATGGTGCTGCAACTGCGTTAGGAATTACAGCAACAAGCTGAGTAGCAATCTCAGTACCAGAAATCTGAATGTCATTAGATCTGGTATCAACAACTTCATAATCCATGATGTTCATAATCTCGTTCTTTTCTGCCATTGTTTTCTCCTCTCGTCAAATCGGTGTAATACCATTTGCTGTTACAAACATTAGTTGCTCATATCTGCCCCCCTTTCCGAGCACTAACATTCATACTATTCACATTATTTTCATACCAATATCCTACCATTTTTAAGCATTTTTAACAATAACAAGTCAAAATCACAAACTGCTTTGAAAATTGCGTTTTTGACATAATAGTATTTGTTTTCATTGAGTTTTTGACAAAGTTGGAATATACTATAACTATAATAGGAAGGGGGAGCCGTTATGGATAACAAGATTGAAAAAGATGTGCTGAAAAAATCGTTCACACAAATTTTCGCCTACCAACTGGATGAAGTGAATAAAGATGCAAGATATAACGCTTATCTTGTTCCTTTACGTTGGTTTGTGAAACTTTATACAAGAAGAACTCATAAAATAACGATGGGGGATATCGCTATGCAGATGGGGACCGACTTGGCCACATTTTCAAAAATGCTACATCATGGCGTTACCAAAGACAATCGTCGGATCACAGCTGAACATATTAATCGCATTTGTGAGATAATTGACATTCCTCTTTCGTCAATTCTTTTTTTATATGAATATAAGGAAGATGTTGAAAAAAAATTATGGCGTGATGACTTTGAAAAATTGACAAATTTACTCAGAGGAAATTTTGATGAAATCCTTTATCCAGCGATATTTTATGATATTAACAGTGGGAAAAAAGTGTCAAAACCAGCTAATACGAAGGACTCTACCAGCTCCTCAGTCTCTAAAAATTCTATCCTAGAACCGATTAGAGGGAAATGGTACTTTTATTTTCCAAGTAGCGACTCTGAAATAAAAAACCAGAGAGAAAAGACCCTAAAAAAGAATCCAAACCATGTACCGGAAAGTCCGGAGTTGGCTGAGCTATTTGACCTTTACTTACCAGACCATATTTATTGTGGTATAGTAAATATTGAATCCAAAAATGGCGAATACTATGCAGTACTAAAATACATGACAAATCCTTCCAAGCATAGAATACTATGCTATGAAGGCAGTGTCTCTTCTCCGGTCGATAACACTTCCATCTTCTGTTCCTTAACGAACCAGAGAAATGGTGATATCATGTACATGATAATGTCCAAACCTTCTGCTGAAATGAGACTGCAATACCTTATGGCTTCCGTTTTAACTTTATCTCATCATCAAGATGAAGAAAAACATCGTCCTTGTTCATTACGTATGGTTCTTAGCCGTAGACCAATCGAATTTGATTCGAAAGCTTATAAAGTAATGATCTCAAATTTAATGATGAACGAAGCGGTCATTTCGATAGACGATTATGGTTACAGCCAACTAAAAGAAAAGCAAAAAGAGTATGATTCATCTGCCCTTGACTACTTCCTTGAGAAATATCCGACTATTGACAGCCTTCCTAGAATACCAAAACGTTTGACTGTACGGGATTGTGCCTACATCAATGAAAAGTTTCTTGATAGTTTCGAAGATTCTTTTGAAGAAATAGATATCCTATATCTTGAGGCTCTACTGCGACGTCACTCCACTGCACTTTGGTATTCAAAAACTAAAGCCACGAAAATCAACAAGGTTCTAAAAAAGATTTCTGCTAAAAACATTAGCTTCAAAAAGAAGGGGCTGTCGGGAAATCAATGTCAATAAGTTAAGGACATTGCAATAGACTCCCGTATGAAATTTCAAATGGTTGAGAGCAAGAATTTCTGCTTTCAACCATTTTTTCGTATAGCAAATAAAGCAGTCTTATTTGACTGCATGATTCTATGCCTTTACAGTATTTTTTATAGTATCATAGAAGACCTTTTAAATCTTTATTTACAGAAAAACTTCATAGTCTCGGTTATTTTTATTGCAAATAAAATAAGCCCCGGAACCAGCATCTCCACACTGAATTCCGGGGCATCCGTCTCTTTCTATATTATTGTCTCAATCTCCGTACCGTTCCTGAACCGGAACACTATCCTTCCATCGTGGTACACCGTCGCATAATCCACCAGGCTGTGGAATAGCTTCACATCAAACTCCAGCGGTAACTCCTCCAGCTCACTCAGTTCAAACAGGAACCCGCTGAAAATATCAAACTTGATTTCCCGGCTCTCCCGGTCTTTCTTCAAACTATCCATCCGGCTCTCCAATGCCGCATACTTATTGACATATCCCTCATACTTCCTTCGGTAATCGTTCTGGTCCAGTTTCCGGGTTGCGTTCTCCACCACCAGCTTCTGGATCAGCCCGGTGACTACCTCCATCTCGCCGCTGACCGTTTCCAGCTCTTTTTCAATGGAACTGCAATCCCCAAGCACATCCATCACCGCCCGGCAGTCATCGATAATCGTCTCCCGGTTTTCCAGTAACCGCCCTAACGCCTCCAGAAATAATTCCTGTATCCGTTGTTCATACAAATGCGGGGTGGTACACTTGCTCTCGCCCTTAAATTTGGCATTGCACTGCCAGATAGTGCGTTTATACTTGCTGTTGGAATGCCAGACCTTGGAACCAAAGAATTCCCCGCAGTCCCCGCATTTCAGCTTTGCAGAAAACGGCCCGCAGCAGTTATGGCTCCGCCCCATATTCCTCCTGCGTTCCATCTCCAGCTGTACCATCTGCCACTCTGCAGGTGCGATGATGGCGTCATGGCTGCCTTCCACATAATACTGCGGAACCTCGCCCTCATTCACCTTCCGCTTCTTGGAAAGGAAGTCCACCGTATAGCACTTCTGGAGCCTGGCATCGCCCTTGTACTTTTCATTGGTCAGTATGTTCTCAATCGTCCGGTGCTGCCACCGCTGTTTCCCGGTCGGTGTGGGGATCTTCTTTTCCATCAGGTACTTGGCAATGGCGTAAGGCGTCTTTCCCTGCATGAACATCCGGTAAATAAGCCTTACAATTTCTGCCTCCTCCGGCACGATCTCCATCTGCCCGTCCTCCCCTTTCTGGTAGCCGAGGAAAGAACTGTAGGCGATGCTTACCTTGCCGTCTGCAAACCGTTTTCTTTGTCCCCAGGTCACATTCTCTGAAATGGACCGGGATTCTTCCTGCGCCAGGGAGGACATGATGGTGATCAGCAGTTCCCCCTTGGAGTCAAGGGTGTAAATGTTTTCTTTCTGGAAGTACACCTCCACGCCCTTTTCCTTTAGTTTCCGCACCGTAGTAAGGCTGTCATTGATACCTACGGTCCTGCTATCAAAGACATCATTCACGAACAGGGCGGAAACGCAATCATGAGCGCAATCGATTTCGGACTGGATGTAGATGTAACCGAAGATGCAGAAGGAAATCATCGTGTCATCATCAAATTCGATGGTAAACTTCTACCTTATGCCAAAAAGGGAAAATACCCGTGGTAGAAATAAAAAAGAAGAGGCTGTCAATAATCAGCCCCTTCTTTTTCATTTCTTATTCTACCTCTTCCGGCTCCATACTGAGCATATGGCCTTCCTGATTTCCAATATCATATTTCTGTCCGTATTCCTTGAAATACTGGTAGTAGTCCGCACTGTTTGTGGGATAGATCTTGGAATCGTGAATATGAAGATCAGATCCTGTCTCTCCGCTCTTCATAAGTGCCACCATAGCACTTGCACAGTGAGTTGCGATACGACAGAAACTGTTAAGGATATCACTAAATACCGTTCCCTCTTCCAGTCCGCATTTGCCCTGGCTCAGTCGCTCTGCATGACGCATCTTCAGTACATCACAAAGTCCTGTGATCACAGCTCCGAGAGGTGCTACTCTCTGTGCCATTTCTTTATCATCTTTCATGAAAGCATTGCAGGTTATATTGATATCCTCACGAACTGCCTCCATAACAACATTCAGCTCATCCCAGGCTTCCTGTGAAAAATTCGTATGGTTATCATGCATTTCATTGGACATATGAGCAATGTAAGAAGCATGATCACCGATACGCTCAAAGTCATTGATCGTATGCAGATACAGTGAAGTCTGTCTTGTCTGTGCAGAATTCATCTCTCTCTTTGTCAGCTGGATCAGATACTCTCCTAGACGACTTTCATACTTGTCGATCAGATCCTCTTTTCGCTGAACCTTATCATACTTATCCTGCTGATAATCATTCAGAAGATTCATGGCTCTGTTGACATTCTTACGGAGCTTCTTGGACATTCCGTTCATTACACGGTGACACTGTGCGATAGCAAGGGCCGGGTAATTCAGAAGACGCTCTTCCAGAAGATCAAAATCTGCCTCATCTTCCAGATCTTCTTTGTCATCCTTCACAAGCCAGCATACCAGCTTCTCGATCTTTGGAATGAATGGAAACAGCACGATAACCGTTGCCAGACGGAAAACTGTGTTCAAAAGTGCGATCGCTACCGGTGTCATGGTCATATCCATAAATGTAAAATGTACAAACGCATTCACGGTATAAAAGATCACAGACCAGAGAATCAGACCAAACAGGTCATTGATCAGATATACAAGAGCCGTTCTTTTACCGTTCTTATTTGCTCCGATGGCTGAGATCAGAACTGGACATGCAGCACCAACACCGATACCAAGAACGATCGGAAATGCACTTGCAAATGTCAGGATACCGGTTACGGAAAGAGCCTGGAGCACACCGACTGTTGCAGACGCACTCTGGAGTACCGCAGTAAAAGCGATACCTACGAGAATACCTGCGATCGGATTGGAAAACATAGTCAGCATCTTGATGAACATCGGACTCTCACGCAATGGAGATACCGCACCACTCATCATCTGCATACCTGTCATCAGGATCGCAAAACCAAGCATGATATTTCCCACGTTCTTATGTAAGGTACGCTTACAGAACATACGGAAAATAATACCAACTACAGCCACAACAGCAGAAATAGTTGCTGTGGAAAGAACACTAGCGATTCCATTAGATCCTTCAATATAAGAAAGACATAAGATCCAGCCAGTAATACTGGTTCCGATATTGGCTCCCATGATGATACCGATCGCCTGTTTCAGTTTCATCATACCGGAGTTTACAAAACCGATCACCATAACTGTCGTCGCAGAAGACGACTGGATCACACTGGTAACACCAGTACCAAGTGCGACACCCTTCAGCGGAGTATTGGTCATCTTATAAAGAAATGCTTCCAGCTTATTACCTGCTGCCAGCTTCAGACCATCGCCCATTAGGGACATACCAAACAAAAATAATGATACTCCACACAACAAAGATAAGATCATTGAAAAAATTGCCATAATTTTCTCCTTTGTCATACTCGCTTCCTGTCATAACCTGTCAGGAGCCATGTTATCCTGAAAATGCGACTTTACATTTCCTTAATCTGGATTTTTCTTATTTTTAACATTTTCCCATTTATTATGCCACATCAATTTCCATATTACAACAACAGATTTATTTCGAAAATAAAAAAATTCGAAGGCAGCGGATTATCTTCCAAAACTCTGCCCTCGAAATGGGGATTTTTGAGTGATTTTTCACAAAATTTTCTATTTTTCCAGGCGCATCAGCATATCATCCAAAATATCTTCCAAATACCCTCCCGTTGTTTTTTCCCCTTCTTTTTTTATCTGGAGCATCGCTTTCAAATCTTCATCGGACAGGCAGATGATCAGTTTCCCGCTTTCCCGTAGACTTCCCCGTGCAGCCATTTTCGCATGTTTATCCGCTCCTTTTCTGGAAATAATGATCGCAACTTTACGGAGAGCTTTTCGTACAGATATTTTTCTGTAGTGTAAATTTCCCTCTGAGTAATAGGCTTTTCATAGTTTTTAAACTCGAACACGATATACTTCGTAGAAAAATACTTACAGATCGTGTCAAAAAAATCCTGTGTCACCCCGTTTTTGATCTTACAGCACATGTCAAAACGATACAGATCTTCCTCTGTTGTCTTCTGCTGCTCCCACAAAGTCAGATATTCTCCAAGGATATATTTCAGAATAGAAACACAAAGTTCCTCATATTTCTTGAAAGCTGCACTACCGGTCTCCAACACTTTTAACTGCGCTATATAGCTGTCAGCAACCGATTCCGGATCCGTATTCTCCATCTGGCTGCTTTCCTCAAAGATAAAAGGCTCCGGTCTCTCCGGTTCTATGTTTTCCACCGAATAATTCAGAATCGAGATCAGTTCGTTCTTCAGTTCCGGATAGTCCTCAAAGAGCCACAGCACATTTCGGATGTCCCAGACATATCCAAGCTTCGCCTCTTCGTACTTTCTCTTAGTCTCATCAGAGACCAGATTCGCCACTACACAGATATTTTGTAATGGCAGATCCTTTTTCTGATCTGACACTGCTTTTCCAACCAGACGGCTATAACTCTGCAACCGTTTAAGTGTAGCGATTTCTTTGGAATCACTGTACATTCTGGTCATAAAGACCCATTCATCGCTTTGGAAAGAAACCCCTTTATATGTAAGGTATTTTTCAAAAAGCTGCTTAAAGCGGGCCATATTTTCCCAGTTTTTCATCTGCACATCACCCTCTGAATTTATATAGGGTTCTACGCAGAGATTGCGAACGACCTGTTCTGTCACTTTTATGTTCGGCGCATATATCAGGCTTCTGTACATCCGGCTTTTGTTTGGCACAGAACGTGGAAAATCTTCCGGAAATCCCTTTAATCTGGCTATTTCTTTGTGTGTGATCTTATGATAGACGCCATGGATACGGATCAGCGGCATTTTTATCAGATTCAGACGAACCTGCCCGGATTCCCGATAACCGCCTTTTTCCCAACACAAAACGCTGTCACCGGCATGCGAAGCATCAATCTTCTCTTTCGCAAAATCAATTCTGTAATACCAGGAATCCTGTGGATTCATTTCCACCCAGCCATCCAACAGGATACTACTCTTATGGACCTGCACCGGCATGATCATATCCGAAGCATTCACTCTTTTTGAAACAATATATGCAAATTCTTCCCGCAGCGGAAATGCAGTAACCTCCGAACTCTGGATATTTTTATGCGTGATATGGTATCCATATTCTTGCAGCTGAAAAATGTGCTCCTTTATGAACCCTTTCCATAATTGCTTTTTCATAACAAAAAGAATGGCCGGCGGTCGTCTTCTTTGCACCAGGGTCAAACTATAAAACACCTCTTCTGCTTTCGACTGCGTCAGATCAAAAGCCCAGACATCACTGTCCGGAACTGTGGCAGGATCTATGGAAGAAAGGCTGCATGCAGTTACATTTTGACTTATATTTTCCTGATAGATCTCTATCACTTTTCTGTCCGGCTCATATGCTTTCAAAATCTCATAACCGGCATTTTGAAAACCAAGAGTCAGCGCACCGATACCGGCATTAAAGATCACCACTGTATTCTTCATATATTTTTTCCTATCTTATTATTTGTACTGTGACAGCAGCTCCAAAAGCTTACCACTGTTGATTGGTTTATTATAATTGATCCCCACAAGCCAGGATATTCCCTGTACATTTCTGTAAAGACTCCGGATAATTTTTCTCCTTTATCTGCTCTATGGCTGTCCGGGCACTCTGGTTTCAGTTCAATCTCCTCTCTGGCACTACTGGCATAAGCATGTACCCGTCACCCCTTCTTAATATCCCCTGAAAAGCAAAATAATTTCACAGCATCATATGTCTATATGATACCATGAAACTATTTTTGCGTAAAGATTTTATAAAAAAGCCTCAGAGTATTTTCGCATATACATACTCTGAGGCTTTCTCTATAGTCAATATATATTTTTTATTCCACTGTCACGCTCTTCGCTAGATTTCGTGGTTTATCCACATCCAGGCCTTTGGCTACGCTTACGTAGTAGCCCAGAAGCTGAAGCGGGATCACTGCCAGGGATGTTGCAAAGTGCGGGTCTGTTTTCGGGATGTAGACGGTGAAGTCTGCGGTATCCTCGATATTGTAATTGCCAAATGTGGTCAGACCCATAAGGTAGGCGCCGCGGCTCTTACACTCAACCATATTGCTGACTGTTTTTTCGTAGAGATCCGGCTGGGTCAGCACACCGATCACAAGAGTCCCGTCTTCGATCAGGGAGATCGTTCCGTGTTTCAGCTCTCCGGCAGCATAGGCTTCAGAATGAATGTAACTGATCTCTTTCATCTTCAGACTGCCCTCCAAGCTGATAGCGTAATCAATTCCTCTTCCTACAAAGAAAGCATCTTTTACATTTGCCTGTTTTGAGGCAAACCACTGGATACGCTCTTTATCTTCCAGGATCTTACAGATCTTATCCGGAAGTGTCTGCAGTTCACTGATATAATTGCTGTAGGCTTCTTCTGTGATCGTTCCTCTTACCATTGCAAACTGGATCGCCAGTGTATAAGCTGCGATCAGCTGTGTGCTGTACGCCTTGGTAGTAGCTACAGAAATCTCCGGTCCGGCCAGAGTATAAAATACATTATCAGCCTCACGTGCAATGGAAGATCCCACTACATTAACGATTCCCAGTGTACGAATACCATTTTCCTTGCATTTACGAAGTGCTGCAAGACTGTCTGCTGTTTCACCGGACTGGCTGATGATCACTGCAAGGCTGTTGGTGTTAAGGGCCATTTTTCGGTAACGGAATTCGGAAGCGAGCTCTACCCTTACCGGGATCTGTGCAAGATCCTCGATCACATACTGTGCTGCCATTCCTACGTGATAAGCGGAGCCGCAGGCTATGATATAGATCTGCTGGATGTTCCGGATGCTTTCTTCTTCCAGGCCAACTTCACTGAGGTCGATCTTTCCATCCTTGAGCACGGAATTCAACGTATCCAGTACTGCCTTTGGCTGTTCATGGATCTCTTTCATCATGAAATGCTCATATCCGGCTTTTTCCGCTGCTTCTGCATCCCATTCAATGGTTTTCAGCTCTTTCTCGATCTCATCTCCATCAAGATTGTAGAAGGTGACTTCGCCTTTTTTCACACGCGCCATCTCCAGATTGCCGATATAATATACATTGCGGGTGTATTTCAGGATCGCCGGTACGTCAGAAGCGATAAAGGATTCATCTTCTGCCACTCCAAGGATCATGGGGCTGTCTTTTCTGGCTACATATATTTCACCCGGATAATCCCTGAACATGATCGCAAGGGCATAGGAACCACGGATACGTACCATGGAATGTGTGATGGCATCCACCGGTGTTCCCTCATATTTCTTGTAATAATAATCGATCAGCTTGACTGCTACCTCGGTATCGGTCTCAGAATAGAAAGTATAGCCTTTACGGGTGAGCTTATTTTTCAGTTCCTGATAGTTCTCAATGATGCCGTTGTGGACTGCTACGATATTACCGTCGTCTGTCATATGCGGATGTGCATTGTTCTCAGAAGGTTCACCATGAGTTGCCCATCTGGTATGACCGATACCACAGGTTCCCGGTACAGTCTCTCCGCCGTTTGTCTTTTCTGACAGAACTTTCAGTCTTCCCTTGGCTTTGATCACTTCCGTCTCGTCCTCGCCGTCACGTACGGCGATTCCAGCGGAATCATATCCTCTGTATTCCAGCTTGGAGAGTCCATCTAAAAGGATCGGAGCTGCCTGGTGTCTACCTGTAAATCCTACAATTCCACACATATTTATCTGTCCTTTCTGTCTATGCAGGTATTTTCGCAAAAGACCGGGCTGTTACATCATATGCAACAGTCCGGTCAGAAGTTTCAGTTATTGCAATATAACACGTCCTACAGTATAGCACGTACCACTCTCGGTTTGCAACCCGCTTTTTCCAGAGCTGCAACGATCTGATTCTTATGATCTGTTCCGAATGCTTCCATAGTGATCCGAAGTTCTACGGCTGCATTTCGGTTGGTACTTACAAACTGGTTATGATCCAGTTTGATAACATTACCCTGATTTTCAGCGATCACACTTGCAACACGTACCAGTTCACCTGGCTTATCCGGAATAAGTACGGATACGGTAAAGATACGGTCACGCTGGATCAGTCCGTGCTGTACAACCGATGACATGGTGATCACATCCATATTTCCACCGCTTAAGATGGAAACGATCTTCTTATTCTTTACATCCAGATGACGGAGAGCTGCTACAGTAAGAAGTCCTGAGTTCTCTACGATCATCTTGTGGTTTTCTACCATATCAAGAAAAGCCACGATCAGCTCATCATCATCGATGGTAATGATATCGTCCAGATTTTCCTGGATATATGGGAAGATATTTTTTCCCGGAGTCTGTACTGCAGTACCATCTGCGATAGTATTTACGTGAGGAAGCGTTACGACCTCCCCTTTCTCCAGGGATGCCTTCATACATGCTGCGCCTGCCGGCTCAACACCGATGACTTTGATGTGTGGGTTCAGAAGCTTCGCAAGTGTAGAGACACCTGTAGCAAGTCCGCCCCCTCCGATCGGTACCAGAATGTAATCTACAAGCGGAAGTTCCTGTACGATCTCCATGGCGATAGTTCCCTGACCGGTTGCTACTGCCGGATCGTCAAATGGATGGATAAAGGTATATCCTTTTTCTTCTGCAAGGGCAAGTGCGTGTGCGCAGGCTTCGTCATACACGTCGCCGTGAAGGATAACCTCCGCACCGTAACTCTTGGTGCGCTCTACCTTGATCAGTGGTGTGGTAGTTGGCATGACAATGACTGCTTTTACTCCATATTTATGTGCAGCATAAGCAACACCCTGGGCATGATTTCCTGCAGATGCAGTGATCAGCCCTTTGTTCCTCTCTTCGTCAGAAAGTGTGCTGATCTTGTAATATGCGCCACGCACCTTATATGCACCGGTACGCTGCATATTCTCTGGCTTCAGATAAACCTTATTTCCCGTCATATCTGAGAAATAACTGCTGTATATCAGCTTTGTTTCCTGTGTCACTTCTTTTACTTTTGCTGCCGCTTCCTCAAAGCTCTCTAATGTAAGCATTTGTATTTAGCTCCTTTCTTCTACGTCAAAGAGGGCGTTTACAAATGCGTCTGCATCAAATTTCTGCAGGTCATCGATACTTTCGCCTACTCCGATGTATTTTACTGGTATGTCAAGCTCAGACTGGATCGCTACTGCGATTCCGCCCTTGGCTGTACCATCAAGTTTGGTAAGAATGATTCCGGTAACGTTTGCGACCTCGGCAAACTGTCTTGCCTGGGAAAGCGCATTCTGGCCCGTGGTTCCGTCAAGAACTACCAGCGTTTCCAAATATGCTTCCGGATACTCACGTTCCAGAATACGGTAAATCTTGCGAAGCTCTTCCATAAGGTTTTTCTTATTATGAAGTCTTCCTGCGGTATCGCAGATCAGAATATCTGCATTTCTGGCTTTGGCTGCTGCCACGGCATCATAGACAACAGATGCCGGATCTGCTCCGTCCTGGCCGCCGATGATCTCAACGCCTGCACGGTTAGCCCACTGTGTCAGCTGCTCTCCGGCTGCCGCACGGAAGGTATCTGCTGCTCCGAGGATGACCTTTTTTCCCTGATCCTTTAATTTACCGGCCAGCTTGCCTACAGAGGTAGTCTTACCTACTCCGTTGACACCGATCACAAGGATCACGGATTTCCGGTTCTCAAACTCATATTCTGTGCTTTCTACCTGCATCTGTTTTTTGATGCTGTCGATCAGAAGCTGTTTGCACTGGGACGGCTCCTTGATATGCTGCTCAGCAACCTGCTCCTTTAAATGCTCCAGAATGGAGGTGGTTGCGTTAATGCCGATATCTCCCATGATCAGGATCTCTTCCAGTTCTTCATAAAAATCATCATCAATACTGGAAAAACCGCTGAAAATGGAATCAAAGCCGGCAACGATATTGTCTCGCGTTTTGGTAAGTCCGCTTACCAAACGTTTAAAAAATCCTTTTTTTTCTTCTGCCATACTGATTCATCCCCTCTGCTACTGGGTAAGCTGGTTCTCTACTAAATCTACGGATACCAGCGTGGATACCCCTTTTTCCTGCATGGTAATTCCATAAAGCCTGTCTGCTGCATTCATGGTACCACGTCTATGTGTTATTATAATAAATTGTGTGTTCTTCGTCAACTTCTGAAGATATCCCGCAAAACGTCCTACATTGGAATCATCCAGTGCAGCCTCGATCTCATCCAGAAGACAGAATGGTGAAGGCTTCAGATTCTGGATCGCAAAAAGAAGTGCAATGGCTGTCAGTGCTTTTTCTCCACCGGAAAGCTGCATCATGTTCTGAAGTTTTTTTCCGGGCGGCTGGGAAATGATCCGGATCCCTGCCTCAAGGATATCCTCGTCTTCCGCAAGTTCCAGAGTTCCCCGGCCTCCGCCGAACAGTTCTTTGAAGGCTTTATCAAATTCTTTCTGGATCTCTCCGAATTTTTCGCTAAACTGCTTCCGCATGCCCTCATCCAACTCCTGGATGATCTGTTCCAGCGTTTTTTCCGCTTCCAAAAGATCGTTGTACTGACCGCTTAAGAACGTATGCCGTTCCAGAAGTTCTTTGTAATCCTCAATGGCATTGACGTTGACAGAGCCAAGAGCTCGGATCTCGTCCTTTAATTTATGGATCTGCTGCTTCATCACATGCCTGTCATTCATTTCTTCTTTCCTGTACTGCAAGGCATTATTCGGAGTGATCTCGTATTCTTCCCACATATAGGAAATCCTTGCTTCCCGGTTCTCTTCGATCTTTTCTGCCTGAGTCTTCAGTCGGAAGCATTCTTTGTCCAGAAGACTGATCTGGCCAGACAGCTCATCACGCTTTTCAAAAAACTCCTTATGGCTTTTTGTGCGTTCTTCCTTTTCCTGCTGCCATTTTTCCAGCTGTTTTGCAGCCGCCTCTTCTTTTGCGGCAAAGCCTTCGATCTCCTTACGGACCTTGTCGATCGTCTTTCTCTTTTCTGCAGTTTCCTGGCTGCCCTTTTCCAGAGAATCCAGAATTTCTTCCCTCTCTTTCGAAAGAACTTCGATCTCCTCTTTCAGACGCCGCAGATTTTCCTTTATGAAGTTTTCCTTCTGCTGGGATGCAGATGCGTCAAGACGGATCCTTTCCAGCTTCTCTGAAGTCTCCGCTTCGTCCTTTTTCCAGTCCTCCAGCTCCTTCTGCCGGGTCTCGATAAACGTTTCCAGCTCTTCCTCATCCCTTTTGGATGCTTCAAGTTCTTGCGTGATCTTTATATTATCTGCCTGCATGTCTCTTGCCTGAAGACGGATCTCTTCCTGCTCCCTCTCGATCCTGGTATAACCGCCGCGGATCTCCTCCGCTTTTTTCTCCAGCTGTTCAATGTTCAACCTGGCTGTATTCTGCTGAATGGATTGTTCCTGAAATTTCTGCTGCAGCGCCGCCACCGTATCACGCATCTCATTTCTTCTGCTGCGGTTATCTTCCATGGACTGTCGGATCTCATGATACCCGGCTGCCAGCTCTTTTACCTTCTTTTCCAGTTCCTCGATCTCACGACGACGCCCAAGAAGATTGCTGTTGTTCTTAAAAGCTCCACCGGTCATGGAACCGCCTGGACTTAAGGATTCTCCCTCCAACGTTACCATACGGATACTGTGTCGGTATTTTCTGGCAATGGCAATAGCATGATCGATATGATCCACCACCAGCACTCTGCCAAGAAGATATCCGATCAGACCGTCATATTCCTTCTCTGCAGTTACCAGGCCACTGGCAAGACCAATAGCTCCCGGTTCGTTCAAAGCACCTCTCTGATTAAACTCGCCTCTTGAAGAAATGCTGTTTAACGGGAGAAAAGTCGCACGACCATACCGGTTTTTCTTCAGGAATTCGATCATCTGCTTAGCAGTCTGCTCGTTATCCGTAACGATATTCTGAATACTTCCGCCAAGAGCTGTCTCAATAGCGATCTCATAATTTTTTTCAACGTGAATGATATCCGCCACTACGCCACGGATCCCAGGAACATGATTCTTCTGTTCCATGACACGGCGGATACTGTTTCCATATCCATCATAACGTTCTGTGATATTGCGGAGGGATTCCAGTCTGGATGCCTCTCTATGATAGGACGTCTGTTCCTTTTCCAGCTGTGTATTCTGCTGTTTAAGGGTTTCCTGGATGGCATGTATCTCTTTTGTAAGACGGCTGCCTTCTTCTCTGGTTTCCTGAATGGCCTTCGTGATAGTGTCGTATTCCTTCTGTGCCTGATCGATCGCTGACTGCTGCTCCTCTTCCTGGGTTTTCAGGGAAAGGATCCTCTGACTGATTCCTGCTTTCCGGATATCCAGCTGCTCCTTCATGGCATCAAAACGCTGTGCCTTACCTTTGGTGTTTGCACGGGAATTAAGGATCTCAATGATCTCATTCTTACCATCTTCCACTGCCTGGGTGCATTCTTCGATACTGCTCTGGATATTGTCCATTTTTTTCTGCTCGTCAGCAAGTTTTCTGTCGATCTCCCGTAAATTTGCCTGAAGATCTGCTTTTTGCTCTTCCAGAGCTTCCTGGTCTGCAGATTTTTTCTCCGTATCTTCCTGAACTGCTAAAAGACGGCTGCGATAATGACTGTCATTCTGCTCTCCTGCCAGGATCTGTTCATGAAGAACATTAATCTCACCGGACAGCTGTTGTTTACGGATAGCACGATCCCGGCTTTCTTCCCGCAACGCCTCCATCCGCTCATTCAGCTCTTCCAGTATTTTTTCCAGACGTTCATATTCATCCTTGGTACGACTATGAGCATCCTGGGCTTCTTTTAACTGATTTTCTGCGATCCTGGTTTTTTCTTCCAGCTCGCGGATCAGATTTCCGGTGTGTTCATATTCCAGGAGGAACATATTTATATCCAGCTCTTTCAGATTTTCTCTTTTTGCCAGATATATTTTTGCAGTCTCAGACTGACGTTCCAGCGGTTCCAGCTGCTTTGTCAGCTCACTTAAGATGTCCGTGACACGGACCAGATTCTGTTGTTCTTCCTCAAGCTTCTTCAGTGTGGTATTTTTTCGTCTTTTAAATTTGACGATCCCGGCTGCCTCGTCAAAAAGCTCTCGGCGTTCTTCGGGTTTTCCACTTAAGATCTTATCGATCTGACCCTGTCCGATGATGGAATATCCTTCTTTTCCGATACCGGTATCATAGAACATCTCATTGATGTCCTTTAAACGACAGGAGCTGCCGTTGATGCGGTATTCGCTCTCACCGGAACGATACAGTCTTCTGGTAACGGTTACTTCTTCAAAATCCACCGGGAGCTTGTGATCACTGTTATCAAGTGTAATAGCCACGGACGCAAAGCTCAGAGGCTTGCGAAGCTCCGTTCCTGAAAAGATAACATCCTGCATATTCCCGCCTCGAAGCTGCTTGGCGCTCTGTTCTCCCAGAACCCAGCGGACTGCATCGCCAACATTACTTTTTCCGCTGCCGTTAGGTCCTACGATGCCGGTGATCCCGTTATGAAATTCAAAATTTATTTTCTGTGCAAAGGATTTAAATCCCTGCACCTCTATATTTTTCAGATACATTGGCCACCTGCTGTTATTTTATACTGCGTATTGCCTCTAGGGCTGCAGCCTGTTCTGCTGCCTTTTTTGTATGGCCGGTTCCGGTTCCCATACTTTTTCCATTGATCAGCGCCTCCACAGTAAAGCTCTTGCTGTGGTCCGGTCCCTCTTCTTTCAGAAGACGATATTCCACCGGATGATTTCCGCCTTCCTGTACCATTTCCTGAAGCACTGTCTTGCTGTCATAAAAAATCCTCTTATCCTCCAGATCGTTCAGGATAAATTTCATAACAAAAGCCTGTGCCGGTTCAAATCCACCGTCCAGATACATAGCCCCGATCAGAGATTCCAGGGCATCAGAAACGATGGAATCTCTTTTACGACCGCCCATCATTTCCTCACCTCTTCCAAGGAGGATAAACTCCGGAAGCCCGAATTCTCTTGCACAGTAGGCAAGACTCTTTTCACATACCATGCTGGCACGTTTCTTGGTCAACTCACCTTCCTGATTATTCCGGAATTTTTTGTACAGGAAATCACTGCTGATCAGCTCCAGCACCGCATCTCCAAGAAACTCCAGACGCTCATTGCATCCAAGCTTTCCAAGGTGTTTTTCGTTGGCATAGGAGCTGTGTGTCATTGCCTGCTCCAGTAAAGATTTTGCGGTAAACTGGTATCCGATAGTCTGCTCCAGCTTTTTTAAATTATTTTCCATTTCTTCTTCCCTTCGTTACTCGGCGAAGAGTCTCCACTGCATCGCCGACAGTAACGATCTCCTCGGCTTCCTCCGGGGCGATACGAACATCAAAAGTTTCCTCCAGATCAATAAGAATCTGAAAAAAATCCAGAGAATCCACTCCCAGATCATCCACAAAGGTAGTTTTTTCTGTAATGGCATCCATATTTCTTCCCAGAGTTTTTTCGATAATGGTCTTCAGCATTTCCAGTTCCACGACTGTTCGCCTCCTGTTCTGTCTGTAATATTTCCGGCAATCCCGGTTTTATTTTTTTTCGCTTTTTTCTTCTGCCTGTGCTTTCTGCTCAGCTGCTATAAACTCCTCGATCTTTTCATTGATCTTCTCTTCCTTAAACTGCTCGCACTGAAAGATCGCATGACGGATTTCTACGCTTTTGGCACTTCCGTGGCTTTTGACCACAAGACCTTTCAGACCAAGAAGCGGTGCTCCGCCATATTCACTGGCATCAAATGATTTTAAGGTTTCCTTAAGAGCAGGTTTTACCATCAGAGCTCCCATTTTACTGCGAATGTTTGTCATCATACCTTTTTTGATCATAGATATCAGAGTAGCTCCAACACCTTCATAAAGCTTGAGGATCACATTTCCTACAAAAGCTTCACAGACTACTACATCTGCATAACCTGACGGGATATCTCTCGCCTCAATACTTCCGATGAAATTGATATCCTTACATGCTTTTAACAGAGGGAAGGTAGCCTTTACCAGCGCATTGCCCTTTTCTTCCTCAGCACCGTTATTAACGATAGCAACTCTCGGTTTCTTAATACCCACTACATTTTCCATATAGATGGAACCCATCTGCGCAAACTGTACCAGATGATCTGGTCTCGCATCTACATTGGCACCACAGTCGATCAGAAGGGAAACGCCCTTTGCCGTAGGGATCAGCGGAGCAAGAGGTGGTCTCCGGATCCCTTTGATCCTGCCTACGATCACCTGGCCTCCTACCAGTACCGCACCGGTGCTTCCGGAGGAAACAAAGGCATCGGCCTCCTGTTTTTTTACAAGATTTAATCCCACTACAATAGAGGAATCTTTCTTTTTCTGGATAGCCATGACCGGAGGTTCCGCAGTCTCGATCACCTGAGACGCATGCACCACACGAATCCTGTCCTTAGGATAATCCGGGTATTTCCGAAGCTCTGCTTCGATCACATCCTGTACTCCTGTAAGGATGACCTGGATGTTCTCTTTTTCTTTCACAGCTTCCACTGCGGCTTTTACCGGTTCCTCGGGAGCATTGTCACCACCCATTGCATCTACAACGACTTTTACCATTTCTGACATATGTTGTCCTTTCTCTGTCCGAAATCTTTTCGGAATGCATATGGTACACTGTAGTGAAAATCCTCATACACATCCGTATAAGGATTTTCATTGCAGAGTACCAAAAGTTAAGCGGATATTCGAAATCCGCATTCGCTACCTACTCATAACCGAATAACTGCTTTGCAGTTTATCCGGTTAACGTACCGTTATTTATGATACTAGAGTTTTGCCTGAGAAGTCAATATCTTTTACTCTTTCTGATTTTCAATCTGTTCTGCAAGATCATTTAAATATACCCAACGATCCATTTTTTCGTCCAGTTTCTGCTGGATTTCCTGCTGCTCGTCGGAAAGCTCCCTGAGTTTTCCCGCATTTGTGGCATTGGCAGCCATCTCTTTGTCGATCTGCTCCAGACGTTCTTCCAATGCTGCGATGTCATCGTCAATAGTGTCAAATTCTTTCTGTTCTTTATAGGTAAATTTCAGTTTCTGTTTCCGGTTCTGTTTCCAGGTATCTGCAGCGGATTTCTTTTTCTCAGGCTCAGCTGTTTCTCCCTGTACTGTACCGCCATTCATATCTGAACGCGTTTCCAGAGACTGTCCCTTTCTTTCCTTTGCTTCCAGATAATCCGTATAACCGCCCTCATACTGGACAAGCCGGCCATCTCCCTCAAATGCCATAATACGGTTCACCACATTATCCAGGAAATAGCGGTCATGGGACACTGTGATCACGATGCCGGAAAAAGAATCCAGATAGTCCTCAAGAATGGTCATGGTGGGAATATCAAGATCATTTCCGGGCTCATCAAGAAGAAGAACATTTGGCGCCTCCATCAGAACCTTCAAAAGATACAGTCTTCGCTTCTCACCTCCGGAAAGCTTCTCCACCGGGGTGTACTGCATGGCCGGATCAAAAAGAAATCTCTCAAGCATCTGGGAAGCTGTGATCCTTCCTTCTTTTGTCGGAACATATTCCGCCACCTCACGGATATAATCAATCACTCGCTGTCTTCCATCCATATCCGGAACGTTTTGTGCAAGATACCCGATACGGATCGTTTCTCCGATCTGAATCTCTCCGGAATCCGGCAAGATCAGTCCATCTGCCATTTTAAGAAGTGTGGACTTACCGCAGCCATTTGGCCCGATGATCCCGAGACGCTGATCACGAAGAACAATATGATCAAAATCATTGATCAAAAGACGACCTTCGATGGTTTTACTTACATGATGAAACTCTATGGTTTTCTTTCCCATACGGGTCTCAATGGAATCCATTTCCACATTCTGCTCTTTCAGCGGGGTTTTTCCCGCCTTCAGTGCTTCCAAACGGTCAAGCCTTGCTCTCTGTTTTGTACTTCTGGCACGACAGCCTCTTGCTGCCCATTCCAGTTCCATCCGAAGTACACTGCGGCGCTTCCGGTCACTGGCAAGCTCCATTTCCTCTCTCTGCGCTTTCAGCTCCAGAAATCTGGAATAATCTCCTGCATAGGAATATAATTTTCCGTGGCTGATCTCCAGGATCCGGTTTGCCACACGATCCAGGAAATAACGGTCATGAGTGACCATGATCACCGTCCCACGAAAATTCCGGAGAAAATCTTCCAGCCATATGACCATTTCTCCGTCCAGATGGTTGGTAGGCTCATCCAGGATCAGAATATCAGCCGGATTTAAAAGCATCCTTGCCAGCGCCACTCTTTTCTTTTCACCACCGGAAAGATTATCCATATTAATATTCTGATCGGTAATACCAAGTGTATTCAGCATGCGTCTGGCCTCACTTTCGGTACTCCAGTCCTTCTGCCATTTGCCTTCTGCCACATAGTCCAGAATGGTCATATGCTGCGGAAATTCCGGAGTCTGGGGAAGCCAGCTGATCCGGATCCCGTTCTGGGTGATCACCTGCCCTTCGTCCGGTTCTTCCTCTCCGGCGATCACGCGGAGCAAAGTAGTTTTACCGGTTCCGTTTACACCGATGATACCTATTTTTTCTCCCTGATCGATGCCGCAGGAGATATCATCAAATATCACCTTATCTCCAAAAATTTTGTGGATATGTTCTATATTAAGAATGTTCATGCGCATTTTCTCCGTTTTCTTCCAAAGTATATAAAAATCATTTCCATGATAGCGAATTTCCACGATTCCGTCAAGAATCACTGTTATGACAGGGGAAAGGGCTGTACCTCAAATCTGGAAGTACAGCCCTCTTGGGGGATTGTTTTTTATCTGGATTTTGGTCAACAGTTTCTGGTGTCGCCAGCTGCTGCCCTTATTTTTCGTATATCCACCGCCTTTCGTATCTTTTGACGCTATTGTAAAAAAATTATCAGGAAATGACAACAGACCTGTGACAAAATGACAGTTTCCATGAAATATGACATTTTTATGTTAAATATCTGCTAAAAGCACGTTCATTCCTGATAATTTTCTACACAATACGTCATTTCAGGCCAAAATCCGATATTGGATATACATAAAAGTTATGATATACTATTTTTACTACTCTTTTATAAACCGGAGGTTATATTATTTTGAATATTGCAATTATTGATGACATCTCAACGGATGCAGAAGCCCTGAAGAATATCGCTGTTTCCTATTTTGAGAAAAAACAGATCCGGGCAGAAATCTGTCATTTTTTCAGCGCAGAAGAATTTTTTGAAGATTATCAGCCCGGAAAATTTCAGATCCTGTTCCTGGATATTTATATGGACGGGATGACAGGTATGGAAGCTGCGCGCAGGATCCGAAGACAGTCCGATAACTGCATCCTTGTTTTTGTCACTACCAGCAGTGATTTCGCTGTGGAAAGCTATGATGTAGGAGCCTCCTATTATCTTCTGAAACCATTTCAGCCAGAAAAACTCTGTTCCATTCTGGATTCCTTTCAATCCAGGCATTTACTGGCATCCCGTTACATTGAAGTCGTTTCTGACCGGGTTCCCATCCGGGTCCCTCTGCGCAGTATTTTATATGCAGATACATTCCGAAATGCAGTGTGCCTTCATACCGACGCCGGTCCGGTCCGTTCTTATCTTACCTTTCACAAATTTGAGGAGCAGATCCGGGACTGTCCCAATTTTCTCTCCTGTTACCGTGGCTGTGTCGTCAATATGGACCGTATACAGGAAGCTTCTGAAGAAGGCTTTCTTCTGGACAACGGGGAGGTCGTCCAGATCCGGAAACGTGGCTCTTCTGCTATCCGTAAAGCCTATCTTCAGTATCTCTTTGCGTCAGATGAAGAAATATCTCAGCTTTGAAAATGCCATTTTCAGACTGAAAATCCGCAAACCCTCCATAACGTGCCGCAATTTCCATGATCGACGCAGTTCCGATCCCCTGTCCGGAATGCTTACCTGAAAAAAATCCTGTTTTATTTCTGCGTAAGGGATCTGTGCAGCTGTTTTCTTCTTTTATAAGAAGTTTATTATTTCTGGTACGTATCTGTACACGGACAAATCTGGAACTGCCTTTCGGACAAAGCTGTGCCGCTTCTATGGCATTTTCCAGAAGATTTCCAAAGAGACGACAAAAATCTGTATCCTGGATCCCTGTTTTTTCCGGTGCCTCTACCTGACACTGAAAAACGATCCCGTTTTTTCTGCATAGTTCTTCATAATAATGTAAGATCGCATCGGCAACCTGATTTTTACAGTAAGAATGATAGGTCAAACGTTCCTGGAATTCACGGGTATACCGGCAAAGGTATTTCTGCATTTCTCCATACTGCTCACGTTCCAGTAATGCAGACAGAACACGAAGGTGCTGACGCATATCATGACGGACACGGCTGGTTTCTTCCATCTGTTCTTTTAATCGGTCGTAATGATTTTTCTGGGCAAGGAGACGAAGTTCAGTCTGATGACTATATACCTCATAAGTCAGACTGATCTTATATGCTTCTGACAGGTCTCTCCACAGAACACAGCCAAACGCAGCTGTCAGTATCAGCCCACCTGTCTCCGGGAAACCTCCTCCCAAAATCGGCTCATAAAGATACCCTATCCGATCTGCCACAAGGGAACAGGCATAAATCGTTGTTCCCACCAAAACGATCTTTCCATATCTGCAATCTGTTTCTCCAAAAGTATTGAGCAGCATATAGATCGCTGCCACCCATTTGACTGCCTCACTGATCCAGACAACATCATAAAGAAGCCTGGCTGAAGGAAGTATATCCGCAAAAATCTCCAGAAAGAAAGCTACTACGATCCAGAGATCGATCAAAAGAAACAGATATATGCCCCTTTTTTTTCCTATAATACAATCCTCAAGCCGGATCATGCAGGAAAGGATCAGATAATAGATCATAGTTTCCAGGGCATACCAGGGCCTCGTGGGAAGAAGAAAAAAATTATGTACCAGGGAGCATAACGAATATCCTGCCACACAGAGACAGACCAGATTAAAAATAGCAAATTCTTTTGTCCTGGTTCTGACATGTACCATAAGAGTCCCAAACATGATACAGATACAGAACGCAATGGCACAGCCGCTTCCGAGTACCCGCAGTCCTCTCTGTATGCTTACACGGACCGGAGATCCCAAAACCGGAATAGCCTGGATTCCGGATCTGATATGGCTTTTGTCTGCTACTGCTATGACAATTTCTACAACCCCGGATCCCTGAAACGTAAAAACACGGTTCATGACCCGGTCCATATAGGTTTTTTCGTCAGGATCCCCCACTTCCCCGGCCAGTTCTCCATTGATATAGATTCGGTATGCGGAAAAAACCTCCGCCATAGATATCGCCCAGATTTTTTCCTCTTCGGGCAGGATCAGAAACATCCGGTATGTCCCACATCCATACGTAGAAGCCTCTTTATTCCCCAGTTCCATTTCATTACGTTCTCCGATCGAAATATAACAACTGTAATATCCTGGATCCTTTTTCAGCATCTCAGGTGTAAGCAGCTTTCCCGGAAAATATTGCCATTCCCTGGCAAGATAATGTAGCTTTGCCGCCGCATCTTTATCATCCAGACAAAGGATTCCCTGAATGGGCTGCTCGCCTTTCGCTGTATATTCATTATTTATGAGATACATCATAAAAAAAGCAGTCATAGATAACACCACAGTAAGTCCAAAGATCAGGGTCCATTGCCTACTTTTCTCCTTTATGACTGTCACCTCGCTTTCCGGATCTGCTTCGGATTCCTACGATCAGCACTGTTATCATTGTTGCTGTCGTCAGGACTGCCACTGCAAAAGGATTCTCTTCTATATCATCTATTTTCCGACCTCTTACGCAGAAGATTCCTGTCTCGTCCGTGTCAACGATCAGAAGATCCTGCTTTTTATCCAGGAATGTCTTTAGTTTTCTTCCTCGGGAATCCGTAATTTCCATAGTTTCCGGATCTCCGTTGGGAAACATCTCTTTTACCGGTATCATGATCCGGCTCCCCGGAATATCCGTGATCTTCTGAGTGCCTTTATAGATCTTTATTTCATATGAATGATTGGAAACCTTTTGTACCAGTGCCTGTATTGTACCATTCTCTGCTACCTTCCAGCTTTGTGCCACAGAAGCAGGGATACGAAGACTGATTCCTTCTTTTTCAAAATTTATATCTCCCATATATTTCAGGATAAGATCCAGACGTTTTCCACTGATCACAGTCCATTTTTCAGTAACAACTTCTGTTACTTTTCTGGCCGGCTGCTGTACTTCAGGTTCAGCCCGTACAGTCCTCGTGCTATAAATCATACCGACACACAGCGCAATAACTTCAAGTATCAACCAAAAACCATATCGTATTGTTTTTTGCAGATTATACATATCTGGTCATCCCCATTACATATGTTTCATCTATCTGCATCCAGAATACCTCTTTTTCAGCTTTCAGGCAATCAAATCTATACGTAATAAATCGACATCTTTCGAACAAAACAAAGGTGCTGATCACTGCTATTGCACAGAATCAGCACCTTTTCATATATCGTTATTTCTTTTTCTGCATACCTGGAAATCGCCGAAAATAATAGATGACAAACAGTACCGCAGTAATTATCCAGGACACCGGATAACTGAGCATGATACTGTCGATCCCCGGATGAGATCTTACAAAAGCAAACAACCAGATGATACGTAAAAGACAGACTCCTCCACAGGTCAGGATCATAGGAACCAGTACTCTTCCGGCACCACGCAGCGCTCCGGAAATAATTCCGATCACAACATAAATAGCATAGGACGGAATCAGGAAACGGATCATATGCACCCCAATGTCTACAACCACCTGATCGGTTGTAAACAAATGGTAGATCGGATTTGCGAACAGAATAAGTGCTCCGCTTACAATAAACGCCGAAATGTATGCCATCACCATACAGACGCGGACACTTTTTCGCATGCGGTGGTATTTTCCGGCACCATAATTCTGTCCCACAAAGGTGGTAATTGAGATGGCAAAAGCATTGCATACCATCCAGAACACCGCATCAATCTTTCCCATAGTTCCCCAGGCTGCCACTGTGTCAGTCCCCAGTTCATTGACAAAAATCTGAATGGTGAGATTGGCAATATTATACATCACCGATTCCAGTCCTGCCGGAAGTCCAATCCTGAGAACTGCCCCCAAAGACCGGAGATCAAAACGGATCTCATGAAATTCCAGACGATAAATATCCTCTGCGCGCATCAGGAACCAGGTTACAAGGATGGCACTGACTGCCTGGCAGCTGACTGTTGCAAGTGCAACACCGAGGACTCCCATATGGAAGATCACTACAAATACAACATCCAGCAAAATATTCAACAAACAGGTAATGATCAGCACATAGAGCGGTCTTTTGGAATCCCCCACTGCTCTTAAGATACTGGATACCATGTTGTAGACCAGATTGAAAAATGTTCCCGCAAAATAGATATGCAGGTACAACACAGAATCCGGTATTACTTCTGCCGGTGTTTTCATCAGGTGAAGGATCGGCTCAGCCAGGATAAAACCTGCTGTTCCCACAATAATACTGGCAGCCAGGCAGAAGATCATGGATGTGTGAAGTGCTTTTTTAAGGTTTTTGTGGTCTTTCGCTCCGTAAAACTGAGAAATCACTACAGACGCACCGGAACATAAACCTACAAAAAAACCTACGATGAGATTCACGATCATACTGGATGAGCCTCCTACTGCTGCCAATGCTTCTTTTCCCACAAAGCGGCCTACTACAACTGTATCGGCAGTATTGTAGATCTGCTGGAACAGAGTTCCAAACAAGATCGGAAAAAAGAATATCAGAAGCTGCTTCCAGATCACACCCTCTGTGATCTGGTTCACGGCGGTATTTTTCTGATTTTTGTTCTGTTTCATATTTTTTTATTTCCCCCCAGAGTATAAAAAAAGCCGGTATACTTATCTCAGCATACCAGACTCTTTTCGCATCATATATTGACTGTCTAATTAAAATTAGTCCTCAACTTTGATGATTTCCTTCTTATTGTAGCTTCCGCAAGCTTTGCAAACTCTGTGTGGCATCATAAGTGCTCCACATTTGCTACATTTAACAAGGTTCATAGCGCTCATTTTCCAGTTCGCTCTTCTCTTGTCACGTCTAGCTTTGGAAGATTTGTTCTTAGGACAAATGGACATAGGTTACACCTCCTTAAATTTACTGAATATATCACTGATAGCTGCCATGCGGGGATCCTTAGGCTCCTCCTTGCATCCGCAGGGACCTTCGTTTAGGTTCTTCCCGCAGCGGCTGCAGATACCTTTACAGTCTTCTTTACATAAGACCTTTAAAGGCCAGCATATCAATACCTCAAGATAGACCAACCGGTCCACATCCAGGTTCATACCTGTGAGATAGCTGCTTTCATCCAGATCATTGACACGCTCTTCATCAGAAAGCTTCATATCAAGCTTCTTCTTAAATTCCAGCGGTATCTCGACGGCTACTGTCTCAAGACAGCGGTCACAGGGAATGCCCACTGTAATCTTACCGGTTCCTGTAAGCTCAAGAACCTTATCACCGGTATTGGTGATCGTAAGCTCTACCGGTTCCTTCGCAAGTACCGGAAAACTTCCCATCTGAAAATCAATCTTCTCCAGTTCAGGAATAACTGATTCCTGGATCGTCTTGCCATCACAGGAAGAAATGTCTAATAAATGAATCTGCATAAGTCTCTCCTATCCACACTCAATCCATTATACATATGGTCTTGTGATTTGTCAACGTTATTTTCGGGAAAATATTACATTTTTTTAATTTTTTGTTACTGTTGGCTTAATCAGAAATTCGGGGTAAATTACGGGGGTGGACCTTTAATTGTCCGCCCCCCGAATGTATACTGCTGATCCACAGTAATATATAATTCTGCCTGATTACCGATCATGCCCGAACGGTTCTGTACCGGTACTGAAACAGCTGATTATACCAGTGCTACAGTCTCACGGCAGATTGCAAGCTCCTCGTTTGTCGGGATAACTGCAACCTTAACCTTGGAGTCCGGTGTGGAGATCACGATTTCCTCGCCACGATGTCCGTTAGCATCTTTGTCAAGTGTTACGCCAAGGTATCCGAGATAGCTGACAACCTTCTCACGTACCGGGATCGCATTCTCACCGATACCTGCTGTGAAGACGATCGCGTCAACACCATTCATTGCTGCAACATATCCGCCTACGAATTTAGCGATGCTATAGCAGAGAACGTCGATGGCATTAGCTGCATCCTCGTTTCCGCCTTCAGCTGCCTCGTTGAGGTCACGGAAGTCGCTGGAAAGTCCGCCGGAAAGTCCGAGAAGACCAGATTTCTTGTTGAGTACATTCATAACGCCCTCAATGTCCAGGTTCTCTTTCTTAGCAATGAACTCCATGATAGCCGGATCGATGTTACCGGAACGAGTTCCCATAACAACACCTTCAAGTGGTGTAAGACCCATTGTTGTATCTACACATTTGCCATTTACAACTGCGCTGATGGAAGATCCGTTTCCAAGGTGGCAGACGATAACTTTGGAGTTGTCTTTGTCAAGGCCAAGGAAATCAACAGCTCTCTTGGATACGAAGCTGTGGGATGTTCCGTGGAAACCATATCTTCTTACTTTATATTTCTTGTAGAAGTCAAGCGGAAGTCCATAGAGATATGCTTTAGCAGGCATTGTCTGATGGAAAGCGGTATCAAATACGCCTACCTGTGGTACGCCTGGCATAAGCTCTGCACATACACGGATACCAATGAGGTTAGCCGGGTTGTGAAGCGGTGCAAGGTCATTGCACTCTTCTACTGCTTTGATCATCTCGTCTGTGATCACTGCAGAAGAAGCAAATTTCTCGCCTCCGTGTACGACACGATGTCCAATCGCATTAACCTCTTTAAGGCTTCCGATTGCACCTGTTTTATCGTTTGTAAGAGCATCCAGTACCATCTGGATTGCTTCTTTATGTGTTGGCATAGCTGCCTCTGTGATCTCTTTGTCACATCCGGCTTTCTGATATACCAGTCTTCCGTCAATACCGATTCTCTCGCAGAGACCCTTTGCAAGTACATTCTCTGTCTCAGAATCGATTAACTGATATTTTAATGAAGAACTTCCACAGTTGATAACTAATACGTTCATGATTTAACTCTCCTGATCTTTTAATAATTATTTATCCTCTGCCTGGCACTGTACTGCTGTGATTGCTACAACACCTACGATATCATCTGCAGAGCATCCGCGAGACAGGTCGTTTACAGGTTTTGCGATACCCTGTGTAACAGGTCCGTATGCTTCTGCTTTACCAAGACGCTGAGCAAGCTTGTATCCGATGTTACCTGCATCAAGGTCAGGGAATACCAGTACATTAGCTTTACCTGCTACTTCGCTTCCCGGTGCTTTGGATGCGCCTACGCTTGGAACGATAGCTGCATCAAGCTGGAACTCTCCGTCAAGTTTAAGCTCCGGATGCTCCTCTTTGGCAATTCTTGTAGCCTCTACGACTTTATCTACGTCAGGATGCTTTGCACTTCCCTTAGTGGAGTGGGAAAGCATAGCTACGATCGGCTCCTCCTGAACAAGAAGCTTAAAGGACTCAGCAGAAGATGCTGCGATCGCAGAAAGCTCATCCGGAGTCGGGTTCTGGTTCAGGCCGGAATCAGCAAATACGAATGCACCGTTTGCACCATACTCGCAATCCGGAACAACGATCAGGAAGAATGCGGATACAAGCTTGGTTCCCGGTTTTGTCTTCAGGATCTGAAGGCATGGACGAAGTGTATCTGCTGTAGAATGGCATGCACCGGATACCATACCGTCTGCATCCCCCATCTTAACCATCATTACGCCATAGTATGGGTACTGAGTATGAAGGATCTCTTTCGCTTTCTCAGGTGTCATTCCCTTCTTTGCTCTCAGCTCTACAAATTTATCAATATATGCCTGAGTTCTGTCAGATTTCTCCGGATCTACGATCTGTGCACCGGAAATATCAAAGCCGCCCTCTGCAGCTTTCTTGTTGATCTCTTCCTCATTACCGATGAGGATGATCTTTGCAACTCCCTCTTTCAGAATCTTGTCAGTTGCCTCAAGAGTTCTCATATCCTCTGTCTCTGGCAGTACAATTGTTTTTACGCTTTCTTTTGCTCTTTTTTTAAGCAGTTCAACAAATCCCATGATTAAATGGCTCCTTTCTTGATGTAACAAAAACGCTAGTGTCTGTTCGGGCACTACACTATGTTTATTATACCCCCTTACCCTTTTCTTTTCAAGCGTTTCATTGTCAGAAAATGGCTATACTGCGTATTTTTTGAAGTGCAATTGTTACTGTTTACCGACAATGTTCTGCGATGTGTTTTTTGTGGATAAAGATCACAGATGGCCCGAGGATTTCGGCGCATGATCATAAATTTGCGTGATTTCTGTATCTCCCAAAGGGTGTTGCCGGGCCCAGAGCGGACAGCAGCATTCGGGTTTATGGCAGCAAAACAGATTTCGAATGCCGCTTAACTTTTTACATTGCTTATGTTAAAATAGCACCATTATAATTTTCAGAAATGGCAGGTACTTTTTTATATGAAAGTTGTTGGAATCATTGCAGAATATAACCCATTTCACAAAGGTCACGAATACCAGATCCGCTATGCCCGGGAGATCCTTGGTGCTGATTATATTGTGATCGCCATGAGCGGGGATTTTGTTCAAAGAGGGGCTCCTGCCCTTATGGAAAAACATCTCCGGGCTGAGATGGCTCTTCTCGGAGGCGCCGATCTGATCCTGGAAATGCCGGTACAGACAGCAACGGCCAGTGCGGAAGGATTTGCCGCAGGTGGCGTAAGCCTTCTTGACGGGCTTGGTGTTGTAGATGAGCTATGTTTCGGAAGTGAATGCGGAGATACAGAGACTCTTATGAATATTGCACAGATTCTTGTAAAGGAACCGTTTGAATACCGCAAACTCCTTCAGCAGAATCTTCGTACCGGAATGAGTTTTCCTGCTGCAAGAAGCAGTGCTTTGATCCGTTACATGCGAGAAAAAGCCACTTCCGTGCATAACACATTCGGCGTTTCATCAGAACATATTGAACTCATTCTTTCTTCTCCCAATAACATCCTGGGAATCGAATACTGCAAAGCGCTTCTCCGTCTTAACAGCCGTATCCTTCCTCATGCACTTTTAAGAAAGGGAAGTGGTTATCATGATACGGATTTTTCTCTTCTTTCCGACGAAGAATTTCCCTCTGCTTCCGGCATCCGGAGCCTTATGAAAAAATCCGAAGGAATTGTGCAGTCTGCTGATCTTTCCCGGTTGATCCCTTCTGCTTCCCTTCCCGGATTCCTGGATTCTCTCAAAAAAGGAGCATGGATTTCTGACTCAGCACTGGATCTTCCTCTGCATTACAAACTGCTTCAGGAATCCGAAGAAACTTTAAAAATGTATCCGGAGCTTTCGGATGCACTGATCCGGCGTATCCTGAAATCCCGAAATCAATATGAAGGTTTTTCCCAGTTTGCGGATCTTTTGAAAACACGGGATATTACCCGTTCTGCTATCTGCCGCAGCCTTGTCCGGATCTTTCTTGACCAAAAAACAAAAGCACCCGGACACATTCCCTATGCCCGGGTACTTGGCTTTCAAAAAAACAGCGCTCCGCTTCTCAGCCAGATCAAGAAAAACTCCTCAATCCCGCTAATCACCAAAGCCGCCGATGCATCTGCGATCCTCGATGAAACTGCGCTTCGACTTTTTAATGAAACCTGTGCGGCTTCCAATCTTTACGAAATGCTTCTCTGCCACAAAACAGGTCAGCCTTTCATCCACGAGATGAAAAAGCCGCTGCGGATCATTTAAGATCCACAGCGGCTTGAACGCTGATAAGTAATCTTTTCATGGCTTGAGATCGGATTTTGAACAACTTTCAGTTATTCAGTTTAATCCGCTTTTTCGGATCGCTTCCACTGCTTCCCGGATCTTCTCCGGCGGAAGTACCAGGGCGAAACGTACGTAGCCCTCTCCGTGGGGACCAAAGCTTGCTCCCGGAGTCACGATGACGCCGGCCTTTTCCATCAGTTCCATACAGAATGCCATGCTGTCGGTGCGGCCACCCGGGATCTTCGCCCAGACAAACATGGTGCCTTTTCCATTTGGAAGTTCCCATCCGATATCACGAAGTCCCTGGCAGAGAGCATCTCTTCTCTCCTGGTACTTCTGACACTGTTCTTTTACGCTGTCCAGCGGTCCCTGAAGTGCTGCAATAGCTGCTTTCTGAAACGGCAGGAACATACCAAAGTCGATCTGGCTTCTCAATTTGCGGAGTGCTGCGATCACATCCGGCCGGCCCACCAGAAAGCTAAGTCTTGCGCCTGTAACATTGAAGGATTTAGAAAGACTGAAAAATTCCACTCCAATATCTTTCGCTCCCGGAGTGGCCAAAAAACTTCCTCCAAATGCCCCGTCAAAAATAATATCGCTGTACGCATTATCATGAATGATCAGAATATCATATTTTTTCGCAAATTCCACGATTTCTTCGTAAAGTCCCGGAGTGGCAATGCTTCCTACCGGGTTGGACGGCAGGGATACTACCATATATTTAGCCTTATTCGCTATTTCTTCCGGAATTCCCTTTACATAGGGAAGAAAATCATGTTCTGCAACCAGCGGATAATAGTAAGGAACTGCTCCTGCCATCAGACTTCCTGCTGCAAATACAGGATAGCACGGATCCGGAAGAAGTACTGTATCTCCCTCATCACAAAGCGCCATGCCAAGATGCCCCATTCCTTCCTGGCTTCCATAAACAGTCATTACCATGTCCGGTGTCAGTTCCACATCAAAACGTTTCTTATAATAAATACAGACTGCATCCAGAAGCTCCGGCAGATCACGGAGACTGTATTTCCAGTTGTTGTCATCCATAGCTGCTTCCGCTACAGCTTTCTTGATATATTCCGGAGTCTTGAAATCCGGAGTTCCCACACTCATGTTATAGATCTTCATGCCCTGTGCTTCCAGCTCCATACGCCGGTTGTTCAGAGCAGCAAAAATTTCATCTCCAAATCGGTCCAGTCTTTTTGAAAACTGCATATCATTCGTCCCTCTTCCATAATAAAATCAAACGGATATTCGCAATCCGCTTCGCTACTTGCTCATAAATGAAATCACAAAGTGATTTCATTTATTTTATCACGGTAACGTGACATACTCAAGAATTTTCATAAAAAAAGAACCATCACCTGTGTAAAGCAGCTATTCATTTTCCACTTTACACATGATCGGTAACGGTTCTTCATTATTTATTCCGTTTATTCAGACAAAAGAATACGGTCATTATCCAAAGCCTTGCCCACTCCCGTTTTAAATTTCTCAAGAAGGCCATCCACGGTCATATCCTTCTTCTCTTCCCCTCCGATATCCAGCACGATATTGCCGGAGTCCATCATCAGGATACGGTTACCAAGATCAATTGCTGACTGCATATTGTGTGTGATCATCAGACAGGTCAGCTGATTTTCTTCCACGATCCGTCTAGTGAGATTAAGGACTTTCTCAGCAGTTCCCGGATCAAGGGCTGCAGTATGCTCGTCCAGAAGAAGTAATTTCGGCGGATTCATGGTTGCCATCAAAAGCGTCAGCGCCTGTCTCTGTCCACCGGAAAGAAGACCTACCGGATGGCTCATCCGCTCTTCCAGCCCAATGTCCAGCTTCTTTAATTCCTCACGAAAACGCTCTTTTTCCTGCCGGGTCGTGCGGGAAAGCCACCCACCCTTGCCGGCTGCAAGTGCAAGATTCTCTTCGATCGTCATTCCCGGTGCAGTACCACGCATCGGATCCTGATAAAGACGTCCGATCTCTTTTGCGCGTGCATGCTGCGGCATAAATGTGATATCCCTGCCATCCAGCTCGATCAAACCGGCATCTGTAAGAAAATCACCGCAGATCGCATTAAAAAGTGTTGATTTTCCTGCACCATTGGAACCGATGATCGTAGCAAAGTCGCCTTTTTTCAGTTCCAGGGAAAGATCTGTGATCGCCTTTTTTTCGTTTACGGTTCCCGGATTAAATGTTTTTGAAATATGGCTGATTTTTAACATAGATCATCTTCCCCCTTTTGTATGAGTCATTCTTCTTCGGATCTGCGGCCACTGTTTCTTAAGATACGGACCGGAAATTGCAAGAACAACGATCACAGAGGATACCAGCTTCAGCATAAATGCCGGCATATTGAACCGAAGTGCGATGGTATACACAAGGCGGAAGATAAAGGAACCAAGCACCATTCCCACCGCTCTCACAAAAATTCCTCCATGTCCGAGAAGGGTACCTCCGATCAGCAAGGATGCCAGTGCGATGGTGACCATACCCTGACCGATGTTGATATCTACGGATTTCTGTGACTGAGACAGAAGACATCCGGAAAGTGCGGTAAATGCATTTGCCACGCAAAGGCCGATGACCGTTGTAAAGACCGGATTGATGGAGGAAGATTTTACCATATCAGAATTATTTCCGGTTGCCCGGATCGCAAGACCAAGTCTTGTTTTCAGAAAGAATACCAGAAATACGATCACGAGGATCACTGCGATAGCTGCAATGAGGATATCTTCCCTGCCTTTTAACAGTGTACCTGCAAGCGCATCCTTCATCATGGTAAATACTGTGGTCGTCCGATTCATATTGATCAGGGATGACCCTCCCATGACCGCGATATTTACGGAATATAACGCAGTATTTACAATAATACCTGCAAGCAGGCTGTCTACTCCCAGCTTCGTCTGCAGGATAGCCGTTACAAATCCTGATGTAACACCTGCTGCCATGGCTGCCGCAATGGACAGAAACGGATGTCCGCTTACAGCAACTACGGCTCCTACAGCGGCCCCGAAGGTAAAGCAGCCATCTGTAGAAAGGTCGCAGACATTCAGCATGGAATAACTAAGGAACAAAGCAAGAACTGTCAGAGAACAGATCAGTCCAAGCTTCAGGGCAGTCTCCCCGAGGGAGAGCATAGTTGCAATCGTCACAGTGATTTCCTCCAATTGGATTTATTTCATAACTGCTCACAAAAGTGAGCGGTTAATTTATTTTGATTCTACTTCATCAAAGCTTTCTGCAGTTGTGATCTCATTTACCTGTGTGCAGAGAGGCTCAAATGCCTTCTTTACGGTATCGAAATCAAGTCCAAGTGCCTTGCAGGTTTCTGTATTAACTGTTGCAGTACCATTGTCAAAGGTTTCAACAGCTGTCTTAGACGGATCCGCATTATCTATCAGGATGTCAGCGATCATATCGGCTGTTTTCTGTCCCAGATTTGCATAATCAACCCCATATCCTACAAAGGCACCATTTAATGCAAAGGAGTCGGCACCTGTGTAGTGCGGGATTCCTGCGTCGATGAATTTTTCATAAATAGAAAGTTCTGCTGTCATGATGGTGTTGTCCGTAGGTGTAAATACGGCATCCACACCGTCAGCGATCAGTGCATCTGCTGCGAGCTGGACTTCATCGGTAGTGGTTCCGGTACGCTCTACATATTCGATTCCCTCTTTATCCAGATAATCTTTTGCTTCCTGGATCGCTGTTGTGGAGGAATCCTGTCCGACATCATAGAGAAGACCGATCTTCTTTACATCCGGATTCTGTGCCTGAATCAGCTTCATGATAGAAGAAGTATCCAGGTAATCGCTGGTTCCTGTGATATTTGCACCAGGAGCATCCAGAGAATCTACAAGACCGGAGCCAACCGGATCAGATACTGCGGAGAAAACAACCGGTGTATCGCTTCCCTCTGTAGCGGACTGCATACGCATTGCTACTGGTGTAGCCACACCAACCATCAGGTCAACCTTATCCGCCTGAAAATCTGAAATAATCTGTTCCATAACACTGGCATCTGCATTACAGTTATCATAAGACACATCAAATGTGACACCCTTTTCTTTGCCAAGCTCCTCCAGACGGGACTGGATGTTGTCTACGATCTGGTTCAGGGAAGCATCATCTACATAATTGCAGATGCCCACTTTAAAATCTTCCGCCATAACCGGGCTTGTCATCATCATAGTTGTTGCTGCTACTGCTGCTGCGATCACTAACATTCTTTTTTTCATGGTTTTGTTCTCCCTTCTTATTTCCGCTTATGATTACCTTTTGTACACCTTGCGGTCTGCTTTTCCGGAACAACTTTCATGCGACAGAATCGCTTTTCCTGTAACACAAAAACCGTCCCAAGCTTATATCATGCTTGAGACGGTAATAAAAGTTCTTTATTATCGCGGTACCACTCAAATTGACGAATCGTCCACTTTCCGGTGTACTAACATACACTCCTCATTGGTAACGGGTTCGGTTCCCGTCGGCGCCTACTGTACAGATAAATAGTTCGGGCCGCCCTCGAAAGTCCATTCAACATCTGGTCCCCTGCGGATTTCCACCATCACCGCTCTCTGTGAAGCTTCCTGAAATGTTTACTTCTCTTTCTCACTGGTTTGTTTTTTAAGTTGTGTTTACTTTAGCACATCAACGTGAGTCTGTCAAGTCCAAAAATAAAATTAATTCTTAAAGCTGTGGATCGGTGCCGGGATCCTTCCACCTCTCTGTACAAATGCATCACAGGAGAAGGAATTTACAGGCATGATCGGAGCATAGCCAAGAAGACCTCCGAACTCAACCGTTTCGCCCACACCCTTACCGATAACCGGGATGAGACGTACTGCAGTTGTCTTCTGATTTACCATGCCGATAGCAGACTCATCTGCAATGATACCTGCCAGTGTAGTCGCCCTGGTATCTCCCGGAACTGCGATCATGTCCAGACCAACAGAGCATACACAGGTCATGGCTTCCAGCTTCTCCAGAGTAATAGCTCCCTCGTTTACCGCATCGATCATTCCCTGATCCTCGCTGACAGGAATAAAGGCACCACTTAATCCGCCCACAGCAGCTGCTGCCATAACGCCGCCTTTCTTCACCTGGTCGTTGAGAAGTGCAAGCGCTGCAGTTGTTCCAGGTGCACCGGCTCTCTCAAGGCCGATCTCTTCCAGGATCTCAGCTACGGAATCACCGATAGCCGGTGTCGGTGCAAGAGAAAGATCCACAATACCAAACGGCACGTCAAGACGCTTGGATGCCTCACGTGCAACCAGCTGTCCAACTCGTGTAACTTTGAATGCGGTACGTTTGATCATCTCGCAGAGAGTTCCGAAGTCCTCGCCACGAACCTGCTCCAGAGCTTTCTTTACAACGCCAGGGCCACTGACACCTACGTTGATGATGCAGTCCGCCTCTGTGACACCGTGGAACGCGCCTGCCATAAACGGGTTATCATCCGGTGCGTTACAGAATACTACCAGCTTGGCACATCCAAGAGAATCCTGGTCCTTAGTAGCCTCTGCTGTTGCGAGGATGATCTCGCCCATCAGCTTTACGGCATCCATGTTGATACCGGTCTTGGTGGAACCAACGTTTACAGAACTGCAGACGCGCTCTGTTTCTGCCATTGCCTGAGGAATGGAGCGGATAAGAAGCTCCTCTGCCGGAGTCATTCCTTTGCTTACCAGTGCAGAATATCCGCCGATAAAGTTAACGCCAACTTCCTTGGCACATTTATCCAGCGTTCTTGCGATGGTCACAAAATCCTCCGGTTTCTTACATGCAGCCCCGCCAACCAGAGCAATGGGTGTTACGGAAATTCGTTTATTTACAACCGGGATACCGTACTCGGTTGCGATCTCATCACCGGTAGCTACCAGATTTCTGGCCTTTGTGGTGATCTTTTCGTATATTTTCTGATTCAGTGCATCCAGGTCAGGATCGATACAGTCCAGAAGGCTGATCCCCATGGTGATGGTACGCACATCCAGATTCTCCTGCTCGATCATTTTATTTGTCTCGTTTACCTCAAAAATATTGATCATTTTATTTTCTCCCTGATGATTGATGTAAAGTAGATATCATATGCATTGACAATCCGCACTCGCTGCTTGATCATACTCGATGCATCATGTTAAAAATATCTTCATGCTGGCAGTGGATCACAACACCGATCTCCTTGCCCAGATTTTCAAGCTCTTTTGCAAGTTCACCGCCATCCTTTTCACATTTTGCTGTGTCTGCGATCATCATCATGTTGAAGTAACCCTGAACGATGGTCTGAGAAATATCCAGAATATTAACCTGATTCTCTGCAAGATATGTACAAACCTTTGCAATAATTCCTACTGTGTCATTTCCTACTACTGTGATAATTGTCTTCTTCATCGTTTTTTCCTTTCTACACTGTGATTATTTCTGATATGTGATCCCTCTTCGCTACCTGGATCTTAAAATCCCTGGAACGGTACGGGTTGTCACCAAGTGTCACCTCCGAGCACACAGTCTCGTAGGCAAGTTCTTCATAGTTGTTTTCTCTGCTTAAATGGCCAAGAAAAACCGCCTTCAAATTATCATGGAGGATCCGACAGAGCAGACGTCCTGCATTCTCATTGGAGAGATGCCCACGGTCTCCCAGAATCCTCTGTTTGAGATAATAAGGGTATTTTCCAACCTGAAGCATGCGGATGTCATGATTTGCTTCCAAAAGCACCGCATCCAGATTCTCCAGATTTTTTACAATGTAATCATTATATTTTCCAAGGTCTGTGGCAATGCCCACAGAATGCTCTCCGCATTCCAGGCGGTAACCCACCGGCTGTGCAGCATCATGGGGAATGGTAAAAGGATTTACCGTCAGGTCCTTGATCCCAAAAGGCTCATCCTCCCGGATCTCGTGGATCAGTCCCTCCGGCATTTTTCCAAGGGATTTCATACGAAGCATGGCATCTGCTGTTCCACCTGTGGTATAGATGGGAATTCCGTATTTTCTGGAGATCACTCCCAGTCCCTTGATATGGTCGGAATGTTCATGTGTGATCAGGATACCGTCCACATCTTTTCCGGTAAGATCCAGGGAATTCAGGCCTTTTTCGATACTCTTCCCGCTGATTCCCACATCTACCAGAACATGTGCCTCCTCAGATCCCACATAAATACAGTTGCCGCTGCTTCCGCTGGCAATACTACAAAGTCTCATTTCTCTCTATCCCTTCTCTGATCTGTCTCCGGGTACCCTTCAGATCTCCATTATTCTCGATCACATAATCCGTATGTTCTCTGAAAACCTGGTCAGATACCTGGTTTCGGATAATGCCAAGAGATTTCTCTCTGGAATAGCCACGGCTTTCCATCAGACGACGGATCCGGATTTCCTCCTCTGTATACACATACCAGACTTCATCACAGAATTCCTGATAATTCTCTTCCAGAAAAAGAGCAGCTTCCACAACACAGATCTCTCTTCCGGCTTCCTTCTGTTCTCCAAGAAGATCTAGGATTCTCTGCTTTACAGCCGGATGGATGATCCCGTTTAATTTCAAAAGCATATCCTTATCTGTGAATACTACATCAGAAATCCGTCTCCGGTCAATAGTTTTATCTTTTTTTATGATTTCTTTTCCAAACAATGCGATCACCGCATCGTAACATTCTTCCCCCGGTTCCATCAGAATGTGACCAAGCTGGTCTGCCTGGATCACATATGCCTGGAAATCTTCTTCCATGATTCCAAGTACTGTACTTTTTCCGGCCCCTACTCCGCCGGTTACTCCGATCACTCTCATTTATTTCGCCTCATACCAGCTATCACCCTGGTGCATATCTACGTCAAGTTCCACTGCAAGGTCTGCAGCTCCCTTCATCTCTTCTTCCAGAATACGGGAAACTTCCTCGATCTCTTCTTTCTTTGTCTCGATCAGAAGCTCATCGTGAACCTGCAGCACCAGTCTTGAACGCAGTCCCTCTTTTTTCATTCGTTCATAAACATGGTTCATGGCTATTTTGATGATATCTGCTGCAGTACCCTGGATCGGAGAGTTCATGGCTACACGTTCTCCGAAGGAGCGCTGCATGAAATTACTGGATCTCAGCTCCGGCACGGGCCTTCGTCTGCCGAACATAGTTGTCACATAACCGTGTTCCTTGCCATCCTTTACCAGACCGTCCAGAAAGCCCTTGATCTTCGGATAGGTCTCGAAATATTTCTCAATATAGGCAGATGCCTCTTTTCTGGTAATACTCAGATCCTGGCTCAGTCCAAAGGAACTGATCCCATAAACGATTCCGAAATTTACCGCCTTGGCATTTCTTCGCTGAAGAGATGTCACTTCATCCAGCGGCACATGAAACACCTGGGATGCGGTGAGCCGGTGGATATCCTCCGCCTCACGATAAGCCTGGATCAGTTTTTCATCACCGGACATATGTGCCAGCACACGAAGCTCGATCTGGGAATAATCAGCATCCAGAAATACAAATCCCTCTTCCGGCACAAAAACCTTACGGATCAGCCTTCCCAGCTCCATGCGGACCGGTATGTTCTGAAGATTCGGATCTGTGCTGCTGATACGACCGGTTGCTGTGATCGTCTGATTAAAAGTAGAGTGGATCCTTCCATCTTCTCCGATCACATTTCCGAGACCATCTGCATAAGTGGATTTCAGCTTGGTCAGCTGGCGGTACTCCAGGATATCTTTTACGATGGCATGATCCGGCGCCAGCTTATCCAGGATATCCGCCGCTGTGGAATAGCCGGTCTTGGTCTTCTTTCCACCTGGAAGTCCCAGCTTTTCAAAAAGGATCACACCCAGCTGTTTCGGGGAATTGATATTAAACTCCTCCCCTGCTTCCTGCCAGATGGTTTTTTCCAGCTCCTGGATACGGACTTTAAGTTTTTCACCATAGCTCTTAAGCTCTTCACCCTTAACGGAAATCCCCCATTTTTCCATGGAATCCAGGGTAAAGACAAGAGGAAGCTCGATCTCATCATAAACCTTACGCATGCCTGTTTCATCCAGTTTTTCAAGAAGAACCTTTCGGGCCATGCAGGGCACAAACGCCTGATAGCAGGCATAATTTCCAAGGCATTCCTGTTCCTCTTCCCAGGCCTTTTTCAGAGAAGTCTTTCCAAGAAGGTCTTCCTTTGAGGGGAGCATCATACTATCCAGATATTCTCTGGCGATGTCATCATGGGAATAGGAAGATTTCAGCGGGTTCAGAAGATATGCAGCAACCCCCGCATCAAAAACCTTCTTCGGATCATCAAGGGAAACATGTTTGAGAACTGATTTAATATCCATAGCACAGAGCACCGTACTGTCCGCCAGAGTTTTCAGTTTTCCGCAAAGGTAATCCCCTGTGAGAAGTCCTCCTACCGGAATCTGATAGATTTCTTTTTCATCCAGGACCAGTCCCACGGTATACACCTGATCCGGATCTGCAAGAACAGAAATACCCACCTGATCTTTCTGCGCTGCTTTTTCAAACAGTGCCTCCACACCGGAAAGATCATTACAGGTAAAAAATTCCAGTTCCATGGAGGAATCTGCTATCGTAGCCGGATCAAAACGGTTCAGCATGTTCTTAAATTCCAGGCGTTTACACAATTCATATGCCTCCGGAGTATAGGGATTTTCCACTTTCGCTTTTTCGTAGGAAAATTCCAGCGGACTATCTGTGTTGATGGTTGCAAGCTCTTTGGAAAGCTGTGCCAGATCATAATGCTCACGAAGAGATTCTTTCGCCTTATTAGGCTTTACCTCTTCCAGATGCTCATGAGCATTCTCAATGGAACCGAACTGCACGACCATCTTGGTCGCGGTTTTCTCTCCAACGCCCGGGATTCCCGGAATATTATCGGAGCTGTCGCCCATCAGCGCTTTCAGTTCTATGATCTGCGGCGGCGTTACCTGATATTTCTCAAGAACTTCCGCTGTATGGTAGTTTTCAATGGTTGTCTTTCCCCGGACAGTCTTCGGAAGCCGGATCAGCACCTTATCTGTGGCAAGCTGAAGAAGATCACGGTCTCCGGAAAGAATGGTAACATCCATCCCCTTTGCTTCACTTCTTCTGGCGACCGTACCAAGAAGATCATCTGCTTCATAGCCTTCCAGGGACATGATGTTGATTCCCATGGCAGAAAGCATCTCCTTGATCAGCGGAACCTGTTCCCGAAGCTCCTCCGGCATGGGTTTTCGGGTGCCTTTATAGGCTTCATATCTCTTATGCCGGAACGTAGGTGCACTCAGATCAAATGCAACGGTAAGATACTCCGGCTTCTCTTCCTCCATGATCCTGAACATAATGTTCAGAAATCCATATACCGCTCCTGTATGACGTCCTTCTGCATTGGTAAGATCCGGCAGACCATAAAACGCACGGTTCAGGATGCTGTGACCATCGATCAGTAATATTTTTTCACTCAAAATCAAATTCCCTCCTTCAGTTCCAGGATCACAAAAACAAGAAAGACCACCAGTGCCGCGATCAGAACGCAGACTGCCACTGCAGCGATCGCTCTGTGAAATTTCTTTTTTCGGATATACCTTCTGGATTTTCGGATATCCTCTTCCAGAAGCTCCTTAAAATCCAGAACAGTATCTTCCTGTTTCTCATCCAGCTGCTGCATGGCCTTATGTACAATGAAATATGTGGCAAGCTCATCGTAGCAGGAGGAACACTTCTCAATATGCTCCAGAAAATCCTCCAGATCATTCAACGGCAACGTATGATCGATATATTTATTAACCATTCCCTCTGCAATACGACAGTTCATATTTTTCCTCTCTTTCAAAGCAGCGGATTCTCCCATATGATAAGCCTCTTCTGAGATCCCGCTTCACAATTTGCCCCAGACTGGGGAAATATTTCCCAGAATGTTATATCATTATAGCGAATTAAACGTTGAATGACAAGGGCGGTTTCCTGTGGTATACTTGAGATGTCCCGGTCAGAAAACAGAAAAACTGACCAAATATGAAAATCCAGGCAAGGAGGATCACCATTATGAAATCTATAGCAATCGTTACAGACAGTAACTGCGGCATGTCTCCCACTCAGGTAAAAGACCTTGGCATCTACATGCTTCCAATGCCGTTTTTTATAGATGATAAGGAATATCTGGAAGACATTGACATGAACCAATCAGAGTTCTTTCAGCATCTTGAACAAAATCCAGGCTGCAGAGTTTCCACATCCCAGCCTACACCGGAATCCGTCACTACCCTCTGGGACAAGCTGCTCAAAGACTACGACGAGATCGTACATATCCCCATGTCCAGCGGTCTCTCCAGCTCCATGCAGACTGCCCGCATGCTTGCAGAAGACTATGATGGCCGTGTACGTGTCGTAAACAACCAGAGGATCTCCGGGACCTTACGTTACTCTGCCATCGAGGCTATCCAGCAGGCTAAAAACGGTCTCTCTGCCGATGAGATCGGAACCTGGCTGGAAAAAACCCGCTTCGACTCCAGCATCTATATCACTGTAGCTACTCTGAAGTACCTGAAACAGGGCGGCCGCATCACTCCTGCAGCTGCAGCCCTCGGAACCATGCTCCGTCTGAAACCGGTTCTGCAGATCCAGGGCGAAAAGCTGGACGCCTTCTCCAAGGCCCGCACCATGACCCAGGCAAAAAGCACTATGACTAAAGCCATCAAAGATGACATTGCAGACCGCTTTGGAGAAAAGATCAACCTGGATGTCATCCACTCCCACAACCTGGAAGCAGCCGAAGAATTCCAAAAAGAAGTCCTCACCACCTTTCCGAATATCGGTGAAGTCAACATCTTCCCTCTCTCCCTGAGCGTTTCCTGCCACATCGGCCCCGGAAGTCTGGCACTCACCTGTTCCAAGGTACACCCGGAAATATGGTAAAGACTAGTCAGAAGCAATCCACATGGCCAGAGCACAGCCGGAGGGAATACTTCTGTATGGCTCTGTCTCTGGATGAGGGCTGCTAGTCCTTAGGTTCTAAAAATCTGCGTTAAATCTGCGTTATTAAAAAAAGTTCGGCTGTCTGAGCGGCAACAAGCCGCGAGTTCCGAACTTTTTTTAATGGTTTTAGCAGATTTTCAGGGTCTTAGAACTAACGCCCAACGGAAGCCGAAGACCATACAGAAGTATTCCCTTCGGCGTCCCTCCCGCCAACATATTTAATTTTCCTGTGTATTCTCAATCTCCACCGGCGCTTCATTCAAGATCTTCATAAACTCCTCACCGGTGATCGTCTCATGCTCATACAGATACTTGGCAATCTCATGGAGCTTTCCGATATTATCTGTCAGGATCTTCGTAGCCTTTTCATGCTCCCGTCTTACAAGCTCCACAACCTTCTTGTCCAAAAGCGTCTGCGTCTCAAAGGAACAGGTTAGACTTGCATCTCCGCCAAGATACTGATTGCTTACATTTTCCATGGCAACCATGTCAAAATCATCACTCATACCATACCTGCTGATCATCGCTCTGGCAATCTTGGTCGCCTGCTCAATATCATTGGAGGCACCGGTAGTAATGGAATGGAAGATCAGCTCTTCCGCTGCACGGCCGCCTGTAAATGTAGCGATCTTATTCTCCAGTTCTTCCTTAGTCATCAGGAAATGTTCCTGCTCATCTACCTGCATGGTATATCCCAGTGCACCGGAGGTACGTGGAATGATCGTGATCTTATGGACCGGTGCAGAATCTGTCTGCTTGGCAGCAACCAGTGCATGACCAACCTCATGATAGGAAACGATCAGCTTTTCCTTATTGGAAAGTACACGGTTCTTTTTCTGATATCCGGCAATAACAACTTCGATGCTTTCTTCAAAATCCGCCTGTGTGGCAAATTTCCGTCCGTCGCGGACTGCACGGAGAGCTGCCTCGTTGACAATATTGGCAAGCTCCGCACCGGAGGCACCGACTGCCGCCTTGGCAATTTCATCAAACCGGACTGTATCCGCAATTTTGATCTTCTTGGCATGAACCTTCAGGATTTCCTCACGCCCCTGAAGATCCGGAAGCTCAACCGGGATCCTTCTGTCAAAACGTCCCGGACGAAGAAGTGCAGGGTCAAGGGAATCCGGTCGGTTGGTAGCTGCCAGGATCACAACACCCTTGGAACCGTCAAAACCGTCCATCTCTGTCAAAAGCTGGTTCAGTGTCTGCTCACGCTCATCGTTTCCGCCGCCCATTCCGGAGCCGTCACGTTTCTTGCCGATGGTATCGATCTCATCAATAAATACGATACATGGTGCCTTCTCATTGGCCTGTTTAAAAAGATCACGGACCTTGGCAGCACCCATACCCACAAACATCTCCACAAATTCCGAACCGGAAATTGAGAAAAACGGAACCTCCGCCTCACCGGCAACTGCCTTGGCAAGAAGAGTTTTACCGGTTCCGGGAGGGCCTACAAGAAGGGCACCCTTCGGCATGGAAGCACCGATCTCTCTGTATTTCTCCGGATTATGAAGGAAATCTACAATTTCCGTCAAAAGCTCCTTGGCTTCATCCTCACCGGCAACATCTGAAAATTTGATTCCCGTAGAGGATTTCACATAAACCTTGGCATTGCTTTTGCCAAAGGACATCATTCCTCCCGGTCCTCCGTTTCCCATGGAACTCATCATCTTCTTGCTGAGCCAGCGTCCCAGGAGAATAAAAATTGCGATCGGGAGTACATATCCCAGGATCAGAGATAAAAGCAGGGACTGTCTCTGAGGTGCAGTACCCTCTATACTTACGCCCGCATCGTAAAGATGGGATACAAGATCCTGATCCTCTACAGATACCGTCTTACAATAGACATCATTTCCATCTACCTTCATCGTATAATAGATATAATCAGAATTAATAGTTGCTTCATATACTTTTCCTCTGTCTACAGCTTTCAGGAAGGTGGTGTAATCGGTCTCTTTTACACTTCTCTCAGAAAGAGCAGGAAGAGCAAAAACATTCAGCAGAACAATAATTACGACCGCAATAATGTAATATACATACAGTGGCCGCTTCTCTGGTTTTTTTGAATTCAGATTCATGCAGTCTCCTCCGTTATCTTATAGTATATTGCTATATCCACAGTGCTATATCAAGTGGTACAGCCTTGTAGTACACTCTACCACTTTTTTCAGTCAATTTCAAGGATGCCTCATCCGATTTCATAAACTTTTTAGAATTAAAAATATTTCCAAATAATACCTTTATTCTGAAAAAATCCTTGCAAGCCACCTGATACTGTGCTATTATAATAAATGGTTATGCCGCTGTGGCGGAATTGGCAGACGCACTTGACTCAAAATCAAGCGGAGCGATCCGTGCCGGTTCGAGTCCGGCCAGCGGCATTCGCATAAAAGACCTGACGGAGAAATCTGTCAGGTCTTTATTATATACTATCAAAAAACACGAAAGGAATAAAAAAATGGAAAAAGACAAAAGCTTTTTAGGAACCGAGTCTGTCGGAAAGCTTCTTCTGCAGCTTGCACTTCCTACCGTTGCCGCACAGCTCATCAATATGCTCTACAATATCGTCGATCGTATCTATATTGGTCATATTCCCGGAGAGGGTGCTCTTGCCCTTACCGGTGTAGGTGTATGTATGCCGCTTATTATGGTCGTATCTGCCTTCGCTGCTCTTGTCGGAAACGGAGGCGCTCCCAGAGCCAGCATCTTTATGGGTAAAAATGACACGTCGAAAGCCGAACAGACTCTCGGAAACTGCTTCACCATGCAGATCATCATCTCCCTGATCCTGACTGTTATCCTGTTTCTCGGAAACCGCAGCCTTCTCCTTGCATTCGGCGCCAGTGCAAACACCATCGACTATGCGGTGGGTTACATGAATATCTATGCAGTAGGAACTATCTTTGTACAGCTGACTCTTGGCATGAATAATTTCATCACAGCCCAGGGATTCGCAAAAACCGGAATGCTCTCCGTATTGATCGGTGCGATCTCCAACATTATTCTGGATCCGGTTTTTATTTTCGGATTCCACATGGGTGTCCGGGGCGCTGCTCTGGCAACAGTGATCTCCCAGGCATTTTCCTGCATCTGGGTCCTCTCCTTCCTCTTTGGAAAAAAGACCTTCCTGAAGCTTCGGAAAAGCACCATGAAACTGAAAGCCGATATCATTCTGCCCTGTATGGCTCTTGGCTCTTCTCTCTTTGTCATGCAGCTCAGTGAAAGCGTTATCTCTGTCTGCTACAACTCCTCCCTCTTAAAATACGGCGGGGATGTTGCCGTAGGAGCCATGACCATCCTTACCAGCGTCATGCAGTTTGCCATGCTTCCTCTTCAGGGACTTGGTCAGGGTGCACAGCCTATCATCAGCTACAACTATGGTGCACGTAACGAAAAACGTGTACGTTCTACATTTAAGCTTCTTATAAAAACAAGTGTTTCTTATTCCGTGATCCTGTGGCTGATCATTATGATCTTCCCGCAGATCTTTGCCGGAATGTTTACTTCGGACAGTACATTACTTGCTTTCACAAAAACAGCGCTCCGGATCTATATGGCAGTTGTGTTTATCTTTGGTATCCAGATTGCCTGCCAGATGACCTTTATCTCCCTTGGCAGAGCCAAAGATTCCATCATTGTGGCTATTGTCCGGAAATTTATTCTGGTCATCCCGCTGATCTATATCCTGCCCAATATTTTCCGTGCTGACCGGACAAATGCAGTTTATATGGCCGAGCCGGTTGCGGATATCCTGGCCGTTACATTTACTGCCATCCTGTTTTTCTTTGAGTTTAGAAAAGCCTTGGCAGAAATCTCCGGCAGCCGGAAGCAGTAACCCTGCATTTGACCACCTTCCGCCCTGCTCGCGATCTTATGCCTACCAGATACTTAAACATAAAACAGCCCTCTATGCATCATTACCAAGATGCATAGAGGGCTGTTTTTATATATTTCCGCTATTTTATTTCAGTTCGTCTTCATCCTGAAGAAGTTTCTCAAAAACAGGGAAGCAGTCAAAGGTTGCAAAATAATCTCTCGGTGTCTCGGCACGACGGATCATCTCAAAGCTGCCGTCCTCATGAAGAAGGATCTCTGCAGATTTCAGTTTACCATTGTAGTTATAACCCATTGCAAAACCATGAGCACCTGTATCATGGATCACAAGAAGATCTCCCTTGTCGATTTTCGGAAGCATACGGTCAATGGCAAATTTATCATTATTCTCACAGAGGGAACCTGTCACATCATATTTATGATCGCACGGCTCGTTCTCCTTACCCATAACCGTAATGTGATGATAAGCACCATACATAGCCGGACGCATCAGATTTACTGCACAGGCATCTACGCCGATATACTCTTTATGTGTATGCTTCTCATGGATTGCTTTTGTGACAAGGCAGCCATACGGTCCCATCATGAAACGGCCAAGCTCTGTATAGATCGCAACATCACCCATTCCTTCCGGAACAAGTACTTCTTCATAAACCTTGCGGACACCCTCACCGATCACACGGATATCATTTGGCTCCTGATCCGGTTTATAAGGAATTCCGATACCACCGGAAAGGTTGATGAATTTAATGTGTGCACCTGTCTCCTTCTGAAGCTTCACGGCAAGCTCAAACATAACCTTTGCAAGCATTGGATAATAATCATTGGTCACTGTGTTGCTTGCAAGGAATGCATGGATTCCAAACTCTTTGGCACCTTTGGATTTCAGGATACGGAATGCGTCAAAGATCTGCTCGGTAGTCATTCCGTATTTTGCATCTCCGGGATTATCCATGATACCGTTACTGATCTTAAATACTCCACCTGGATTGTAACGGCAGCTGATCACTTCCGGGATTTTTCCGAGAGCTTTCTCTACGCTCTCAATATGTGTGATGTCATCAAGGTTGATGATCCCACCGATCTCATCTGCATATCTGAACTCTTTCTCCGGTGTGTCATTGGAAGAAAACATGATATCGCCCTTTTTGCAGCCTACTGCCTTGGCCATCATAAGCTCTGTTTCTGAGGAGCAGTCGCAGCCACAGCCATACTCCTGCAGAATATTGATCAGATATGGATTCGGTGTTGCCTTTACCGCAAAAAATTCCTTGAATCCTTTGTTCCATGCAAAGGCCTCTTTCAGGGCTTTTGCATTCTCACGGATTCCCTTCTCATCATAGAGATGGAAGGGTGTCGGAAACTTTTCAGTAATTTCGTTGAGTTTCTCAAGTGTCACAAATGGTTCTTTTTTCATAATAACTGCATCTCCTGTTTTTCCGACTGCTGTTCCCGAAGAAAACTCAGTCTTATTCTGCCTCGATCACGTGCATCATATTTGTCACTGCACCACGACCGTTTGTCATGTTGGTCGCAGGGTCTCCTGCTGTAAATACAACAAGGTCTCCTTTATGTATCAGATGACGGCTGCGGACAACATTCATAGCCTGAGACATGATATGGTCCGTGGTATCTCTCTGATATCCTTTCAGAGGTGTTACACCCCAGATCAGCTGAAGTTTATGCTGGATGGTTGAGTTTGGTGTGATCGCATAGATCGGAACCTTCGGACGGAAATTGGAGATCAGTCTGGCTGTATTTCCACTCATTGTCGGTGTTACGATAGCGTTCGCCTTCAGGTTCTTTGCAGTACGCACCGTTGCAAGTGCCACTGCACTGGAGATCTTCTCTCTTCCGTCCATGGAACGATGTTCAATAAACACTTTATAATCCAGATGCGGCTCTGTCATCTCTGCGATATCTGCCATCATCTTAAGAGCATCAACCGGATATTTACCAGCTGCTGTCTCTCCGGAAAGCATGATCGCATCGGTTCCGTCGTAGATCGCATTGGCAACATCAGCTACCTCTGCACGTGTAGGACGCGGATTACGGATCATGGAATCAAGCATCTGTGTTGCTGTGATAACCGGTGTATAATGTTCATTACACTTACGGATGATCTCCTTCTGGATGTGAGGTACCTGGCTTGCAGGAATCTCCACACCAAGATCTCCTCTGGCAACCATGATACCGTCAGATGCTTCAATGATGGAATCAATATTCTCAACACCCTCTGCATTCTCGATCTTCGCGATAATACCGATATCCTTTCCACCATTATCATTCAGAAGCTTACGGATCTCACGGATCACCTCTGCGGAACGAACAAAAGATGCCGCGATGAAATCAAATTTCTGCTCGATACCAAAGATAATATCCTTCTTATCCTGCTCTGTGATTCCCGGAAGATTTACTTTTACATAGGGAACATTTACACCCTTCTTCTCTCCCAGCTCACCACCGTTTAAGATATCACAGACAATATCGGTTCCCTTGATCGCCTTAACCGCCAACTCGATCAGACCATCATCAATGAGGATCCTGTTTCCCGGTTTTACATCCTTGTAAAGTGTCTCATATGTGATAGCAACCTTTGTGCTGTCGCCTTCAAAATCGCCAATTCCAAGTACAAACTGTTTTCCCGCTTCCAGCTTAACCTTCTGTCCGTCCTTTAAAAGTCTGGTACGGATCTCCGGGCCCTTTGTGTCAAGAAGCATGGCAATAGGCATATCAAGCTCCTCACGAAGCTCCTTGATCATATCCACACGGCCCTTCTGCTCCTCGTGATCTCCGTGAGAAAAGTTGAATCTGGCAATATCCATTCCATTCTCCATAAGAGCCTTCAGAGTTTCCCTGTTATTGCTGGCAGGTCCAAGTGTACAGATAATCTTAGTTTTTTTCATAATAATGTTCTCCTTCGTTTGTGCGTTTTACTGCACGTGTTTATGTGTAAATAAATGATCCTGACAATATTCATAATTTCCGTTGCACTTTGAGCAGAAACGAAACTCCAGGTTTGGGTCATCCTTTTCGGTACGTCCGCAGATCGCACATTTATGCTTGGCGATCCCATTCGGACCGGACCCTGTTCTGGAAGGAGCCACAGCCTTCTTAAACTGCTGCCTCCTGTGGATCTCCTTCGGATTGTATCGGTTCATATCACGGGTACTGAAATAAAAGATCACAAAGTTTAAAAGTGATGCTACGATCGGTACTACACCTACCCAAAGCCCGACTCGAAGATAAGATACGATATCCCACGCAATGAACAGTCCGTATACAAAGGCCATCCATTTCATCCTGATCGGGATCACAAACATAAGAAGCAGCTGAAGATCCGGATATGTGACTGCATAGGCAAGGAAAATAGAAAGACTGATATAATATGTGGTAAAAATATTTCCGCCAAGAGAATAGGCGATCCCGTTCATCACCACATAACCACCTGTAAATACATGTAAAAGCACTGCTGCGATCACAGTAAACAAAACACCTGAAAAAATATACAATGTGTACCGGAAAGTTCCCCAGGTACGTTCCAGTGAAGTACCAATCGGATAATAGAAAAAAAAGATTGCGAGAAGGAACATCACAAGATTGCCGGTTCCTCCCACACTGGACGGCGGATAGATCACCCATGTCACCAGTCTCCAGATCTGTCCCTTCATGACCATGGACATATCAAGACTCAGCATATTCAAAACTCCTGGAGCAAACATAGCCAGAAAATACCCCAGCACATAACATCCGATGATGTAAACAGTCAGATTCGGAACCCCGAATCTTCCGAATTTACGTTCCAGTTTGTCGATAAATTTCATTAAAATCTCCTTTCAGAAAACTTTTGAAAATCAGAAAAATCGCTTCTTGGAAAGAATGATCGCTGCCACAACACTGATTGCCACAGAAATCAGGATAATGATCAGAAATCCCAATGGACTCCTTGATAAGGGCATACCGGAACCAGCCACATTCATTCCGTAAGCACTGAACACAATAGTCGGAATACTCATGACAATAGTAATGATCGCCAGTACCTTCATAACGATATTCATATTATTGGAGATGATCGATGCAAAAGCATCCATAGTTCCGTTCAGGATACCGCTGTACACATTGGCCATTTCGATCGCCTGCTTATTCTCAGTGATGACATCCTCCAGAAGATCGGTGTCCTCCGGATATTTCTTGATGCTGTCTATCTTCAGAAGCTTCTCCAGCACAACCTCATTGGACCGGAGTGATGTGATAAAATAAGTCAGGGATTTCTGCAGCTCCAGAAGCTCGATCAGCTCTTCATTTCTTGTGGAAAGATGCAGTTTTTCTTCCACCTGCTCACTTTTTTTGTCAATGATACGCAGATAACGCAGGTACATGCTCGCATTTCTGTAAAGGATCTGAAAGATAAAACGGGTCTTCATATAGGTAAAAAAGCTCCGGACTCTTCCCTCCATAAATCTGGTAAGAACCGGTGTATCCTCCAGACAGATGGTAAAGATCATAGACCCCGTCACAATGATGCCAAGCGGTATTGTCCCATACCAGTCCTTGTCATTACGTTCCTCGATCATAGGAACATCAACCAGGATCAGTGTATAATTATCCTCAACTTCGATACGTGACCGTTCTTCCTCATCCAAAGGGGATCGTAAATCGTCAACCTCTATATCAAACTTCTCGGAAAATTCAAAAATCTCTGTTGCCGTCGGATTCGTCAGCGCAATCCAGCAGCCTTCCTCCGGTTCCTGTATCTGGTGGATGGCTCCGTCTATTGTCTTGTAAATCCTTACCACGATTCCCACTTCCCTTCTCTTGCTTTTCTTTTGCCAGGGCAAAATTCTTTTTTATTATAAATAGTCAAAATAGCTTTGTCAATTCATACCTTTTCTTTTTAAAAGAGCTTTTAAATAATTTCACATGATCTTTACATGAAAATTCATTCTGCCTTCCACGTTCTTTACATTTTTTCCGGCTTCCTATATAATGATTCCAGAATTCCAACGAAAGGAAGTTATACAAATGAGTCAGTCATCATTCGGAAAAAAATTCGTGGTTACCACCTGGGGAGAATCTCACGGCAAGGCTATCGGTGCCGTTCTCGACGGCTGTCCCGCAGGTCTTTCTCTCTGCGAAGAAGATATCCAGGTTTTTCTTGACCGGAGAAAGCCCGGTCAGAGCCGTTATACAACTGCCCGTAAGGAAGGAGATCTGGTGGAGATCCTTTCCGGAGTTTTTGAAGGAAAGACTACCGGTACTCCAATTTCTCTTCTGATCCGCAATACAGATCAGCGTTCCAGAGATTACGGAAATATCGCATACTCCTATCGTCCCGGTCACGCAGACTTTACCTTTGACCAGAAATATGGATTCCGTGATTACCGTGGAGGTGGACGCTCCTCCGGAAGAGAAACCGCCGGACGTGTGGCAGCCGGTGCCATTGCCATCAAGCTGTTAAACGAACTTGGCATTACATTTACTACCTACGCAAGATCCATCGGTCCTGTGGAAATCCGGTCCTTCTCAGAAGAAGAGATCCGAAATAATGCACTCTGCATGCCAGATGCCGACGCAGCCGCAAAGGCATCTGCCTATCTCGAACAATGTCTGAACAGTCAGGACAGTGCTGGCGGCGTGATCGAATGCCGCATCAAAAACGTTCCTGTCGGTCTGGGCGATACGGTTTTTGACAAGCTGGATGCTACCCTCGCTCATGCGATCATGTCCATCGGTGCTGTAAAAGCTGTTGAAATCGGTGACGGCATCAATGTGACACGCCTTACCGGTTCCGAAGACAACGACGGTTTTGTACAGAAAAACGGCATTATTTCCAAAACCTCCAACCATGCAGGTGGTATTATGGGTGGTATGAGTGACGGCAGTGATATCATACTCCGTGCACATATCAAACCTACTCCTTCCATCAGTCAGTCTCAGTCTACTGTGACCAACACCGGAGAAAACCTGGAGCTTGAGATCAAGGGCCGGCATGATCCGGTGATCGTACCGCGTGCAGTAGTCGTTGTGGAAGCTATGGCAGCACTTACCATTACAGATGCACTTTTTAACAATATGAGTGCACGGATGGATCGTATCCACGAATTTTATCAGCGGTAATTTCACATTTTGACCTGTCAGATAAAAAATTATAAATGCGCAAAAAAACAGACTCAGGGAAAGTTCCTACTCGTCCCTGAGTCTGTTTTTGTTTGCCTGTACAAGACTTACTTTGATCAATCCTGTTCTTAGTCCAACTGCTCGCATGTATCCGGTACCGGCCAGATATGGATACTGTTCGGTGTCTCGATCTTTCTCGGTTTTTCGTTCATCATGATGATATTCTTTTCATAATCCACAGTGAAAACGGTAATACTGTTGCTGGCATGATTGGCAACAGCAATATGCTTGTTATCCGGGAAGATCATAAGATCCTTCGGGTAATCACCACTGATCGGAAGTGTAAATTTCTTGGTCAGAAGGCCTGTTTCCTGGTCTACTGCATACATAGTCACAGTATTTTCACCTGCTGTTGTACAGAAAAGATATTTACCGTCCGCGGAAAGAGACATACCGGAAGCTGCGTTATGGAGCGCATCATTGGAATCCTCTTTTCCAAGAGTGGTAATGCTCTGAAGCAGCTGAAACTCCGGATTCTTACCACTTCCGTCATAGCTGTATACCTTCACCTCATTGCTGAGCTCAAAAAGAAGATATGCAAATCTTCCGTCATCACTGAAACGGATGATACGAGGGCCGCTCTCTCTCGGGCAGCGAAGAATGTCAACCAGCTCCAGTTTGTCTTTCTTCTTATTGATACGATAGATCTTAACCTGATCGATACCATTATCTACCGCACAGAGATACTTATTATCCGGTGTCGGACGTACACAATTAACATGCGGACGGAAGTTACGCTCTGCCACGCTTCCAAGTCCCTTGTGGAAAACGCCGTCCATAACACTTCCCAGACGGCCGTCTTTATGTGTATGTACAACCGTTACCTTACCATCATGGTACCCTGCCACATAAAGATATCTTCCGTCCACATCTGTTGCAAGATAGCAGCCTCGCATTCCGTTGATATCCACACTGTTGAGGCGGGTAAGATCACCGTTCTTGTCTCTTTCAAATACAGCTACACCCTCATCCTCAATGGAATACAGATATTTACCGTTTTTTGATACTGCCAGATGAGAAGCATTGCTAACTTCCACTTCGCTTCGTTCTGTGAGTGTTCCTTTTTCTACATCTACATCGTATACCTGAATTCCCTTACTGGTTCCATGGGTATATGTTCCCACGTAAGCCACGTACTTCTTTTTTCCCATAAGTTCTGGCCTCCTGCTTTTTACATTGGTTACGTATTTTTGTGTTTATTTTATCACAAAGCTTCTGCAAGAACAAGTTACCATCCTGTTATCTTTTGTGCAATTTTTTATGCAAAACTGCCGTTCACACATGATCCACGCAAATGGATCGACTCCTGCGCATCCATTACGCCTCTTTACAGATCTCCCAAAGCGCCTCTCATTGCTTCCAGAGTTTCATCAATTACTTCATCTGTATGCGCTGTGGAAAGGAACATCGCCTCAAACTGGGAAGGTGCAAGATGAATGCCTCGTTTCAGCATTCCCTTGAAATATTTTGCAAAAAGCTCCAGGTTGGATGTTTTTGCAGAAACATAGTCTTTTACCTCCTGGTTTGTAAAGAAAATACTTGCCAGAGAAGAATCATAGTTTACCTGATATGGAAGACCTTTTTCCTCCACGATCTTCTTCAAGCCGCCGTAAAGCTTCTCACCTTTGGCAGCCAGATCTTTGTAGATTTCCTGATGCTCATAGAGATATTTCAGCTGTGTGAAACCTGCAGCCATGGCAACCGGGTTTCCGCTTAAGGTACCTGCCTGGTATACAGGACCACACGGTGAGATCAGATCCATGATCTCCTTACGTCCGCCATAAGCGCCTACCGGCATTCCTGCGCCGATTATTTTCCCGTAGGTGACAAGATCCGGACGGATACCAAAATACTCTGCTGCTCCGCCAAAGGCAAGTCGGAAGCCTGTGATCACTTCATCAAAGATCAGCAGGCAATTGTGCTCATCGCAAAGCTCACGAAGCCGCTTTAAGAAGCCTGGTTTCGGAGGAACCACACCCATGTTTGCTCCTACTGCCTCCACGATCACGGCTGCCACATTTCCCTCTTCCTGTTTGAGAAGTGCTTCCACACTGGCGGCATCATTGTAGGTAGCCGTCATGGTATCCTGTGTACAGCCCTTCGGAACACCGGCGCTGTCCGGAATACCACTTGCCATGACACCGGAGCCGGCACTTACCAGAAGGCAGTCACTGTGTCCGTGATAGCAACCTGCAAATTTGATGATCTTGTCTTTTCCGGTAAAACCTCTTGCTGCACGGATGGCACTCATAACAGCTTCTGTACCTGAGTTTACCATACGGATCATATCTACATGTGGAATATGTTCACAGATAAATTCTGCGATCTCTACTTCGATTCCTGTAGCACAGCCAAAGCTCAGGCCATTTTCACAGGCTTTTATCACGCTTTCACGGATCGCCGGGAAATTATGTCCCAGGATCATCGGGCCCCAGGAATCAATGTAATCCACATAGCGGTTTCCATCCACATCATAGATGTAACATTTATCTGCTTTTTCAATAAAACGAGGTGCCTCACCGATGGCTCCGTAAGATCTTACCGGGCTGTTTACACCTCCCGGGATTCTTTTTACCGCACGCTCAAATAACTGTTCTGATTTTGTCATCAGCCGATTCTCCCTTCATCCATAAGCCTTGCCAGAAGTTCTGCATAATAGGTAAGATAGATCTGTGCGCCGGAACGGAATGCTCCGGTAGCCATCTCACCTACGATTCTTTCCTCGTCGATCCAGCCGTTTGCAGCTGCTGCTTTTACCATTGCATATTCACCGCTGACACTGTATGCGGCAACCGGAACGTTTGTGATCTCCTTTACCTGCCAGATCATGTCCTGGTATGCAAGAGCCGGTTTTACCATGATGATATCTGCGCCCTCTTCCACATCTGCAAGTGCCTCTTTCAGTCCTTCTCTGCTGTTGTGTGGGTCCATCTGGTAACTCTTTCTGTCACCAAAAGACGGAGCAGAATCTGCTGCCTCACGGAACGGACCATAAAATGCGGAAGCATATTTTACTGCATAGGACATAATCGGTGTTGTATAATGTCCTGCCTTGTCCAGACACTGACGGATCGCTGCAACACGGCCATCCATCATATCAGATGGAGCAACCATATCCGCACCTGCCTCCACATGGGAAAGTGCTGTTTTTGCAAGAAGCTCCAGTGTCTTGTCATTATCCACATCATGACCGCAGAGAACGCCGCAATGGCCATGGGAAGTGTACTCACACATGCATACATCTGTTACATAATAAAGCTCCGGAAATTTCTCTTTTGCAATGCGAAGAGCTCTCTGAACGATCCCCTCCGGATCATAGGCACCGCTGCCCACTTCATCCTTATGGTCAGGAATACCAAAAAACATCACACTGCCTACACCGGCTTTGGAAAGCTGTTCCAGTTTATACGGAAGACGGTCCAGGCTGTAACGGTACTGCCCGGTCATGGACGGAATTTCTTCTTCCTTATTTTCTCCTTCCATTACGAACATAGGATACATAAGAGAAGATTTATCCATTCTTGTCTCACGTACCATCTTACGAAGGTTTTCGCTACCTCTTAATCTTCTTGGTCTTTTTGTCAGTTCCATGATCATTCGCTCCTTTTCATATCCTCCACCAGCTTGACAAGACTGTCAATGGTGGCTTTTTCTGACATATATGCTTTCATTCCAAAGCTCTCAGCAGCCGCCTTCGTCTGTCTGCCGATGCAGGCCGCCTTAACCTTTGAATAATCCAGTCCTTTTGTTCCCTCTACAAATCCCTTCACAGTGGAGGCACTTGTAAACACCGCACAGCTGATCTGTCCTGTTTCAAATTCCTTCTTCTCATCGATGAGCTGGCTCTTTTCGTAAAGAGTCTGATAAGTCGGAACATCCTCGACCACAGCGCCTGCCTGTGCAAGAAATGCGGTGAGCTTTTCATTGCCCTTTTCTGCCCGCGGGATAAGTATCTTTTCTCCACCGGAAAGAAGCTCTGAAAGTTCCTTTCCAAGAGTATCCCCGTCATATACCGACGGCACAAAATCTGCCAGCAGACCTCTTTCCTTCAGGGCCTTTTTTGTTCCTTCCCCGATCACGGCCAGACGGGCATTTCCCATGGCACGGATATCTTTTCCATGGCGGATCAGTTCTTCAAAAAATACCCTTACACCTGTAGGGCTGGTAAATACAAGCCACTGATATTCCTCCAGGTGATCCAGCGCTTTATAGAGACGGCTCTGGTCTTCCATGGGGACAGTACGGATCGCCGGAAGCTCCAGAACCTCCGCGCCTTTTTCACGAAGCATGTCCGCAGTTCTGGAAACAAGCTCCTTCGGTCTTGTGACAAGGACCTTCCATCCTGAAAGCGGCAGTTCTTCATACCAGCCAAACTTCTCTGCCAGTGTACATACCTTACCCACCACAATGATCGCCGGTGTCTCGATCCCCTGGCGTTTCACCTCTTCTTCCAGGGTAGAAACTGTTGCTACGATCCGTTTCTGACCTGCTGTAGTTCCCTTCTGCAGGATCGCCGCAGGCATGTCCTTTTCCATTCCTGCACCTATCAGACCCTCGCAGATATCCGGAAGTGCGGACACGCCCATCAGAAATACAAGCGTTCCCTTTGTATCAACAAGTGCCCGGAAGTCTATATCATATTCTTCTCCGGCTTTCTTGTGTCCTGTAATGATGTGGACTGAAGAACAGAAATCCCTGTGTGTTACCGGAACCCCGTTATATGCCGGTACTGCAATGGAGGAAGTAACACCCGGAACAACCTCATAAGGGATCCCATTCTCCCGAAGAAGCTCCAGCTCCTCTCCTCCTCTTCCAAAGAGGAATGGATCTCCGCCTTTCAGGCGCACCACACGAAGACCCCGCTGTGCCTCCTCAAGAAGTACCTGATTGATATTTTCCTGACGCATGATATGGTGACTGGCACGTTTGCCTACATTGATCAGCCTGGCATTTTCCGGGATTCTTGACAGAACTCCCTGACCTACCAGACTGTCATAGACGACCACATCTGCCTGTTCCAGCACTTTGAGGCCTTTTAATGTAAAAAGGCCGATATCGCCAGGACCCGCTCCTACCAGCCATACTTTTCCTGTTTTCATCTGTTTTCTCCTTTTTTCCGAAGAGTTTCTGCCAGTTCCCTGCCTAAGCTTTCCGCATCTGCCTTATTGCCACGCAGTGTTCCTGTTACATAGGAACCGTCTTTTTCATTATAATAAAGCCCTCTGAGATAGATCTCATCCCCGAGAATTTCCGCATGGGCAGCCACCGGAGAAGAGCACCCTCCATCCAGGAGCTTTACAAAAGCACGCTCCGCACTTCCCGCGGTCCAGGCATCCTTATCACAGTAGCCCTCCAGGAAATCATAAGCTTCCCCTTTTCTTCCCTGTACAGCAAGGATTCCCTGACCAGCAGCCGGAATGATCTCATCTGCTGTAAAATACCGGTTGATCCTGGATTCCAGTCCAAGTCTCTTAAGGCCGGCAGCAGCCAGGATCAATGCACTGTACTGTCCTTCATCCAGCTTCCGGAGTCTTGTCTGAAGATTTCCGCGGATACTTCTGACATCCATATCCGGATACAGTTTTTTAAGCTGTAAGGTTCTCCTTAAGCTGGAGCATCCAAGGGGCTTGCTTTTATCAAGTTCAGAAGCTCCCTCAGGAAGAACCAGTACGTCTCTCGGATCTTCTCTTTTGGAAAAAGCCAGAAGCGGCAGCTCCTCCGGAACCTCCATAGGCATATCTTTCAGGCTGTGTACAGAAAGAATACTTCTTCCATCTATCAGTGCTTTATCCAGCTCCTTTACAAAAAGCCCTTTTCCGCCAACCTTATCCAGTGTACGGTCCAGAATGATATCCCCGGTAGTTTTCATAGTGAGGATTTCCACTTCCAGATCCGGATTTTTTTCTTTTATGTAGTCACGGACCATTTCGCTCTGCAGCACTGCAAGCTTACTCTCTCTGCTGCCGATCACGATCTTATCTCTCTTCATCTTCATCCTGCTCTCCCAATACTTTTTCCAGCGCATTCTGGATCTCTTCCCTTACACGCTTTGCTTTTTTGTGATCCAGTCCGCTGGCTGTAACTCCAACTACCATTTCATCCCGCATATATACGCCTGGGAAATAAAAATCACAGGCTTCCCGGTCGGAGGCTACATTAACATAAATGCCCTCCTCCTTACAGACACGGTGGATCTCATCATTCAGCTTCCAGTCATTGGTGGCTGCGATCACCATATATGCATTGGCAAAATCAGAACGTTTCACGGGACGGATATGCAGAGTCACGGTTCCTGCTTTCCCGAGATCCATAAGCTCCTGGGTCACTTTTGTAGCCACTACCGTGATATTTCTTGTAAATTTCAGAAGAGTCTTTATTCTTCTGGTAGCAATATTACCACCACCTGCCACAACGATATTTTTATCGGACAGGTCTATAAACATGGGGAAATAAGGTTTATTCTTCATAAAGTTTCTCCAGTCCTTCCACACATTCCAGAAAAGCATCCTGGTTCAGACTGTCCCGAAGCCCGAAGATCAGCTTGTTCACAACCTTTCCGGCTGCAGTATCCACTGCTTTTTTCAGGTTTTCTCTGTCTGAATCCTCCATAGGAGTTTTCCGGAAGATTTTTTCGATCCTCAGGTTCAGATCTTCCACAGCATCCGCTTTGATCTCCTGGATGCGCGGGATGATATCACGACCTTCCAGCCACTGGAAAAATTCGTTCATCTGGGCCTTCACAATGGCTCCTGCTGCTTCCAGGTTATCTGCAAGTTCCTTCGGTGTCTCGCCGGTTCGGAAGCTGTCCATATCATAAAGTGTGATGTTATCTTTTTTTCGGATCTCCGGATCAATATCTCTTGGAACTGCCAGATCGATAAGGATCATAGGTCGTTCCACACGTACATCCTCAAACAGTTCTTCCGTCAGTGTATAATTGGGGCTTGCTGTTGCGCTGACCACCAGGTCACACTCCGGCAGATAATCCATTCTCTCACCATAATTGATCCTGCTGCATCCAACAGGAATGCTCACAACACCACTTCTGTACTGACGGATCGTAACCGTCACATCCGCTCCTGCTTCACGCAGTGTCTGGGCAGCCATCTTCCCCATCTCACCGTTTCCGATCACCATACAGACTTTATTGCGAACATGATAACCGCCCTCTTCCAGAAAACGGATGGCCTGATGGATCACAGAAGGATTTCCATGAGAAAACGGCACTTCCGTTTTGATCTTCTTGCCTGCAGTTACCGCCATACGGAAAAGCACCTCCAGAACACTGTCTGTGGTAAACTCATCCCTTGACATACTCAACGCCTCTTTTACCTGGGTCAGGATCTGATCTTCCCCCAGGATCTGGGATTTCAGTCCGCTGGTAAGATAAAAAAGGTGCTCCACTGCCTCTTCGTTTTCTCTGCTGGTAAAATACTTCTGGTATTGTTCTCCCTGCACACCTTTCAACGAGCAGAGCCACTGATACAGGTCCGGCTTCTCCTCATCTGCAGTACTTACCCACAGTTCCAGCCGGTTACAGGTCGACAGAATAATACACCCGCAGATCCCAGCTTCTTCTTTCAGCCTGCGCAACGCCTCTCCGGTATTTTTACGGGTAAAAGCAAACTGCGCTCTGACATCTACAGGTGCCATATTATGATCGATTCCAATCATGAATATACTCATGTCCTACGTTTCTCCTTTGTTTCCACAATCTTTTATTATGATAAACATTTCCGTAAGGAAAGTCAACTACGATTGACAATGTCAGCCCTCCCTTTTATAATATCATATGGTAGAAATTGCGGATCATCTTTATATTCCAGCGGAGAAATATAAAGAGTTTATCATAATCACCATAATTATCAGGATGGAGGAAATCCCCGTATGAACTCAGCTTCAAAAAAAGCGATCCTAGTAGTAAGTTTCGGCACAAGCTATGAAAACACCCGTAAGCTTACCATCGAGGCCATCGAGCACGATATTGCCGATGCATTCCCGGCCTGTCCCACCTACCGTGCATGGACAAGCAAAATGATCATTGCCAAACTGAAAAAGCGGGACGGTCTTACGATCCACACGGTAAAGGAGGCTCTGGAACAGATGCTTCTGGATGGTATCACCGATGTGATCGTACAGCCGACTCATGTGATCAACGGTATCGAAAATGATCAGATGAAAGCTGATGCGCTTTCTTTTCGTGACCGTTTTTCCAGTATTGTTTTCGGAAATCCTCTTCTCACAACAGAAGAAGATAACCAGGCGATCGTCCGGGTAGTTGCAGATGAATTCCGGGACATGGATCCGGACACTGCACTTGTACTGATGGGACATGGAACAGAACACTACGCAAACACGGTTTATGCTGCTTTGGATTACCGTTTTAAAGATACCGGACATAAAAATATTTTTCTTGGAACTGTAGAAGCCTATCCGGCCCTGGACTCCCTTCTCCGGGCTGCCGACAGCTTTCATCCGAAAAAGATCGTGCTGGCGCCCTTCATGATCGTAGCCGGCGACCATGCACAGAACGATCTGGCCGGTGCAGATCCGGACTCCTGGATGAACCGTCTTTCTTCCGAAGGATATGAAGTCACCCCTGTACTGAAGGGACTTGGAGAATATCCCCAGGTCAGGCAGATCCTTGTGGAACATGTACAGCAGGCCATGAACGTTTCGGTCTGACAGAGATCAGATGATCCATATATATCCCTCATAAAAAAACTGCACCGTGATCCATCCCAGGATCTTCCGGTGCAGTTTTTTATTTTTTATGAAATTACTTGAAGTTCTGAAATTCCTGTTATTTATGCCATCAGTTCATCCAGTTTTGTCTTTACAGCAAGGATAAACTCTTTGCTGTTCAATACCTGTACCTCTTTCAGGGAAGTGATCAGTGCAAGATCCTTGGTCATCTTTCCGCTTTCAATGGTATCCAGTGTTGCTTTTTCCAGTTTTCCTGCAAAATCAGCAAGTGCTTCATTTCCGTCCAGCTCGCCTCTCTTGCGGAGAGCTCCTGTCCATGCAAAGATCGTTGCAACGGAGTTTGTGGATGTTTCTTTTCCCTCAAGATGACGATAATAGTGTCTCTGAACTGTTCCGTGGGCAGCCTCATACTCAAAATATCCCTTCGGGGATACCAGTACAGAGGTCATCATGGCAAGAGAGCCAAATGCGGAAGATACCATGTCGCTCATAACATCTCCGTCATAGTTCTTGCATGCCCAGATAAAACCGCCATCTGCCTTCATAACACGGGCTACGATATCATCGATCAGACTGTAGAAATAGGTCAGGCCGGCTTCCTCAAATTTATCCTTAAACTCTACATCAAAGATCTGCTGGAAAATCTCTTTAAATCTTCCATCGTATGTTTTGGAAATGGTATCCTTGCTTCCGAACCATACATCCTGCTTTGTGTCCAGTGCATAATTAAAGCAGCTTCTCGCAAAGCTCTTTACGGAATCATCAAGATTATGCATGCCACGGAGAACACCTGCTCCATCAAAATGCTGGATCAGCTCCTTACGCTCTTCTCCGTCTTCGCCCTCAAATACAAGATATGCATCGCCCGGCTTGTCAATATAAAATTCTGTATTCTTGTAGATATCTCCATATGCATGACGTGCAAGTGTGATCGGTTTCACCCAATTCTTTACACATGGCTCGATTCCCTTTACAACGATCGGCGCACGGAATACAGTTCCATCAAGAATAGCACGGATCGTTCCGTTTGGACTCTTGTACATTTTTTTCAGGTCATACTCTTCCATTCTGGCTGCGTTTGGCGTGATCGTGGCACATTTTACGGCTACTCCGTATTTCTTGGTTGCTTCTGCTGCATCAATGGTAACCTGATCATCTGTCTCATTTCTGTGCTCAAGACCAAGATCATAATATTCTGTATTCAGTTCCAGATACGGTGTGAGAAGTTCATCCTTGATGATCTGCCACAGGATACGTGTCATCTCGTCTCCGTCCATCTCAACTAAAGGTGTCTGCATTTTGATTTTTTCCATATTATTTTCTCCTTTTGAGGTTTATTCTCCTGTTCGGATTCCAGGTGCTCTTTCCTTTAGAATCTTTCTTCAGCACTTTTACTGTACATTGTACTCATATTTTCCGGTTCCGTCAACGCTTTTGTGCTTTACCACACTATGTTTATAAGAATTGTATAATAATTCAGCCTGCCAACAGTTTTTCACAGTTAAATTTTCCCCATCCCTGCTGATTTCTGGGAAGTCCCATATCTTCTGCATTTTCTCTTAACAACATCTTTACCTCTACATTAGAAAGCCGGGGATCTTTTTCCAGAAGGCAGGCGATCCCTCCTGACACCAGAGGCGTCGACATGGAGGTTCCGCTTTTGAGCCCATATGAGTACGGCAGTCCCGGTGCACAGGCAATGACCTGGCTTCCCGGCGCTACCAGATCCGGTTTGCACACACAGTCAAAAGTAGGGCCTCTTCCGGAAACTGCCTTTCTGCCATTCAGCATATCACTGGAGCCTACGGTAATGATTTTCCGGCTGCTTCCCGGTGCTGTTACCGTGCCGGCCCCCGGTCCCTGATTTCCTGCTGCAGCTACCACCACAAATCCCAGATCCCAAAGTTTTTCCACTCCTTCAAGAAGATCTGTCTGTTCCTTATGATCCCGGGATGTTGTTCCCACTGAAATATTAACGATACGGATATGATAAATGCTTCCAAACTCCATGATCCACCGAAATGCCCGCATCACATCCTCCCTGCTTCCGTTCCCGAAACGATCCAGAACCTTCAGAGCAGCGATACTGCAGCCAGGTGCAGCCCCTTTATATTTTCCACCTGATGCAGTTCCGTCCCCTGCAAGGATCCCGCTGACATGAGTCCCATGTCCGTTATCATCATATGGGCTGCGTCTGACTCCTGTAAAATCACGAAACACGGAAATACGGCTGCCAAAATCTATATGAGGAAAAATACCGGTATCCAGAACCGCCACGCCTATCCCTTTTCCTGTATACATCCTTTTATACCTTTCCAAAGCTCTCCCGCCGGACAGCTGACCTTTCTTTAGCTTATTCTGCGACCATCTTTCCCGCTACTCGTTTTATATAAAAAGACCCCGGGATCTTACATCTGAATCCCCGGGATCTTTGCTGTATATTTTATTTAGTTTCCTCTTCCTGTACGGAAATTAACTGTTTTCCGGATCTGATTGTCCATTCCGTAGCTGTAGCTTCCATAAACTCCGGTATGCCAGCCCTTAGCCTGTCCTTCCGGGTCATAATGAAGTCCGTTTATGATCACCCAGCTATGTCTTGTAAAACCATCTCCAGCTCCATCTCTGGTTCCCGGAACACGACCGCATACCACATAGGGATCATATCCGATCTCTCTTGCCAGTGCAGCAAATGCACAGGCATAGCCATAACAGTTTCCCTTTCCTGTAGCAAGCGTTCTCCACGCAGTCATTCTCCACCAGTCATTCTGATTTAAATCCGGATAATAGGCAGATGAATAATAGGTATTATTTATCACATAACTCCAGCACGCCTGCAGCTTCTGGCTTTTGGACATTCCACTTCTTGTAATATTTTGGACCACGCCTATACAATGCAGCTTCAGACTGCGCATATCATTTTTTACAGCCTGCCCCTTTCCGTTAAACCGGATTCCCTCCAGAGTACGGTTTTTGTAAAAACGTCCCCAGGAATCCGCATAGTAAAGATTTCTATCCGGAAGGCACAGCCAACCCTTTGAAGGATTTCCATATTTATTTACGTAATAGGAATATTTTCCTACATTTACGATACGTGACGTCTTTCCGTTCAAAAGGCGTCCTGCAGTATCAAACACATAGATCCTGGAACCGATCTTGTTATGGTAAGTTAACGCATAATATTTAGGCCCGAAATAATACCGTTTTCCCTTTACGGTCTTCCATTGGTTTCTGATCTTTCTGCCCTTGGTGTAGTAGTAATATTTTCCTTTTTCTCTGTAGAGACCGGTTTTCTTCTTTACAGTTGCCGTAGTAGTTGCTGCCTGCGTCTCACAGGTTACGGAAACCGTGCAGATCTGCACCGCAAAAAGCATGACCATCGCCATAAAAAACAATTTTACTCTTTTCATACGTATCTTTCCTTATCGTTCATTCTAATCAATACTCTTCGTATCTCACACTTCCGTCAGAATAGGTGATCTCATAGTAGCCATGACCACTTCCGTCACAGTCATCATAGGCCTGACGGCTAACTTCGGTAGGTTCTGCTGCAGCTGCCTCTGCTGCTGCCTGTGCCTCTGCTGCTGCCTGTGCCTCTGCCGCTGCCTGTGCGTCTGCCGCTGCTTGTGCGTCTGCCGCTGCCTGTGCGTCCGCTGCTGCCTGTGCGTCCGCCGCTGCCTGCGCTTCTGCTGCCGCCTGTGCCTCTGCTGCCGCTTTTGCCTCTGCCGCTTTTTTCTCTTCAGCTGCTTTCTGCTCTGCTACCAGCTTGTCGATCTCATCTTTATTGGAAGTGAAGTATGTATGTGCCGCATATCCTTTAACACCATCTCCTTCAACCTTCAGCCATCCAGGGCATACACCGGTTACCTTGAACTCGGTTCCAAGAGATGTTACTTTCAGGGATTTTGATTTTGTATCCGCTTTTTCACGGATATTTACATTGGATTTTGCATAGGTAGTGGCAGCTTCTTCCAGTTCAGTCTCCTTCGCATCTTCCAACGCTTCCTGAGATTTTCCTTTTTCATCCGTGTAGGAAATATAAAGGATCTCATACTCATTATAAAAAACAGGTTCTTTCCAGTCATCCGGTGTCACATTCCGGAAGGTATGCTCTGTACCATCTTTCATGGTGATCACTAGATCCTGACCTGCCGCATCCTTGGAGTCTTTCTTTTTGCTGTCATCCTCTTTTGCATCCTGAAGCTCTGCGGATTTCACCTCAAGTCCGCTCTGATTTTTTACTGTAAGCTCTCCGATCTGAAAATCCTCTGCGGTCTCTTTTTCTTCTGTGGAATCTTTATCGCCAGTTTTCTCTGCGGTTTCCTCCTTTGTCGTTGTCTCGCCTGCAAAAGCAGCTGTCGGTGCCCCCAGACACATCGCTGCGATCAATGCTGCCCCTAAAAGCACCTGTACTGTTTTTTTTCTCATTTCTTATGTCCTCCTTTATAGTGTCAGTCCGCCTATTATACGGGCTGAATCTTTGTTGCCTGTAAGAATTTCGATCTGATTTCCGTCTGCTGCAAGAAGTGAACGGTCCAGATATAAGCAAAAACCGCTACTGTCCGTTTTTCCATCTTCTGTGGAAACATCCATCGGAAATGCTTCATAAATCTTATCATGGTTCAATCTTATATAAATCCTGCTGTCTGTATCCAGATATTTTTCTTCAATACAGCCTGTGATCTTTTCCAGATTTCCCTGGATCTCGCACTGAACTGCTCCGGCACCGGCAGGAACCGTATCTTCTTCCGTAACATTCACCTGACACTCCGGTCCTTCCATGATCGGCGGTGACTGTGCCATTTCCGGGAGAAAACGCTCTGCCCGTTCCACGATCACAGTATCTGCATTCTTCTCATCCACTTCACTCATCTGGTAAGGTACTCCTCTGGAAAAATACGCACTGGAATAAGCATCTGCCATAAACGGAAGCAGTGCATTACCAAAAGAATCACGGAACATGACCAGACTTCCTTCCTTCACAGGATTTACCGTTGTGATCTTCGGATCAAAATTACTTACCACTTCTCCCACATAGGCAAATGTTGTCTGTCTGTCATAATAAACTTCCTCTTCCGGTGTCGTTGCAAGAGGATACAGCATCTCATCCAGATCTCCTGTGAAATCTGTTTTTATAGTATAGGGTTCCTCCTTATAGGAAACATGCTCCTTTTTCAGAGAAGACAGCAATGTATCCGCCGCAACTGCAGCACCCTTGTTGTTCCAGTGTGAATCTCTTTTGTGATAAAGAACTTCTTTCTCTTCTGAAAGAGTCTCATACAGATCTCCGTAAGAAACCTGCTCCTGCCTGAGATATTTCTGAAGATTAACAAGGTTTTTGTCCGATGATACCTTCAGGCTGTCATAGTACGGCATGTTCTCTCCATAGAGTGAGTTTTTATTAGGTGCCACAGTAAAAAGAAACTGCACACCTTTTTCATTCAATGTCTCCTGCATCATGGCCAATGTATGTGCAATATTAAAAAGGCTTCTCTCGGAAAGAAGCTCCTCTCCAAGATAATCCTCCAGCGAATCCTTATAATAAAGCCAGTTATCGGTTCCCTGGATCACACCATCTGCAGTAGATACTCCGAAAATCTTCCCGTTCAAAAGGGCATTTGCCGTTACCAGCTCATTTCGAAACGCAAAATGTTCCTGAAAATATTCGCCTGCTTCCGGCAGCCAACGGGTATTGATCTCGTTTTCTTTTTTCAGTTCAGGAAACTCAGCCAGTCTTCGGTTTTCAGACGATGCTTCCTGCTTTGTCACCGCCATCCCCAGAGATGGCACAAGACAAGCTGCAAAAAATGCAGTAATATAAAGCACCTGCAATTTTTTCATGTTTTCTGCCTCCTCTTAAAATCGAAAATAGATGAACGGATTATAGGTTCCACCGGCAAGGCTCAATACACAAAGCGCAAAACCAGCCAGACTTAATACATAGGTAAAGCCTTCATACCATTTATACTTTTTCAGCATGCTGTTTACCGGAACTGCTGCGACCAGTGCCGCTGCCAGCGTTACAAGATATACCGGTGTCAGCTGCTGCAGTGTAAGGCTCATTGCGGAAGCCTTCCATCCAAAATCCGTAAACATTTCTCTGATCCAGAAGCATCCCTGCTTCATAGTGTCCGCACGGAAAAACACAAAGCCAACACAAACTACCAGAAGTGCATAGACATGCTGAAAAAAGCTCTTGAGTTTTCCGCCCTTTTTCCCGATAAATGGGATATACTCTTCCAGCATCAGGAAAAAGCCATGATAAATTCCCCAGAACAGAAAATTAAAGGAGGCACCATGCCAGATACCTGTACACACAAAAACGATCATTTTATTGACCACTGTACGGAATTTCCCTCTGCGGTTTCCCCCTAACGGAATATACAGATATTCCTTAAACCATCCTGAAAGAGACATATGCCATCTTCTCCAGAATTCACGGATACTGGCAGAAATATAAGGATAATCAAAATTCTCATGGAAATGAAATCCAAACATCATTCCGAGTCCCAGCGCCATATCACTGTAGCCGCTGAAATCAAAATAGATCTGCAGCATATAGGAAACTGCGCCCAGCCAAGCACCCAGACCGGTGATTCCGGTTGCTGCCGCACCAAAGAGATTATCCGCCACAAGTCCCATTGTATTGGCGATAAGAACCTTTTTGCTCAAACCTGCAATGAAACGCCGGATCCCTTTTCCGATTTCCTCCGGCGTCTGCTTACGATTATTGATCTCCGCCTCCACATCATGATACTTGACGATAGGTCCCGCGATCAGCTGTGGGAAAAATGAGATATACAGAAGCACCTTTCCGAAATTCTTCTGAACCGAAGCATCTCCCCGATAAACATCGATCACGTAGGAAAGTGCCTGAAAAGTAAAAAACGATATTCCGATCGGCATCCGGACCTGCGGAACCGGAATTCCGGCACCGGTAACAGAATTAAATGTCTCCACCAGAAATCCGGAATATTTAAAGATCACAAGAAGACCGAGATTTATCACCACAGCCAATGTCATTGTGAGCTTACGGATCTTCGGACATTCCCCTGTCAGGCGCGCTAAAATATAGTTGCCCGCCGATGAAGCAACCAGTAATATTACATAAATCGGTTCTCCGTATGCATAAAAGACCAGACTTGCCATTACAAGCAAAAAATTTTTGGCCCGCATCCCAGGTAAAAGGAGATGCAGACAAAAAGCAGCCGGAAGAAATACACACAGAAATACCATTGAACTGAAAACCATAATTATATTTATTTATCGGTCTGGCGAATCTTATTTGCTGATCACGTCCAGTACGATTTCCTTCCCTTTTTTGTCTTTGTATGTATTGACCCAGAATCTTGTGTATTCCAACAGATATTCCTGTCCGTCACCATAACAGCCATCTGTCTTTCTGGTACGAAGAGGTCTGCCAAGGGCTTTCCGCAGTGCTGCAGAACTCTTTTCTCTTACAAATGCTTTCCTTAATCTCGAAGATGTTCTGGCATCGTATACACCGGTTTTTGTATTAAAAGCATAAAATCCGGCTCTGGACTGTCCATATGCGGAATAATAAACGCCTTTTACCATCTGTGCATACCGGTTAAATCCATAGTATTTCCCGCCGATCTTTTTTACAAGGAGATAGTTCTCCCCGAAGAATGTTCCACCTTTATAAGCCTTTCCGGTGTTGGAAAAATAGTATCTGTATGTCATTTTTTTGCCGGTAGTCTTATTAGCGACAGTCACGGTTTTCCATGTATTCTTTACTTTTTTTCCCTTCACATAATAGTAGTATTGTCCGCCCTCTTTTTTGAGACCGTTTTTTACCTTGGCTGCCTTGGCTGTAGATGCTGCCTGTACAGTCTGAACCGCAATAAGCGGTTCAGCTGCCGGCATCTGGAGCATCATCAGACAAAGTACTGCTGCCAGGATCTTCTTTGTCCACTTTTTCATGATCTGCTCCTGTTCTTTAGAGAACGATATCTTCTCTTCCTTCAGTTTTATAGTATTTTTTCATGGATGAAGATTTCTGCATATAATATTTAACATCTTTTCTGGATTTGTTTCCTGCTGCATTTGCATCAAATGTATACCAGGTATTTCCAATCTTGATCTCTGTCCATCCATGTGGCTGCCATTTATTTTTATTAAATACATTACTTTTTCCCCAGCATACACGGACCGGAAGTCCTGTTGCACGTTTAGCCTGTACTGCAAAGGCTGATGCAACACCGTAGCAGTTTCCTTTTTTCATTCCCATGGTCAGATATGCAAACATCTGGCTTTTACCTTTTGTAAACTGCAAAGGTTTTCCGTCAAAGCCCTTCATTCTCATATATCCGTATTTTTTGGAATAGTTAAACACTTTCTGAAGAGCCGTTTTTTTCTGCGCAGTTGTAGTCAGACTTGCAGAAATCTTCTGGCTGCGAAGCACTGAATCTGTCATCTTGATCAGTTCTGCATTTGCTTTTTTGGATTTCCCAGTGTATTTTCCGTTGGAAGCAAACTGCATGGTTTTGTAGGTATTTCCGGATTTTACTGTATACCATCCGGTCTTTCTTGCACCATTCGAGCCTAAATAATATGTCGCACCATTGATCTTTTTTAATTTATTGGTAACTTTTTTACCTTTGATGTAGTAATAATACTGACCGCCCTCTTTTTTCCAGCCATTTTTAACAGCTGCTTTTGCGGTTGTTGTGGTTGCTGTTGTTGCCGCCTGCGCACACACTGTGCCAAATGTCAGGCAAAACAGCATTGTGATCATGAGAACAAGCTGTGCGAATCTTCTCTTTTTCATGGTTTCTTTTCCTCCTGTTTTAAAAATCTTCATACCCGGTGATAATTATAGCATTGCTCTGATTTTCTTGCAATATAATGTATAAAATACATTATCTCCTCCAATACTTAACATATCTGAAAAATAAAGGAGGTTTTTCTATGCTTCTCTTTTTTCTTGTATTCTTCGGACTCCAGATCTTTGTTCTTTTCTGCTGTGCCGCTGCAGGAAATGACGCCGCTTCCCAGGAACTATCTGACCAGGAACAGCTTCAGTTTATCGCAGAATGGAAAAAACAACATCAAAAAAAGGACGTCTGCTGAAGAACGTCCTTTTTGCTTTGCAATTCTATTCTCCATTCATATGATGATACACACCAGTCCGCCTTTGCTGTCATTTACGATCTTCTTCATAGTATCCTGAAGCTTCACCTGACTTTCTTCGCTGATCATGGCCAGCTTGTTCCGGATTCCGTCTTCCACCAACTGCTGGATGGATTTTCCGAAAATATTGGTCTCCCAGATACTTTCCCCTCGCTCCGGGCTTTCTCTGATATACTTTATCAGGTCCTCCGCCTGCTGTTCTGTACCAACGATCGGAGCGATCTCCGTTTCGATTCCCGCCCGGATCATATGAATGGACGAACTTTTTGACCGGATCTTTACTCCGAATTTATTTCCCTGACGGATCACCTCAGGTTCCTCAATAGTGATCTCGGAAAGCTCAGGCACCACAACCCCATACCCTGTTCCTTTTACCGCTTCCAGGGCAGCCTGGACTTTTACAAATTGTTCTTTCATACCGGCAAGCTCTTTTATGGTCTGGATCAGTTCATATTCGCTTTCCATGGATATCCCGCTCATTTCACTGAGCATCTGATAATAATAAATGTCTTTTACTGCGATTCGGATACGGACTTTTCCATCGGAAAGACTGACCTGTTCAAGCAATGTATCTTCCACATATGGACTTTCCAGATATACTGATTCTCTACTTACATCACGCACATGAGTAAGTCTGGTCATCTTTTCCCGAATCTCATTTAACAGAGCCGCCTTTACCTCATGTTCCGGAGAAAGCATCTCCACCCATCTGGGAACAAAAAGCTCTATCTCACTGACCGGGAATTCATAAAGGATCTTCTCCAGGATTCTGGTCACATCCTCTTTTCGAAGCTGTTCACAGTTGACTGCCAGAACGGATACTCCAAATTTCTCTTCCAGATGTTTTACAGTTTTTCCGGTTTCCTCACTGTAGGGAGTCTGGGAGTTTACCAGGATCAGAAAGGGTTTTCCCTGGACTTTCAGTTCTTTTATGGTCTGTTCCTCTGCCGGGATAAAATTTTCTCTGGGAATCTCCCCGAAACTTCCGTCTGTTGTGACTACAATCCCAATGGTGGAATGCTGGCTGATCACTTTTTCCGTTCCAATGCGGGCTGCATCATGGAACGGGATTGCTTTTTCCTGCCAGGGAGTTTTGACCATCCGCTCCCTGCCTTCTTCCACATTTCCAGATGCATCCTTTACCAGAAAGCCCACACAGTCAATGAGTTTTACCCGGATTTTCTGGTTTTCCCCTATGGATACTTCCACTGCTTCTTTTGGAATAAATTTGGGTTCTACGGTGGTGATCATTTTTCCGGCACCGCTTAATGGCAGTTCATCCTGAAGTTCTGCTCTTTTTCCCTCGCTGATCGATGGCAGTGCTATCAGCTCCATAAATCTCCGGATGAATGTGGATTTTCCTGTACGGACCGGTCCCACAACCCCTATGTAGATATCCCCGCCCGTCCGCGCCTGGATATCACGGTAAACCTGAAAGTTTTCCATATAAAAAAGCCTCCCTGCATATACTGGCCTGTAAGTTCCGGGAAACGTCTTAAAAAAGACAGTTCCCGCATACCACAGTATATGCCCGGAAGGCTTCTTATATGCTGCTGTTCACCGGGAACAGCAGCCCTTTGTATTCCTCATATCAGTCTTTGATATAGAACTCATTGTGAAGCAGATGATGCTCTTTGCCTTTGAGGAGTCCCTCATAAAGCTCCAGAACCAGTGGGTTCTCATCGGATTTCTTGATGATCATGGTATTGTCTGCATTGTACAAACCTCTTGCTCTGGCTGCCTTGGTCCTGTCACCGGATCTGGTCGGCTGACCACCACCCATGATACATCCACGGCGGCATGCCATAACCTCGATCAGATGATAGTTTGCCTCGCCGTTCTTTACACGTTCCATAACGGTTCTTGCATTTGCAAGGCCACTGGCTACGCATACATTGATATCCATTCCCTTGTACGGTACGGTAAATTCCTTGATTCCCTCTTCACCACGAACACCGCACTCTGCAATCTCATGCATGGCTTCCTTACTGTGATCCGGGCTCAGTCTTCGAAGAACTGCCTCGGTAACACCACCGGTAACACCGAAGATAACGCCACCGCCGGAACCAAATCCAAACGGCATATCACATGCTTCCGGATCCAGTGTTGCAAAATCAAGACCAAAGTTATCGATCATGCGGAGAAGCTCTGTGGTTGTGATAACGATATCGGTATCCTGCTCGCCATCGGTAAAGCTGTTGGGGCGGATTGCCTCTGCCTTCTTGGCTGTACATGGCATAATGGAAACCATAACGGTCTTCTTGCCTGCTGCATGCTCCGAATCACGGAAGTATTCCTTGATAACCGCAGACATCATTCCCTGTGGGGAACGGCAGGTAGAAATGTTCGGAACATATTCCTTATACTGATCTGTGATGAACTTCACCCATGCAGGACAGCAGGAGGTCAGAAGCGGAAGGTTCTCACCCTTCTCTACTCTGTTTAAGAACTCCTTGGTCTCTTCCATAATAGTAAGATCGGCACTGAATGTGGTATCGTATACTTCATCAAAGCCCATTCTGTGGAGTGCGTTGACGATCTTGCCCATAACGCTCCTGCCCTTTGTGAGGCCGTAGTGATCACCAACTGCTACACGGACTGCCGGCGCGATCTGGGCAACCACACGGGTATCCTTGTCCGCAAGTGCATCCCAAACCTCATCCATATGTGTACGAATGGAGATGGCTCCTGTCGGACAGTAAACACGGCACTGACCACAGTTTACACACTGTGTCTCAGCAATCTTTTTATTGAATGCAGGCATAACCATGGCCTCTGTTCCACGGAATGCGAATCCAAGAGCTCCGATTCCCTGAAGTTCCTCGCAGGCACGTACACAGTTGCCGCAGAGGATACATTTGTTCGGATCACGGATGATGGACGGTGAACTGTCATCGATCTCGTGCTGTTCTCTTGTATTTTCAAAACGGATATCCCGCACGCCAAGGCGATGTGCCAGCTCCTGCAGGATACATTCACCGCTCTTTACACAGGTTGTACAGTCACGGCAATGTGCTGCAAGAAGCAGCTCCACGATCAGTTTACGATATTTCTTAATACGACCGGAGTTGGTATAGATAACCATTCCGTCTCTCGGCTGCTCGGAACAGGAGGCAAATGTTTTGCCTCTGTCATCCTCAACTGTACAGAGACGACAGGCACCAAAGGTGGAAACCTCTGAATGATAGCACAGTGTGGGGATATTGATACCGGCATTCCTGATGACTGTCAGGACATTTTTTTCGTCAGTAAATTCTACTTTTCTTCCGTCAATTGTCATTGTACCCATAAGATATCCTCCCTTCTATGCTTCCACATAAATCGCATCAAAGTTACAGTTATCCTTACAGGATCCGCATTTGATACATACGTCGTTGTTGATTACATGTGGATGCTTGATCTTTCCTGAAATCGCACCAGCCGGACAGTTCTTCGCACACTTGCCGCAGCCGATACAGAACTCAGGATTGATATGGAATTGACGGAGCGCCGTGCAGACCTTCGCACGACATTTCTTATCTACGATATGCTCTACATATTCGTCACGGAAACGCTTCAGAGTACTGATGACCGGAAGCGGTGCACTCTTACCGAGTCCGCACAGAGCCATACTCTGAACCATGTTTGCAAGTTCTTCCAGCTCATCCAGATCGGAAAGCTCACCCTTACCTGCAACGATTCTCTCCAGGATCTCAAGCATACGTTTGGTACCCTCACGGCAGGGAACACATTTACCACAGCTCTCACGCTGTGTAAAGCTCATGAAGAAACGCGCAACCTCTACCATACAGGTATTCTCATCCATAACAACAAGTCCACCGGAACCCATGATGGCATCCAGCTTCTTAACAGAATCAAAATCAAGCGGATGATCGATCTGATCGTCGATCAGACATCCACCGGAAGGACCACCGATCTGTACACCCTTAAATGCAGCACCACTCTTAAGACCACCACCGATGTCATAAATGATATGACGGAGGCTTGTTCCCATTGGAACCTCGATAAGACCGGTGTTCTCAATGGAACCGGTAAGTGAGAAAGTCTTGGTTCCAGGGCTTCCCTCTGTACCGATGGTGTGGAACCAGTCTGCTCCCTGAAGGATAATCTTCGGTACGTTGGCATAAGTCTCTACGTTATTCAGAACCGTAGGTTTACCCCACAGGCCCTGCTCAACCGTTCTCGGAGGTTTTACTCGAGGCATACCTCTGTTGCCTTCGATAGAAGCAGTCAGGGCAGAACCTTCACCACATACGAACGCTCCGGCACCGCGATTGATATGTAAGTGGAAATTAATACCGGAACCAAGGATATTATCACCAAGAAGGCCATAGGACTCTGCCTGCTCAATAGCCATTCGAAGTCTCTGTACAGAAAGAGGATACTCGGCACGCACATAAATATAACCATCTTCTGCACCTACTGCATAGGCAGCGATCACCATACCCTCGATCATCTTGTAAGGATCACCTTCCATTACGGAACCATCCATAAATGCTCCCGGGTCACCCTCATCACCGTTACATACTACATAACGGACTTTTTCCGGCTGGCGTGCAACCTGTGACCATTTCTTGCCTGCAGGGAAGCCTGCACCGCCACGGCCGCGGAGACCAGACTTCGAGATCTCGTCGATAACACCCTGTGGGGTCATCTCAAAGAAAGCCTTCGCCATAGCGGAAAATCCGCCTACGGAAATATATTCATCAATGGACTCTGCATCGATCTTGCCACAGTTCTCAAGAACGATCCTTGTCTGCTGGTTCAGGAACGGAATGTCACTGGGATGTGGACAGGCCTCATCATTATGACGATAAAACAGACGCTCAACAGGCAGTCCGCAGATCACGGTCTTCTCTACGATCTCGCGACAGTCGTCTACCTGAACATGTACATACTGATAATCATAGGGCTCAATTCTCATAAGAGGACCAAGTTCACATAAGCCCTGGCATCCGGTCTTAACGATTCCTACATGAGGAACATCCTTCTGCATCTCAACCGCAACACCCTCGATTCCCTCACAGAGTCTTGACATTTCTTCATAAATCTTCTGAGCACCGGAAGCAATACATCCGGTACCGGAACAGACGAGAACACGGCAGGTATAGCCATCAAGATTCTTCTTAACCTCAGCCTGTTTGTTTTTCAGATCTTCCATACTGGTTATACTCATACGCTCTCACCTCTCAATTCATTTAAAAGCTCAACAGCCTTCTCAGGAGTCATCTTCGGGTGAACTTCATCATTTACAGTCAGTGTCGGTGCAAGTCCGCAGGCACCAAGACAGGAAACTGTCTCAACGGTAAACATCATATCATCTGTAGTATGCTTCTTATGACTCAGTCCAAGTTCCTTCAGCATTGCTTCCTTTACAGGCATGGACTTACGTACATGACAGGCAGTACCGTCACATACCTTGATGATGTACTTGCCCTTCGGCTCAAAGGAAAAGTTTTCATAGAAAGTAGCTACACTGTACGCCTTCGCTTCTTTTACACCAATCTGTTCCGCAACATAAGTAAGAAGCTCTCCCGGAAGATAACGGTACTCAGCCTGAATATCCTGCATGATCGGAATCAGTGATGCAGCTTTCCGGCCGTAGTGCTCGATGATCTCATCCGTTTTCTTGTAATACGTCTGGTCTAACATTCGGTTCCCTCCTTGTTTCTCATAGATTTTCCACTCGATCAACCTGTTCCACTACAGGTTAATGCTTTAACACTCTGTCAGTGCCGCGCATTTATGCAAATCATTATTTTGCACTATTTCATGCCTTTAATTATAACTTATATGGTCATTTTTCACAAGCGGTTTTTTTGCTTTTTTCAGAATATATTGAAATGTTTACAGTGGCTTACTGATTTTGTATCTATTTTCCATAAAATATGTTCAATTTTTAACAGCCTTGATAATAAAGATACAAATCTGCTCTTTGTTTCTGCCCCAAAACATTAAAGCCGGTTATTGATTTTATTTCTCAATTACTTTAAGATAGATAAAAAGTGCGTGGAAAACATTTAATTAATTTATTTTGTAAAGGAGAACATCTATGCGAAATCTTGACACACCAGTAAAACAGATCCGGCGAAAGATTTTTACCGAAATTGCTAAGATCGGATTTGAATCCACGGACGAATCAATGATCCATGATATCGAATCCATTCCCTACAATATTGTAGAGGAACGCGCGAAATACCGCGAAAGCATCTATCGTGAAAGAGCTGTTGCAAGCGAACGTGTCCGTCTGGCCATGGGACTTTCCCTCCGCCCGGAAAATCGTTCCGTCCACCTTACCGATGGCGTGAAGGCCAGCAACATTGACGAGAAATATTATGAACCACCTCTTATGCAGGTGATCCCTTCCGCATGTTCCGCATGCGAATCCAACAAATACGAAGTCAGCAACATGTGCCGCGGCTGTGTCGCACATCCCTGTTTACTCACCTGCCCCAAAGGCGCCATTTCCATGGTAAACGGAAAATCCTTCATCGACCAGGACAAATGTATCCATTGCGGAAGATGCAAAGCTGTCTGTCCTTACGATGCCATCGCCCATAAAGAACGCCCCTGCGAACGTGCCTGCGGTGTAAAAGCCATCGAGAGCGATGAACAGGGACGCGCCTCCATCAACCAGGATAAATGCGTATCCTGCGGCATGTGCATGGTCAGCTGTCCATTCGGAGCTATCTCCGACAAATCCCAGATCTTCCAGCTGTCCCACGCCCTTCGAGAAGGAACTGAGATCATTGCAGAAATCGCCCCCGCCTACATCAATCAGTTCGGCGAAGACGTCACCCCGGGCCAATTCCGCTCCGCTCTCAAACAGCTGGGCTTCTCAAACATTTATGAGGTAGCACTGGGCGCAGACATCGGCTGCATCTCTGAAGCACACCACTACGCCAAAGAAGTAGCAACCGGCCACCTCCCGTTCCTCCTCACCTCCTGCTGCCCATCCTGGTCAGTCATGGCCAAAAAATACTTCCCGGCTATGATCGACAACATCTCGCAGGAACTGACCCCGATGGTGGCAACTGCCCGCATTGTAAAAAAAGAACACCCCAGCGCAAAAGTAGTCTTCATCGGACCATGCGCCTCCAAAAAACTGGAAGCCATGCGACATTCCGTAAGAAGTGATGTAGACTTCGTGATCACCTTCGAGGAACTCTGGGGCCTGTTCGACGCCAAAAGCATCACCCCATCCACCTGCGAAGAGCTCCCGGAAGAAACCCAGGCTGCAACCGCCGCAGGACGAGGCTACGCCATCGCCGGCGGCGTAGCTGGAGCCATCGAAAACTGTCTGAAGGAATACTATCCCGATGTACCAGTCCACATCGAACACGCAGAAAGCCTTGCCGAATGTAAAAAAGTCCTCACTCTGGCAAAAGCCGGCAAGATCAAAAACTGCATGATCGAAGGAATGGCCTGCCCCGGAGGCTGCATCGGAGGCGCCGGAACCAACGCCGGCTTCGCAAAAACCTCCAAGGCCCTCAAAAAATACGTAGACAGCTCAGAACCAAAACTCCCCTCACAGGAACTGGAAAACCTGGAGTTGAACTAACTACCTCAAAATATTCCACTATATAATTCCCCCAATATTTCAATTTGATTGAATAAAAAACGGAGATGCAACCTAGATCTTTAATCTTCAAGGTTGCATCTCCATTATTTTATCAACCAGGACAGGGCAAAGCCCGCCTCCGTCCCTCATCCACATCCTATCGTTTGGCCAGACAACTTACCCCAACCAACGCACAGGCCCGGAAGGGAGTGCGGTTCTGTCTGCGGACGACTCTGCAGGAGGTGTGCTGGATCTTAGGCGGCGGGACTTCTGCGTTATTTTTCAAAAGCCAGCTGTCTGAGCGGCAAAAAGCCGCGAGTTCTGGCTTTTGGAAAATGGTTTTAGCAGAATCCCGGCGCCTTAGATCCAGCCGCCGACGAAGCCCGGCCGCGGACAGAACCGCACTCCCTTCCGGGCCGTCCCGTTCGCCACTACCGTCCCGTTCGCCACCACCACTACTTCTCCACCGTCTCCGTACTCTCCGGCCAGGTATACTCCTCCCCCTTCAACTCCGCCAGAAGACTCCTAAGCTTATATCCATAGCTTCTCCCGGCGGCCCAACCGCCGCCGTAAGGATTCTCCTGAATCCCAAGCCATTCCACATAAGGTGCGCTCTCCCGGGTCACATACTGAAAACGGTTATCCACACAAGCCTGGTTCAACTCCTCCGAAGAAGCATAAGCCTTCAAATGCTGCACCTGCGCCCGGATCCCCGTCCTTACATCAGGAAAAGAATTACCGGCAACACCACCACCGGTAGTTCCCAGCCCCGAAAAATTAAACTGCACCGCACTGGCATCCCCACCAAACTGAAGCCATCCGGTCTCAAGCATGGCCTGCTCAAAAACAACCTCTCCACGGACGCCCTCCGCATCCGCTTCCTCTATCACAATCGTGCAAAACGTATCAATATCCGGTGCACCACCCTCCGTCAGGATGCCGGAAGGATACTCCACATTCTGCGCCTCATACTGCACTACCATATCCTCCGCATCCACTGTGGTACACCCCATGATCGTATAATATCCATAAGTATTATCTGTGGAATCATCCACAAAACCCTCTGTATCACTCTCTCCAGATGACTGAGGCTTCGAAATCTGACCCTCCATAGAATGATCCGCTTCCTCTGCCAAAACACCTGCAGGCGTTCCGAACACCAGAACGCCTGCAAGTACCATCATCCGTAAACAAAAACTATTTCGGAATCTGTACATATATAAATGATCAACCCTTTATTACTGTTATTACTGCGCTTTTCTCATTGCAGCTTCAACCACATGACCTACAAGAACAGAAGTTGTAACACTTCCTACTCCGCCAGGAACCGGTGTGATCGCATCAACGATTGGCTCAACTGCCGCATAATCAACATCACCACAAAGCTTGCCCTCTGCATTGACATTGATACCAACATCGATAATAGTCTGTCCCTCTCTGACATAATCAGCGCCGACAACACCAGCACGACCAGCTGCAACGATGACGATATCCGCCTCTTTTGCAACAGACGGCATATCAACGGTTCTTGTATGGCAGATCGTTACTGTCGCATTTTTCTTAACAAGCATCATGGCAGCCGGTTTACCAACTACAAGACTTCTTCCGATAACAACCGCTTTTTTGCCTGTGCAGTCGATTCCATAGTGATCAAGGATCTCCATGCATGCCTGCGGTGTACATGGCGGGAATCCGATCTTCTTGCCTGTAAATACACCAGACATGGAAAGATCTGTCATACAGTCAACATCCTTCTCTGCTGCAAGTGCATTCTCGATCACTGCCTGATCCAGATGTTTTGGCAGCGGACGGAACAGAAGAACTCCATGGATCTTGTCATCTTTGTTTACTTTATCGATGGTTGCAAGAAGCTCATCCTGGGAAACATCCTCCGGAAGAAGAATTTTCTCACATGCAACACCAAGAGTCTCACAGCGCTTTGTAGCACCTCTCTCATAGGAAATATCGCTTGGATTCTCACCAACACGGATAATACAAAGTGTAGGATCTACACCTTTTGCCTGAAGCTCTGCAACGTTCGCTTTGATCTTTTCATTGAGAGCCGCTGTTACTTCTTTACCTAATAACTGCTTTGCCATTTGTCTGGTTCCTCCTATTTCAGTCTTCCGAGAACACTGTCAAATGTCTCGTCTGCGATCTTTGTATATTTCTCAAGCATAGCGTCTGCTTTTTTGTTTAATTCCTCTGCATACGCACGGTCAGCCATAGATTTTGTGTTAATGTACACATTCAGGCTTGCTCCCTTAAGAGCTGCTTTGCAGAATGCAGCACCTACACCAGCATCACTGATTGCAAGCTTAGAACCTTTTGCTCCGAACTCAACGATAAGTTCAATAGCCTCGCAGCATTTCTCCATGATCTCCATAGGAACAGAGCATGCTTCCTTGAGGGCAGCTTCCATTACTCGAGCCTTCTCAGCCTTCTCTTCTTCTGTCTCTCTCGGCATTCCGTAAGCCTTGGAAAGAGGCTCAAAAACTTCCGCATCTCTCTCGATCAGATGAAGGAAATCTTTCTGAAGCTGATCACATTTCTTTTTCAGCTCCCACATTTCATCTTCTACATCTGCATATTTTTTCTTACCGACAGTAAGGCTTCCAACCATGTTTCCAAGAGCTGTACCAACAGCAGCTACAAGGGCAGATGCACCGCCGCCGCCTGGAACCGGTGCCTTGGAGCTTAATACCTCGACAAATTCAGTACATGTACTGGTAGAAAATCCCATAGGACTCTCCTCCTTATATTCTTATTTTAGCACTCTTTAGAGCCCATTGGGGGCTTTATAAAAAGCCCCCTCCGGTTGTTTTTGATCTTATGTTCCGATTAGAAGAGACCTGTGATCTTACCTGTCTCATCTACATCGATCTTGGTTGCTGCCGGAACTTTCGGGAGACCTGGCATAGTCATGATCTCACCTGTCAGAGCAACGATGAATCCTGCACCTGCGGAAATCTTCAGGTTACGTACTGTTACCTCAAAGTCTGTCGGTGCACCAAGTTTTGTCTGATCATCAGTCAGACTGTACTGTGTCTTAGCAACACAGATCGGGCAGTTGCCAAATCCAAGTGCTTCCAGCTGTTTTGCCTGTTTCTGAGCATTTGCTGTAAGAACAACTTTCTTACCACCGTAAACTTTCTGTACGATGTTATTCAGTTTATCCTCGATGGATCCCTCAAGCTCATAAGCATATGTGAAGTCATTCGGCTCCTCAACAAGACGGATTACTTCCTCAGCAAGCTTCATGCCGCCTTCGCCGCCTTTTGCCCATACCTCGGAAAGTGCAACGTTAACGCCAAGCTCTTTACATTTTGCCTCAACCAGGTCAAGCTCTGCCTTGGTATCGGTCGGGAATGCATTGATAGCAACTACACATGGAAGTTTGTATACATTCTTGATATTGCTTACATGTTTCAGAAGGTTTGGAAGACCTTTCTCAAGAGCCTCAAGGTTCTCGTTGTTCAGATCTGCCTTCGGAACACCACCGTTGTATTTCAGTGCACGAACAGTAGCTACGATAACAACTGCGCTTGGATGAAGGCCTGCCATACGACACTTGATGTCAAGGAATTTCTCTGCACCAAGGTCAGCACCGAATCCAGCCTCTGTGATAGCATAATCTGCAAGTTTCATAGCCATCTTTGTAGCTGTTACGGAGTTACATCCATGAGCGATGTTTGCGAATGGTCCGCCGTGTACGATTGCAGGAACATGCTCCAGTGTCTGTACAAGGTTTGGTTTCAGGGCATCTTTCAGAAGTGCTGTCATAGCACCCTCTGCATGAAGATCACCAGCTGTTACCGGTTTCTGCTCGGAAACTTTACCATAGGTATATCCGATGATGATTCTGGAAAGTCTCTCTTTCAGGTCTTTGATGTCACTTGCGAGGCAAAGAACTGCCATGATCTCAGATGCAACTGTGATGTCGTATCCGTCTTCACGAGGCATACCGTTTGTTCTTCCGCCAAGACCATCTACTACATTACGAAGCTGACGGTCGTTCATGTCCACGCAACGTCTCCATGTGATCTTTCTCGGGTCAATGTTCAGGTCATTGCCCTGGAAGATATGGTTGTCGATCATTGCTGCAAGAAGGTTGTTTGCCGCACCGATCGCATGGAAGTCACCGGTAAAGTGAAGGTTGATATCCTCCATCGGAACTACCTGTGCATAACCGCCGCCTGCTGCACCACCTTTTACACCGAATACCGGTCCGAGGGATGGCTCACGAAGAGCTACCATTACTTTTTTGCCCATTTTCTGCATTGCATCTGCAAGACCAACGGTTGTTGTTGTTTTTCCCTCTCCTGCAGGTGTCGGGTTGATAGCTGTTACGAGGATCAGCTTACCATCTTTCTTGTCACTCTCTTTTAACAGATTGTAATCAATTTTTGCTTTGTACTTACCGTACTGCTCCAGATATTTGTCGTCAATACCTGCCTTCTCTGCAATCTGTGTAATTGGAAGCATTTCGCACTCCTGTGCAATTTCGATGTCACTTTTAAATCCCATAATGTTACCTCCCTTTAGGTATTTTTACAGTTTTTAATCCCTTAAAACTGCATCTCTATAAAAACAGGTCCCATCCTGTTCTTAACTATTTTTCATTTTTAAAGACATTTCAGAAATGCCTTTAAAGACCCAATGATAACGTCTCCCATAACGGCCATATCCTCAGCCGCAAAGGAAACCGGAAAATTATCGGAAAACAAGATCTGTGAGGACGGCGGGAACTCATCATCGCCCTCCCAGAGGATCATCTGAACTACATATCCCGGAAAGATCTCCACCTGGTATGCAATATCTCCATGATCCACGGGAACCGCATGGATATGTTCCATGATCTCCTTGAAATCCTTAAGTCTGTTTCCGTATGTGAAAGCCAGGCGTTTGATGCACCTGCCATCAAACTGACGGAGATAAACCTCTCCCCAGGGCATTTCCCTGTATGTTTTAAACCTTCCGCTTCCCTGAGATACATTCCCGTTCAGCAGAAAACGGATAGCAAGGATCTTTGCATAATGCATTTCCTCAAGAGGATAAAATCCCGCATCATCTTCCTCATGAGTTACCTGAAAATCCGGCCAGGAAATATAATAAACGCTTCCCAGGAATTTCAGAGTCAGTTCTTTCTTCTCTTCGTCATAAGGAAGTGAAAGACGTCCGGCAATTTCTGCCGGGTCTGCCTTAGCGAACTCCTCTGTATAATGCTCCCAGGGCATTCTTTCCTTGCTGTCTTTTTCATAATTCAAGTCATTTATACTAAAAGCCATGTTTTACCTCTGCTGTTTTAGTCTGCTTTATCTCTTCTGCTGTTCTTCCATAACAGACGGAAACAGATTTGTGTCCGTATGCGGAATAAAGCATGCACCTACAAACTCATCCATATAGGTAGGAACTGTAGAAAGCTCCAGGTAAGTCATATTTGAAGCCAGTTCATAGGTTTTCTTCTCTGCTGATGTGGAATGAAGCATCAGATAAGCACCCGTCAGAGAAGAGTTACCAATATAATGGAACTTCTCAAGAGGGATATCCGGGAACATTCCGATATGTACTGCATTAGCCATATTGATCCCGCTTCCGATTCCACCGGCAACATATACGTCATCGATCATGGAAACATCGAAATCAAGAGAATTCAGCATAGTACGGATTGCAGAGAAAATAGCGCCTTTGGCACGGATAAAGTTATCAATATCTACTTCTGTGATCTCAACATCCTTGGCAGAACCGGCTTCCTCTTCAAACGCGATCACATAGCTTCCCATGCCATAGTGATCGTGACGGATTCTTTTGCCCTCACGGACAAATTTTCCCTTCGGATTGATGATTCCTGTCATAAAAAGTTCACTGATCACATCAATGATACCAGAACCGCAAAGTCCTACCGGTTTGGTTCCAGGTTCACCTACAACCTTATATGTCGGCTCCATAGTTTCTTTATCAATGGTACATGCCTCAATAGCACCGTCTGTAGCACGCATACCGCAGCTGATATCTCCACCCTCAAAGGCAGGACCTGCGGAACATGCACAGCTCATCATAAAATCGGAATTACCGAATACAAGCTCTCCGTTAGTACCAAGGTCGATAAACAGAGAAAATTCCGGTCTGTTCCAGATCATACTTACCAGTGTACCGGCAGTGATATCTCCACCTACATAGCTTCCGATATTCGGAGCCATGATAATATGTGCATCCGGATTGATCTCAATTCCCACATCCGATGCAAACAAGGAATTTGTTTTGAAAAACGTAGGAATATACGGTTCCATACGAAGCGGATCCGCATTGATCCCTGCAAACAGATGATTCATGGTCGTATTGGAAGCAACACACATCCGGTAGATCTGTTCCTCCGGGAAATGAATGCTTCTGCACATCTCATGGATCATCGGGTTAATGGTCTCTTTGATCACTGCATCCTGAAGTTTCTTCTTTCCGCCAGGTTTCTGAGATTCGATGATACGGTTGATAACATCCGCACCAAAACGGATCTGTCCGTTTCCGGAAGAACTCTTGGCCAGGATCTCTCCTGTTTCCATATTGATCAGGACTGCAGAAACGGTTGTGGTACCGATATCTACAGCAAGACCACCGATCACAACATCTTTCTTACTGTCAAAAATATCATAAACATACATGTCATTTGGTGCTGTACGAACCACGCACTTCACAGAAAATTTACTCTCACGAAGTACATCCGGAAGCTTCTTAAGCACCGCATACGGAATTCTGACACGCTTCAGGTTCATAAACTTCTGAAGTGCACGGGTCAGTCTTTCATTATCCGGCATGGTATCATCCAGTGATGGAATATCCATCTGAAGTTCCACAACATCAAGACTGTTTGTAAGTTCTATGCCAGCCATCTCAACTTCATGCTTGGCATTTTCAAAAATAGCGATTTCTTCTTTTGAGCTCAAATCAGCCACTTTCATTCGGCTCTTATACGCGGATGCAATATCCGGAACAAGAACCTCCACATCTGCACTGATCTTGCTCATACAGGCCAGACGCCAGCCTGCGCCATATTCTTCATCCGAAATATGAAGAGTTTTCTTTGAGTCCAGTTCTCCGCTTTTTAACTGTACCCGACATTTTCCACAGGCTCCGTTTCCGGAACATGGTGCATCGATAGCCACATTGGCACTACGAGCAACCTCCAGTAAATTATCCCCCGCATTGGCAAATGCTTCTACCGTACTGCCATTTTCAAAAGCAAAAGTCACCTTAAACATTCGGCAACCACCTTTCTCGCCTCGTAAAAGTTATTCGTCTTCCACCTGTGGCGTTGGGAGTTAGACTAAACTATATTAGTAAAAAAGAGGCTGAAGGCCGAAGCCCCCAGCCTCTGAAACAGCGCTCCTGTTTTGTTCACACGCCAAATTAGATCTCAAGGTAAGAATCTGCGTAAAGTGTGTTACCCTTGAATACGTCACAGGATTTGATTGTCTCCATAAGACGAAGGTCGTTAGGGTTAACGATTGCAGATGTAAGACCATTCATCATAGCCATAGCTACAAGAGCAGAGTCCATGATCGGACGGATATGTTTTGGCATACCGTTACTGTTGTTGGAAAGACCGCCAGTGGAGTTCAGACCCATCTCGGAGAACATCTTGATTGCCTCAAGAACTTCCATCTGTTTGTCCTGCATTCCTTTTACAACAAGGAAAAGCGGATCAAACCAGAGATCCTCTGCTTCCATACCAAGGCCAAGACCTCTCTCAAGCATGTTCTGGCAGTGCATCATACGCTCGTCATTGTCTGATGCAACCATACCGGAAGAGCAAAGTGCGATACAGATCGCATCGTTAGCTGCTGCAAGGTCGATATTGGAAATTCTGTCTCCAGCATCTGCAGAGTTTACGATCGGTTTACCTTTGCTTCTGTTGTATACGGAAATACCAGCCTCAATAGCTTTCTGGTTTGTAGTATCCAGAGCAAGCGGAACATTGTCAAACTCAGACTGAAGGAGCTGTACTGCCCATTTCATAAGGTCCTCGCCATCATTCTCAGCCGGTCCGATGTTTACATCAAGATATGTAGCGCCCGCATCAAGCTGCTGTTTTGCTCTTTTGATGATCGGCTCAGGATCTCTCTCAGTAAATGCTTTATTTACTGCCGGTGCTGTTGTTGAAAGTCTCTCCCCAATTGTTACAAATTTTGCCATACTCGTGTTCTCCTTTACATATTAGTAGGATATGGCTGTGCAGCAAACCTGCACAGCCGTTTATAACTGCCGGCGATATTGCCGGACAGCTGATTTCTTAAACCTTAAGTTTATGCATCAAGGTCTTTTAAGAATTTCACAAGCTGTACTGCTTCTCTTGGTCCTACGATGATCTCCCATCCAGGAAGCTTAGCCTCAAGATCGCCCTTAAGAACTGCTACTTTACCAGGAATAACCAGTCTTCTGCATTTAACCTTCGGCTCAACATTCTCTTTGATATACTCGGAGATGCTGTTTCCGGAGAATTTACCTGCTGCCCAGGATGTAAGTACGGAAAGTCCGCCTGCATCATTGATCACCAGGTTAAGCGGAACACCGGAACGCTCCAGCTCGCCAGATACTACGAAATATGTAAGAGCAAAGTCTACTGTTGTTACAACGAGAGAATTCTCGTCTGCTCCGTTCAGAGGATAAATGCCCGGTTCTACCTTCATTGGCTTCTGCGGGTCTGTAAATACGTTCTGACGAAGACCGAACAGCGGAAGTGCCTCTGCATATGTCATCTGCTCCATAACGATGATAGAACCATATTTCATAGTAAACATGGAAGCAAGTGCTGCCTGTAAATGTTTGTCACCCTTCGCAAGTTTAACAAGGTTAACGATAGAAGGATAACCAAATGTTCTGTCCTGATTCTTAAGAGCTGCACGACGAACCTGTACAGTATTTGCAAAGGTCTCTTTGATGTCAGCTCCTGTTGTATCAAGTACAAGATTCTTGTTGCCAAGTTTCTCAATAGCTGCTGTAGTATCATATAACTCATTGATGTCCTTACCGGATACACCGAGAACTACGCCTGCATCTGTAGCAACCTTGCTCATTGCCTCGTAGTTGGAAGCGTTTGCTCCGTTAAGAACCGGTTTGCCGTCCTTACATACTTCAAGGGCAGCTTTTGCGATCTCAGGATCTGTACAGCCAAGGATCAGTGTTCTTCCAAGACCTTTAGCCTTCTCTACAAGTGCTGTAAATTTTGCAGCATCTGCATTCTCATCGCAGTTTACATACACAAGCTCTACATGCATTCTCTCACCGATACGATCATAGTCAACGTGTGGGATCTCTGCAAGTTTTGCTTCTACTTCTTCATCACTCATGCATGTGCAAAGTGATACGGCATATCTTGTTTTGCTTACAAATGTCTTCTCATGTCTGAAAAGAACAGTCTCTCCACCAAGTGTAAACTCTCCATCGCCTGTTCCGATCTTGATAGTTTTCATTGGCGGTGCAGTTGCCTCAGAAAGAGATGCTAATGCATCCTCGGACATATGAGGACACTGCTCAATTTTCATAGCGCCCTGTGCAACTTTCATAGAGAAAGCCATACATGTAGGGCATCCACATTCCTTACAGTTTTTCTTTGGTGTTAATTTAAAGATCTGAATACCATTCAGTGCCATAGCTCTTTATCCTCCTATTTATTACGCAAGTGCTTTGATCAGCTTGGAAATTGTCTTAACAGATTCCGGATGTCTTAAGATAACTGCATCAGAACCAGCTGCAAGATCAGCTGCTGCTGTCTCAACTTCCATGTCGATTCCACGCTCGTCCTGTGGTCCCCATGCCGGCATGTCTGCTTCAGAAGCCATTGCCTCTTTAACATTCCATGTCTCAGCGGATACAGGTGTAATAATAGGCATCTGCAGCATGTTATCATTCTGGCCTAAAGCGGCACCTTTGATACGGTCCATAGTAGATACTACGTACTCATATCCATAACCAACTGCTGCACTACCGATATTCATAACGATCTTCTTAGCATCTACACCAAGCTGTGTAGTAACAACGTTAAGCTGTTTAGCAAGGTTGATATCAACGGCAGACTCAGCGCCTACGATCTGATTGTAAGCAAGACCTGCTGCTGCACCGATCGCTTTGTAGTTCTCCTCTTTCTCGGAAAGGATCAGTGCATTTCTGCCCTGAAGAGCCTCTGCAACCTTCGGAAGGAGCTCTGCATCCTTCTCAACATTCTTGCAGCCCTCTACAACCAGTGGACAGTCAACTGCATCTGCAACTTCTTTAACAACTGCGATCAGCTCATCGATAGATTTGTTAACACCGTTCGGGTCGCCGCCCTCAAGAATAAGTGCAACAAAGTCAGCACCCTCCATAGCTGCAGCTTTCTTAGCAATGTCAGCCATTGTAGTAGCGCCTTCATAGTAAGCTTTGATACCTTCAGATACGCCCTCAAGACCCATATCAGAGATCTCTACACCGATCTTCGGGCAGTTCTCTGACTCTGCGTCAAAGGAATAAAATGGGAATGTACAATCCCCACCAATTGTCACAGTCTTATCTCCGCTTCCGATTGTGACAGCATTAATCTTTGCATTGAACTTTTGTGGTTTCTGATTAAACGGCATTTTTCGTTAGCCTCCTTAAAAATAATAATTAAAAAACTACAGAGCTTCTTATATTATACTACATAGCACCAGTTATTGGCAAGATGCAGCACTATATTTCTGTTAAAAAATCAACAAACTTTTTAACAGTTTGCAGGAGAAAGGATGTCCGCACATCCTTTCTCCCTGATAAATTACATCATCGGATCAAGTCCGAGAGCCGGATGTCCTTTTTCTGTAAGGAATGCAACCAGTGTCTCCGGATCTTCTGCGATCGTCTCATCACCGATCATGTCTGTAAAGTTATCGATTCCGTAAAGCTCTTTTGCAGTCTTATTAAGTCTGTCAGCTACGAATTCTTTCAGTTCTTTCGGCATCCATACGATACGCTCGATACCGCCCTCAGCCTTCATGAACTTCTTGGAGGAAATGAAATGTTTACCATGTCCCATGAATCCAGGTGTCTGAACTCCACCACCTGTCATGGATGCCATCTCAGGGAATGTCATTCCAAGTGGTGTCATGCCTGCATACTCACGGTTAGCAATAACAACACCGTTGGAGAATGGCTCGATACCACAGATACACTCGAAGCATCCGCAGGAAGTCATCGGATCCTGCATGATGGAGTACAGTGTAACGTGCTCCAGAGCACCCTGGGAGAATTTCTGAACTGCCTCATCAACGTCCTCATAAGAACCAAGATTCTCATCGATCGGACGCTCTTTTGTGATGATCTGGCAAGGACCAGCTGGGTCAAGCTGATGTGTAGCTTTTGCATCCAGCCATGAAACCGCACCGCAAAGACCAAGTCTCTCAGGTGTTACTACACATACGTGGCTTGGTGCGAATGCCTGGCAAAGGATACAGCTGTAATATACGTCAACAGACTCATCTGTCAGAGTATCAAGACGCTCATCACGTTTGTCAAAGATCGGAATTGCAACCTCATGACGGATTCTTGTACACTCAGCAGGATCTGTATAGATAACAACCTCACATTTATCAACAACCGCATCGAACTCATTCTTAACAGATGCATAAAGAACCTCACCGATATGTTTGATTCTGAAGCCTGCATTAAATGCATCAATGCTGATACGGATACGCTGCATATCACGCTGTCCTGTATGGTATACACCCTCGATACAGTTGATGTAGTTGTGGAATTTACGCTCGATAACCGGCTCAAAGTCAGACTGCATATTCTTACCTGCAACTTTAACAACATATGCAATGCTGTTCTTGCTGCCGAATTCCATCTCATCTACTTCAGGTCCGATTACTGTGATCTTGTGATCCTCGATCTCAGAAGCATCACAGGTCTGTACAAGCTCTGCACAGTCTACACGGGAGCCATCGAACTCAACCTGCATATCTTTACGACGGATGATCTCACCCTCGAATGCAGATGCGAAAGCAACCGGAATATCAATATTTGTGATCTTGATCTTAATATCACGCGCCTCAAGAGAAGTAGCGTTAAATTTGCTTACGTCCTCCTGAACGATAAGGCTCTTCGGTACACGGAAGATATTCTCTGTCTCATTTGTAACAACCGGGAATCCAAGTGCGATAGCGCCTGCACCGCATGCTACGATCACATCATCCAGAGGTTTGAATGCGTTAACAAATGCCGGTACACGATCCATTGTGTATTTCATAAGTGTTCCTGCATCTCCAGGTGTTACGTTACCGAAGATCAGAGCTGCACGGATCGCAACGGAAACTACATGAACAACAGATGTAACATCTTTTCCAAGAGGAATAACACGAACGTTGGCACCTGTCTTCATTCCGGCTTCTGCAACCTGATCAATGATTCCGCCAACAAGTGTTACCAGGATACCCTGTGCCTGATAGCTCTTTACAAGAGCAACACCCTCTTCTGTAGTAGGAGCAGCACCAAGGATAACAGCAACACCTGGGATATCGCCTGTTACAAGCGGTACACCGAGCTCACGGATAACAGCATCACCAAGATGTCCATAGCATGGCTCTTCGTAAGGAGTTGCTCCGTCGATATATTTCAGAACCTCGATGAACTCTGCGCAGAGTGCTGTAGCAACACCGGACATGAATGCATCGTTCAGTCTTTTCTCTCTTGTCATAAGTGTTTTTACAACGCCAAGAGCTTCTTTTAATTCTTTTAATGTTGTAACTTTTGTTCCTGTTACAGCATAGTAGCAAGGAAGGCTGTAAGCGGTATTCGGGAAGCTGACAGCTTTGTCTTCGCCATACTGAGCGATCGCGCCGTCAATAGCACCCTCTGTTAAACCATATACAGCATCGTTTCCGCCGAATACTCTATCAAATAAAGTCACTGTAATACCTCCTATTTTTACAGAATTGAATTCTGATCAATTTTGTCTTTGATTTTTCTGATTTCAGCTGTTACAGTTTCACTGAAATCGTAGGGAGATTTTCCCTGACGATCAGCATCTATAACTTCTGTATTGTAGTGGATCATTCCAAGCAGATCCTCTGCCGGGATCTTACTCCGGATAAATTCCTCATCCTCCGGATTTCTTACCTTATTGGCCACGACCTTAACCTGAGAAACTCCCAGATCCTTTGCAAGACGTTTAACATTCTTATATGTCTGTACACTTCTTGCCCCTGGTTCGATCACTACAATAAATTCATCCATGCTCTCCGTGGTGCCCCGGCCCAGATGTTCCAGGCCGGCCTCCATATCCATGATCACCACATCATCTCTGTGGATCACAAGGTTATTGATCACTCTTTTAAGCATCACATGTTCAGGACAGACGCATCCGCCTCCACCTGTTTCCACAGTTCCAAGGACAAGCAGCTTTACGCCATTACAGGTTTTTCCATAAGTATCCGGAATATCGTCTACCTTTGGGTTCAGTTTATAAAACTGATTCTGGCTGTTGGCTCCGGTGCGTTCTTCTATGAGCTTACGCATTTTTGAGATTGGAACAATAGAATCCAAGGTTTCCTCGTCAAATCCAAGGGCAAGACCCAGGTTCGCATCCGGATCCACATCCGCCGCAAGGACTTTTTTTCCCTCATCTGCGTATAGTCTTGCAAGTGTTGCTGCGAAAGTTGTCTTTCCTACTCCGCCTTTACCGGTTACTGCTATTTTCATTTTACGTCTTCCACCTTTTATAACATTTTAAAGATCGCAACGGATTAGATTCCTAATGCTGTTCTCTTCTCTTCAATTCTCTCGATCATAAGATCAACTAATTTCTCGATGTCTGTCTCTACTGTGTAAGCAGCACCTGTCCATTTTCTTGTTCCCTCTGTAAGAAGTTCGCACATTTCTGAAGAACCGGAAACATATGGATCAACGCCAAGGAATGTATCAATACCAGTACCAACTACGTAGTTACCGATGGATACAGCTTTTTCAGACATCCACTCAGGAGCACATCCTACTACAGGAAGCTGATTGATCTGAAGTCCTGCATCTTTTGCAAGTTCAGCAGCCAGGATCATCATACGGGAGATATCTACGCAGGATCCCATATGAAGTACTGGTGGGATATCAGCCAGCTCACAGACACGTTTCAGACCTGCACCGCAGAGATCTCTTGCGGATTTGTCCATCAGACCAGCTTTAGCAGCTGCCTGTGCGGAACATCCGGAAGCGATGATAATGATATCATTTGCGATACACTTCTTCATCAGTTCGATATGTGCATAGTCAGGACGGATCTTAGGATTGTTACATCCAACCATAGCAACAGCACCACGGATAACACCGGAAGTGATGCACTCAAGTAATGGTTTGGTTGTTCCTGTTACGTCAACCTGAGAGTTTGTAACACCATCAAGAACTTTGACGATTGCTTCTACTGAGTAACCAACAGTAGCTTTCTGTTTCAGCTGCGGGATATGTACAAGCTCAGGTTTTCTGTTCTTGAAGTTATCGATAGCCATCTTAACGATTGCTTTTGCATTTTCTCCTGCTGTCTCAGCGTTAAATCTGATAAATTCAGAATCCGGCATCTGAGCGATCGGAGAAGTTGTAACAAATTTAGTATGGAAACATTTGCTCAGAGGTCCTAATGCAGGGAAGATACACTGAACATCAACTACGATCGCCTCGCAGGCACCTGTCAGTACTACGTTCTCCTGCTGCAGGAAGTTACCAGCCATCGGAACACCACGACGCATAGCTACCTCGTTAGAAGTACAGCACACACCGGAAACGGTGATTCCTTTTGCTCCTACAGATTTTGCATAATCAATCATTTCTTTGCTGTCTGCATACTCACAGATCATCTCAGAAAGACTCGGATCATGTCCGTGTACAACAATGTTTACGTTCTCTTCAACCATTACTCCAAGGTTAGCCTCTGTATCAAGTGGCTTCGGAGTTCCGAATAATACATCAGAGAACTCTGTTCCCATCATGGAACCGCCCCATCCATCAGCCATACCGCAGCGAATAGACTGTTTTACAAGTGCTTCCGGAAGAGATGAACATCCCATATGAGACATATGCAGGGAGCTTGCAACCTCACGGTCGATAGCACGTGGTGCGATTTCGTTCTCGATCAGTTTTTCTTTCTGTCCTGCAGGCATTCTGTCAAGGAATCTCTGATATCCGAACGGTTTACCATATTCCATAAGACCGATCTCAGCCATCTCATGAGCCAGATCATAGATATCCTTGCCTTCTGTTTCCACGCCCCACTCTTTAGCGATGCGAAGCAGTTTCTCAGGATCTTTTACCTGATAATTTCCGCCCTCTTTTGCACAGTACAGTGTATGGCAGATCTCACGACCATGATCGGAGTGAGTAGCTGCACCACCGGCTGTAAATTTAAGGAAGTTTCTTCCTACGATACCATGAGCATCACATCCGCAGATTCCTCTTGGAGCCTTCGGTGTAATACGACACGGTCCCATTGCACAGATACGGCAGCAGATACCCTGCTCACCGAATTTACAGTGCGGAGTCTGGTTCTTTGCACGGATCTGCCATGCATCTGCTCCTACCTTTGCACCTGTCTCGAGAAGACGGGCTGTAGCGGCTTCAAATTCCTCCACTGTAGTTAATTTGAATTCACTCATTATAGACCTCCTTTAATAGCACATCTATTTTTATTTTTCTTTTTATAATAAGCCCAGGGCAGGAACCCATCCCCACCCATGGGTTATTTTCTTTTTTAAAAAAAGGTTTATATTTCGTTATAAACCTAATTTATCAAAAATTTCAAAAGCTGCTTTTCTCATCGGATTATCCTCAGGAAGAGTAACGGTTGGTTTACCATCGCAGTCATATTCATAAACTGCCTCATCCTGTGGTACCACACCGATCAGATCGAGTCCCTGATTCCGGATTTCCTCAAGGATTCCTGAATTCAGTTCTGCTTTTGGCGCGCGATTGATAATAAGACCTACTCTGGAAGGCTTCATATCGCATTCCTTAATAAGCTCTGCGATCCTGCCAACTGCCTGAACGCCTCTTCTGGAGCAGTCACTTACAAGAATTGCTGTCTCCATGCTCGGAAGGATTCCTCTGCTGATATGTTCCATTCCAGCTTCGTTATCCACAACAATATACGGATAATTTTTCTGGTATTTGGCAAGCTGTGCCTGAAGCAGACCATTTACAAAGCAATAGCAGCCTTTTCCCTGGGTTCTTCCCATTACAAGAAGATCATAATCATCTTCCTCTGCAAGAGCATCCTCAAAACGTACCTCCGCATAATCTGCCTTGGACATTCCTTTGGGGATCGGGCTTTTCTCTGTCATCTCAGCATGTGCGATCTCCTCGCGGACATCGCCAAGAGTCGTATCTACTTCTACGCCAAGAACCTCATTCAGATTTGAATTGGCATCTGCATCTACAGCCAGTACAGGTCCTTTTTTCTTTTCGCAGAGATACTGGATCAGCATTCCGCATAATGTAGTTTTTCCAACGCCGCCTTTTCCGGCGACTGCAATAACATGTGCCATAAAACGGGCACCTCCTGATTTTATATCTGTTATGCCGGCGCATAAGGGAGGTGCCTGATACTGTTCTGGCACCTCCGCATCGTGCCGGAATTCTTATTTATTTCGTTGATGATTAGATAAGTGTACGAAGTCCGGATCTGTCAATGATCTCGGATACATCTTTCCATTTGTTTAATGCATAAAGATGGATACCGTCAACACCAAGAGCGCGATACTCATCGATCTGTCTGATGGTGTATTCGATTCCTTCTTCTTTGAATCGTTTAACCTTGTCCTCATAGAACATGTCAAATGGTTTACCATCAGCATCTTTAGCGTTAAACGGATTCGGGAACAGCCAGTTTCTGGAGATCAGCCTGCAAAGCTCACTGTCCATTACACAGCCATTACGTGAAAGAGCCATATTAATGGTAGCTGCCTGATCCAGGATTGGCATTACACCAACATCTACAGGCATTGTCACTCCAGCCTCGCGGATAGCGTCCAACCAGTATTTAAACTGTTCCATATCCCAGCAGAGCTGGGTCATGATATAATCAGCACCATTGTCCTGTTTCTGTCTCAAAACAGCAATATCAGCATCCAAGCTTCTGCATGCGATATGGCCTTCCGGTGAACCGGCTACTGCGATCTCGAACTTATCGCCAAATTCATCACGGACAAATTTAACAAGGTCTGTCGCATAATTGAAGTCTCCGCAGGTTGTTGTCTCACCAAGTGGAATATCTCCGCGAAGTGCCAGCATATGGTCAACGCCATCTGCCAGATACTGTTCCAACTGCTGTCTGATTCCTTCTTTTGTGTTCTTGATCACTGTGAAATGTGTTACAGGAACAGTTCCTGCATTCCTGATCATCTGGCATACTTCCCTGTTGGCACCGACATTTCCGCCGCCGGCACCGTATGTACAGGAAATATACTCCGGTCTATACTTCATGAGATGTTCAATGGTTCCCGGCAGGTTTGCCATACCTTTTTCTGTCTTTGGCGGAAAAAGTTCAAAGGAAAGCAGCATTTTTTCTCTCATTGCTTCAGATAATTTCATTGATCGTCCTCCACGTATTTGTATCAGTCACACTGCAGTTTCACGATGCTGTTTGCAAGATCCACCATAAGGATACTGCCTTCTACCACGCGCTCATCTCCCATGATATCTCGAAGGATCAATTTATTTCCGTCCACATCGATCCGGCTTACATTCTTAAAGATCACAGAATTATCTTCTTCCTTATATACTGTTGCAAGACACATAATCATTCCTCCAAATAAGTGGCATCATTTAACCACTATGCTGTCAAAACTATTCTGTCGGTTTTTATTTCAACTCTTCCTTAACAAGTGTAAGGGCAAGTCCAAGTCTCATATTGCCTTTCTGAAAATCTGCAACTGCCTCTTTGATCGTCTTCGCAGCTGCATCCATGTTAAGCTTCTTAAGATTGTCAGCCATCTGATCAAGTTCTGCGGCATGATGCTCGTTATGCTGCAGCATGTAGGTAAGAAGTGCTACAGTCTCATTCTTGCAGTCACCGTTCTCGCAGGAACCGCAGTGTCCATCACCGTGTGTATGACAATGGTTATCTCCTTCCGCATGGCTGTGTGTATGGCTGTGAGTCACACCGTCCTCATGGGTGTGCTCATGTGTATGTTCATGGCTGTCTGCATGTCCATGCTGAACAAGATTGCCATTCTCATCTTTGATTAAATGCATAAATACCCCTTTCCTGTATCCGCTGGGCGGACACTCTCATGACAAGAATTTATCAATTAAATTTATTATACATCTTTTCACTGTTATTATCAAGAAAATAATTATAAAATATAGCCAAAATTATATGCTGTTTTTCCTATTTTTCCAAAAACTTTGACAGTAAATTAACTCGATTGTTTCATTTTTAACGAAGTTAGTCTCTCCAAACCACAACTCATTACCCAGTCTGCGCGTCTGTCCAACTCTAAGCTTTATCACTTTTGTAATATAATTGATGTGATTCTTTCATATTTTTGTGCTATAATAGCAAAAGCATGGAAAGCAGAACATACAAGGAGGAATTATTTTGAAAGAAACTGTTTTTCTGAACAACGACAGAGAAATGCCTCTTCTGGGGCTTGGCGTATACAAGTTGCCCGATGACGTACAGGCCGAAGCAGCAGTCACTTCTGCTATTTCCGCCGGCTACCGCATGATCGATACCGCTTCTGTTTATAAAAATGAAGAAAGCGTTGGACGTGCCATTGCCAAATGCGGAGTTCCCAGAAAGGATCTTTTCATCACCAGCAAAATCTGGAACAATGCGCAGCGTCTCGGCGATGTCCAGGGAGCTTTTTCCCGTAGTCTCGACCGTCTGAAAGTCAGTTATGTAGATCTCTATCTGATACACTGGCCGGTTCCCGGCTGCTATTTGAGCACCTGGAAAGAGCTGGAATCCATTCTGGAATCTGGACGTGCTTTAAGTATCGGCGTCAGTAATTTTGATATCCGGCATCTGGAAGAGCTTCGTAAAATATCCGGGGTTATTCCTGCTGTAAACCAGATCGAGTGCCATCCTTTGTGTTACCCTGCTGAACTGATCGAATACTGCAAGGCTTTCGGTATTCAGGTACAGGCTTATGCTCCTCTGGCAAGAGGTGCATATTTTGATAATGATGTAATGTGTGTTCTGGGGACCAAATATGCCAGGACTCCTGCACAGATCGGGCTTCGCTGGGCAATACAGAAGGGAATTTCTGTCATTCCGAAATCCATCAACCCGGAACGAATCCGCAGTAATGGAAACATCTTTGACTTCAACATCGAGGATGAAGATATGGCGATCATTGATACACTGAACGAAGATCTGCATACTTCTCATGTTCCAGAAGATCTCCGTGATATTCAGTTTTAATTTCCATAATAATGCAAAAAAGATATCTGTCAGAGCATAAGTGATCTTCTGGCAGATATCTTTTTATTTTTTCTTTTCAGTTGATACGGCGATCCTGTTATTCCCTGCTTAGCATTTCACATATCTGAAACCCGGAAATATTTAACTGATCCGCTCACGCATTCTCCCACGGGAGCATGGGCGTTTCCACTTTTTTATCACGCAGCATCAGGTCCATTACTGCTTCCGATGCTGATTTTCCTTCAAACAGTACGCGGTTCACTTCCGTTATGATAGGCATCTCCACCTCATATTTCTCCGCAAGTTCTCTTGCAGCTCTTGCAGAATAAACACCTTCCACAACCATCTGCACTTCTTTCATAGCTTCTTCCATCGTATATCCCTGGCCGATCAGATATCCAGCCTTTCGATTACGGCTATGCTTACTTGCACAGGTCACGATCAGGTCGCCGATCCCGGACAGGCCGTAAAAGGTTTCCATCTGCGCCCCCATTTTTTTACCAAGTCTTCCTATTTCCGTGATTCCCCTGGTGATCAGTGCCGCCTTGGTATTATCTCCATATCCCAGGCCGTCGGCAGTACCTGCTGCCAGTGCGATCACATTTTTCAGTGCTCCGCCAAGTTCCACCCCAAGGATATCCGGTGTTGTATACACGCGGAACACAGGGCTCATAAAAATACTCTGAAGGTATTCCGCATTTTCCTGTGTATGTGCGCTGATCACACAGGTTGTAGGAAGTCCGCGTCCTACTTCTTCCGCATGACTTGGACCGGAAAGTACAGCTACATTACCCTGCGGGATTTCTTCTTCGATCACCTCGCTGAGTGTTTTCAGTGTCTTTTCCTCAATACCTTTAGCAACATTGACGATCTTCTGGTCCCTGCATACAAACGATGCCATCTTGTGTGCAGTACTCCGGATATACGGGGAAGCTACTGCCAGAACTGTTACATCCACATCCTTAAGCGCACGCTCCAGATCTGTCAGGACATCGATTTCATCCGGAAGCCGTACCCCCGGAAGCCTGTCAGGATTTTCTCTTTTTTCCCGGAGTTTCCGGGCATTCTCCGGTCTTGCTGACCAGAGAAGGACTTCATGGCCATTATTATGCAACAGGAGTGCCAGAGCTAATCCCCAGCTCCCCGAACCCAGTACGCTGATTTTTGCCATAAATCTTACCTCTTATTTTTTATTCTTACTGCTTAAAAACACCTTATTCTCTGTTCCATGAAACAGTCTTACAATGTTTGCCCTGTGTCTGTAGAACGCCATTGCTGTAAGAACCGCCATCACGATATAAAGCTCAACAGTATGCGCCTGATCCATCCCATATTTTCCCATATGTCCAAAAAACAGGACCAGGATAAAAGCCACCGCATATGCACTGAGAGAGCAAAGCGATACATAATGAGTTGTAAAGAACAGTGCAAAAAAGACAACTGCACATACAATAAATATCCGCCAGTCAAAAGCAATGATCATGCCTACAGAAGCAGCAATTCCCTTTCCACCGCGAAATTCCATAGAAATCGGAAAATTGTGGCCAAGGATACATCCCAATGCTGCATAAAGGGTAAGGAGCGGAAGGATACTATTCATGGAATTTCCATAAACCATTCTCACGATCACAATAGCCAGTACACACTTCAGGCAGTCTCCCAGCAGGGTGATCGCTCCCGCTTTCTTTCCAAAGGTCCGGAAGGCATTCGTAGTACCCGCATTCCCGCTGCCATGATCTCTGATATCTGTCTTGTGGACTTTTCCAATAATATAGCCTGTCTGAAAAAGCCCGCATACATAACCGATAACAAGACAAATAATACGTTCCATACTTTTATTCCTTTTCCCCGCGCTCGCGGATGATAAATTTCAGGGAAGTTCCGGAAAATCCAAATGCATCCCTGATCTTGTTCTCCAGATATCTTACATAGGAAAAATGCATCAGTTCCTTGTCATTGACAAAGATAACAAATGTCGGCGGTTTTACCGCAACCTGTGTCATATAGAAGATCTTCAGTCTTCTTCCTCTGTCAGACGGCGGCTGCTGAAGAGCGACTGCCTCAGAAAGGATCTCATTAAGAACACCTGTCTGGATACGAAGTGTCTGATTTTCGATAACTGTATCGATATTTTCGAAAAGCTTTGGAAGTCTCTGACCTGTTTTTGCAGAGATAAAGATGATCTGTGCATATGGCATAAAGGAAAGGATCTGACGGATCTTTTCCGTATGCTTGTAGATGGTCTTGTCATTTTTCTCAATGGCATCCCATTTATTTACCGCTACGATGATACCCTTTCCTCTGTCATGAGCGATTCCTGCGATCTTAGCATCCTGCTCGGTAACGCCCTCGGAGGCATCGATCACAACTACAACCACATCTGCACGCTCTACAGCTGTCACAGTACGGATAACACTATAGCGCTCGATCTCTTCTTTTACCTTACCCTTGCGTCGAAGTCCTGCAGTATCGATAAAAATATAATCTTTTTTGTTCCAGGTAACCTTTGTGTCAATAGCATCACGTGTGGTTCCTGCAATATTGGATACGATCACACGCTCCTCTCCAAGAAGCTTGTTGATCAGAGAAGATTTTCCCACGTTCGGCTTTCCTACAATGGCGATCTTCGGAATATCATCCTGATCTTCCTCTTCACTCTTATCCGGGAACTCTTTGATCACCTCATCCAGCATATCTCCAAGGCCTTGTCTGTTAGCTGCGGAAATCGGGATCGGTTCTCCGATTCCAAGATTGTAAAACTCATATACGTCCATCATATATTTCTGGTGGCTGTCTACCTTGTTAACTACAAGACGTACCGGCTTGCCGCTGCGGCGGAGCATATCTGCCACCTTGGCATCGGAATCCACAAGACCCTGGCGGACATCTGTGATAAAAATGATCACGTCTGCCGTATCAATGGCGATCTGTGCCTGCTCTCTCATTCTGGAGAGGATGATATCGCTGCTGTCCGGCTCGATTCCGCCTGTATCGATCAGAGTAAATGTCCTGTCAAGCCATGTGACATCTGCATAAATCCTGTCACGGGTTACTCCTGGTGTATCCTTTACTATGGAAATATTGTCACCTGCCAGAGCGTTAAACAGAGTGGATTTGCCTACATTAGGCCTTCCCACTATCGCTACTACTGGTTTGCTCATAAATCTGTCTCCTTCTTGTTTGTTTATGTTCCGGAGGGTTGATCACGGCTTCCACCAGATCACGTCCTCCTGTGTCTACGATTACAATTTCTGTGTTCAGCGCTTCCGAAAGCTCTTCCAGTGTCATGTCATCCAGAAAAATCTCCTCATCACCTTTTAGCATGCTGCACGGGATCAGAATCTTCTCTCCAAGGTCAAGACCGGAAAGCTGCTCTTTCAGATCCTGCCCGGTGATCAGGCCAGACACTGTGATCTTTTCACCGAAAAAACGATTCTCGATGGTTGTGACCGGAATCTGCACATTGGGATATTTCTTCTGGATCTCTTTAATATAGCGTGCGATAAAAGGCGCTGCCAGTTTTCCTGTGGCGATCCTGCCTGTCACCTTACGGTCGTCACCGGAAAGCCCCTCCAGCGTTTCTTTTACTTCCGTTTCCAGAAGTCTGAGCATTCCCACGCCATTCTCAAGCTGCAGATATCCATCATATTCATCCTCACAGGGAAGCTCCCTGTCTGCCAGAATATACCATTCGTCTGAAGCATGGATAAAATGGATCCCATATTTCTCCATCATGATCTTCTGCCAGCGTTCGATCTGCCCCAGGACTTTTTCAGCATCTTCCTTATTAAAAGGCTCCAGAGGATAGAGACCTTCTCTGTATTTGGTAAGTCCTACCGGTACAACAGAAACGCTCTGAAGGACCGGCGCATAAGCGGAAAGCTTTTCGAGGCTGTATTCCAGCTCGTCTCCGTCATTGACACCCTTACACAGTACGATCTGTCCATTCATGGTGATTCCTGCATTGTACAGCATATCCACCTTATCCAGAGCCTTTCCTGCAAAACGGTTATGCAGCATTTTACACCGGAGTTCCGGATTCATTGCCTGGAACGAAATGTTGATCGGTTCCAGATGATAGCGGATCACACGCTCAATATCCTTCTCGCTCATATTGGTAAGCGTAACATAATTTCCCTGAAGAAAGGAAAGCCTGGAATCATCATCCTTAAAATACAGCGTCTCACGCATACCTGGAGGCATCTGGTCAATAAAACAGAACATACACTTATTTGAACAGGAGCGATAGTCATCCATCAGTCCTCCGTTCTCAAATTCTATTCCAAGGTCTTCCTCATATTCCTTCTCTACCTCCAGCTCCCACTCTTCGCCATCAGGCTTCTCTACCAGAAGCACCACGAGCTCTTCATTCATGAGATACCGGTAATCGAAGACATCTTCCACAGGCTGTCCGTTTACAGACACAAGTCTGTCTCCCGGCTCCAGCCCCAGCTCCTCGGCAATACTGTCGGGCAGCACCCTGGAAATCATATGCTTTCTTAATTTCATCATTATCTCCCTTTTCTATCCCGTATATAATAACAACTTTGCTCTTAAAAATCAACACTTTGAGAAAACACCTTGACTGACACGTGGGTCTGATGTTATAAATAGACTGAGAATTTTTAATGACATACACTTAGGAGGAATATTATGCCAAACATAGAATTGCTGGAAAAGTCTATGCCTGTTGCCCCGATCCGAATCGCCGCACTTGCCGGATGCCGCGAACTGGCCGAGGAGGTTGACAAAAAGCTGGTTAAATTCCGTAAAGAACTTGTAGCCGCCAAGAAATCCACCATCATCCCACAGGGATATGCAGAAAAATCTTTCCTTGTAGATTGCGAATGCCCACGTTTCGGAACCGGTGAGGGTAAGGGTTACATCAAGGAATCTGTCCGCGGAACAGACCTTTATATCATGGTAGATGTGACCAATTACAGCCTTACTTACAGCGTATGCGGTCATGAGAACCACATGTCTCCGGATGACCATTACCAGGATCTGAAGAGAATCATCTCCGCAGCCACCGGTAAAGCACACCGCATCAACGTTATCATGCCATTCCTTTACGAGGGACGTCAGCACAGACGCACCAAGAGAGAATCTCTTGACTGTGCACTTGCACTTCGCGAGTTAAGTGCCATGGGTGTTTCCAACATCATTACTTTTGATGCTCATGACCCACGTGTACAGAACTCTATTCCGCTGAAGGGCTTTGATAACTTTTTCCCCACATACCAGTTCCTGAAAGCACTGGTCAAAAATGTCCCTGATTTCAAGCTTGACAATGATCATCTCATGATCATCAGCCCGGATGAAGGTGCCATGTCCCGTGCTGTATACTTCTCCAATATCCTTGGAGTCGATATGGGTATGTTCTACAAACGCCGTGATTACTCCACCGTTGTCAACGGAAAGAACCCGATCGTTGCTCACGAATTCCTCGGAGATTCTGTAGAGGGCAAAGACGTTGTCATCATCGACGATATGATCTCTTCCGGAGAAAGTATGCTGGATGTTGCCCGTCAGCTCAAAGAGCGTAAAGCCGGACGTGTATTCGTCTGCACAACCTACGGTCTGTTTACAGATGGCGTAGCCAAATTTGATGAATATTACGAAAAAGGCTGGCTGGACAGAGTCATCACAACCAACCTTAACTATCATATTCCTGAGCTTCTTGACCGTCCATACTATATCGAAGCAAATATGAGCAAATATCTTGCAAGTATCATCGATATCATCAATCATGATGTATCTGTCGAGAAGGTTCGTTCCAGCAACGAAAAGATCATGGATCTCATGAAAAAAGTCAACGAACAGTAATAAATGCTCCCAGGTTTCCACGTTTCCCGTGAGAAGCCCTGTGTGAGTAAAGAAAGAGCGGATTACAGCAGGTGCAGATGCCCGGCATTGAGATCCGCTCTTCTTTTATGCCTGCATCCAGAAAGATCCTTCGGTTCGCCTCCCACAGATTCAGCTGGTATTTCCCATCTGGTTTTCTGTAAAAAAGCACATCCCAGTATTTTTCTTCAAACGCCTCTCTAAACTGATCGATCACATCTTCACTGACTTCATAGCAATCCTGACAGATAGAAGGACCAATGGCTGCATAAAGCTCTGAAGGATTTGTCTGAAATTCCTCAGTCATCTTCTCCACCGTCACTTTTCCGATCTTTCCTACAGTACCTCTCCAGCCGGAATGAGATAATCCCACAGCTCTATGTACCGGATCTATAAAGAAAAGTGGTACACAGTCCGCATAAAACGTTGCCAGCACCAGTCCCGGCACATTGGTGATCATTCCATCCACATCTGTATAAGGTCTTGGTTTTGTGATCCCATTTCCTCTGTCTTCTTCCGTGACCACACGTACATTGGTGGTGTGTGTCTGATCAGAGGTTACGATATCTTCCATGGAAAATCCCATAGCAGCAGAAAGTCTGCGGTAATTTTCCCGCACCGCAGACTCTTCATCCCCTCTTGTGAAGCTTAAGTTCATAGATTCATAAATCCCCTGGCTTACTCCTCCCAGGCGGGTACTGAAGCCATGTACGATCCCGGGAAATTTCTCAAAAGCAGGATATGTAAGCCAGGTAACCTTGTTCTTCTGATTTATATTCATTAGCTGTTTATCTTTATACCATTTTATTTTCATCTTATGTGACCAGTCCTTTCAACTGCAAAAATCAAAAGCATTTTTTATCCAGTGGATGTTCTCTCCATCAATTCCTACTACGTCAAAACGGCAGGGAGGCAGCTCCCGGTATCCATGTGCAATCAGATAAAACATTGCCACTTTGCTAATGATCCTCTGTTTTTCTCTCCCTACCGCTGAAAAAGGACTTCCACTCTTTCCGTTCTTTCTGTATTTCACTTCAACAAACACCAGATATCTTCCATCCTGCGCAACAAGATCGATCTCACCACTTCGGCAGCGAAAATTTCTTTCCTTGATCTGCAGCCCCTTTTCTTCCAGGAACGCTGCAGCAATTCCTTCATAATAGCTGCCCTTCTGTCTTCTATTTTCCTTCAGATAAACAAAACCTTTCTGTTTTTGATGTCGGTATCTTAAGTATTTTTATACAAAATGTGTGATAAACGTTTTTCTATGTATCGGACTTGGTCCATATTTCTTCAGTGCTTCAATATGCGCTGCAGAACCATATCCTTTATTGGAAGCAAATCCGTATTCCGGAAGAACCTTATCATATTCTTCCATCATCCGGTCTCTGGTCACTTTGGCAACAATACTTGCTGCCGCAATGGATACACTTTTTGCATCACCTTTGATGATGGGTACCTGCGGAATCTGGATTTCCGGTATGGTAACCGCATCGTTCAAAAGCAGCTGTGGCTGTACAGAAAGCCTGCTCACTGCCTGGCGCATTGCCTCATAGGTTGCCTGCAGGATATTGATCTCATCAATCCTCTCCGGACTTGCCATTCCAATTCCAACAGAAACTGCTCCCTCCAGGATCACATCGTACAATTCTTCTCTCTTCTTAGCTGTAAGCTTTTTAGAATCATTCAGCCATAAAATATCGCAGTCTTTCGGAAGGATCACCGCACAGGCGACTACCGGTCCGGCAAGAGGGCCTCTTCCCACCTCATCGATCCCGCAAAGATATCCAAGATGCTCATATTCATGTTCATATTTCTTCATGCTCTCTGTACGTACACGCTCATCCTCCAGAGCCTGAAGCTTTTTGTGATACTGCTGGATCAGTTTCTGTACACCGCTTCTCTCATCATTTTCATAATGACGAAAAAGGGCGTTATATTCGCCCTCCTTCGCTGACGCAAAACGCGCCTTGATATCTTTCATTGTTTCCATTACGCTTCCTCCGGTCCTTTTGGAAACTCCAGAGTCACTTTTCCCAGTTTTCCGGAACGAAATTCTTCCAGCAAAAGGCGGGATGCTTTCTCATAATCAAGCTCTTCTCCCTTTTTCAGACATCCTCTTGCTTTCGCAACTGCAGTAAGGATATCCAGCGGTTTCAGCTCTTCTTCTACATTGTATCTCTCTCTGATCGCTGCCGGATAAAACTCCTGCAGATATCCGATCAGACCCAGGGCAAGTTCTTCGATGTTCAGAATATCGTCCTTGATCGAACCGATATAGGCAAGACGAATTCCAACTTCCTGATCTTCAAATTTCGGCCAGAGAATTCCAGGGGTATCCAGAAGCTCCACACTTTTATTCAGACGTATCCACTGTTTTCCTTTTGTAACTCCTGGTTTATTACCGGTCTTGGCACAGGCTTTTCCTGCAAAGGTATTGATAAATGTTGATTTTCCAACATTAGGGATTCCTGCAACCATCGCACGTACCGGACGGTTTTTGATTCCTCGTCTCCGGTCTCTCTCTGTCTTTTCCTTACATGCCTCTGTGATTGCCGCAGAAACGGCCTTCATAGATCCCTTATTGCGAGAATCAATACTTACCGCATAGATTCCTTTTTCTTTGAAATATTCCATCCAGGCACGGTTCTGTCTCTCATCGGCAAGATCTGCTTTGTTGAGAAGGATCATACGCGCCTTGTTTTTTCCCAGCTCATCAATATCCGGATTTCGGCTGGAAAGAGGAACTCTTGCATCTACAAGCTCAATGATCAGATCGATCAGCTTGATATCTTCCTGCATCTGACGCTTCGCCTTCGTCATATGGCCTGGATACCACTGTACGTTCATAATTCACCTCATTTATCTATACTTTAATCTGTTTACTTTGATCTATTTTATAAAACCTATTTTATTTTTCGGAGAAACTGTAAACCAAACTTTCCCGACAATGTACTTCTTACTGATATTTCCGATATCGCTGAAGCGGCTGTCCTCACTGTTATTGCGATTATCACCAAGGACAAAATATTCCCCGCTTTCCAGAGTTATAGCACTATTTGCAAGTCCTCCATCTGTCATATCCTGATAAGCTCCGTTTTCTTCATAAACCTTGCCGTTGATATAGATCTTCCCGTCTTTAACCTGAACAGTCTCCCCGGGAAGGCCGATCACACGTCGGATATGCAGGGCTGCCGAGTCACTGGCGCTTGTTTTAAAAACGATCACATCTCCACGTTTTGGTGAACTGACCTTATATAAAGCCCTGTTTACAAAAAACTTTTCACTTACAGAATACGTGGGTTCCATGGCACTTTCCTGCAATGTCACAGTCTGAAATGCAGAGATTGCAACCAGCACAGCAAAAACCAGGGTCACAATAATTTCAAATACCCACTTCACGATTCCTCTTGTCCTGTCATCACGAAGCTTCTCCCTTGCTTCGGAAACAGCTCTGTTTTCCTTCAGATTTTCAATATTAATCTTCTTATTTAATCCCATATTCTATCCCCTGTATGTGTCTTTACACGCATACGCACTGATGTAAAAAGAGGGACAATAGCAAATGTTATTGTCCCTGCCTCTTTACTTATGAAATTATTTTACAAGCTCTTTAACCTTAGCTGCTTTACCTACACGATCTCTCAGGTAGTTCAGTTTCGCACGGCGTACTTTACCATGACGGATAACCTCAACCTTAACTACATGTGGGGAATGAAGCGGCCATGTTTTCTCAACACCAACACCGTTGGAGCTCTTTCTTACTGTGAAAGTCTCTCTTGTGCTTCCACCCTGTCTCTTAAGTACTGTACCCTCGAAGATCTGAACACGCTCACGTGTTCCCTCTTTGATCAGTGCGTGTACTCTTACTGTGTCTCCTACGCGGAACTGCGGTACTTCAGCTTTCAGCTGAGCGGACTCAATGTTCTTAATAATTTCGTTCATTTCTTTCTCTCCTTAATTATACTGGATGTTCTTAATACACATATGGTAACAGAGGACCATCTTTTTTCACAACATATGTGATTATACACTAGATAACTTCTCATTGCAAGGACTTTTTTTCCGGATTTTCGATGGCTTTTACCAGCAAAGGACCTCATGTCCTGTTTCTGTGACAAGGACCATGATCTCCCACTGTGCCGATGGCAGACCATCCTCTGTCCTCACTGTCCAGTCATCGATCTCATCTGTATAGATTTCATCAGATCCCATATTGACCATTGGTTCAATAGTAAAGATCATTCCGGGTACCATGAGTACACCTGAATCTTCCTTAGATGTGTAGCTTACCCATGGATCTTCATGAAACTCAAGACCTACACCATGTCCGCCAATTTCTCTCACAACTGTATAGCCGTTTTCCACTGCATGTTTGTGTACAGCACTTCCCATATTTCCGATCGGTGTCCATGGTTTTACCTGTTCAAGGCCAAGCTCTATGCATTCTTTTGTCACACGGACAAGCTTCTCCTTCTCCGGACTTACCTGTCCAATACAGAACATACGGGAGGAATCAGAAAAATATCCCTGATAAATGGTGGATACATCTACATTGACAATATCACCTTCTTTTAAGACAATTTCTTCATCCGGGATTCCGTGGCATACTACCTCGTTGATAGATGTACATACGCTTTTTGGAAAACCTTCATAATTAAGTGGTGCCGGAATTCCGCCATGACGTACTGTTTCTTCATGTACCCAGTCATCAATCTGCTGTGTCGTCACGCCTGGTCCGATATGCTCTGCAACATAATCAAGAACTGCAACATTGATCTTGCAGCTCTCTTTGATCTTCTCGATCTGTGCAGGTGTCTTGATCAGATCATGGTCAAGAACTGCATACCCCTTCTTTTTCATGAGTTCCATTTTTTCATCAAATGCTTCATGACATTTTTTATATTTTTTTCCGCTTCCACACCAGCAGGGATCATTTCGTTCAATTTTTTTAGACATCTTTTTCTTCTGCCACTCAAAATATGTGTAAATATACTCACATCGAGATAACGTAGACTCTCACGAGTTCTACTTACTGCTTCACCGTGTATGTTTTTGATTGACCGAAATCATATCTACTCACAAGTTCTTGTACACTCCGCAGTCGTAAATTCCCGAAAATAGCCTTCGGTACATACTTACGTTTGCGTTTTAGTTATGCAACTTCGTAAGTTATTGCATCTCTCAAATTAAGTGCAGCATTGAGATCTCTGTCTTCGACATAACCGCAACTGCATTTGAATATTCTATCTGAAAGCTTTAAATCTTTTTTGATAGCGCCACAGCAGTGACAGGTTTTAGATGATGGATACCATCTATCTACTATTCGAAGTTCGATCCCATTTTCATTGCATTTGATTTGCAGCTTTGTTCTAAATTCATAAAACTTTTGTGATGCAACTGCTTTTGAAAGATGTCGATTCTTCATCATACCATTTACATTTAAGTCCTCGATCGTTATATAAGATGACTTGGTTTTCACTATCTCAGCGATTGTCTTGTTAATGTAATCAGTACGGATATTATCTATCTTATGATGAAGTTTCTGTACCTTGAGTTTTTGTTTTTGTATATTCGCCCTTTGAGTGACTTCTCCTTTCTTTAGATTTTCATACTTACGGGAGAGACATCTCTGTTCCCGAATAAGTTGTTTCTCAAGCTTTTTCAGTCTTGCTGACTTGTTGATGTTCTTATAAGTCTTACCATTAGAAACAATGGCAAAATCCTTTAATCCCAAGTCTATGCCAATTCCTGCATTGGAATTATCAGCAATCTTGTTATCAGAAATTTCTACAAGAACTGAAACATAGTATCTGTCAGCTTTCATTGAGACCGTGCCACTTTTAACCACATATCCGTCTTTAGTTGTTGGAATATATCCTTTTTCTTTGATACGGACCCAACCAAGTGACGGAATATTGATTCTATGCCTTTCGCAACGACAATCCTTTGGATTATTCTTTACAAAATACATCTTTACATCAGATCTGCCTTTCTTTTTGAACTTAGGAAAAGCACTCTCGTGATTGAAAAATCTTGTAAAAGCAGTTTGTCCATTATTTACTGACTGTGTTACTGCTTTTGAATAAGCTTCCTTGATCCACGAATACTCCGGATGCTCAGAAAGATATTCATTGTTAAGCCAGACTCTAAACCTGTTACTGCTCATAAACTTTTCACCGTTGTTGTAAAGTTCTTTATTATGGGCAAGATAGAAATTATAAATAAATCTACAAGTTCCTATCGTCTTATGAATCTTGACTTTCTGTTCCTCTGACGGATTTATTTCCGTCTTGAAGCTCTTTAGCAATTTCCACATCCCTTTCTATTTGTTTTTTATACTTACGAAGTCCGTACAACCTGCAAGAGAACACATGGAGTATTGAAACAATATCCTGCACGAGGTTTTGATTTTTTGTTCCATCACTTCATCTAATAATTCGTTCCACTTTTTACGATTATAATTAAGGCCACTTCCATAATCTTCAATACACTGGTCTACAATAATACCTTTGGCATTACAAAACTGTCGTAAAAATGCAACCTGGTTTTGTAAATCATCTTTTTGATTTCTTGTAGATACCCTGGCATAAATAACTACCTGACGTTGGTCATCTTCAGTACTTATTCCTTTGAATTGCAGATATTGGTCATAAGTGTAATAACGTCTATCAGTTGGAGTTCGGTTTGCCTTTAGAGTTCCGTCTCTATCCCAACGCTGTAATGTTTTTACAGATACACCTAACAGTTCAGCAAAATCTTTTGGCTTGTAATTTGTGATATTTGATGTGTTCATAATAATTTACTCTTTTGAGTACTTTTAAACACATTTGATCACATTAGTCAACAAATTTGATTACTTAAGATATTCTCCTTTTCGCAACTGTATGGCTGCTTTTTCTTTTGTATTTTATATGTTCAGATATGTTATATCTGTCTGAAATATTTTAACCGAATCAAAGAAGTCTCCTATGTGGTTGCGAAAAGCAATAAACTGTAGGTGGGGACTTGCCTTCATCCGTTTGAATGGGAAATTATTCCGCCTGATTATCATAGCACAACTTTCTTTAGGTGAAAAGTATTCTTTGTGTTTTTGGTTTGTTTTATATAACTTTTTGTAATTTTTCAATAAAAAAAGATCGTAGTAGCTTGAACGATCTATTTTTATTTATGTGTCTGTATTAATTATTTTTCGGTGGCTGCAGATTGTCGGTTTCCACCAGTTGCCATTATTCGCATTCGCCCAAGTGCACGGGATACTGCCGGAATAGAAATTACTACGATCGTCAGTACACCTTCCAGAAGAATATAACTGTAATTGTAAATAATCGGATACAAAGCTGTCAGAGACTTCGGGAAATTATCCGGCATATAATCCATCCAATAAAGATATCCGCCAAGTGCATGGAATGCCCCTCTTGCCAGAATTGCTAGTATGTATGCTTTAAGAAGACCATGTTTTCTGGATTTTGTAAATAATCCGGAAAGCCCCATGGCTCCAAATGCCAGAATGTAATCACAGCATACCTGAAAAAATGAAAGGACATATGGCTCCTGGAGGAACTGAAAAATCCCATATACAAGACCGGTAAGAATTCCTACCTTAATGCCATACCAGTAACCGATCAGAACAATAAACAACATACTGAACAAGGTCACAGATCCGCCAAATGGCAGTTTAAATATCTTAATGTAGGAAGTTACATATGCAAGTGCCAATGCTACTGCACAGGTAACCAGCTGCTGTGTGGTAAATTTTAATGCAGATGTGTTTTTCTGAAGTAATACTGCTACCAGAATTATCAAAATCAGGACTGCAATAACAGATACGGCATATCCTGCCGTTGTGAGACCGCCTTCGGCAGTCACAAGAAAATTAAACATACTCTTTTCTTTCCTCCTTACGATTAAATTGCCCAAATCAAGTTCAAAGGTCAAAGCCTGCACCTCCTCACAGCCTGGTCAGGCTCCTTTGGTCTTACCTATTGTAGCATATGGAAAAAGAGATGTAAATGGTGGGAGATGTATGATTATATATAATAAAAACAGGAGAAAAATCCATGTACTGATTTTTCTCCTGCTTTCCTCTTTCCCTTTGTACCTTAAAAACTACATACATGCTTTGTTGATGGTTAATCAAACTTTTTGAATCAAATTTAACCTGCGTACCGATACTACAGCGGGGGGTATCCCCACTTCCTCGGCTTGTTGGTCAAGCCCTCACCCGATTAGTAACAGTCAGCTCCATGTGTTACCACACTTCCACCTCTGCCCTATCTACCTCGTCGTCTTCAAGGGGGTTTACTTCACTAAGAATGGGATATCTCATCTTGAGGGGGGCTTCACGCTTAGATGCCTTCAGCGTTTA
>OLPP01000014.1_pt1 | contig 217581 bp, 210 predicted proteins | sample 1643151 | NCBI WGS metagenome assembly OLPP01 (sample SAMEA3136679, study PRJEB25190) | human gut metagenome | biome: human gut; feature: human-associated habitat; material: faeces | place: Austria | collected 2013 | reverse complement strand
GTTTCCTTCAAGGACTGAGAGGCCGCTTCCCAGTTAATAAATTAAATCCCAATTTAATTAAATCCCAATTTTATGCACCTTCTCATCATCCGTAATAAATATCGCCTCCATTCCATCCATACTCTGGATCAGTTCCATTCCTTTCTCGTATCCCAGTAGAAAGCAGGTTGTGCTGAGTGCATCTGCTTTTGTAGAAGAGTCTGTGATAATCGATACACTGTAAAGATTGTTCTCGCACGGATATCCGGTTCGTGGATCCAGGATGTGATGATATAGTTTTCCGTTTTTCTTAAAATACCGTTCATAGATTCCGGAAGTTACAACTGTCTGGTCTTTTAACTGTACAGAGGTGATAGCTTTACCGGATTCATCGAAAGGTTTCTGGATTCCGATGTTGTATTTGCTTCCGTCGGGTTTGGTGCCGATGACATCAACGTTCCCTCCAAGATTGATGATCGCATGTTTTATCCCTTGCTTTTTGAGATATGTTTTCACCTGGTCGGCAATGTATCCTTTGGCGATGGCTCCCAGATCGATGCCGGCTTCGGGATCTTCCAGTGTAACGGTGTTATCCTGAATGTCGACCTTTGTGTAATCAACGTGGCTTACGGCCTGGGCAATGGCATCGGAAGATGGAACCGTTGGTTTATCTGCCTTGAAATCCCAGAGAGCCGATACCGGTTCAATGGTGAGATCAAAGGCACCGCCGGAAAGTTCGCTGTAATGGATACCCTCCTGAATAAGATTGGCCGTTTCGGAAGAGACAGTGAAGGGCTGACCGTTTGCGTGGTTTAATTTATAAAGTTCACTGTCTGTATTGGTGGTGGAGAACATTGTGTCATATTTTTCGCAAAGTTTCTTCAGACCATCCAGAATACTTTCATCTGCAGGATCAAGGATCTGGATCTTGATGACAGTGTCAAAGAGCATGTCGGTATAAGTAAGATCCTGATCGGTCTGTGTACTGCTTTTTGCGCCGGAGCATCCGGTCAAGAGAAGAGCAGAGGCAGTGAGAACCGCACTGAGTTTTTTTATGATATTATTTTTTTTACATTTCATAATACTAATAACCTCGTAGTTGATGATTTTCTATCATGTATTTACATAACTTGTAGTATAACATGAAAAAAAACAGATGCAAACCAAACATATTTTCTTTTTTGTTGAATGGGACAATTTCTTGTGATAGAATAGTACCGTTAGTAGACAAGGAGAGAACGTATGAATTGGAAGAAAAAAGATGCGGTTCTTATATTGACAGTTCTTTTGATTGCCGGTGCAGCTTTCGGTGTACATGAATTTGCCGGTGGGGATGGAGCTGATACCGTGACTGTGAAGGTGGATGGTAAGGTGACAGGAACCTATCCGCTCGCAAAGGATCAGAAGATTAGGATCAATGGCGGTACGAATATACTTACGATAAAGAACGGAAAAGCGAAGATGACAGATGCAGACTGTCCGGATCAGTTGTGTGTACATCAGAAAGCAGCTTCAAAGAATCATGAGAGCATTATCTGTCTGCCGAATAAAGTAGTGGTTGAGGTAGATGGAAGTGAAGAAAGTGAATTCGATGCAGTGGCAAATTAGGAGGGACATCGTGAAGAATAGAGTGGCATATTTTGGAGTGTTTACGGCACTGGCGCTGATATTCAGCTATGTGGAGACGCTGATCCCTATCAATTTCGGAATCCCGGGAGTGAAGCTTGGGCTTGCGAATCTGGTGATCGTGATCGCGTTATATAAGATGAAGCTGACGGAGGTATATCTGTTGTCTGTGGTCAGAGTACTACTGTCAGGATTCATATTTGGAAATTATTTCAGTATTATTTACAGCCTGGCCGGTGGATTGTTAAGTCTGACGGTAATGGCACTCTTGAAGAAGAGCAAAGGATTCAGTGTGATGGGAATCAGTGTGGCGGGCGGAGTGTTCCACAATGTGGGACAGCTGATCGTTGCAATGCTTGTGGTGGAGACATTCAGTGTCGGTTATTATTTCCCGGTGCTTCTGGTCGCAGGACTGATTACCGGACTGGTGATCGGGATCGTGTCGGCGGAAATGTTGAAGAGAATTAAGAATATACAGTTTTGATGGAGGAACTATGATTACATATATACGTGGAATTCTGGAAGGAATGGAAGAAGACAAAGTCATTGTAGATGTCGGCGGTGTCGGATATGGAATCTACATGGCAGGGACCGCAATGGGCAGGCTTCCGGCTCTTGGAAAAGAAGTAAAGATCCACACACATCTGCATGTTAAGGAAGATCTGATGCAGTTGTATGGCTTCCTTACCAGGGATGAACTCCGTGTGTTCCGGCTTCTGATCGGTGTCAGCGGGATCGGACCGAAAGGCGGTCTTGGGATTCTTTCGGCACTCGGACCCGATGATCTGAGATTTGCGGTTGCGTCGAATGATGTAAAGGCAATACAGGCGGCACCGGGAATCGGTAAAAAGACGGCGGAGAAGCTGATTCTGGAATTAAAAGACAAGTTGAAGCTGGAGGATGCGCTTGAGAATGCCGCGAATGCAGTGCAGAACACGGCAGATACATCTGCAGGCATGGCAAATGAGATGACAGGAGAAGCGGTACAGGCACTGGTTGCACTCGGGTATGGCAATACCGAGGCATTAAAAGCAGTCAGACAGGTAGAGATTACGGAAGAAATGAGTGTGGAAGATGTTCTCCGTCAGTCTCTGAAATATATGTTGTAGAAGGTAAGGCAGACAGATGAGCAGAAGAATTATGACGACTGAGAATCTGGAAGAAGATGTCAGGATCGAGAATCATTTAAGACCTCAGCTTCTGGAAGATTACATTGGTCAGGCAAAAGCAAAAGAAATGCTGAAGATTTATATTGAAGCGGCAAAGGCGAGGGGCGAGGCACTGGATCATCTTTTGTTCTATGGACCTCCGGGACTTGGAAAGACGACACTTGCGGGAATCATTGCCAATGAGATGAATGTAAATATGAAGATCACATCAGGACCGGCGATCGAAAAGCCGGGAGAGATGGCGGCAATCCTGAATAACCTGCAGGAAGGGGATGTCCTTTTTGTAGATGAGATCCACCGCCTGAACCGTCAGGTGGAGGAAGTGCTGTATCCGGCAATGGAAGACTATGCGATCGATATTATGATCGGAAAGGGCGCTTCGGCAAGATCGATCCGTCTGGATCTCCCAAAATTCACCCTGGTAGGGGCAACGACAAGGGCAGGTATGCTGACAGCGCCTTTGCGGGACCGCTTCGGTGTGGTGACCAGGATGGAATATTATACGGTCGAAGAACTGAAGATGATCATTTTACGTTCGGCAAAGGTTCTGGAAGTCGGGATTGATGAAAATGGTGCATATGCGATGGCGAGACGTTCGCGGGGGACTCCGAGACTTGCCAATCGTCTGTTAAAGCGTGTCCGGGATTTTGCCCAGGTGAAATATAACGGCTACATCACAGAAGAAGTGGCGGATTATGCACTGGATCTTCTGGATGTGGATAAGGAAGGTCTGGATCAGACGGACAGAGGGATCCTTCTGGCTATGATTGAGAAATTCGGCGGCGGCCCGGTCGGATTGGAGACGCTTGCGGCATCGATCGGAGAAGATCCGGGTACGATTGAGGATGTATATGAGCCATATCTGTTGAAGAATGGGTTTATTCAGAGAACTCCAAGAGGAAGAGTCGTGACGGATGCGGCATATGCCCATCTGGGAATTTGTAAGGAAAATGAATAAAATAGTTGGTTTTTCTTACAGATTAGTTTATAATAGTTATCAGAAATTATGAAAGTTCGAGGAGGCTTCTTATGGCATCATCAAAAAACTATACAGAAGTATTAATAGGAGGAAAGGTTTTTACTTTAAGTGGATTTGAAAGTGAAGACTATTTACAGAAAGTTTCTACATATCTGAACCATAAGTTGGACGAATGCAGCAATAGTGAGGGATATCGCAAGCAGAGCGCAGAGACCAGAAGTATTCTGTTGGCGCTGAACATTGCGGATGATTACTTTAAGGCGAAGAAGCAGGGCGGTACACTGGAAAGTGATATCGAGGCAAAAGATAAAGAGATGTATGACTTAAAGCATGAACTGATATCCGTTCAGATCAAGCTGGAGAATGCAGAGAAAGCGATGGACAAGCTGAAGGAAGAGAATAAGGAACTTCAGATGAAGATCGTACAGCTGGAAACAGAGATTAAGAATAATAAGTAAGAATTAGGCTGTCGTATGACAGCCTTTTTACAAGTTTGGAATAAAAAGAAAGAGTTGAAAAAAACAGGATAGGATACTATGAACAGAGATGTAGAGATATTAGCTCCGGCAGGGTCGATGGAGTGTCTGCGGGCAGCGGTGGCCGCAGGTGCGGATGCAATATACCTTGGCGGTACAAAATTTGGGGCGAGAGCATATGCACAGAATCTTTCGGAAGAAGATCTGGTGCAGGCAATTGAATATGTGCATATTCATGGAAGAAAGATTTATATGACGGTGAATACACTCCTGAAAGACAGGGAACTGAATGAACTGTATGCGTACCTGCTTCCTTATTACAAGGCAGGACTGGATGGAGTGATTGTACAGGATATCGGTGCGGTTAAGTTTATAGGAGAATATTTCCCTGAAATGCCGGTGCATGCCAGTACACAGATGACGATCACCAATACACTTGGAGCAGACTTCTTAAAAAGATACGGAATTACGAGAGTTGTACCGGCAAGAGAACTTTCTTTAAAGGAAATCCGTGATATGAAGAAACAGACAGGACTGGAGATGGAATGTTTTGTACACGGAGCCCTTTGCTATTGTTATTCCGGACAGTGTCTGCTAAGCAGCATGATTGGTGGACGAAGTGGCAACAGGGGACAGTGTGCGCAGCCATGTCGTCTGCCTTATCAGACAGAAGGAAAGAAACCGGCGGATCTTATGAGTCTGAAAGACTTGTGCACAATTGACATTTTACCGGAACTGATCGATGCCGGGATTGATTCGTTTAAAATAGAAGGAAGAATGAAGCAGCCGGAATATGTATATACGGTTGTAAAAATGTATCGTAAATATGCAGATCAGTATCTGAAACTTCAGAAAGAAGGCAAAGGAAAATCCTCGTATCATGTATCAGAGGCAGACAAAAGAGAGTTACTTGCAACTTATCAGAGACGTGGTTATTGTGAAGGCTACTATTATCAGCATAACGGCAAGGACATGGTATCTTTGAAGCGTCCAAAGAATGGAAGAGATGGAAGTGCAGAGGAAAAGCCATGGCAGGATATAAAAGTACAAGAAAAAATTAATGGTATTTTAACACTTTCTGTCGGAAACCGTGCTAAACTAACAGTATCATGCGGTGATGTTACTGTAGAATGTATCGGACAGGAAGTGCAGGCGGCACAGAAGCAACCGTTAGATCCGGCAAGAATCGAAAAGCAGATGCGCAAAACCGGTAATACAGAGTTTACATTTGATAATCTGGAGATTCTGATTGAAGGAAATGTATTCCTCCCGATGCAGGCATTGAATGAACTGCGAAGAGAAGGTATTGAAGAACTGACGGAGCAGATACAGATGCAGTATAGACGGGAAGAAGCCGGTTGTGGAATGAAAACAGCAACAGCAGGATTCGATAGCGATGCGGATGGTGTAACAGAAACAGCAGGCAAAAAAGAATGCTGTATATCTGCAAGTGTACAGAACAAAGCTCAGCTTGATACAGCGGTAAACAGCAAAATCCGGTACATCTATCTGGAGGAGGATGTAGAATTTGAACGGGAAGACGGTGTACAGTATTTCCTTGCCATGCCATATATTTTCAGAGAGAATACGATCAAAAGATATGAAAAAATGTATACAGAGATCGAGAAAAAATATGATGGTATTCTGATTCGGAACTGGGAAAGCTATGCGTGGCTGAAACGGCATGAATATCAGAAAGAAATCCGCAGTGATTATAACCTTTATATATTTAATCGGAAGACAAAAGAGGAATTGAGACGATTGGGAATTGCCCGGGGAACGGCATCAGTGGAATTGAATGACCGTGAACTGGCAAGAATTGGAATAGAGGAGCAGGTGTTTATCGCATATGGTTATCAGCCGGTGATGATCAGTGCAGGGTGTATCCAGAAGACCAGTGCTTCCTGTGATGGAAAAGGCGGTGTACTTTCGATTTCGGATCGTTATCAGAAGAAGTTTGCAGTCAGACGATATTGCAGAGACTGCTATAATGTGATGTATAATTCGGCTCCGCTGTTCCTAGCCGATAAGGCAGAAGAGGTACATGCATTGGCACCCGCAGAATTACGTCTGGACTTTACGACAGAAAGCAGCGGACAGGTGAAAGAGATCTGTCATGCATATACGCTCGCATTTGAAAAAGGGTGTAAGACAGAACCTCCGATGCAGGACTATACAAGAGGACATTTTAAAAGAGGAGTAAAGTAGGTGAAGAGTTGGTAAATATAATTGTACAGTTATCAAAATATCTGATGATTCTGATGATCACAGTGTATACATATCTGTGCTTCAGCATTTTCGGGTATTATGATCCGGATAAAAAGAAACAGTGTCTCAGAAAGCAGAATGTGTTGATGTTCGTGATGCATCTGACAGCATTTCTCGTGATGTATCTGGAAAAAAAGGACACAAAGATTCTGGCGTTATATCTGATGCAGGTAACGCTTCTTGGAGGAACCATCCTGTTATATAGTTTTATTTATCCAAAAGTATCGCGTCTGGTTGTAAATAATATGTGCATGCTTTTGAGTATTGGATTTATCATGATCACCAGATTAAATTATGATAAAGCGGCGAAGCAGTATCTGATCGCAGCAGCGGGAATTGTGCTTTGTCTTGTAATTCCGATCATCATCCGGAAGGTCCGCTTCTTATCAGAATGGAGAATCCTTTATGGAATTGTCGGAATTGTATCGCTGGCGGTGGTTGTGGTTGTCGGAAGAGTATCCTATGGTGCGATGCTTGGTTTTACGGTTGCGGGAATCAATATTCAGCCGTCGGAGCTGGTGAAGATCGTATTTGTGTTCTTTGTAGCATCCAGTTTTAAGCGTTCGACGGAATTTAAAGATCTCGTAGTGACGACGGTCGTAGCTGCTTTTCACGTGTTGATCCTGGTGGTATCGAAAGACCTTGGTGCGGCACTGATCATATTTGTGGTATATCTGGTTATGTTGTATGTGGCAACCCATCAACCACTGTATATTCTCGCCGGACTTGGCGCAGGAAGCTTAGGAGCAGTTGCGGCATATCATTTGTTTACGCACGTTAAGACGCGTGTCAATGTGTGGAGAGATCCATTCGGAACTTATGATAATGGCGGCTATCAGGTGGCACAGTCATTATTTGCCATTGGAACCGGTGGATGGTTTGGTGCGGGACTCTATCAGGGACAGCCGGATACGATTCCGGTATCTGCAGAAGACTTTATCTTTTCTGCGATTTCGGAAGAGATGGGACTGATCTATGCAATGTGCCTGATTCTGATCTGTGTAAGCTGCTATGTAATGTTTTTAAATATTGCAATGCAGCTGCATAATCTGTTTTATAAGATGGTAGCACTGGGACTTGGTACCTGTTACATATTCCAGGTGTTCTTGACAATCGGAGGGGCAACGAAGTTCATTCCGTCAACAGGTGTAACACTTCCGCTTGTAAGTTATGGTGGAAGTTCGTTGATCAGTACACTGATCATGTTTGCAATTATCCAGGGACTGTATATTTTAAGAGAAGACGAGGAAGAGGATATTGAGAGAAGGAAGAAAGAACGGTTACGAGCAAAGAGAAGCCGACAGGAGAATGCGGCAAGATATCGAGAGACAGAATATGACCCGCAAAGAGCGAAAAGAAGCCAAAAAGCGCGAAAAGAAGCGGCTCAAGGCAAAGCGCGCAAGAAACAAAGAATTCGCTAGAGTTACTTATGTGTTTGTGGGACTGTTTCTGGTGCTGCTTGGATATATCGGATATTTTCAGGTGAAAAAGAGTCAGGATATCATACGCAGTCCATATAATGCGAGACAGAATTCCAATGCAAAGCGCGTGACCAGAGGAACGATCATAGACAAGAATGGAAATGTGCTTGCTAAGACAGATACGGCTGCAGATGGAAGTGAGACAAGAGAGTATCCATACGGAAACGCATTTGCACATGTAGTTGGTTACAATGTGCAGGGAAAATCAGGAATCGAATCGTTGGGAAATTATGATCTTCTGACATCGGATGAGAATTTTCTGATTAAGCTTAAGAATGAATTCCAGGATAAAAAGAATATGGGAAACACGGTTGTGACTACATTGGATGCGGATCTTCAGGAAGCAGCATATCAGGCACTGGGAGATAAAAAAGGTGCGGTCGTAGCTATGGAACCAAAGACAGGAAAGATCCTTGCCATGGTATCCAAGCCGGATTTCGATCCGAATACAGTGGAAGAGAACTGGAACAGCTTAAGTTCAGATACGAACAGTGTGCTGCTGAATCGTGCGACGCAGGGACAGTATGCACCGGGATCAACATTTAAAGTTGTAACACTTCTGGAATTTATGCGGGAGAATCCGGATTACAGCTCTTATTCTTATAACTGTACGGGTTCGATCGAGAACAGCGGAATTAAGATTCATTGTTATAATGGACATGTTCACGGACAGGTAAATCTGCAGGACAGTCTGGCATATTCGTGTAATACATCATTTTCTAATATTGGTCTTTCGTTAGACCCGTCGAAGTTTAAAAAGACGGCAGAGGAAGTTCTGTTTGATTCTAAACTGCCTTCGGATCTTCCATACAGTAAGAGCAGCTTCACACTGGATGGTTCAGCCGGGAATGGCACGAAGATGATGACGGCAATGGGACAGGGAGAGACGCAAGTGAGTCCGTATCATATGGCGTTGATTACATCTGCAATTGCAAATGGTGGAAAGCTGATGAAACCGTATCTGGTTGACAAGGTAACGAATGCATCGGGTGCAGTTATGAAAGAGACGGATCAGGAAGAGTATAAGCAGCTTATGACCGAAGAAGAAGCGTCTCAGATCAAAGAGTATATGAAGAGTGTAGTAGATTACGGTACGGCATCTGTATTAAGTGGACAGAGTTATACGGCGGCAGGAAAGACAGGTACCGCAGAATACAGTTCGGATAAAGAAAAAGATCACTCCTGGTTCATTGGAATGTCGAATGTAGAAGATCCGGAACTGGTTGTCAGCGTGATTATTGAATCTTCGGATGGAACTGCTAAAGCGGTAAATGTTGCAAAAGAGATTTTTGATTCGTATTATCGTTAGAGTTAGGATCTGGTATCGGTCAGATATCATGAGAGATATAGTTAAAAAGAAATGTATAGAAGGACGGAAAATATGCGATACTATAAGCATCTGTACCTGACAGAAGGGCTGGAAAAGAAAAAAGAAAAAATCATCCGTAAGCTGGAAGCCGGTAAACTGCAGCCAGGTGTGCATGTGATCACACTGGCAGTCAGCGAGAGAAACCAACTCGAGATCTATCCGACGATTCAGTTTAAGCAGCCTGCATTCCCGGAGCAGGAACTGTTCGTGGTGGGGATCACGAAAGGATATGATGAAGCGGTGGAACTGGTAGAACAGATTGTACAGGAAGTATATGACCAGACAGGTACATGCGATATACGGTCTTATATATTAGAAAAAGAGCAGGGAAGATAAGATGGTGTTACATATTCTTTTGATCATTTTAAAAATAATAGGGATCATAATTGCGGTGCTTCTCGGACTGATACTTTTACTTCTGGTGATTCTTTTGTGTGTTCCGGTCAGATACCGCATGGAGGCGTCGATGCCCGGCGAGATAAAAGAAAGTACCGTACGCGGGCGCGTGACGTGGCTTTTGCGCCTGATACGGATAGATGCATCCTTTGAAGAACAGGAACTAAAATGGCGTGTAAGAATTGCATGGAAATCTTTTGGAAGTGAACCTAAAAAGGAGGTAACTCATGGAGAAGAAAATACAGATCGGGAAGAGACTCGGAAAGAACAGAGAGTGGAAAGCAGTCGCGGACTACCGAAAGTGGAAAAAGAGTCTGCAGAAGAAAAAACAATTGTGGAAAGCGGCCAGGCAGCTTCGAAGGATATGGAAGAAAGGTCCGGAAAAAAGACTGAAAAAAGCCCAGAAAGCATTTTACAAAAAACTCATGAGAGACCTGAAAAAGTTCAACCGGAAAAAAACAGTGAAAAACCGGAGAAGACGGATAAGATAGAAAAAAAGGAAGAAAAAACCGGAAGATTTGAGAAGATCAAATGTACAATTGTAAAGTTCTGTGATAAGATAAAGCATACAGTCGGACATGCGGAAGAAAAGCTGGAGAGTTTGTCGGAAAAGAAAGATAAGATCATAAAAGAACTGGAAGATCCGGTACATCAGAAAGCTTTTTCAAAGGCCAAAAAAGAAACAGGGAAACTGCTGAAACGCTGGAAACCAAAAGTGATAAAAGGTACCGTTCGTTTTGGATTCGAGGATCCATGCCATACAGGGCAGGCACTTGCAGCTTTCAGTATAATCTACCCATTTATCGGAGAATTTTTATCGATAGAACCGAATTTTGAAAGAAGGATCCTGAAAGGGGATGTAAAGGTCTGCGGAGGATTCCGCATGGTGCCTCTGGTTTGTTTCCTGTGGAATCTGGTGTGGTGCAGGGAAATCCGAAAGACTTACCATGATATCCGGGAGTTTCAATTATAATCCGATGATAGATTAGACGAATATAAACAGAACAAGTATAGATTAGACAGTGCAAGTCGATAGTACGAGGAGGAAAAAAGATGGCTGAAAATAATTTTAAGGGAACCGTAGAGGCGCTGTTCCATGGGATGGACGCAGTTGTGTCATCCAAGACGGTAGTAGGAGATGCAATCCATATCGGAGATACGATCATCTTACCGCTGGTGGATGTGTCATTTGCGGTAGGTGCGGGCGCGTTCAATGCAGATAAGAAAGAAAAAGGTGCCGGAGGTATCGGTGGAAAGATGACACCAAGTGCAGTGCTGGTGATTCAGAATGGGCACACCAAGCTTGTGAATATCAAGAATCAGGATACGATCACTAAGCTTTTGGATATGGTTCCGGATGTGATGGATCGTTTCACATCCAGAAAAGAAGACAATGTTACAGAAGACGATGTGAATAAGATCCTGGACGAAGCAGAAAAATAACCGGAATTTTTTGAAGCAGCATACATATAATGTACAAAAAGCAGGTGTGTGTCTGTGAAGAGAATCGTAGGATTTGCGTTGTTCTGGGTGGCAGCAGGAATGGTTTTGGCTCTGGTCTTACCGGGCTTATTCTGCCAGATCCTGTGTATTATTCTGTGTATTGCGGTGGGATATTGCCTGTTTTGCTGCTAAAAATAAAATGTAAACAAAAAAATATTAAATAACTCTTGCAATTCTTGCAACAGTCTGCTAGAATAACTATTGTTGCGAGTTCGGACAAAGAACTTATTATGAGCGTTAGGAGGTGCAGTCATGGCAAAATGTGCTATTTGTGAAAAGGGTGCTCACTTTGGAAACAATGTCAGCCACTCTCATAGAAAATCACCAAAGATGTGGAAATCAAATGTAAAATCTGTTCGCGTGAAAACAGAAAACGGAGCTACAAAGAAGATGTATGTTTGTACTTCTTGTTTGAAATCAGGAAAAGTTGAGCGTGCATAAGATGTATTGAAACTCAGATTTCGCTGTGTGGAATCTGAGTTTTTTTGCGCAACAAGAACTATTGTAATTGAAGATAGAACAGGGTATAATAAAATATATTGTGTTTTGATTTTGATAGATAATGAAAGAAGTGGAGGTTTTGGCTATGAAAGGATGTATGAGTACAGATTTAGGAATTATTACGATCGATCCTGAAGTAATTGCAAAATATGCAGGAACAGTAGCTGTAGAATGCTTTGGTATAGTAGGAATGGCAGCTGTGAATATGAAAGATGGACTGGTTCATCTGTTAAAGAAGGAAAGCCTGACAAGAGGAATCCATGTAAATATAAGTGATGATAACCATATCAGTATTGACTTCCACATTATTGTGGCATACGGCGTAAGTATTTCCGCTGTAACAGATAATCTGATCAGTGATGTAAAATACAGAGTGGAAGAATTCTCCGGCATGCAGGTAGATAAGATCAACGTCTATATTGAAGGCGTCAGAGTCATTGATTAGTTTGTGGATTTAAGGAGGAACGTAAGAAGTGGCTACGAAAACGATTAATGTGGACGTACTTGCAAAGATGTTTCTTGCAGGTGCTCAGAACATTGAAGCGAAAAAAGATTATATTAACGAATTAAATGTATTCCCGGTGCCGGATGGTGATACGGGAACCAATATGTCTATGACGATTATGTCAGCGGCAAAAGAAGTAACAGCATTAAACAAACCGGCTATGAAAGATCTTGCAAAGGCGATTTCTTCAGGATCTCTGCGTGGTGCAAGAGGTAACTCCGGGGTTATCCTTTCACAGCTTTTAAGAGGATTTACAAAAGCAATCAAAGAAGAAAAAGAGATTGATGTACTTGCACTTGCAGCAGCATGCCAGAGAGCAAGAGATACAGCTTACAAGGCCGTTATGAAGCCGAAAGAGGGAACAATTCTTACTGTTGCCAGTGGAATTGCGACAAAGGCAGCAGAGATGGCAGAAGAAACAGATGATCTGGAAGTGTTTATCCCGGCTGTTATTGAGCATGCACAGGATGTATTGAACCAGACACCGGAGATGCTTCCGGTATTAAAAGAAGCAGGTGTAGTAGATTCCGGTGGACAGGGACTTCTGGAAGTGATCAAAGGAGCATATGATGCATTCCTTGGTAAAGAGATTGATTACAGTGTAATTGAACCAAGCACAGGTGTAACGGTAAATAAAGTAAATGCAGAAGATACCGCAGATATCAAATTCGGTTATTGTACAGAATTTATCATTCTGACAGAGAAAGAATTTACGGAAGACGATGAGCGTGAATTCAAGAAATTCTTAAGTTCTATCGGAGATTCTATCGTATGTGTTGCAGATGATGATGTGGTCAAGATTCATGTACACACGAATGATCCGGGACTTGCGATCCAGAAGGCACTTACTTATGGACAGCTTTCTAAGATGAAGATTGATAATATGCGTGAAGAACATCAGGAGAAGCTGATCCGTGATGCAGAGAAACTTGCCGAACAGCAGGCAAATGAAGAAGCAGCACACGAAGAAAAGAAGCCTGCAGAGCCGAGAAAGGCGATGGGATTTATCGCAGTTTCTATCGGAGCAGGTATGAATGAGATATTCAAAGAACTGGGAGCAGATTATATCATCGAAGGTGGACAGACCATGAACCCTAGTACAGAGGACATGTTAAATGCCATCGATCGGGTAAATGCTGACACTGTATTTATTCTCCCGAATAATAAGAATATTGTACTGGCAGCGAACCAGGCAAAATCACTGGTAGAAGAAAAAGAGATTATTGTAATCCCTACAAAGACAGTTCCACAGGGAATTACAGCAATCATTAATTTCATGCCGGACGCAGATGCCAAGACAAATGAAGAGGCAATGCTGGAAGAGATCAAGAATGTAAAGACCGGACAGGTAACATACGCAGTCAGAGATACACACATTGATGATAAAGAGATCCATGAAGGAGATATCATGGGTATCGGTGACAGCGGAATTCTTGCAGTTGGAAAAGATCTGGAAGAGACTACAAAAGAATTGATCGCTAATCTGGTAGATGAAGATTCAGAACTGATCAGTATCTATTATGGTGAAGAAGTATCAGAAGAAGATGCTGAGAAATTTACAGAAGAGATCACAGAACTGTATCCGGATGTAGATGTGGATATTCAGTTTGGCGGACAGCCGATCTATTATTATGTTCTTGCTGTAGAGTAAGCAAGGTGCAGAATTATAAATGAACAAAATCTGTTCAGTTTTACAATTGGAACAGATATGTATAGAACCGAATTTATATACCGGAAGTGACAATGCTTTAGGTGTATGGGTTCGGTTCTCTGCATACATGAACCGGAAGTGATTTTGCAATGTGAGATTGTAGTTATAAGATAGGAGAAGTAAGAAGGGTATGATAGAAAAGACAGACATCGGAGATTTAAAAGGAATCGGAGAGAAGACGAAGAAGCTTTTTGAAAAGATTAATGTTCATACAGTAGGCGACCTGATCCGCTATTATCCGCATGGATACGATGTATATGAGGAAGCAGTACCCATCAGTGAGCTGGAGGAGGATAAGATTCAGACAGTTACCGGTGCGATCTATGGACGTGTACAGGTATCCGGAAACAGCCGGATGCAGGTAACGACACTTCATGTAAAAGATCTTACCGGAACGTTAAAAGTAATCTGGTTCCGTATGCCCTTCCTTAGAAATACGTTATCCGGCGGAGGCGTGATCACACTGCGTGGAAGAGTCGTCCGTAAGAAAACAGGCGATCTGGTCATGGAACATCCAGAGATGTTCTATCCTTCTGCAAAATACGAAGAGAAGCTGCATACATTACAGCCTGTATATGGTCTGACGGCCGGATTATCCAACAACATGGTTATGAAGGCCATGAAGCAGGCACTGGATGGTCTGGATCTTACAAGAGAGATCCTGCCGGATTCACTGCGTTTGAAATATGGTCTGGCAGAATACAATTATGCGGTGAGAGGAATACATTTTCCTGAAGATAAGGAAGTCTTTTATCATGCAAGAGAGCGCCTGGTATTCGAAGAATTTCTGGAATTCATTTTGTCGATCCGAAGACTAAAGGAGAAAAATGAACGTCTGGACAATAATTATCCGATGCAGTCCCGGCCGGAGGTACAGAAATTTCTGGAAAATCTGCCTTTTGAACTGACCGGTGCACAGCAAAAAGTCTGGAAAGAGATTGAGAAAGATCTTGGTTCGGACAAGACAATGTCAAGACTGGTACAGGGGGATGTCGGTTCCGGTAAGACGATCGTTGCGGTACTTGCGCTGATGAATGCGGCATTCAATGGTTATCAGGGGGCAATGATGGCACCGACAGAGGTGCTTGCAAGGCAGCATTATGAGAATATAACGAAGATGTTCGAAGATTATGATATCCCGATCAAGGTTGAACTGCTTACGGGTTCTATGACAGCGAAAGAAAAACGGCGTGCATATGACCGGATTGAATGCGGACTGGCGAAAATTATTATCGGAACGCATGCATTGATCCAGGGGGCTGTAAGCTATGATAACCTCGGGCTTGTCATAACTGATGAACAACACAGATTTGGAGTAAAACAGCGGGAAACATTTGCATTAAAGGGTGGAGAACCTCACGTATTGGTTATGAGTGCGACGCCGATCCCAAGAACGCTTGCGATTATTTTATATGGTGATCTGGATATATCAGTGATTGACGAACTTCCGGCGAACCGTCTTCCGATTAAAAACTGTGTGGTAGATACCGGATATCGCAATAAAGCCTATAATTTCATGAAAAAACAGATCGCAGAAGGACGCCAGTGCTATGTGATCTGTCCGATGGTAGAAGAAAGCGAGACAATGGAAGCTGAAAATGTAACGGATTATACAGTAGCACTTCAAGAAGAGATGGGTGATCAGATCCAGGTGGCCTGTCTGCATGGAAAGATGAAGCAGGCACAGAAAGACGATATTATGGACCGGTTCGGAAGAAATGAGATTCAGATTCTGGTGTCAACCACAGTTATCGAAGTTGGAATCGACGTGCCAAATGCAACCGTCATGATGATCGAAAATGCCGAACGATTCGGTCTGGCGCAGCTTCATCAGTTAAGGGGACGTGTGGGACGTGGAAAATATCAGTCTTACTGTATCTTCATGAGTGCCTCAAAATCAAAGGAAACGAAAGAACGGCTGGATATTCTAAATCACTCAAATGATGGATTCAAGATTGCAAGCGAGGATTTAAGACTACGTGGTCCCGGAGACCTTTTTGGCATCCGCCAGAGCGGACTTATGAATTTCAAGCTTGGAGATATCTATCAGGATGCGAAGATCCTTCAGATGGCAAATGAGGCCGCAGATCAGCTTACGGAAGAAGATGAAGAATGGATCAGAAAACTGCCGAATTATGAGAATGCGGCAGGAGTTGTGATATAACATAACGGGGGAAATCACTGCAGATGGATCCGGCGGATATAACAAAGAAGCCGCAATGTGCAGACTCTGTGAATATAACAAAAAATAATCAACACATGACAACTTTGTAATAATAGAAATCATGTGTTGATTTTTTGCAATTTTCCAGTCTGCGTTTCTAGCTTTTGCAGGCGGTGTCAGACTATTTGCCTGCCATCTGTTTTTCCTGCTGTTCAATCATTTTCTTAACCATATAACCGCCGACAGATCCGTTCTGTCTTGATGTCAGGTCTCCGTTGTAGCCGTCTGATAACGGAACTCCAAGTTCGCTTGCTACCTCATACTTGAATTTGTCTAATGCACCCTTTGCCTCAGGTACGGCTGCTTTGTTTGATGAACGATTTGCCATTTTTATACTCCTCCTTCTGGTAACTTTGTAACTTTTTCCTTGTTGTTACATCCATAGTATGTGGAGAAATATAATTAATACACTAGAAGTGTTTTCATAATCTGGAAGAAATTTCAGATTCAAAAATTTTATACACAGGTTATTCGTCCCAGCCTTCGTAGAAGCGGATGTTCATGGAGATATTGCGGACGATCTCACCGTCTTTTACTTCGATATCTTCAATATCAGATACGTATGGGATCATCGGTTCATCTTCGGAAAGTTCCAGTGTGATCCAGTCACGTGCCGCTTCATTGGCACTTTCAATGGCTTCATCCAGAGTCTCACCTTCTCCATAACAACATTCCAGATCCGGGAAATATCCTTTATAATGTCCTTCCTCAGTTTTGTGAAATACTGCAGGGTATATAAATTTCATAATTTGTCATCCTTTCAAAAAGTGTTCCTGTCTATTATATGATTTTTGGTGAGGGAAAACAATAGAGTTATGGAATAATATACAATTTCTCTGAGTAAGATAATAATAATCGAAAAAATGTCAGCGAGGAATCAAAAAAGATGCGGCATAGACGATGTATCAGCGCAATACTAATGTCTTTTGTACTCTTTTTACAACCTGCATATGCAGTTCCGTCGGAAGAGAATCAACCGGAAAATTCACAAGAAAATAATACAGAGAATGAGAAAAGACAACAAGAGCAGATCAGTGCACCGTCGGCAATCCTGATGGAAGCATCAACAGGACAGATCATATATGAAAAAAATCCGGATGAGAAATTACCGCCTGCAAGTGTAACAAAAGTTATGACATTGTTGTTAATATTCGATGCACTGGACAGTGGGCAGATCAAGCTGGGGGATGAAGTGACAACATCTGAATATGCAGCATCCATGGGTGGCTCACAGGTATTTCTGGAGCCGGGGGAGACACAGACGGTAGATACACTGATCAAATGCATCTCTGTGGCAAGTGCGAATGATGCATGTGTGACGATGGCCGAATACATCTGCGGAAACGAAGAAGAATTTGTTACAAAGATGAACAAACGGGCAAAGGATCTTGGCATGAAGAATACACATTTTGTAAATTGCAACGGTCTGGATGCAGACGGTCATCTGACAACGGCAAGAGATATTGCATTGATGTCAAAAGAACTGATCACTACATATCCTCAAATCTTTGATTACTGTAACATCTGGATGGAGAATATCATACATAAAACCCAAAAGGGCGAATCAGAATTCGGACTTACGAATACAAACAAACTGATCCGTCAGTATGAGTATGCAACCGGGTTAAAGACTGGCTCTACCAGTAAAGCCAAATTCTGTGTATCCGCAACCGGAAGAAAAGATGATATTGATCTGATCGCCGTGATCATGGCAGCAGATGACAGCAAAGCCAGAGTCAGAGACGCGATTACTTTATTGAATTATGGTTTCGGCAAATGTCAGAAATACACAGAAAAGAAACAAAAGAAGATATCACCAGTTGAAGTCATGGGTGGCAGAGAAAAACAGGTAAAGGTACGCCAGCAAGGTGCATTCACCTATGTAGACACCACAGGTGCAGATTTGACCAAGATAGAAAATAAAACCAGAAAAGATAAGAATGTAAAAGCACCATTAAAAAAAGGTGAAAAAGTGGGTGAAACAATGTATTACCTGAACGGTAAAAGAATCGGATCCATAGACATCATCACGACAGAAGAAATCGAGAAACAAAATTATAGAAGCGCATTAGAGAATGTGCTGGAAGAGTATGTACTTTAAAAGCAGTATATGCTCGAAATAGGTTGTTGTTGGAAAATCTAAAGGGACAAAATTCTGCGTTAGAGGTTCGAAATTTGACTGTTTGAGGCATATGCCGAGTTTCAGATTTCGGAACTCTGTTTTTAGCAGAATTTTGTCCCTTTAGATTTTCCTGCCGACGGAATCTGAACAGGAATGGCTTGTTAAGTTTTGTGGAGGTCCGGGAGTCCGGTTCCCAAGATTAAATAGCCCGAGTATACTCCTTCAACCACTCACGTTCCTCATCATTAAGATGCGGAGCAACAATCTCATAAACTTTCTTATGATACTCGTTTAACTGCTCGCGTTCCTGATCTGTCAGCATCTCTGGAATGATTGCATCCAGATCGATCGGAACATATGTGATAGGCTCGAAGTATAAGAACTGTCCGTATTCATTCTTAGGACCTTTTCTTACCAGAAGTTCATTTTCAGTACGGACTCCGTGGCTGCCTTCGATATAGATACCAGGTTCGTCTGTGATGACAAGTCCGTCCATCAGAGGAGCCTGCTCTTTTTCACGGATTGCGCAGCGGAATCCGCAGGAAGCTTCGTGGATGTTCATCAGATATCCGACATCATGTCCGGTACCGTGGTTAAAGTTGATGCCACGTCTCCATGCCGGCATTCTGGCCAGAACATCCAGGTTGTATCCGGTAGTTCCTTCAAGGAACACGGCATGTGCAAGATTGAAGTTACACTGTAATACAGTTGTGAAATCTTCTTTCATCTGCTGTGTGAGTTCACCAAATGCAAAAGTACGGCTGATATCGGTAGAACCTTCTAAGTATCCTCCGCCTGTATCGGTCAGGAATAATCCGTTCTGTGTCAGAGGAACATCTGTCTCCGGAGTCGGTTCATAGTGAACGATCGCAGCATGCTCAGCAGAAGCGCAGATTGGTTCAAAGCTCTGCCATAAGTAACCTTCCTGTTCTTTACGCAATGTTTCCAGTTTGGCAGCAGCACTGAGCTCTGTGATCTCGATCTTGCCGATATTTGTCTTCAGCCAGTACATCCATTTTGTCATGGCTACGGCATCTTTTTTATGAGCGTTGATGATGTTTCTGATCTCGACATCATTTTTCTTTGCCTTCATTGCAATTGTCGGGTTCACCTGCTGAACAACCTTTGTGCCGCCAGGAATGTTGTTGAACAGTGCATAGTTCAGACGGTTCGGGTCTACCAGAACTGTAGATGCGGTGTCTAAGTTCTTGATGTCCTCATAGATTGCATTATACGGATGGATGGTGATGTTGTTCTTTGCAAGATCAGCTTTCATATCGTCATTTAATTTGCGTTCATCGATGTAAAGCTTCATTTCGTCCATTGTGATGACTGCATAAGAAAGTAATAATGGGAAGAAATCTACATCATCTCCACGTAAATTCGTGATCCAGCATACATCGTCAAGTGCAGCGATAACATGTACATCGGCACCTGCCTTTTTCATAGCCTCACGGACACGTGCAAGTTTGCTCTCTGTACTTTCACCTGTGTATTCTTCGCCGAGTGCGAAAGCCGGCTTTTCAGAAAGCGCAGGACGGTCTGCCCATACTTCTCCGACAAGATCTTCGGAATAGTTGATCTTGGCATCTTTAGAAGCAACGGCTTCTTCCAGTGCAGCTCCCTCTTCGATGGCAACGACACGTCCGTCGAATCCGAGTGTACCACCTTCAGGTAATGCAGAAGCAATAAATTCTTCTACTGTAGGAACGCCAGGCTCGCCCATCTTATAGAGCTTTACGCCTGTTCCGGCTAACTGCTGGTCAGCCTGAAGAAAATATCTTCCGTCAGTCCAGAGGCCTGCTTCATCCTTTGTGAAGACAGCAGTTCCGGCAGAACCTGTAAATCCTGTGATATATTCTCTTACTTTAAAATGATCGCCGACATATTCACTCTGATGAAAATCATCGGTAGGAACCATGTAGACGTCATATCCTCGTTCTTCCATTAATGCGCGAAGAGCGGAGATTCGTTCTGGTATATTCATAACAAAAACCTCCTTATAATGAATTGAATAACCTACAAGAATGAATTTTAGCACAATTAATTGAAAATGAACAGAAAGAATTATATAATAAACCCGGATGTAAAGGAGAAGTAGAAATTGATAAAAATAATTCTGATAATTGTGGCAGTTTTTATAGTGTACTGCCTGATAGAAATGATAAGAGAACTGCGGGATTTCCGCGTGACGAAGTATCGGATCTGCTCACAGAAATTAAATGGAATCAAAAGGGAAAAAAAGATTATATTCTTAAGCGATCTACACAACCGGATGTATGGAGAAGAGAATGAACGCCTGCTGGAAAGTATTCGGAATCAGCATCCGGATCTGATTCTGATCGGCGGTGATATGCTGGTCAGAAAGGATGGAAATTCTTATGATAAGACGGTTCATTTTCTTGCAAAACTGCCGGGAATCTGCCCGGTTTATTGTGCAAATGGTAATCATGAACAGAAATTAAAAGAACTGCCGGATAAGTATGAACAATCTTATGAAGAGTACAAAAAAGCACTGACGGCATCTGGAATCCACATGTTAGAGAATGCATCAGAGACAGTAAAATTGGACGAAGTGCCTGTGAAACTTTCTGGCCTGGAGATCCCGCTTGGAGCGTATGCAAGATTTGGAAAGAAAGAACTTTCGTTAAAAGAAATCACAGACCGTATCGGAGAACACGGGGATGATTATCAGATTCTGCTTGCACATCATCCGGGATATATGAAAGAATATCTGGCATATGGGGCAGATCTGATCCTGGGCGGGCATTATCACGGCTGTGTGGTACAACTCCCGGGGATCGGTGGAGTCATTTCGACGAATTTTACACTGTTTCCAAAGTATTCCGGGGGAATTTACCCGGAAGGAGAACAGATAGCAGTTGTAAGCCGCGGACTTGGGACGCATTCGGTGCCGTTAAGACTGTGGAACTGGCCGGAGCTGATTGTTCTGGAATTATCCGGAAATGAAAGATAAAGACTTGAGTAATTCCCAAATGTCCTGTATAATAATTAAGTTATGATAATGGAGGATATGTATGGGGATTCCGGTAAAATTACAGGTATTTGAAGGTCCGTTAGACCTGCTGTTACATTTGATCGAAAAAAATAAAATAGACATTTACGACATTCCGATCGTCGAGATCACGAATCAATATATGGAATATATTAAAGCCATGCAGAAAGAAGATCTGAATATTATGAGTGAATTTCTTGTGATGGCAGCGACACTTCTGGATATCAAATGCAGAATGCTCCTTCCAAAAGAAGTGAATGAAGAAGGAGAAGAAGAGGATCCGAGACAGGAACTGGTAGAACAATTGCTGGAATACAAGATGTATAAATTCATGTCATATGAACTAAAAGACCGTGAACTGGACGGTGACCGGGTTATGTATAAGTCGGCGACGATTCCGGATGAGGTAAAAGGATATGTACCGCCGGTGAACTTGGATGAACTTCTGGGAGATCTGACACTGGTGCAGCTTAACCGTATTTTCAAAGAAGTAATGAAAAGACAGGAAAGTAAGGTTGATCCGGTACGAAGTAAATTTGGAAAAATTGAGAAAGAAGAAGTAACACTTCCGGACAAGCTTGATTATGTGACGGAATATGCCAGGTCGCACAGGAAATTTGGATTCCGGGCGCTATTAAAAAAGCAAAGCTCCAAGGTACAGGTGGTTGTTACGTTTCTTGCAATCTTACAGTTGATGAAGGAAGGCGTGATCTTTATAGAGCAGGATCAGCCATTTGATGAGATTATGATTACATCAAAAGTTGAAGAAGTATAAGGAAGATAACATGGCAAAGTTAAAAATAAAACAGATGGAAGGGATCATCGAGGCGATTCTTTTTACAATGGGGGATTCTGTAGAGATCGGAAAGATCGCAAGAGCGCTGGAACAGGATGAAGAAACTACGCGTAAAGTAATACATAAAATGATGGATAAATATGTGGCGGAAGACAGAGGCGTCCGCATCATAGAATTGGACGGTGCGTATCAGATGTGTACGAAGACGGAGATGTATGAATATTTGATCCGTGTGGCATCGCAGCCGAAGAAGCATGTCCTTACGGATGTTTTACTTGAGACACTATCGATCATTGCCTATAAGCAGCCAGTTACAAAGCTTGAGATTGAAAAGATACGTGGTGTGAAGTCAGATCATGCGGTAAATAAACTGGTAGAATATAATCTTGTATCAGAAAGAGGACGAATGGATGCTCCGGGAAAACCAATTCTTTTTGGAACAACGGAAGAATTTCTGCGAAGGTTCAGTATTCATTCATTGGATGACCTTCCAAGTCCGAATCCGGAACAGGTAGAGACGTTTAAAGAAGAAGCAGAAGAAGAAGTACAGTTAAAATTGGATATATAAATAATAGAAAGAAAAATCATTTCATGTGTCAGAAACAGGTGGAGTGATTTTTTCGCGTTACCGGGCATATATTTTCACAACGGAGTATGCGCCGGGGTGGAAGGATATGAAAAGACGACCACATAAAGTGATATCAGTCCTTTTGTTAGCAGCATTAATTGCCGGCATGGGTATGGCATGCCGCGAGAGAAGCCTGGAAATAAGAAATAAAAGATGGGAAGAGAATGCAGAAACTGTAACACAAAATTCCGGCCGGATATTTGGAGATGAACCGGAAAACCTTTATGCAAGATCGGCAGTGCTGATAGATGCGGACAGCGGTCGTGTATTGTTTGAAAAAGAAGCAGATGTAATTCGGCCAATGGCAAGCACAACAAAGATTATGACGTGTATCATCGCGCTGGAGTATCTGAAAGAACATCCGGACCAGACGGTAGAGGTATCGGATCAGGCTGTGTCACAGCCGAAGGTGCATCTGGGAATGCAGAGAGGAGAAGCATTCTATCTAAAAGATCTGCTGTATTCTCTGATGTTGGAATCGCACAATGACAGTGCGGTAGCAGTGGCTGAAGGAGTTGCTGGAAGTGTCGAAAAATTTGCAGAGAAAATGAATGCAAAAGCGGCAGAGATCGGTTGCAAGGACACGCATTTTATTACACCGAACGGGCTGGATGCTAAAGATGCAGGGGGTGTACATTCTACGACGGCCAAAGATCTGGCGAAGATCATGCGTTATTGCATCATGATATCCACGGAAAAAGAGACATTTCTCGAAGTTACCAGGGCAAAGGAATATCAGTTCCAGGATACGGAAAAGAAACGGTCATTTTCCTGTCATAATCATAATGCATTTCTGGATATGATGGACGGGGCATTAAGTGGCAAGACAGGATTTACGGCAGATGCAGGATACTGTTATGTGGGAAGCCTGAGGCGGGATAAACGTACATTTATTGTAGCGCTTCTTGCATGTGGATGGCCGAATAATAAAGGATATAAATGGAAGGATACCAGGAAGTTGATGGAGTATGGGCTGGAGCATTATCAATATCAGGAAATAGATAAAAAAATGCAGATACCGGAAATAAAAGTTGCCGGTGGCGTGGATGATAAAAAGCCGTATCAGTATTGCCTGAACGTTCCTGTGAAAATTGAGAGACCGGCGGAAGAAAACTCCAAAATCCTTATAAGAGACGGGGAAGAATTACGGGCAAAGCTGGAACTTGCAAAATACTGGAATGCACCGCTGAAAAAAGGTGAAAAGGTTGGAATGCTGACATATTATCTGGAAAGTCAAAAAATAGCAGAATACCCGTTAAGTATAAAGAAGACAGTAAAGAAAAGAACGGTTTGGTGGTGCATATGCTGGGTTGTAAAAAACGCAAGACTTTAAAAATGAAAAGACGGAAGAAAACGGGGGATTATCTTGACGCCGGAAAGTTTTATGTGATATGTTAAATATATCTGGATCACAGATGGTTGTATTCTTTTACATTTCTGTAAAATACTCCGAGATATACAAAAGAAAAGTAATGAGGGAAAATTAAATATTGACATTCGGGATGAAGTATAATACTATATTAACCAGAGAACGAACACTCGTTCGATGAACGGAAAAGGAGAATTATAATGGCAAATGAAGATAAGAAGCGTGCATTAGATGCGGCAATTGCAAAATTAGAGAAGGATTTTGGTAAAGGAACAGTTATGCGTCTGGGAGATCCGGCAGCACAGGTGGCAGTTGAGACGATTCCGACAGGATCATTAAGCCTGGACCTTGCACTGGGGCTCGGCGGAGTTCCAAAGGGGCGTATCGTAGAGATCTACGGACCAGAGTCAAGTGGTAAGACAACAGTCGCATTACATATGATCGCAGAAGTGCAGAAGAGAGGCGGTATTGCAGGATTTATTGATGCGGAGCACGCGCTGGATCCTGTGTATGCGAAGAATATTGGAGTAGATATTGATGAGCTGTATATTTCACAGCCGGACAGTGGAGATCAGGCTCTGGAGATTACAGAGACAATGGTAAGATCCGGAGCGATGGATATCATCGTAGTGGATTCGGTTGCTGCGCTGGTACCAAAGCAGGAGATTGAAGGAGATATGGGAGACAGCCATGTCGGACTTCAGGCAAGACTGATGTCCCAGGCACTCCGTAAGCTGACACCGGTAATCAGCAAGTCCAACTGTGTGGTCATCTTTATCAACCAGCTGCGTGAGAAAGTAGGTGTGATGTTCGGTAATCCGGAGACAACAACCGGTGGACGCGCGCTGAAGTTCTACTCATCTGTACGTATGGATGTCAGAAGAATTGAGACTCTGAAACAGAGCGGTGAGATGGTTGGTAACAGAACACGTGTAAAGATTGTGAAGAATAAGATTGCACCTCCGTTTAAAGAGGCGGAATTCGATATTATGTTCGGTAAAGGAATTTCCAAAGAAGGAGATATCCTTGATCTTGCAGTGAAGTGTGATCTGGTCAGCAAGAGTGGTGCCTGGTTCGCATACAATGGAGACAAGATTGGACAGGGAAGAGAGAATGCGAAGACATATCTTTCTGAACATCCGGAGATCATGGAAGAACTGGAGCAGAAGATCCGTGCACACTATCACATTGGAGCGGAAGGTGACGTGGAAGAGAACGAAGAAGCTGCAGAAGGAATTACAAAAGAGGAAGAATAATCTATGATGACGGTTACGAAGATCGAACCGCTGTCAAAGACGAGATATAAAGTATATTTAGACGGACAGTTTGCTTTTACATTGTATAAGGGCGAACTGTCCCGTTATCATATAGCGGAAGAATCTGTGATCGAAGACGATATCTATGACAGTCTTCAGCAGATTATTACCAAAAGGGCGAAGCTCCGGGCAATGCATCTGCTTTCTGATATGGGAAGAACGGAATCGCAGCTTCGGACTAAATTGAAACAGGGCGGTTATGCGGAAGATGCAGTTGAGGCGGCAATCCGGTATGTGAAGTCATTTGGTTATATTAATGATGTGGAATATGCGAGAAGTTTTATTGACAGCAGGAAGGAACGGAAAAGCAAAAAAGAACTCTATGCGGCACTTGTGCAAAAAGGTGTTTCATCAGAAATTGTAGAACAGGTATTTGAAGAAGCGGACTATGGGGAGGAAGATTCCAGACAGGCGATCGAAGCGCTGATGCGGAAACGAAATTATAACCCGGAAACAGCGGATGCGAAGGAAAAGCAGAAAATGATGGGCTATCTGATGCGTAAAGGATTCAGTTATCAGGATGTCCGCAATGTGTTACAAGTTTGCGAGTGAAAGCTTGACATATTTGTGTAAAAAGTATAAAATTGAACTGTTGTAATAATCGTACAATGAAAATTAAATAAGGAGGTGCTCCTGTGCCGATAGGAATAGTGATTGCTGTAGCAGTCGTACTTATCGTTGTGGCCGCTGTGATCAGTCATTTTTTGACAGTCTCAAACCTGAAGAACAATGCAGAATCCAAGATTGGTAATGCAGAGGCAAGGGCAAGAGAAATCATTGATGATGCAGTAAAGACAGCGGAGGCCAAGAAGAAGGAGTCTCTTTTAGAAATCAAGGAAGAGTCTATCAAGAATAAGAACGAACTTGAAAAAGAGACAAAGGAACGCAGATCGGAATTGCAGCGTTACGAGAAGCGTGTACTTTCCAAAGAGGAAACTCTTGATAAAAAATCAGAGGCCATTGAAAGACGAGAAGCAGGATTTACAGCGAAGGAAGAAGAGCTGAGACAGCGTGAAGCGAAAGTAGAAGAGCTGAGTCAGCAGCGTGTACAGGAACTAGAAAGAATCTCCGGACTTACCTCCGAACAGGCAAAAGAATATTTGTTAAAAACTGTTGAAGAAGATGTAAAACATGACACTGCAAAGATGATCAAGGAATTAGAAGCGCAGGCAAAGGAAGAGGCAGATAAGAAGGCGAAAGAGTACGTCGTAACTGCAATCCAGAGATGTGCGGCAGATCATGTTGCGGAAACTACAATTTCGGTTGTACAGCTTCCAAGTGATGAAATGAAAGGAAGAATTATCGGACGTGAAGGACGTAATATCCGTACTTTAGAGACACTGACGGGTGTGGAGCTCATTATTGATGATACACCGGAAGCAGTTGTCCTTTCCGGATTTGATCCGATAAGACGAGAAGTGGCAAGAATCGCGCTGGAGAAGCTGATTGTTGACGGACGTATCCATCCGGCAAGAATTGAGGAGATGGTAGAAAAGGCGCAGAAAGAAGTTGACACGATGATTCGTGAAGAGGGTGAAGCAGCGGCACTGGAAGTCGGTGTGCATGGAATTCATCCGGAACTGATTAAACTTCTCGGACGTATGAAGTTCAGAACAAGCTATGGACAGAATGCACTGAAGCATTCGATTGAAGTGGCACAGTTATCCGGACTTCTTGCGGGAGAGATCGGATTAGATGTCAGACTTGCAAAACGTGCAGGACTTCTTCATGATATCGGTAAATCGATCGATCATGATGTAGAAGGATCACATATTCAGATTGGTGTGGATCTTTGTAGAAAATACAAAGAATCTCCTACAGTTATCAATGCTGTAGAGGCACATCATGGAGATGTAGAACCGGAAACTCTGATTGCGTGTGTGGTACAGGCTGCAGACACGATTTCGGCAGCAAGGCCGGGCGCAAGACGAGAAACATTAGAGACATACACAAACAGGTTAAAACAATTAGAAGATATCACCAACCAGTTCAAGGGTGTTGATAAATCTTTTGCAATTCAAGCAGGTAGAGAGATTCGTGTTATGGTAGTTCCAGAACAAGTATCTGATGCAGATATGGTATTACTGGCCAGAGATATTGCGAAACAGATTGAATTTGAATTAGAATATCCAGGACAGATTAAAGTTAATGTAATTCGTGAATCACGAGTTACAGACTATGCCAAGTAGAAGATAAATGAAATGACAGGAACCGGTTGATTTTTGATCAACCGGTTCTTATTTTGTGTACAAAAGTATGTATGAGAAACAGCCGGTTACCAAAACATCCGAAAGATGCTGCCACGGGCAAGTTCTACAGGTGGCAGATCCTGTAGAGTGGCTGGAGTTAAAAAAGATACTTTTGAAAGAATAGCAGGAGGAAGTAAGAATGAGTGAAAATGTAATACGTACAGGAAGAGATCTGGCGTATCAGGGAACGGTTTTAAAAGTATACAAGGATCATATGAAATTTTCAAATGGAAATACAGAAGAATGGGACTTTATTCATCATGACGGCGCTGCTGCAGTTATCCCGGTTATGGAGGATGGAAAGATCTTGATGGTAAAACAGTACCGAAATGCGTTGGAACGAGACACATTGGAAATTCCGGCTGGAAAACTGGATGATCCGAATGAAGAGGGGATTGTATGCGCAGCAAGAGAGCTAAAAGAAGAAACGGGATACAGTTCTGAAAATCTGGAATGGATACTTACAATTCGGACAACGGTTGCATTTTGCGATGAAAGAATCGAAGTTTTTGTCGCAAGAAATCTGATACCGGGAGAGCAAAGCCTTGATGAAGATGAATTTGTGGATGTAAAAGCTTATGAATTAGATGAGTTGAAACAGATGATTTTTGAAGGAAAGATACAGGATTCAAAAACTATGGCAGCAATCCTTGCATATGAATCAAAATATCTGCACGGATAAAATCATATCCACCCAAAGAGCACATATAATAAGATATCTGAATCTGAAAAAAGGAGAATGATATGTGAAGATACAGACAAAACAAAAATATGTGCTTCTGGCTGGAATGACAGGATTTGTACTGGGAATATGCAGTGCGAATCTCTGGATGAAGGAGTATATACTCGACATTGGAATTTTTAATCAGTTTTTTCTGGAACAATATAACCGGTTAGAGATCGTATATGAGGAGTATTTCTGGTACCTGATAAAAAACAGAGGGGTATTTCTACTGATTCTTACGGCGGCAGCTGGAACAAGGTATAGAAAAAGTGCGGTGATATTAACAGTAATATGGCTGGGTTTTTGCGTTGGAATGGTGATCTGTACGGCCATTGCCAGACTTGGAATTAAAGGGATTGTCCTTTGTGTGATTGCTGTTATGCCACAGGGCGTATTCTATATTTTGTCCGGGATACTATTGTTTGAATATATGCTGGAATATCCTGTGGTCAGGTGGAATTCCGGAAAAACTATAAAACTGATAATGCTGGTGTTGTTGGGAATGATAACAGAATGTTATGTGAATCCTGTCATTATCAGAATGTTTCTGAAAACATTGTAGGTGATCTACAGGACCTGCCACTGGCAGCTCCTTACGAACGCATGGCGATAAAGATCGACACATAGTATGAAATGCAAACATACTGTGTGTCGATCTTTTTATGAAAAATTCTTTATGTAGATTACGAGACGAAGTATACAGCACAAAAACAAAAAGATCTGGCTGATCAGCAGACCTGTAAGATATCCGTTTATGCCCCATATAGGTATAAAAAGACATACACCTGCAATCCGTATGCAAAGACTTAAAAAGTTGATAATAAAAGAAAAAGTAGTTTTTCCCAAACCATTGATTATGCCAAGAAGAACCGTGTTAGTGTATAAAAACGGACAAATCCAGGAAAGCGTGAGAATAAAACTACCCGCAAGCGGACTTTTGAACAGAAAGATTCCAATCCATTTCCCGGATATTAGCAGGAAAATACAACAGAAACATCCAAGAAATATGCAGGAACAAGCGATTTTTGAAATGATAGCCTGAAGTCTGCGCTTCTCTTTCATTTCCTGAATTTCGGCCACTGTAGGAAGAAGCATGGAGGATACAGCGTTGGTAATAGCAGAAGGAAACAGAATACAAGGAAGTGCCATACCGGTCAGAACTCCATATACCTGCAAAGACAGAGAAGAAGACATTCCGGAATACTGAAGAAAAACGGGGATGGATACGGCTTCTATACTTTGCAGAATGTTCAATAATACCCGGCTGGCAGTAAGAGGAAAGGCGTGTCTGAAAAGCCTGGAAAGATGGATGCAGAAAGTACTTGCAGAAAGCAAATTCTGCACTTGTTTCGAAGCTGTGTGGTGTATAGAGTACAGGCAATAGCAAGATGCAAAGATCTCCCCCATAGCAAGACCAACAACGGCAAAAGAGATGGAAAGATCCAGCTGATGGCTGGTGCGGTAATAACAGAAAAGAAACACGAATAAAATACGGAATGTCTGTTCAAAAAGTTGGGAAACAGCAGGAATTTTTGTCTGCTTTAAGCCAAGCGAATAGCCGCAGATGCAGCTGTGGATTGAAGCAAAAGGAAACGTATAGGACAATAAAATCAGCAGTTCTTCGCATCTGGAATCATGGAGAAAAGAGATGGCGGTCATATGTGCATTGTGCTGTAAAAAAATGGTCAGAATACAGGAAAGAACAAATGTAAATATCAGGCCGGTTTTTAATAATTCTTTTGCTTTTTCCGGATGGCCTGCAGCATTTTCCTGTGCAACGCAGCGGGAAAGAGCAAGTTCGGTTCCGGCACAGGAAAAAGAGATGCCAAGGGCATATACAGGAAATACAAGTTGATAAAGGCCTACATTTTCTTCGCCAAAGGTATGACCCAAAAAAATGCGATAGAAAAATCCCATAAAACGGGTGACAAAACTTGTAATGGTCAAAATAGCTGTTCCACGGATGAGAGCGCGCTTTCCGGACATAATCGGCTCCTTTATATATGAGAATTGTATCTTTATAAGTTATTCAAGAATAGTGCTTGACAGAACTAAAAAGCAGTGATATTCTACAGGAGTAAAAATCCTAGTAAAATACTGGGGATTAAAAAGAGGTGATAAGATGAAACTTTCCACGAAGGGTAGATATGGACTGCGTGCCATGATAGATCTTGCCAGATACAGTGAGAAAGAACCGGTGTCGATCGGAAGCGTGGCCGCAAGACAGGAAATTTCAGAACGCTATCTGGAACAGCTTGTTGCACTTCTGAAAAAGGCAGGGCTGGTGAAAAGTATTCGTGGAGCCTCTGGCGGATATGTACTGGCGAAAAAACCGTCGGAAATCTCTGTCGGAGATATCTTAAGAGCACTGGAGGGAAGTCTGGAGCCGGTCAAATGTGCGGCATTTGATACTACAACAGGAGAAGGCTGCATGGCATCGGACGGATGCGTGACAAAGTATGTATGGCAGAAGATTAATGACAGTATTAATGATACGGTGAATCAGATCATGCTGGATGAGCTGATACAGGAGAGTAAAAGCATTAATCCGGACGGAGAATGTGAAAATCCAAAGTGCAGCCAGTAATCGGCAGACAAAAATTCTGATAAACAAAAACATTACAGAATATACAAAGAAAATGGAGGAGATAAAATGAGTAAATTATTATATCTTGATAATGCAGCAACAACAAAGACAGCACCGGAAGTTGTAGAAGCAATGCTTCCGTATTTTACAGAAAAATTCGGGAATCCATCCAGTGTTTACAGCTTTGCCGCTGCAAACAAAGAAGTGATCAACCAGCAGAGAGATGCAATCGCTGAAATGATCGGTGCAAAATCAAATGAGATCTATTTTACAGGCGGTGGATCTGAATCTGATAACTGGGCTTTAAAATGTACAGCCGAGGCTTATGCGAACAAAGGTAACCATATCATTACAACAAAGATCGAGCATCATGCGATTCTTCATACAGCAGAGTATCTTGAAAAAAGAGGATTTGAGGTAACATACCTTGATGTAGATGAAGACGGAAAAGTAAAACTGGATGACTTAAAGGCAGCGATCCGTCCGACAACTATCCTGATCTCTGTTATGTTTGCAAATAACGAGATCGGTACCATCCAGCCAATCAAGGAAATCGGTGAGATCGCTCATGAACATGGCATTCTGTTCCATACCGATGCAGTACAGGCTTTCGGACAGCTTCCGATCAACGTAGACGAATGCCACATTGATATGTTAAGCGCCAGCGGACACAAGTTCAACGGACCAAAGGGAATCGGAATCATGTACATCCGTACGGGCGTAAAGATTCGTTCGTTTATCCATGGTGGAGCACAGGAGAGAAAGCGTCGTGCAGGTACAGAGAATGTTCCTGGAATCGTAGGAATCGGAACAGCAGCAAAACGTGCAGCAGCCAGCATGGAAGAAAGAACAGCAAAAGAAAGAGAAGTCAGAGACTATCTGATCGACAGAGTGCTGAATGAAATTCCATACTGTCGTCTGAACGGACACAGAACAGACCGTCTTCCAAATAATGCAAACTTCAGCTTCCAGTTCGTAGAAGGTGAGTCGCTTCTGATCAAACTTGACATGAAAGGAATCTGTGGATCAAGCGGATCTGCATGCACATCCGGATCATTAGACCCATCACACGTTCTGCTTGCCATCGGTCTGCCTCATGAGATCGCTCACGGATCATTAAGACTGACATTGAACGAAGAAATTGAAAAAGAAGATATCGATTATGTTGTAGACAATCTGAAAGAGATCGTTGCGCACTTAAGAGAAATGTCTCCTCTGTATGAAGACTTCATTAAAAAACAGAAAAAACAGGGCGAGAAATAATTCAGATTGTGTACAGAACACATTCGGACAAAACAGTCAAAACATTTAGATAAAAAGACAAAAGGAGTAATTTAGATATGTATTCAGAAAAAGTAATGGATCATTTTGAACATCCAAGAAATGTAGGAGAAATTGAAAATGCCAGTGGCGTTGGAACCGTAGGAAATGCAAAATGTGGAGATATCATGAGAATTTACCTTGATATCGACGACAATCAGATCATCCGTGATGTAAAATTTAAAACATTCGGATGTGGTGCCGCAGTTGCAACAAGCAGTATGGCAACAGAGATGGTAAAAGGAAAGACAATCCAGGAAGCTATGGAAGTTACGAATAAAGCAGTTATGGAAGCTCTGGATGGACTTCCGCCGGTAAAAGTGCACTGCTCACTGCTTGCAGAGGAAGCAATCCACGCAGCTTTATGGGATTATGCAGAAAAGCATGATATCAAGATTGAAGGACTCAAGAAACCGAAGTCTGATATTCACGAAGGTGAAGAGGCGGAAGAGGAAGAATATTAAGCCGGAGAACTTTATATGGAAAAGAAAAAAGTTGTAGTCGGGATGTCCGGAGGGGTTGACTCCTCCGTGGCAGCCTGGCTTTTAAAAAATCAGGGATATGATGTAATAGGAGTCACGATGCAGATCTGGCAGGATGAAGAAGAAGCCGCGATGGAAGAACATGGCGGCTGTTGTGGACTCAGTGCAGTGGATGATGCCAGAAGAGTGGCAGCAGCGCTGGATATTCCGTATTATGTCATGAATTTTAAAAAAGAATTTAAAGAAAATGTCATTGATTATTTTATCGATGATTATCTGCATGGCAGAACGCCGAACCCGTGTATCGCCTGTAACCGATATGTGAAATGGGAATCATTGTTAAAGCGAAGCCTTGATATTGGTGCGGAGTATATAGCAACGGGACATTATGCCAGGGTAGAGAGGCTGTCGAATGGAAGATATGCAATCCGTAATTCTGCGACTGCGGCAAAAGATCAGACATATGCACTTTATAACCTTACACAGGATCAGCTTTCGAAGACACTGATGCCGGTTGGAGAATATACAAAAGATCAGATCCGTGCAATGGCAGATGAAATAGGCCTTCTTGTTGCACATAAGCCGGACAGTCAGGATATCTGCTTTGTGTCAGATGGAGATTATGCGTCTTATATCGAAGAAAATTCAGATGCAAAGATTACGCCGGGCAATTTCGTGCTTTCGGATGGAACGGTTGTCGGAAAACATAAAGGAATCATTCATTATACGGTGGGACAGAGAAAAGGTCTGGGACTGTCTCTCGGACATCCGGTGTTCGTATTGGAGATCCGCCCGGAAACCAATGAAGTTGTAGTGGGATCAAATGAGGAATCTATGTCCCGTTATGTGCGCGCAGATCAGGTGAATTTCATGACGGTAGAAGATCTGACAGAGCCGAAAAGAGTGTGGGCGAAGATTCGTTATAATCACAGAGGTGCATGGTGTACCGTTGAAAAGACGGGAGAAGATGAGATCCTCTGTACATTTGAAGAGCCGCAGAGAGCGATCACACCGGGACAGGCTGTCGTATTATATGACGGAGAATACGTACTTGGCGGCGGAACGATCATTGCGGATAAGTAGGAAACATAAAGAATATTGATAAAATACAAAATAAAGAGGAATAAGTTATGATACAGGCGGATATGCATATGCACACATGGTTTTCAACGGATTCCGAAGCCTGTCCACGCGATATGGCGGATGAGGCAGTCAGAAAAGGGTTGAAAACCATTTGCTTTACGGATCATTTTGACAAGGATGATCTGGAATGGGGAGAAGAAGGTATCTTTGATGTGGATGCTTATTTTGTGGAAATGCAGAAACTTCAGGAAGAATATGCAGGAAAACTGAATATCAGGATTGGAATAGAACTGGGACTTAGGACATATCTGAAAGATTATTATGAAGAACTGACGAAGAAATATCCGTTTGATTTCGTGATTGGATCGGTTCACAATGTTCCGTATAAGAAAGATGCGGAAGGGAACATATTATATACTGATCCTGCGGCAGAAAAGCTTTTTACAGACCGTACCGACAAAGAGGCGTACCGTCTGATGATGGAGACAACGCTGGAAAATGTGAGAACTTCGGACTGCTTTCAGACACTTGGTCATCTGGATTATGTTGTAAGATATGGAAAATCAAGGGAAAAAGAATATTCGTATACAGATTATGCGGATATTATAGACGAGATTTTGAAACTATTGATTGAGAAGGAAAAGGGTCTGGAAGTGAATTCGGCCGGATTGAAGTATGGCCTTCCGTTCGCACATCCACATCCGGATGTATTGAAGCATTATCGTGAGCTTGGCGGTGAGATCATTACGATTGGAGCCGATGCACATAAACCGGAGCATATTGCGTATGATTTTGCAAAGGCAGAAGAAATTTTGAAGTCCTGCGGCTTTAAATATTATACAGAATTTTTTGAACAAAAGCCTGTTTTTAAGCAACTTATATAAAAATAGGAAAACCTCTTGAAATTTTGTATCAGATAAAGTACAATTATTAGCAGTTGAGAGGTCTTGATAGAGCTTCTAAAGGGCTTGAGAAAGATTTCACAATGTAGACTGCATAAGTAGTTAATAAACAAACTTTAGGAGGAATTAATCATGGCAGTAAAAGTAGCGATTAATGGATTTGGACGTATTGGACGTCTTGCATTCAGACAGATGTTCGGAGCAGAAGGATATGAAGTTGTAGCAATCAACGACTTAACATCTCCTAAGATGCTTGCACACCTGTTAAAATATGATTCTTCACAGGGAAAATACGCTTTAGCTGATACTGTAAAAGCAACAGATGATTCTATCATCGTTGATGGAAAAGAAATCAAAATCTATGCTAAAGCTAACGCTGAAGAACTTCCTTGGGGAGAGATTGGTGTAGACGTAGTTCTGGAGTGTACAGGATTCTATACATCTAAAGAAAAAGCATCTGCTCATATCAAAGCAGGAGCAAGAAAAGTTGTTATTTCCGCACCAGCTGGAAACGACCTGCCAACTATCGTATATAACGTAAACCACGAAACACTGAAACCAGAAGATACAGTAATTTCTGCAGCTTCTTGTACAACAAACTGCCTGGCTCCAATGGCAAAAGCTCTTAACGATCTTGCACCAATCGAGTCTGGTATCATGTGCACAATTCACGCTTACACAGGAGATCAGATGACTCTTGACGGACCACAGAGAAAAGGTGACCTCAGAAGATCTCGTGCAGCTGCAGTTAACATCGTACCTAACAGCACAGGTGCTGCAAAAGCAATCGGACTTGTTATCCCAGAACTGAACGGAAAGTTAATCGGATCTGCTCAGCGTGTACCAACACCTACAGGATCTACAACAATCCTTACAGCAGTTGTAAAAGGACATGTAACAGTTGATGAAATCAACGCAGCTATGAAAGCAGCTTCTACAGAGTCCTTCGGATACAACACAGATGAAATCGTATCTAGCGATATCGTTGGAATGAGATATGGTTCATTATTCGATGCTACTCAGACAATGGTACTTCCACTGGAAAACGGAACTACAGAAGTTCAGGTTGTTTCTTGGTATGACAATGAGAACTCATACACAAGCCAGATGGTAAGAACAATCAAATACTTCTCTGAATTAGCATAATTTAGAGCATGAATTAAGACTCACAAAGGGTCCGGTCTTATTGGGCCGGACCCTTTTTGCAGTTATAAAATATATAACCAGGAGGCAGTACTATGCTTAATAAAAAATCTGTAGATGACATTAACGTAAAAGGGAAAAAAGTACTTGTAAGATGTGACTTCAACGTTCCACTTATCGATGGAAAGATTACAGACGAGAATCGTCTTGTTGCAGCACTTCCTACAATCAAAAAATTAATCGCTGATGGCGGAAAGGTTATCCTTTGCTCTCATCTTGGAAAGCCAAAGGGACAGCCGGTTCCAGAATTATCTCTTGCTCCTGTAGCAGTTCGCCTTTCAGAACTCCTTGGACAGGAAGTAAAATTTGCAGCTGATCCGGAAGTTGTTGGACCAAATGCGAAAGCAGCAGTAGCTGAGATGAAAGATGGAGATGTTATCCTCCTTGAAAACACACGTTACAGAGCAGAAGAGACAAAGAATGAAGATGCATTCAGTAAAGATCTCGCTTCTCTTTGCGACGTATTTGTTAACGATGCATTCGGAACAGCACACCGTGCACACTGCTCTAACGTAGGAGTTACAAAATACGTAGATACAGCAGTTGTTGGATACCTTATGCAGAAAGAAATTGATTTCCTTGGAAATGCAGTCAACAATCCGGAAAGACCATTCGTAGCAATCCTTGGCGGAGCAAAAGTTTCAAGCAAGATTTCTGTAATTGAGAACCTTCTTGACAAAGTAGATACTCTGATCATCGGTGGAGGAATGGCATATACATTCGCAAAAGCACAGGGCGGAACAGTCGGAAAATCCCTTCTGGAAGAAGATTACTGCCAGTATGCACTTGACATGATCGAAAAAGCAAAAGCCAAAGGTGTAAAACTCCTTCTTCCTGTAGATAACGTTGTCGGAGATGATTTCTCTAATGATGCAAATACTCAGGTAGTAAAAGCTGGAGAGATCCCGGAAGGATGGGAAGGACTCGACATCGGACCAGAGACAGCTAAGATCTTCAGCGATGCAGTAAAAGATGCTAAGACAGTTGTATGGAACGGACCAATGGGATGCTTTGAGATGCCTAAATTTGCAAAAGGAACAGAAACGGTTGCAAAAGCACTTGCAGACACAGACGCTGTAACAATCATCGGCGGAGGAGATTCTGCAGCAGCAGTTAACCAGCTGGGATATGGAGATAAGATGACACACATTTCAACAGGTGGTGGAGCTTCTCTTGAATTCCTTGAAGGAAAAGAACTCCCGGGTGTAGCAGCAGCTAACGATAAATAGAATAAGGAGATTTGGAAAGATGGCAAGAAAGAAAATCGTAGCCGGAAACTGGAAAATGAACAAAACTCCAAGTGAAGCAGTAGCTTTAGTTGAAGAATTAAAACCATTAGTAGCTAATGAAGATGTAGACGTAGTATTCTGCGTACCTGCAATCGATATTATCCCTGTAGCAGAGGCTGTAAAGGGAACCAATATCCAGGTTGGTGCTGAGAATATGTATTTTGAAGAAAGCGGAGCATATACAGGAGAAATCTCTCCGGCTATGCTTACAGATGCAGGAGTAAAATACGTTGTTCTTGGACACTCTGAAAGAAGAGAATACTTTGCAGAGACAAACGAGACAGTAAATAAGAAAATGCTGAAAGCTTTCGAGCATGGTATTACACCAATCATGTGCTGTGGAGAGACTCTGGAGCAGAGAGAACAGGGTGTAACAATGGACTTCATCCGTCAGCAGGTTAAAGTTGGATTCCAGAATGTAACAGCTGATCAGGCTAAGACAGCAGTGATCGCTTACGAGCCAATCTGGGCTATCGGAACAGGTAAGACAGCTACTACAGAGCAGGCTGAAGAAGTTTGCGCTGGTATTCGTGCATGCATCGCTGAAGTATATGATGAAGCTACAGCAGAAGCTATCCGTATCCAGTACGGCGGATCTGTAAACGCTGGAAATGCAGCAGAGTTATTCGCTCAGGCTGATATCGACGGCGGACTTGTAGGTGGAGCATCTCTGAAAGCTGATTTCGGAAAGATCGTAAACTACAAATAAGATTTAGAAAATCAGCCGCAGGAGGCTTTCGTTTGACTGCTTCCTGCGGTTTTATGCTGTAAAAGTGATATTTAAGACGAAAGGTGATATTAAAAATGAGTAAGAAACCAACAGTACTTATGATCTTAGACGGTTATGGACTGAATGAAAAGACAGAAGGTAATGCAATTGCTATGGCAAAAACACCTGTTATGGATAAACTGATGTCAGAATATCCATGTGTAAAAGGAAATGCCAGCGGACTTGCAGTAGGACTTCCGGACGGACAGATGGGTAACTCAGAAGTTGGTCATATGAACATGGGTGCCGGACGTATCATTTATCAGGAACTGACAAAGATCACAAAGGCAATTGAAGATGGTGTATTCTTCGAGAATAAAGCACTTCTGGCTGCATGTGAGAATGCCAAGAAGAATGATTCTGCACTGCACCTGATGGGGCTGGTATCTGACGGTGGTGTTCACAGCCACATCGGACATATTTTCGGCCTTCTGGAACTGGCTAAGAGACAGGGACTTGAGAAAGTATACGTACACTGCTTCCTTGACGGTCGTGATACACCACCGGCTTCAGGAAAAGAGTATGTAGAGCAGTTAGAAGCTAAGATGAAAGAAATCGGCGTAGGAGAGGTTGCAAGTGTTTCCGGACGTTATTATGCAATGGACCGTGATAACCGCTGGGATCGTGTAGAAAAGGCTTACAAGGCACTTTCAGCAGGCGAAGGCGAGACAGCTGCTTCTGCTACAGAGGGAATCCAGGCTTCTTATGATGCAGATGTAACGGATGAGTTCGTTGTACCATTTGTAGTAACAAAGGACGGCGCACCGGTTGCAACGATCAAAGAAAATGATTCCGTAGTATTCTTCAACTTCCGCCCGGACAGAGCAAGAGAGCTCACAAGAACATTCTGTGACGACAGCTTTGACGGATTTGACAGAGGAGACAGAATCAAGACAACATTTGTATGCTTTACAGAATACGATGCTACAATCGAAAATAAACAGGTCGCATTTGTGAAAGAAGAAATCGCTAATACATTTGGTGAGTTCCTTGCCAAGAACGGCAAGAAACAGGCACGTATCGCTGAGACAGAGAAGTATGCTCACGTAACATTCTTCTTCAATGGCGGCGTAGAGGAACCAAATGAAGGAGAAGACAGAATTCTTGTAAAATCTCCAAAGGTTGCTACTTATGATTTGAAGCCAGAGATGAGTGCATATGAAGTATGTGACAAGCTCGTTGCAGCAATCAAGTCTGATAAGTATGATGTTATCGTAATTAACTTTGCCAACCCTGACATGGTAGGTCATACTGGCGTGATCGAGGCTGCTGTAAAAGCCATTGAAGCAGTTGACGAGTGTGTAGGAAAGGCTTACGAAGCATTAAAAGAAGCTGACGGACAGATGTTCATCTGTGCGGATCACGGTAATGCAGAGTACATGATCGATGAAGAGACAAAAGAGCCATTTACAGCACATACAACCAATCCTGTACCATTCATCCTTGTAAATGCAGATCCTGCATACAAGTTGAAAGAAGAGGGATGCCTGGCAGATATTGCTCCTACACTGATCGAACTGATGGGTATGGAACAGCCGGCTGAGATGACTGGAACATCACTTCTTGTGAAATAATACAAACATATTCAACGTATGTTATATGCTATACAGAACAGATTGTGGAAAATGTAAAAGCGTATTTTCTACAATCTGTTCTGTATTTATCAGTATAATTATAAAAGGAACATCATGAGGAGAACGACATGAAGATTGTTATTGTAGAAGATGATCCGGGTATCCGAAAGGAATTAAAACAGCTCCTGGAAAATGCTTTTTATGAAGCAGAGATAATCGAAGAATTTAAAGATACGGCAGAGCAGATATGCAGTATGATACCGGCACCGGATCTGGTACTCCTGGATTGGAATCTTCCGGGGGAAAGCGGCTTTGACATCTGTACGAAGCTGAAAGAACATTCAGATATTCCAATCATATTTCTGACCAGCCGGACAGATTCCATGGATGAACTGACCGGAATCTTGAAAGGGGCAGATGATTATATCACGAAACCGTTCAATCCACCGATTCTGCTGGCAAGAATAGGCGTAGTACTAAAAAGAACTACTGATAAAAATGCAGAGAAATCAAGGGGTAATGCGTTGAACATGGAATATAAAGGTGTAATCCTAAATGTTGTGGGAGGCTGCATAGAGCATGAAGGAAAAAAGACAGATCTTACGAAAAATGAGTTGAAGATTTTGCATCTTCTATATCAGAAAAAGGGTGAGATTGTTCCGAGACTGGATATGATCGAATACCTGTGGGACAATGAAGTCTTCATAGATGACAATACATTAAGTGTGAATGTTACAAGACTCAGAGGAAAACTGGCTGACATCGGAGTGACGGATTTCATTGAGACAAAACGGGGAATGGGGTACCGCATATGAGATTTTCGGAATATATAAAAGATAAGATTCTAATATGTCTGCTGCACCTCCTGTGTATGATATTACTGATGGGGTTCTTCTATATTACAGGGTATAACAGAAACGCAGCTGCACTGATTCTCATTTTCTGGTGGATCATCCTTGGGATATGGATTGTGACAGGATATTATCGCAGGAAGAAATATTTTGACAGGGCAGAACATATTCTGGAAAATGTAGATCAGAGATATCTGCTTGGAGAATTGCTGCCAGCTTCACCATATCTGGAAGATCGGATCTACCGGGAGTTGATCAGACGATCGAATAAATCTGTGATCGAACGGATCCGTATGCTTGAAGATGAACAGAATGATTATCGGGATTATATCGAAAGCTGGGTGCATGAGATCAAAGCACCGATTACCAGTATCCAGCTTGTGTGTGAGAATCATAAAGACGAAGTGACCAGACAGATCAGTCTTGAGAATCAACGGATTGAAAATGACGTAGATATGGTTCTGTATTATGCCAGAATGGAAAAGGTATACAAAGACTATATGATTGAAGAGACAGATCTTGGGAAGGCGGCTTCTGAAATTTTGATAAAAAATAAGTATTATCTAATTAGTAACGGAGTGCGCGGGGAAGTGGAGTGCCCTGATCTTGCGTATACCGATAAAAAGTGGATCCTTTTTATACTGAACCAGCTTATGCTGAACAGTGTGAAATATAAAAGTGAGAATCCAAAGGTCCATCCGTATATTCATATTTACACGGAAAGGTACGGTCATGGTGTCCGGCTGATCGTAGAAGATAACGGAACCGGAATACGGGAAGAAGAGATGTCCAGAATCTTTGAAAAAGGTTTTACCGGTTCCAATGGAAGAAATGGTAAGAAATCTACGGGGATGGGGCTTTATCTGTGCAGACGGCTGTGTGAAAAGCTTGGAATTGCCATCGAGGCGGAATCTGTCCGTGGTGAAGGAACGAAGATGATCCTTACATTTCCGGTCAGCAGTTATCTTTCAAAAATGTAAGATAACTGAAAGATACATCGATACATCTTTCTGGTCCGGACAGGTAAAGTAGAGATGAAAAAGAGTATTACAAAAAGACCGGAAAGGATGATATGGATGAGAAGAATAAGAAAGCATGGCAAGACAACAGAGAAAAAAACAGACAGAATCCTGGCAGGAGGCAGAATCCCGGATGGAGAGATCCGGGTGTGTGATGTGGAAAAATATTACGGAAGTGATACGAACATCACCAAAGCAGTAGACAGGGTAAGCTTTTGCGTCCAAAAAGGAGAATTTGTGGGAATCATGGGAGCATCGGGTTCCGGAAAGACAACACTTTTGAATATGCTGTCTACGATTGACCGTGTGACTGCAGGGCATATATACTACGGAGAAACGGATATTACGGAGTTGAGTGATGAGGCACTGGCGGAATTTCGGAAAGACAATCTGGGATTCATATTTCAGGATTACAACTTGTTAGATACACTTACGATAGAAGAGAATATTGTGCTGGCAATGACGCTGCACAGCAAGAGTAAAAGAGAGATCCAAGAGAAATGTGATCACATATTGAAGCTGCTTGATATCGAAGAAATCCGGAATAAATTCCCCTATCAGGTATCCGGTGGCCAGAAGCAGCGTTGTGCCTGTGCCAGAGCTATGATTCATCGTCCGAAACTGATCCTCGCAGATGAGCCGACCGGTGCGCTGGATTCCAGAGCAGCACAGATGCTGCTCGAAACATTCCACAAGATGAATCATGATATGCACTCTACGATCCTCATGGTTACACATGATGCGTTTTCAGCCAGCTACTGCAGCCGTATTCTTTTCCTGAAAGATGGAAAGATATTCCATGAACTGGTAAGAGGAGTGGAAGAAAGGCGGGAATTTCTGAATAAGATCCTGGATGTATTATCTCTGACAGGAGGTGAACTGTCAGATGTTCGGTAAGCTTGCACTGCGCAATGTCAGGCGTTCCGCCAGAGATTATCTGGTGTATGTGCTGACGATGACATTTGTGGTATCATTGATGTTTGCATTTAACAGTATCATTTTTTCGAAGGATCTTCAGAAAATGTATGAAATGGCAGCGATAATGGCAGCGATGATCGGTATTGCCACATTCTTTATTGTACTGATCGTTGCATGGCTGATCAATTATATGGTACGGTTCATGCTGGAAAAAAGGAGCCGTGAATTCGGTATCTATCTGTTGATCGGAATGAATAAAAAGGAAGTGTCCGGGCTTTATATGAAAGAAAATCTGCTGCTCGGTGTGTGTTCCTTTGTGATAGGACTGGGGCTTGGAATGTTGCTTCAGCAGGTGCTGCTCGTTGTCCTTTATAGTGTCATACAGGTGGAACTAAGACCCCATCTGGAATTCAATGGATATTGTTTCCTTATGACTGTGTGCTGCTTTGCAGGATGTTATCTGCTGGCACTGTTCCGGTGCAGCCGGAAATTCCGCAAGATGAACATTCATGATCTGATGAGAGAAAATCAGAAGAATGAGGAATTAAAAGAAAAGAATGAAAAAATAAAGCGGTTATTACTGCCGTTTTCCATTCTGTTCATCTTTGCGTTCGGTGTCTGGATACTGAGCGGAAATATACAGTCGCCAGGAGGGGCAGCAGTATTTCTGACGGGTCTGTTTATTACAATGTATGTGTTTTATACAGGGCTTTCCGCATGGATCATCTGCTATGTGAAGAAAAAAGGAAATGCGGTCTACCGGGGGCAGAATCTGTTCCTGCTGCGTCAGTTTGCATCTAAATTGAAAACGATGCGGTTTACCATGGGAACACTTACGGTGCTTTTTATGGTCGCATTTCTGGGGTGCTCGGTTGCATTAATGTTTACGGACTGGCAGAATCAGGTTTTAGAGATGAAATTTCCATTTGATGTACAGGTGAACAGTCAGAATCCGGAATATGATTTTGCAAAGGAATTGGATATTGTCGGAGAAGAAGCCGGTGTAAAGGATTCGTGCGTGTACCGTATTTATGAAAATCATACGAACACAATGAATACATGGCTGTATACGCATCTGCGGTATTTTGGAGATGAGTACCGCAGAGAAGACGGAACACCGGATGAGAAAAAGATACGTAAAGGTTCCGATGATGATGCATATTGCAGATATGATACATATATGGGGCTGAGTGATTACAATCATCTGAGAAAAATGCTGGGATATTCCACGGAAACGCTTGGAAAAAATGAATATATCCTGCAGATGAAGCAAAGAGTGTATAAGGAAACCGGAGATTTTACGGATGACGTGAAGCTTCAGGACCGAGGAGAGACACTGATCTGCAGAAAGATCTGCACCGAATCATTTTCGCAGGACGGACATAACGGCGGCGATTATATCATCGTTGTGCCGGATGAACGGATACAGCAGATGACACCGTACTATTCGGAACTTGCGGTAAGTGTGAAGAAAAAAGTACCGGATAACCTGCAGAATAAGCTGGATAATCTGTCAGATAAACATGATTATGCCGGTCATACATACATGGAAGAAGACGATGATAATGTATGTTATGGTACGGATACCATTGTCACATATGCTGCGGTGAATCTTGTGCGGGAAAATGCATCGGCTGAGGTCAGATATATGATGAGTTGTATCACATTCCCATGTATGTATATCGGGCTGGTATTTTTGTGTATTGCATTGACGGTGTTATCGGTACAGCAGCTGAGCGATTCGGCAAAATATAGGTTCCGCTACCAGGTGCTTTCGAAAATCGGCCTTGGAAGACGCGAGATCCAACAGACCGTATTCCGTCAGCTGTCCGGGTATTATCTGTGTCCGGCAATCCTTTCGGCAGTAATCAGCGGGATCGTAGCGGTGTATATGGGTGCCGGATTTAACTTTTATACAGGAGTCAGTACACCGGTGTTACAGTATTTTGCAATTTCATTCGCCCTGTTCTTTGGCGTATATGTAGTTTATTTTGGAGCGACCTATGTCGGATTTATCAGAAATATCGAAGAATGAAAATGGAGAGGGAAGTATGAGTAGAAATGCAATAAAATATCTGGCAATGGCAGCTATGTTCTGTAATCATTTTGCCTATATATTTTTAAAAGAAGGCAGTACAGGGCAGGAAGTTATGGTTGATATCGGGTATTTTACAGCCATTACTATGTGCTATTTCCTTGTGGAAGGATATCATTACACAAGATCTGTAAAGAACTATGCACTGCGGCTGCTTGTATTTGGAATCCTTTCACAGATCCCCTTCATGCTGGCATTGAAACAGACGAACCTGAACATGATGTTCAGCCTTCTTCTATGTCTGGGAGTGGTGTGGGTTGCAGATCATGTAAAACATAAAGGGGAGAAAATGCTATGGCTGTGCGTGCTGGTAATCTGTTCGCTCTGGACGGACTGGGCACTTCTGGCACCGGTATTTACGATGCTGTTTGCAAATGCATATGGGGACAGGAAAAAAGTATCACTGGCATATGGAAAAGCAGTGGGACTCTTCTTTCTGTTGAATGTGTTGTCATACAGGGCGGACTGCGGGCTGGAGAGTGCGCTCATACATTCTGCATGTGCCTGTATCGGGCCGGCAGCATCGGGAGTGGTTATACAGTGTATGTATAATAAAGCAGATAAAACAGCACACGGCTGGGAAAAATGGTTTTTCTACGGATTTTATCCGGTGCATCTTCTGCTTCTCTGGATGATACAGTTTGCAAAAGTATAGAGGGAACGGTTATAATAATACCGGGGGTGTGACGAATGCGGAAAAAACGCAGAAGGACAGCTCCGGTATTTTTTGAAGCAGGCAGGTAGAGAATATGGAAAAAGAAAAGCTTGATAAAATGTATGATATCTGTTTCTTTGATCTGGATGGCACGATCATCGATTCTTCACCGGGAATTACGAATTCGGTGATGTATGCGCTGGAGAAATTCGGAATCGAAGAGACCGAACGGGAAAAATTATATAAATTCATCGGTCCGCCGCTTACCGATTCGTTCGCCAGATTCTATGGATTTGACGATGAGAAAAGCTGGAAGGCGGTGGAGTATTACAGGGAATATTATCAGGATACGGGGATTTTTGAGTGCTCGGTGTATCCCGGATTTGAAAAATCATTAAAGGCATTGAAGGCAGCAGGAAAAAGACTTTTTGTTGCGACGTCCAAACCAGAAGTATATGCGAGAAGGATCATTGAACATTTTGACCTGGATCAATATTTTGAATATGTGGCAGGTATGGAACTGGACGGAGGCAGAGGCAGTAAGGCAGAGGTGATCGGATATCTGATCGATACCTGCCGGATGCAGGATAAGAAGAGGATACTGATGATCGGTGACCGTGAACATGATGTGCTTGGGGCAAAGCAGGAAGGGCTTGACTGTATGGGGGTATTATACGGATTCGGCAACCGTGAAGAACTGGAAAAAGCGGGCGCAGTATACGTTGCCGGGACGCCGGAAGACATTGCCGGGATCATCTTGAAATAATGCGGTAATCCTGCATTTTGTGAAAAATGTAAAAATATGGGTGCCAATACTTGACAAAAAAAGAAGTAGTTGTTATTATAAAAAAACAGAACGCACTCTGTTTTTTATAAATGATAGAAAAGAGGTGCAATATGCAAAGAGTATTTTCATTGTTGGTAGACAATAATCCCGGTGTATTAAGCCGTGTATCCGGACTGTTCAGCAGACGAGGATACAGTATCGACAGTATAACTGCCGGAGTTACGGCAGATCCGAGATTTACCAGAATTACCATTGTGGCTAGCGGAGATGAGCTGATCTTATCGCAAATCGAAAAGCAGGTCAGAAAGCTGGAAGATGTCATTGAGATCAAAGTACTTCAGCCGGAAGATTCGGTATATCGTGAACTGATCATGGTGAAAGTTCGGGCGAATAAGACGGAGAGAACGGAGATCATATCTGTGGCGGATATATTCCGCGCGAAGATTGTTGATGTAGAGAAGGATTCCCTGATGGTGGAACTGACAGGAAATGGTTCAAAAGTAGATGCGTTTCTGGAACTTCTGGAAGGTTACGAGATTCTTGAACTTGCAAGAACAGGTATTACCGGATTGCAGAGAGGAATCAAGGATGTAACAGTCATTGATCAGGAAGGAAACATCAACACATTATAATTGATATATTATAATGGACAAACAGTAACACATTTTAATCAGACATTAAACAGAGACGAGCCCGGTGGAAGGGCGACCCCTTGTTTAAGAAAATAAAAAATCATTTATTTTTTAGGAGGTATGCTATAATGGCAGCAAGAATTTTTTATCAGGAAGATTGTAATTTATCAGTATTAGAGGGACAGAAGATTGCTATCATCGGTTATGGTAGCCAGGGACATGCACATGCTCTGAACTTAAAAGAGTCTGGATGCGATGTTATCGTTGGTCTTTATGAAGGAAGTAAATCATGGGCAAAAGCTGAAGCTCAGGGATTCAAAGTATTCACAGCAGCTGAAGCAGCAAAACAGGCTGACATCATCATGATCCTGATCAACGATGAGTTACAGGCAGATATGTACAAGAAAGATATCGAACCAAACCTTGAAGAAGGTAACATGTTAATGTTCGCTCATGGTTTCAACATTCACTTTGGATGCATCAACCCACCAAAGAATGTAGATGTAACAATGATCGCTCCTAAGGCACCGGGACACACAGTAAGAAGTGAGTATCAGGCTGGAAAAGGAACACCTTGCCTTATCGCTGTAGAGCAGGATGCTACAGGAAAAGCTTGGGATCGTGCACTTGCATATGGTCTTGCAATCGGTGGAGCAAGAGCTGGTCTTCTTGAGACAACATTCAGAACAGAGACAGAGACAGACCTCTTCGGTGAGCAGGCAGTACTTTGCGGTGGTGTTTGTGCACTTATGCAGGCTGGTTTCGAGACACTTTGCGAAGCTGGATATGATCCAAGAAACGCTTACTTTGAGTGTATCCATGAGATGAAACTGATCGTAGACCTGATCTATCAGTCAGGATTCGCTGGAATGAGATACTCTATCTCTAACACAGCTGAATATGGTGACTATGTAACAGGACCTAAGATCGTTACAGCTGAGACAAAGAAAGCTATGAAACAGATTCTGACAGACATCCAGGACGGAACATTTGCAAAAGACTTCTTATTAGACATGTCTCCAGCAGGACGTCAGGTACACTTCAAAGCTATGAGAAAACTTGCTTCAGAACATCCATCAGAGAAAGTCGGAGCAGAGATCAGAAAGCTCTACAGCTGGAATGGAGAAGACAAACTGATCAACAACTAATCATCAGATTTGTTAGAATAAGAATACATACGAAAAGGGTACGGCGGTTGCTGTATCCTTTTTCTAGTTAATTCACTAAGCTGGTTACCCGGAGCGAACTGTTTGAGCCCCGTAGGGGTGAGCTTGAGCGGAGTGGCTTTTGCCCTTAGGGAAGGCGGACTGCCTTAGAACTTCTGCATCGTGACATCCAGCAACAAACAGAATACCAAGTCTTTCTCGTGGACTGAGAGGCCGCGATGGTTAATTAAATAGAAAAAAACCCAGATCATTGACGGGATGATCCGGGTTCTAAAAATTTTGCAACTCGAGTTTAATCTCTATTATTAAGCAATTCCGTTAACAGCTTTTGTCAGACGGGAAATCTTTCTAGAGCATGTGTTTTTGTGGTAAACACCCTTGCTTCCAGCTTTGTTGATTTCAACGATTGCAACTTTTAATGCGTCTGCAGCAGCAGCGGCATCTTTGTTAGCTACAGCTGTTTCAACTTTCTTTACGCAAGTTTTTACTTTAGACTTGATTGCTTTGTTTCTAGCAGCTTTTGTTTCGTTTACTAAAATTCTTTTCTTTGCAGATTTGATATTAGCCAATTTGTCCACCTCCGATATCAATGTATTTCGATTTTTTTAATTCGATTTCCAGTTCGTTAGAGCCGGACACGGACGATCTAACGAAACATACGAATTTATTTTAGGGCATGAATTGGAATCTGTCAATACATATTTCTGAAAATATTGGAAAAACTAGCATTAATTTGAGAAAGGATGGATAAAAATGATGGTGGAGAAGTATAAGATACGGACGGATCTTGCGATGGAACAGAAAGAACGGTTTGAATCGGATCATGTGGAGGTATCAGGTGTCGTTCTGGAAGAGGAGTATGATGAAGAAAAGGAGATTAAGATCACAACGGTCAGGATTGAAACGGAAAATGGGGCGAAGGCGATGGGAAAACCTGTGGGAACATATCTGACACTGGAAGCGCCGAATATGGCAGCTGCAGATGAAGGGTATCACAGGGAAATATCGGAGACATTGGCAGGTTTTTTGGAAAAATATATGAAAGATACGGAAGAAAATCAGGAAAAAGGATATTCGGTACTTGTTGTAGGCCTTGGCAATCGTGAAGTGACACCGGATGCACTGGGACCGTATGTGGTGGATCAGTTGAATGTTACCAGACATATTGTGCAGGAATATGGAAGGTATGCAGTGGGAAAAGGCGGAAGCAGGATTGTAAGTGCGATCGTTCCGGGAGTGATGGCACAGACCGGGATGGAGTCTGCAGAAATTATACGGGGAATAGTAAATGAGACAACCCCTGATCTGATTATGGTAATTGATGCACTGGCAGCAAGAAGTACCAAAAGACTGAACCGGACAATACAGATTTCTGATGCGGGAATTTATCCGGGAGCAGGGGTTGGAAATCACCGAAGTGAGATTACAAAAGATACGATGGGAATTCCGGTCATTGCAATCGGAGTGCCGACAGTTGTGGATGCGGCAACCATTGTGAATGATACAATGGAGAACTTTATTACGGCACTGGAAACATCAGAAACATTAAAAGGGGTGGGAGTGGTATTGCAGGGATATAATTCCGCAGAGAAATATGAACTGGTAAAGGAATTGATTGCTCCGCATCTGAATGGTATGTTTGTGACACCAAAAGATATTGATGATACAGTAAGACGAATCAGTTATACAATTTCAGAAGCAATGAATATGCTTTTTGCGGGGAAAGAAAAAATAATGCAGTCATAACATTTACAATATTGCCATAATATAGTAAGAACTAAGATATCGTAAAAATCAGTAAACGGCAGAGGTGTTAAAAATGTGAAAAAGAAAGACAGGCAGAGAATGTTGGAAAAATATATGAAGTGTGCAGCCTGGGGCAGTGCTGGAATACTTCTGACCTGTTTCATAAGAGGTCATGTAATAAAAGAAAATGGAACAGTACGAGAACTGAAAATATCATTCCTGGAAAAAGAAAAAGAGGTCATTGCAGATTGTGCTGTCGGAAATATAATGACGACACTGACTTATACATCGGAAAAAGACCATGTCGGAGGTCCTGCAGAGGACGTGACACAGACAGTGATGAAATTGTTCCCGATTGGAACCTATCTGTCAGCGGAAAAAGAGGATACTATCGCCGAAGATTCCCAGACCTATGCCATGATATTAGAAAAGCAGGCGAATGATGAAAATGCCGTGGATGAAAATGGAAAGCTCATTACGCAGGGGCAAAGTGTCACGCAGCAGGAGATGGTGAAGATACCGGGGGCTAAAGTAGACATATCCATGGATAAATTAAGAGATTACGAATATCTGATGAGCCATTTTTACACAGTGGACAGCAGTACGATGGCGGATGCAAATCTGATCAATGCAGACCGGCTGCTTGGAAAGAATATGAAGCTGAATTCCAATTCTAATGAAGAGACAGCCGGACCGAAGGTGCTGATCTATCATACACATTCCCAGGAGCAGTTTAAAGATTCTGTTCCGGGGGATGCGAATACATCGATTGTAGGTATGGGAACGTATCTGACAGATCTTTTGAATCAAAAGTATGGAATCGAGACGTATCATCACACAGGTGTTTATGATCTGGTAAATGGCAAACTGGACCGCAGCAAAGCATATCAGCTTGCGGAACCGGATGTGCAGAAGATATTAAAAGATAATCCAAGTATAGAAGTGGTGATCGATCTCCACCGGGACGGTGTGGCGGAAGGGACACATCTTGTGACAGAGGTGGATGGCAGACAGACGGCGCAGATCATGTTCTTCAACGGACTCAGCAGAACGCGGGCAAATGGAAATATCAGTTATCTTCCGAATCCATATCTGGAAGACAATCTGGCATTTTCCCTTCAGATGGAGATTGCAGCAGCCAAATATTATCCGGGATTTGCCAGACACATTTTCCTTCGGGCATACCGCTATAACATGCATTTCAAACCGAAGACACTTCTGGTCGAGGCAGGAGCGCAGACGAATACAGTAGAAGAGATGCGAAATGCTATGGAACTTCTTGCAGAGCTTCTGCATCAGGTGTTGTCTTGATTCGAAAATATTTTTATGATAAGATATCCAAAGTATGGAAAAATCTGTATGATACTTGTGGAAGGTATCAGATGTGATGTTTTTCAATGTCTGTCATACAGATGGAAACGGAGAAAGGATATAGAAAGAATGGCGAAAAAGAATACATATGATGCGGGAAGTATCGCGATCCTGGAGGGACTGGAAGCGGTAAGAAAAAGACCCGGAATGTATATAGGAAGTGTTTCAACCAAAGGTCTGAACCATCTGATCTATGAGATCGTGGATAATGCGGTGGATGAGCATCTTGCCGGATATTGCAGCGAGATTCATGTGACACTGGAAAAAGACGGTTCGGCAACGATCGCAGATAACGGACGTGGTGTACCGGTAGACCTTCATGCAACAGGAGTATCGGCAGCTCGTGTGGTATACACGACACTTCATGCGGGCGGAAAATTCGACGATTCGGCATACAAGACCAGCGGAGGTTTGCATGGTGTCGGTTCTTCTGTTGTAAATGCGCTGTCTACCTATATGGATGTGCAGATCAGCAGGGACGGATATATCCACCATGACCGGTATGAACAGGGAAAACCGGTGATCGAATTGGAAGACGGATTACTGCCGACGATCGGAAAGACAAGAAAGACCGGAACGAAAGTGAATTTTCTTCCGGATGATACGATATTTGAAAAGACAAAGTTCAAAGCAGAAGAGGTAAAGAGCCGTCTTCATGAGACTGCTTATCTGAATCCGGATCTGAAGATCGTATTTGAAGATAAAAGGGGAGCAGAACCGGAACAGATCATTTATCATGAGCCGGACGGAATCCTTGGATTCATCCGTGAACTGAATCATAAAAAAGAAGTCGTACATGATCCGGTGTATTTCAAAGGGGAAGCAGAAGGCATCGAAGTAGAAGTGGCCTTCCAGTACGTCAACGAGTTTCATGAAAATGTACTTGGCTTCTGTAACAATATCTACAATGCAGAAGGAGGAACGCATCTGACCGGATTCAAGACGACATTTACAACGGCGATTAACCAGTATGCAAGAGAACTTGGTATTCTGAAAGAAAAGGATGCAAACTTTACCGGAGCCGATATCCGTAACGGTATGACGGCAATCGTATCGATCAAGCACCCGGATCCGAGATTTGAAGGTCAGACGAAGACCAAGCTTGACAATCCGGATGCGGCAAAGGCCTGCAGTAAGGTCACGAACGATGAGATCATCCGTTTCTTTGACCGTAATCTGGAGACGCTTAAGAAAGTCATTGGCTGTGCGGAGAAGGCGGCAAAGATCCGTAAGACGGAAGAGCGTGCGAAGACGAATCTTCTGACCAAGCAGAAATATTCTTTTGACAGTAACGGAAAGCTTGCGAACTGCGAAAGCCGTGATGCATCAAAATGTGAGATCTTCATCGTAGAGGGAGACTCTGCCGGGGGGTCTGCGAAGACAGCCAGAGACCGTATGTTCCAGGCAATCCTTCCAATCCGTGGTAAGATCCTGAACGTGGAAAAAGCAAGTATCGATAAAGTGCTGGCGAATGCAGAGATCAAGACGATGATCAATGCATTTGGCTGCGGATTTTCCGAAGGATATGGAAATGACTTTGATATCAGCAAGCTGCGGTATGACAAGATCATCATCATGGCCGATGCCGACGTGGACGGTGCCCATATCTCGACATTGCTTTTGACGTTGTTCTACCGCTTTATGCCGGAACTGATTTTCGAAGGACATGTCTATATTGCGATGCCGCCTCTTTATAAGGCGATGCCGAAGAAAGGCGAGGAAGAATATCTGTATGATGATAAAGCACTGGAAAAATACAGAAAGACGCATGACGGTTCATTTACCTTACAGAGATACAAAGGTCTGGGAGAGATGGATGCAGAACAGTTGTGGGAGACAACCCTCAACCCGGAAACCAGACTTCTGAAACTGGTAGAGATTGAAGACGCAAGAATGGCATCCAGCGTAACCGAGATGCTGATGGGATCAGAAGTACCGCCAAGACGTTCATTTATTTATGAAAATGCGACAGAAGCGGAACTTGATATATAGAGATATATAGGATAGGAGAAATACAATGCAGGATTCACAGATCATCAGAACCGAATATTCGGACGTGATGAAAAAATCATATATCGATTATGCAATGAGCGTAATCATTGCCAGAGCCCTGCCGGATGTAAGAGACGGACTGAAACCAGTACAGAGACGTACACTTTACGATATGCACGAATTGGGGATCCGGTATGACAAACCGTACCGTAAATGTGCGCGTATCGTCGGAGATACCATGGGTAAATATCACCCGCACGGAGACAGTTCCATCTATGACGCACTGGTGGTCATGGCACAGGAATTTAAAAAAGGAATGATCCTTGTAGACGGACACGGTAACTTCGGTTCGATCGAAGGAGACGGTGCAGCCGCAATGCGTTATACTGAGGCGAGACTTGCGAAGATCACACAGGAAGCGTATCTGGCTGATCTGGACAAGGATATTGTAGACTTCATGCCGAACTTTGACGAGACGGAGAAGGAACCGGTCGTACTTCCGGTGCGTATCCCGAACCTTCTGGTGAACGGTGCGGAAGGTATCGCGGTCGGTATGGCAACCAGTATCCCGACACACAATCTGGGAGAGGTTGTAGACGGTGTCAAAGCCTATATGAAAAATGAGGAGATCACGACCAGACAGCTGATGAAATATATCAAAGGGCCGGATTTCCCGACAGGTGGAATCGTGGTCAACAAAGACGACCTGCCGGAGATCTACGAGACAGGAACCGGAAAGATCAAGATCCGTGGAAAAGTTGAAGTAGAAGATATGAAGGGCGGAAAGAAACGTCTGGTCATCACAGAGATTCCTTATACCATGATCGGTGCGGGAATCGGGAAATTCTTAAATGATGTCTGCAATCTGGTAGAGACCAAGAAGACAACAGACATCGTGGATATTTCCAATCAGTCGTCCAAAGAAGGAATCCGTATCGTCATTGACCTGAAGAAAGGTGCGGACGTAGAGAATCTGACCAATATGCTCTATAAGAAGACCCGACTGGAAGATACCTTTGGAGTTAATATGCTGGCAGTTGCGGACGGAAGACCGGAGACCATGGGCCTGAAACGTATCATCGAGGCACATGTAGACTTCCAGTTCGATATGGCGACGAGAAAATATAAGACATTACTTAAGAAAGAGCAGGATAAAAAAGAGATCCAGGAAGGTCTGATCAAAGCCTGTGACGTGATCGATCTGATCATCGAGATCTTAAGAGGAAGCCAGAATGTAAAAGACGCAAAGGCATGTCTGATGAACGGGGAGACAGAGAACATTAAGTTCAAGTCCTCCATTTCCAAAAAGATGGCGGGAATGTTAAGATTTACAGAGCGTCAGGCAACAGCGATCCTGGAGATGCGTCTGTACAAGCTGATCGGTCTGGAAATCGAAGCACTTCAGAAAGAACATGAAGAGACGCTGGCTAAGATTGAAAAATATGAAGATATCCTGAATAATTACGATTCGATGGCAGCAGTTATCATGGAAGATCTGGACCGTATCAAGAAGGAATTCGCAAGAAAGAGACGTACGGTTGTAGAGAATGCAGAAGAAGCTGTATTTGAAGAGAAGAAAGTCGAAGAACAGGAAGTTGTGTTCTTAATGGACCGTTTCGGATATGCGAAGACGGTAGATGTAAGTACTTATGAGCGTAATAAAGAAGCGGCAGATAATGAGAATAAATACATCCTGCACTGCATGAATACCGGCAAGATCTGCATTTTCACAAAAGATGGAAAGATGCATCAGGTGAAAGTGATGGATATCCCATATGGAAAATTCCGTGACAAGGGACAGCCAATTGACAATATCAGTAATTATGACAGCACGCAGGAAGAGATCGTGTACATCTGCGACTCCGAACAGATGCGGTATGCGAAGCTTTTATTTGCCACAAAGCAGGGGATGATCAAGAAGGTCGAAGGAACGGAATTCCAGGTAACAAAGCGTACCATTACCGCAACTAAGCTTCAGCCGGAAGATGAGGTCGTGAAGATCCAGGTTGTGACGGAGAACCAGCATATCGTACTGCAGACAACGGACGGATTCTTCTTACGCTTCCCGGCAGCAGAAGTGACGGAGAAGAAGAAAGGTGCGATCGGAGTGCGCGGCATCCGTCTGAAGAAAGACGATGCACTGACAGATGTGTATCTGTTTGAAGAAGGAACCGAGTGTAAGATTTCATACCATGAAAAAGAAGTTACCCTGAACCGCCTGAAACTTGCAAAACGAGACGGAACAGGAACCAAATACAGAGGGTAAACGATATGATACAGAACATAGAACCGCATGTATATAGAAATGAATATGTACCGGAGCCGCCAAAGGAAGACAGCGTGATCTTATATTATGAAGGAAGAAAGATCCTGGTGAAGATTGAGGATCAGGAGATCTCGTTCCTTACATTTAAAGAGGCGGCAGTTTACAATCCGGATGTATATGAAGAGTATACGTATCTCTTTTCAATTGACGGACAGGGATATTATCTGGCAGAAGGAATTGATCCGGAGAATTTCCCAGGATTCGAACTGAAGGACAATCAGTATTTCCGCGAGGCAAGACCGAAATACAGACAGTTTGCGGCAGTGACGGGATGGCAGCTTTACCGCTGGTATCAGTCGCGGAAGTTCTGCGGTCACTGCGGACAGCCGATGGTGCATGACGACAAAGAGCGTATGATGCGCTGCCCGGACTGCGGTATGATGGAATTCCCGAAGATCTGTCCGGCGGTGATCATAGCTGTCACACATGGGGATAAGATTCTGATGTCAAAGTATGCGGGAAGAGAATACAAAAAGTATGCACTGCTTGCAGGATTTAATGAAACAGGCGAATCCATTGAAGAGACGGTAAGGCGTGAGGTCATGGAAGAGGTCGGACTGAAGGTGAAGAACCTGCGGTATTATAAGAGCCAGCCGTGGTCATTTACCGATACGCTGCTGATGGGATTCTTCTGTGAACTGGACGGGGAGGACGGTATCACACTGGATACCGATGAACTTGCCATGGCGGAGTGGTTTGAACGGGATAAGATGCCGGTAGAGGCAGAAGACTTAAGCCTGACAAACGAGATGATGATGGCGTTCAAACACGGAAAAGTGTAAAAAATACGCAAAATCCCTTGATTTTACAAAAGAACAGTGCTATAGTTAATTTAGTTACATAAATCAATCGGCAGAAGAGTGGACATATTGTTCACTCTTCTTTGTTGCATATCAAAGTATGTGCAGATAAGAGTGTGCCGACTGATATAGAAACATAGATAAGTAAGGTCTGCATAAGGAGGATTTTAGATTGTCAAAAAGAGAAATGTATGAACAGAAAACAGAAGAGATCCTGCTTCCAATCGTGGAAGAGTATGGATTTGAACTGGTGGATGTCGAATATGTAAAAGAAGGAAGTAACTGGTACCTTCGTGCATATATTGATAAACCGGGTGGAATCGGAGTGAATGACTGTGAGGTTGTAAGCCGCAGACTTTCCGATATTCTGGACGAGAAAGATTATATCGAAGATTCGTATATTCTGGAAGTCAGCTCACCGGGACTTGGCAGACCACTGAAGAAGGAAAAGGACTTCAAGAGAAGCCTTGGAGAAGAAGTTGAGATCAGAACCTACCGTATGATCGACAGAAAGAAGGAATTCACCGGAATCTTAAAGGATTACGATGAGACAACGGTTACGATCGAGATGGAAGATGAGACTGAGAAAACATTTGAAAAAAGCGAAATCGCACTGATCCGATTAGCATTTGATTTTTAAACGGCATGGATAAGTAAGGAGGAACAGACCATGAATACAGAATTATTAGAAGCGTTAAATATACTGGAGAAAGAGAAAGATATCAGTAAAGAGACACTGTTAGACGCCATTGAAAATTCACTGATGAATGCCTGTAAGAACCATTTCGGTAAGACAGACAACATCAAACTGATCATGAACAAGGAGACATGTGAGTATCAGTTATACGCTGAGAAAACGGTTGTAGAAGAAGTGGAAGACAAACTGGAGCAGATCAGTCTGGAAGATGCAAAAGAGATCGACAGCAAGTTCGAGCTTGGTGATATCGTGCATATTCCGATCGAGTCCAAATCATTCGGACGTATTGCAACACAGAATGCAAAGAACCTGATCTTACAGAAGATCCGTGAAGAAGAGCGTAAGGTTGTATACGATCAGTATTTTGAAAAAGAAAAAGATATCGTGACAGGTATCGTACAGCGTTATGTTGGAAAGAATGTCAGCATCAACCTTGGTAAAGCAGATGCTATGCTGACAGAGAATGAGCAGGTAAAAGGTGAGGTCTTCAAACCGACAGAACGTATCAAATTATATATCGTAGAAGTAAAGAATACGACAAAGGGACCTAAGATCCTGGTATCCCGTACACATCCGGAACTTGTAAAACGTCTGTTTGAATCAGAAGTTACAGAAGTAAAGGACGGTATCGTAGAGATCAAGAGTATCGCAAGAGAAGCAGGAAGCAGAACAAAGATCGCTGTATGGTCTAATGATCCTGATGTAGACCCGGTCGGTGCATGCGTTGGTATGAACGGAGCCAGAGTCAATGCGATCGTCAATGAACTGCGCGGCGAGAAGATCGACATCATCAACTGGAGTGACAATCCGGCAATCCTGATCGAGAATGCATTAAGCCCTGCAAAGGTTATTTCTGTAATGGCTGATCCGGATGAAAAGACAGCAAGCGTTATCGTTCCGGATTATCAGTTATCACTGGCTATCGGTAAAGAAGGTCAGAATGCAAGACTGGCAGCAAGACTGACAGGATATAAGATCGACATCAAGAATGAGACACAGGCAATCGAATCCGGTGAACTTCCGGAGAACTACATGGAATTAAGCGAAGGCGTATACGAAGAAGAGTACGATGACGATGCAGAAGAATTCGATGTAGAGAACACAGCAGATGCTGAATATGATGATGACGACGCAGAGATCACATTCGATGAAGTAGAGGATACAGAGGAATAGGTGATAATTCGTGGGAGCAAATAAAAAAGTTCCTATGCGTAAATGCGTAGGATGTCAGGAAATGAAGAGTAAAAAAGAGATGATTCGTGTCATCCGCACATCGGAGGGAGAATTTCTACTGGATGCAACAGGAAGAAAGAACGGACGCGGTGCTTATCTCTGCCCGAACAGTGACTGCCTTGCAAAAGCAGTGAAGAATAAGGGCCTGGAGAGATCCTTTAAGCAGGCTATCCCGAAAGAAGTGTATGAAGCACTGGAAAAGGAGATGGAAGTACTTGAGTCAGAATAAAGCATTATCTATGATCGGTCTTGCCACGAAAGCCGGCAAGGTTGCAAGCGGGGAGTTCTGTACGGAGAAAGAAGTAAAATCCGGAAGGGCATATCTTGTGATCGTTGCAGACGATGCATCCGATAATACCAAGAAGAAATTTCAGAACATGTGTGACTTTTATCAGGTCCCGATCTATTTTTACAAAGATAAAGATACATTGGGGCATGCAATGGGAAAAGAGTTCCGTGCATCTTTGGTTATCCTGGATGAGGGATTTGCAAAAGGAATCCGGAAGCATATAGACACAGAGAATCAGACAATTGCATAGAGGAGGCAGATTATATGTCAAATAATAAAGATATAGAAACAAATACAAACGAAAATACACAAAAATCAGAAACACCAAAGAAAAAGAATATCGTGCATGTAATACGTCCGCAGAATGCACAGAACGGTGGTAACAAAGGAAGAAGATCCGGAGGAAATCGTCAGAATTCCGGACAGGGAAAACCGATGCAGGTAAATAACGGCCGTCCGGCAAGACGTTCTGACCGTTCTGCAGCACAGAATGCGTCTGCAGAAGAAGCACAGGCTCCAAAGAGGACAGAGAAGCCGGCAGCAGAAAGAACACAGAACAGACGTCCGGAAAGAAGTGAAAGACCGGAGAGATCTGAAAGAAATGAAAAATCTGATAGAAACGACAGATCCGATAACAGAAATAACCGTGGTGGTGAAAGACGTGGCGGAAGAGACGGACGTAACGGTGACCGCCAGGAAGGAAGAGGCGGACAGAGATTCCAGAGAGGAGACCGCCCGCAGAACGGACGTTCCGACAGAAACCAGGGAGACCGTGATAACAGACGAGACAATAACCGTGGCGATGACAGACAGGGACGTAAATTCGGAGACAGAAACGACAACAGAAGAAATGACAGAAAGAACAACCCAAGCATTCCGGCTCCTGCAATCGAAGGACAGAAACCACAGAGAAAGAATGCCAAGGGAAAAGACGATCATAAGAAGAAAGATTATCGTCGTGATGATGAAGAAAGAATGCCAAAGGGCAAGAAGAAAAACGAGCCAAAACAGCAGCTTCAGAAACCACAGCAGAAAGAGCAGAAGGTAGAGGAAGAGATTAAACAGATCACAATCCCAGAGGTTCTGACAATCAAAGAACTGGCTGATAAGATGAAGATTGTTCCGTCTGTAATTATCAAAAAGCTCTTTATGCAGGGAAAAGTTGCTACGGTGAACCAGGAGATCGATTATGAGACAGCAGAAGAGATCGCGCTGGAATTCGACGTTCTCTGCGAGAAAGAAGAAGTTGTAGACGTGATCGAAGAACTTCTAAAAGAAGAAGAAGAGGACGAAAAGAAGATGAAGAAACGTCCGCCTGTAGTCTGCGTTATGGGTCACGTTGACCACGGTAAAACTTCCCTTCTGGATGCAATCCGTCATACAAATGTCATCGACCGTGAGGCCGGCGGTATCACACAGCACATCGGTGCTTATGTTGTAGAGATCAACGGAGAGAAGATCACATTCCTGGATACTCCGGGACATGAGGCGTTCACAGCAATGCGTATGCGTGGAGCAAGCTCTACAGATATCGCAGTTCTCGTAGTAGCAGCAGACGATGGTGTTATGCCGCAGACAGTAGAAGCGATTAACCATGCAAAAGCTGCAGGTGTAGAGATCATCGTAGCTGTCAACAAGATGGATAAACCAAGTGCCAACATTGACCGTGTAAAACAGGAACTGACAGAATACGAACTGATTCCGGAAGACTGGGGTGGAAGCACAATCTTCGTTCCGGTATCTGCCAAGACAGGAGAAGGTCTGGAAGATCTGATGGAAATGATCGCTTTAACAGCAGAAGTAATGGAATTAAAAGCCAATCCAAACCGCCGTGCAAGAGGTCTTGTACTGGAAGCAAAACTGGATAAGGGAAGAGGTTCCGTTGCAAATATCCTGGTTCAGAAGGGAACACTCCGTGTCGGAGATCCAATCGCAGCAGGTTCTGCATTTGGTAAAGTAAGAGCCATGATGGATGACAAGGGAAGAAGAGTCAAAGAAGCAGGTCCGTCTACACCGGTAGAGATCCTTGGACTTAACGATGTACCGAATGCCGGAGAAGTTATCGTCGGATGTGGAAATGAAAAAGAAGCAAGAAACTTTGCAGAGACATTCATTTCACAGAGCAAGGTAAAACTTCTGGAAGAGACAAAATCTAAACTTTCTCTGGATGACCTGTTTACACAGATTCAGGAAGGCAACTTAAAAGAACTTGGTATCGTAGTAAAGGCAGATGTACAGGGATCTGTAGAAGCAATCAAACAGAGCTTACTGAAGCTGTCTAATGATGAAGTAGTCGTTAAGATCATTCACGGCGGCGTTGGTGCAATCAATGAATCTGACGTAAGTCTGGCTTCTGCATCAAATGCGATCATCATCGGATTCAACGTTCGTCCGGATGCAACAGCAAAAGAAACAGCAGACCGTGAAGGTGTAGATATCCGTCTGTACCGTGTCATCTACAATGCAATCGAAGATGTAGAAGCAGCTATGAAGGGTATGCTGGATCCTGTATTTGAGGAGAAGGTACTCGGACACGCAGAAGTACGTCAGACATTCAAGGCTTCCGGAGTCGGAACAATTGCAGGATCTTATGTTCTGGATGGTGTATTTGAAAGAGACTGCTCTGTCCGCCTGACACGTGACGGTATTGTAATATTTGAAGGACCTCTGGCATCTCTGAAGAGATTCAAAGATGATGTAAAAGAAGTAAAAGCAGGTTACGAATGTGGATTCGTATTTGCAAACTTCAATGACATCAAAGAAGGAGACCTCGTAGAGGCATTCAAGATGGTAGAGATTCCACGCTAGGAGTTGATATAAATGAGAAAAAGAAGCATTAAGAATACAAGAGTAAATACAGAAGTGCAGCATGAGTTATCGAACATCATCCGCGGGGGATTAAAAGACCCGCGTGTTGCACCGTGGACTTCGGTCGTGGCTGCAGAAGTTGCACCGGATCTTAAGACGTGTAAGGCATATATCAGTGTACTTGGAGATGCTTATGAGCAGGAGCAGACAATTAAGGGGCTGCAGAGTGCAGAAGGCTATATCCGTCGTGAACTGGCCAGAACACTGAATCTGCGTAATACACCTGAGATCAAGTTTGTACTGGATCAGTCCATTGAGTATGGTGTGAATATGTCAAAGAAGATTGATGAAGTAACCAAAGACCTGAAAACGGAAGGTGTTGAGGAAGATGCTGAATAAAGTATTGGAGAACGTGTCCACGATCGCGATCGGCGGACATGTGCGTCCGGATGGAGACTGTGTGGGGTCCTGTGTGGGACTCGGACAGTATATCCGTGAAAACTACAGTGATAAAACCGTGGATATTTATCTGAAAGATATCCCGGAATCGTTTCATTTTTTAAAAGGGACAGAGACAATCCTGGAGTCTGTGGATGATGAAGAGAAAGTATATGATCTCTTCATTTCCCTGGACTGCGGGGATACAGACAGACTGGAGTATTCTAAAACGTTATTTAATAAAGCAAAGCATACGTTCTGTGTGGATCACCATATCAGTAACATCGGCTTTGCAGATGTAAATCATATCGTTCCGGAAGCAAGTTCGACATCAGAACTGGTATACGGACTTCTGGATGAAGAGAAGATTTCCCAAAATGTGGCGGAAGCACTGTACCTTGGAATTGTGCATGATACAGGCGTATTCCAGTATTCCTGCGCCGGACCGGAGACATTCCGGGTGGCCGCAAATCTTCTGGAAAAAGGCATTGACGGACCAAAGATCATAGAAGATACATTCTATGCGAAATCTTATGCGCAGAATCTTGTGATGGGCCGTGCACTGATGGAAAGTATCCTGTTTTTAAATGGAACAGGTATCGCGTCCTATATTCGGAGAGATGTGATGGATTTTTACGGTGTGGGACCAAAAGATCTGGAAGGAATTGTAAGCCAGCTTCGCGTGACAGAAGGAGTAGAGGTTGCTGTATTCATGTATGAGTTGAAACAGAATGAATTCAAAGTAAGCCTCCGTTCCAAAGAGAAAATCGATGTCAGCAAGATCGCACAGTATTTTGGCGGCGGCGGTCATAAGAAGGCATCCGGATTTACAATGGCGGGAACACCGTTTGATGTGCTGAATAATTTGTCCAAACAGATTGAGGCACAGATGGAAAAACTGGAAAAGACACAGGAGCAGTAAACTATGATACACGGAATTATCAATGTGTATAAAGAAAAGGGATTTACATCCCATGATGTGGTGGCGAAACTTCGCGGGATCGTCGGACAAAAGAAGATCGGACATACAGGGACACTTGATCCGGATGCGACAGGTGTCCTTCCGGTGTGTCTTGGAAAAGCAACCAAGCTTTGTGATCTTTTGACTGACAAGAACAAGACATATGAAGCAGTGTTGCTTCTTGGCAAGACAACGGATACACAGGATATTACAGGTGAAGTTCTGGAAGAAAAGTCAACAGAGGCACTGACCGAAGAAAAAGTCAGAGAAGCTATTGAAGGATTTATCGGAGATTATGAACAGATTCCCCCAATGTATTCGGCTCTTAAGGTAAATGGAAAGAAATTATATGAGCTTGCCAGAGAAGGAAAGGTCATAGAGAGAAAAGCACGTCCGGTTAAGATCCTGGATATTCAGATTCTTGAGATTGATCTTCCGAAAGTCCGTATGGAAGTATCGTGTTCGAAAGGGACCTACATCCGTACGCTTTGTCATGATATAGGTGAGAAACTCGGATGCGGAGGCTGCATGGAATCACTGATCCGTACAAGGGTGTCAACGTTCCGGATTGAAGATGCGAAAATGCTGGATGAAATCGAAACCTTGAAGCAGGAAGGAAAGCTTGCAGAGCTTCTGGTACCGATCGATGCGATGTTCCCGTCTTATCCGAAGATCACGGTGAAAGATGATTGGAAGGCATTTGCTAAGAATGGGAATCCTCTGGATCTTAAAATGTTAAAAGAGGCATGCGGACAAGACGAAGAAACTCAGGTGCGTCTGTATGATGAATCAGGTAAATTCATCGCCATTTACCAGTGGAAAGAAAAAAAATACCACATCGTCAAGATGTTTTTTAACGAGTAAACGAGGAAGAAAAGACTATGCAGTATATCAGAGAGCTTGCGGAATATAACGGAAACGGAAGGGCAGCAGTGACTTTTGGAAAGTTCGATGGATTACACAGAGGCCATCAGATGCTTGTGACAAAGGTCCGTGAATTAGGAAAACAGGAGAATATAAACAGTATCGTATGTTCGTTTGACATGAGACCGTTATGGAAGGAAAAAGGGATTGCCCCGGAACTTCTGATGGTCGGAGAGGAACGGCAGGAAAGGGTAAAAGATGAGGTCGATTACCTGATCGAATGCCCGTTTACCGAATCTTTTCGTCAGAAGAGTGCGGAAGATTTTATACAGGAGATCATCCATGATCTGTTTCGTGCGAAATATATCGTGGTAGGGACAGATTTTACATTCGGATGTGAGAAACGCGGTGATGTGCATATGCTGGCGGAATATGCAGACCAGTATGATTATGAATTGATCGTTATAGAAAAAGAACGTTATCACGACCGGATTATCAGCAGTACTTATGTAAAAGAAGTAGTAAAAGAGGGCGATGTAGGGCTGGCAGAAACTCTGCTTGGTTATCCGTTTGAAGTAGAAGGAACGGTTGAACATGGCAGACAGCTTGGCCGTACGCTTGGATTCCCGACGCTGAATGTAGCATGGCCGGAAGGAAAGATCGTGCCGGCGCACGGAGTCTATTTCTGTAAGATAGATATCGAAGGAAAGACTTATCCGGGAATTGCCAATGTCGGTATCAAACCGACCGTGACAGAAGAAAAGAAGCTGTTGATCGAGGCATTTCTTTTCGGATATTCCGGAAATGCATACGGGGAAAAAGTACGGATTAATCTTAAAAAATTCCGGAGACCGGAGCAGAAATTTGACGGGATCGATGCACTGAAAAGACAGATCGATAAGGATATTGCAAAAGGAATGGAATATTTCGGAATTGTATAAATTTCTCTTTACACGAGGAATTTCATATGATATACTAAGCAACGTTGAAGCCGGTGTTCGGTAACTGGAAACTCCAACCGTTACTTAATATCAGGCGTTTTAATTAAGAGTATATAGGAGGAAACAAACATGATTTCTAAAGAGCAGAAAGAACAGATCGTAGCACAGTATGGTAGAACAGCAGGAGATACAGGATCACCGGAAGTACAGATCGCTATCCTGACAGCAAGAATCAATGATCTTACTGATCACTTTAAAGCTAATCCAAAGGATCACCACTCAAGAAGAGGACTTCTTAAGATGGTAGGACAGAGAAGAGGACTTCTTGCATACCTGAAGAAGACAGACATCGAAAGATATCGTGCACTGATCGAGAAACTTGGATTAAGAAAATAATTCATGCTTTTTATGGGGACATTCGGAAGAATGTCCCTTTTTCGTTGCCTGATATCGGTGAAAAGTTATCATCTGTAAGGTTTTTTGCTGGCAATTTTTTGGGGATGCTTTTCGAAGTGGCAGTTTCTGTAGTAGTAAGTGTTTTTGGTGTAGCTTTTTATGTAAGGGTATGTTATAATAATTAAGATTGTGGATTGGGAAAGCTTCACCGAGACCACTGAAAAGTATATTTGATGCAGAAATGCTGCTTTATATGGCATTTGCATAGTGAAAAATGTGTTTTTCAGTAGTTTCGGGGTAATCTTGAACCACAAAAGAAAAATAAAGGAGAAAACATTTATGTATAAAACATTTGAAATGGAACTCGCCGGAAGACCTTTAAAAGTTGACGTAGGCAGAGTTGCAAAACAGGCAAATGGTGCTGTATTAATGCATTACGGTGACACAACTGTACTTTGTACAGCAACTGCTTCAGAGAAGCCAAGAGACGGAATCGATTTCTTCCCACTGAGCGTGGAATACAACGAAAGAATGTATGCAGTAGGAAAGATTCCTGGAGGATTCAATAAGAGAGAAGGAAAAGCATCTGAAAATGCTATCCTTACATGCCGTGTAATCGACCGTCCGATGAGACCACTGTTCCCAAAGGATTACCGTAACGATGTAACACTGGAGAACCTTGTATTATCTGTAGATCAGGACTGTGCTCCGGAGCTTACAGCTATGCTTGGTGCAGCAATCGCAACAACAATTTCCGATATCCCGTTTGACGGACCGATCTCTACTACACAGGTAGGTCTGGTAGACGGAGAATTCGTATTCAACCCTACAGCAGCTCAGAGAGCAGTATCTGATATGGCTTTAACGGTTGCTTCTACAAGAGAGAAAGTCATTATGATCGAAGCCGGAGCAAACGAAGTTCCAGAGCAGCAGATGATCGATGCAATCTTTGCAGCACATGAATTAAACCAGAAAGTAATCGCATTCATCGATACAATTGTAGCAGAGTGTGGAAAACAAAAACACGAATATGAAAGCTGTGCAGTTCCGGAAGAACTCTTTGCAGCAATCAAAGAGATCGTTACTCCGGAAGAGATGGAAGTAGCAGTATTCTCTGATGATAAACAGACAAGAGAAGAGAATATCCGTGTCGTAACAGAAAAGTTAGAAGAAGCATTTGCTGAAAATGAAGAGTGGCTTGCAGTTCTTCCTGAGGCTGTATACCAGTACCAGAAGAAGACGGTACGTAAGATGATCTTAAAAGACCACAAACGTCCGGACGGAAGAGAGATCGACCAGATCAGACCACTTGCAGCAGAAGTTGATTTGATTCCTAGAGTACATGGTTCTGCAATGTTCACTCGTGGACAGACACAGATCTGCAACATCTGTACATTGGCACCACTTTCTGAAGCTCAGAAACTGGATGGTCTGGATGAAGCAGAGACAACAAAGAGATATATGCACCACTATAACTTCCCATCATACTCTGTAGGTGAGACAAAGCCATCCAGAGGACCGGGACGTCGTGAGATCGGACATGGAGCACTGGCAGAGCGTGCACTGCTTCCGGTACTTCCAAGCGAAGCAGAATTCCCATATGCGATCCGTACTGTATCTGAGACATTTGAATCAAATGGTTCTACTTCTCAGGCAAGTGTATGTGCATCTTCTATGTCACTGATGTCAGCAGGTGTACCGATCAAGGCTGCAGTAGCCGGAATCTCATGTGGACTGGTTACAGGTGATACAGATGATGATTATCTTGTACTTACAGATATTCAGGGACTCGAAGACTTCTTCGGAGATATGGACTTCAAGGTAGCCGGTACACACAAAGGTATCACAGCGATCCAGATGGATATCAAGATCCATGGACTGACAAGACCAATTATTGAAGAAGCTATCGCTAAGACAAGAAAAGCAAGACTTTACATTATTGATGAAGTTATGAATAAAGCAATCGATGCTCCAAGAGCACAGGTTGGAGAATTCGCTCCAAAGATCGTTCAGATGCAGATCGATCCACAGAAGATCGGCGATGTAGTCGGACAGCGTGGAAAGACAATCAACGCGATCATCGAGCAGACAGGCGTGAAGATCGACATCACAGACGACGGTGCCGTATCTATCTGCGGAACAGATGCTAAGAGCATGGAAGAAGCGCAGAAGCTGATCCACATCATCGTAACAGATTTCGAAGCAGGACAGGTTCTGGAAGGAAAAGTTGTCAGTATCAAAGACTTCGGCGCATTCCTTGAATTTGCACCTGGAAAAGAAGGAATGGTACACATTTCTAAGCTTTCCAAAGAAAGAGTAAACCGCGTAGAAGACGTTCTGACACTTGGCGATGTTGTTAAGGTTGTATGCCTTGGCAAGGACAAGATGGGAAGAATCTCATTTTCTATGAAGGATGTAGCGGAATAAGATTATAAATTTAATATAAGATGTAATGTGAATGCCCCAGGGTTCCGGTAGTGGAAGCCTGGGGCGTTTTTGTTACTAAAGTATGGGAAAGAGATTGGAAAATAAGGCAAATTGAGTCAGACGTGAAGGATGAGAGAGTGGTTTGCGTGAAGAAAGAGCAGAAGAGAGAATTTGTCTGGTGAGGAGATTATATGATAGAGGAATGAATTCGGCCCAGATTAGTGAACTTATAGGACTAGATAAAGAGCAAGTAGAAGAAATGCTGCAAACAAAGAGCAATTTTGAAAATAATGGATAATCTTGTGATTATAAGAAGTATAAAATGGATATAGGAGTAAAGGTGATATGAAACAAAACACAAAATTTCATATCACCTTTTTGCGTCCCCAGAAAAATACCAGTCATAATCTCTATCCATCCACATATACATGGGTGTAAAGAGGTGATGAACATGAAAGAAGATACAATCTTAAAGGTCCTGCCATGGGATGTCAGAAGTATTATACAAAAGGAAAAGCTGGAATTTGAATACTTGCAGGAGATTCGTCTTCGGGAAGGGAAACCACTGATCTTCCTGTATCATGACACGGAAGTTATCCCCGGAGCGAAAGCCAGACGGCCATACCTGGTGACAAAAGATAATATCCGCGAAATGCTGGAATACATCAGTAATTATTCTCTTTACGCATGTGAACAGGAGATGCGGCAGGGATTTATTACAATCGAAGGAGGACACAGAGTGGGATTATCGGGACAGGCTATTATGGAAAATGGAAAGGTAAAGAACCTGAAATACATTTCTTCGGTGAATATCCGTGTGGCGCATGAGATGATCGGATGCGCCGATGCGGTATTTCCTTATATTGTATGCAACCGGGTGTTGTGTCATACATTAATCGTATCACCGCCGGGATGTGGAAAGACCACGATGTTAAGAGATTTGATCCGTCAGATATCGGAAGGAAATTCCTGGATTCCGGGGCTTGCGGTAGGAGTGGTGGATGAACGTTCGGAGATCGGCGGCTGCTACATGGGCGTGGCACAGAATCATCTGGGAATCCGGACGGATATTCTGGACGGTTGCCCGAAAGCGGAGGGAATGATCATGCTGATCCGTTCAATGGGACCGCAGGTGATCGCAGTGGACGAGATCGGGACACCGGAAGATGTACATGCCATTGAATATGCGATGCACTGTGGGTGTAAGATGCTGGCAACAGTACATGCTGAGTCTATGGAAGAATTAAGAAAGAAACCGTTGTTCAACCAGATGATCGGAGAGGGAAGATTTGAACGGTACATTTTACTTGGAAATAATGCACACGTAGGACAGATTGAAGGGATCTTTGATAACAGGGGCAGTCTTCTTTACAAAGAAGCAATGGAAATGGCGAAATGATAAAGGCAATCGGAGCAGTCATGGTGATTCTTGCGGGCAGCGGCTGGGGGATGCTGCAGGCGGCGAAAATTGAAGAATGTTACAGGCAGATGCGTTACCTGAGAAAATTAATTTTCCGGATCAGAAGTGAGGTCCGTTATTCCAGACGGGTGCTTCCAGAAGCATTCCTGAGTGTAGGGAGTGAAGCTCAGGAGCCGTATAAGATGTGGCTGTTATCTTTGTATGAGCGGCTGGAAAACAGACAGGGTACAAGTCTGGCGGGAATATGGGAAGAAGAGACGAGAACACATCTGCCGGTAATCGGAATCCCACAGGATATGCTGGAGAGCCTGATCCGTCTGGGAGGTGAATTGGGAACAATTGATATCGAGATGCAGGTAAGGACACTGGATCTGTATCTGGAACAAATGGAGCAGAAAATGGAGGACATGAGAACGGAACAGAAGGAGATAATCCGTCTGTATCAATGTATCGGAGTGACCGGAGGTGTATTTCTGGCAATCATCCTCCTGTAAGAAAAGGGAGGGTATGTATGACGATAAATCTGATATTTAAAATTGCAGCGGTCGGGATTCTGGTATCGATACTGTGTCAGGTGTTGAAGCACAGTGGGAGGGAAGAACAGGCTTTTCTGACCAGTCTTGCAGGACTTTTGCTGGTACTGTTCTGGATCGTGCCGTATATTTATGATCTGTTTGAATCCATCCAGAATTTATTTTCATTATAAAGGAAAGGGGCTATATGTTGTAAAAAATGTATTCTGTACAGGCATGGGAGGTGGAACGCATGAGCATGCTGCAGATTGGAATACTGGGGGTGGCAGGAGTTCTGCTGGCACTTCAGTTCAAAAGCGGGAAATCGGAATATGGTATCTATATCAGTATCGCTCTTGGCATGCTGATCTTTGCATCTCTGCTTGGAAAGATCAGTCTGCTCAAAGATGTACTGAATGAGGTCAGTAATGTAGTAGGGCTTAACAGTGATTATTTTAAAACATTGTGGAAAATTCTGGGAATTACATATGCAGCTGAATTTTCGTCGGCAATCTGTAAAGATGCGGGGTATCAGACGATCGCATTACAGATTGAAGTGTTCGCAAAGATTACGATTCTGGTCTTGAGCCTTCCGGTTTTAAGTGCGCTTTTGCAGACGATACGGGGATTTCTGGTATGAGATACGATATGAAATATAAGAAATTGAATGTGGAAGATAATGAGAGCTGTAATCTGCAATGTGAAAAGAAATGTGAAAAACTGGCAGGTGTTTTTCTTTGCTGTATTTTGGCTTTTTTTCTGTTGTTTTTATCGACGAGAAATGTAGGACTTATATATTGTTATGCAGATGAATTATCTGAAGACAGTGAAAATACTGCGGAAGATGCAGAACAGGAACAACAGAAAATAAAAGAAACCATCCTTTCGGAATTTGAATATGGAGAAATCGATGATTCCTTACGCTCACTGTTTCCTGAAAAACGGATTGTATTTCAAGAAGTAATATCAGAAATTTTAACCGGAGATCTGAAATCTTCCGTCAAACTTCTTACCGAATTTGCCGGAGAACAGATGCTTTATCTGCTTCAGACAGGGAAGAAAAATCTGGTACATATTTTGCTGATCGCAATGATCGCAGCATTCATGAATCAGTTCGCGGGTACCCTTCAGAACCGACAGGTGGCAAGTGTCGGTTTCTATATGATTTATATATTATTGGCGGCACTGACGGTTGCGGCATTCGATGTGGTTATTCAGTGGGTGGAATCCGGGATACGTAATATCACTGCTTTTATGGGAGTGTTTTATCCGGTTTACTTTCTGGCAGTTGCGGTTGCGAAGGGAAGTGTGACTGGAGTGGCCTTTTATAATCTTGTTCTGTTCCTGATCTATGCGGTTGAGATCATAATCGGAAATGTACTGTTGCCGATGGTGCGGGTATATATGATCATCCGTGTTCTGAACTTTCTGGGACCGGAAGATATGCTGGGAAAATTATCGGAATTCCTGGAACTGATCATCCGCTGGACACTGAAGACGGCACTTGCGTGTGTCATCGGTGCGAATCTGATTCAGGGAATGATCAGTCCCGCGATCGATACGGTGAAGAGAAGTACTGTGCTGAAAGGGGCAGAGGCAATTCCGGGAGTAGGAAATCTTCTGGGCGGAATGACGGAAGTAGCGCTTGGAACGGCAGTGCTGGTAAAGAATGGAATTGGAATGGCAGGAGCAGTAATCTGCATTGCCCTGTGTGTGATACCGCTGGTTCAGACTGCGGGAACGGCTCTGCTTTATAAGCTTGCGGCTGCCGTGATCCAGATGGTGTCGGATGAACGTGTCACAGGATGTGTAGAAGCAGTGGGAGAAGGATGTCAGATACTGCTGCAGATTGTATTTACCGTGGGAGTGTTATTTCTGCTGACGATCGCAATCGTGGCGGCGGTAACAAATGCATGACCGGGAAGGAGCGGAACAGATGGAGATGATTTATAACTGGATCTTGAAATTATCATTTTTTGCCGTGCTTGGAAGCGTGATCCTGCAGATGATACCGGATCATGGATTCCAAAAATATGTCCGCTTTGTCCTGGGACTGATTCTGGCGGCAATGCTGGTTGTACCGGTACTGGAATTGTTTGATAAGAGAGCCGCATTTGAAGAGATTTATCATGATAGTGCATATAAGATTCGGACCAATGAACTGGAAGAAAAAAGTCAGAAAGTTCAGGAAGATATTCTCGATATAGATGGACAGAACGTAGAGAATCAAAACATAGAAAATTCGGGTACGGGCAGCCAGAATACAGAGGATCAGATACAAGATTTGAACACAGACAGGAGTTCAGATGAAAATGTAAGCCAGAACAGGAGAATCGAGGTGGAGCAGATTGAAATTGGCAAAGAATCTGAGTGATTTATTTTCAAATAAACTTGGAAACTGGAAAAAGTTCTCATTAAAAAATCTAAGAAAAGATCAGCTTCTGATCCTGCTCCTTACAGGAATTCTTCTGATGGTGATTGCAGTCCCAGCAGGAAAGAAAAAGGAAAATATGTCGTCCGCATCGAACGATAATACAGAAAAATCAGTAAACGGGACATCTGCCGGAACGGATGAGGAAGCGTATACAGCTTATCTGGAAGACCGCCTGAGCCGAACCTTATCGCAGATTGAAGGAGCCGGAGAAGTAAAGGTGATGATCACGCTGAAATCTTCGGCGGAAAAGGTACTGGATAAGGATACGGAATCGGATCAGGAAACAGTGACGGAAGAAGACAGCCAGGGAGGGACCAGACAGTCGTCAAAGACATCCAAAAAAGAAAATACGGTGTATAGGACGGACAGTGAAAGCAACAGTCAAGGAAGTGGATCCCCGTATGTGAGTAAGGAACTAAGTCCCAAGATCGAAGGTGTGGTAGTGATCGCAGACGGTGGGGAAAATGCAGTAGTAAAAGAAAATATCAGCAGTGCGGTCCAGGCATTATTTGATATTGAACCGCATAAGATTAGAATAATGAAAAAGCAGACAAATTAAGAGCAGTATGAAAGAGCAGGAGGGCAAGATAGTGAAAAAGATCGCAAAAAAGAATCAGATTGTGATTGCAATGCTGGCAGTAATGATCGCGGCAGCAGGGTATATGAATTACTCTGGCAAATTATTCCCAGGTAAGACGAAAACACAGGAAACAAATTCGGAACTTGCAAATAAGGAATTATTAGATATTTCTGATGAAGATACATCTGTATCATCTGGGGATATTAAAAGTCAGGATGGAGATACTGGCAGCACAGACGGTAATGCCAGCAGTACAGATGACGGCAGTGTAGACGGGACGCCTGGGGAAGCAGTCCTCGCCAACGGAACGGTAAGTTCTGTGGCAGCACAGGCGAAGGTGAGCAGGGAACAGGTACGCTCCAAGAATAAAGAGACATTACAGAGCATTATCGACAATAAGAATCTTAGTGATGCAGAGAAAGAAAATGCAGTGAACCAGATGGTACAGATGACAGAAATCGCAGAAAAAGAAGCGGCAGCAGAATCACTGCTCGCGGCAAAAGGATTTAACGATTCTGTGGTAAGTATTACGGATGATCAGGCAGATGTGATCGTAGGTGCTTCGGAATTAAGTGATGCGAACCGGGCGCAGATCGAGGACATTGTGACAAGAAAGACGGGCGTGGCAGCGCAGAATATTGTGATCAATCCAGTGAATGCAGATTCGAAGTAATTATCTAAAAACACAGGAAAACCTTGAAAATACAGGAAAAATGTATTTGAGCATTTTATAGACATATGTTATACTGACTAATAGTGCCTATAAACGGATATACTATAAATTAGGAGTGTATAATATATGTCACAGATTACGAATGAAGTAAAGAATCAGATAAAGAAAAGAAGAACATTTGCAATTATCTCACATCCCGATGCAGGTAAGACGACACTGACAGAGAAGTTCCTTCTCTACGGAGGTGCCATCAATCAGGCGGGAAGCGTAAAAGGAAAGGCAACTGCAAAGCATGCGGTTTCTGACTGGATGGAGATTGAAAAAGAAAGAGGTATTTCGGTTACTTCTTCTGTACTGCAGTTTAATTATGACGGATACTGTATCAATATTCTGGATACACCGGGACATCAGGACTTCTCGGAAGATACGTACCGTACATTGATGGCGGCAGATTCCGCAGTGATGGTCATTGACGCATCCAAGGGTGTCGAGGCGCAGACAAGAAAGCTGTTCAAAGTATGTACGATGCGCCATATTCCGATCTTCACATTCATTAACAAGATGGACCGTGAGGCAATGGATACATTTGAACTTCTTGATGATATTGAAAATGAACTTGGAATCGCCACATGTCCGATCAACTGGCCAATCGGTTCCGGTAAAGAATTCAAGGGAGTATATGACAGAGCATCTAAAAAAGTTGAGATCTTTTCCGATACGAAAAAAGGAACAACTCAGGGAGAGGTAAAGAAGGTCGATATCAATGATCCGGAGATTTCCTGGCTTATTACAGATGACCAGAAATTACAGCTGGAAGAGGAGATTGAACTTCAGGACGGTGCCGGAGCAGAATTTGATCAGGAACTGGTAAGCAAAGGAGAACTTTCGCCGGTCTTCTTCGGTTCCGCTCTTACGAACTTTGGTGTAGAGACATTCCTTCAGCATTTTCTTCAGATGACGACCTCACCGCTTCCGAGAATATCTGACAGAGGTCCGATCGATCCGATGGAAGAGGGAGATTTCTCAGCTTTTGTATTCAAGATTCAGGCCAATATGAACAAGGCTCACCGAGACAGAATTGCATTCATGCGTATCTGCTCCGGAGAATTCGAAGCCGGTATGGATGTATATCATATGCAGGGTGGCAAGAAAGTACGTCTTTCCCAGCCACAGCAGATGATGGCAAGTGAGCGTAAGATGATCAGTAAAGCTTATGGCGGAGATATTATCGGTGTATTTGATCCGGGGATCTTCTCAATCGGAGATACATTGACGACAGCACAGGACAAATTCACATACGAAGGAATCCCGACATTTGCACCGGAGCATTTTGCACGTGTACGTCAGGTTGATACGATGAAGAGAAAGCAGTTTATCAAAGGAATCAACCAGATCGCACAGGAAGGTGCGATCCAGATTTTCCAGGAATACAATACTGGTATGGAAGAAATCATCGTCGGTGTTGTCGGCGTACTTCAGTTTGATGTGTTGAAATACCGTCTGGAGAACGAATATAATGTAGAGATCCGTCTGGAAAATCTTCCGTATGAGTACATCCGCTGGATTGAAAATGAAGAGATTGATCTGGATAAGCTGACAGGAACTTCAGATATGAAGAAAGTTAAAGATCTGAAAGGCCATCCATTACTGCTGTTCGTGAATGAATGGAGTATCCGTATGACGATAGACAGAAATGATGGATTAAAACTTACGGAATTTGGCAGATCATAAAAATATAAACAGAAATAAAACTCCCAGGCTGACTGGGGGTTTTCAAATGTATGTAAGTTTGTTATAATAAAAGACAGTGAAAAACCAGACGGGAGGTTTCTGAAAAGATGAGTAAAGAAGAAAAGAATACGTATACAATAAAAACAGATGAAAATCTTGGAGAAGTAAAGATTGCAGATGAAGTTGTAGCTATTATTGCAGGTCTTGCAGCAATGGAAGTAGAAGGTGTTGCTTCTATGGCAGGTAATGCAACAAGAGAACTGATCAGCAAACTTGGAATGAAGTCTTTATCCAAGGGTGTAAAGGTAGATGTACTGGATGGCATTGTAACTGTATCCCTGGCATTAAATCTTAATTATGGATACAGCATAAAAGAGATTACTTCTAAAGTGCAGGAAAAAGTAAAAACTGCAATTGAGAACATGACAGGACTTGAGGTGGCAGATGTGAATATTCGTGTTGCCGGAGTCGAGATACCGGAGGAAGCATAAGTGAAGAGAACAGAGCAGAGAGAACATATCTTTAAGTTAATATTTGGTGCTGATTTTAATGAAGAGTCAGAACAGGGAACGCAGACAGAACTGTATTTGGAGCAGATTGAAGGTGCCACGGAAAAAGATATGCAGTATATCAGCCAGAAAGCACAGAAGATTATAGAGAAGATTGATGAGATCGACACATTGATCAATGAACATACAACAGGATGGAAGACTGGCCGTATGAATAAGGTAGATCTTACAATCTTAAGACTTGCAGTCTACGAGATGAAGTGGGACGAGGACGTTCCGACAGGTGTTGCGATCAACGAAGCTGTCAATCTTGCAAAGAAATACAGCAGTGAAGACGGTGCATCATTTGTAAATGGAGTACTGGCAAAACTTGCAGATTAATCAGAGGTAGAGAATGGCTCGAAATGTATATACAGTAAAACAGGTGAATTCTTATATAAAGAATATGTTCACCCAGGACTTTATGCTGAACCGTATCTATGTAAAAGGAGAAGTCTCTAACTGTAAGTATCACACATCGGGACATATATATTTCTCATTAAAGGATGAGTCCGGAACGATTGCCTGTGTCATGTTTGCGGGGCAGCGAGGCGGGCTCTCTTTTCATATGAGAGAAGGACAGCAGATCATTGTACTTGGTTCGGTGAATGTCTACGAAAGAACAGGCTCTTATCAGCTCTATGCGCAGGAGATCCGTCTGGACGGAGAAGGCACACTTTATGAGAAATACCAGATGCTGAAGCAGGAACTGGAAGAGATGGGAATGTTTGCACCGGAATATAAGAAAGCAATTCCGAGATATGCGAAGCGAATCGGCGTAGTGACTGCACCGACAGGAGCGGCAGTCCGGGATATCATGAATATATCTGCAAGACGTAATCCGTATGTACAGTTACTTCTGTATCCGGCACAGGTACAGGGAGAGGGAGCGAAAGAATCAATCGTGCGTGGAATCCGTATGCTGGAGACAAAAAATGTAGACGTGATCATTGTCGGAAGAGGAGGAGGCTCGATCGAAGATCTGTGGGCATTTAACGATGAGTGCGTGGCAAGGGCAATTTTTGACTGTCAGGTTCCTGTGATATCGGCAGTGGGCCATGAGACAGATGTGACAATTGCAGATTATGTGGCAGATCTGCGTGCACCGACACCTTCGGCGGCGGCAGAACTTGCAGTCTGGGATTACAGACAGTTACAGGGATATCTGGATGAATGCAGATTGAGAATGAATCGGAGCATGACAGGAACGATTCGTATAAACCGGTTACGACTGAAAGAATTGGATGTGAGGCTTTCTTATCTGCATCCACGTCACAAACTGCAGGATCAACAGCAAAGACTGATAGAACTGGAAGAGGAACTTCGAACGCTGATGAGAGACCGGGTAAAAGAAGCAAGACATCGCCTGGCGATTCAGATTGAAAAGCTGAATGGATTGTCTCCGGTCAGAAAGCTGAACCAGGGCTTTGCCTATGTGGAAGAAGCAGACGGTGGTGTTGTAAAGAGTATCCGTCAGGTGGAAATGGGTGATGAGCTGACAGTATATGTAACGGATGGACTCATCCGTACATCTGTTAAAGCTGTGCAGAAAAAGACATATAAAATATAAGGATTATTAAGATAACAGACAGATACCGGGAGAAATGCAATGGCAGAAAAAAAGGAACAATCTTTGGAAGACCAGAGCCTTGAGGAGATTTTCTCAGATCTGGAACAGACGATAAAAGAGATGGAAGACGGGGAGATTTCGCTGGAGGAATCTTTCCGGTTGTATCATCAGGGTATGGATATGCTGAAAGCATGTAACAGTAAAATCGATAAGGTAGAAAAGAAGATGCTGTTACTGGATGAAGAGGGTGAGGAACATGAATTCTAAAGAAGAATTTACAGTACAGATGAAAAGGAAAGTAGCCGAAATTGAAGAAATCCTGAAAGAATATCTTCCAAAACCGGAAGGGTATCAGAAGGTGATCATGGAAGCTATGGAATACAGTCTGATGGCAGGGGGAAAAAGACTGCGGCCAATGTTAATGAGAGAGACCAGCAGATTATTTGGCGATGAAACAGAAGCACTTTGTCCATTTATGGCGGCGCTTGAAATGATTCATACGTATTCTCTGGTTCATGATGATCTTCCTGCGATGGACAACGATGAATATCGCAGAGGCAGAAAGACTACACATATTGTCTATGGAGAAGATATGGGGATACTGGCAGGGGATGCACTTTTAAATTATGCGTTTGAGACAGCATTTCGTGCGTTTGAGACAGCACCGCAGGAGAGCCTTAAAATCGGACGTGCCCTTAGTGTCCTTGGCAGAAAAGCAGGTGTCTATGGAATGATCGGCGGACAGGTGATCGATGTAAAAGAAACAGGACATGCTGTGCCGAAAGATGTTCTGGATACGATTTATGAGTTGAAGACAGGAGCGCTGATCGAATGTGCTATGATGATTGGTGCAATTCTCGGAGGGGCAGAAGAAGAGGATGTACGAAAGGTCGAAAAGATAGCACATTATGTGGGCATTGCATTCCAGATTCAGGATGATATCCTGGACGTGACCAGTACGGAAGAAGTACTGGGAAAACCAATCCACAGTGATGAAAAAAATCAGAAGACAACATATGTAACACTTCTGGGAATTGAGCAGGCACAAAAAAGAGTAGAAGAATTATCCAATCAGGCAATAGATCTGCTTCACCAGCTTTCAGGGGAGAATGAATATCTGGAACAACTGCTGATACAGTTGATCCACAGAGACAGATAGAGGGGATACCTGGTTATGTTAGAAAGAATTCAAAAAGCAAATGATATAAAAAAACTGGCACCGGAGGAACTGCCGGAACTGGCACAGGAAATCCGACAGTTTCTGATCGAAAAGATTAGCAGGACCGGTGGCCATCTTGCATCAAATCTTGGCGTGGTAGAGCTTACGATGGCAATACATCTGGTTTTTGATCTTCCGAAAGATAAGATTATATGGGATGTCGGACATCAGTCTTATACGCATAAGATCCTGACCGGTAGAAAAGATGGATTTGATGACCTGAGAAAATATGGTGGAATGAGCGGATTCCCGAAGAGAAAGGAAAGTGCATGCGATGCATTTGACACGGGACACAGCTCGACTTCTATTTCTGCAGGGCTTGGATATGTATGTGCAAGAGATCTGCAAAAAGAAGATTACAGTGTGATCTCTGTGATCGGGGATGGTTCTCTGACCGGAGGTATGGCTTATGAAGCTTTGAACAATGCTTCAAGGCTTAAGAAGAATTTTATTATTGTTTTGAATGATAATCATATGTCGATTTCCGAAAACGTAGGTGGAATGTCGGATTATCTGGCGAAGCTTCGTACTGCAGATTTTTATACAGATTTGAAAAAAGGTGTAACGAATATGCTTCATAATGTACCGGTTGTAGGAGATCCTATGATTGAACATATCCGTAAGACGAAAAGCAGTCTGAAGCAGCTGATCGTACCAGGAATGTTTTTTGAAGATATGGGAATTACATATCTGGGACCGATTCAGGGACACAGCATACCAATGTTGGTACGTGCATTAAAAGAAGCAAGGAAGATTGAGGGACCTGTGTTATTGCATGTCCTTACCAAAAAAGGAAAAGGATATGAACCGGCAGAAGAACAGCCGGATAAATTCCATGGGATCGGACCGTTCCAGGTAGAGACCGGTGAACCGGAAAAACCGAAGAAAAAAGATTCATATACAGATGTATTTGGAAAAGTAATGTGTGATGAAGCGGCAAGAAATGATAAACTTGCGGCGATCACTGCAGCAATGGCAGATGGAACGGGTCTTGCGAGATTCCGAAAGAAATATCCGAACCGCTTTTTTGATGTGGGGATTGCGGAAGAACATGCAGTGACATTTGCGGCAGGACTTGCGGCAGGCGGGATGAAACCGGTATTTTCGGTATATTCTTCTTTCCTTCAAAGAGCTTATGATCAGATGATTCATGATGTGGCACTTCAGAATCTTCCTGTGATGTTTGCCGTGGACAGAGCGGGATTAGTAGGCAATGACGGAGAGACACATCAGGGAATTTTTGATCTGTCTTATCTGAGCAGTATCCCGAACATGGTAATCATGTCACCAAAACACAAATGGGAACTGGCGGATATGGTGAGATTTGGTATCTCATATGATGGACCGATCGCGATCCGCTATCCGAGGGGGAGTGCATGTGATGTCTGTCCGGAATTCAGAAGTCCGATTGAATACGGAAAAAGTGAGATATTGTATGAAGAAAGTGATATTGCAATTATTTTCGTAGGGCATATGTTTGAAGAGGCACTGAAGGTAAGAGAAGATTTAAAAGAGAAAGGCTATGACTGCTCGCTTATTAATGCGAGATTTATAAAACCGTTAGATGCCAAGATGCTGGACCGGCTTACAAAGAAGCATCGGTTGATTGTTACGATTGAAGAAAACGTAAAATCCGGAGGATTTGGAGAACATGTAAGTGAATATCTGATGAGGACCGGTGCAGATGTGAGAGTGCAGATTCTGGCACTCCCGGATGATTATGTAGAACATGGTAATGTAGATGTCCTGCGCAAAGAGACTGGTCTGGACGTAGAATCCATGACGGCACAGATCTGTAAGATGTATGAGACAATGTAGATAACAGGAGAAATTATGAAAGAACGATTAGATGTATTACTTGTAAAAAGAAATCTGGCGGCTTCCAGAGAAAAGGCAAAGGCAATCATTATGTCCGGGATCGTATATGTAGACGGACAGAAAGAAGATAAGGCAGGAACTACATTTCCGGAAGAAGCGACGATCGAAGTGCGAGGTCATACTCTTCCATATGTCAGCCGCGGCGGTCTGAAACTGGAAAAAGCGATCAAGAATTTTGATGTCAGTGTAGAAGGAAAGGTATGTACAGATGTAGGCTCTTCTACAGGAGGCTTTACGGACTGTATGTTGCAGAATGGTGCTGTGAAAGTATTTGCGATTGATGTGGGCCGCGGACAGCTTGACTGGAAACTCAGACAGGATCCACGAGTTGTATGTATGGAAAAAACGAACATTCGTTATGTCACACCGGAAGACATTGGAGAACCGGTACAGTTTTCATCTATTGATGTATCATTTATTTCGCTTACAAAAGTGTTACTTCCGATTCGTAATTATCTTACGGAAGACGGACAGATAGTTGCATTGATCAAGCCACAGTTTGAAGCGGGAAGAGAAAAGGTTGGGAAAAAAGGCGTTGTACGCGAAAAAAGTACGCATATAGAAGTCATCCATAAAGTGATTGATTATGCAATGTCTATCGGATTTGAAGTGCTGAATCTGGAATTTTCTCCGATCAAAGGACCGGAAGGTAATATCGAATATCTGGTCCACTTACAGAAATGCGAAGCGACTGACAGAATTTCGCCTGAGATTGATGTCGAAAAGACGGTAGATCAGTCATTTGCGACACTTGCGAAAGGTTAGAGACAGATGTTAAAAAAGTTTTGGATCGTTACAAATGATGGAAAAGATACGAATCATGCGGTGACGGAAAAAGTAAAGGAATTACTGGAGATAGCGGGAAGAAGCTGTATATTGTGTGAAAAAGATGCAGAGAAAAATATTATCAGGGAACGGATTCCGGACATGATCGATTGTGCAATCGTGATTGGCGGTGACGGGAGTTTGATTGAAGTGGCAAGAACGCTCTGGAAAAGAGACGTTCCGATTCTGGGTATCAACATGGGAACGCTTGGGTATCTTACAGAGGTAGAGGTAAGCAATCTGGCAGAAGATATCACACAGATGCTGAAAGGTGATTATCTGTATGAAGAGCGTATGATGCTGGAAGGCATGTTTCCGAACGGAAAGAAAGATGTTGCACTTAATGATATTGTTGTGTCACGTAAAGGTGATGATCTGCGTATTATATATTTTAAATTGTTCGTAAACGGGGAACTGTTGAATTCCTATGAAGCGGATGGAATCATCATTTCCACACCAACCGGTTCTACAGCATATAATATGTCGGCGGGAGGTCCGATCGTAGAACCTACGGCGTCTCTTACTGTGATCACACCAATCTGTTCTCATGCGTTGAACACAAGAAGCATTGTTCTGTCTTCCGACGATGAGATCGTGATTGAGATCGGAGAAGGACGCAGAGGCAATATAGAAAAAGTACTGGTTACATTTGACGGTGCGACCAGCGTGCCGCTTGAGACAGGAGATCGTCTGACCATTTGCAAGGCAAAAGAGTCGACAAAAATCATGAAGATTAATAAAATCAGTTTTTTGGAAATATTACGGAGAAAGATGAAGGGAAATTGATGATATGAAAGTTAACAGACATGCGAAGATTATTGAATTGATTAATAAATATCATATTGAAACGCAGGAAGAACTGGCGGAATATCTGAACCAGGAGGGATTCAAAGTTACTCAGGCAACGGTATCCAGAGATATCCGTGACCTGAAACTTACAAAGATACCTTCAGAAAATGGAAAACAGAGATATGCACTGCACCAGCATAATGAGAATGGAATGAGTGAGAAATATATCCGTGTTTTAAGAGAAGGGTATCTGTCTATGGATATGGCACAGAATATTCTGGTGATCAAGACAGTGGCCGGAATGGCAAGTGCTGTATGTGCGGCACTGGATGCAATGAAATGGAATGAAATTGTCGGAAGTATTGCGGGAGATGACACGATTATGTGTGCAATACGAAGCGTGGATGACACGGTAAAAGTAATGGACAAGATCAGCAAGATTATCTTATAGGAGGATGCATGTTACAATATTTGCATGTGAAAAACCTGGCTTTGATCGATGAAATCGAAGTAGAGTTTGGCAGAGGGCTGAACATATTAACAGGAGAGACCGGTGCCGGGAAGTCAATCATTCTAGGCTCGGTCAATCTTGCTCTTGGCGGAAGATACACGAAAGACATTCTTCGCCAGGGAGCGAGATACGGATTGGTGGAGCTGACATTTTCAGTGGAAAATGAACGGCAGATCCGTAAATTAAAAGAACTAGATATTTACCCGGAAGATGGGTTTATTACACTGCAGAGAAGACTGATGGAAGGAAGAAGTGTCAGCAAGATCAATGGCGAGACAGTACAGATGGCGACACTTAAAGCAGTATCATCGATTTTGATCGATATTCACGGACAGCATGAACATCAGTCACTGCTTTATAAAAAGAATCATCTGGCGATCGTTGATGCTTTTGCAGGTGAAGAGACGAAGAGACAGAAAGAAAAAGTCGTAGAGATATGGCGGCAGTACAAAGAAAAACAAAAAGAACTGTCAGAGGCAGGAGCAGATGAATCCGAAAGGGCGAAAGAACTGGCATTTTTACAGTTCGAAGTCGATGAGATCGTGCAGGCAGAATTAAAAGAGCATGAGGACGAAGAGCTGGAGTCACTTTACCGTCGTATGTGCAATGGAAAGCGGATTGTCCAGAGCGTGACCGAAAGCTATCAGTATACAGGCGGAGATGGGGAAAGCGCAAGCGAAAAGCTCGGAAGGGCACTTAGAACCCTGTCGGAAGTTTCAGATGCTGATGAGCAGCTTGCGCAGTTATATTCGCAGCTTGCGGATGTAGATAATCTGTTAAATGATTTCAATCACGAACTGGCGGAGTATCAGAAAAACTGTGAATTTTCGGATGAAGAGTTTTATGAAACAGAAAAACGGTTAAATGAGATCAATCATCTGAAGACGAAATATGGTAACTCGTATGAAAAGATCATGGAGTACTGTAAGAAGCAGGAAGAAAGAATTGAAATTCTGGAAAACTATGATGCGTATATGCAGGAATTGAAAGCATCCTGTGAGCAGTTGGAACAGGATTATCTTAAAAGGGCGCAGAAACTTTCGACTCTTCGAAAGAAGAAGGCAAACATGCTGGAAAAGAAGATCCAGAAAGGCTTGGAAGACCTGAATTTTGAACAGGTGCAGTTTGAGATACATTTTGCGGAAAAGAAAGAATATTCCAAAGATGGCATTGATGATGCGGAATTCCGTATTTCGCTCAATCAGGGACAGCAGGTGAAACCATTGACAGAAGTTGCTTCCGGTGGTGAGCTTTCCAGAATCATGCTGGCGATCAAAGCTGTAATGGCAGATAAAGATGAGATTGAGACACTGATCTTTGATGAAATTGATGTTGGTATCAGCGGACGTACGGCACAGAAAGTGTCGGAAAAGATGGCATTGATCGGAAAAGAACATCAGGTGATCTGTATTACACATCTTGCACAGATTGCAGCGATGGCAGATCAGCATTTCCTGATTGAAAAAAAGACAGAGGATGCAGTGACGCGTACACACATTTATCCGCTGACAGAAGAAAAGTCGGTAGAAGAGCTGGCAAGGATCCTCGGCGGTGCAAAAATTACAGATACCGTGATCCAAAGCGCAAAAGAGATGAAAAATCTGGCAGGTCAGATAAAATAAAAAGTATACAGATCCAGAGTATTTTTTATAAAATACCACATACTAAGATAGACATTCTTGCAGGGATGTCTATCTTTTTTTGAGGTGTGGAACATGAGAAAATATTGGTATCGAAAATGTCTGATCATAACACTTGTTTTTTCTGTCTTTTTTTACACGGGATATTCAGTGAAGGAAAAAATGGAACGTAACGAAAAAGAGGAAGTAAGCGCGGGGACGGTGTCTGACAATACGGTGATCCCGGGAGGTATGCCAATCGGAATCTATCTGGAAACAGAAGGAGTCATGGTTCTTGGAACAGAGAAGGTTACAGGAACAGACGGTGAACGACTGGAACCGGCAAGACATCTGGTAAAGGCCGGTGATTATATCGTAGAATGCAATGGAACGAAGATCAGGGATAAAAAAGAACTACAGACGATATTAAAAACTACAGATGGAACAGATGTGATTTTAAAGCTGCGCAGAGATTCGGAATATCTGGAAGTGAAGGTAAAACCGGTCAGGAGCAAAAAAAATAATTGCATGCTCGGGATATGGGTAAGGGACAATGCACAGGGACTTGGAACAGTAACATTTCTTAATTCTGACAGCAGATTTGGAGCACTTGGACATGGAATTCATGACACAGATACGAATGCACTTATGGAGATTCAAAATGGAAGAGTATACGAAACCAGTATACGAAGTATCCAGAAAGGAATTGACGGTAATCCAGGAGGCATTGAAGGAATCATTGTTTATAACAGATATAATGTGCTTGGAAAAATTGATAAAAATACGGATTGTGGGATTTTTGGAACGCTTGACCGCACAGAAAACCTGTTTCAGGACACGGATCCGATGGAGATAATGCAGACGGATGAAATAAAAAAAGGAGATGCAAAAATCCGATGCTGTGTGGAAGGAAAAGTAAAAGAGTATAAAATTCGTATTACAAAAATTGACAAACATACCAGAGAGGAAAATAAAGGACTCGAAATAGAAGTGACAGATCCAAAATTGCTGGAAATTACAGGCGGAATCATTCAGGGAATGTCGGGAACACCAATTATCCAGAATGGAAAGATAGCGGGTGCGGTTACCCATGTATTTGTCAGTGATCCAACGAGGGGTTATGGGATTTTTATCGAAAATATGCTGAAATATGTAGAATAATCAGAATTTTGTCGATGCGGGTCATGTTTTTACGACAGTATTTTCTTGTTCGAAAATTGAGGAAAATATATAATAAAACTCGACATAATTATTAAGGGACAAGGAGGCATTACGTAAAATGAGAGAAGTTAATGTAGCAATCGCTGACGACAATGAAAGAATTTTGGATATGCTGGGTGAAATCATAGAGCAAGACCAGGATTTGAATCTGATAGGAAAAGCTGATAACGGTGAAGATATCTATCATCTGATCAAAGAAAAGAAACCGGATGTTGTATTACTGGATCTGATCATGCCAAAGATGGATGGATTAAGTGTGATGGAAAAAGTAAATATGGATGAGCAGATTACCAAACGACCGGAATTTATTATCGTGACAGCTGTCGGACAGGAAAGAATTACAGAAGATGCCTTCCGAAAAGGAGCAAGTTACTATGTGATGAAACCATTTCACAATGATATGATCTTAAGCAGGATCAAAGATGCGGGAAACGGGGAGAGAAAGAACAGTTCGGAATCCGAAAGCCGGAATGTAGTTTCCAAAAAGCAAGAATATAATCTAGAGACCCGTGTGACGGATATGATCCATGAAATCGGAATACCGGCGCACATAAAAGGTTATCATTATCTGCGGGATGCAATCATTATGGCAGTGGATGATATGGATGTGTTGAATGCGATTACGAAGGTTTTGTATCCTACAATTGCCAAGATGCATCAGACAACGGCAAGCAGAGTGGAAAGAGCAATTCGTCACGCGATCGAAGTTGCATGGAGCCGTGGAAAGCTTGATACGCTGGATGAGTTATTTGGATATACAGTAAGTAATGGAAAGGGAAAACCTACAAATTCAGAATTTATAGCATTGATCGCAGATACGATCCGACTGGAAAATAAAAACCGCTAAACAACCCTTTTATTCTGAATAAAAATACGTTATAATGATAAAGTATTCTAAGGTTGGGAGGGAAATGCAATGAAGAAAATACTATTTGCGGCATCTGAGTCAGTCCCATTTATCAAAACAGGAGGACTTGCCGATGTTGTCGGATCATTACCGAAATATTTTGATAAAGAAAAATACGATGTGCGCGTAATGCTTCCAAAGTATATGTGCATGAAAGACGAATGGAAAGAAAAACTTCAGTATCATACTCATTTTTATATGGACTTGAACTGGAGAAAACAGTATGTTGGCGTTCTTGAAATGGAATACGACGGAATTAAGTTTTATTTTATAGATAACGAATATTACTTTAACGGATATGCACCATACGGTGATATGTATGCGGATATTGAAAAATTCGCATTCTTCTCAAAAGCTGTATTAAGTGCACTTCCACTGATCGATTTCAGACCAGACATCATTCACTGCCATGACTGGCAGACAGGACTGGTTCCGATCTATCTGGATAATTTCAGATATGGCAATGAATTTTACCGTGGAATCAAGACGGTGATGACTATACATAACCTGAAATTCCAGGGAACATGGGATCCGAAGCGTGTCAGAGACATTACCGGATTACCACAGTATTATTTCGCACCGGATAAGCTGGAAGCATACAAGGATGCAAACTACCTGAAGGGTGGAATCGTATATGCGGACAGAGTAACGACGGTAAGTAACTCTTATGCAGAGGAAATTAAGACACCATTCTATGGCGAGAAACTGGACGGTCTTATGAATGCAAGAGCAAACTGCCTGTCTGGAATTGTGAACGGAATTGATTATGAAGATTATAATCCACTGACAGACAATAAGATCGAGAGAAATTATGATGTCAGCAATTTCCGTAAAGAGAAGATCAAGAACAAGATCGCACTTCAGAAGGAACTTGGTCTGGAAGAGAATCATAAAACTATGATGATCGGTATCGTATCCAGACTGACAGATCAGAAGGGATTTGATCTTGTTGCATATGTAATGGATGAACTGTGTCAGGATGCAGTACAGATCGTAGCGCTTGGTACAGGAGAAGAACAGTATGAGAATATGTTCCGCCATTTCGCATGGAAATATCCTGGAAAAGTATCTGCAAACATTTATTATTCAGAAGCAATGTCTCATAAGATCTATGCGTCCTGTGATGCATTCCTTATGCCGTCACTGTTTGAACCATGCGGACTCAGCCAGTTGATGAGTTTACGTTACGGAACAGTTCCGATCGTCCGTGAGACAGGCGGTCTGAAAGATACAGTAGAACCATACAATGAGTATGAAAAGACTGGTACAGGATTCAGCTTCATGAACTACAATGCACATGAGATGCTGGCAACTGTACGTTATGCAGAACAGATCTATTACGATAAGAAACGTGACTGGAACAAGATTGTTGAACGTGCCATGAATAAAGACTTCTCATGGAAGAATTCTGCAAAACAGTACGAAGAATTATACGAAGGAATGTAAAAACAGACTAAAGGAGAATGACAGAAAAAATATGAAAATCAGTGATATATTAGTAGAAAAGACACCGCATCTTTCTTTTGAGGTATTTCCTCCGAAGACAGATGCAGCATATGAAGGAGTATTAAAGGCGACAGAAGCAATTGCAGAATTGAAACCGTCATATATGAGTGTTACATATGGTGCAGGCGGCGGTACCAGTAAGAATACTGTAAAGATTGCATCACATATCAAAGATAAATATAATGTACCAAGCCTTGCACATCTTACTTGTGTATCATCAACAAAAGAAGAAGTGCATCAGGTAATCGATCAGTTAAAGGCAGCAGGAATTGAGAATATCCTTGCTCTCAGAGGAGATATTCCACAAGAGAGTGAATTCCCACTTCCGAATCATTATCAGTATGCATATGAGCTGATCGAGGATATCAAGAGTCAGGGAGATTTCTGCATCGGGGCTGCATGTTATCCGGAAGGACATGTAGAGTCCGAGCATAAGAAGGATGATATTGCACATCTGAAACAGAAAGTAGACTGTGGTGTAGATTTCCTGACTACACAGATGTTTTTTGATAACAATATTCTTTATAATTTCCTCTATAGAGCGAGAGAAAAGGGTGTTACCGTTCCGGTTATTCCGGGAATCATGCCGGTAACAAATGCAAATCAGGTAAAGAGAATCCTGTCTATGTCCGGAACCAACCTTCCGGAGAGATTCAAAGCAATCGTAGATCGCTTTGGAGATAATCCGAAAGCAATGCAGCAGGCAGGTATTGCGTATGCGACAGACCAGATCATCGATCTGTTCGCAAATGGCATTAACCATGTTCACGTATATTCTATGAATAAACCGGAGGTTGCTGCGGCAATCCAGGCAAATCTTTCAGAGATTCTGAATAAATAGAGGAAGCAAAATGGACGCAAGAACGAAAGAAGCAATTCGTTACTTGGGATATGGCAGACATGCGGTAGATGATCATACGCTGAAGCTTGTGGAAAGCTGTTTTGAAGAGCTTTCCCAGGCGGCGTGCGGCAGGATCGTCTACCGCATTTTTGAATTAGAATTCCCGGAGAGTGGAAGAATCCTTCTGGGAAATCTGGATATCCACAGTAAAAATCTTTATAAAAATCTGACGGGATGTAAAAAAGCAGTGCTGCTGGGTGCAACGCTTGGACCGAAAGTTGATCTGCTATTGCGGAAATATTCCATCGGAGATATGGCAAGAGTGGTAACACTTCAGGCGTGTGCGGCTGCTATGCTAGAAGAATATCTGGATGAATGGCAGACTGCTCTGGAAGCAGATATGAAGAAAGAGGGTTATTATATCAGACCGAGATTCAGTCCTGGATATGGAGACTTTGATATTGCACATCAGGATATGATCCTCCGTATGCTGGATACGGCAAAGAAGATCGGGCTGACACTTACCGGCGGCAATATGCTGACACCGTCAAAATCGGTGACGGCAGTGATCGGTCTCAGTGAAACAGAGACTTCCTGCCATATCAAAGGTTGTGAGGCGTGTCAGAAGAAAGACTGCGCATACCGCAGATCATAAGATACAAGAAAGAGGATAGGAGCAGACAAATGTTATTAGAACGACTGGGAAAAGAATTATTGTACTTTGACGGTGGAATGGGAACACTTCTTCAGTCAAAGGGATTACAGCCGGGAGAACTCCCGGAAGTCTGGAACCTGGAACATGCAGAAGAAATCATCGATATCCATAAGGCATATTTTGAGGCAGGCAGTGATATCGTCTTAAGTAATACATTTGGTGCTAATGCGATCAAATTCCATGATTCCAAGTATGGACTCAAAGAAATCGTAACAGTAGGAATCCAAAATGCAAAAAAGGCTGCAGAACGTGGCGTGCACGACGGAAGAAAGACTTATGTAGCATTAGATGTAGGACCAACCGGTAAGTTATTAAAGCCAATGGGAGATCTTTCGTTTGAAGATGCATATGATGCATTTAAAGAAACGATGATTTATGGAGAACAGGCAGGAGCTGATCTGATCCATATCGAGACCATGAGTGACAGTTACGAAGTGAAAGCAGCAGTACTTGCTGCAAAAGAGAATACTTCACTTCCGGTATTTGCAACTATGATCTTCGATGAAAAGGGAAAACTCCTGACAGGAGGAGATGTTCCGGCGGTGGTTACCATGTTGGAAGGCCTTCGTGTAGATGCATTGGGAATCAACTGTGGTATGGGACCGGAGCAGATGCTTCCGATTCTGGAGGATATTCTGAAATACGCATCGGTTCCGATCATCGTAAAACCGAATGCAGGACTTCCGAAGCAGCGTGACGGAGAAGTCTATTATGATGTAGAACCGGAACAGTTTGCTGGGTATATGGCAAAGATCGTAGAGATGGGAGCGCATGTGATCGGCGGATGCTGTGGAACAACACCTGCACATATCCAGAAGATGGTTGAGACGACCAGAGAGATGAGCGTAAAGCCGGCAACAAAGAAAGATATCACAATGGTATCTTCTTACGGACATGCGGTCATCCTTGGCGGCAAGCCGATGATTATCGGAGAGAGAATCAATCCGACCGGTAAGAAGAAATTCAAACAGGCATTAAAAGACCACGACATGGATTATATCCTGAAAGAGGGGATTACGCAGCAGGATAAGGGAGCACATATTCTGGATGTCAACGTAGGACTTCCGGATATTGACGAACCGGCGATGATGAAAGAAGTCATCATGGAGCTTCAGAGCGTATCAAGCCTGCCGCTTCAGATCGATACCGTTGATATCACAGCAATGGAAGCGGCGATGCGCATCTATAACGGTAAGCCGATGGTGAACTCTGTAAATGGAAAACAGGAAAATATGGATGCTGTCTTCCCGCTTATTAAGCGTTACGGAGGTGTTGTGATCGGGCTTACGATCGACGAGGATGGAATCCCGGCAACGGCAGATGGAAGAGTCCGTGTGGCAGGAAAGATCATTGAAGAAGCGAAAAAATATGGCATTGACAAAAAGGACATTGTAATCGATGTGCTGGCAATGACGATCAGTTCCGAGCCGGAAGGAGCAAAGGTCACTCTGGAAGCACTGAAAAAAGTCAGAGAGACTTACGGTGTATGTACGGTACTTGGTGTATCGAACATTTCATTCGGACTTCCGTACCGTCCGGCAGTCAATTCGAATTTCTATACGATGGCCATGCAGAATGGCTTAAGTGCCGGAATCATCAATCCGTCTTCGGAAGATATGATGTGTTCTTACTATTCATTCTGTGCGCTGATGAATTACGACAAGAACTGCGAGGATTATATCCGTGTATATGGCAGTCAGAAAGCAGGAACGCCTGCACCGGCAGCCAAGGCAGAACTGACTTTAAAAGAGGCCATCGAAAAAGGTCTGAAAGAAGAAGCGCATCATGCAACAGGAGAACTGTTAAAGGAACAGGCACCGCTGGAGATCATCAATGAACACCTGATCCCGGCACTGGATACGGTGGGAAAAGGATTTGAAAAGGGAACTGTCTTCCTGCCGCAGCTTCTGATGAGTGCCGATGCGGCAAAGATCGCATTTGCAGTGATCAAGGACGTACTCGCACAGGAAGGCGGGGAAGTCCAGGCGAAGAATAAAGTTATTCTCGCAACGGTAAAAGGAGATATTCACGATATTGGTAAGAACATTGTAAAAGTCCTTCTGGAGAATTACAGTTTTGATGTGATCGATCTGGGGAAAGATGTACCGCCGGAAGTGATCGTAGATACTGCAGTTGAGCAGGATATCCGGCTGGTAGGTTTAAGCGCGCTTATGACAACAACGGTTGTAAGCATGGAAGAGACCATCAAGTTATTGAGAGAACGTAAACCTGAATGTAAAGTCATGGTAGGGGGAGCTGTGCTGAATCAGGATTATGCAGATATGATCGGGGCAGATTTTTACGGCAAAGATGCAATGCAGTCCGTATATTATGCACAGAGAGTATTTGGAGAAGAGTAATCAGTGAGCAAAGAATTTCATAAAAATATACAACAGACAAAAAGGAGACAGAAAAAATGGGATTAATATTACCAGAACATTATGACCCTCGCTTAAGCGTAAGAGAGACACAGGAAGCAATCAAGTACATTCGTGACACGTTCCAGAAGGAATTCGGAAAAGAGATGAATCTGGAGAGAATCTCTGCACCGTTATTTGTAGAAAAAAGCAGTGGTCTGAACGATGACCTGAACGGTGTGGAAAGACCGGTACAGTTCGATATCGCAGGCGTTCCGGGAGAGACAATCGAAGTTGTACATTCCCTTGCAAAATGGAAACGTATGGCATTATACAAATATGGATTCCAGCCGGGTGAAGGACTTTATACAAATATGAACGCGATCCGCAGAGATGAAGAACTTGACAACTTACATTCCTGCTACGTGGACCAGTGGGACTGGGAAAAAGTGATCAAAAAAGAAGAACGTACTGTTGAGACACTGGAAGCTACCGTACGTAATATCTTCAAGATCATCAAACATATGGAACATGAGGTATGGTACAAATATCCACAGGCAGTGAAGAAACTTCCGGAGGACATCTATTTCATCACTTCCCAGGAACTGGAAGACATGTATCCGGATAAGACTCCAAAGGAAAGAGAAAATCTGATCACAAAAGAACACGGCTGTGTATTCCTGATGAAGATCGGTGACAAACTCGCAAGCGGCGAGCCGCACGACGGACGTGCACCAGACTACGATGACTGGCAGTTAAACGGAGACATCCTGTTCTGGTTCGAGACACTGAACTGTGCACTTGAGATCTCCAGCATGGGTATCCGTGTAGATGAAAAAGCTCTGGAAGAGCAGCTTGTAAAAGCAGGATGCGAAGAGAGAAAGAATCTCCCATATCATAAGATGCTGTTAAACGGAGAACTTCCATACACCATCGGAGGCGGTATTGGACAGTCCAGACTCTGCATGCTGCTTCTTGACCGTGCTCATGTCGGCGAGGTGCAGGCAAGTTTGTGGCCGGAAGAGATGCGGGAGACTTGCAGAGAGCATAATATTATTCTGCTGTAAATTGGTACTTAATTCAACAGGCTGGTGGATACCCGGACCGAAAGGCCAACCCAGTTAATAAATTAATCCCCAAAATTAGTTGATAAGATTTTCTCAAGTGTCTATAATAGAACTATAGACTGTCATAAAAATGACAAAGGAAAAACAGGAGGAACTCCAACTATGATGAGAGGCATTAATACAACCGTAAGACGGTTGAGAAGAAAAGTCTTTGAAGAAGTCGCAGCGCTTGGTTTCAAAGCGGATGCGGATACTTTATGCGACGATATGGAAGCAATCCCATATGCGCTGGTGAATGATGAGACGGAACAGTACCGTGACAGTGTCTACCGTGCAAGAGCAGTTGTACGAGAGCAGGTAAGACTTGCAATGGGACTTGCGCTCAGACCTGAAGATAAACCGGTACATCTGACAGCGGGAGTAGAAGCAAGTAACATATCAGACAAATATTATGAGCCGCCGCTTATACAGGTTATCCCGTCTGCATGTATGAGATGTGAGGCGAAAGGATATGAGGTCAGCAACATGTGCAAAGGATGTCTGGCACATCCTTGTATGGAAGTCTGTCCAAAGGGTGCAATTTCCATGGTGAACGGAAAATCCTACATTGATCAGGAAAAATGTATCAAATGTGGAAAATGTAAGAGCGTCTGTCCATATGACGCAATCTCCAAGAAAGAGCGCCCTTGTGCAAAAGCCTGTGGTGTCAATGCGATTGAAAACGATAAAGTGGGACGTGCATATGTCAATCCGGACAAATGCGTATCCTGCGGTATGTGTATGGTAAACTGTCCGTTTGGAGCAATTTCAGACAAATCCCAGATCTTCCAGCTTGCAAGAGCATTGTCGGAAGGCGAGCAGATCATTGCTGAGATCGCACCGGCATTTACCGGGCAGTTCGGAGATAATATCAATGCGAGAAACTTAAAGGCAGCACTGGAAGAACTTGGATTTTCACAGGTATACGAAGTAGCTCTTGGAGCTGATATCGGAGCTGTTGCAGAGGCACACCATTATGTGGAAAAGGTTACAACGGGAGAACTTCCGTTCCTTCTGACATCCTGCTGTCCGTCATGGGCAATGCTGGCAAAGAAATATTTCCCGGATATGATCGATGAAGTGTCTCAGGAGCTGACGCCTATGGTCGCTACTGCACGTACGATTAAGAAAGAACATCCGAATGCAAAAGTAGTATTCATTGGACCATGTGCGGCCAAGAAGCTGGAAGCAATGCGCAGAAGCGTAAGAAGTGATGTTGATTTTGTAGTGACATTTGAGGAATTACAGGGAATGTTCGATGCGAAGGAAATTGATCTTTCCGAATATGAAGCAGAGTCATCTTTCCATAATGCAACAGGTGTAGGACGTGGATATGCAGTTGCAGGCGGTGTTGCATCTGCGATTGAAAAATGTGTGAATGAATACTATCCGGGTGTGGAAGTAAAGATCGAACATGCAGAAGGTCTTGCAGATTGTAAGAAGATCCTTTCTATGGCGAAGATCGGAAGAATGAACGGATGTCTGATCGAAGGAATGGGATGTCCGGGCGGATGTGTAGCCGGAGCAGGAACGAATATTCCGGTACCGAAAGCACAGAAGAAAGTACAGGAATTTGTGAAAGCATCCAGCAAACAGCTTCCACCAAAGGAACTCGGTGAGATTGAGTTAAAATAAGAGGGTTCCGAATGAGAAAACAAGAATCCGGAATGTCGTTCATGACGATATTTTATGCGCGTTTTATGCATATTTAAGTTTAAAAGAGACAGGCGTAATGATTGACAAAACGCCTGTCTCTCTTTATAATTAAAAGTTAGTATTGATAAAAATATTTATACTGATTTGATACATGAATGTAGAGCAGGAGGAAATTATGCAGAAGTATGGCGTAAACGAATTAAGAAGAATGTTTCTTGAGTTCTTTGAAAGCAAGGGACATCTGGCAATGAAAAGTTTCTCATTAGTGCCTCATAACGATAAGAGTCTGTTACTGATCAACTCTGGTATGGCACCATTGAAACCATATTTTACAGGACAGGAGATACCGCCGAGAAGACGTGTTACCACCTGTCAGAAATGTATCCGTACAGGAGATATCGAGAACGTAGGAAAGACAGCAAGACATGGTACATTTTTCGAAATGCTTGGTAACTTCTCATTTGGAGACTATTTTAAAGACGAAGCAATTCACTGGACATGGGAATTCCTTACAGAAGTAGTAGGACTGGATCCAGATAGATTATATCCATCCATTTACCAGGATGACGATGAGGCCTTCGAGATCTGGAATAAAGAGATTGGAATCCCGGCAGAGAGAATCTTCCGTTTTGGAAAGGAAGATAACTTCTGGGAGCATGGAGCAGGACCTTGCGGACCATGTTCAGAAGTATATTATGACCGTGGGGAAAAATACGGATGTGGACAGCCTGGATGTACCGTCGGATGTGAATGTGACCGTTATATGGAGATCTGGAACAACGTATTTACACAGTTTGACAATGACGGACATAACAACTATACAGAATTAGAGCAGAAGAACATTGATACCGGTATGGGACTGGAACGTCTGGCATGTATCGTGCAGGATGTAGATTCTATGTTCGACATCGATACATTAAAGGCTTTAAGAGACCATGTATGTAACATGGCAGGTGTGGAATATCAGAAAGATGATAACACAGATACTTCAATCCGAGTATTGACAGACCACATCCGTTCAGTAACATTTATGATCTCAGACGGTATCCTTCCATCAAACAGCGGACGTGGATATGTATTGAGACGTCTTCTCCGCCGTGCATGCCGTCATGGAAGACTTCTTGGAATCAAGGGAGCATTCCTTGTAGAACTTGCACAGACTGTCATTGACGGATCGAAAGACGGATATCCGGAACTGGAAGAAAAGAAAGACTTTATCTTTAACGTAATCGCCAAAGAAGAAGCTCAGTTCAACAAGACAATTGACCAGGGACTTTCTATTCTTGCAGACATGGAAGAAGAGATGAAGAAGAATGGTGAGACTGTTCTCTCTGGAAAGAACGCATTTAAGCTTTATGATACTTATGGATTCCCGATCGATCTGACAAGTGAGATTCTGGAAGAAAAGGGTCTGACTTATGACGAAAAAGGATTCGAAGAAGCACAGAAAGAACAGCGTGCAAAATCCGAAGGAACATTCGGTACACACAACTACAGTGGTAAAGATGCCAGTGTATATGATGAGCTGGATGCAGAATTATCTTCTGAGTTCGTCGGATATGATCAGTTAGAGGTTGAATCTGATGTGACAGCTATGACGAGCGAGACAGAAGTTGTAGATGCACTGACAGACGGAGATAAGGGTACGATCATCGTTGCCAAGACTCCATTCTATGCAACAATGGGTGGACAGGAAGCTGATAAAGGTATCATCTGTACCGAAGACGGTGAATTTGTCGTAGAAGATGTTGTGAAGCTTGCAGGCGGCAAATTCGGCCATGTAGGCCAGGTTACAAAAGGTATGATCAAAGTCGGCGACAAGGTGACTCTGAATGTTGACAAAGAGAACCGTGCACTTGCTGAGAACAACCACAGTGCAACCCATCTGCTTCAGAAAGCTCTCCGTATGGTACTTGGCAATCACGTAGAGCAGGCAGGATCTCTGAATAATGCACAGAGACTGCGTTTCGACTTTACACATTTCTCTGCCATGACGGCAGAAGAACTGCAGAAGGTTGAAGATATCGTAAATGAGAAGATCCGTGAGAATCTTCCGGTTGTAATTAAAAATATGCCGATCGAAGAGGCTAAGAAGACAGGAGCTGCAGCTCTGTTCGGAGAAAAATACGGAGACATTGTACGTGTTGTAAGTATGGGTGATTTCTCTATCGAATTCTGTGGTGGTACACATGTAAAGAATACAGGAAACATTATGGCATTCAAGATCCTGTCCGAGACAGGTGTGGCTGCCGGAGTACGCCGTATTGAAGCCCTGACATCCAAAGGACTTCTGGATTACTACAGCGCTCAGGAGAAGAAGCTTCATGAGACTGCAAAATTACTGAAAGCAACACCGGAAAACATCGAAGAGAAGGTTTCTCATCTGATGAATGAAAATAAGGTATTAAAGGGCGAAGTAGAGAGCCTGAAGAGCAAACTTGCAAAAGATGCCATGGGTGATGTAATGAACCAGGTAGAAGAAGTAAAAGGTGTGAAATTCCTTGCTACAAGCCTGGAAGGTGTAGATATGAACGGCCTTCGTGATCTTGGAGACCAGTTAAAAGAGAAGCTGGGCGAAGGTGTGATCCTGCTTGCTTCTGTTAATGATGGTAAAGTAAGCCTGATGGCTACCGCTACAGACGGAGCTATGAAACAGGGAGCTCATGCAGGTAACCTGATCAAAGCAGTTGCAAAATTAGTTGGCGGCGGTGGCGGCGGACGTCCGAATATGGCGCAGGCCGGCGGTAAGAATCTGGCAGGTGTAGAGGATGCTCTGAAGGCTGCAAAAGAAGCATTAGAAGGACAGCTTGCATAAAATTTTACTGTCAATTCGCGAAATTTTGCAATTTTTTCCAAAGTGGAAGAAAGTTGTTGACGTGAGAAAAAAATATGTTATAATCATATGTAGTGCAATAAAAATACCCGAACAGTCGTATGATGCACAATATAGGACTGGAGGGGAGGTTAGGTGTGAGTCTATGTCAAATGTAATCGTTAAAGAAAACGAATCGTTAGATAGCGCTTTACGCAGATTCAAAAGAAACTGTGCAAAGGCTGGTATTCAGCAGGAAATTCGTAAAAGAGAACATTACGAAAAACCAAGCGTAAGACGCAAAAAGAAATCTGAAGCTGCTAGAAAACGTAAGTATAACTAATATGTGCAGAAATAGAGTGTCGTATGGCACTCTATTTTTTATACTTTAGTATGCGATAGAACCTGCCAGTGACAGGTTCTATATGTGTCTTAGCATGCTGGAAAGCCGCCGGTGGCACACTTTAGCGAAGCAGTCTGGAAAAATATTTTTGAAAATTTTTCAAAAAACATGTTGACGTTTTCAAAACACAGGTATATACTGTGAATCGTTGAAAGGCAAAGGCGCCATACCCGTTAGGGTGTGGTGCCTTTTTTCGTTCTATTGATAGAGTGATAAAAGGATAGGAAGACGAACGAGATCATAATTATTCAACAAATTTTTAGGATGGATGAAAGTGAGGAGTTTTATTATGAGATTAAAGGATACGGGACTTACAGCACAAGAACTGAAGGACATGGTTAATAAGTATATGGTGGAGACTTATGAGAGATATGATTTCATTGCAGAGAGAGCAGAAGGCATGTATCTGTACGATGAAGAAGGAAATGCATATCTGGATTTCTACGGTGGGGTTGCCGTTAACAGCTGTGGTAACAGAAATCCAAAAGTCATTGCAGCAATCAAGGATCAGTTAGATGATATCATGCATACATTCAACTATCCATACACCATTCCACAGGCATTACTGGCTAAGAAGATCTGTGATACGATCGGAATGGATAAGATCTTTTATCAGAACTCCGGAACTGAAGCAAATGAGTGTATGATCAAGATGGCAAGAAAATATGGTGTAGATAATTTCGGACCGGAAAGATATCACATCATTACAGCAAAACATGGTTTCCATGGAAGAACTTACGGAGCAATGTCTGCAACAGGCCAGCCGGACAATGCAATTCAGATGGGATTCAAACCAATGCTTCCTGGATTCGATTATGCAGAATATAATAACCTTGAAGATTTCAAATCAAAGGTAACAGAGAATACAATCGCAATCATGATTGAGCCTGTACAGGGCGAAGGCGGTGTTCATCCTGCAACACAGGAATTCATCGAAGGACTTCGTAAATTATGTGACGAGAAAGATATGTTACTTCTGTTTGATGAAGTTCAGACAGGATGGGGACGTACCGGAGCACCGATGGCTTACATGGGATATGGTGTAAAACCAGACGCAGTATCTATGGCAAAAGCAGTCGGAGGCGGAATGCCGTTAGCAGCATGCTGTGCAACTGAAAAAGTAGCAAAAGCATTTACAGCAGGAACACATGGCTCTACATATGGCGGACACTGTGTAACATGTGCAGCAGGTCTTGCATCAGTAACAGAGATTCTTGATAACAACTTAAGTGAAAATGCAAAAGAAATGGGAGAATACATGAAACAGGAACTTGCAAAACTCCCACATGTAAAAGAAGCAAGAGGACGTGGACTTCTGGTTGGATGCGAATATGATATTCCAATCGCAGTAGAAGTAAAACACGGATGCCTGGACAGAATGGCACTGATCACAGCCATCGGAGACAGCGTAAACCGTATGATTCCACCACTTATCGTAACGAAGAAACAGATCGATGAGCTGATGCTGATCATGAGAGCGTCTATCGAAGATGCTGCCGCAAAATACGAAAGCAAGTAAGCGTAAATAAATATAAGAAGATACAGAAATACAAATGATTCAGACGTTACCACAATTTTGATTCATAGAACTACCTTCAAAAAGAGGCTGCCGGCGATTTTGCCGGCAGCCTCTTACGCATACCAAAGTATACAAGAAAATCTGCCAGTGGCAGGTTTTGCAGATTAAGTTTCTTCTTCATCAGGAACAGGCTCAGGGACCTCTGTATCTCCGGTGTATTCAATGTCCGGAAGCAGTTCAAAATAAAAGTCCTGATATTCTTTTGAAAGAGCCTGAATGATCTCCTTCTGCACGGATTTGAACTTGGAAATAGAGATCATATCACGGTTCATGGTGATATACACGCTGATCCATAATTTCCGTCCGGTACGCAGGATATCATAATATAATTTTGTGTCCCCGTATGTGGCAAGAATCGGAGATACGATATCTTTGATCTCCTGAACCGTTTCTTCCTCCGGAGGGAGTAAGAACAGGTCCCGAAGTCCCGTGATCACAGTTTTTATCGGAACCGGAAGCATAAAAAGGGACAGGATGATCGCCAGTATCGGGTCGAGATAAGGAATCAAAGGCTGGAACCATTCTCCGGTTATGATCTGTGGCAGAAAGAATGCGATGCACATACCAAACGATGCGACAGAGTCGATCTGCCATTCCTGGATCTCCATGATCACGATCGGTGAAGTCAGTTTACTGTTCATCCTGCGAAGCAGGAAGATCACAGCAATACTGACTAAGGTGGCACTCATTTCAAAATACGCAACCATGGAAAAGTTGACATGCTGGCCGCCGTGGAAGATGATCTGGATGTTGTTAAGGATCAGTCCGACGGTAACAGCAATCATGATCGCACCTTTTACAACAACAAATAAGGATTCAATCTGCTGGTAACCAAATGGGTGGCTTTCGCTGGACGGCTTGTACATCAGCGGAACCAGTGAAAGTGACACGAATACCATCAGAATCTCGACGCCGTCATAGACACTGTCCAGAAGGACGGCCTGCGACCTTGTGATGACCGCCATAACGATCTCCAGGATTACGAAAATCGTACTTCCTGTGATGGAGATACGGAGTGCGGATTTTTCGTATTTCTGTTTACTCCGGCTAGAATGCATAATGTATCTTCTCCTTTGGCAAAATGGAATCAAGTTCATGGTAGAGTCGTGCGATCGGAAGTCCGACTACATTATTATAATCACCTTCGATCCCTTTTACGTGGATGGCAAATGCGCCCTGGATGCCGTAAGCGCCGGCTTTGTCAAGAGAATCACCGCTGTCAACATAAGCATGAAGATCCTCTTTTGTGACCGGATAAAAGGTGACATCCGTTTTTTCGTAGAATGTATGTAAGATCTGCTGCCCACGGATACACCCTGCAAATGTAACTCCGGTATAGACCTGATGTGTGCGGTCTGCGAGCATGGAAAGCATATCAAAGGCTTCTTCGTTATCTGCCGGTTTCCCAAGAATCTCACCGCGATAAGACACAATGGTGTCGGCACCGATGACGATACAGTCTTCACCCTGATATGCGGGATTGTCTTTTATCTTTGATTCATATACATCAAGAGCTTTCTGGTGCGCCAGTTCCATCACGACATCGGACGGAATATCTTTGGTGATCTTTTCATCGACTGCAGACGGGATTACGTCGAATGTGAATCCTGCCTGGGTAAGCAGCTCCTGCCGTCTGGGAGAAGCTGATGCTAATACGTATTTCATGTCTTTTTTCTCCTTTATGACCTTTTGAAAATATATAAAATACCAACTATAGTATAACATAGAATGAAAAAAACAGAAATTCATAACGGATAAAATTGTAATGTAAAAATTGCAATCACTGTGCAGATTCGATATAATGTTAACAAGTATAAATATCGGAAACGGAGGTTTATTGTTATGTATATCAGTGAAATAAGAACGAAAGCACCGGCAGACGAAAGAATGCCGTTAGAGCGGAAATTCTACGATACATTGGAAAAATTAAAAATACCATATGAACAGGTGGATAATGATCCGGCATCTTCGATGGAAGAATGTGCAGAAGTGGATAAAGCGATCGGAACAGAGATCCGGAAGAATGTCTTCCTCTGTAACCAGAAGAAGACAACCTTCTTTTTGCTGGTAATGCCGGCAGACAAAGCATTTGACACTTCTTCATTCAGTAAAAAACTGGGCGTGTCCCATATGTCATTTGCGCCGCCGGAGAAGATGCTGGAACATCTTGGCACAACACCGGGATCAGCAAGTGTTGCAGGGCTTCTGACCGATGAAGATGATTATGTGCAGGTAATTATAGATAAGGAAGTTGCAGAGGCAGAATGGTTCGGCTGCAACCCGGGAATCAACACCAGCCATTTGAAATTTAAAACGAAAGATCTGCTTCAGAAGTATCTTCCGGCGATCCATCACAGAGCAAGAATTGTGGATCTGTAGAATCCAGAGAAGCGAATAAGAGAAGCAGATCTGCGGGAAAGAGAGAAGCGAATAAGAAAAGCAGATCTGCGAGAAAGAGAATAGTGAATAAGATAGACAGATCTGTAAAGGATAGAATAGAGAATAAAAAGGAACAGTAACATTATAAATATGAAGACATCAGAAGATTTAAAACAGATACTGGAGCGCATTGATCACAGAGGATATCCGGCATATAAGGATACCAGAGGCGCATACCAGTTTGGAACATATATACTGGGGATTGATCATGTACAGGGAGATCCGTTTGCGGCACCGTCCAGGCTGCATATACAAGTGGCAGGAAGAGCGGCCCGGATTCCGGGAAATCTATATGACAGCAAATGTAAAAAGATGGCTGTGGCAGATTATCTGCTGCGGAATTTTGCAAAGCAACTGGAACGGTACTCGTTTCAGGCACACGGTTCCGGAAAAAGCGGGATCATCCAGGTGACACGATGTGGTCAGGAAGTGCTGGAACGTACGGCCTGTGAGATAGAGGAAAAGACAGGGAATATTATTGTCCGGTTTGAGGTCGGATTCCCGGCAAGAGGACGTACGATCCAGGCAGGAGAGCTGATTAAGATTCTGTATCAGTATCTGCCGGCGTGTGTGGAGAAAGCCTTGTATTATAAGAATATGGACCAGAATGCAGTGAAGCGGGCGGCAGAACTTGCCGTGGATCAGGAATATATCCGGGAACAGCTGAAAAAAGAGGGACTGATAGCATTTGTTGCTGACGGTTCGATCCTTCCGAGAGAATCGGGCGTTTCCCAGAGACCGATGAAGGATGCGGTGCCGTTTGTCTCGCCGGATTCTATGAAAGTTACGATGAAGCTTCCATATAAAGGAGTGCTCACCGGAATGGGAATACGAAAGGGAATCACTCTGGTTGTAGGTGGCGGCTATCATGGTAAATCAACGCTTTTGAAAGCACTGGAGAGTGGTGTATATCCTCATATTGCAGGAGATGGCAGGGAATATGTAGTCACAGATGATACTGCAATGAAGATCCGCGCAGAAGACGGCAGAAGCATCCGGCATACAGACATTTCCATGTTTATCAATGATCTGCCGAACGGAAAAGATACGTATGCGTTCGACACGGAAGATGCAAGTGGAAGTACGTCACAGGCGGCGAATGTGATAGAAAGTATGGAAGCAGGAACACAGGTATTTCTGATCGATGAAGATACGAGTGCAACGAATTTTATGGTGAGAGATGAGCTGATGCAGCAGGTGATCCACCGTGACATGGAGCCGATTACACCGTTTATTGAGCGTGTGCGGGATCTTTATCAGGAATATGGAATATCGACGGTGCTGGTAGCGGGAAGCTCCGGAGCCTATTTCCAGATCGCGGATCAGATCATTCAGATGGATAAGTATGTTCCGAGAGAAATCACGGAACTGGCAAAGGAAGCGGCTTCAGACTATCCGGCATTGAAGTTTCCGGAAGAAAAGCCGGAACAGCCATCGTTTGACAGGAAGGTGCGTAAGAATCCGGGCATCCGCCAGAAAGGCAGGGTGAAATTAAAAACAATGGGACGCGATGCGGTCATGATCGGTCATGAGACGATTGATCTGCGGTATGTGGAACAGCTTGTGGACAGTGAGCAGTTAAATACACTGGGGCAGATCGTACGTTTCTTGGAAGAGGAGATATTTGATGGCAGGAAGACACTTGGACAGGCCATAGAACAGGTGGAGAACGTTCTGGATAAAAAAGGGCTTGCCGGTGTGTGCGAAGGAAATACCGTACCGGGAAATCTTGCAAGACCGCGTATACAGGAAATCTATGCCTGTATGAACCGTTACAGAAAGCTTGGAACAGACAGGAAAGAGAGGGGATAGAATATGAGAGTCATTGCAGGAAGTGCAAGAAGAACACAGTTAAAGACGTTGGAAGGCATGGATACCAGACCAACAACAGACAGGATCAAGGAGACATTATTTAACATGATCGCTCCATATCTGTACGACAGTATCTTTCTGGATCTGTTTGCCGGAAGCGGCGGGATCGGGATCGAAGCTCTGAGCAGGGGAGCAATGGAAGCGGTATTTGTAGAGAAGAATCCGAAAGCCATGGCGTGTGTCAAAGAGAACCTTCAGAAGACACATTTTGAAAGAAAAGGGATGACCATGCAGATGGATGTGATGACAGCACTCTATAAATTAGAAGGAGAAAAACAGTTTGATTATATTTTTATGGATCCACCGTATAATCATGAACTGGAAAAAAGTGTGCTGACTTATCTGGCAGAATCATCGCTGCTGGCAGAGGAAGGAATCATCATTGTAGAGGCTTCTAAAGAGACGGACTTTGATTATGCAGAAGATCTTGGATATAACATTATCAAAGAAAAAGAATATAAGACAAATAAGCATGTATTTTTGGAACCTGCGGGAAGGAAAGAAATATGTTAACAGGAATCTATCCGGGAAGCTTTGACCCGGTCACATACGGACATCTGGATATCATAAAACGTTCTGCTGAAATGGTAGATGAACTGGTAGTCGGAGTGCTGAATAATAAAGCAAAAACCCCGTTGTTTTCCGTAGAAGAACGTGTTAAAATGTTAGAGGAAGTAACGAAAGACATACCAAATGTTAAGATTATTCCATTTGAAGGATTATTGGTGGATTTTGCCCATAAGCTGAATGCGAAGATTGTAATAAGGGGACTTCGGGCAATCACTGATTTTGAATATGAATTACAGATGGCGCAGACAAATCATAAACTTGCGTCAGATGTGGAGACGATATTTCTGACCACGAATCTGCAGTATTCGTATTTGAGTTCTACCACGGTAAAAGAAGTGGCAGCCTTCGGAGGAGATATATCCCAGTTTGTGCCGGATTACATAGAGCAGAAAGTCTGGGGGAAAATGAAACATAAAAGGAGAGTGTAAATATTATGAGCAGCCGTATTGAGCAGATCATAGAGGAAATTGAAGAGTATATTGACAGTTGTAAATTCCAGCCGCTGTCGACAACAAAAATTATTGTAAATAAAGACCAGATGGATGAACTGTTAAGAGAACTTCGTATGAAGACACCGGATGAGATCAAGCGTTATCAGAAGATTATTGCGAACAAAGACGCAATTCTGGCTGATGCACAGGCAAAAGCAGACGGAATGATCCAGGAAGCACAGATTCAGACAAATGAGCTGGTAAGTGAACATGAGATCATGCAGCAGGCGTATGCGCAGGCAAATGAGATCGTAACTGCAGCAACTGCACAGGCACAGCAGATTCTGGATAATGCAACAAATGATGCAAACCAGATTCGTATCGGAGCCATTCATTATACAGATGATCTTCTTTCTCAGGCAGAGAGTGCGATCGGACGTACCTTGGATACGTATACATCGAAGTATGACAGTCTTGTAAATTCTCTTCAGGAATGTTATGACATGGTGCGTAACAACAGAGCAGAGCTGGATGTTCCGCCGGAGACAGAACAGAGTGTACAGTCGGAGTATCCACAGGATGAATATCCTGCAGACGAATATCCGCAGAATAATTATGAGCAGGATGCTTATGGACAGGATGATTATCTGGATGATGAGAATCAGTATCCGAATGATATGTCAGTTTCTGGTTATGATATTCAGGAAGATGACACACTGGATTAAGATACAATCAAATAGCATATATGTAAGCGGAGATAAGAAGACTGGTTACCAATGCGGTGGCCAGTTTTTCTGCTATATAGGGCAGGATTGGTAAGTGATTGCCGGAGATCATGGAATATGTCTGGGCAATACAGCACCAGCCGCCGAAAGAGGTAAGTGCAGCGCACAGAATAATCTTATGGGAGGTATACAGTGCGGATGACGCAAGCCGTCGGATTCCGGTGCTGATCTCCAGGCTGGAATACAGAAGAAGGGAGGCTGTATTGTCTGGAAGAGCAGACGCAAGCAGTTGAATCAGGACAGAGAACATCATCATATATCCACCGACCTTTGTGATGGATTCGAATGCATTCATGATACAACGGTCGAAGTAATTACCGGATAAATTTTCAGATTGTGAAGCAGTTGAAGAAGAAACCTGCATCATGTGTGAAAATGGATGGATATGGTCTTTTGCGCGGTAGAAAAGACGAAAGACAAAGCTCATCATAAGAGGCGTAAGTGTAAGAATAAGAAGAAACGGAATGGAAATAGAATCCTTTTTCAGATTCTGAATGACAACATAGCTTAAGATGAAAGCAGGGCTTGTATTGTTGCAGAAAGACAAAAGGTAAGAGGCTTCCGAACGCGAAATTTTCTGAGCGTCCAGAAGGTCGGAAGCTGTCTTGGCACCCATCGGATATCCGCATAAGAAGCCAGTGAGTACTGCAAATGTGCCATAATAAGAAGTGCCAAGGAGCGGACATAGAAACGGTGATGTGATGTGGCAGATCCAGTGAAGTGCAGGGGTGCGGATCAGAATATTGATCAGGACCATATAGGGAAGTAATGTGGGAAGGACATGCCGGAACCACAGGAGGAGTCCGTAACTGGCACCGGCAAAGACTGTCTGTGGAAATGACAGCATACATAAGAAAAAAATCAGTATCGGAATGGTAAGAAAATGACGTCTGGACATAGGAATCTCCCGGAGGACCTTGTTAATTCATTGTATGGATAAGGTTGATTTTTTATGAAGACTGTTAGATAATAGATAACAGTGTAATATAGAAGGAGTGTAGGAAAATGGCAGTATTAAATGAATTAGAACCGAAAGAAGTCTTCCGGTTTTTTGAAGAAATAAGTGCGATCCCGAGAGGAAGCCGCGATACAAAACGTATCAGTGATTATCTGGTGGCATTTGCAAAGGAAAGAGACTTAAAAGTGATTCAGGATGAAGTGAATAACGTGATCATATTCCAGCCTGGAACACCTGGATACGAAGAAAGTGAACCGGTGATTCTGCAGGGACATATGGATATGGTATGCGAAAAGACATCGGATTCCACACATGATTTTAAAAATGACGGACTGGAATTATATGTAGAAGATGGATTTTTAAAGGCGAAAGATACCACGCTTGGAGGAGATGACGGCGTTGCGGTTGCAATGGCGCTTGCACTGATGGACAGCGAAGATATTCCACATCCACCAATCGAAGCAGTATTTACTGTAGATGAAGAGCTTGGAATGGAAGGTGCCGAGGCTATCGACCTGTCAGTATTAAAAGGAAAGAAACTCATCAACCTGGATTCGGAAGAAGAGAAGACGCTGACGGTTGGATGCGCAGGCGGAGTCCGTTATCAGGGACTGATCCCGGTAGAAAAGGAGACTGCATCCGGAGAGGTGATCAAGATTACGATCCAGGGGCTTCTGGGCGGACATTCCGGCGAAGAAATCCACAGACAACGTGGTAATGCGAATAAGATGATGGCACGTCTGCTGTATCATATTGCAGGAGAGAAGAATTACCGTCTGAGCGAAATCTATGGCGGCTCGAAAGACAACGTTATTGCGATGGAAGCACACGCGTCTATCCTTGCAGAACCGGAAGACTGCGAAGAGATCCTTGCTATGATCCGGGACATGGAAAGTATATGGAATGCAGAATTCATGGGAGAAGAACCAGGCCTGACTGTAAAAACAGAAACTGAAAAAGTAGAAAATATAGTAGTGTTCTCAAAAGGTACTACGCAAAAAGTAGTAGGATACCTGACGGCATGCCCGAATGGATTAAAAGAATACAGCCGTAAAGTAGCCGGCGCGACAGAGACCTCTTTAAATCTCGGTGTGGTATCTATGAAAGAAAATGGAGTGGAGGCAGCATTCCTGATCAGAAGTGCAGTAGACAGCAGAAAGCAGCAGGTGCTGGAAGAAGTAGATGCTGTGACAAAAGCATTCGGAGGAAGCGGTTCGCTTTCCAGCGAATATCAGGCATGGCAGTACAAGCCACAGTCAGAACTCCGTCCGGTCATGGTAGAAGCATACAAAGAAGTTTATGGAAAAGAGCCGGAGATCTGCATTATCCACGGTGGACTGGAGTGTGGAATCTTCCTCGGAAAACGTCCGGATCTGGACTGCGTATCCTGCGGACCGGATGTTCTGGATATTCATTCTTATAATGAACGTCTGGATATTGCGTCTACGCAGAGAAGCTGGGAATTCCTGAAACTGGTACTTAAAAATTGTAAATAATAACGACGGAGGAGAAATATATGAATCTGCCAGCAGCATTTGAAGAAAAGATGCGTGCACTTCTCGGAGATGAATTTGACGAATATATTGCCTGTTATGAAGAACCAAGATATTATGGCATGCGAGTGAATACAGGCAAGATCTCGGTAGAAGAGTTTGAAAAGATATGTCCGTTTGAGATCAGAAAGATCCCGTGGATCGAAAATGGATTCTATTATGACGGGGACAAAGTGTCTCCTGCAAAGCATCCGTATTATTTTGCCGGCCTTTATTATCTTCAGGAGCCGAGTGCTATGACACCGGCGAACCGTCTTCCGGTAGAGCCGGGAGATAAGGTTCTGGATGTATGTGCGGCTCCGGGAGGAAAGGCGACAGAATTAGGAGCAAAATTACAGGGAGAAGGCGTGCTGATCGCCAACGATATCAGCAGTTCGAGAGCCAAGGGACTGCTTAAGAATATTGAGGTATTCGGAATCGGAAATGTTCTGGTGTTAAGTGAGGAACCAGGACGTCTGGAGAATTATTTTACGGAATATTTTGACAAGATCCTGATCGATGCACCATGTTCCGGAGAAGGAATGTTCCGAAAAGATAAAAAGATGGTAAAAGCATGGGAAGAACACGGACCGGAATTCTTCAGTAATCTGCAGAGAAATATCATCCTGCAGGCTGCAAGAATGTTAAAGCCGGGCGGTCTCATGCTGTATTCGACGTGTACATTTGATCCAAGTGAAAATGAGAGAATCATTGAACACCTGAAAAAAGAATATCCGGAATTCCATGTACTTCCGATGGAAAACTATGAGGGATTCTGCGCGGGAATACCGGAAGTGACAGAAGAAAAGGATGAAGAACTGAAAAAAACAGTCCGCATCTTCCCGCACAAGATGAAAGGGGAGGGACATTACGTTGCCCTTCTGCAAAAGGGAGAACCATTGCCGGCAAAAGAGCTGAAACCAAAGAAGAAATCAGGAAAAATCCCGGCAGATCTGGAAGAATTCATGAAACAGGTAACATGGAAACTGGATGGTTCCAGACTGGATATCCATGGAGAGCGCATTTACTATATGCCGGAAGGGCTTCCGGATGTGAGAGGAATCCGTTTCTTAAGAACCGGACTGCTGCTTGGAGAACTGAAGAAGAACCGTTTTGAACCGAGCCAGGCATTTGCCATGTGCCTGAAAAAAGATGAATATGCACAGATCATCGATCTTCCATGTGAAGATGAAAGAGTCAGACGTTATTTGAAAGGGGAGACGCTGGATGTAGATGATCTGACAGAGAGAAAGGCAAAAGGCTGGTATCTGGTCTGTGTAGACGGATTCCCGCTTGGATGGGGAAAGGTATCGAATGGTACGTTGAAGAACAAATATCTGCCGGGATGGAGGCTGTGTTAAGATGATGCGTCTGGATAAATATCTGGCAGAGATGGGTGTGGGTACCCGCCAGGAGGTAAAGAAGCAGATCCGTCAGGGGAAAGTTACCGTTAACGGGACGGTGGTAAAAGCAGCAGATACGAAGATTGATGAGACATGCGATGAAGTTACAATAGGCGGCCGTAACATTTCCTATGTGTCGTATGAATATTATATGCTGAACAAGCCGGGCGGCGTGGTATCGGCGACCGAGGACCGGAGAGATACTACGGTGATCGATCTGATCAAAGACAAGAAACGAAAGGATCTTTTCCCGGTCGGACGACTGGATAAAGATACGGAAGGATTACTTCTGATCACGAATGACGGAGATCTGGCACACCGTCTGCTGGCACCGAAAAAGCATGTGGATAAAGTCTATTATGCAAAAATAGATGGAATGGTTACAGAAGAGGATGTAAAGCGGTTCGCAGAAGGAATCGATATCGGCGCAGAGGAAGAAGAGATGACAAGACCTGCAAAACTTGACATTATGAAGAGCGCGGAAGAATCTGAGATCCGCCTTACGATCCATGAAGGAAAGTTCCATCAGGTGAAGAGGATGTTCCTTGCAGTGGGTAAAGAAGTTACTTATCTGAAGCGAGAACGCATGGGAACCCTGTGCCTGGATGAAAATCTGAAGCCCGGAGAATACCGGCTGCTGACAGAAGAGGAGATAGAGAATGTCAGAAAATAAATTTTTACCGATTTGCAAAAAGGATATGGAAGAACGGGGATGGGAACAGCTGGATTTTGTCTATATTTCCGGAGATGCTTATGTAGACCATCCGTCTTTCGGACATGCGATCATTACGAGACTTTTGGAAGCGCATGGATTTAAAGTCGGTATCATTGCGCAGCCGGACTGGAAAGATAAGAACAGCATTACGATCCTTGGAGAACCGAGACTGGGATTCCTTGTTTCTGCGGGAAATATGGATTCGATGGTGAATCATTATTCCGTGTCGAAAAAGCACCGCAGAACGGATGCTTATACGCCGGGAGGCGTGATGGGAAAGCGTCCGGATTACGCAGCGGTTGTATACAGTAACCTGATCCGTCAGGTATATAAGAAGACACCGATCATCCTCGGAGGAATCGAGGCAAGTCTCAGACGACTGGCACATTATGATTACTGGTCAGACAAATTAAAACGTTCGATCCTGCTGGATTCCGGTGCAGATCTGATATCTTATGGAATGGGAGAACATTCGATCATTGAGATCGCAGAAGCTCTGGACAGCGGTATTGCGGTCAGTGATATCACATTTATCGCTGGAACGGTTTATAAGACGAAGAGTCTGGACAGTGTCTATGACGCGGAGATTCTTCCGGGATACGAAGATATGAAGCAGGATAAGCTGGAGTATGCAAGAAGCTTTTATACACAGTACTGCAATACCGATCCATTTGCCGGGAAAAGGCTGGTAGAGCCATATAATGATCATCTGTATGTAGTACAGAATCCACCGGCACTTCCGCTTTCGGAGGGGGAAATGGACGATGTCTACGGACTGCCTTATATGCGGACCTACCATCCTTCTTATGAGAAGGACGGCGGCGTACCTGCAATCTCAGAGGTCAAGTTCAGTCTAATCAGCAACCGTGGCTGCTTTGGCGGCTGCAGCTTCTGTGCACTTACCTTCCATCAGGGAAGGATCATGCAGGTGAGAAGCCACGAGTCGCTGTTAGATGAGGCGAAGATGATTACGCAGGAAAAGGACTTCAAAGGCTATATCCACGACGTAGGAGGTCCGACGGCGAACTTCCGCCAGCCATCCTGCGAAAAACAGCTTACACGTGGCGTGTGTAAGAACCGCCAGTGCCTGTTCCCGAAGCCGTGTCCGAATCTGAAAGTAGATCACAGAGACTATATCAAACTTCTGAAAGAACTGCGTGACATTCCAAAAGTGAAGAAGGTATTCATCCGTTCGGGAATCCGGTTCGATTATGTTGTTGCGGATAAAAGTGATGCATTTCTGGAGGAACTCTGCCGTTATCATGTAAGCGGACAGTTAAAGGTTGCACCGGAGCATGTATCGGATGATGTTCTTACACTGATGGGAAAACCAGAGAACAGTGTATATCAGGAATTTGTGAAAAAGTACAATAAGATGAATCAGAAGATCCACAAAGATCAGTATCTTGTGCCGTATCTGATGTCTTCGCATCCGGGATCCAGAATGAAAGATGCGGTAGAACTTGCAGAGCATATCCGGGATCTTGGATATATGCCGGAACAGGTACAGGATTTCTATCCGACACCGTCAACGATCTCGACGTGTATGTATTATACAGGCGTGGATCCAAGAACGATGCAGCCGGTCTATGTGCCGAAGAATCCGCATGAAAAGGCAATGCAGAGAGCTCTGATCCAGTACCGGGATCCGAAGAATTATGATCTGGTCATGGAGGCTCTGAAGAAGGCACACCGCATGGATCTGGTAGGATTTGATAAACACTGTCTGATACGCCCGAGAAAATTCGAAGGCAGATCACAGCAGAAAGTACCGGGACAGAAAACGCAGAATCAGAAGTCTTCCGGAAAACCGGGACGGAATGACCGTGGGAAAAACAAAAACGAGCATTCCAGAAGAAATACTGTGCAAAGTGACAGACAGAACAGCAGACAGAAAAAGAAATCGATCCGGAATGTGCATAAGAAGAAATAACAGCAAGAGAAATAGCATAAAGGGAAAATGATGAAAAACCGGCAGCCGGATGGATGTAGAGAGGTGTTAAAGTTGAAAATAGCGATCGTTACAGGAGCATCGTCGGGAATGGGCAGGGAATTTGCGCTTCAGATCCCGCAGCTGTATAAGAACCTGGATGAATTATGGGTAGTGGCAAGACGGACAGACCGTCTGAAAAGTCTGCAGGAACAGGTAAAGATCCCGGTCAGGATCTTCGACGGGGATATGCAGAGAGACTATATTTTCGAAAAACTGCAAAGAGAACTGGAGCGCCGGCAGGCAGATGTAAGGATGCTTGTAAATGCGGCAGGATATGGAAAGATCGGTAACGTCAGTGACATTGATCTGAAAGAACAGTGTGGCATGGTTGATCTGAATTGTACAGCACTCACCAGAATGACAGGAATCTGCCTGCCATATCTGTCGAAAGGCAGCCGGATTGTCAATCTGGCTTCGGCAGCTTCGTTCTGTGCACAGCCGGGATTCTGTGTATATGCGGCTTCCAAAGCATATGTACTGCGTTTTTCACAGGGACTGGCAGCAGAATTGAAGAAACGGGGAATCCTGGTAACGGCAGTGTGTCCGGGACCGGTACGTACAGAATTCTTTGACCGGGCCGGTGCGCTTGCGGCAAGTGAAAAAGAAGCACTCTGTGCCGAACCGGAGGCGGTGGTGACACAGGCACTTACAGACAGCGTGCGTGGAAGACGCGTTTCGGTATATGGAGCAGCAATGAAAGGTTCCAGAATCCTTTCCAAGATCCTTCCGGATCGCCTGCTTGTATGGGGGATGATGAAGATCAACCATGCGGATATATAAAGGCATATACGGAATGTCTATGAGCTTGGGAAAATGTTTTTTCATGATAGAAAAAGACGATTACAGAAAAATTATAAATAGAAAACAAAAAGGACAGACAATATGAGAACAGAAAAAGGACAGCCGGGATATGTAAAGGCAAGAAAACAGAAATATCTTCTGGGAGCGGTCGTAGAATTTGCAATTGTGATCGCAATCTTTGTAACCGGATATATTCAGACCGGATCCAGACTGAATCTGCTTACCGTTGTAGCGGTAGTCGGATGCCTTCCGGCAGCAAAGATGTTGGTGGAATTTATCACAATGGCACCATATAAGAGTATTGAAGAAGCAAAATACCAGGAGCTGGAGGAAAAAGCACCTCTGATCCTGAAGGCATATGATATGATCATTACCAGTTCACAGAAGGTTATGCCTCTGGATGCAGTGGTTGTATCCGGGCACATTGTCTGCGGATATGCAAGCAATCCGAAGACCGATGAGGAGGCACTTGCCCGTCATATCAAAGATATTTTGAAAGACAATCATTATGATAAGATGACGGTGAAGATTTTCCATGACTATACTGCATTTTTATCGCGTGCGGAGGGCATGAATAATATGGCAGCGGTAGAACAGAAAGAATCATTACGAAGAGAAAAAAAGATCCGGAAGATCATCTTAAACATTTCTATGTAGAAAACAGCGGGAGTTAGAAGAGAATATGAAAGAACTGATCATTCATGACAATGAGGCGGGACAACGCCTGGATAAACTGCTACGCAAATATCTGAGCGAAGCACCGGGAAGCTTTATTTATAAAATGCTACGTAAAAAGAATATTGTGCTGAATGGAAAGAAAGCAACCGGGAACGAACATCTGAAAAAAGGAGACAGCGTGAAACTGTTTCTGGCAGATGATACCATTGCCAAATTTCAGGCAGCTGGAAAGGCGGTGGAAGAAAGCATAAAGAATACGGTGAAGCTGGACGTGATCTATGAAGATCAGAATGTGATATTTATCAATAAACCGTCCGGAATGCTGTCGCAGAAGGCGAAGGAAACAGATGTATCGGTAGTGGAGAATGTGACAGCATATCTTCTGGAATCCGGGCAGCTCACCAGAGAGAATCTTAAGACCTTTCGCCCGTCGATCTGCAACCGTCTGGACCGGAATACCAGCGGTCTGATCGTTGCCGGGAAGAGTCTGGCAGGCTTACAGCAGATGGGAGAATTATTCAAGAAACGTACACTGAAAAAATATTATCTGTGTATTGTAAAGGGCAGGATCACGGAGCCGGCACACATCAGGGGGTATCTTGTGAAAGACGAGAAGACGAACCGTGTCAGCCTTTCAAAGGGAGGCTTTTCCAAAGATGCAAAAGGCCTTCCTATAGAAACAGAATATGTCCCGATCGCGTGGAATGAAGAGATGACGCTTCTGAAGGTACATCTGATCACCGGACGTACCCATCAGATCCGTGCACATCTGGCGAGTACCGGACATCCGCTTCTCGGAGATTATAAATACGGCTCTAAGAAATGGAATGACCGCTATAAAAAAGAATGGAAGATCGAAGACCAGGTACTGCATGCTTATCAGCTTACAATGCCGGGGATGAAGAAAGAACTGGAGAATCTTTCCGGAAAGACATTTTATGCAAAGGTACCGGAGGTTTTCTGGAAACTGATAAAGGAGACAGCATGGGAACATGGAACTCGAGAGGCCTTAGAGGTTCTACATTAGAAGATATGGTCAACCGTACCAATGAGTGGTATCTGGAAAAGAATCTGGCACTGATGCAGAAGATTCCGACCCCGATCACACCGGTGCGGATGGATAAAGAACACAGACAGATCACGCTCGCTTATTTTGATCAGCGCAGTACGATCGATTATATTGGTGCAGTGCAGGGGATTCCGGTGTGTTTTGATGCGAAGGAATGTGTGGCAGAGACATTTCCGCTTCAGAATATTCATGAACATCAGGTGGAATTTATGAAGAATTTTGAAAAGCAGCAGGGGGTTGCATTTGTCCTGATTTATTATTCATCTAGAAATATCTTATATTATATGCGTTTTGAGGAACTGTACAGGTTCTGGATGCGTGCACAGAACGGAGGAAGAAAAAGCTTCCGTTTTGATGAACTGGACGAACGGTTTTTTATGAAATTCTTCCATGGATGTTATGTTCCATACCTGGATGCCTTGAATCTCGATCTGGAACTTCGTGATGAACTTGACAAAACGGATGAAACTGCGTATAATGCAAAGTGATTTTTTAACATGGTAGCACACTAAAGTGCTGGAAGAAAAATATTACTACCTGGAGGACATATGAAGAAAAAATTACACACTCCGGAAGGAGTACGGGATATATACAACGTAGAATGCGGAAAAAAACTTGCGTTGGAAAGTAGATTGAAAAAAGTATTTCATTTATATGGATATCATGATATCCAGACTCCGACGATTGAATATTTTGATGTGTTCCGCGAGGAGATTGGAACGACACCGGCCAACGATCTGTATAAATTTTTTGACAAAGATGGCAATACACTTGTCTTAAGACCCGATATTACCCCGTCTATTGCAAGAGCATCGGCAACTTTATTTAAAGATGAAAATCTTCCGATCCGTCTGTGTTATACAGGCAATACATTTGTGAACCATTCCAGTTATCAGGGACGCTTAAGAGAGACGACGCAGATGGGCGCAGAATTTGTCGGGGATGATTCGGTAGAGGCAGATGCAGAGATGCTTGCCCTGGTGATTGAATCTATGTTGACGATCGGGCTGAAAGAATTCCAGCTCTGTGTCGGTAATGTTGATTTTTTCCAGAGTCTGATCGAAGACGCAAGTCTGGATGAAGAGGCGGAAGAAAGAGTAAGAGAACTGATCGGTAACCGCAATTACTTCGGTGTAGAAGAATTTCTGGACAGTATTCAGGCAAAGAGAAGCTCCAAAGAAGCATTTTCAGCATTGAATGAACTGATCGGAGGAATTGATATCCTGGAAAAAGCGGAAAACCTTGCGCCGAATTCCAAAGGTGTGATGGCAATCAGACGCCTGGAGAAGATATACCACATCCTGCGCTATTACGGAGTGGAAAAATTTGTCACTTTTGACCTGAGCATGACAGGAACCTATGGATACTATACAGGAATCGTGTTCCGTGGTTATACTTACGGAACCGGGGATGCAGTTGTAAAGGGCGGACGTTATGACCATCTGATCGAAAAGTTCGGTAAGAAATCACCATCTATCGGTTTTGCGATTGTAATTGATGAACTGGTGAGTGCACTGACCCGTCAGAAGATCCGCATCGTATATCCAAGAAAGAATACGATCATCATATATGCGGAAGGAAGACAGCTTGAAGCAATCCGCCTTGCGAAGGATTTCCGTAGAAAAGCCAAGAATGCAGAACTTCTGAAGAAGGATGAAAACAGTGGATTGGAAGATTATATCCGTTACGGAAATGATTATTATGCCGGAAGTCTGGTATATATCGAGGAGACCGGAGAAGTAACGATGGTCAATCTCGTTACCGGAGAGCAGAAGATCGTGAATAGTACAGATAGGAGTTAGACATTATGAGATACCTGACATTTGCCCTGGGAAAAGGACGTCTGGCAAAACAGACATTAGAATTATTTGAGAAAATCGGGATTACCTGTGAAGAGATGAAAGATAAAGATTCCAGGAAGCTGATTTTCACCAATGAAGAATTGAAACTCCGTTTCTTTCTTGCAAAAGGACTGGATGTTCCGACATATGTAGAATATGGCGCAGCGGATATCGGAGTCGTTGGAAAAGATACAATCCTGGAAGAAGGACGTAAGGTACATGAAGTACTGGATCTTGGATATGGAAAATGTAAGATGTGTGTATGCGGATACAAAGATGCCGCACCACTTCTGCAGCATCATGAACTGATCCGGGTAGCAACAAAATATCCGAATATTGCAAAAGATTATTTCTATAACACGAAGCATCAGACTGTAGAGATCATTAAGTTAAATGGTTCCATTGAACTTGCACCGATCGTCGGACTGTCCGAAGTGATCGTGGATATTGTAGAGACAGGGTCAACCCTCCGTGAAAATGGTCTGGAAGTGTTGGAGGAAGTATGTCCGTTGTCTGCTAGGATGATCGTGAACCCGGTCAGTATGCGTATGGAAAGCGCAAGGATCAAAGACCTGCTGACAAGACTGCGGGAGCAGGTATAATACTGTACAGACAGAAAGAAAATAAAATGAGAGGATGGCGGTTAAGGCTATGAGAATACAGCGTTTGACAAAAGATGCAAAAGAGAACTTACTGGAGGATCTTCTGAAGAGAAGCCCGAATAATTACGGTCAGTATGAACAGGGAGTTCAGGAAATCCTCGCTCATGTAAAAGAAGAAAAGGATCAGGCAGTATTTGCATATACGAAGAAATTTGATCATGCAGATATCACTGCAGACAATATTAAGGTTACAGAAGAGGAGATTGAAGAGGCATATAAAGAAGTAGATCCAAAATTGGTGGAGATCATCCGCAAAGCTCTTCTGAACATCCGTACGTATCATGAAAAACAGAGACAGTACAGCTGGTTCGACAGCAAACCGGACGGAACAATCCTGGGACAGAAAGTTACACCACTTCACAGAGTCGGTGTATATGTGCCGGGCGGGAAAGCGGTATATCCATCTTCTGTATTGATGAACATTGTACCTGCAAAGGTAGCCGGAGTTGATGAGATCGTGATGGTCACACCGCCCGGAAAAGATGGAAAAGTGACACCAAACACACTGGTTGCAGCACATGAAGCCGGTGCGGATGTCATCTATAAAGTCGGCGGGGCACAGGCGATTGCTGCTCTGGCATACGGGACAGAGAGTATTCCAAAAGTCGATAAGATCGTAGGACCTGGAAATATATATGTTGCTCTGGCGAAAAAAGCAGTTTATGGTTATGTAAGCATTGATGCAATTGCCGGACCAAGCGAGATTCTTGTTATTGCAGATGAGACGGCAAATCCAAGATTTGTGGCAGCAGATCTTCTTTCACAGGCAGAGCATGATGAACTTGCATCTGCAATCCTGGTCACAACATCTGAAGAACTTGCCCGGAAAGTATCGGATGAAGTGGATGGTTTCTTAAAAGAACTTTCCAGAAGTGAGATCATCCGGAAATCACTGGACAACTACGGTTATATCCTGGTCGCAGATACGATGGATGATGTGATTGATATTGCAAATGAGATCGCATCCGAACATCTGGAGATCCAGACAAAGAATCCATATGATGTGATGACAAAGATAAGAAATGCCGGTGCCATCTTTATCGGGGAATATGCAAGTGAACCACTGGGAGATTATTTTGCAGGACCGAACCATGTTCTTCCAACCAATGGTACAGCAAAATTTTTCTCACCGCTTTCTGTGGATGATTTCATTAAAAAATCAAGTATCATCGGATATTCGGAAGAAGCATTACGCGATATACATAAAGATATTGAAGCATTTGCCGAGGCAGAGCAGCTGACGGCACATGCCAATTCTATCAAAGTCCGTTTTGAGGGCGAAGAGTAGAAGACAGCAGAAAAATAAGGAGGCGAGGAGCTATGAACAGAACAGTCACCAGGACAAGAACGACAAAGGAGACGGATATTACGGTAACTCTGAACCTGGATGGAACCGGAAAGACGGAGATTGATACAGGAATCGGTTTTTTTGATCATATGTTGAATGGATTTGCAAGACACGGATTGTTCGATCTGACGCTACATGCGAAAGGGGATCTGGAAGTGGACAGTCATCATACCATCGAAGATACGGGAATCGTACTTGGACAGGCTATTCTGGAAGCAATAGGAGATAAAGCCGGAATCAAACGTTATGGCCACTTTATGCTTCCAATGGATGAGACACTCGCACTTTGTGCGGTGGATCTCTCCGGAAGACCATATCTGAATTATAATGCAGAGTTTGTGTCAGATAAGATGGGTGAGATGGATACTGAGATGGTAAGGGAATTCTTTTACGCAGTTTCTTACAGCGCAATGATGAATATCCACCTGAAGATTCTGGATGGTATCAACGATCATCACAAGGCGGAGGCGCTGTTTAAAGCGTTCGGAAAAGCACTTGATATGGCGACAATGGAAGAGCCAAGGATAAAAGAGGCATGGACCACAAAGGGAAGCCTCTAAAAGGAGACGGACAGGCATGAGTTATAAAAGATTAATACCTTGCATTTTCATAAAAGACGGGAAAGCGGTCAGATGGATTGATGATCCGACTGTTGTATCCAAAGACGTAATTGAACTTGCAAAATATTACAGTGATCACGGTGCAGATGAACTGATCGTGCTGGATCTCTCAGATTCGGATGAAGAACATGATGAAACAATCACATTGATGAAACGGATCAATCGTGTGATCAGGATCCCGATGATCGCAGGCGGCAATATCAGACGCCAGGAAGATATTAAGAAGATTCTGTATACAGGTGCAAAACGGGCAATGCTGAATTTCTCTAAGCCGGATAGTGTCAAACTGATTGAGGATGCGGCAAAAAGATTCGGAAAAGAGAAGCTTGCGGTATCATTAAATGATTTTGATGCATTGTTCAAACATCAGCATCTGATCCAGGATTACAGCAGTGAAATTGTCTTTATGCACAGACTGGATCTGAATTCCATTATGAATGTAACAGATGTACCGTGTGTGATTATTACGGATACGGAAGAAGAGTCAGAGTTATTTAAAATTTTGAAATGCCCGGGTGTCCGGGGACTTTCGGGAAGATATGTAAGCCGTACAGATATTGATTGTGTGGCATTCAAAGATAAGTGTACGGAAGAAGGAATTAAGATGACATCTTTTGAGAGTATGATGGAGTTCTCACAGTTTAAGACCAATGATCAGGGCCTGATCCCTGTCATCGTCCAGCATTATAAGACACAGGAGATCCTGATGCTGGCATATATGAATGAGGAATCTTTCTATGAGACGATCAAGACAGGAAAGATGACGTATTTTAGCAGAAGCCGGCAGAAACTCTGGGTAAAGGGGGAGACGAGCGGTCATTTCCAGTATGTAAAATCCCTGACGATTGACTGTGATCTGGATACATTGCTTGCAAAAGTAGATCAGATCGGAGCAGCATGCCATACCGGTAATCCGACCTGCTTCTTCCAGCCGCTTGTAGGAATTGACTATGATGAGACGAATCCGCTTCGGATCTTTGAATCGGTATATGACACGATCGCAGACCGTAAAGAGAATCCAAAGGAGGGGTCTTACACGAATTATCTGTTTAATAAGGGAATTGATAAGATCCTGAAAAAAATTGGAGAAGAAGCAACGGAAGTTGTGATCGCAGCAAAGAATCCGAATCCGGAAGAAGTCAAATATGAGATCGCGGATTTCCTGTATCATGCAATGGTTCTGATGGTAGAAAAAGGTCTGACATGGGAAGACATCGTAAAAGAACTGGCAGATCGTTAAGCAGAAACTCTTAGAAAACATGAAAAAGAGCCTGTATGCAGTAAGTTTTGCACATGAGTGAAACAGATATCTCATATATTGTTTCAGAGGTGAGCGCATGTGAATGAAGCGGAAAAGCGAAGAAGAGAACTTCTGGAACAGACACGTTACAGCTATCAGGAATCCGGGATACCGGCAATACATCCCAGATACAGGGCATCTTATAGTGAACTGTATGGTGAGGAAGAGGCAGAACAGGGAAGCCTGGGAATCCGTACATTTATTTGTATGATTCTGTTTGCGGTGTTTGTATTTATGCAGAATGAAGGGAAAGATATTCTACATATAAGCAGCACAAAAGTGGTGCAGGAGGTCAGTAAAAACGCTGACATTACCGATGTGTGGAAAAAAATACCATAGAGGAGTAGATTTGAGACCGTTGGTTAAGAATTGAAACTGACGGTTTTTTTGTGTATACTAGCTATATTAAAAGGAAAGCAGAGAGACTGGCGTCAGCCGGTCCCGGCAGATGAGGAGGAAGCAGATATGTTAAAATTATGGATTGTTGGTGCATCCGGACAGATCGGATCGGCCATCAATGAAGTGTTGGATCCATTGGAAATGGAAGTGTTTAACACAGATAAGGAAGAATTAGACATTACGGATACCGATGAGGTGCTGAATTTCGGAGTGATCAACCGTCCGGATGTGATCATCAACTGTGCAGCAGTCACAGATACAGATCTCTGTGAAAAAGAACCAGAGCTTGCATACCGTGTGAATGCGCTGGGAGCAAGAAATTTAAGTATTGTGGCAAGAAAGATAGGGGCCAAGATGGTACAGATATCCACAGATGATGTATTTGACGGAATCCGGCATACCCCATATACAGAGTTCGATGACACAAATCCGAAGACCGTTTACGGACGTTCCAAGAGAGCAGGGGAGAATTATGTAAAGGAATTTACACACAAGCATTTCATCCTGCGCAGTAACTGGGTGTATGGAAATGGCAATAATTTTGTAAACCGCGTACTTCATGCAGCAGATACAAAGGATGAACTTCTGATTGCATCAGATCAGTTTGGTTCTCCGACCAGTGCAAAAGACCTGGCACGTATTATTCTTTATCTGATCAAAACGAATGAATACGGAACGTACCATGCAACCTGTCAGGGTGTATGTAATCGTTATGAATTTGCGCAGGAAGTTTTGAAACTTGCAGGAAAGAGGATCACTCTGCGCCCGGTAGTGACCAGCGAATCGGATCTTTCTTCTGCAAGACCAGCATATGCGGTCCTGGATAATTTTATCCTTCGTATCATCAATGTATACGAGATGCCGGACTGGAGAGCTTCACTGAAAGAATATATGGATGAGAGGATGGAGGACTAATATGGGAGAGACACAGAAGAAGGAAAAGAAGAAAATAGGACTTACAACGAAGATTTTTATTGCATTGCTTACAGGAGCGGTATTTGGAATTATTTTATGTTATGCGGTTCCAAGTGGACATATCAAAGACGACATTATCGTAGAAGGTGTACTGTACGTGGTCGGACAAGGCTTTATTAAACTGATGAAGATGTTGGTTGTACCACTGGTATTCTGTTCGCTTGTGTGCGGAAGTATGTCGATCGGGGATACGAAGAAGCTTGGTACAGTCGGTGCAAGAACACTGATCTTTTATCTGGCAACAACAGCACTTGCGGTTACCGTAGCATTGTCTGTCGGAAACCTGATCAATCCGGGTGTGGGACTGGACATGAGCACGATCAAGACCAATGCAGCATCTGTAGAAACTATGAAGGCTACTTCATTGACAGACACGCTGTTAAATATTATCCCGGATAACCCGATTAATTCTCTTGCAAGCGGAGAGATGTTGCAGATCATCGTATTTGCATTGATCATCGGTGTGATCCTTGCAAAATTAGGAGAACGCGCAGAGACAGTTGCGAACTTCTTCAGCCAGTTTAACGATATCATGATGGAAATGACGATGATGATCATGGCACTTGCCCCAATTGGTGTCTTCTGCCTGATCAGCCGCACATTTGCAAACATCGGATTCAGTGCATTTGTACCGCTGGCAAAATATATGATCGGTGTATTGATCGCACTGGCAATCCAGTGTTTCGGTGTATACCAGATCTTACTGAAGATATTTACCGGACTGAATCCTCTGAAATTTATCAAGAAGTTCTTCCCGGTTATGGCCTTCGCATTCTCAACAGCAACATCAAATGCAACGATTCCGCTGTCAATCGATACCCTGACCAAGAAGGTGGGTGTATCTAAGAAGATATCATCTTTCACCATTCCTCTTGGAGCGACCATCAATATGGATGGTACTTCGATCATGCAGGGGGTAGCCGTTGTATTTGCCGCACAGGCATTCGGAATCCACTTAAGTATGACAGATTATATTACTGTAATCGGAACTGCAACACTTGCATCCATCGGTACGGCCGGTGTGCCAAGTGTAGGTCTGGTAACACTGACAATGGTATTCAATTCTGTCGGACTTCCGGTTGAGGCAATTGGTCTGATCATGGGTATCGACCGTATCCTGGATATGACAAGAACTGCCGTTAATATCACAGGTGATGCTGTATGTACAACAATCGTTGCACACCAGAACAAGGCACTGGATAAGAATGTGTTCTATGCGGAAGAGAATTAGGATCGAAGATATTAATTTTTAAAAGATGTTCTAATAAATAAAAAACGTATCTCTGAGATGCTTCCTTTTCAGACAGTGGGGAAACATTGCAGAGATACGTTTTTTATATTTACTGATATGGATGTTTACAATGAATGTAAATGAAAACATATAAGCTAAGTGATTATAGGTTGTTTTTGATATTCTGTCAAGGAAAATGTCTTTACACATATAAAACGAATTAATAATTAAATGTTCACAAACGATAAATCTATGCTACAATAAAAATTACGGCTTTATGCTTTGATTGAAGATATTACTATAAAAGGAGAGAGTTGTTTTGAAGAAAAATAAATATGAGATTGATATGTGCAATGGAACCATCATGGACAAATTGATTTCATTTTCTATACCACTGATGCTGTCAGGAATCTTACAGCTGATGTTCAATGCGGTGGATATCGTGGTAGTGGGACGTTTCAGCGGAAGTCAGGCGCTCGCAGCGGTGGGTTCGACAACGGCACTGATCAATGTGTTTACCAATCTTTTCATCGGAATCTCATTGGGAGCAAATGTACTTGCAGCGAGATATTATGCGGCCGGAAAAACAAAAGAAATGTCGGAGACGGTACATACGGCTATTGCACTTGCTCTGGTAAGCGGAGTGGCGATGGCGGTGATCGGAGTGGTCTTTGCCAGAGGCGCGCTGGAAATTATGGGGACACCGGATGATGTAATTGCCAAATCCACACTTTATATGCGGATTTATTTCTGCGGTATGCCATTTTTTATGATGTATAACTATGGAGCAGCCATATTAAGGGCAGTGGGGGATACCAAACGTCCGTTGATCTTCCTGATCGTATCCGGAGTGATCAATGCAGTATTAAATCTGTTTCTGGTCATTGTATTCCATCTGGATGTAGCAGGCGTCGGGATTGCGACCGTTATATCCCAGCTGGTATCCTGTATCCTGGTACTCCGGTGCCTGCATCACACAGAGAGCAGCTATCAGCTTCACCTTGCAAAGCTTCGGATCAGATCCGTGTATCTGAAGCAGATTTTTGAAGTCGGGGTTCCGGCGGGAATCCAGAGCACGGTAATCAATATTTCAAATGCGATGCTGCAGTCATCGGTCAATTCTTTTGGATCGATCGCAATGGCAGGATATACGGCATCGAATAATATTTTCGGATTCTTATATGTGTCGGTGAACTCCTTCACACAGGCCTGTATGAGCTTCACAAGCCAGAACTACGGAGTGAAGAAATTAAAACGTATGGACAGGGTTCTGATCGACTGTATGATCCTTTCAGTTGTGGTAACTTTGATCCTCGGAAGCAGCGTGTACATATTCGGACCGGAACTTCTGCATATTTACAGTAATCAGGCAGATGTTATCAAATACGGTATGGAGATCTTTTCTTATACAACCGTTACCTATTTCCTGTGCGGTCTGATGGATCTGTTCCCGGGAGCACTGAGAGGAATGGGATATTCCACGGTACCGATGATCCTTTCTATTATTGGTACGGTTGGAGTCCGGATCATCTGGATCTACGGACTGTTCCCTTCACACAGATCACTGACTTTCTTGTTTCTGTCTTATCCGGTATCCTGGATTGCAACGATCATCATGCAGGTGATCTGCTTCTGGTTTGTAAGGAAGAAGATTCACAGGACGATGGTGATTGCGGCAGAGTGATCTTTTTTCGAACATATCATACATATCATATAATGATAAAAAACTCCTGGAGTCTTTGGTGGCTCGGGGAGTTTTTTGCATCGCGATGTGTTCGCTGTATCGTCATATGACCGGAAGAGGCTGACAAATTTGGCCGCCTACTATAAAATTAAAAAATAAAGATAAAAATCTGTAACAAAATATAAGTTCATGCGTCTAATAGTGAGAATTAGCGGCATTTAGAGGCGTTCAACCATAAGTGGAGTGCTTTTCTGGGAGAAATATGGCATAATAAAGCCGACAGGAGGTGACGCATATGGTTGAACCATTAGAACTTGGAAGGTTTATATCGACATGTAGGAAGGAAAAAAATCTGACACAGAAGCAGCTTGGAGAAGAACTGGGCGTGACAGACAGAGCTGTGTCAAAATGGGAGAATGGAAAATCATTCCCGGACATCAGTCTGATCGAGCCACTGTGTCAGATACTGGATATCAGTGTCAGTGAATTCATGCTTGGAAAAAGGATCGAACCGGAACACTATCAGGAAGAGACAGAAAAAGCCTGGATTGCATCGCTGGATGAGCCGTTATTGTATAAAATTCAGATGATCATATATATATTAGAAATTGCAGCGGTTGCGGTATTGCAGGTTCCTCTTTTTTCACACGGACCTATGTGTGTGAATATTATATGCTGGGCTGTATGGGGTGCACTGTTCTTTGCTGCATATTACCTGGATAAGAAAATCCCGGAAAGGAAGCTGAGATATTCGAATCCCTGGATCGAAGGGGTGTTTTCAGTGATTTATTTCCTGTGTTATATGTTATGGTTCTTTTTGCGCAAAGATGAATGGGGAACATTGCCGATGTCGGAACAGATGTCGCTTTGGGCGATAATTGTTGTTGGATTGATTGTGGGGGTTTGTGTGAGAGTTTTTTTGGCAAGAAAAAAGAGGAGAAGTGCTGTTTAATGCGTTTAAAACAATAGAAATTGTATCGCAACAGCGATATAATAAATAAAAAGATCATATGCCTGACATGGGAAATATAAGAATCAAGGATGAAAATATGAATAAAACAACAATCATAACCAACGTACAAACCCGTCTTTTTGAGCTGCAAGACTTAAAATACCGCGACTTCCATGCAAAACTAATGCCGACAGTCAACAAAGAAAAGATCATCGGTGTCCGGACGCCGGCACTTCGTGTATTTGCGAAGAAGTATGGAAAAACGGATGAAGCAAAAGAATATCTGCAGATACTGCCACATCAGTACTACGAAGAAAATAATTTGCATGGACTTTTGATCGAACAGATTAAAGACTATGACACATGTCTGGAAGAACTGGAACGTTTTCTTCCGTATATTGATAACTGGGCGACCTGCGATATGCTTGCGGTCAAGGTAGTGAAGAAACATCTGGATACATTTATAGATGAAGTATACCGATGGATGGAATCCGACCATGCATATACCATCCGGTTCGGTATCAGTATGCTGATGCGCTATTATCTGGAAGATGCATTTCAGATGGAGTACCCGGAGAAAGTGGCACAGATCCGATCGGAAGAATATTATGTAAATATGATGCGTGCATGGTATTTTGCGACAGCACTCGCAAAGCAGTATGAAAAGATATTACCATTTATCGAGGAACAAAAATTAGATATCTGGACGCATAATAAGACGATTCAGAAAGCCATCGAAAGCTACCGGATCACGCCAGAGCAGAAAGAGTATCTGAGAGGGTTAAAGATTAAAAAATGAAATCCATATCCATTTATACGATCACAAGAAATCAGAATATCGAACAGCTGCAAAAACTGGAACATCAGTTATCGGGAAGAGACCATTTTCTGAAAATACGGGAATGGGAACTGGAAAGTATGAAAGCACTGACAGCCGAATTGGAAACCTGTATGGAGGATGTATATGCACTTCGTTTCTTTTATTCGTTTCAGATTCCGAGACTGGGAAAAGAATTTGATCTTCTGCAGATCAAGGAAGATCAGATTATTAATATTGAATTAAAAAGCGGTGTGGTATCGGATGAGGCCATTCGCAGACAGCTTTTGCAGAACCGCTATTATCTGTCGGTGCTTGGAAGAACGATTCATTCGTATACTTATATCAGCAGCCAGAACCGTCTGGTAAGACTGACGAATCATGATCATATCGCAGAGGCAGACTGGGACGAATTATCCAGAGCTTTGAAAAGAGAAAGTCCGGATTATGACGGGAATATCGAAGAACTGTTCCGCGCAGAACTCTATCTGATCTCACCGCTCAGAGAGCCGGAACGCTTTTTACAGAAAGAATATTTTCTGACGGCACAGCAAAGAGATATCGAACGACAGATCCTGAAAGGAATCCGAGCAAAACATTCCGACTATTACTGGTTCAGCGGACTTCCGGGGACGGGAAAGACATTGCTTCTGTATGATCTTGCGATGAAGCTGTCGGTACGTCAGAGAGTCTGCATGATTCATTGCGGAGAATCAGGAGAGGACTGGAGAATTTTACATAAACGTCTGCGCCGGATTGATTTTCTGTCGGATCGTCAGTTATCACTTCAGGCAGCAAAGCAGACGATGACAGAAAATGTGTGTGCGGAAGAAGCGTTTGATACATTCTTAAAGCCATACAGTGCTATTCTGGTGGATGAGGCACATCTGCTTTCTGTGGAGCAATTAAAGATATTAGAAGAATGTAAAAAGCAGATTCCGATAATCTTCTCCAGTGATACGGAAGACATGATCTCGCCTGAAGAACTGGATCGTGAAATACCGCAAAGACTTGCGAGCCTGCCAGATGTGCAGTGCTTTCATATGACGAACCGTATCCGTACAAATGCAGAACTTTCTTCCTTTATTCAGAACATGCTGGATCTGTCGCGGAGAAAAGGGCAGAAGGGCTATCCTAATATTGAAGTGGTGTATGCGAATGATGATACAGAAGCAGTATGTTTGATGCAAGGCTATGCGAGACGGGGATATCTCTATCAGAATCCGGCAATGCGGGATGTGAACCGCCTGGTAGCCGTACTGGATGAACAGTATTATTATGATGAGGACGGTTATCTCCGTGCGGGAAAGATTAGTGAAGCTTCTTATGAAATAACCCGTATAACAATGAGTGAAGGCAGAAAATCAAATGTGAGACTTCTTTTTCATCAGCTGAATCAGGCAAAAGAAAAACTGGCGATTGTGATCAAAGACAATCCGTCAGTGTATGATATGATTTTGGATATATTACAGATGCGTAAAAACAGATAAAGAACTGTTTTTACGCATTTTTCTGTATCAGTCATTTCTAGATATTTTCAGAAAGAAAATTTGCCCGGTTCCGAAATGCGTGGTACAATATTCCTCAGATAAAATATTGAATCAGAGAGGTTTTTACAATGGAAGAAAAGAATTACAGTAAAGTACCGGTATTCGAAAATGGACTTGCACAGCCTGTTTTCAAATTCACAGACGGAAAGACAGGAGAAAAATACGATCCTGCGACATCAAGTATCGTAAGATACTGTGTATATGTGGAATCTGACTATGACATGGATGGAGACGGAAAGAGAGATTTCGTTAAAGCATTCATCCAGGTTCCAAGAAGTGCCGTAGAAGGCAATTATAAGGCGGCAACGTTATATGAGGCACGTCCGTATTGTGCCGGTGTACAGGCAGACGGATACGATCATATGAAAGAAGTGGAAAGCAAAGAATACCGCAAAATTGATTTTGCAGATCTTGACAAAGAAGTGCCTGCACGTATCCCGGAAGGAATGATCAGTGCCATGGATCTTGCATTAAAGGCAGATCCGGCAGACTGGTATTATCCGGATAAAGGAAACAATAACAGCATGGTATATGAAAATCTGGATAACTTCAATTATTATCTGGTGCGCGGCTTTGCAGTGGTTGTAAGTGCCGGATTCGGAGCGCTTGGCTCAGATGGCTTCAACTATGTCGGTTCAGAGTATGAAAGAGATGCATTCAAATCTGTTGTAGAATGGCTGCATGGCGACAGAGTGGCTTACGCAGACCGTGAAGGAAAGATCGAGACGAAGGCAGACTGGGCGAATGGGAATGTTGCCATGACCGGAAGATCTTATGCCGGAACCATGCCGTTTGCAGTTGCAACCACAGGCGTAGAAGGCCTGAAAACAATTGTTCCGGTTGCAGGTATCGCAGACTGGTATACACAGCAGAATATGCAGGGTGCACAGCGCTACTGGCCGAAAGAGATGCTGAACAGTTTCCTGGCATATTTCTGTTCCAGCCGTTATAACGATGAGACATTATCTGAGAAACAGTTGGATGATATTGCAGCATTCCATCATGAATTAAGTCTTCAGCAGTTAAAATGCGGATTCGACTATGATCCGGATTTCTGGGGAGCCGGAAACTACCGTCTGCATGCAGACCAGATCAAGTGCAGTGCGCTGATCATACATGGATTCAATGATGAAAATGTATCTACAAAACAGTTCGAAATGATGCATACCGCATTCGAACAGGCAGGACAGACAGTGAAACTGATCCTTCATCAGGGTCCACATATCACACCGACCATGGCGAATAAGAATTACGGAATCCTGATCGATGGAAAATTCTATGATGATATCGTAAATGAATGGATAACCCATTATCTGTACGGAGTAGAAAATGGTGCCGAAAAGATGCCGGAAGTACTTGCGCAGACAAACTATGACCAGAAAAAATGGGAAGTAGAATCTGCATGGGAAACAGAGTATACCATGAAGCTTACTTCAAAAGAAGAGAGTAAGACAGTGATTGATACAGACTGGGAAAAAGCCGGTGTCAGTGCAGAAAACTTCGATGATGTGATGGCACAGAAGTCTACGAATATGGCACAGCGCTATGTGACAGATCCATTTGAAGAGGCAGTGACTGTACAGGGAACCGTATGCCTGAACTTAAAAGCAGCATTAAAAGACGGAAATATCGAAACAGATTTCGATCCAGAAAACAGAAACGATGTGGATACATTGACCATGCAGCTTGGTAATTCCAAAGTATCCGGTAAAATGGATGATGTAGAGATTGCAGTGCTTCTTTGTGATGTATGTGATGAAGAATTTGACAGCATCCAGACCGTAGATCCGGAAAGGAACATCGTTCCGGTAACAACGGTGAAAGAAGGCGGAATCATTAATGGCGGAGATCTTCCGGCATTTGATGAGGCAGAATTCAATACTGTACATAAAAAATACCGCGTGATCACACGTGCATTTGCCGATCTGTGTAATCCGGAAGCAGGTTACGCACCGGAAACGGCACAGAACAGTATCGAGCTTAAAAAAGGCGAATATCACGATTACAGCGTATATCTAAATGCGACAAGATATACCGTAGAGCCGGGACACAGACTTGCAGTAGTGGTTGCGACAGAAGATCCGGTGAACTGCCTGATCCATAAGACATATTCGGTAGAGATTGATGACAACTCTGTGATTGTGGAAGTTCCTGTGACAAAAGCGAGTGAGGACATGGGACTGAATAAAGCGGAATAGATGGAATATCTATCGGAAATGAGAAAAGTACGAGCTGCTGGTTGAAAATATTAAAAGTAAATGATTGAAAAAATAAGAACTGCTGTTTTAGGAGTAAAGTCTTAAAATAGCAGTTCTTTTGTGTTGCCATGTGTTCGTAAGGAGCTGCTTGGCTGCCAAAACATCTGTAAGGAGCTTTGCCAATGGTAAGTTTTCTGTATCAGCAGACGTTTTTTCAAGAATTCATGGCCACAAATCCCGGAATTCATGGCCAGTTATAACAATATTTGTAACTATCGTGGTACAATGAATGCAATAATTATGTGAATAAATACGGAGAAAATATAAATGTTTCAGATAGCAATGATAGAAGATGAAGAACATACAAGACAGGAAGTGGAAAGACTTATTAGCCGGGAGTTCGAGAAACTTAAGGTGCAGGATATAACCACCGAAATATATAAAACAGCCGAAGAATTTCTGGAAGTTAAGAAGCATTACGATGTAGTTATCTCAGATATTGATCTTCCGGGGAAAAGCGGGATCGATCTGGGAAGAATTTTAAAGGCAGAACAAAAAGATATCTGCCTGGTATTCCTGACATCGTACGCCGAATTTGCAGTGGATAGTTATGTCCTCGAGGCATATCAGTATATTTTGAAAAGAGATATGAAAGAACGTTTGCCGGCAGTATTACAGAAAATTTATCAGGAAAAGCAAAAAGAGAGCCAGAATTTCTTCTGGATCGGTGGGGTGACGGACCAGAGAAAATTATATCATAAAGACATTATCTGTATCCGCAAGGTCAAAGGGCAGAAGTATGTTGAATTTGTAATGGTAAATGGCGCATACAAAGAACGTCTGGCACTGCATCAGATTTTTGAAGATTTGAAAAATCCGTCTTTTGTGTTTGTCGGAAGAAGTCATATTATCAATATCGATCATGTAGACAGGATCACAACGGATGCAGTCTATCTAGAAGACGGGATTAAGATTCAGGCAGGGGCAGAGACTATTCAGGATGTGAAGACACGGATCATGGAATATTGGAGAAATGTAGAATGAAAGAATGGACGAGAAAGCGAAAAGCAGATGTTTGTATGGGGATTCTGCTGCAAATATATTTCTTCTTTCCATGGATCCGTATAGACGGAGGGTATCACACGATTCACGTGTATCTGATCGAGATATTCCGGAAAGAAAGCTGCATCAAGGCATATAATTATATTTTCTTATCTGGGCATTCAATCTTATGGAAATATTCCGGTTTTGCGGCAGTGACATTTACCATGATCATAGCATTTATGATTGTGATGCAGATGATCGAACTATGGCAATTGTACAGACATATGAAAGGGATCAAAACGTTTGATATACACAGGTATGTCTGGGTTCTTGCCATCGTTCTTTTTTTCTTATATCTTGATGCTTCATACATCTATCTGGATGACAGTGCGCTGTTCAAGCTTAGAATCTATATGTATATGGTGATATTCATAGGTATTATTGGAATCTGGATGTTTCTGGATATCGAGGCGGCTGCATGGGATACGGAGATAGCAAAGCATAAGACAGAACTGAAAGAGCGGGACGAACAGTTGCTGCAGGTAAAAGTGAAAGCGCTGGAAGAAAAATATCAGGAAATGTTAAAGAGCCGGAAGGTTGTACATGATATGAAAAATCACCTGCTTGCATTGAAAAAATACGATCAGGAGAGAGACTGGGAAGGACTGCACCAGTATCTGAATGAATTAAGTGATGATATGCTGGATGACAGCTATCAGATCTGGACGGGTAACCGCATGCTGGATATGATCCTCAATCAAAAGACGAAAGATGCAAAAGAGAAAGAGACGGATATGCAGATTGAGACAGAAGTATTTGCAACCCTTCCGTTTTCAGACAGGGAGATTATTTCACTTTTTGGAAACGTTCTAGATAATGCGCTGGAAGCCTGTGAACGGATCCAAGATAAAAAGCGCTGGATAAAAATTAAGATAAAAAAGAAGAATCATTTATTATATATTGAGGCCTCAAATGCAATTAAAGAAATGCCGGTGCAGAATCAGAAAGAATTTGTATCAGTAAAAGAAGATGAGATACTTCATGGATATGGAATGAAGAACATACAGGATATTGTCAGAAAATATGACGGCATATTCCGATATAAAATTTACGGGGAGTATCTGGTCTGTATCATCTCGATATATGATATAAGAGGGGCGGAAGAGGAATGAGAATGGAAGAGAAAAAGAGACGGATGAATATTATTCTGGGGATCATACTTCAGATATATTTTCTGTTTCCGTGGATGAATATAACGGGAGAACGGAAGAATTTTATTATGTATGTAATTGCTGTGTTGAGAAATCACAGTTGTGCAGATACATATAACACGACGTTTTTAGACGGAGCAGCAGATGCATTACCACTGGATATTCATACACTGGCAAAAACATTCATGGTATGTGTTATGCTGTATGTCGTTCTTGAAGTAATCGAAACAATACGGCTTATCTGTAACATCAAGGGATGGGAAATAAAATTTTTATCTATCATAGAACTTATCGGATTATTTGCAATGCTGTCGGTAGTGGCCGAGATTGGACTTAACAGTTCATGGAGCAGTGCGGGTACGATACAGGTGTTCCCGATGTATCTACTTGGGTATCTGGCAGTATTTCCGATATGGACGGGGATACGGTTACTGATGCATAAATCCATGGAAGAATGGGAAGAATCCGGTGAACAGATCCTGAAAACTCAGGAAAATGATAAGCATTATAAACAGGAACGGAAAAGAAGATTATATTTTCCAGGGAAATATTCGAAGCTTTATTACCATGTGCTGTGGGAGAATTTTAAATATCACTGGAGAGATTTTTCTTTTTTATTTGTATCGGTTCTGTTATCGGCAGCATTTCTGTTCATTGGATTTGGAATGAGAGAGGCATTTTCCGGAAGCTATGGATATGATAATGAATTACTAGGGCTTGGGCTGACTGAGATTATGAAGGACTGCCTGATCGTGATCGTACTGATATCATTGTTTTTGATTACGGTTGTCATGGTATTCTACCGGAAAAAACGGATGGCGGATGATGGGATTTTCCGGACACTTGGCATGCGGAGCAATGCCGTGTTCTGGTCCTGGATCGGAGAATTACTTGCCGGATTTGCGGTGGCACTGGTGACGGCATTTGTGATTGGAAGAGCCATTTTGTTTGGCATATATGCCGCTGTTATACAGCATTTTCCTAAAATCGATATGAAATCAGAGGTATCGTGGAAGGTGTATCTGATCACGGCAATCGTGATAGCTGTTATCTGTTTGTTTGCTTTTGGTATCTCTGGGGATATCCATGCAGGAGAACGTTCCGCCGATGCCAGAAATGCAGCGGTGAAAAGTGAGAAGATTCCGGGAATATACAGAAAAGCAGGGGCGTTGATCAGCGGGCTGCTGGGAGTAATCGTCCTGTATCTGTATACACAGAGAAGATTTTCAGAGAGTATCTTTCTTTTGTGTGGGTTCTTCCTGTGTTTGTATGTTTTTCTGTATAATATAGGTGCCATGATCCTGCGTAAAAAAGAAATGTCTATGGATCAATACCTGCGAACCCTTCCGGAAGAACATATGATACGACACAGATACCAGACAACTGTAAAGTATCTGACACTTATGATTGTGATACATGTATGTGTGATGTCCTTTTTCTTGGTAAAAGTTGTATCTAACAGAATCGCAGATAAGACGGATACGCTGTACCCATACGACTATGTATGGCTTGCGAATAGTAATGATACAGGGATTATCGAAAAGCTTAAGCAAGAATGCAAAGCAGAAGTGACCAGTGTTCCGATGGTCCGGGCAACAACGATTGATAATACAGAACGTCTGGAAGGACCATTTGATCTTGTCTGGCAGCAAGGCCAGAATATCGGTATATCAGAGAGCAGTTATCGAAAGTTAAAGAAGGCAGTCGGAGAAAAACCGAAAAAGCATCTGAATCTTGACAAGAACGGAAAGAAAATTTATGTCGTGTATCAGCAAGATCAGGGAACAAAGGCGAAACCAATTGATCACTATCAGTTGATGATACATCCGAATCTGCATATCGGACAGCCATTGTTTGGCTTTGATACAATGGAGCACCAGACTTATTATCCGGTACGGACGATTACAGGCTCCGAGACTTCGAGTCTGATCGGTGCATTCAAACAGGGAAAATACGAGAATCTTATTGTATTCGCTGATGCATATTTTGGCAAAATAAAAGACTATTGGAAAACGACAGACATGAATACGGGAGAAAAAATAAAAACGTCGGATGCGGTATTGGAAGAAAATATCCATGAATGGCCGACGAAACTTGTCCTTGCAAATGTACCGGAAAAATACCAGAAAAAAGCAGATCAGTTGACAATAGATTTTGCAAAGCAACATGCATATGATGAGTCATTTGATTCGCTTGTAAAAAGTACATATACGAAGACAGAAGCAGCGAAAAAGCGGCAGATGGAGCGAATCCTTGAATGTGTGATGAATGGATTTGTGCTTATTATTTTATCTGTGATCAGTATGCTCCTACTTCATATGAAGGTTCAGATGGAACTGCCGGATATGCGGAAACGGTATCAGTTCATGAACCGTCTGGGAATGAATCGTAGGGAACGGATCTGCATCGAGAAAAAGGAAATCAGCCGGTTTGTGACGATCCCATCTGTTATTGTCGTTATAGTTACGGTACTGTATTCTGGAATTGTATTTGGACTCAGGGATTATCATCTGAATGATGTGAAGAATTATGTGATAAATGCAGGTGTACTCTGGATTATATATTTCATATTACAGTGGCTGAATCTGAAGTGGCTGGAAGATACGATTGTGAAAAAGATTGAAAAGGGAGCAGATTTGTAATGAATGAAAAATTAGAAAAGAATGAAAATAAAAAAACGGCAGACGTATTAAGAGCAGAGAATCTGGTCCGTGATTATGTGCAGTATGGAGAAGATGGTGAAAAGAAGAAAGAGATCCACGTCCTGAAGGGATTAAATTTTTCTATCCAGAGACAGGAGTTTGTCGGAATTATGGGAAGATCCGGATGTGGAAAGACGACACTTTTGAAACTATTGGGTATGATAGACCGTCAGACCGGAGGAAAGCTGTTCTTTGAAGAACATGATACGGAAGATTTGTGGAAGGATGAATTTGCGGACATACGACGGAGAAAGATCGGATTCGTGTTCCAGGACTTCTATTTGATGGACAGTCTGTCCGTCAGGGAAAATATCATGCTTCCGAAGATCCTGGATAAGAAGAGTGCGAAAGAGTGTATGGAAGAATCGCAGAAATATGCAGAACAGTTCGGAATTACACATCTGATGAACAAGAAGCCGTATGAATTATCCGGAGGCGAAAAGCAGCGAGTGGCGATATCCAGAGCATTGATCAACAATCCGGATCTGATACTTGCGGATGAGCCGACCGGAAACCTCGACTCTAAGTCCGGTGATGTGGTAATCCATACATTGAGTCATATCAATCGGGAACTTGGCAAGACAATTGTTATGGTAACACATGATCCGAAGATGGCAAGTTATTGCAGCAGGCTGATTCTTCTGAAAGATGGAATGATTCTGGAAGATATGAGAAATGGCGGGGATCAGGAAGCGTTTTATCAGGAGATTCTTGGGAAGATGAAGGAGTTGTAGAAAGTTCACAAAAAATCAGTATTTCTAGAAATTGCATTGAAAATAAAAATCAGGCATGTTATTCTAGCGGCACGCAGATAAATTCTAGCATCTGCAACGTATCTATATTTATCAATTCATTTACTTCAAGTCCAGATATTCGGGCATTAATCAAAAATGAAAACCACAGAAAACAGATAAATACATGCCTGATAAAGAAAGTTGTTCATATATACTGGTATATATATAAAATGTATGCTATGATATTCATAAAAATAAGCAGTTTTTCTTTTAAAGGAGTTATATTTGTATAAGAAAGGAGAGCTGTTTATGAACAAATGAAAATCATTAAAAGAATTAAACTTGCTGGACAAATTTCTATTCGATGAAGCAATGGATGACCCTGAAAATGTAAAGACGATGTTAGACATCATATTAAGTAAAAAGACGAATCTGAAGCATCCACCGCAGACAGAGAAGGAACAGAGAACGTCTACGGATAATCGGCAGATCTGGTTAGATGTCTATGCTATGGATGAAGATGATGTGATATACGAAGTGGAGGCGCAGAAAGAAAATACGCATAATCTTCCGAAAAGAAGTCGTTTGTATCAGGGAATCATCGACAGTAAACTGCTGCTGCCGGGTGGTATCCCAAGAACTGATAGAACTTTTGAAATATATGGAACACAGTACAGATGAAGTGTCAGAACAGTGCAAAAGTGAACGGATTCAAAAGATGCATAGACGAGTTTGTCGGATTAAAGCAAGTGAAAAAACAGAGGCGAAGTATATGCAGGCATGGGAAGAAAAATTGCTGGAAAGACAAAAAGAAAAAAGAGAATTGCTCAGAAAAATGAATCATAAGATGTCCATTGAGAAAATTGCAGATGTATTGGATATGGATGTTTCAGAGGTGAAACATATCATTGAGGAACAATATGATACAGAAGATTAAATCGGAAAATAATCGCAACGGGAGAGACCATCTGACATTATTCGGATGGTCTCTTCTGCCATTTCTTTATGGTTATACTGTTCCGGTAATTGTCAGAGTGCTGAATCCCGGATTAGAACTCCATTCACCGGTAGTCTCGTTGACGGTAAATGTTGCTGCAGGAACAGTAACTTTTCCGGCACTGGTAGCAAAAGTACCGGTAGTTTTATCATAAGTGTAGTCTTCACCTTCTGTCCATGTGCTTCCGTTAAAGGTGACAGTCAGATTAGAAAGTATTGGATTAAACGTATCGGTAACGATTACGGCCGTGGCTTCATTTGCAGGAACGTTTCCTTCATTCTGAATCAGGAACGTGTAGGTCAGGCTTCCGTTTTCAGTAACAGGTACCGGACTGATAGATTTTGTGATACCTAAGAGCGGAAAGGCTTCTGCATTTACCGTTTCCTTAGCGGTGATAGAAGTAATGCCGTCGCCACTTGCAGTAACCGTGTTGGTAATGAATGATTCATTGGTGAGAGGAGCGTATTGATTTACAGCTGTTTCATAGACCAGTGTCAGATTGCCATTTGCGGGAACAGTTAATCCAGAGAAGACAAGCGGAGGACCTGCGGTTACAGCAGGTGCAGCCTGTAACGTTCCGTTTGTATAGTATTTTACCGTGTTATCCAGATACGTTAACGGTGTCAGTGAAGTAGTAGAAAATGCATACGCACCAAGGTCATCTGTGAGTGTAAGTCCTGTAATCGGAGCGGTACCGGAGTTAATAATACTTATAATATAGGTGACGGTACCTCCCGGATGATAGGTATTTTTTACTGCAGTTTTCGAGATTGACAATACTTCGAGAATCTCACCGACGGCAATATTTGAATTAGTAACAGAATTTCCGTAACGGAGTTGTGCCTGGTTCGTAAATTGAGCCATATTTTTAACCTTCCTTTCATATATGTGTCTACAATATAATATATGTCTGTGGAGTAAAAGTGCCCGGGGATAATTTGTAGAAGATTTACAAAAATTGAGCATTTCTAAAATATATATTGAAAGCATGAATAGAGCATGTTATCCTATCAACACGCAGATGAATTCTAATATCTGCAACGCATCTATATTTACCAATTCATTTATTTCAAACCCAAACAATCGGGTAAGAATCCAAGATGAAAATCATAAAAAACAGATAAATACATGTCTGATAAAAGAAGATAACGGTATATACTGGTATATATATAAATTCTGTGTTATCATATGCATAAAGCTAAACAGTTCTTCTTTGCAGGTATTATATCTGTACAAGAGAGGAGAACTGCTTATGAACCAAAGAAAATCATTAAAAGAATTAAACTTGCTGGATAAATTTCTGTTCGATGAAGCGATGGATGATCCGGAAAATGTAAAGACGATGTTGGATATCATACTTCTGAATACCAGGGGCAAACATCCCGAGCTGGTGTCACCAGAATTGATAGAATTGTTGAAGTATATGGAACGTAGTACGGATGAAGTATCAGGGGAGTGTAAAAGTAAGCGGATTCAAGAGATGCATAGACGAGTTTGTCAGATCAAAGCAAGTGAAAAGACAGAGGTGAAGTATATGCAGACATGGGAAGAACGGATTATGATAAAACAGGAAGGAATTGCTGAGGGAAGAATAGAAGGTGAAAAAGCACTTTTGAAAAGTTTAATTGAAAAGAAGATGGCAAAAAAATATTCTGCAGAGCAAATTTCGGCAATGTTAGAGGTCGATGTTCCAGAAGTAGAGAATATTATGAAAGAGATACAGAACGAAAAGTATCTGTAAGAAATTGTTAGTGGCAGGTTCTGTGGGTAGCAGCTTTATACTAATGCATGGTCATATTATAAGAACGGTCAGATATGTTTATCAAGGCATATCTGACCGTTCTTTATATAGCAGGGGATGAAAGAAAACATGCGGTTTTTCTGTGTGTAATTACCACGGTAGATCCATATTTTTAAAATTTCATGGTCAGAAAACCCGCTATTCATGGCCATTATAAGGCGGAAGAAGAAAAGGCATGGTACAATAACTATAAAGATTTCATGTGAAAATAAGATGGAGACCGATAAAATGAATGGATGGACAAAAAAGAGAAAAGTAGATACTTTTATGGGGATTTTATTGCAAGTGTACTGTTTCTTCCCGTGGATGCGCATAAATAGAAAATGGAATACGATTCACATGTATGTAATTAAGACCTTTCAGGAAAATGATTACATCAAGATGTATAATCATACATTTTTAAAACAGCATATGTGGAAATGGAAACATTCACAGGTAGTTGCGTTTATATTTTTACTGATGTTAATATTCCTGATTTTGCTTCAGAGTATAGAATTGTATGAATTATACCAGTGCATAAAAAACGGGAATCGATCAACAAATTATCATGTATTTGTTTGGATTACTTATCTTGCAGCATTTTACATCTTTATGGCTATAGCATCTACCGGATTTGTAGAATTTTATTCTATGCCGATGTTTTGTTATATGATGCTGTTTCTGGCTGTCATAGGAATCTGGATATTTCTTGATATTCAGGCAGAAGCATGGGACGTTGAGACAGAACAGCACAGAGCTGAACTGGAAGAGCAGGATAAGAAGATGCTCCAGATGAAAGTAAAGGCGATGGAAGAACAATATAGGGAAATGTTAAAGAGCCGGAAGATTGTTCATGATATGAAGAATCATTTGCTTGCATTAAAGAAATATACGCAGGAACAGGACTGGAAGGGATTGGAAGAATATCTGAACGAACTCAGCCGGGACATGTTGGATTACAATTACCAGATCTGGACAGGAAACCATATGCTGGATATGATTCTTAACCAGAAAGAGAAGGAGGCAGAGAAGCAAAAGACGCAGATGCAGATCAGCACGGAAGTATTCACAACGCTTCCGTTTTCTGACAGAGAGATCATTTCACTTTTTGGAAATCTTTTGGACAATGCGTTGGAAGCGTGTGAGCAGATCAAAGAAGGAGAACGCTGGATACATATAAAAATGAAAAAGAAGAATCAGCTCTTATACATCGAGATTGTAAATGCGGCTAAAAATACGGGAATACAGACAGATGAAAATTTTGTATCAAAAAAAAAGGATGGAGTGTTACATGGTTATGGAATGAAAAATATCCGGGATATTGTAGAACAATACAATGGAATGTTTCAGTGTAAAAGCCAGGAGGATCGGTTTGAGGTTGTGATTACTATTTACGGATAGGAGGCAGGTGAATATGAAAGAAACAAAGAAAAGAAGATATATTGTATCGACAATTATGTACGGTATGATTTTGATTTTTATTCAGCTTCCGTGGGTGGTTTTGAAAGGGAAAAATTACAGTATATATGCAGCATATTTCCGAATCAAAGCAAAAGGAATAAAAGCACTTTCGGAGATGGCAGCGTCTGTCTGGGATGGGAATATTACGATAATCCGGATACAGTTAATACTGCTTATTGTATTTCAGATCGTGATTGTATTACATATAGTGACGCAGTGGCTGCATAAGGAATATTATCTGAATATCGCTGCGTTAGTTGTTCTAGGTGTATATATTGTGGTGAATGAATCCGGATTTGGAATGCTTGCGGATAATTCAACAAAAACGATTCTGATTCCTGCAATCATCATGATATTTGTTATGGCAGAAGTGTTGATCAGTAAAATGCTTGATGTATGGAAAGATGCCAAGGAATCAGCAGAAATATTTGCGGAAAAGGAACGGGAAGAAAAAGAAGAAGAACGCAGGAGATTATATTTTCCGGGAAATTATACCAAACTTTTTTATCAGATGGTCTGGCACAATTTTAAATATGACTGGAAAGATTACGGCCTCCTGCTGTTCTGTGGTGTAATCGTTTCTGCATTCTCCTTTGCAGGACTTGGAATATATCAGATGATGGCGAAGGCTCACCGGGCAGAGAATTTCCTGCTGGGTGAAGGACTTGGAAGGATATTGCTGAATGCAATGCTTCCGATGGCGGTATGTGCCATCTTTTTGATGGTGTTTGTTCTCGTATTTTACATGAAAAAATGGACGCAGAATTACAGTGTATTCGTGACGCTGGGAATTCGAAAAAAAGCGTTGTATACGATTATTGGGATAGAGATCGCAGTCGCTTTTTTGTGTTCGCTGATTGCCGGTGGTTTATTGGGAAATATGATCATGTTTCTGTTACGGAAAGTGATTTTCTCAATGCTGGCAAAAGGAATTGTTCTGTCAAAGGTGACGTGGCTTACTTATGTGAAAGGTACGTTGGTGGTGTTGGCAGTGTATATAATTTCATTGATGGCGACCAGGGATATCGTATCGGATTTCAATCTGGTAAGGGCATCGATCAGAAACATTGCAAAAGAACATATGCCGCAGAGGAGGACAAAGTTATTCATAACAGCCGGAATCATAATCTGTATGATCGCTATATTCGAATACCGGCAGTTGAGAAATCATGAAAGTATGTATCTGCTCTTTGCATTCTTTGCGGGTATATTTTTACTGATTCGTTTTGTAGGAGCCGGATATTTGAGACGTGCAAAAAAGACACCGGCATATCTGCCACAGATGCTGAATCGGAATCATTTGTATTATAAATCAAAGACAACTGCAAGGTATGTGCTGGCACTTACAATATTGAACGTATGCGCAGTGTTTTACTTTCTGTTTCAGGTAGTTTCGGTAACGATTGCAGAGAAGCCGGAAAGTCTGTATCCGTATGATTTTGTCTGTATTGCAGATGATGGAGATGATGCGATTTTTGATAGGATAAAGAATGGTTATCAGGCAAAAATCATAGAATATCCGATGGTGCGTGTGGCAAATGCAGATAAGACAGAACAAAACGAAAGCGTGCAACAAAAAAGACGGCAGGGACAACAGATCGGGATTTCTGAATCGACATACAAACAATTGAAAAAATATGTAGATCCATCGTATAAGGAAGAAGCAATGCATCTTGATCGAAATGGAAAGAAGGTATATCTGGTGCATCAACAGGATCGCTCCGTGAAGGCACAGCCGGTGGATTGGACATTTGGAAAGAAGAAACCATTTTTGCATATCGGTCTTCCATGTGAATATTATACCTTATATTCGCCGAGCAAAGCATATCCGAAAAGAACAATAGAAGGGGAAGAAATTGGAAGTCTGATTGGATGTTTCCGTCAGGGAAAACTGGAAAATATCGTTGTATTCTCGGATGCATATTTCAAAAAAGCACAGGGAATGTGGAAATACACGAACATATTAACCGGAGACAAGATAGAAGAAAAGGCTTTACGAATAGATGGTGTCACAATTAAGCAGGGTCCGACGAAGCTTGTACTGATCCAGGCAGACCCAAAATACCAGAAAGCAATTGAAAAGAAAATGAAAAAGCTGGAAAAGAATCATACATATGAAGCGCAGTATGATTTCGAAGTACATTGCTGGTATTCAAAAAAGACGGCAGTCAATGATCTGAAGACAGAATATACGATGAAACTGATCATAAATACATTCGTATTGCTTACAATGACCATCTCTGGCCTTTTCCTGATGTATATTAAATCGTTATCAGAAATGAGTGATAAGAAAGCAAGAGCTGACTTTTTGAAATGTATGGGAATGCGAAAGAAAGAACGAGTATCACTCCTGAAAAGAGAACTGTATTACTTTTACTGGCTGCCGGAGCTGATAACGATAGTCGTGACCAGTATCTTTACAGCAGCAACGTTTCATGCTCGGATGTATACGCATGCCGTCAGAATTGCATGGCTGAAACATGCTGTCTGGATATGGCTTATGTATCTGGCAGTACAGTGGGGATTTGCATGGATATTAGGAAGATTTATTATTCGAAAGGTGGAAGGAAAAGATGAATAAACGGGAAGTTATGAAAGTGGAGAACCTTGTTCGGAATTATAAAATGGTCTATTCTGACAGACAGGGTGAAGAAGAAATTAAAGTTTTAAAAGGGCTGGATTTTACCATTGAAGAACAGGAATTTGTCGGGATCATGGGAAAATCAGGCTGCGGTAAGACAACACTTTTAAAAGTGCTTGGCTTGATCGACAAACCGACTTCCGGGAAGATTTTCTTTACGGGAAAGGATGCGTCAGAATTATGGAGTGATGAACTGGCGGATATACGAAGAAGAGAGATTGGATTTGTGTTTCAGGATTTTTATCTGTTAAATAGTCTGTCTGTAAAGGAGAACATCATGCTGCCGATGGTGTTGGACAAGGCACCGGTTGATAAGTGTTATAAGAATGTAGAAGCATATGCCGAAAACTTTGGTTTATCACACCTTCTCGAGAAGCAGCCATATGAAGTGTCCGGCGGAGAAAAACAGAGAGTTGCGATTTGCCGTGCGTTGATCAATAATCCAGATCTGATCCTTGCGGATGAGCCGACCGGAAACCTCGATTCCAAGTCCGGAAAGATTGTGATTGATGCATTGAAGGATATTAATGAACATATGGGAAAGACGATTATTATGGTCACACATGATCCGCAGATGGCAAGCTATTGCAGCCGACTGATCCTGTTGAAAGATGGTGTGATACTGGAAGATCTGAAGAACAGTGGGGATCAGGAGGCATTTTATCAGGAAATTCTTGAGAAAATGAAAGAGTTGTAAAAGATTCACAAAAATTGAGCATTTCTAAATTACATATTGAAAACAGAAATAGTATATCAGGAAAAGTTATTGAAAGAATTTGAAATTTAACAATATCAAAATAAAGAATATGTACCAGACTAGCCATTATCGGAAACACGGATACTTTTCTGAGCGTAGTATCTTGACATATAGCATATCTTGGATTACAATTCATTTAACGATTAGGCTAAATGTTAAATGAAAGGTCGTGATGAATTTTTGGGTATACAAGATACATTAAAAGCACTGGCTGATCCAATACGACGTGAGATTTTGAACCTGTTGAAAAATGGGCGGCTTTCAGCTGGAGAAATATGTGAGCATTTTTCGGTAACGGGAGCATCTATATCAAGACATCTGGCAATATTGAGGGAAGCTGATTTGATTCGAAATCAAAGAGAAGGAAAATTTATTTATTATGAATTAAACACTTCCGTACTGGAAGATGTCATGTTGTGGATAACAGACTTGAAAGGAGCAGCGGACGATGAAGGAAATGATAAGAAAATATAGAGGTACATTAATTAGCTCTGCATTGGTAATTCTTGCAGGAGTCCTGGTGGGTTTTACGAGTATACAAGGTAAGTGGATAAATCTATTTTTTGTAGTGATGCAATGTGTGTTTGTTGCAATCATATTTTATGATAACAGGAACAGACAACAGAATCGCAAGGTTATAGGGATGACTATATGGATCATACCTGTTATTACATTGCTTTATAATGGTATTGTCAGATTGGTTGATATGGGAGCAGATATAGAGAATTTATTTATGGCATTCATTTATTATGGGACAGGTTTAATGTTCATGGTTATAGGAAATTATCTGCCAAAGGTAAAACAGAACAATACGATAGGAATCAGGGTCGTATGGACATTGCAGGATGAAGAAAATTGGAGTGCAACGCATAGATTCAGTGGGAAAATATGGGTGGCATCAGGTATTCTGTGCATGCTTTGCGGTCTTTTTGCGGAAAGCATAGCTGCACTTGTTTTGTATGTTGTAAGCATTATGGCAGCAGTAATCATCAGTGTTCTTTATTCCTATCTCTTTTATAAGAAAAAGATAGAAACCGGAGAAAAATTAAAAATTCAATATAAAAAAAAGGCAATTGTGAGATACGGAATCGTAACAATTTTAACTATTATATTTATTATAGGAAGTTTGTTTTGGGGAAGTATTGATATTCAGTTCCAAGATAACAGTTTTACTATCAAGGCTCAGGGATGGAGTGATTATACCGTAGACTATACGAAGATTGACAGTATCTCGTATGAAGAAAATTTATTTCAGAACTCGAATGATTATAGGACCAATGGATTAGGGAATTTTAAATATGCTATGGGAAATTTTAGAAATGATGTTTATGGAAATTATATCCGTTATACGCATTCATCCTGTCATTCATATGTAGTGATGAGCATAGGTGGAAAAATATTAGTTGTTAATGGTGAAAATGATCCGGCAACAAAGGAAATCTATCATAATATCAGCGAGAAAAAATAAGATTACTAAGACTTCCCATACCTAAAAAGAGATTTATGGCGAGAAAAATGAGATTCTTGAACCCCTGAAGACAAGAATTCTGAAGAGAGAAAAATAAATAAAAGTATGACAATAGTTGGCAGATTTTTAAACGAAATCGTTTCATTGCAGCAAAAGAGCTCTCTGTGGAATACACAGGGAGCCTTTTGCATATTTTTATTTTTTTGTGCTATCAGCATCGATGACAGACTGAATCTGTTTCATCATAGTATCATAATTGTCTTGATTATCAATCCCGCCGAGCATCGGATCACCTACAATATTACCATTTCTATCGACTAGTATTGTTGTAGGAAATGCCATGATATCGGATGCGTATTTCCCTGCATCTGAAGAAGAGTCAATGGAAAGATTGCGATATTTAGCACCCTGGCTCTTGAGAAGAGTCTTTGCTTCTTTTATGGCAGTTTTATTTCCATCGAAGGTTTCTGTATTGATGCCTACGACTTCACCGCCCATTGATTTGATTGCATCGTTTAATTCGTTAAGTTTAGATAACTCGGCAACACAAGGCTTGCATCCGGTGAACCAGAAATTGATGACAGTTACTGCATTTTTGGAAAACAGGCTTTCATCAACAGAATTCCCATCATAATCCTGTCCAGAGAAATTCTTGAAAGGAGATGCGTCGTTGGAACTGTTTTTCTGATCGGTGTTATCAGATCCTGTATTTTTCTTTTCAATCTCAGCGATCTGTTCCTCGATTTTTCGGATAGTTTCAATATCAGCGGTAAGTGTTTTCAGCTCGTCATCTGTAAAAGAGTCTTTGTTTGATTCAACAGTGTCAGCCAGATAATCCGCATAGTTTCCATTTTGATCTGCAGCACTTTTGCTCATCATGCCAAATGCTTTGTTCCATACATCTTCGTGATCTGCGAAGATCTGATTCTCCTGCTGATATAAATTATCTAGTTTAGAGTTGGAATCGTCCGTAGATACGGAACTGGATTCAGTTTTTGTATCCTGCGATTTTTCTGTGCTTGCAGCTTCTTTTCCGCTACATGCTGTAAATAATAATGCTATGCAAAGTGTTAAAATAGAGAGAAATGTTCTTTTTGTTTTCATAAATAATTGCTCCTTAAAATAATAGTAATAAAATTAATAGTTACCGGTTGGTTATGGTTGATTGCTGCTGTTCTTTTTTGGGGCATGTTTTTCCCAGAAACTGATATTGGATCGCATCTTTTGGACAAGCCTTGATGCAAGCCCCGCATCGTATACATTCTGGATGATTTGGAGTCTTGCACACATCAATATCCATTTTACATGCCTTTGAACATTGATTGCATCCGACACATTTGCTGCCTTCAACCTTAATATTAAGAAAGCTGATCTTATTAAATAATGAATAGATCGCTCCAAGAGGACAGATCCATTTACAGAACGGCCTGTAAAACAAAATACTCAACACAACAACTGTAATTAAAATAAGACATTTAAAAGAAAAAAGTGTTCCAAGTGCAGACCTTATAGCGGTATTTCCAAGTGACAGTGGTATGGCTCCTTCCAAAACACCTTGTGGGCAAATGTATTTACAGAAGAACGGATCCCCCATTCCTACAGAGTTCGTTACAAACATTGGCAGAAGGATAACGAAAACAATGAGGATTATATATTTCAAGTATCTTAGCAGCTTCAGTCGGGCTGTGGAAAATTTTTTTCCGGGGATTTTATGAAGTAAATCCTGAAACCAGCCAAACGGACATAAAAAACCACAGATAAATCTTCCGAGTATCATACCGAGTAGAATGAAAAACCCGGTTATGTAATATGAAAATTTAAATCGGGAGGATCCGATAACCGCCTGAAAAGCTCCAATGGGGCAGGCGCCTGTTGCAGCAGGACAGGAATAGCAGTTTAATCCTGGCACACATACTGTTTTAATCTTGCCCTGATATATTTTGCCTTTAAGTAAATTGGGAATATGGATATTGGTAAGTAATGTGGCAATTGCCTGTATCCATCCCCGTATTCTGGCAACTTTTTTTGATAGTAATTTCGTTTTTTTATCCAATTCCAACACACTCCAGACATAATTTTATTGCTTTGCCAAAGACGGCAGCAGCTTCACCTCGGATCACACCATAGCCAATCATGGCTGTACCTGCGATGAATATTACAAATTGAAATATTTTTTTGCACTTCAAGATTTGGTTACTCCTTTCGTTGGTTGTATTTGTTGACCAGCTGACTTCGGTATTATACAATAGTTAGTGTGAAATTTTCGTTAAGAAGCGGGTGGAATGATTTTGAGATTATTAATAGTTGAAGATGAAAAACAAATATGTGATGCGGTTGCGAAAAGTCTGTATGATGCCGGGTACGAGGTGGATACCTGTTATGATGGGGAAGAGGCATTGGAATACATCCTGACAGAAAATTATGATTTGATTGTTCTGGATCTGAATCTGCCCGGCATGGATGGGATGGAAATCCTAAAAGAACTCAGGCGGAGCAATGAGGAGACAAAGGTTCTTATATTATCGGCAAGAGGGCAGATTGCAGATAAAGTCGAAGGGTTGGATGCTGGTGCGAATGATTATATGGAAAAGCCGTTTCATCTACAGGAACTTGAGGCTCGTATCAGAAGTCTGACAAGAAGGAAATTTGTACAAAAGGATGTATGTCTGGAAAGCGGCGATATCATGTTCGACACGATAAAACGTGAGGCATATGCAAAGGGAACAAAGATTTCCCTGACAAGAAAAGAAAAAGGAATTTTGGAATATTTGCTTCTTAACCTGGGAAGACCGGTAAGTCAGGAGGAATTGATGGAGCATGTCTGGGATGCATCTGTGGATAGCTTCAGTGGAGCCATCCGGGTGCATATGTCTTCGCTAAGGAGAAAGCTTAAGGCAGTGCTTGGATATGATGCAATTATGAATAAGGTGGGAGAAGGATATAAAATACGAGAGGAGTCTGATTGATGAAAAAAATGTCACTGCAGTGGAGACTTACTTGTATAACTACATTGTGTATTGCGATTATATGTGGGTGCCTGACAATGTTTGTCTATAAAAATGGTGTGTATTATATGGATTCCCTGCAAAAGGCTGTTGACGCTCAGGGAGATGACAGCGGAGGTGGTTCGGAAGAAATATACATCAGCATACCAGAGGATAAGTGGGATGAGTTCTCAAATGATTTTTCTGTTCAAGTGTACAATAATAAAGAAGACTACAAAAGAAACAGTCTGATAGTTTCGGCTTTATTGGCTCTCCTTGGTGGAGTGGCCGCATATTTTATAAGTGGACATGCGCTTAAACCAATTCGTGAGTTTTCTGATAAAATTGAAGAAGTGCAGGCTCAAAACCTGGCAGATTCGGGAATAGAAGAATGTAAGATTAAAGAACTGAATCAGCTTAGTGTTTCGTATAACAAGATGCTTGAACGCCTCTCGGATGCATTTGAGATACAGAGACAATTTACTGCGAGTGCAGCACATGAGCTTCGAACTCCATTATCGTTAATGCAGGTACAGCTTGACTTGTATCATTCCACTCAGCATCCGGGCAGTGATGCAGACACCGTACAGATGATAAAGATGTTGACGGAACAAAATGACAGGCTTGGCAAGATGGTAAAAACACTTCTTGACATGAGTGAGCTTCAGACTGTAGGACGGGATGAAAAAATTATCCTTAATGATCTCGTTGACGAGGTATTGGAAGATTTGGAACCTCTTGCACAGGAAAAGAATATAAAACTTATTGGAAAATATAAGAATATAACGATGATTGGAAGTGATATCCTTATTTATAGGCTGGTATATAATCTTGTTGAGAATGCTATAAAATACAATCATTCAGACGGTCAGGTTACAGTAAATGCATACAAAAAACAAAAACATATTTACCTGTCGGTAGAGGATACCGGAAGCGGAATTCCGAAAGAACTCAGGGAACGTGTATTTGAACCATTCTTTCGCGTGGATAAATCCAGAAGCCGAGAGCTTGGTGGTGTAGGACTTGGACTTGCTCTGGTTCATGAGATCGTGAGAGTGCACGATGGCAGTATCAGCATTAAGTCAAACCCTGCAGGTGGAACAATCTTTGAGGTGATTTTTGACCAGAAATCAAAGGAATAGTTATTCAAAAAAAGAACAAAAAAAGATGCTTGTAAATAGGATTGACTCCTAACTGATTACCATATATTATTATATATTGGTAAACATTGCTGAACATTGCAAAACGTTAGTCAGCATTTAGTGTTTTACAGGTTTTGTAGTACTCCGCGATTTTGACCCCAAAATGCGGCGAAAAACAGTAAAAAACAGGCAGAAAAAAAGCCCGAAAAAAGAAAATAATTAAAGATTTACGAAAAAAACAATAAGAAAATTATTGTGCAACATGTACAAAAATACAAGGAGATTTAATGAGAAAGCTTGCGTTAAATGATGAAATATTACTAAAAATAGAGAAACCGGCACGTTATATCGGAAATGAAGTGAACTCGGTCATGAAAGACCCTGAAAAGGTGTCTATTAGATTTGCCATGTGCTTTCCGGATGTGTATGAGATTGGGATGTCGCATCTGGGTATCCAGATCCTTTATGATATGTTCAATAAGCGCGAAGATGTGTGGTGTGAACGTGTCTATTCGCCGTGGACGGATCTCGATCAGATTATGCGAGAGAGAAAGATTCCGTTATTTGCACTGGAGTCCCAGGATCCGGTAAAGGAATTCGATTTTCTTGGAATCACGCTGCAGTATGAGATGTGTTATACCAATATCCTGCAGGTTTTGGATCTGAGCGGCATCCCACTGGCGGCAGAGGAAAGAACGGACGAAGATCCGATCGTGATCGGCGGCGGTCCGTGTACGTATAATCCGGAGCCGTTAGCGGAGTTCTTCGACCTGTTCTATATGGGAGAAGGCGAGACGGTCTATGATGAGCTTCTGGATGCCTATAAGGAGAATAAGAAGCGTGGCGGAACGAGGAAAGAATTTCTGGAGATGGCAGCAGAAATCGAAGGAATCTATGTTCCGGCATTCTATGATGTGACTTATAAAGAAGACGGTACGATTGAAAGCTTCCGTCCAAATAATCCGCATGCAAAAGAAAAGATCAAGAAACAGGTAGTCATGGATATGAGCAGTGCAACGTATCCGGAAAAGCCGGTCGTTCCGTTTATCAAGGCAACACAGGACCGTGTCGTGCTTGAGATTCAGAGAGGATGTATCCGCGGATGCCGTTTCTGCCAGGCGGGAATGTTATACCGCCCGACCCGTGAGAAGGATGTAGAAGTATTAAAAGAATATGCATACAAGATGCTGAAGAATACAGGACATGAAGAGATTTCTTTAAGCTCCTTAAGTTCCAGTGATTACAGCCACTTAAGAGAGCTTGTAATGTTCCTGATCGAGAACTTTAAGTCGCAGGGAATCAACATCAGTCTTCCGTCGCTTCGTATTGACGCATTTTCTCTGGATGTGATGGGGCAGGTACAGGATATCAGAAAGAGCAGTCTGACATTTGCGCCTGAAGCCGGATCACAGCGTATGCGTAATGTGATCAATAAAGGGCTTACAGAGGATGATATCCTCGGAGGTGCCGGACAGGCGTTCGATGGCGGCTGGAATAAGGTAAAGCTTTATTTCATGCTTGGACTTCCGACAGAGACGGAAGAAGATATGAGAGCCATTCCGGAACTTGCTGACAGAATCGCCAGACGTTATTACGAGATTCCGAAGGATCAGCGGAATGGAAAGTGTCAGATTACAACGAGTACGTCGTTCTTTATTCCAAAACCATTCACCCCGTTCCAGTGGGCAAGAATGTATACGAATGAAGAATATATTTCAAGAGCAGCGATCGTAAAGCATGCATTTAATGAACAGCTTAACAGAAAGAGCCTGAGATATAACTGGCATGATGCAGAGGTTACTGTGCTGGAGGGTGTCTTTGCAAGAGGGGACAGAAAGACGGCAGCAGTAATTGAAGAAGCGTATCGTCTGGGATGTCTGTATGACTCCTGGAGCGATCAATTTGATAATGAGAAATGGATGCAGGCGTTTGAAAATACAGGCATTGATATCGCATTCTATAATCACAGGGAGCGTCCGCTGGATGAAGTGTTCCCGTGGGATTTCATCGATATCGGCGTAACAAAAGAATTCCTGAAACAAGAGTGGAATCATGCAATGAATGCAGAAGTAACACCGAACTGCCGTATGAAATGTTCCGGCTGCGGTGTCGCAAAATGGAAAGGAGGTGTCTGTGTTGAAAGTAAGAATTAAATTCCGTAAATATGGAGTCATGCGTTTCATCGGACACCTGGACGTGATGCGTTATTTCCAGAAAGCAATCCGGCGCGCAGAGATACCGATCGCATTTACAACCGGATACAGTCCGCATATGATCATGTCGTTTGCGCAGCCGCTTGGAGTTGGCGTGACGAGTGACGGAGAATATTTTGATATCGAGATTACGGAACCGATTTCTTCCGAGAAGGCGGTTGCCCAGTTAAATGCAGTGATGGTGGAGGGCGTAGAAGTCATAAGTTTCCGCGAAATCTCATCGGATAAGAAAGCAAGCGGTATGACGATTGTGGCTGCAGCAGATTATAAAGTGACATTTCCTGAGACATTCCAGCATGCGGAAGAGATTCGTACACTTCCGGAGAGCTGGAAAGAGAAGGTGGATGCATTTATGGCACAGCCGGAGATCGTTGTGTTAAAAAAGACAAAGCGAAGTGAAAAAGAAGTCGATATCAAACCAATGATCTACAAAATGACTGCATTGGACGATGGCATCTATCTGTACCTTGCGACAGGAAGTGAGCAGAATCTGAAGCCGGATCTGGTGGCAGAAGCGTTCTTAAAATTCGCAGGAGAAGATCCGGAAGAAATACCGGTGCATATCCACCGCATTGATGTGTATGCAAAGAATCCGGAGGCGGCAGAAGGACAGACTGAGTTTATAACACTGGAAGGTCTTGGAAAAGATATTTTATAAAATAAATCCGGAGATCATTTACAGTGATTACTAAAATGATACAGATATAACGGACTTCCATTAATCTGACAGGAGTGATAAAACAATGAGCAAAAAGGAAGTAAAGACAAATGCCATGCGTATGCTGGACCGTGCAAAAGTCTCGTATACATATGAAGAATATGAATGCGATGATTTTACAGACGGTATCCAGACCGCAGACAAACTTGGATATGACCACAAACTGGTCTATAAGACACTTGTAACAACAGGGAAGACGGGAAACCATTATGTATTCGTAATTCCGATCGAAGCAGAGATTGATTTTAAAAAGGCAGCAAAAGTTGTCGGTGAAAAATCGCTGGAGATGCTGCATTTAAAAGATCTGACCAAAGTAACCGGATATGTGCGCGGCGGCTGCACGGCGATTGGCATGAAGAAACAGTTTCCTACCGTAATCCAGGAAGATGCAAAAGAGCTGGAATATATGCATGTCAGCGGCGGAAAGCTTGGAATGCAGATCAGGCTTGCACCGTTAGACCTTCAAAAGGTTGCAAAAGCAGAATTTGCAGATGTGATCCGTCCATAACCAGATGTGGTGATGGTGTGCAGAGCATCTGTGTATAGACGAAAAGTATGTATATTTATGCAGTAGTTCTAAAAATCATCCGCTATTCACGTGCATATTAACACATTATTGCATTGAAGTGCGCGCGAAAATGATGTAAGATAAATACAGTTACGTTTTTATAGCGGAAGAATATGAATACATTTCAGAAAATACTTGGTTGGAGGAATACGAAAAGTGAAAAAAGTTGTAAAATTTGGTGGTAGTTCGCTTGCAAGTGCCGAGCAGTTTAAAAAAGTAGGTAGCATTATCAGAAAAGAGGAATCCAGAAGATATGTCATTCCATCTGCACCTGGTAAACGTACGCCGGATGATACAAAGGTAACAGATATGTTATACAGCTGTTATGGACAGGCAATTCTTGGAGAAGATGCGGAAAGAGATTTTGAAGAACAGTTAGAGGCAATCAAAGAGAGATATAACAGCATCATCAGAGGATTGAACCTGGATCTGAGCCTGGATGAGGAATTTAAAACAATCCGTACAAACTTCAGCAAGAAAATCGGCAGAGATTATGCGGCTTCCCGTGGAGAGTATCTGAATGGTATCATCATGGCTGCATATCTTGGATATGAATTCATCGATGCTGCGGAAGTAATCGTCTTTGATGAAAATGGTAATTTTGACGGAGATAAGACACACAAGATCCTTTCTGAAAGGCTGGAGAATACAGAGCGTGCAGTTATTCCTGGATTTTATGGTGCAAAGCCAGACGGAAGTATTCAGACATTCTCCCGTGGCGGTTCTGATATCACAGGTTCGATCGTTGCAAAGGCTGTACATGCCGATATGTATGAAAACTGGACAGATGTATCTGGTTTCCTGATCGCTGATCCAAGAATCATCAAGAATCCAAAGCCGATCGATGTGATTACATACAGAGAATTGAGAGAGTTGTCTTACATGGGAGCAACTGTACTTCATGAAGATGCAATCTTCCCGGTACGTAAAGAAGGTATCCCGATCAATATCCGCAATACCAATGCACCGGAAGATAAGGGAACTCTGATCGTAGAAGATACTTGCAGAAAACCTCGTTTTACAATTACAGGTATCGCAGGTAAGAAGGATTTCGCTTCTATCACGATTGAAAAAGCGATGATGAATTCCGAAGTCGGATTCTGCCGCAAGGTTCTGGAGGTGTTTGAAAATAATAATGTTTCCATTGAACATATGCCGTCAGGAATTGATACAATGACAATCTTCGTTCACAGAGATGAATTTGAAGAAAAAGAACAGGATGTCATTGCCGGAATCCACAGAGCCGTAGAGCCTGACTTCCTGGAACTGGAATCAGATCTGGCGTTGATCGCTGTTGTGGGAAGAGGTATGCGTGCAACCAGAGGAACTTCCGGACGTATCTTTGCTGCACTCGCACATGCGAATGTCAATGTCAAGATGATCGATCAGGGATCCAGTGAGCTGAATATTATCATTGGTGTCAGAAGTCATGATTTTGATGCCGCAATCAACGCGATTTATGATATTTTCGTAAAAACAATGATTTAGGATCTCGCGTAGATAACAAGAAAGATATTTAACTTTGCAAGTAAGAACATTACAATGCTTGTAAATTGTGATTAAGAATTGGGGAGGCTATTATTAGCGATGAATATTATGTTTTTCCTGAAGCCAAAGAGTGAGCTGGCATATATCTATGACTATCACACACTCCGACAGGCTATGGAGATCATGGAATATCACAAGTATTCGTGTGTGCCGATACTGAATAAAGAGGGGAAATATGTCGGCTCGATCACGGAAGGTGATGTCCTGTGGGCATTAAAAAAGCTGGATATCTTTAATATAAAGGAAGCAGAAGATATCAGTATTATGAAGATCAAACGCCGTGTAGACTATCAGTGTGTAACTGCTGAGTCAGACATGGAAGATCTGATCGGCCGTGCGATGGAACAGAATTTTGTACCTGTTATCGACGACCAGGAACATTTTATCGGTATTATTACCAGACGAGACATTATTGGTTACTGTTATGACAAATTGAAAGAATATGGGACACAAGATGATCATTGATTTTCATACACATATGTTTCCAGATAAGATAGCCGGGCGTACGCTCGACTATCTTTCTGGCATTTTTGGAGCAAGTCCGTTTGCGGATGGAACATATACGGGACTTTGTAATTCTATGGGAAAAGGAGCAGTTGATATTTCCATTGCACTTCCGGCTGTGACGAAGGTATCGCAGGTTGCATCGATCAACTGGTTTGCATCTGCGTATACGGAAGGACCTGTCATCTCTTTTGGCGGGATTCATCCGGAATGTGAGAATTATAAAGAGATATTAAAAGAAATAAAGAATCTGGGATTGAAGGGGATTAAGCTGCATCCGGATTATCAGGATATGTATTTTGACAATATCCGCTATGAACGTATTATTGATGCAGCATCAGAACTGGGACTGATCACAGTGGTGCACGCGGGTGTTGATCCAAAATGTCCGGAGGATGTACACTGTACACCGGAGATGGCAAGAAAGGTTCTGGATGATGTAAAACCGGAGAAACTGGTGCTTGCACATATGGGCGGCAATGAAATGTGGGATGATGTGGAACGGTATCTGGTGGGACAGAACATATATTTTGATACAGGAGTCATACTGAATACAATGCCGCAGGAACAGTTCTTACGGATCGTACATATGCATGGTGCAGACAGGATTCTGTTTGGAACAGATTCTCCGTGGGCAGATCAGAAGAATTTTGTGGCGTTGTTAGAGCATGTGCCACTGACAGAGGAAGAGAAGGCTGCCATCTTTTCAGAAAATGCAAAGAAATTGCTGGGAATATAGCAGACAGAAGTAAGAAAAGAAGGCTGCAAAATGTTGATGATACAAAAAATGTAAAAAAATAAAAAATATTCCGGATACCACTTGCATTTTGGAAAAACGTATGCTATTATCTTCTAGTATGCCGCACAGTGAGGTTGAAGTTCTGCTGAAATTATCAGTCAGACACCGTAACTGGCGAGTAATGATAATAGGAGGTGCCATATGTACGCAATTATAGCAACAGGTGGTAAACAGTACAAAGTAGCCGAAGGCGATATCATTAAAGTAGAGAAACTTGGTGTAGAAGCTGGAGAAACTTTTACATTTGACCAGGTTCTTGCAGTAAGTGACAACGGATTAAAAGTTGGTAACCCGACAGTTGCAGGTGCAACAGTTGAAGCTTCTGTAGTTGAGAACGGTAAAGCTAAAAAAGTTATCGTTTACAAGTACAAGAGAAAGACTGGATACCATAAGAAAAACGGTCACAGACAGCAGTATACTGCAGTTAAGATTGAAAAAATCAACGCTTAATATTGGAGAGCATCCATGATTCATGTAACGATCTTTCAGAACAAGTATAAAGAATGTGTAGGTTTTCAGACGGAAGGACATGCTGAATATGCAGATCCAGGACAGGATATTGTATGTGCCGCTGCTTCTATCCTGGTGATTAACACAATCAATGCAATTGAAGAATTTACGGGAGATGACGCGAGTCTGATTTCGGAAGATGAGATGGGAATGATTTCCTATCATCTGAATCATCCTTCAAAAGATGCACAGCTTTTGCTGAACACAATGATCCTTGGTCTGGAACAGATGGTAGATGATGACAACTATGCAGAATATATTGATTTAACATTCGAGGAGGTGTAACAACCATGATGAAATTAAACCTTCAGTTTTTCGCTCATAAAAAAGGTGTAGGTTCTACAAAGAACGGTAGAGATTCTGAGTCTAAGAGACTTGGTGCTAAAAGAGCTGACGGACAGTTTGTAAAAGCTGGTAACATTCTTTACAGACAGCGCGGAACAAAGATTCACCCAGGAATCAATGTAGGACGCGGCGGTGACGATACATTATTCGCACTCGTTGATGGCGTTGTAAGATTTGAAAGAAAAGGAAAAGATAAGAAACAGGTTTCTATCTATCCAGTAGCTTAATTATGAGTTGAAAAAGTGCGTTGCAATGATTAACTTCTTTCGGTTATGATGCAGCGCGCTTTTTTTAACTTCCGTTTATTTATATAGATGAAAGGAATACAGTATGTTTGCAGATAGAGCAAGGATATTTATTAGAGCAGGAAAAGGCGGAGACGGTCATGTGAGTTTCCGGCGCGAGAAGTACGTGGCGAATGGCGGCCCGGATGGTGGAGACGGCGGACGCGGCGGTGACGTTATATTTGAAGTCGATGAAGGACTGAATACACTTCAGGATTACAGACATAAACGAAAATTTACAGCAAAAGACGGTGAGCAGGGCGGAAAACGCAGATGCCATGGTGCAGATGGGGAAGATATTGTCCTGAAAGTTCCAGAAGGAACGGTTATCAAAGAATCAGAATCCGGTAAAGTCATTGCAGATATGTCCGGAGATAATCGCAGACAGATCATCTTAAAAGGTGGTAAGGGTGGTCTTGGTAACCAGCATTTTGCAACTGCAACCATGCAGGTTCCAAAATATGCACAGCCAGGACAGCCGGCGAAAGAATTATATGTAGATCTGGAATTGAAAGTGATCGCGGATGTAGGACTTGTAGGATTCCCAAATGTCGGGAAATCTACATTCTTATCACGTGTGACGAATGCACAGCCGAAGATCGCCAATTATCATTTCACAACATTGAATCCAAACCTTGGTGTCGTGGATCTTCCGGATGCGAACGGATTCGTAATCGCTGATATTCCGGGACTGATCGAAGGTGCATCGGAAGGTGTCGGACTCGGACATCAGTTCCTGCGCCATATCGAACGTACCAAACTGATGATCCATGTAGTAGATGCAGCCGGAACCGAAGGACGTGATCCGGTAGATGATATCTATAAAATCAACAATGAGTTAAAAGCATATAATGCAGATATTGCGAACCGTCCACAGGTAATCGCAGCGAATAAGATTGATGCGATCTTTACCGATGATGATCCGGTACAGCGTCTGAAAGATGAATTTGAGCCACAGGGAGTAAAGGTATTCCCGATTTCCGGGGTAACCGGACAGGGTATCAAGGAATTGCTTTACTATGTATCGAACGAATTGCAGCATCTGGAACAGGATACGATCGTATTTGAGCAGGAATATTTCCCAGAGGAAGAGATCCCGATGAATGATCTTCCATACACAGTTGAAAAGGAAGACGATATGTATGTGGTAGAGGGACCAAAGATTGAAAAAATGCTTGGTTATACGAATCTGGATTCCGAAAGAGGATTTGCATTCTTCCAGAAATTCCTCAAAGATTCTGGTATTCTGGAACAACTTGAAGAAGCTGGTATCCAGGAGGGTGATACAGTACGTATGTATGGCCTGCAGTTTGATTATTATAAATAAAAGATCAATTGCGGTCCGTTGATTGTGATAAAGAGGAGATTAAAGATGACAACAAAACAAAGAGCTTATTTAAAAGGTCTTGCCATGAATTTAGATCCGATCTTCCAGATTGGAAAGAACAGCATGACACCGGAAGTTACCAAAGCAATCCAGGAAGCACTGGACGCAAGAGAACTGATTAAGATCAGTGTGCTTAAGAACTGTGCAGATGATCCGCGTGCGCTTGCAGAAGTGATTGCAGAACGTACACGTTCACAGGTAGTTCAGGTAATCGGTAAGAAGATTGTATTATATAAAGAAGGCAAAGATAAACATAAGAAGATCGAACTGCCAAAATAAATACAGGTAGGAGATTTGAATGAAGATAGGGATTATGGGAGGAACCTTCGATCCGATTCACAACGGACATTTGATGCTGGGACATGCTGCATATGAGACATTTTCTCTGGATCAGATCTGGTTTATGCCAAATGGAAATCCTCCTCATAAAAAGAGTGAGACAATAAAATCTACTGCTGAGGACCGGATGAAGATGACCAGTCTTGCAATTGCACCGTTCCCAGAGTTTGTGTTGCAGCCGTATGAGGCATTGAGAGAGGAAGTATCCTGCTCTTATCAGACGATGGAATATTTTAAGGAAATGTATCCGGAGGATGAATTTTACTTTATTATCGGCGCAGATTCGCTTATGGCAATTGAGACCTGGGTACATCCGGAGCGGATCTTCCCAACGTGTACGATCCTTGCGACGTACCGTGACGAGATAAAGACGAAAGAAGAGATGGATCAGCAGATCCATCATCTGTCTGAGAAATATGGGGCGCAGGTCCTGCTTATGGAGACACCGCTTATGCCAGTATCCTCTCATGAACTGCGTGCCAGTCTTCAGGCCGGTGAATCTGTCTCGGCATATGTTCCGGATGCTGTGTGCGGTTATATAAAAGAACACCAGTTATACCGGTAACAGCTTTGAAAAAGCATGTGAAAAAGCAAAAGAGGAAAACGATGATGGATGAAAAAATTTTAAAAATACAGCATACGTTAAAGAAAGAACTGGATGAAAACCGCTATCATCATACACTTGGTGTGATGTACACGTCTGCTTCAATGGCCATGCGTTACGATGTAGACGTACAGAAGGCACTTTACGCGGGATTACTGCATGATTGTGCAAAATGTATCCCTAGCGATAAGAAAATCCGTCTGTGCGAGAAATACGGCCTTCCGGTGTCATCTGTAGAAAAGGAAAATCCAAGTCTGTTACATGCCAGACTCGGTGCGTATCTGGCTCATGAAAAATATGGTGTGAAGGATGAAGAAATCATTTATGCGATTGAAAGCCATACAACCGGACGTCCGGGTATGAGCATGTTGGAGAAGATCGTCTACATTGCGGATTATATCGAGCCGGGTAGAAGAGAACTGCCGAATATGGCAGATGTAAGACAGCTTGCTTTTAGGGACATTGATGAATGTCTTTACCGGATTTTAAAAGATTCACTGGTATATCTGGATAGTAAGAATATTACAGTGGACCCTATGACACAGAGAACTTATGATTATTATAAAAAAGAAATGGGAAAGGAGGATTAATATGGATCAGGCAAAAGAAATGGCAAAAATTGCTTTTGAAGCGTTAGAGGATAAAAAAGGTGAAGATGTATGTGCGATTGATATTTCAGCGGTATCTGTACTTGCAGACTATTTTGTAATTGCAAATGGTAACAGCGACAGCCAGGTACGTGCACTTGTTGAGAATGTAGAGGAAAAGATGCACAAAGCAGGCTACGCTGCAAAAGAGACAGAAGGACACAGAAGCGGAGCATGGGTATTGATTGACTTCGGTGATGTGATCGTGCATATTTTTGATAGAGAAAACCGTCAGTTCTATAATCTGGAACGGATCTGGAATGATGGAAAGAGAATTGATGATGTAAATGAATTTTAATAAAAGTTTATTGTTGTAAAAGATTTTATGAAAGCCTCGTGCATATAAAATATAAAACTGATTCCGCTCACTTCGTTCGAAGTTATTTGTTTTATATTTTATACATTGCACGGGGCTTTTGAACGTTATTGATTTTGCAACAACAAATAAATATTGAATGAACGCTTGAATGCTTGGAATTGTTTGTGTTTAAGCGAAGAAACGGAAGACTCCGATTACTTTTCCCCTGATCTGAAGATCACGGACGATAATTGGTTCCAGTGCATCGTTTTCCGGCTGGAGGCGGAAGATGCCTTCTTCTTTGTAAAATCTTTTGACAGTAGCACTGTCATCGAGTAATGCAACTACAATATCACCGTTATCGGCAACAGAAGATTGTTCAACTAATACGAGGTCACCGTCAAGGATTCCGGCATTGATCATGCTTTCTCCGTGTACCTTAAGCATAAAAGTCTGCTTATTCGGCATGTATTCCATCGGGATAGGAAAGTAGTTTTCTATATTCTGTTCGGCAAGAAGAGGTTCTCCTGCAGCAACATGCCCGATCACAGGTACGTTTACCATCTCTCTGCGATTAAAATTAAAAGAGTCATCCAAAATCTCGATTGCACGAGGCTTAGTTGGATCCCTGTGAATGTATCCATTCTTCTCTAAAGTTTCCAGATGAGAGTGGACAGAAGAAGTAGACTTCAGATGTACTGCCTCACAGATATCTCTGACAGATGGTGGAAATCCACGCTCCAGTATCTGGGATTTTATATATTCCAATATTTCTTCCTGCTTTGCACTTATCTTACCTTGTGCCATATGTATGTCCTCCTTAAGTGGGCTTTCTTTCCGTTAATTTTTATATATTTAATGATAACACAGTATATAGGAAAACGCAAACAGATGTTTAGAAAATATGTTCGAAATATAGTATTGAATCTATTGACAAACATGTGTTCGAGATATATAATAAACAGTGCAAGGAACACATGTTCGCAGGCAACTGTTTTGAAGAAATGATGGAGGGGTACAGGATGAGCACAAGAAGAATATACTTGGAAGGATTGAAGGAAACTGACGAAAATGCGGATAAAAAGATTTATGCGGGAAACAATTATTCCGGTTATAACAGAGTAAGCATCCGGAGAAAGAGAAGCTTGTATGTGAAGAAGTTATTTGCTGGTTTCTTTTCTATTATCATGATTCTGGGCCTTAGCGCGTTTTACGGAAGTGGTCTTGTGAGTGCACATGACAATGCAAAGGATAATTCAATCAGATATAAATATTATAAAAGCATTCAGATTCATTGTGGAGACACCTTGTGGAATATCGCCGAAGAAAATATGTCAGATGATTATGAGTCGGTTAATGATTATATTACAGAAGTGAAAAAGATTAACAAACTTTCTTCTGATCAGATTCAGGACAGTCAGTATCTGATGGTTCCATATTATAGTTATAATAAATAGTTTGGTATTCTTCAAAACAGAACAAATTTGATATATATGCTGAAAAGGCTTATATATAATATACTCACCCACGGCAATGAATGAAAAATAGTAGTTCATTGCCATTTTTATTATTATGGAATGATAGCTGATATGATGGATGAAATAAATAAAACTTTGAAAAAATGGTAGAGAATAGTTTTTTTAAGTAGTCCATATCTATACGACAAATACCGATTTTTCCAAAAGATGTGGACGAAAAGGACTCATTCTGCTATAATTATACTGTTTTGTAAGGTATTTACGATATGTTTTCTTTACAATATGTTTTGTAAAAATATGTATATATACATACTATCATATACTTATGCTTTTTATATTTATTATTTTAAGGAGGTTTTTTCCTACATGATTGATTCATCTACAAATCTGGCCAATACATCGTCAAACAAACCGCATAATTATCATGAACAGAGCCAGATCGACCAGACGTTACGGCTCCGTGAAGTTTTGAAGACTTTACCGCCTTTTGTTAAGGACTATTTCCGTGCTATGGAACCGAAATCATCGGCACGTACCCGTATTAACTATGCTTACGATATCCGTGTGTTTTTCCACTTTCTTATGGAAAACAATCCTGTATACAAGAATTATACAATTGACAGATTTACGCCTCAGGATCTTGAGAATCTTGAGCCTGTAGATATTGAGGAATACCTGGAATATCTGAAAGTATACAAACGTGATGAGGACGGCGAACTGATCACCAATGGGGAAAAAGGTCTGGCACGAAAAATGTCTGCCCTTAGAAGTTTTTATGGATATTACTTCAAGTACCGGATCATTCAGAAAAATCCGACACTTCTGGTAGATATGCCTAAATTACATGATAAGGCAATCATACGTCTGGATACTGATGAAGTTGCGCTGTTATTGGATTTTGTGGAATCTGCAGGCGAACATCTGACCGGGCAGGCACTGAATTATTATAAGAAAACGCGTGACCGTGACATTGCTATTCTCACATTATTATTAGGAACCGGAATCCGTGTATCCGAATGTGTCGGACTGGATATAAAGGATGTAGATTTTAAGAACAATGGAATTATGGTTACAAGAAAAGGTGGAAATCAGATGGTTGTCTATTTCGGTGATGAGGTTGCGGAGGCGCTTAAGAATTATATGGCAGGTGACCGTGAGGCCGCTACTCCCCTCCCCGGCCATGAACAGGCATTGTTTTTGTCAACACAGAGAAAACGCATGGGTGTCCAGGCTGTTGAAAATATGGTGAAAAAATATGCCAGGCAGGTAACACCGAACAAAAAAATCACGCCGCATAAACTGCGCAGTACATATGGTACTTCTCTCTATAAAGAGACTGGGGATATTTATCTGGTAGCAGATGTCCTGGGACATAAAGATGTTAACACGACAAAAAAGCATTATGCAGCGATTGATGATAACCGACGCCGTAAAGCTGCTTCTGCGGTCAAATTACGAGAAATATAAAATGTAATGGAACTTTTTTGTCACAGTGACAGGTGTGTTTCTTCTTGTTCATCTATTTTTAATTTAAATGAAAAAGAATCTCCGGCAACATATAGTAAATAATATATGTCGGAGATCCTTTTATTTATTAGCTTAATTAGATTATAATTTTTTATCTGTAATGTTCTCTTTTAATTCAACCAGCTGCTCAATGGCCTTTGCAGTACCATCAATTCCCAGAAGTGAACTGTCAAGGCAGATATTATAGCTTTCGGCAGCTCCCCATTTTTTATTGCTGTAATAATTATAATAGCTGGAACGTCTCTTGTCCGTTTTTTTGATCAAGTCTTTCGCCTTTGCATCTGTCAGATCATAGATACGTGCAATTCTGCGGATTCTGGCATCCATATCGGCATGAATGAATACGCTTAAAACATTATCGAATTCTTCCAATGCATAATCAGCACAACGTCCGACCAGAATACATGGTCCCTCAGACGCTATCTTACGGATTGTATCGAACTGGGCAAGAAAAATCTTATGATTAATTGGCATATCTGTGTAACTGGATGAAGGATACCCGAAAGAATAAGAATCCATAACCAAAGAATACAGAAAACTATTGGTAGGTTTCTCATCATGTGTCTCAAAAAGTTCTTCACAGATACCACTTTCTTTTGCTGCGCGTTCCAGCAGTTCTCTGTCGTATAATTTGATTCCAAGATCTTCCGCAACTTTATATCCGATCTGGCGTCCGGCACTACCATATTCACGACCGATTGTAATGATTGTATTTGTCTTTGCCATATAAATCACGCTCCTAAACAAGAATTAATATAAACATATTATACAGCAAACTTAGACAAATGTATAGAATTTTCTCATAATTCAGTTATAAATATTCCTTAGTCTGTCTAATAGTTCAATGAAATATTCTGGGAGAGGTGCATTTACTTCCAGATATTTTCCTGTGGTTGGATGAATGATTCCAAGTGTGCGTGCGTGCAGGGTCTGCCCCTGTAATCCTTTGAATGGGCATTTTTTCGGACCATAGACCTCATCACCAACCAGAGGATGTCCGATACTTGCCATATGGACGCGAATCTGATGTGTGCGCCCGGTTTCAAGTTCGCACTGAATATATGTGTAATCGCCGAATCGCTCCAGAACTTTATAATGTGTGACTGCATCCCGTCCGTTTTTACAATGGGTGCTCATTTTCTTTCGGTCTGTTGGATGGCGTCCGATCGGAGCATTGACCGTACCGGAATCTTCTTTGATATTTCCATGTACGATAGCAACATAGATACGCCGTATAGAGTGTACTTTTAACTGTTCCGAAAGGCTTTGATGAGCTTTATCGTTCTTACATACAACTAATGATCCTGTCGTATCCATATCAATCCTGTGGACAATTCCAGGCCTCATACAGCCGTTAATACCGGACAGCTCATCACCGCAATGATACATCAAAGCATTTACCAGTGTCCCGCTATAATGTCCGGGAGCCGGATGTACGACCATTTGTTTTGGTTTGTTGATCATGATGATATCCTGGTCTTCATAAAGGATATCCAAAGGAATGTTCTCTGGTACGATATCAGGCTCTTTTGCCTCCGGAAGGGTAACTTCCACGCTGTCGCCAAAAGAAAGCCTGTAATTGGATTTTACAGGCTTCTGGTTGACTTTTACATATCCTTCTTTCATAATTTTCTGTATATAAGATCTTGATCTGTCTTCTAATTCATCTGAAAGATAGCGGTCTATCCGCTGGCCTTCTGTATTGCGATCAATGGAAAATTCTTTCAAGGTCGTCCTCCTTATAGTAAATGAGTATTAATATAACCAGCAGAAATGCTGCAACGGTTACATAGATATCAGCAACGTTAAAAATCGGGAAGTTGATCAGCTTGAAGTATAAAAAATCGACTACATAATTCAGACGGATCCGGTCTATACAATTGCCGAAAGCACCGGAAAGAATTAACACTGCACAGATACGAAGCGGCAGATATTTATGTTCTATAGGTACTTTGTGGTAAAACCAGATAACAGCAATTGTAATCAAAAGTACACTGATATAAAAGAATATACGTTGATTTTGCAGCACACCGAAGGCTGCACCCCTGTTTTCCAGATATTCTAATTGAAATACATCTTTAATCAGTACATAGGCAGACCGATCCTTAAGATGTAATACAACCAGATGTTTTGTAATCTGATCCAATAATACCAGTACAACGATACTTACCAATGCCATTATATAATGTGTGATTCGTTTTGTATTTGTCTTCATGATACTCCTTCTATAAATTAACTGTATAAATTATTTAAATTATTGTCCTAAATGTATTTGCGTACAGAGATCAGGTAGCGTCCCTTTTTTGTTTCTGAGAGAATACCATCATATGCAATACGTCCCATTTTCCTTACAGAGATAATATCATTGTCTTTTAAACGATAACCGTTACTCGTGATAAGTTTTCCATTTACAAAGACTTTTCCGGCTTCAATCTGTGCAGTAATCTTACTTCTGGAAAGTGGATAGGCAAGAGCAAGTACACTGTCCAGACGAATGGAAGATACGGTTCCTTTCAGCTCCTCAAATCTTGGTTCATAATCTACTTTAACCCCTTTTCCTATGGATGTATTTACGTTCGTATGACGAACCACAGTCAGATTATCTGCAATATATTCAGCGAGTTCTTCTTTGACAAAAATCAATCCTTTCTGATCTTCAACAATAATATCTCCAACTTTGGAGCGCTCGATGCCAAGATTCATAAGTGCTCCAAGATAATCCCTGTGTGTAAGATCTTCGGCAAATCTTTTGCTTGACGGAGTGACTTCTATAATCTGAATGGGATATTCATAATCATAATAAAGAGCATCAGGTAGAAAAACAGCCATCTGACGCTCTGATAAGTCATATCCACCATAAGTTTTATACTGAGATAAAAACATGTCTTTTGGTGTGGTATGAAGAATATTTAATTCATTCAAATTAAGAAAGTCGGAAAATATAACAATCCCTCTGTTATATGCCAGTCTGGAGAGTTCCACCAGACGTTTCTGTAACATACTTTCTTCTTTATTCATAATTAAAATCTTGACCTCATAGATGAAGAATCCAGAGAAGTGTTAAGCAAATCCTGAAGATCTCCAGATATATCAACATTTGTAGGTGTTACCAGGAATATGTAATTAGAAATTTTCTGCAGGTTACCACTGATTGCAAATGTAGCTCCTGAAGTAAAATCAATAATACGCTGAGCAATCTCAAGATCCAGTCCCTCAAGATTCAAAATAACGGTACGTCCACTTAATAAAGTCTCTGTAATCTCTCTTGAATCTTCTACAGAAGTTGGCTTGATCACGCAAACCTCCATATTTACACTGCTTCTTCTTGAAGGCTGACGCATCGGAGTTACTTTATTATTAGAGAATGCAGATTTGGACTTCACAGGTGCTGTGTAATCGTCTTCATCGTCTTCATCGAAATTTTTATCATTGTCTTTGGTGTTTTTATGAAAGAGGCTTCTCTTGGGCTTTTCTTCATAATCATCATCATATTCGTCATCGTCGAAGAATTCATCCTCATCGTATTCATCATCTCCGTCGTCTAACTTCATGATACTTAAGAACTTATCTAATACTCCCATTTTTAATAAATCTCCTATCTTCCGTTTATACTTGATGAGTATAATCACGTGCTCCAAAAATTCCGGTTCCCACACGGACCATGGTAGCTCCTTCTTCTATGGCCACCTGATAGTCATTTGTCATACCCATAGAAAGAATACTCATAGTAATATTATCAATGTTTTTCTTTGCGATGTCAACAGATAATTTTCTTAAATGTGCAAAAATCGGTCTGTTTTCTTCTGGATTTTCTACAAATGGAGCAATTGTCATTAATCCCTTTACGCGGATATGAGGAAATCCGGCAATCTTTTCTACAAATTCAGGAACCTCTTCCGGCATGAGACCAAATTTACTTTCTTCTTTTGCGACATTTACTTCAATCAATATATTGGCAATAACACCGTGCTTTTCTGCTTCTTTATCAATTGTTTCTGCGAGTCGGACAGAATCTACAGAATGAATCAGATCAACTTTATCAATAATGTATTTTACTTTATTACGCTGCATATGCCCAATCATATGCCAGTGAATATCCTTTGGAAGGACTTCATATTTAGAAGCCAGTTCCTGTGCTTTGTTTTCTCCGTTTATACGGACTCCAAGGTCATAGGCCTCCTGCAGCATTTCTACAGGTTTTGTTTTGCTTACGGCGATCAGAGTAACTTCATCTCTTTTACGTCCGGCACGGTCACATGCAGCCTGTATATTTTCTTCTACTTTTTCCAGATTTTCTTTTAACATAATTGTCCACTCCTTGTATAATCTGTTATTGTGTGTGTCAGGATATTACATCGCCCTCATGTACGTCCTTACCCGTCAGAGCAATGTGATCATAATTGGAAAGTCCGTAGTCATCACCACTTTGAACAATATAATATTCATCGCTTTCGCACAGAATCTGTACCTGTCGGAATACGGCATAACCACGGTTAATATTATATACACCTTTTAACTTCCGGGTTTTGTTTAACTGGCAGGTATCCGATGAATCAGGCTTTCTAAGTGTTGTATTTTCTTCAAAATCATCAGGATCTATATAAACAGAACCGGTTGATGTATCTCGGTAATAGATATCGACTGATTGGAACTGTGCATTTTCCTTCCCGGTATCGATCAATACTCCTGTGCTGTTGCTGTTACCACCCTGTGTAAGATAGTCTTCTGAGATCACATAAAAATTCTTTTTGGTGACTGCAGATTTTGGTATTTTAAGTCCGGTATGATCTGCCATAATAAGCTCTACATCTACAAAACGATCCTGGGCATAACGAACCATAGAATTATCAAATGCCAGATATCCAAGCCAGGTGCCTTTTACTTTTTTCATGGAAAAAGCCGCTGTCATAGTTTCGTTATCTTTCGGAAAACGGACCTGAACGCTGGAAGCATCAGTTAAATCTTTTACTGATTGTTTACTTAGAGCAATCACAAGTGTCCAGTCATCATCTTTGATCAATTTATATACTGAATCACCAGATTTGATTTTCGTATTATTCTTCTGCTCTTTTTTATTGTAGTTTTCTTTGTTGAGCATATCAGGGGTTATATCTTCTGCTTTTGTATTTTCAAAACCATCTACAGAATAGCTGATAATTCCGTCGGACTCAGCGGTATATACTTTCAAACCATCAAGATCTGATTCCGTCAAAGCCGCGATCTGCGTCTGACGATTCTGATTAGACTTGCCTTCAAGAACTCCGGAAATATTGTTCTTTAAAGTATATACATCCCCAAAGGTTCCGTCGGTATAATTTTCGCAGAAAGTCTGTGTCTTCTGACTGATTGCCGACTGTTCACTGGAGGTTAATTTTTGTGTGTTGTTTGTATTTGTTTCAAATTGAAGTTTCTGGTCAGACAGGGAATAAACCTGTGTTTTGGCACCGACTTTGTTTCCTTCTGAAATAAAGTAATTAACATAACCCTTCCCTTTGGAATGTACGACCGTTTCGTTACGAATGGCTAGACCGGTGTAAGAAGTATCTTTTACGATCGAACCCTCACGTACTTCATAAACAGAAATGTGCTTTGCGGTCAGATACATCAGAACCGTCACAAGAAGATAAATAAATATAACCCCAAAAATGACGATTCCGATATTTAAATGTTTTTTCTTTTGATAAACTTTTATATTTGAAGAAGTAATATTTGCAGCCAAAATACGGGCCTCCTATTCTTTGTTGTCCAATAAACGCAATGCCGCTCCATCCAGATAGTTCAGTTTTTTTCCTTGAAAACTATTCTGCTCTTCCATTCTTAAAAGAAGTTCATCACGTAATTTCCACCAACTTGTGTTCCAGTTGCAGAATACGGCATCTTTTTCAGGAATACGGCTAAACAGACGCTCTACGGCAATATCCGGATTTAGATGTTCAAGAAAAGCAATCAGTCTGTTCAGATATTCTTCTTTTTCGCATAGAGATATTGTACCATTTTCATAGTCATCGCACAACCGTGTGTCTTTGGCTATATAGAGAGAATGTGCTTTTACAATCTGAACGGGAAGAGCCGATAATATCTTGGCGGTTTCAATCGAATCATCCATCTCATCTCCTGGCAGATTTAAAATCACATGAGTACAGATATCATAACCATATCTGCTGATACGAAGAACGGCGTCAATATATTCTGCAAGAGTATGACCGCGCGATATTCTTTTCAGAGTATGATAATTTACTGTCTGAAGTCCAAGTTCTATTGCAATCTGAATTCCCGTTGTTTCGCGAATCCTATTTAAAACATCAAGATAATCTTCACGGATGCAGTCCGGACGTGTGGAAATCGCAATTTCTACGATATCAGGAACCTTCGATGCTTCGAGCATATATTTTTGAAAAATATCCAGAGGCATAAATGTGTTGGTATAATTTTGAAAATAAGCAATAAATTTATGGGCATGATATCTTTTCTCTATATATTTCCTTGTGCTCATCAGCTGTTCGGTAACAGAAACAGCTGAATCCATTGCTTCAAATCCGGTTCCGGTTTCTGCACAGAATGAACATCCTGCGCCTGAAATACGATTTGGGCACGTAACAGGAAGATTTACCGGTAATTTATATACTTTTTCTCCATATCTTTTCTTTAAATATTTTGAATATGGATAATATCTTTCATCGATATCCATTATATAAATCCTTTCTCTGATATGTGTATAATCTTTCCTTTTATGGTAATACTATTATCATTCGATAAAAGGAGGATTCTTACATGAAATGGTTTGATAACACTGCTTTAACGCTGGTGATCATAGGCGCACTTAACTGGTTGCTGGTCGGTATTTTTAAACTGGATATTGTAGCCGTGATATTTGGAAATCTTACATGGCTGTCCAGAATTATTTATACAATTATCGGACTGTGCGGTTTATATCTCATCAGCCTTTATGGAAGAATTGGAAGTTCATCCTAAAAAAGGGGTATCCGTAATTTGGATGCCCCTTTTGTTTGGGTATACAAGAGAACTTGCCAACGGCAACTTCTCTTGTATACTTTGGTATGAAAAGTGTCTGCGACATATTCTTATGCATCAATTATTTTCAGGAATTGCTTCTACAATTGCTGTCATATCTTTGTAAAGTAAAGGTTTGGTATCAGCCTTCATTACGATTGATATATACGGATGGTTATTTTTATCTTTTGTAAGCAGAATTAAACAGTTTCCTGCCAATTGAGTTGTACCGGTCTTTCCTCCGATTACAGTTACATTATCAGGCTTCTTGGCATCTCCCGTTGCATAAAAGTTTGTTGGTTCCCATGTGATGCTCCTTACCGTTCCATCGTTTCCGGTAACCTTTGCGGTGTGAGATTTTGCCATGATAATTTTTACAAAATCATCATGTTTGATACATTCATTAAATATTAAATATAAATCATATGCCGTTGTATAGTGGTTATCATTGTGAAGTCCGTTGGAATTTACAAAATGTGTTCCGGTTGCCATTAATTTGGCTGCTTCTTTATTCATCATTTCAGCAAATCCATCCATACTTCCGCCTACATATTCTGCTATAGCAGTAGCATTATCATTACCTGAATGTAATAACAGACCATATAATAAATCGGATAAAGTAATTTTATCTCCAGCTTTTATTCCACAAGTTGCTTCATCCGCAGCAAAACTGTTCATATCCGCATTCTGGGAAACGGTTACAACATCGGAAAGATCCGCATTTTCTAAGGCTACAAGTGCCGTCATGATCTTTGTTGTACTTGCAGGATATATTTTGTCAAACATTTGATAAGAAAAATCTACTTTCTTTCTGTCCACATCAAACAGCGCAGCAGAGTGTAATGTATTAGTCTCATCCGAAGATATACCACTGAGACTGATATCACCGGAAGCTACACATAAATCTGAAGCAAATAATTTTCCGGTGTAAAGGTCTTTGTTATAATTTTCTGCCTCGTATTCAGCGACTACATTCTTCGTTCCAAGCAGATCTGTAATTCCACATCCGGTTGCCATGACAACCGTTAATAACAGTACAGAAATTAATTTTGAATATTTACCGATACATTTCACGCCAGTCCAAATCTCCTCTGTCAATTGCCAAAATAATAATCTCTGCTGTTGCAAGGTTCGTAGCCAACGGGATATTATAAGTATCACACATTCGAATCACGTCATTTAAATCTGGATCATGTGGCTTTGGATTAGAGGGCTCTCTTAAAAAGATAAGCGCATCAATGTCATTTTGCGCAATCTGAGCTCCCAGCTGCTGTTTGCCACCTAAAGGACCGGCAAGATACTTATGAACTTTCAGGTTCGTAACTTCTTCAATTAATCTTCCGGTCGTTCCTGTAGCATAAAGACTGTGTTTGCTTAAAATTCCTCTATAAGCGATACAGAAATTTTGCATCAATGCTTTTTTTGAATCATGTGCTATCAGACCTATATTCATATCATTCACTCCTTACTGGTATTTTTTCGGTTGTAATCCTACGTTCAAGACTAATCCAATTCCAATATATAAACTTACAAGAGAAGTCAGACCATAACTTACAAAAGGTAATGGAACTCCGGTATTTGGCAAAATTTTGGTGGCAACACCAATGTTGATAAAACTTTGTATGCCGATCAGGCCGCCAACACCGCAGCATATGATTCTTCCTGCAAGGTCTTGCGATCGTATCCCAACTAAGATACATTGTATCACAATCAATAGTAATAACGCAATAATTATACACCCTCCGACAAAACCTAATTCTTCTCCGATGATCGCGAAAATAAAGTCTGTCTGAGGTTCCAGAATGAAATTACCGTTTTTTACGGAAGTAGTTGTATTGTTATCCAGTCCTTTTCCTGTTAACTGTCCGGATCCTATAGCCATTACAGAATTTTTCTGCTGATATGCTTCATCACTTTCATATTTTTCCGGTTCAATGAAAGCAAGGATACGTTTCTGCTGATAATCTTTGAGGATTTTCTGATTCGGCTGAACAACAATACTCAAAAATATTACTGCGATCGGGACTAGTATAATCAATACCGTACCGATAAACTTATAACTGAGTCCGGCAATATAGATCATAAGGCAGATCATAAGTGCCGTACATATCGTAGTAGATAAGTTTGGCTCAATTAAAATTAAAGCAAGAGGAATTCCTGCCAGAACGGCATATTTAATTAATGTAAACTTATCATTAATATCCTCTTCATGTTCCATCAGGAATTTGGCAAAGAAAATAATAAGCAATATTTTTGCCAGTTCAGATGGCTGGAACTGAATAAATCCTACTTTAATCCAACGGGTTGCCCCATTTACATTTTCTCCGAATAATTTTACAGCTGCAAGCATAATGATAGACAATGCATACAAAACCCAGTAAAAATTCATAATCCACATGTAATCAATTAAGGAAACAACAATCATTGCAGTAAAGCCTATGATAACACCAAGAATCTGTTTGCTCTGAAGTGATTCCTTTGCACTGCCGACAACTAAAATACCCAGAACAGACAAAATCCCGACAAGTGTTACGATTCCAAATTTGTAATTTTTTAAATTGTATGGTTTAGTAAATCTATGTGATCTCACGTTTCTTCTCCTGCTATTTTTATCACTATCTGTGAACGGTTAATCTCTACCTGAAAATCATCTTCTGTAAGTTCCATATATTTGGAAAGTGTTTCGTATAAATCTTTGCAAATATGTTCATAAGCCGAAGGAGTACATTGTACACGATCTGATATGACCAACGTGCGCAGACGATTCTTTGCAATGGATACGGAAGAGTTTTTCAGCATAATAAATCCTCCTAATTCTTCCTGAAAGCATGGGCAATTCTGGAAAATACCCCTTTGCCTGTGTCAAGATTCATAAAAGAGACTTCCGTGCCCGTGATTCGTTTGCAAATGTTAAGATATCCCTTTCCGGCTTTTGAATCCAATCCGATTACCGGTTCCCCCTGGTTCGTTCCTATTACAACCTGTTCGTCATCAGGAAGGATCCCAATCAGCGGAACGGCAAGAATTTCTGTGACATCGTCAACCGACATCATATCTCCTCTTTTCACCATATCCATCCGGATACGATTAATGATAAGATCGATTGTACGGATCTGGTTCTGTTCCAGAAGTCCGATGATACGGTCGGCATCACGGATGGATGATACTTCCGGAGTTGTAACTACAAGTGCACGGTCAGCACCGGCAATTGCATTTTGGAAGCCCTGCTCAATTCCTGCAGGACAATCCAGAAGTATGTAATCGAATTCTTCTTTTAATTCTGCGGTGAGTTTCTTCATCTGTCCCGGAGAAACTGCGGATTTATCTTTTGTCTGTGCGGATGGCAGTAAATAAAGATTCTCATATCGGCTGTCTCTGATCAGTGCCTGTTTAAGCCGGCAGCTTCCCTCAACAACATCAACAAGATTATATACAACCAGATTTTCCATGCCCATAACAACATCAAGGTTGCGAAGACCGAGATCAGTATCAATAATCACTACCTTTTTGCCAAGCTTAGATAATCCTGCACCTATATTTGCCGTTGTTGTTGTCTTTCCAACACCGCCTTTTCCTGATGTAATTACAATAACTTCGCCCATGAATAACTTCCTCCTATAACTGGTTTTACTTTAATCCCTCCGATCCGCAGTTTTTTAGGCTGCATATGGAGTGCTGCTATGACAGCATCTGTCCTGCCGGCGGCACCTGCAATCACGGTTCCGTATATAGTGCCTGTCACGATTACATTTCCTTTTGATGCAACCGTTGCACCCTCTTCAACATCTCCGATGATCACGATGCTCTGTTCCGACTCCAGAACCTGTCTCCCTCTTAATGTACCTTTATAGAACTGTCCGTCCCTTTCATGGATAGCTTCAAGGCTTTCGTCCAGTAATTTTTTATGGACTTGTTCTGTAGCAGTATTCTTTTCAATAATGCATAGTATTTCAATACCGGCAGCTGATTCAATCGCTCTTGTCAGCTGCCGCTCTTCTTCTTCTGTGAAAGAACGGCCTTCATATTCTACCGCCATTTTTGCATGGTTAAAAAATTTGGCGGCAGATTGAAATTTGTTTTTTACGTCATCAAGCAATTCTTCAAATGAATTGTTGGAATTAAAATAAATCGTAATGCCGTATTTGTTGCTCTTGATGAGAACATCATCTTTCACATAGAATCATCCTTTCTTTAATCTCCACCGTTTGATCCGGTTCCGATATTGGAAGCCTCTCCGGTGATCAGTTCATTTTCCGGAGTAACTTTATAATAATACTCCATGACATTATTACCAACTTCAGCTGCAAAAGTTGAACTGTAACCATTGGCGATACGTATTGCAAATGCAATCTGTGGACTGTCACTAGGAGCAAATCCTACAAAAAGACCATGATCCGGGTGAGTCTGACTTTGCTGAGCTGTTCCTGTTTTACCGGATAATTGTACACCGCTGGCATTTAATTTTGTGAAAATATCTTTGTGTTCGGATGTTACCACTGCTCTCATACCTTCGTGAACTGCCTGCCATGTAGTAGATGATACATCGGTTACTTTATTTTTTACTTCCGGTGTATAATCTTTTACTGTCTTTCCCTTCGGATTAGTCACTTTGTCTAAAAGACTTAAATTATATACAGTACCCTTATTTGCAACAGCTGTAATATATCTTGCCAGCTGACTGGTTGTATAGTTGTTGGTTCCCTGTCCGATAGCGGATAATACAGAGTTGTCATCGGAAATCTGCGGATCTGATTCCGGAATTTCCATACCGGAAGTATCTCCAAGTCCGAATTCTTCTGCATATTTCTGCAGTTTTGCAATTCCTCTTTCACTTGAATAGTAATTCTGAGTACTCTTTCCGTCAGGAGTATCATTATCTAATTTTGAATCGCCTGTACTGTTAAGGCCAAGTCTGTATCCGACTTCATAGAAGAAATCATTACAAGAATGTTGAATTCCCTGCGATACATTCAGGTTGCCATGAGCAGACGGATAAATCCAGCACTTTGGATTTGGTGTAACTTTTTTATATACACCTGCGCACGGAAGGTAAGTATTTACATCAATAACACCTTCTGTCAGACCGGTGATAGCAGATAACGGCTTATAGGTAGAACCTGGTGCTGTTTTTTCCTGAGTTGCATTATTATAAAATGGACGAGACTGATTTGTAAGCAGTTTACTATAATAATCGGAATCCATAGTATTTGCAAGACGGTTGTTGTCATATCCCGGATATGATACACAGGCCAGTACTTCACCAGTATTCGGATCTGTTGCAACTAAAGATCCGGTACATGGTTCAAGTCCAAGCTGTCCCGGGGTAATTTCCAGTGATTGGATCTTGCTGCGGATAAAATCATAAGCACCGATGCTTCCGGCTTTTAAGCTGTCGTACTGATTATCTTTTTTATCCAGAATATTCTGCTCATATAACATCATACATATCTGTCTGCCGGTAATAGTTCCTGATTTTATCATATAACGGTAGATCAGTTTGTCAAAATTGTTATCGGTATTTATATAATCCAGAATATAATTTATGATTCCCTGATATACTTCTCCGGAATCGGAATATTGTTCGTTGGATTTTATATAGTCTTTTAATAAAGAAGTATCTATCCAGTTCTTTGAAATTGCATAATTCAAATACGTATAAACATTAATAGATTCTTCATCTTTCCAGGCTTTATACGTAGCATCTTTAGTATCAATGGATTTTGACATCAAGACGCCTGTACCGTTAGTCAGTACATCAGATACCAGGTATGTCAGATACGCCTGGACTTCTTTTGGCTGATCTTTGTATGCGGCAGCTTTTGAATCATTCAGCACTTTTGTCAGTGTATTTTTAACTTCTTCTTTTCTTATAGAAAATGCAGAGGCAACTTCTTTTTCAGCTTCTCCGGCATCGGGATCCGTAAAGTGTGTCATGTCAAGCACATCATTATTGATCATTGCGTTATATACATCACCGATCGGGATGATAACGTCACTTCCATCTTCTACCTTATTGCGGTCAAAATCAAGAGAGTTCTGAATTTTGGCGAGAAGAACTCCTGCAAGTTCCTGCTCGAGAATATTGTAGGCAGCTTTCTGCAGATTGGCATCAATCGTCAGATAAAGATCATTCCCGGCTTTCGGATTTGTTCCTTTTACGGTTTTGATAACTTTACCTACGTTGTTAACATAGAGTTTCTCGCTTCCTTTTTTACCCTGAAGCTGAGAATCCATCGCCTTTTCAAGTCCTGCCTTACCTACAGTATCAGTTTTGCTGTATCGTTCCTGATCGGCATCGCTTAAAGCATCATACTCTTCCTGCGAGATCTGGCCGGTATATCCGATAATATTTGCAAAACATTTACTGTCAGCATACTTACGAAGTGATTCTTCTTCTACATTGATCCCTGATAATTTGTCCAGATTTTCCATAATATCTGCAACTGTGGCATCGCTGACATCTTCAGCGATTGTGGTTGAGATATATTTCTGATAACTGTTCAGCCAGATCTGATAACGAATATTGATCAGTTTTAGTACAGTGGACTTGTCCATCTCCTTTTCATTAATTCCGAATTTTTGTTTATCCGTACAGAGATAATGAATAAGTTCATCTGCCGTTGTTGCTTTCTGTTTTTTAGAAAGCTGGTCGATGGTTGATTTTCCATATACATCGGCAATAAAACGTAATTTCTGAGTCTCATTTTGCGCAACAAACTGATAATTGTTATTACTGTCCAAAATGATTCCGAAGTTATTGATAACGGTATCTCCGTTCGATTCGACCATTTTAATAACAGAAGAAATCGTCTTGTTCAAAACTTTATTCTGTTGTGCTATGCTGTCATAAGATCCGTTATCTTCGATTGTAACGGAATATGCCAATTCATTATATGCCAGCAGATTACCGTTCCGGTCATAGATATTACCACGGGTACCCTGTATTTCTTTTGTTTTCTGAATCTGCAGTTTATAATCATCAAGATATTCCTGCCCTATGACAATCTGAAGATAGAATATTCTCTGTACCAGGATTGCCGATGTAATACAAAAGACAATAATTAATACAAATATTCGAGATTGTACGAATTCTGCAATGCCGGATTTGATCCGTTCCCATAAACTATACAAATTTACTTGCACTCCTTTGCTCTTCTGCTTCCAGTTTCTTGTTAATGTGTAATATGATCTGATACAGAATCAGAGTAACCAGAATGGTATACACAAGTTCTGGCATAATGATCTGTCTCAGGTATGCTTCAAAAGCAAAATCCCCCTGCAAAAGATACATACAGAAGTATGTAACTAAACCGTATATCAATTCACTGATCGCAATAAGTGCGATAGGAAGTTTGATATCATCATCGTAAAAGAGTCTTCGAAATGACCCGTTCATGTAACCAATTACCGAAAAAAGCAGGGTGTAAAAACCGAGAGTGTTTCCCCAGAATACATCTGTCAGGAAACCGGACAGAAATCCAACGGCAAGGCCCTCTTTTTTCCCTCTCATAAATCCGAACGAAGAAGTAACGATAATCAACAGATTGGGTTTGATCGTTGCGAATGCCAATCTGTGAAAAACGGTACATTCTAATAAAAAGCAGATAATGATAATGAAAAATGTGATAAGTTTTCTTTTCATATGCTACTCTCCCTTGGTGTTTCCGGATTCCTGTTTGATGAGTTCGCTTTTGGTCGTTGTAATAACAAGAACCTCCTGAAGTTTGCTGAAATCAACAGCAGGTGTAATGTATCCGGAACGTGTCAGGTTATTGGAATCTACTTTTACATCACTGACATATCCGATAAAGAGTCCCTGAAGAAATCTGTCGCTGACATGCGAAGTAACGACTTGTTCTCCAACTTCAATCTTATTATCATTATTAGCAAGCTTTTCAAAACGGATTCTTCCATTTTCCATCTGTTTTAAATCACCTCTTACCACACAGGTATCTGAAGTAGAAAGAAGCATTGCACTGATATTACTTTCATCATCTATAATAGAACGTACCCGGGCGTAATGAGGTCCGACTTCTGTTACAATTCCCACAAGGCCGCTGCCTGCAAGAACATTACAGTTTTTCTTGATTCCGTCTTTGCTCCCTTTGTCGATCGTAAAGTCGCTGAACCAATTAGAACCGCTGTTGGAAATTACATGTGCGCCGATTTTTTTATAATCCGAATAATTTTCATCGAGTTTATATAATTCACGGAGTCTTTCCAGTTCATACTGATCCTGACGGAGTCTGGTGTTGTCTATTGTAAGATCATCTACTTTGGATTGTAATTTTTTGTTTTCCTTTTTCATATCCTGCAGTGTCTCAAAATTATCGGAAAGATCGCTCATATAACGTCCTACATATCCGATACCTTTTTGCATAGGAATTACTGTATAATTTGCAATGAAACTGATTGGTCCGTTCCCTCCGGTAATACGTTCTACCCCCATCAGAATAACACAGATGACGATTACGATGATCAGCCAGTATTTACTTGGAAGGGAAGATTGATTTTTTGTCTTCATTATCTCATCCACCTATAATTATCTTCTATCATTGAAAATGTAAGTTTTCTTAAATCTTTTGACATAATAATACGCTTCAGCCCATTTACCGCACAGGTATCCGGTTCCAGAGCTGTCCTTGATTTGATTCCAACCATCTGCTCGATATATATTTCGAGGCCTGGCATATTTGCAAGTCCACCTGTGAGGAAAATCCCGTTTTCATAAATTGCTTTGCGAACCTCAGGAGGTGTCCTGTCTAAAAGAGAATGTATTGCTTTTACACATTCAAGCAGAGGATCCTTCATTGCCGCACGGACAAGCATAATAGAAATAGGCTTTCGCATCGGTACACCTGTGATCAGATCTCTTCCGGCCACCGATAATATAGAATCGGAATCGCCCGTAAATACATTGAAATTTCTTCGAAGTACTTCTGCCGTCTGCCGTCCGATCAAAAAGTCGTGACTGTGTTTTACAAGATTGATGATCCCCTGGTCAAACGTCAGACCGCCGACCTTTACAAGGCGGTTTAAAACCATACCTCCACCGGCCAGTACAGATAACTCGGTTGTTTCGCCTCCAAAATTCGCAATCATGATACCTTTTGTATTCTGAATATCAAGATTCAGACCTACTGCATCAGCAATAGACCGCTCTACAATGTTTACTTCTTTTGCTTTTGCCGTTGAATGGATTACCAGATCAAAGAATGCTTTCTTTTCTACTTCTGTTACATCCGTTGGAACAGCAATCACATATTCAGAACCACGCGAAAACTGACGTCCCCTTTTTAACAGGTTCTGAAGCAGGAACTGCATGTCATTAAATCTGGAAATGACACCTGCCTCCATAGGAAATGTGATTTCTATATTGGATGGTGCTTTTCCATACATACTGAATGCATCATCTCCAACTGCAAAAATATCGCGATCCCGGTTATCTTTAAATGCAATTACATTTTTCTCTTTCCAGATCGTATCTTTTTTCTTATCGTAGACCTTTATATCATAAGAACCAAGGTCCAGCCCGTATACATTTCTTGCCATCTGACAGAATCCTTTCTTCTATCTTGTTTGCAGAATTTACAGCATGCCCTCCTCACGAAAACTCATATAGCAATTATTGCCAATAATAATATGATCTAACAAATCAATTCCTATAAGCGCACCCGCATCCAGAATTCTTTTTGTTGTCAACATATCTTCACGGCTTGGAGTCGGATCACCACTTGGATGATTATGCAAAATTATAATTGATACCGCATTCTTCTGCAATGCTTCTATAAAAAGCTCTCTCGGTGTAATAAGGGATGCATTTACTGTCCCTTTTGAAATATTGGTTTCGCCGAGAAGCTTTGCCTTCGAGTTTAACATCAATAATTTCATATGTTCCTGTTTCTCGTGTCTTAAATCTTCCATATAATATTGTGCAATCGTTTTCGGTTCGGTAAAACATACGGTTTCTTCATATGAAGCTTTGGAAAGCCTTTTTGCAAGTTCCGATATACAGGATATCTGAATTGCTTTTACCTGACCGATTCCCTTGATCTTTTTCAAACGTTCAACATTAAACTGGTGAATCCCGAGGATTCCGTTTTCGCCGGCATGATACAGGACCCTTCTTGCAAGGTCTACTGCATTTTCACCCTGAGTTCCTGTTCTTAATAATACCGCCAATAATTCAACGTCACTTAAACTGTCCGCTCCCAGACGTGCACATTTTTCATATGGCCGCTCGTCTTTCGGCATTTCTCTCATGGTATTAGATTGATTCATATTTTCTTTAGATTCGCACGATGTTCACAGAAGTAAAGTCAGGGACCTACCTTTCTGTAAACTATAAGAAACGATATATGATAATGGAAAGAATCACGCCAATGATACTTGCCATGGTTATCTTTATCGACAGACCAAATGTTATGACTAACACTCCCAGGTCCAGGACGATCGGCTCGTCTATTCCAAAGGATTGTCCATAACTCAGCCAGGATAAGGCCGGCACCCCTTTTGCCAGCGTCCCGATAAAGCCACCAAGAACTACTCCTGCCAGAATAAGCAGAAATAAAGCCCAGGCGTTCTTACTCCCTGCACCTTTCATATGTACTCCTCCTCGTTTTTCCTATCTAAAAAACTCAATACATTTTATCACATTTCAGAAAAAGTGTATAGGTTTATGATATTAAAAAATTCTTAAACTTCTTTTCGATTTTCTACATAAAGTGAGCATATTTCATAAAAAATTTTTATTTTTTTGTCTCTAACGGGCGATATGTGCCGGCAATCATTTCGGCAATTTTTATTCCATCCATGGCTGCAGATGTAATGCCGCCGGCATAACCCGCGCCTTCTCCACAAGGATAGATTCCGCGGATCTCGCTTTGCAGAAAATCATCTCTTATGATTCTGACCGGCGAAGATGTTCTGCTTTCAACTCCTGAAATGACAGCATCCTTTCTTGCATATCCAGGAAGCTTCTGATCAAATATGCATACCCCTTCCTGTAATGAATCCGCAATGATCTCAGGAAAAATGCGTCTGACATTAGCAAGCTGATACATACCTTTTATCTGTGGAATAATATCACCTAATTTTTGCGAAGGTATATTTTTACAAAAATCACCGAATAACTGTACCGGAACCTTGCCGTTTCCTTCCCGATATGCATTTTCTTCTAATTTTCTTTGGAATTCAACGCCGGCAAGTGGATGGCTGCTTCCAAAATCTTCCGGGGTTACGGTAACGATAACGGCGGTATTGGCATTCTGTCCGTTTCGCTTGCTATAACTCATTCCGTTAACAGCAAGGCGATGAGGTTCGGAAGAGGCATTTACTACATATCCACCGGGACACATACAAAATGTATATACACCTCTTCCGTTTTTCAGATTTGCCGTAAGTTTATACGGTGCTGCGGGCAGAAAGTCCGGATAATGCTCTCCATATTGATCTTTATTAATCATTTCCTGAGGATGCTCCATGCGGACTCCTACTGCAAATGCTTTTGGCTGCATAGGTACTTCGTGTTGGTGCAGCATGGCAAATGTATCACGGGCACTATGACCGATTGCAAAAACAGCAAGCTCTGTATCGAGAACATATTTTTCCTGCTTTTTGAGATCGTATACTTCTAATTTGCGGAGCACTTTTTTGTTCCCTGTTGTAACGGTCTGGATATCAGTGACCTGTGAATGAAACCGTACTTCTCCGCCATGCGCACAGATACATTCACGCATTTCTTTTACAACCCGGGACAAAATATCTGTTCCTATATGCGGCTTGCTTTGATATGTGATCGCTTCCGGAGCACCATGTCTGGCAAAGATGCGGAGAACTTCGTGGTTCCGCCCTGATTTGTCTTTCACAAGAGTGTTAAGTTTTCCGTCAGAGAATGTTCCAGCACCGCCTTCACCGAATTGAACATTCGATGAAGGGTCTAATGTTCCGGTCTTCCAGAAGGTTTCTACGTCTTTAGTGCGTTGATCGACATCGGCCCCTCTTTCCAGAAGGATTGGCCGGTATCCGTGGATTGCAAGCATATATCCGCAGAATAGTCCCGCAGGTCCGGTTCCGATGATAACAGGACGGTGCTTGAACTCTCTGGTTCCGTTTGCAGGAAAGTTATAAGCATCTTCTTTCGCCTGAAATTGAATCTGATTACTCTTGATGCTTTTTTTGATTTTTGCCTCATCTTTTACCAGGACATCCACGGAATAAACATAATAAAGATCTGGCTTTTTACGTGCGTCAATGGACTGGCGTCTGATCTTGTATCCCTGAAGATATTCTTTTTTCATATGAAGCGTTTTCAAAATCTTTCGTTCCAGATCTGATTGTGTATGTGCAATGTTTAATTTTAACTGATTGATCCGTATCATGTTTTACTCCTTTTTGTTATCTTTGTAAAAATCACTGCGTATCCGCAGCTGCTTTGCCGGCCAGATAGCCGGTTGCCCATGCCCATTGAAGATTATAACCACCGCAGATTCCATCTGCATCCAGAAGTTCGCCTGTAAGATACAGGCCTTTTATATATCTGGATTCCATTGTCCTGGCACTAAGCTCTATAGTGGAAATCCCTCCTGCACACACTTGTGCATTGTCAAAACCGTTAGTAGTATCAATTAGTACTACGTTTCGCTTGACCGCTTGCACAAGGCTTTTGAACTGCGTTTCGGACAACTCTTGAACCAGCGTGTGCATACGGATGCGGGCCTGCTCTAAAAATCTCGGTATTAGTTTCTGGTGGAAGATCCCAAGAAGATAATCCGCACAGGTCATTTGCTCCCGCCCTTCTTTTCTTTCTAAAAGAAAGGATAAAAATTCGTTTTCTGACATCTCAGGCAGAAAGTCAATTTTAACCTTTGCATTTTGCTTGAGATATAAAGCTTTCGCAACATAGCGGCTGATTTGAAATACAGGAATTCCGGAAATTCCATACGCTGTAAGCTGTAATTCTCCGCGGTCAGAAGCAATGGCTTTCCCGTCACAGATTGCGGTTACGGAAGCATCGGTTCGGACACCGGCTGCTTTGGCAAATGGATTTTTCCTGACCTTAAGCTGTACCAGCGCCGGAACCACGGGAACTATTGTATGTCCCAGGCCCTTTGCCAGTGTGTATCCGCTGCCATCAGATCCCAGTTTTGAACTGGCCTTTCCACCACAGGCCAGAATTACAGCATCCGCTTTCTGTTTTCCTGTATTTAGCTTTATCATAAAGCCGGACGATATCGGGGTAATATCCGTTACCTGAACACCGGTAAGAATTTTGATGCCAAGCCGGTGAAGTTCCAGTTTTAATAATTCCAGAACGGTAGATGCCTGATCTGAATGTGGATAGACATAATTTCCTCTTTCTTTGACCATAAGTCCGAGAGATGAGAAAAAGCGTATGGTATCTTCATACCCAAACTGCTCTAACACTTCTTCAACAAATGGAATATTTTCACTGCGGTAATAAGAAGATTTCATATCTTTGTTCGTCAGATTACACCTTCCGTTTCCTGTTGCGAGAATCTTTTTCCCGACAGAATCTTTTTGCTCATATATCGTAATCTGAACTTTTGGGTTTGATCTTGCGGCTGCAATCGCAGCTGCAAGACCGGAAGCACCGCCGCCAATGACTGCTATTTTCTTCATCTGCAAATCCTCTTTTTCTGCATAGATTTTTATAAATTTATAAGGTTACGATTCCTGCGCGGACCAGATATTCTAAAGACATCAGAATTCCCAGTTTTGCATGTGGCCAGGTAAGTCCGCCCTGGAAATATACCGCATATGGAGGCTTGATCGGACCATCTGCACTCAATTCAATAGACGATCCCTGGACAAATGCACCGGCGGCCATAATAACATCCGAATCATATCCAGGCATCGGCCACGGTTCAGGTGTAACATAAGAATCCACCGGAGCGGCCGCCTGAATTCCTTTGCAGAATTCAATTACACCTTCGGGAATTCCGAATTCTACTGCCTGAATAATATCATGCCGGCTTTCTGTCCCATTTGGAATTACAGGGAAACCAAGTTTTTCATAAATATTTGCTGCAAAAATTGCGCCCTTTAATGCGGATGCAGATACTGTCGGCGCAAGGAATAATCCCTGATAGAAATCCTTCATCACACCAAGCGATGCGCCTACTTCTCTTCCGAGTCCAGGAGAAGTCAGGCGATATCCGCAGGCATCAATTAAATCTTCACGTCCTGCAATATATCCACCGATCGGAGCAAGACCGCCGCCCGGATTTTTGATCAGAGATCCAACGGTCATATCTGCTCCGACATCACTTGGCTCAATTGTTTCAACGAATTCGCCATAACAGTTATCAACCATACAGACAAGATCCGGTTTGATCCCTTTTACAAATGTGATCAGTTCTCCAATCTGCTTTACGGAGAAACTTGGCCTGGTCTGGTAACCTTTGGAACGTTGGATTGCTACCATTTTTGTCTTATCATTGATTGCTTTTTTGATGTTTTCATAATCAAAAGTGCCATCTGCCAGAAGGTCTACCTGGGAATATGAGATGCCATATTCAGCAAGCGAACCGTTTGACGGCCGGATACCGATCACTTCTTCCAAAGTATCATACGGTTTTCCGGCAGGTGCCAGAAGTTCATCTCCGGGTCTTAGATTTGCCGCAAGTGCGAGTGACAGAGCATGTGTTCCGCAAGTGATCTGCGGACGTACAAGTGCGCTTTCTGTGTGAAAAATAGACGCATATACTTTTTCAAGTGTATCTCTGCCCTGATCATCATAACCATATCCGCTGGCATAATTAAAACATCCGGCACTGACACGGTTGTCCTGCATGGCTTTTATTACTTTCAACTGATTGTATTCTGCAATCTCATCTATCTTTTCGAATCTGTCTTTCAGATTTTTTTCTATATTTTTTCCAAATGAAAGGACTGTTTCACGAATGCCCATTTCATTATAAATTGTGTTCATTGGTATCATAATTGTCTGTTATCCTTCTTTCTGAAAAATTTATCATCTGTTTATTTTGCATCTAAAATTTTAAACCGCAGGGATTCGCACATCGCATCAAACGTCGGATTGATGGACGGAATGCGGCGAAGCACATTTTCCGCTTCTCGGTATCTTTCCATATCATATAAGAGCGAAGCTCTGTTAAGATCGAACATGGCCCTCTCTCCCTCGTACTTGATCAGCGGTTCCAGTCCGAGAAGTTCGCGATATGCAAATGCTGTATCCTGATTGCGTGAATAAATTTCCATTAATTCATTCATTTTTCGCAAAAACTTTGATTTACCCCTCAGTTTTTTCTTTAGCATATTTTTCCCTCCAGATGTGAAATCATTGCTTCTAAGATTTTTTCTTCGTCATAATCATATTTTTCTTTTTGGATCCATGTGACCTGCCGCTCACGCCGGAACCAGGTAAGCTGTCTCTTGGCGAAATGCCGGGTATCGCGTTTGATTGTATATACTGCTTCGTCAAGAGCATACTCTCCGTCCAGATATGCCAGTATTTCTTTGTATCCTAATCCCTGCATTGAAACCATCTCTTTGGTACAGCCCATCTCTTTCAGCCGTTTTACTTCTTCAACAAGCCCTTCGCTCATCATCTGATCCACACGTCGGTCAATTCTCTGATAAAGCTGTTCCCTTGGTGCGTTGAGAACAAAATAAACAAATTCATACGGAGACTCTTTCTGACGCTCTTCTTCATTGTGTCTGGACATTTTCTGACCGGTCTGATGATAATATTCAAGCGCACGGATCACACGTTTTATATTATTGGCATGAATATCTTCAGCGGACTTTGGATCAATTTCGCGTAATATATTGTGCAGATATTCCGCCCCTTTTTCTTTTGCCAGATTTTCCAGGTCTTGACGATAATTGTCATCCTGTGAAGTACTGGTAAAATCAATGTCATATAGTAATGCCTGGATATAGAATCCGGTCCCTCCTACAATGATTGGAATGTGACCGTTAGCGTAGATTTGTTCCATAGCTTTTTTTGCCATCTGCTGGAAACGGACTACATGGAATTCGTCCCATGGCTTTAATTCGTCTACCAGATAATGAGGAATCCCCTGCATCTCTTCTGGACGTATCTTCGCGGAACCGATATCCATATATTCATACACCTGCATGGAGTCAGCAGAAATGATTTCTCCTCCGATGGCTTTTGCAAGTCCAATGGAGGCTTTTGTTTTGCCAACGGCCGTAGGCCCTGTTAGTACTACTAATGGTTTCTTCTTCATTTTATACAATCCTCTTGAATTTCTTTTCCAGTTCTCGTTTTGTCATTGCGATAATGGTAGGTCTTCCGTGTGGGCAGTGATACGGGTTGTCCAGTGATAGCAGTTCACCGATCAGCGCATCTACTTCCTGCACCGACAGTTTCATGTTGCCCTTTACGGCAGCTTTGCATGACATCGAAGCAATCTTTTCGTCGATGAGATCCGGAGACTGCTTTCTGGTAATTTCATCCGAAAGACTGTCCAACATCTGGATCAGCAGTTCTTTCTTTGCAATACTGAACAGATTATCTGGTACGGCGCGGACGGCATAAGAATCCTGACCAAACTCCTCAATCTCGAATCCAATCCTTGTAAATTGATCCATGTAGGTGTTCAGAAGCTCTGCTTCCTGCATGCTTAAGTTCAGTACGATCGGAGGGCTGATCATCTGTGAGGTGAATTCCCGGGTTTTCATGGATTTTAAAGTCTTTTCATACAGAACACGTTCGTGCGCCGCATGCTGGTCGATGATGTACAGGCTGTTATCATATTCTACCAGCCAGTAGGTTTCAAATACCTGACCAACGACTTTATATTTCTGCATGGCCTCTCTTGTAAGCAGATGATCTTCAAAAAGTTCCATCTGTTTCGGCGTTTCCGTAAGAGACGATTCTGATTTAGTTGTTTCGTCTGTATTCGTCGACATTGTTATTTTTGATTTGCTGGATGCGTTCTGCATGTAAGGTGTTTTTTCTTCTGCTACGTTTGAAGGTGTTGAAGCAGAAGAAAACGACGGGCTTTCTTTTACCGAAATATTTTCTGCTATATTTTCTGTCGTATGTACTGCTTGCTTTGTTGCAATCTTTTCTTTTCTCTTCTTCTCTTCATGCTCTGCCAGAACTCGTTCTTTCATCCTGGACATGAAGTATTCCAGATCACGCTCCTGCGGAGGCGGCACAATTGCTTTTTTCCGTTGCGGCATCGATGCGGATGTTACACCACCAGTCATTCCTGATGTTGCTCCTGTCTGGACCGCCGCCGGGGTCTGAGAAACAGATCCAGTCTTTGGTTTCGGCGCATATGTCGATGTATTGGAAACAACCGGCTTTGGTTCCGGCATCTCCACATGCGGGATCAGTTCTTTCTCGTGAAGACCCTGATCAACCGCTGAGTAGATGGCATTATATACTTCCTGCTGGTTATTAAAACGCAGTTCCATTTTAGTTGGATGTACATTGACGTCTACATGTTCACCGTCAATCTCGATATGCAGTACTACGAACGGATACTTGTGCTGCATGGTAAAATCTTTATATGCGTCTTCAATGGCTCTGGAAATAATATTATTCTTGGCATATCTTCCATTGACATAATAATTTTCAAAATTACGGTTTCCTCTGGAAATGATTGGTTTCCCGAGAAATCCTGTGACTTTCAGACCTTTCGCATCGTATTCTGCTTTTAGAAGATTTGCTGCGATATCACGTCCATAGATATGGTAGATCACATCTTTGAGTTTGCCGTTGCCGGATGTATGCAATTTCGACTGTCCGTTGTTGATAAACTGAAAAGAAATGTGTGGATGCGAAAGTGCAAGTCTTGTCATCAGATCTCCTACATGACTTGCTTCAGTCATAGGTGTCTTTAAAAATTTCCTTCTGGCCGGAGTATTATAGAACAACTGCCTTATAATAAATGTCGTTCCGTCCGGTGCTCCGGTATCTTCAAGGTCTTCCTCTTTGCCGCCTGCGATACGATATAAAGTTCCGAAGGTCTGGTCCCTGGTCTTGGTAATCAGTTCTACCTGTGCAACTGCAGAGATGCTGGATAACGCTTCACCGCGAAAGCCCAGTGAACCGATATGGACCAGATCATCTACAGAACGGATTTTACTCGTTGAATGCCGTAAGAATGCAGAACGGACGTCATCCCGTTCAATCCCGCATCCGTTATCTGTAATGCGCATAAAGGAAATCCCGCCCTCTTTTATCTCTACCACAATTGCCGTAGCACCTGCGTCGATGGCATTTTCTACCAGTTCTTTTACAACAGAAGCAGGTCTTTCAATGACCTCTCCTGCTGCTATCTTATCAATTGTAATCGGGTCTAACACCTGAATTTTACTCATCGTTTACCACCTGTTTTTCAGCTTGTTCTGAAGCTGATATAATGTATTTAATGCGTCGATCGGAGTTAGATTGGCTAGATCCAGATCCTTAATCTCCTTAATTACGTCGTCGTCTTTTACGGTATCAAATAATGACATCTGGGCAAGATCTACCTCATCAAAATGCTTTGTTTTTTGTTTGGAAGATTCCTGTCCCTGCACTTCAATGTCCTTGATACGTCCGGTTACATCTGCCTGCACCAGTTCTTCTACGATTTCTTTCGCCCTGTCCGTAACTGACTGCGGAACTCCGGCAAGTCTTGCGACCTGAATTCCGTAGCTCTTATCAGCACCACCTTTTACGATCTTACGCAGGAAAATGATATCATCACCTTTTTCTTTTACGGCAATGCAGTAATTATTGACATTTTCAATTTTTCCTTCAAGCTCAGTCAGTTCATGATAATGTGTTGCAAATAACGTCTTTGCCCCCAGCAATTTGCTGTTGCTGATATACTCGATCACTGCCCAGGCAATGCTTAAACCGTCAAAAGTACTGGTTCCGCGACCAATCTCATCAAGGATCAGAAGACTCTTACTTGTCGCATTACGGAGAATATTAGCAACTTCCGTCATCTCGACCATAAAAGTACTTTGGCCGCTTGCAAGGTCATCTGATGCACCCACTCGTGTAAAGATGCGGTCAACCACACCGATGTTAGCGAATGAAGCCGGAACAAATGAACCAATCTGCGCCATCAGAACGATCAGCGCAGTCTGTCTCATGTAGGTTGATTTACCGGCCATATTTGGTCCTGTGATAATGGAAATACGATCCTTTTTATCATTCAGATATGTATCGTTACAAATAAACATGTCATTGGAAATCATCTTTTCTACTACCGGATGTCTTCCGTCTTTGATGTCGATCAGTCCTTTATCGTTCATCTTCGGTCTGACGTAATTATTCTGCTCCGCAACCAGTGCAAGTGAGGCAAATGCATCTAATTTTGCAATAGCTTTGGCTGTCTTCTGAATACGTACGACCTCTTTTCCAATCGTATCTCTGACTTCAGAATAAAGCTGGTATTCCAGTGCGTACAGTTTATCTTCCGCACCAAGAATCGTGTCTTCCAGTTCTTTTAATTCCGGAATGATATAACGCTCTGCATTGGCAAGAGTCTGCTTTCTTGTATAATAATCCGGTACCAGATCTTTAAAAGAATTGGTAACTTCCAGATAATAGCCAAATACTTTGTTGTATTTGATACGCAGATTCTTGATTCCTGTCTTTTCCCGCTCATCTGTTTCCAGTTTGGCAAGCCAGTCCTTCCCGTCGGATTTGGCATTGCGGAGTTTGTCGACTTCTGCATTGTATCCATCTTTTATGATACCGCCTTCTTTCATGGCGATCGGTGGATCCTCCCTGATAGAATCACTAACCAGCTTGCACAGATCTTCCAATGTATCCAGCTCTTCATACAGTTCCTTTAAAAGCGGTGTCTGCATGTCACTTAAGATACACTTAATATGTGGAAGCATGGCAAGTGAAGTCTGGAATGCGATCAGATCTCTTGGATTGGCAGATTGATATGTGATTTTGCATACCAGTCGTTCGAGATCGTAAACCGGTGAAAGATATTCTCTGATCTCCTCTCTGGAAATCGCATTTTTCATCAGTTCATCTACGGCATCCAGTCGTTTTTCAATTGCATTTTTGTCAATTAACGGCTGTTCAATGTATTTGCGTAATGTTCTTGCGCCCATTGCGGTCTTTGTCTTATCCAGTACCCAGAGAAGGGAACCACGTTTTTGCTTGTCGCGCAGTGTTTCACACAACTCCAGATTACGTCTCGTCGAGCTATCCAGAAGCATATATTTTCCGGCTGCGTAGATTGTCAGATGAGAAATGTGTGATAAATCTCTTTTCTGTGTCTCTACCAGATACTGCATGAGTGCGCCGGCTGCGATCACGCCACAGTCATAGTCGGCAAGTCCCAATCCTTCAATTGTCCCTGCATGGAAATGTTCCTTTAATATCCGTTCACAGATTGCATCATCAAAATACCAGGAATCCAGGGAATATACGGTAATTCCAAGTTTTTCTTTCAATAATTCAAAATCCATTCCGCTCATATAGAACGCTTCATTGCAGATCAGTTCTGAAGGCATGAATTTGTAGATCTCATCAAATAATTTTTCTGAATTTTCGATCTCGGTTACCATGTATTCGCCGGTTGATACATCGGCAACTGATACGCCGTAATGATCTGATGCATAGGCGATACACATAATATAATTATTCTTTGTCTCATCTAATGCCTGAGTATCCAGGTTGGTTCCGGGTGTTACGATTCTTACAACATCTCTTTTAACCAGTCCCTTTGCAGTTGCCGGATCTTCCATCTGTTCGCAGATTGCTACTTTATAACCTTTGGATACCAGTCGGTTCAGGTATCCGTCTACTGCATGATATGGCACACCACACATCGGTGCGCGTTCTTCGAGCCCACAGTTTTTTCCGGTTAATGTAATCTCCAGTTCTTTGGATGCGGTCAGTGCATCATCAAAGAACATCTCATAAAAGTCTCCCAATCTATAAAAGAGGATGCAGTCCGGATATTCTTTTTTCGTCTGCATATACTGCTGCATCATTGGTGTTAATTCTGCCACTTTTCTTCTCCTCTTGTCATTTTATTTTTACATTTCATTATAACATTTATATTTTGAATTTAAAAGGATAGTTTTTCTCACAAACTGTGGTTTGTCTTCTCCATATAACAAATGCAGAATATTGGCACTCAGATAGATTCCAACAGCACAAAGACAGGCAAACAATATCATAAACGGCAGACAAATCTGCCCGAATAACTGAAATGGCATACAGCTGTAATCCCATACATGAAGTGCAAACCATTTATTTACAATGATACCTGTGATAAATTCCATTGCTGTTACAAAGATACTGCACCGCAGCACCTGTCTTAGAAAATCATCCTGCCAGTGTACCAGTTCTCCCTGGTACGTGAAAAACATCATACAGATTCCGCCCAGTAAAAACATGGACCAATGTGAAAATCCACGGAAGATGATTTCCAGCGAATAGTAGATCCATCCTCCGATACCCCATAAAAATAAATACTCACTGATTTTTTTCATATAAAAACGCCCTCACTATCTTGTTGATACTACATAGTTTGAGCGCTTTTATGGTTAATTATAATACATTTATTCTGCCAGTTCTCCCAGATAATAGAAACCTTTGCATTCAGTCAGTCTGACATCTGCCAGACGTCCGATCATTCCTTTATCTCCCTTGATATGTACCAGCAGATTGTTGCTTAAACGTCCGGTCACCATGGATGGATCGTGTTCACTGACTGATTCGATCAATGCTGTCTGAACAGTTCCTTCATGAACAGAGCATACTTCTGATGCGATGGAATGAACTTCTTTTAATAATCTGTCAAAACGATTTTTGACCACATCTTCAGGCACCTGATCTTCCATAACTGCAGCCGGTGTTCCGGTACGTTTTGAATAGATAAAAGTAAATGCACTGTCATAGCGGACTTTTCTTACGATATCCATTGTCTCTTCAAAATCTTCTTCTGTCTCACCAGGGAAACCAACAATGATATCGGTAGTAAGAGAAACATCCGGTACTGATCTTCTGATCTTTTCTACCAGTTCCAGATACTGTTCTTTTGTATAATGACGATTCATCTTCTTCAGAATCTTGCTGCTTCCGGATTGTACCGGTAAATGCAGATGTTTGCAGATCTTTTTGGATTTGCCCATAACTTCGATCAGTTCATCGGATAGATCCTTTGGATGAGACGTCATAAAGCGAATGCGTTCCAGTCCTTCGATCTGTTCAATTCTTTCAAGAAGCTGGGCAAATGTAATCGGATGTTCCAGATTCTTACCATAAGAATTGACATTTTGGCCGAGCAGCATAACCTCAACAACACCATCTGCAACAAGCTGGCGGATTTCGGATATGATCGCCTCAGGATCACGGCTTCTTTCTCTTCCACGTACATATGGTACGATACAGTAACTGCAGAAGTTATTACATCCAAACATGATATTTACTCCGGATTTGAAGGAGAATTTACGGTCATTCGGAAGGTTTTCAACAATTTTATCGGTATCTTTCCAGATATCGATCACCATACGCTGCGATTCGAAACGTGTGACGATGAGTTCGGCAAATTTAAAAATATTATGCGTTCCAAAAATAATATCTACATAGCGATAACTCGTCTTTAACTTTTCTACGACTTCCGGTTCCTGCATCATGCATCCGCAAAGACCGATCATCATATGAGGATTTTTCTTTTTTCTTGGTTTTAACTGGCCAAGTCGTCCGTAGACACGCATATTGGCATTTTCTCTTACTGTACAGGTATTAAAGATGATAAAATCAGCCTCATCTTCCGCAGCTTCTACGTAACCGATTTTTTCCAGGATTCCGCAAAGCTTTTCAGAGTCTCTCGCGTTCATCTGACAACCAAAGGTTGTAACGCAGAACGTCAGCGGACGACCAAGTTCTTCGGATTCACGCTGTACATATGCCTTTGCCTTTTCGATGAAATAATACTGACGGGCAGTATCATCCGCCGGCGGCTCTTTTGTAATATCTATATCGTAATTAACATTATTAAGCATTCTTTTTGCTCCTTTGTATTATTTTAGAATCAATTAGTAATCATGGATTTAGACAAACTGATGTCTGTTTTCGTCATATTCATAATCAATGGTTTTTAAAGTATTCACAATTTCTTCTTTTTCTACATTCATATCATCACATAAAGCATCCAGATTGTGATAATAATCTCTGAGTTTTGTATTGACTACACTAAGTAACAGCATAGGATCTTTCGGTAACCCATTTGCCATCTTTTGTTCACTCCTTTTTGTTATATAAGACTTTTCTCTTCTGTATCAAGCGGATAACTCTGCTTTTCTGTCACAACTTTCTCTGGCTTTATATCATGTTCCTCAAAAGGAAGTTCTCTGTACATCTGCAATTCGAATGCAATTGCAATTGCATGCAGATTCGGATGTTTTTCCAGATATTTGTCATAAAAGCCGCCGCCATATCCAATCCTGTGGCATTCTTCATCAAAAGCGACTCCAGGCATGATCAAAAGTCCGTCTTCTCCGTCTGCTATATGATTGCCGGTTGGTTCCAGAATCCCGTATGCGCCCGGCTGTAAGTCATCTTTACTTTCTACCAGGTAAAAATTCATTTTGCTTCCCTCAATTCTCGGAAACCACACACTTTTTCCGAGCTTCCAGGCCTCCTCCATGATGGAAGAGGTTCCCACTTCTCCGTTATAATTTGCATAACAGTATATATCGGTCTCTTCTAAAAATCGCGGATGATTGATAACTCTTTCGGTAATGTCGTTGGTTGCCTGTTGCCACACAAGTGGATCCATCTCTTTTCTGAGACGGATGATCTTATGTCTAATTTCCTTTTTTGTTTCCAAATTTCTCACCTAAATTCGTAATACTTCCGTCTTTTTCCTTTATAGAAATGTTGTTCAACTGCCCACGCAGGTTCCTTTTAAAAGAATCTATATATTCTTTTCTCAAGATCTGCTGTTCTTTTAGTTCTTCCGGTGTCAGACCTTCTGATTTTGATTTGTGATATAATTCATTGATTCTTGCTACTTTTTTATCATCCATTATCTTTTATCCTTTCTGTAAGTTTCAGGTTTAACTGGAATAATTTTCCAGAAAACCATATAAGCTTTCTGATGTTTCTATATATTTTCCATTCTGAATTTCTTTTTGAAGATTTTCCGGAAGGTACTCCAGTGAAATATCTGTATATTCATATACCGTCTTTTTATCACTAAGATATACAACCACATATCCATTTAATTCCTTCAGATAATAACAGTCGTCTTTAAGAGCCTGTCCGTCTGCTGCCACAGAAGTGTCGTTCATTTCTCTCTGTTCCTTCGCATTTATTTCGGCCTGGATTTCACGCTTTCCTTTATTCAAACTCAGCTGATAAGCACAGGTAATTCCAAATACTACAAGGATCAGAAACAGTAAAAAGCCAATACCATACTTATTTTTCATAGTGATTACTCCTTTTTGAGTACAGTATTAGCTTATAACATTGTATTTATACGATTTTTCTCAATGTTTTTTCGATAAGAAGCCCCTCCCGCTCCGGATAATCATACTTTTCACTTTCTCTGATACATGCACATACGAATGCATGAGAAGCCTGGACACTTTCCAGAAGTGTGTTACCCTGCAGGAGTCTGGCAAGAAACATTCCGTCAAATGCGTCACCGGCTCCGTGAAATTCTTTTAATACTTCACCGTTCCCTATATAGAGAAATGCATCGTCTTCATATAATACGATACCTTTTTTGCAATCATCTTTCGGAACACTGGTGATGATCATATCTTTGGCACCCATTTTGCGCAGTTCTTCGCACAGATGCAGGACATTTCGGTGATTCCCTGTGATCTGATACTCTTTTCCGGCGAGCAGATACATTTCTGTCAGATTTGGCAGAATTACATCCGAATAAGGCAAAAGCCTTCTTATCGATGTACCGTAAGATTCATCAAAATTAGAATAATATTTCCCGTGATCACCCATGATTGGGTCAAGGATTACTTTGGTATCCGGAAATTGACTGATAAAATAAATAACAGAATCAATCACGTCAACATTACCAAGGTATCCTACAAAAATCGCGTCAAATGTAATGTTTTCTTTCTTATAGTGATCCGCACACGTACGTATATATTCTCCGGGTACATGATATATGGCAGGTGTTCCATAACCTCCGGTATGTGTCGATAACAACACAGTCGGGATGGGACACGCTTCAATTCCCATCATACTTAAGATAGGTGTCATATTCATCATGGCTGCTTTTCCTACACCGCATATATCGTGTAACAGTGCAATCTTTTTTACTGGTCTCATAACTTACCTGTATTCCCCTTTTATCAAATGTAATCTACGGCATAATGTCACAAGGGTAGCTCCTTTTGGCATGCCAAGTAATTCTTCTTCTGTAATTCCTCCAAGTACAACAATAGCCACACCATAAGTTACCACTGCTGCAAGAAGTGCGATGATCGTCGCAATATATGGGCCTGCGAACAATTCGAAAATCAGGTGGACCAAAACAGCGATCACACCCATGATCAGTGAAGCCAGTGCAGGGATTACAAAAGTCTTCTTCTTTTCCTGCACATATCCAATCCTGTCACGCAGTGCTTTTGCGTTCAATACACAGATTGCTCCGGAGAAAATAATCTTACTTAATACTACGGCATAGATATTCCATTTCAATACTACCAGCATCAGGAACAATGTCACAATATGGATCACCAGGGAAATTGCAGCATTCTTTACCGGAGTCATCATGTCATCAAGGCCCTGTAATACAGAGTTGGTAACAGTTGACAGACAGAAAAATACAACCGAAAGAGCTCCCATCTGAAGCATCAGTGCAGCCGTTGTATTATCCTGAGTAAAATATAACATATTCAGGATCGGTTTTGCCAGCGTGATAAAACCAACCGCACATGGAATTGCGATCACCATATTAAAACGGCTTACCGTATTGATCTTATTATGTACCTGTTTTCTGCTACCAGTCTGTACTGTTGCAACCAGACTTGGCACCAGAGATGCCGCCAGTGCACTGGAAATGGAAAGCGGTACATTGATCATTGTACTGTACTGTCCCTGAAAGATTCCCAAAAGACTTGCATATTCTTTTTTACTGAACCCCTGTGCAGCCATTACGTTATTAAAAAGCGCCGTATCTACGAAGTCACTGATATTATATACAGTTGCACTTAAAATAACCGGTGCGATCGTTACAAACAGAACTTTGTATACCGTCTTATAGCTTTCGCGTTTTTTCGAATGGTCACGTCTCATTTTGCGTTTGAAGACTTTGTTATATGCAAGAAATACAAGACCAACAAATACTAATGCACTGAATGCTCCAAGAACAGTACCAAGTGTTCCTCCGGCTGCGGCAAATGCCGGACCGAAAGATTGGTCACCTCTCGTTTTTCCTACGGCTTTTCCTGCATTTAATAATACATAGGCTCCCGCAATAGATACAACTGCATTTATGATCTGTTCAATAACCTGTGAAATTGCAGTCGGAATCATGGAACCGATTCCCTGAAAAAATCCTCTCAAAACTCCGAGTAATGCAACGATCAGAATACACGGTGCCAATACACGGAGCGCATATGCACTCATATCCAGATGCATGATCGTCGTTGCAATAAAATCAGCTCCAAAGAATACAAGCAGAGCTACAAAACCACCGGCGAGCAATGCAAATGTTATGGCTCCACGAAAAATCTTATGCGCATTTTTGTATTCTCCTACGGCGACTCTTGCGGATACCAGTTTTGATACTGCCAAAGGGAGGCTGTAAGAAGTCAACATCAAAGCCACGGAATAGATTGAGAACGCTACAGAATAGTATCCGTTTCCTTCCGTTCCGATAATATTAAGCAGCGGAATGCGGTAAAATGCTCCGATCAGCTTTGTGATAACTCCTGCTATCGCCAGAATCGATCCCTGTACGAGGAAATTCTTCTCATTTTTTTTACGTTGTTCAGACATACATCTTTAACTCCATCATTTTGTATAAATTAGTAAGATCAATTGTTATCTCAGAATATCCAGGCGTTCCATAATCTCTCGTTGTTTTTGTTCCATCACCTGGCGTTCTTCATCTTCCATATGGTCATAACCTGTTAAGTGTAACACAGAATGCGCAATAAGAAAAGCATATTCTCGCATCGGACTGTGTCCGTACTCTTCTGCCTGTGCAAGAACTTTCTCTTTTGATATCACAATATCACCAAGCGTCAGTTCTCCGCTTTCAGGATCGAAACAATCTTCTTGTTCTTCCAGGAAGTCAAATGTTCCAGGTTCCGGATAATCGATCATAGGGAAAGACAATACATCAGTTGCTCTGTCGATTCCTCTGAATTCCTTATTCATCTCATGAATCTGTGCATTTTCTGTCAGGAGCAGGTTTACTTCTGCCTCATAAGGGCAGCCTACATAATCCAGGGCTTCTTCTACTACTCTTTTTGCAAGTGCTTCACATTCAAGTGGAAGTTTCACATCCCCTTCTTCTTCAAAATATAATGTCATGATCTTCGCCTCTTATCTTTTCCTTTGTATTTAGCATCATTTCCACGACGGTTTTCGTGTTTGCTTTCATAATCTTCGTATGCTTTTACGATTCTTTGTACCAGCGGATGACGTACAACATCTTTGCTGGTAAGGTGGCAGATACTGATATCTTCGATATCTTTTACAACTCTTGTTGCCACATCAAGTCCCGATACCTGACCGGATGGCAGATCCTTCTGTGTTGCATCACCTGTAATGACAACTTTTGAGCCAAATCCGATTCGTGTAAGGAACATCTTCATCTGTGCCGGGGTGGTATTCTGAGCTTCATCCAGAATAATAAATGCATTATCAAGCGTACGCCCACGCATATAAGCAAGCGGTGCCACTTCGATCAGACCTTTTTCAGAATTCTTCATAAAACTTTCTGCGCCCATGATCTGATACAGTGCATCATAAAGTGGACGTAAGTACGGATCGATCTTACTCTGAAGATCTCCCGGAAGGAATCCGAGTTTTTCTCCTGCTTCGATTGCAGGACGTGTCAGAATAATCCTTCCAACTTCGTTATTTTTAAATGCAGTGATTGCCATTGCCATCGCAAGATATGTCTTACCGGTACCGGCAGGCCCAAGTCCGAAGACGATCATCTGTTTGCGGATTGCATCTACATATTTTTTCTGCCCAAGGGTTTTGGGTTTGATCGGCTTTCCCTGTAATGTATGGCAGATAATATCCTTATCGATCTCCAGAACATTTTCTTCACTGTCTTCCATTACAAGCGCCAGTGTATAATCTACATTCTGTTCCTGAATCGTGTTGCCCCTTTTGGAAAGTTCAACAAGCTGATCCAGCACTTTTTTTGCTTTTTCCACCTTAAGAGCATCTCCCATGATCTTTACACTTTCACCTCTCGCGATCAGTGTTACATGAAGAGCCCGTTCTATTTTCTTTGCATATACATCGAACTGCCCGAACACATTCGCTTCATGTTCTGCAGGTATATCGATGACTGTTTCCATTAATCCCATGCATTAATCTCCATTCTTTGTTTCTTCTTCCGAAGAATTTTCTATCGGAATCGGTACAGACGGCATCTTTCTGCCAACGGAACACCTGATCTTTAGTGTTCCCTTTGCATAATACGTCTCAGACCCTGTGTATATTTTAACATCATTCTGGATAATTTCTACCCCTTTTTTCTCCAATTCTTTACAGTAATCCTGAAAATCTGCCGATAATATCATTCTGGCATCTGCTTTGGTATACTTCTTATACATTTGGCGGTAAGGCGTTATCGTGCTTTTTTCTAATGTCACCGGAATTACATTGGCAATCTGATATTTTTTCTGATCTACATGTTTTTCGAAGACCGGATATTGATTGTTTTTAGATTCAGTCGTGAAATAATGCCTGCCAAGACGGATTCCGTAATTTCTTTTCTGGAGAAAGTAAAATCTTGAACGGTAATATTTTTTCTGTATATATTGTCTGGTTAACTCTTTCTGATATGTAATGGCTTTTTCTCCTGTTATGTCTGCATCTGCATTTTTCAATCTGTAACCGGTAATCTCTTTTTCATCATTACAGATTGGAATCTGACCAGACACAAGGATAGCTCCTTTTTTCACTTTTGTCCCCCGCTGTACCATAGGAGTGCCGGTACGCGTTATAATATCTACAATTGTGCAGTCCGTATCTGCAATAATATCTTTTCCTTCTTCGTTATTGTCTGAACTGATTTTTGAACTGTCCGTAAAATCGTCTTCATTTTCCTTTATTCGGATGACAAGACGGCATCCATCCACGGAAGCGGAAACCCATATGATCCTGTCGTACTTTTTTCTGAGATCCTGCACGATCTTTCTACAGTTTACATCTGATTTTTTCATACCGTCTTTGACGTTTTCGGACGAAAGGAATCTTTTCAGCGTATCATCTGTATAAGAGAGATTCCCACTGATATCTATGCCCCAGATAAAACGTGTCATAAAAAGGATCAGACCGGCACAGATAAGAAAACCAGACAGCAGTATGTGACGTTTACGGTATCTGTGTAAAAGAAAAGGAAGACCACTGCGGCGTATGATGCAAACCTTCGTACCGGTCTTCCTTACGATCTCTTTCAGTCTGCGAAAACCATCAATCGTAAGATTCATCTCATATGAACCGCAGACCCGCTTCAGATCCCATATATAAATATTTTTATAACGGCAGGCATTCAGAAAACGTTCCGGCGAATATCCGGTTATCCGTATCCTGACATAACCTTTCAAGTACCAGATCAGCTGTTCAAACACGACGGTCCCCTCCTATAGTTGATACTCAATTGTTCTGATGTGACCGTGAATCTTCATCTCGTCATTTGTATAATATATAACTTCCAGTTTTTTCCCAGTGATTTTGATCTGACCACTTTTGGATTGAAGCCTTATTATCTGATCTGTATATTCTGTCATTCCTCTGTAATTTTCCACACAAAGATCATTTGTTCCGGTAATCGTAAGAATCGGGAGCCCCATTGCTACATCTTTTGGGACTCCCGACATCTCCGCCGCTTTTTCTTTCCATTCCTGACGTTTCATAAAAATACCGTGCTGGTAATTTGTATTACTCTATGCTTTTTCGCCGGAATATATGCATGGCAATTCAGTTACCTCTTTTTAAAGTTCGTGATATGCCTGTGTGTAAAAATACTCCTGTGAATTCAGTGGTGCCTCCTCATTAATTACACGATGATAATTTCCCTCTGCATCCAGATATCTTGCTTTCTGGTTGTCTGCAAGCATAATATCGAACATATCCTGTAATTTATTCTGCAGTCTTTCATCGTATACAGGCGCTGCCACTTCCACACGTCTGACTGTATTTCTTGTCATAAAATCTGCGGATGCAATATAGTATTTCCTGCGCTTACTGTTTCCGAATATATAGATTCTCGAATGCTCCAGGAATCTTCCGACAATGCTGATGATACGAATGTTTTCTGTCTTTCCTTCCACACCAGGGATCAGGCAGCAGATTCCACGGACAACCATATCGATCTTCACACCTGCTTCGGAAGCTTCGATCAGTTTATCGATGATCTTCTTATCTGTAAGAGAATTGAGCTTAAATCCAGCATAAGCTTCTTCTCCATTTCTTGCATGTGCAATCTCTTCATCCAGCATGGCAAGTACTTTATTCTGCAGACATTTCGGTGCAACCAGAAGATGTTCACTGTGCTCTACAACTTCACCCTTTGACAAAGCCTGGAATACATTGGAAGCTTCCAGTCCGATCTCTACGTTAGCTGTCATAAGAGAAAGGTCGGTGTACAATCTGGATGTCTTTTCATTGTAATTACCGGTACCAATCTGTGTAATGTACTCTACCTGACCTCCGTTTTTGCGGGTGATCAGACACAGCTTGGAGTGCACTTTATAGCCATCCAGTCCGTAGATCACCTGACAGCCGGCATCCTCCAGAAGTCTGGACCAGCCGATATTATTTTCCTCATCAAAACGGGCTCTCAGTTCTACCAGCACGACAACTTCTTTTCCATTCTCGGCTGCTTCGATCAATGCCTCTACCACTTTACTCTGCTTCGCCACACGATACAGGGTCATCTTAATGGAGATGACATCCGGATCTTCGGCCGCTTCCGTCAGCAGATGTAAGAACGGACGGATGGATTCGTATGGGTAAGATAACAGTTTGTCTTCTTCCCGGATCTGTTCTATGATACTTTTTCCATCCTGGAACTGGTCAGAGCGCTGCGGTGTACGTTTTGGAAAATATAATTCCGTATGCTTTCTGAGAAGATCCTGGATCTGGAATACAAACGACAGATCCAGTGGTGTTGAAGATATGAATACATGGCTTTCATCCAGCTCCAGATATTCACATAATACGACAATTCCTTTTTTGTCGATATCTCTGGAAAGTTCCAGACGGATCGGTGCCAGTTTCTTTCTCTGCTTAATCAGCCCTTCCATAAATTCACGGTAGTCCAGATCTTCGTCGTACAATGCATCTGCATCGATATCGGCATTTCTTGTGATACGGAGTAAAGATTTTGATTTGATCTTATATCCTTTGAATACCGCCGGTGCGAAATGCAGAATCAGTTCTTCGGCGAGCATATAGGTGCCCTGCATTCCCGGAACTGCGATCAGGCGTCCGAAGATGTTGCTGGTGCATGGAATAATTCCCAGACGGTCTTTCTTGCCCTTGGAGCCAAGTACGGCTACGGCATAGATTTCTTTATTTCTAAGGAATGGGAATGGCTGTCTTCTTCCTACAACAGTAGGCGAGATCAATGGTGCAATCTCGGATTCAAAATAACGCTCGAGATATGCAGCCCCTTCTTCATCGAGTTCATTGAAACGTAAAATGCGGATGCCTTGTTCTGCCACACGTTCCATCAGTTCTTCATAGACCGCTTCTTTGCGTTTATTGATTTGTTTTGTGCGTTTTAAGATTGCATCAATCTGCTCCTGTGATGTCATGCCTGTCTTATTTTCACGGATCTTTTTGTCAAGAAGTGTCTGGTCATATAATGATCCCACACGTACCATGAAAAACTCGTCCAGATTGCTCTGATAGATCGATGCAAATGTCAGTCTCTCACATAATGGGACTTCTGGATTTTCAGCTTCTTCCAGTACACGTTCATTGAATTTCAGCCAGGAAAGTTCCCGGTTCATATATATGCTGCTCATAGTGTTTTCTCACCTTTCTCTGTGTATTTTTCACTTTTTTCTTTTCCGAAATATTCATTCCAGTATTCCTAATATAGCATAGCATTCCCCGACTTATATTAGATATATGTTAAATCTATGTTAAATCAGCCCGCCGGGAAAGGCAGGCTGATAAACAGATTATATTTTGGTATATTATTTTAATGTTACATTTAATTTTACCGGCTGATGATCGGTATATTCGAACTGTGTGTCGATATTTTCCACTTGATCGATCTTCAGATTATCCGAAACGATGAAGCCATCCAGTACATATACCTGTGAATCATCATAGTTACCGCTGTATGGTCCGTTTAACAGGCGGCAGGTCGGTACATTATCGGATACTGCATAAGAAAATCCTTCCGGGATATCTTCTTTTCCGACCTTTCCCGGAACCCAGCTGTCTTTATCGTGGATCGGATAGGTGTCCATTCCATCAAATGTCTGGTTAAAGTCCCCGCCGGCAATCACATAATTTCCTTTTTCATACTCTTCTTTTAACTTCTTCACCAGAACTTTCCGCTGCGCGATCTTACCTTCTCCGCTGTCATAAGCTTCCAGATGAAAATTGATCAGAACCAGCTCTTTGTCACGGCCTTTTATCGGAATTCTTGTTTCCAGCATACAGCGCTTAAGATTGCAGGTTTTTACCGGCCATTTGAAAGATTCCGGAAGTGCGATTCTGGAAGCCTCCGATACTTTGTAATCAGAATATGTTACCAGGCCGCTTTCAACTTTACCGATCGTCGGAAGCGGGTATGGGACATATACGCATTTGAAATTACATGCAAAGATTCCATCTACACCCAGTGCTTTTTCGTAGTAAGCTTTTTCGTTGATGTGATAAGATCGTTTGGAATCAATGTCTACTTCCTGAAGAAAACAGACATCGGCATCTGCATCATTCAGAATGCCGGCAATTCCTTTCATATTGTGCTTTACCAGATCTTTCGTCTCCGGCATGACTTTACTTCCGCCGTCCATAAAGAAATCTTCGTCTTTGCTAAGTCCGGCATATCCGGTATTATAGGTCAGGATCGTCATCGAATCTCCCGTAGATATGGACTGTTTTCCACTGGTTGTGTTCAAAGTCTCTATCTGATCCGGACGGTATTCCAGCGCTGTCAGAATGGCAACAGCCGCCAGGAGAATCAATACAATTCCAAGTATGATTCCACCTAAGATCTTCCCGAATTTTTTCATGTTGTACCTCCGTGTTTTTTATCTTTTGGCAGATACCAAAGTAACATAGTAATTATATCCGCCTGATATATTTATCTATTATAACAGTAGTTTTGTAGAAAATCCATTCATAAACCGAGGAAAATACGGACAATTTCACGGTGGTTTTTCTAGGATATCGGTGTTATAATGAGCCATATTATGTAAGGAGGCGATTATCTATGGCTACACCACTTCTTGTGTTGATCATATTGGCAATTGTGATTATTGCATCAATCATAACATCTGTTGTCACGTATGTTATTTTATCCGGGAGAAATAAAAGAATCCGCCTGGCAGAGCAATACCGCCAGCTTGGTATTACAGAACAATATCTGAAGATTCAGGATGAAATCGAGAGGATCATCCGTTACAAAGATATCAAACTTACAACGGCGTCACCTGTAAAGATGTCAAATCCGGAAGACGGACAGAATGAAAAAGAAACAGAATCAGGAACATTCGCAGATGACATCTGGTTCATCGTCCGCGGAAAGGACAGAAAGACATCTGAAAAGCTTCTGGAATACTGGCACTTCATCTGTGAGAATTCCGAATGGAAATGTATAGAGCGCAAGAAAAAAGGTTAAAAATCAGGAAAACCGACAATCTGTACCATACGGGAATCTGCTTCATTCGAAGCAGATTCCCGGGCACAGTCTGTCGGTTTTATTTTCTGTATTATTCTGCGTATTTTTATTTTTCGATAGTTTCTTTCTTATAAACTTTCTGCTGTGAAAATCCTCTTCCTCGCACTTCATTTACATTTCCAATGATCATAAATGCATGTGGGTCGATCTCCTGTACCAGCTGGTTCAGGCGCATAAGTTCACGATTGGAAACTACGGTAAGGATCATCGGCTGATCGTTTCTCAGATATCCGGTCTGTGTATAGACCAGTGTCGTTCCGCGGTCAAGACGTTCCTGGATCAGACGGTTCAGTTCTTCGTATTTTTCAGTCATGATCTCTACTTTTGTTCTGGTAGATCCCATCAGCAGTACCTTGTCCAGAATGACGGTATAGATCAGTACCAGTAAGATACCGTATACAATCTCTTCTTTGTTGGTGAAAAGCATCTGTGAGATCAGGATTATAAAATCAAATACATACAGCATCACAGATACCGGAAGTCCGAACTTTTTGTTGAGAACCAACGGCGGAATATCCATTCCCCCGGTCGATGCACCGCAGCGTATTACAATTCCGATTCCCATTCCGATCATCAGACCGCCGCAGATTGTTGATAACATCTTATCGTCTGTTACATTCTGAAGTGCCGGTATCTGTTCGAGCACACCCAGAATAACCGGGTAATAGAATGTACTGACCAGTGTTGTAAGTGCAAATTTCATTCCAAGGACAGCCGCTCCAAGTAAGAACATCAATGTATTGAAGATTAATACAAATGTATGGATTGGAAGCCCGAAATAATGGTGGATTGCAATACCCAGTCCTGTCGTTCCGCCCGTGATCATATCATTTGGCAGAATAAACATGACGATCGCCAGTGCATAAACTGTATTCCCCAACAAGATCATACACAGATTTTTTAAATTCACTTGCTTCATAGTATATCCTCTCCTGACATTTTCATCCTTATTAGTATAAAGGATGATATCTTTTGAAACAAGAATTTTTTATAATATCTTTTATATATCTGCAATTGTTTCTATAATATTTTCTTTTATTTCGGCATTTTACTTATGATATGGTTCATGGCTGATGATCCGGTAGCTTCGGTAGATCTGTTCCAGGAGGATCACCCGCATCAGCTGATGTGGAAATGTCATCTTTGAAAAACTTAGTGCATAATCCGAGCGTTTCAGCACTTCTTTTCCAAGTCCGATCGAGCCGCCGATGATAAATATAATGTGACTGGTTCCCTGGATCCCAAGCTTGTCAATCTTTTCTGCCAGTTCTTCTGAGGTCAGAAGTTTTCCCTTGATTTCAAGTGTAACGACGTAGGCATCGTCCTTGACATATTTGAGAATCCGCTCTCCTTCTTTGTCGCGGATACCATCTTCTACGGTCTCACTTGCATTGTCCGGAGTCTTTTCATCTGCTACCTCGATGATCTCCAGCTTACAGTAGCGGCTTAGACGTTTGCTGTATTCTGCGATTGCATCTTTTAAATATTTTTCTTTTATCTTTCCCACTGTGATTAATGTTATCTTCATTCTATTGTTCTTTCTATCTCTGCTTTTTTTAATTTTAACTATAATTAATAATCTTTCGAAAAACTAATTTCTGCACATCTATTCTGCTAATAATTTTTCTGCCTTAGTGATTAGTGTTCTTCTATTCTGTTATCTGATACATATATAATTCATGTAATGCTCTTGTTGCGCAGATATATTTTGCCTGATTCAACATCGGGTTTCCGGCATCCTGGAACACACCGAATACCTGGTCGAATTCCAGACCTTTTGCAAGATAAAAGGTCGTGACGGTAAGTCCTTTTTTGAATACGGAACTGTTGCGGTCGATATAATGCACTTCTTCGCCGCGGGCTTTTAATATCTGGTATAAGGTGGATGCCTCTGCTTCCGTCATGGTAATAATGGCAGCAGTCTCATACTCGTCTTCTCCAAGTTTGGCTTTTGAAAGGATTTCATCCAGAACTGCATCTTCTGTCTGGAATTGTTCTTCTACCACTTCTTTTCCATGACGTTTTAAGAGTTCTACGTCTTTGACACCAGTCAGTTTTTCGGCATATCTGGCAATCTCCATTGTATTCCGGTAACTTTTATTCATCACGATCTTGCGGATCTTCTGATCAAATACGCCCGGAAGGAACTGCAATACATCACGCATCTGTTCATCTAAAGTCTGTGCTTTATCACCGAGAATGGTCATCCGGCATTTGAAGATTTGATTCAGGATCACATACTGCAGATAAGAATAGTCCTGCATTTCGTCAATAACCAGATGCTTGATGTGATTATGCACAGCTTTTCCGGTCAGGCGGTACTTCAGATACAATACAGGAAATACATCTTCGTATTCCAGTTTGCGCTTTTCATATTCGACATCCGGAAGTGACGGGTATCCGCATTCTTCCAGAAGCCAGCCGTATATCTTGTAGATGTCCTTTGTTACATACATCTTATCGAATTTCTCCTGTACGATCAGGAGCTCTTCTTCCGAAAGATCACGTCCAAGTAATGTCTCGTATTCATCAACACAATAATCTCTGATTGCATCCATCCGGCTGAGCAGAGGTGCATTCTGGAATTTGAAATAAAAGAGATTGATCAGTTCTTCTTCTGTCTTCTGAATTCCTTTATATTCGATTGCACGGAAATCCATCAGTTCATCTTCCAGTCTTGCAAGGAATCCTTCCATCATTCCGACAAAGCCTTCCAACTGCTTCTCTTCAAAGCGTTCTGTCAGATACGGGTCCTGAAGCTTCATGGTTCTTTCCAGCTGGTCATAGCGGTCTTCACAGTCCGGAACGATACCTTTCAATTCCCGGTATGCGAACAGGTCAAAACTCATCTCCTGAATATTTTCCTCGCCCAGTTCCGGAAGAATATGGGAAATGTAATCTGAAAATACACTGTTTGGAGAAAGGATCAGTACATTAGAGGATTTCAAATGCTCTCTGTCATGATACAACAGATAGGCAATCCGGTGTAAAGCAACGGAAGTCTTACCACTTCCGGCAGCACCCTGGATCGCAAGGATACGGTCATGTGTATTACGGATGATCGCATTCTGTTCTTTCTGGATCGTACGGACGATGTTTTTGAGCTGTACATCACTGTTCGTTCCCAGCTCCTGCTTTAAAATATCATCATCGATCTTGGTATCGCTTTCGAATGCATAGACCATCTTTCCATTTTTCACTTTGTACTGCCATTTGGCGGCAATTTCACCTTCGATCAGTCCGGCTGGTGCCTCATAAGATCCAGGGCCTTTGTCATAATCGTAAAAAAGCCCGCTGACCGGTGCTCTCCAGTCATAGATCAAAGGCAGCATACCCGTACGTTCCGCAAAGTTACCGATGCCGATATAGAATATCTCCGGTTCGTCTTCGCCATCATAGATAAAATCCACACGTCCGAAAAACGGAGCTTCCAGCATTTTACGAAGCCGGTGCTGCATCTTCAGTTTTTCCTGATTGTCATTGACCTGGTGTAAAAGAGCTTGCTGGTTGTCATAATTTTCATAGCCGTATTCATCCATCTCGGTGTAATTCTCCCAGTAGTATTCATTCATACTCTGGATGTCTTTCTGTCCGGCTTCGATGGATGCATCTACTTCGGCCAGGCGTGTGCGGATCTTCTCTGTTACTTTATTTAAAAATATCTTTCCGTCTGTTAAATCTAATTCTGTCATAATCTCCAACCTGTCTTTTTTTGTTTTATCCTTACATATCAGCAGGATTGATTTTCAGCTGTTTTCAGCATTAAATGTGTCTTACAATCATACCACATATATCTGTTTTTATTCAAGTCCGGATGTACTGTCTGCAGGACCTGCTACTGGCAGCTTTTTACGAACGCATGGCAAGCAAAAAGAGATATACACCAGAATCATTCTCATGTATATCTCTTATATAATTACGTGTTGTACATATTTATGAGTGCTTATAACATCATCTTTTCACTGTGCACAAAGAATTAAGCATTCTTTTTAGACAGATATTCGTGGATACCTTTGGCTCCTGCTTTACCTGCACCCATAGCAAGAATTACAGTTGCAGCACCTGTTACGGCATCTCCACCTGCGAATACGGCAGCTTTTGAAGTCTGTCCGTTCTCTTCCTCTGCTACGATACATTTTCTCTTGTTTGTCTCAAGTCCCTTTGTTGTAGAAGAGATCAATGGGTTTGGAGATGTTCCAAGAGACATGATAACAGTGTCTAATTCAATCTCATATTCAGATCCAGGGATCTCGATCGGACGTCTTCTTCCGGAAGCATCCGGTTCACCGAGTTCCATCTTGATTACTTTCATACCTTTTACCCATCCATTTTCATCGACGAGGATTTCTTTTGGATTGGTAAGAAGATCGAACTGTACGCCTTCTTCTTTTGCGTGATGTACTTCTTCTACTCGTGCAGGAAGCTCTGCTTCACTACGACGATATACGATATGTACTTCTGCGCCAAGACGAAGTGCTGTTCTGGCAGCATCCATAGCTACGTTACCACCACCGACAACGGCTACTTTCTTGCCTGCTGCGATTGGTGTATCGTAAGAATCATCGAATGCCTTCATCAGGTTACTTCTTGTCAGGTATTCATTTGCTGAGAATACTCCGTTAGCTGTCTCGCCAGGGATTCCCATGAACATAGGAAGACCTGCTCCGGAACCGATGAATACAGCTTCAAAATCTTCCTCTTCCATCAACTGGTCGATGGTTGTAGATTTACCGATAACAACGTTTGTCTCGAATTTAACGCCAAGCTCTTTGACTTTTTCGATTTCTTTCTTAACAACTTTCTGCTTTGGAAGACGGAATTCAGGAATACCATATACCAGAACACCGCCAAGTTCATGCAGTGCTTCGAATACAGTTACTTCGTATCCGAGTTTTGCAAGGTCGCCGGCACAGGTAAGTCCTGACGGGCCGGAACCAATGACTGCTACCTTATGTCCGTTTGTCTTTTCTGGTTTTTCCGGTTTGATATCATTTTCCAGTGCATAATCTGCGACAAATCTTTCCAGTTTACCGATAGATACTGCATCACCTTTGATACCACGGACACACTTGCTCTCGCACTGTGACTCCTGAGGACATACACGTCCACAGATAGCAGGAAGTGCAGATGACTGTCCGATCACTTTGTAAGCTTCTTCAATATTGCCATCTTTGATCTGTGCAATGAATGCAGGAATATTGATGGATACAGGACATCCCTGGATACATCTTGCATTCTTACAGTTCAGACATCTTGTTGCCTCTTCCATTGCTTCTTCTTTATTATATCCATAACATACTTCTTCAAAATTCGTAGCACGAACCTTTGGCTCCTGCTCTCTTACAGGAACTTTCTTTAATACATCTGCCATTACTCGTCACCTCCGCACTGACCACATCCGCCATGATGTGTGTCGCCTTCCTGTAATTTCAGCATTGCACGACCCTCCTGAGTCTTGTACATCTGCTGTCTCTTCATAGCCTCATCGAAGTTGACAAGGTGTCCGTCAAATTCCGGACCATCTACACATGCGAACTTGATCTCATCGCCTACATGCAGACGACAGGCTCCGCACATACCGGTTCCATCTACCATGATCGGGTTCATACTTACAACAGTAGGGATTCCCAGTTTCTTTGTAAGAAGACATACGAATTTCATCATGATCATTGGACCGATCGCGATACATACGTCGTATTTATTACCTTTTTCTACCAGTTCTTCTACCATTGTCGTAACCATTCCGGCATGACCGTAAGAACCGTCATCCGTACATGGATAATAATTACCAGATACTGCTTCCATCTCTTTTTCAAGGATCAGCATATCCTTTGTCTTGGAACCGATGATAACATCAGCATCTACGCCGTGCTCATGCAGCCATTTTACCTGTGGATAGACAGGTGCTGCTCCGACACCGCCTCCTACGAACAGGATCTTTTTCTTCTTCAGTTCTTCGATATCTTCTTCTACGAGTTCTGAAGCATTTCCTAACGGACCTGTGAAATCGCGGAAATAATCTCCTGCTTTTAATTCTTTCATTTTTGTTGTGGATGCTCCGACCGGCTGGAATACGATTGTGATCGTTCCGGCTTCTCTGTCATAGTCACAGATTGTAAGTGGGATTCTTTCCCCTTTTTCATCCATCTTTACAATGACAAACTGTCCCGGTTCACAATGTCTTGCTACACGAGGAGCTTCTACATCCATCAGAAAGATGTTAGCAGTTAATTGTTCTGCTTTTAAAATCTTGTACATCTTATTTCCTCCTAATTCCCAATATTACTATTATCATAATACGGCTTGTTCTATTTCGCAAGTAAAACCATATTTTTCAAAAAATGTCGATAAAATTGTTCAAGAATTTTTTTATTGTATATGGAATAAAATATGTTTTGCATACTTTGGTATAAAAACGGCTGTCACATAACCCCATGTGACAGCCGTCGTTATCTAACTGTATTGTTGTTTAAAAATCAACTTCTGTTCCATAATAAGTGCATGTAAATAATTTAGCCATGGTTGCAGGATCAATTGCTCTTGGGTTAGATCCTGTACAGGCATCACCAACTGCAAGTTCTGCAATCTTATCCAGTTTTTCTTTAAACTCATCTTCGTTAATGCCGAACTCTTTCAGAGTCTTAGGAATATTCATCTTCGCATTGAACTCGTCAATCTTTGCACATAAGCTGTTGATCAGAGCTTTTTCAGATGTTCCAGGAAGTCCCATTCTGCGTGCAATCTCTGCATAACGAGATGCAGCTACTTTATCTTTTGCATTGTATTTGATTACATATGGCAGATAGATCGCATTGGCACATCCGTGAGGAATATGTCCGGTTGAGAATGCTGCACCTGTCTTATGAGCCATAGAATGTACGATTCCAAGTAATGCATTCGAGAATGCCATACCAGCCAGGCACTGTGCATAATGCATCTGCTCTCTTGCTTCCATATTCAGGTTATAAGATGCCGGCAGATAATCCAGAACCATCTCGATTGCCTGCAGTGCAAGTGGATCTGTAAATGGACAGTTCAGTGTTGATACATAAGCTTCGATCGCATGTGTCAGTGCATCCATTCCTGTGTAAGCAACCTGTTTCTGAGGAAGTCCTTCTACCAGTTCCGGATCAACGATTGCAACGTCTGGTGTGATGTTAAAGTCTGCCAGAGGATATTTGATTCCTGTATTGTAATCTGTGATTACGGAGAATGCTGTTACTTCTGTTGCAGTTCCTGATGTAGATGGGATGGCTGCAAATTTTGCTTTCTGACGAAGTTCAGGGAAGCTGAATGGTGTGATAATATTCTCGAATGTTTCATCCGGATACTCATAGAATACCCACATAGCTTTAGCCGCATCGATTGGAGATCCGCCGCCCATTGCTACGATCCAGTCAGGCTCGAATTCCTGCATTACTTTTGCGCCCTTCATAACAGTCTCTACAGACGGATCCGGTTCTACACCTTCGATCAGTTTGACTTCCATTCCGCCTTCTTTCAGGTAGTTCACTGCTTTGTCCAGGAATCCCTGACGTTTCATAGATCCGCCGCCGACTACGAGGACAGCTTTTTTACCTTTCAGATTTTTTAATTCGGATAAACATCCTTTTCCGTGATATACGTCTCTTGGTAATGTAAATCTAGCCATTTCAAACACGCTCCTTTTTATGTAGTTGATACATTGCGTATTCTGATAATTTTTCATCAACAATGTATCGTTAATCTTTTAACACGATTGTACTACTAAGAAATCGGTTTTTCAAGTGTTTGAACTATTAAATTTTAATATTTTTATATGTATCGGTTTGAAAATTATTTATTTATATGCGTTTTCTATAAAATTTCTGAATATATAGAGGGATTCCAAATAATATTTTTTCTTCCACATCTAAAGTTTGTTAAAAATATTGCGTTTTTCTATTTGTATTTACTTTTACTTATTTTTTGGGGAAGATCACTTCGCAATTTCTTTTATTATTTTTTCTACTTCGGAAATATCAATCTCCAGTATTTCTGCAATTTGTTCGATTGAGAATTTATTAGATAATTTCTTTACAAATTCTGTTTTTTCCTTCGATCTTCCGATTTGTTCACCCTCAGCAATTCCTGCCTGTTTTATTAGTATCTTTTCTTCCCATGACTCATATAATGCCTCCTGTTCTCCACTGCTCTTCAGAGCTTCCAATGTCACTTCATCATTCAACAAAATCAGCCGATTGCAATAGCTTGCCATCTGCGGATCATGTGTTACCATGACAATTGTTTTCCCAAATTCCTGATTAATGTAGGACAACGTATGAATAACCAGTTTGGATGAATTAGTGTTTTTCAAGGAAATCTCAATAAATAACTATTGCCAAAAGGCAATTTTTACTATTCTATTATATTCAAAATTTTCTTTATTATCAAATATATTAATTGTACGTTTCCAACCATTGGTTAAAAGGTGATATCAGTATCTTGTATTCGTGTCCTAACTTTATTACCCGAAACATTTCTTTAGATTCATATGCTTGATGAATCAGTGTGTAACCTTGATTGCTACTGCAATCCAAAATTGTACAAATATCTGCTGCCGAATAAACTTTCTTTTCCATATCGTACAAGAAGCTTCTTTATATTAATAGTATGTAAGAAGAAAAGAGAAGCTATTTGATAAAATATAACTTCTGGAAGTACTGTTTCTTTCCTTCAAAGGATCTTATGCAATTGAAAAAATAGAAATAAATGTAGACATATCTACAACCATTGTCACCGACAGTTTCTTCCAAACACACGGCAGAAAAACGATCAAAAATATCGGACATATTTGATTGTTCTTTATTGATATAATATTAAAGAAATTATATTTTGTCCAAATATTAATATTAGACAAATTTAACAATATGGTATCACCAGATAATATTTTTTTCTTGTTTCAATTCTATATACAGAACTTTTTGTGTCCCATGAAGTATAATAAAATCCTGGAATAATTTTTTTAACATCAACAGCCACTACTTGCTTATGTATTTCTTCATTTTTTCGATATACAATTTCTTTTTTGACTTTGGGCGCAGCCAATCCAAAATATACCATATAAATATATGCACCATTTGCACATTCATGCTGACGCGCTGATCCTAAGCTATATAATTCATCAAACGAATTTACACTTTGCCTCGTCACTAATCCATCTTTCATGAAAATAATTGGTCCATACATATGCAAAAATACGATTCCAATTATAAGCAAGCATACTATTTTAATTTTATTATTCTTTAGCATGTTACACCTCCTTAAAATAGAACAAATTTACGTTACCGATAATTATTTTGATTTTTTTACCTTTTTCACTTTCTGTACTTAGATTACATATAACATCACTTTCCATTTTGAGATTCTTTAAATATATTTTCTACCTCTGAAATATCAATTTCCAGCATTTCTGCAATTTGTTCGATTGAGAATTTATTAGCCAACTTTCTCGTAAGTTCTTTCTTCTCTTCTAATCTTCCTTCGGCAATACCTTCCTGTTTTATAAGTATCTTTTCTTCCCATGTCTGCATATATTTCACCTCTGCCTTTTCACTTGCTTTGATCTGACAAACTCGTCTATGCATCTCTTGAATCCGCTTACTTTTACACTCCCTTGATACTTCATCCGTACTACGTTCCATGTACTTCAATAATTCTATCAATTCTTGTGACACCAGCTCCGGATGTTTGCCTTTAGTATTCAGAAATATCCTCGTTGCTCCATCATCCAATTTTAATTCCGGAACTTCCTCACATCTCATCTGAAACGTATAACGATATAATTCATATCCAAATAAATCAAACGGCATAATCAGCACAATCAAAACTTCATTCAATAAATTGAAATCAACAACTCCCGGCGGCAGCAATTTACTGTCGATGATTCCCTGGTACAGCCGGCTCCTTTTCGGAAGATTATGCGTATTCTCTTTTTGAGCTTCTACTTCATATATCACATCATCTTCATCTATAGCATAGATATCCAGCCGGATCTGCCGATTATCCGTAGCTGTTCTCTGTTCTTTTTCTGTTTGCGGTGGATGTTTCAGATTTGTATTCTGACTCAGTATGATATCCAGCATCGTCTTTACATTCTCTGGGTCATCCATCGCTTCATCGAACAGAAATTTGTCCAGCAAGTTTAATTCTTTTAATGATTTTCTTTGGTTCATAAGCAGTTCTCCTCTCTTGTACAGATATAATACCTGCAAAGAAGAACTGTTTATCTTTATGAATATGATAGCACAGAATTTATATATATACCAGTATATACAATCAACTTCTTTTATCAGACATGTATTTATCTGTTTTCAGTGGTTTTCATTTTGGATTCATGCCCGAATATCTGGGGTTGAAGTAAATGAATTGATAAATATAGATACGGTGCAGATGTTAGAATTCATCTGCGTGTTGGTAGAATAACATGTCTGATATCTGTTTTCAATATTAAATTTAGAAATGCTCACTTTTTGCGAAACTTCTACAACTCTTTCATCTTCCCAAGAATCTCCTGATAAAATGCGTCCTGATTTCCGCTATTCTTCAAATCCTCCAGTATCACTCCATCTTTTAATAAAATCAACCGGCTGCAATAGCTTGCCATTTGCGGGTCATGTGTTACCATGACAATCGTCTTCCCGAATTCCTGATTAATGTAGGACAATGTATGAATAACCTGTTTGGATGAATTAGAATCAAGGTTCCCGGTCGGCTCATCTGCAAGTATCAATTCTGGATTTTCTGCCATTGCTCTGCAAATCGCCGTTCTCTGTTTCTCACCTCCAGACAGTTCGTAAGGTTTTTTATCTAACAGTTTGTAAATTCCAAGTTTTTCTGCCATAGTTTCTGCAGTTTTAGAACTTTCCACAGGATCATCTTCATTTAATATCAATGGCATCATAATATTTTCACGAACAGTTAAGCTATTCATCAAGTAAAAATCCTGAAAAACAAACGCCAGTTGCGTCCGGCGTATTTCTGCCAGATGATCTCCATAAATTTCTGTTGTATCTTCGCCGTTATAGAGCACTTTTCCGCCATTTGGCTTATTAAGCATTCCGATAGTTTTCAAAAGTGTGGTTTTCCCACATCCGGAACTTCCCATAATACCAATAAATTCCCCTCGTTTTACCTGAAATGAAATTCCTCTCAGAACAGAATAAACCTTTGTCTCTCCGTCCGGCATGACTGTTGAATAGCTTCTTTCCAGATTATCAATTTCTAATATATTTTCTTTATTCATCCTTATTTCTCCTCTCACTGCGCTTAAATGAATGCCATGCTGCAATTCTTACGATTATCATGATAATAGCGGTCACACCTATAATCATTACTGCTGCTTCTGCCAGATAAATCTTTGTCCAATATACTGGCATTTTCTTATATAATATTTTCACCAATATCATTACTGCTGCTATAAATATTCCTGTTATCAAGGCAACTTTGGATGTCATGGTTATTTCTTTATAAATACTTTCTCTTCGTTTTTTCTCTGGCATTCCTGTACGGTAATAGAATAAATACTTCCATTCCAGTGCTTCGTAATCACTGGATATTTTCTCTAGTAAGATAAAGATTATGCTGATAAATAACACAAGCATATCAATCAACATCGCACTTACATTTAACATCCGGTTTTCCTGATCTTCTATTGTGCACTGTTTTTTATCGTAGATCAGATTTCCATCATGATAATCAAAGAAATTAATCTGTGAATGTTTTGCTGCATAATTAGTTATTTTATTTACAACAGCATCATAATTCTGTGGTACGTTCATTACTACTGTAAGGTTTGACCCTTTGGCTTTTTGACTGATCTTATCATATTCATGATCTGAAAATACAATTATATCTTCAAACACATCCGTATTCATATTGCTGGTACTCAAAACCCTTGTTTTAAAATTCCCGGTAATGATTCTTCTGTCGTTTCCCTTAATTGTATATTTTCTTGTAAATTTATTACCTGGTAATGTTCTCGCAGTATAAATCCAGATATCTGCAGTAGCGCATCCGGTGTATAATCTTGGTTTCAGCTTTCCGAAATCCAGACCAATTGTTCCATATTCGCTTCGGTCCCATTGGTATACAACGTATATTTCATCATTTTTTAAATGAACCTGCTTTCCTGTAAGGCGTTTATATTCTGTTGCAGAAATTCCAGTATGTTCTGCACAGTTTCCTGAAGTCACTCTGATAGATGGAATGAATTCTGTCTGAACATTATACTTTTCTTTTAACTTTTCGATAAATGCTTTATCTTTTGTATTGGCACCCCAGACTATGTCATACGGATAATTTTCCGGCTGCCTTACAGGAAGATTGTCTACCAATACAATATTAAATCCAAACAGAATAACAATCAGAAAAGCACTGACAATATAACTGATATTGGCATGACTGAAAAACTGATCATACCAGTTATCGAGCCAAAGGATTTTTTTATAATATTTATTCTTTTGTTTCCTTAATTTTTCAAGATATAATCTACAGCCAAATAAAGTAAAAATAACTGCCGTTATGATTCCCAGAGCTGTCGGAATCGTATATCCGATTTCTCCCCAATATGTAACAATAGAAACTAATGTAAGAATAAATACTGCAACTCCTATAAGACAAAATAGCAGTGTATTCTTACTTGCTCTGTTATGATTACTTCCTCCCGATACTATATGGTCAATTCCGATACAGGCAATATACTGATCACAAAAGGCGAAGCCGATTCCAAACATGATTACGCTGATAATTAGTGTGAGAATTAACGGTGATATTCCCAAATATATGTTGCTTACATAATTTTGAAAAATATTTTCCAGTGTCTTTTTTACGATCATTGCTTCCAATATTCCAAGAATCACCCCTCCTGCAATTGATCCTAAAATGATTCCGAGATATTCACAGCCAATATACATATATCTGTGTTTTTTTTTGATTCCCAATATATTAAGCATTGCATAATCGCCGGATCGTTTACGAATATAGCCGAATATAATTAAAATCATGAGAAAGATCAGTAACACATACGGCAAAATAAAATTCTTTTCAACTTCCATTACTAATTCTGTCATAGTTGCTCGTCGTCCCGTTGATATATAAACAAGACTGCTGCCAACAGACGTAGAAAAAAATACGACCGATATACAGAAGATTCCACTTAAAATAACTCTTATGTAATCCTTTTTCCTTTCTCCCAGCAGTTTAAAAAATATTTTTTTCAACATACTTTTCATCCCCCTATCCTTATCAGTTATTATAGATAGAAATCATAAATATCAGATGATCTTCATATACCTTATATTCGAAGATTCCATCATACTTTTTTACAATATCCTGTATATTCTTCATTCCATATCCATGAAGTCCATTATCTTTTTTATTTGAAACAAATTTTTTCTGAATTTGCTTTGGCCTTTGCTCTAATGCATTTGCAATTTCAATATATAACAATAGGTTTTTCTTTTTTATCTTAATCTTTATCCAACGCTCTTTATCATTGATTTTCTCACAGGCTTCCAACGCATTATCCAATAGATTCCCGAAAAGGGATATGATTTCCCGGTCTGTAAAAGGGAGTGTCGAAAAGACTTCTGTATCAATCTGCATAACTGTATTTTGATTCTGTGCATCCTTTCCCTTTTGGTTTAAGATCATATCCAGCATATGATTTCCAGTCCAGACATGAAAATTATATTCCAGCATATCATCGCTAAGCTCATTCAAATATTCATGCAATCCGGACCAGTTTTGCTCCTGATCATAGTTCTTGAGTGCCAGAATATGGTTCTTCATATCATGAACCACTTTTCGGCTTTTTAACATTTCTTGATAGCGTTCTTCCAAAATCTTGACTTTCGTTTGTAATGCATGCTTTTCCTGTTCCTCTAATTGAGATATTAATATCTGATGTTCTGCTTCCCATGTATCCAGCATTGCATCAATTAGAATCCATAGACCGATAAAAACCAACAATACACATATATATATTTCTACATATATAGGAATCAAAGAATTATCTATAGGATCTACATAAGCAAATTTCTCAAAAAACCTCGAAAAGATAGCTAAATATATAATCCAAAAAAATCCACGATAATCACTTGACTGTTCATTTTTTAATATGTGATATATTCGTGCTAATTCAGTCAATTGAAAAAGTGCAATTAGAATAATGATAACTAAGAAAACAAATGCTGTCATTTTTGTATAGTTCCAGGATTCTCTTAATGATGGCAATATCGTTTCATTATACATTTGGACATAGTCATTCATTTTCAACACATTATATAAATATCCATATATTGTATAATGCTGTATCCATGGGAAAAGAAAATATATTTGTAAAGCTACGCCTATTATAAAGTCTATTTTTCTTTTTCTTGTCCAGTCTTTCATTTGATTTGTCTCCGTATTAATTTCTTGGCTTATTATAGCATGCCTTTTCCTCTTCCGCCTTATACTGGCCATGAATACCCGGTTTTCTGACCATGAATTTTCCCTAAATACCCTTATAAC